>ENA-UPXM01000020-UPXM01000020.1-activated-sludge-metagenome-genome-assembly--contig:-NODE-20-length-203412-cov-14.464872_pt1 | contig 203412 bp, 190 predicted proteins | sample MGYA00238178_ERZ772708 | MGnify/ENA primary metagenome ERZ772708 (study PRJEB29002, sample SAMN05720212) | activated sludge metagenome | isolation source: anaerobic digester from wastewater...
AGACCGCGGGTGGAGTCACGGCCGACGTCGAGCTTGACGTCGGCGTCGCTCATCAGCAGCGCCTGGGCGTCGGTGTTGATGGCGATGAACTCAACACCCTTGAGTCCCTGTTCGATCATCCGGTTGACGGCGTTCACGCCGCCGCCGCCGATTCCAACGACCTTGATGACGGCGAGGTAGTTGTGCGGTGGGGTCATCGCGATTTTCCTCCGGTGGTGGGACCTGAACCTTGGGCGAGCGTCGGCGTTTCCCCTGCTAAACCCTCAACCTCAACCTCAGGCTTAGAGTTATGTCAAGTTGTGCGCTTGGTCAGAACCGTATGACCGGGGTGCCCGGGATTGGGGAGGCGCGCTGGCGTGTCGCGCTGATTTTCCGCCGGCGCCCCGGCTGCCCGCCGCAGCCCGCACCAGCCCGCCGACAGTGAAGTTGCTTTCACCCTCGCCGCCGAATGTGAAGACAACTTCACGCTCGGCTGGCTGACGCGCCTACTTGACCGTTGGGAGGTCGGGGCTCGACACGTCATAGACCCGGCCCGGCTGGGTCAGCAGGGCGGCCAGTTTCTCCGCCTTCTCCTCGGTGCGGTCGGTGGTCCCCCACACCACCGTGCGCCCGTCGTTGAGGGTCAGCGTGATCGCCGCGACCGAGGGTGCGGCCACCCGGCCGACCTGTGCCACCACTTCGGGTCGCAATGCCGTCATCACCTCGAGCGCCGCCCTGGTCGGCGGGTCGGTAGGCCCGGGATGGTCGACGTCGATGTAGGGCAGCCCGGGCGGGGGCGGCGCGGTGGCGAAGTCCACCCCGTCGCGGTCATAGAGATGCGGGCCGTCGGGGAAGTCCTTCACCACGATCGGCACCCGCTCGACGATGGTGATCCGCAGGCTCGAGGGGTACTCGCGCTGCACCCGCGCTGTGGCAACCCGGCGGATGCCGGCCACCCGGTCGGCCACCGCGTCGGTGTTGATCTGCAGCAGCGGGGTTCCGAGCTGGACCTTGGCGGCGTCGACGACCTCTTCACGGGTGACCGCGCCGGTGCCGACGACGACGATCGAGCGGGCCGACATCACCGGGGTGAAGTAGAGCACCAGGCCCAGCGCCACGCTGGCCACCGCCAGCACGATCGCCCAGACCACCGTCTTGAGGCCCTTCACCGTGCGGTCGGTCAGCTTCGCCTTCTCGTTGAGCTGACCGCCGACCCGGCGCTTGGCCTCCCGGCGTGCCTCCTCGATGGCCATCGCGCGCTGCTGGGCCTCCCGGCGCTCGGCTCGTTCCCGGCGGGCGCGCATCCGCGGGCCCTCGAGGTCATCGGCCTCTTCGGCCTCGTCGGCCTGCTCTGCCGCATCGGCGGTCTCATCGTCCGTTGGGGCCGGCTCGTCCTGGCCCAATTCAGCTGAGGCAAGGTCAGCTTCGGCAGAGTCATCTTCGGCGAAGTCGTCTGCGGCAAAGTCGTCTGCGTCCGGATATTCCGCAGTGTCTTCCGCAGCGGCCAAATCGTCTGCAGCACCGACCAATTCGCCGTCGGCATCGACATCACGCTCGAGGATTGGCGCTTCCTCAGCCAGATCCTCGGGATCCAGAGGTTCGCCGCTCACGTCGGATTCCCCGATGCGCCGGCCGCGGACTCGACCGCAGCGATGATCTCCGGACCCAGCAGTGTCACGTCGCCGGCGCCCATGGTGACCACCACGTCACCGGGCCGGGCCACCGCGGCCACCCGGGCGGCGACCGCCGAGAAGTCCGGGACGTAATGCACCGGGACACCGATGCGCTCGGCGATCATGGCGCCGCTGACGCCGGCCAGTGGCTGCTCACGGGCGGCATAGACGTCGAGCACGAACACCTCGTCGGCGATCTCCAGCGCCTCGGCGAACTCATGCGCGAAAGTCTTTGTGCGCGAATACAAGTGCGGCTGGAACACCACAATGCTGCGGGCTCCGGTCACCGTCGGATGCCCGGTGTGGTCCTGCCTTGCGACCGCGTGCAGCGCGGTCAGGGCGGCACGAACCTCGGTCGGGTGATGGGCATAGTCGTCGAACACCCTGACACCGTTCGCCGTGCCGATGAGTTCGAAGCGGCGTCGCACGCCCTCGAAGCCGGCCAGGCCGTCCAGCACCGCATCGACCGGGGCGCCGGCGTCCACCGCGGCGAGCACCGCGCCGAGTGCGTTGAGCGCCATGTGCCGACCGGGGACCGAGAGCCGCATCGTCCGCGGTTGCGGCTCGCCGGCCAGGTGAATGTCGGCGACCGCGCCGGTGCCCTGCTGCTGCCAGCTGACCAACTCGGCGGCCAGGCCCTGCGCGGGTGCGCTGCCGTAGCGCAGCACGCGAATTCCTTTGTCGTTGCTGACGTTCACGGTGCGTTGCGCCAGGGCCGCCGCACCCGGATCGTCCACACACACCACCAGCGCTCCCCCGGGCACCAGTCGTTCGACGAACTTGTCAAACACCTCGGTGTAGGCCTCCGGACTGCCGAAGAAATCCAGATGGTCGGCTTCGATGTTGGTCACCACGGCGACGTCCGGGGTGTACTCCAACAGGGAGCCGTCGCTCTCGTCGGCCTCGGCGACGAAGACCTCTCCGCTGCCGTGATGGGCGTTGGTCCCGGCCTGGCCGAGGTCGCCGCCGACGGCGAAGGAGGGATCAAAACCGCTGTGCTGCAACGCGACGATCAACATCGACGTGGTGGTGGTCTTGCCGTGGGTGCCGCTGACCAGCAGGGTGCGCAGACCCGCCATCAGTTTGGCCAGCACCGCCGGACGCAGGATCACCGGGATCCCGCGGCGGTGGGCCTCGACGAGTTCGGGGTTCGTCTTGGGGATCGCGGCGTGGGTGGTGATCACGGCGGTGGGACCGCCGGGCAGCAGATCGAGGTTGGCCGCGTCGTGGCCGATGCTGATCGCCGCACCGCGGGCGCGCAGCGCCGCGACACCGCGGGACTCCTTGGCATCGGAGCCCGACACCTGTCCCCCACGGTCGAGCAGGATGCGCGCGATGCCGGACATGCCGGCGCCGCCGATCCCGACCATGTGCACCCGCTGCAGTTCCGGCGGCAACGGCCGCGCACCGCTCATCGGGATGCCCCCTTTTCGGCGACCTCAAGGACCACCTCGGCGACCCGGCGGGCGGCGTCGCGGTGGCCGACCTCGGCGGCCGCGGCCGTCATCGCCGCCAGTCGCGGCGCATCGGTGAGTAACCGGACCACGTCGTCGCCGACGAACTCGGGCGTCAGTTCGGCGTCGTCGATCACGACGCCGCCGCCGGCCGCCACCACCGGCAGTGCGTTGAGGCGTTGTTCGCCGTTGCCGATCGGCAGCGGCACGTAGACCGCCGGCAGTCCGACCGCCGAGACCTCGGCCACCGTCATCGCCCCGGACCGGCAGATCGCCAGATCGGCGGCGGCGTAGGCCAGGTCCATCCGGGTCAGGTAGGGCACCGCGACGTAGGGCGGATCGGCCGGACCCGGGACGGGTAGTTCCAGGGTGTTCTTCGGACCGTGGGCGTGCAGCACGGAGATGCCGGCGGCGGCGAGATCGGCTGCCGCGCCCGACACCGCGCGATTGATCGAGGCCGCTCCCTGGGATCCGCCGAACACCAGCAGAACCCGGGCGTCCTCGGCGAATCCGAAGTGTGCGCGCGCCTCGGCGCGCAGGGCAGTCCTGTCCAGTGCGGTGATCGAGGCCCGCAAGGGCATGCCCACCACCTCGGCCCGGTCCAGCCCGGAGTCCGGCACCGCGGCCAGCACCCGGCGTGCGCGCCGGGCTCCGAGCCGGTTGGCCAGCCCGGCCCGGGCGTTGGCCTCGTGCACCACCACCGGCACACCCCGGCGGCGGGCGGCCAGGTAGGCCGGGACGGCGACGTATCCGCCGAAGCCGACGACCACGTCGGCGTCGACCTTGCCCAGGATGGCGGCGGTCTCCCGGATCGACCGGCGCACCCGCCAGGGCAGCCGCAGCAGGTCGGCGTTGAGCTTGCGCGGCAACGGCACCGGGGTGACCAGTTCCAGGTGATAGCCGCGGTCCGGGACCAGGCTGGTCTCCAGTCCGCGGGCGGTGCCGAGAGCGGTGATGCGGATGTCGGGCCGCAGCGCGGTCAGGGCGTCGGCCACCGCCATCGCCGGCTCGACGTGGCCGGCGGTGCCCCCGCCGGCGAGAACGACCGAGATCGTGTCCGGGCGCGGCGTCCCCTGCCGTGTGCTGTTCTTATCGACGCGCCCCGATCCGCCGTCGACCCCAGAACTCACCCGTAACGCTGACCTTCCAATGTGCGGGAGCGCCGTGTTGCGGCGTTCCCGTGCTGCGCCTGGCCCTGCGCCGCGGCGGCACGCCTCTGCGAAGAGGCAGTTCCATGATGCCCTGAGCGCTCCGGGGTCCGGCGTCCTGTCCCGGCTTTCGCCGCGGAGTTCGCCCCGGTCCTGCGTCCGGTCGCCGATCCGGCCTGCGCCCGGGCGGGTACCCGCTCGCGTGCGGGCACAGCCTTGCGGGCCGGACGCTTCTCCGGGTTGCGGGCCGGGCGGGCGGCTTTGGCGCCACGGGCGGGCTGGGCGCCCCGGGCCGGCTTGCCGCCGCGGGCGGGCTTGTTCGCCTCGGCCCGCGAACGCAGCCGGTCCTTGACCGCATCCACCTTGCTCGGCAGGTACGGCTCGGGCAGCGGCAGCCGCAGTAACCGGTTGACTTTGTCGTCACGGCCGGCCCGCAGCGCAGCCACCGCGTCGGGCTCGTGCCGGGCCGCGTTCGCGATCAGACCGACCATGAACAACGTTGTCGCCGTTGAGGTTCCGCCGGCGGAGATCAGCGGAAGCTGGATGCCGGTGACCGGCAGCAGGCCGATCACGTAGCCGACGTTGATGAACACCTGGCCCACCACCCAGGTGGCCGCCGTGGCGGTCAGCAGCCGCAGGAACGGGTCATCGGATCGCCGGGCGATCCGCATGCCGGTGTAGGCGAACATGCCGAACAGGGCCAGCAGACCGAAGGCTCCGACGAAGCCGAGTTCCTCGCCGATGATGGCGAAGATGAAGTCGTTGTGCGCGTTGGGCAGGTAGTTCCACTTCGCGGTGCTCTGGCCCAGGCCGTCACCGAAGACGCCACCGTTGGCCAGTGCGAACTTGGCCTGCCGGGCCTGATAGCCGGCGCCCTGTGCGTCAGCGGACGGATCCAGCCAGGACTTGACCCGGTCCGAGCGGTAACCCGCGGTCAGGGCCAGCACCGCTGCGGCGGCCATCGCCGCCCCCAGCGAACTGAGGAATACCTTCAGCGGCAATCCGGCGAACCACAGCAGCGCCAGCAGGATGATGCCCAGCGACACGGTCTGGCCGAGGTCCGGCTGCGAAACGATGAGCGTGAATGCCAGCAGCGCCGCAGGCAGCAACGGCACCAGCATCTCCTTGAGGCTGGCCCGTTCCATCCGGCGGGCGGCCAGGAGATGCGCGCCCCACACCGCGAAGGCGATCTTGGTCAGTTCGGAGGGCTGCATGGAGAAGCCGCCGAACACGAACCAGCCGCGGGTGCCGTTGGCGACGTGACCGATCCCGGGAATCAGCACCAGCACCAGCAACACGATGGTGACGGCGAACGCAGTGAACGCCGTGCGGCGCATGAACCGGACCGGCAACCGGATGGCGACCCAGAAGCCGAACAGTCCGACCAGGGTCCACAGCAACTGGCGGCCGAAGATCGCCCACGGGGTGCCGTCCTCGTCATAGGAGTGCACACCGGAGGCCGACAGCACCATGATCAGGCCGAGGGTGACGAGCAGCGCGGCGATCGAGATGATCAGATGGAACGAGGTCATGGGCCGGGAAAGCCAGGCACCGAACCTGTTCTGCGGGTTGAACTTCGGCGTCTTGGGCGCCTTGGCCACCGCGTCTGCGGGTGCGTCGGCCTCGGTGCTCGCGGGATCCTCGGCGGCGGTGGCGGCCCTTACCTTGGCGGCTGGGCCCATGGGCCCCCACCACTGGCGGAACCGGGCCGTCAACCCGGACATCTAGCGGCCCGCGTCGGCAACCGCGGCGGCGAACGCATCACCACGGTCGGCATAGCTGGTGAACTGGTCGAACGAGGCTCCGGCCGGGGCCAGCAGCACCGTGTCACCGGGGCGCGCGAGACGGGCCGCGGCGGCGACGGCCGCGTCCATCACCTGCCGACCGAGGCCGGGTCCGGACACCAATTGAGTCCCAGCAGTCACACCTGCCTCGGTAGTCTCATGCATCCCAGCATCCTCACCCGTCACGACCTCGATGACCGGGACATCGGGCGCGTGTCGCGATAACGCCTTGGCAAAGGCGACACGATCGCGGCCGATCAGGACCACCCCGGCCAGCCGGTCGGCGATCCGGGCCACGGTCTCGTCCACCGAGGCGCCCTTGAGCAGGCCGCCGGCCACCCACACCACCCGCGGGTAGGCCAGGATCGAGGCCTGCGCGGCGTGCGGGTTGGTGGCCTTGGAGTCGTCGACGTAGCGCACACCGTCGATCTCCCCCACCGCTTCGGCGCGATGACGGCCCACCCGGAAGGCGGCCAACGCCGCCGCGATGGCCTCGGCGGGTACTCCGACCGCCCGGGCAAGGGCCGCGGCGGCCAGGGCGTCGAGCACACCGACCGGCCCGGCCACCGGGATGGAGTCGACCGGGGCCAGGACCAGCTCCCCCCCGAAATCACCCGCGAAGGCGTGGTCGACGAGATGGCCGTCGCGTACTCCGAGTTCACCAGGGGCCGGCTCGCCGAGCCGGAAGCCCGCCTTCACCGGCGCCTGCGCTGCGGGGAGCAGGGCCGCCGCGGCCGGGTCGTCCAGGCCCACCACCGCGACCCGGCCGTGCAGGGCGATGGCCTTGGCCTCGGCGTAGCCGGCGAACCCGCCGTGCCAGTCCAGGTGGTCTTCGGCCACGTTGAGCACCACCCCGGCGTCCGGGCGCAGTGACGGCGCCCAGTGCAGCTGGAAGCTGGAGACCTCGACGGCCAGCAGTTCCGACGGCTCGTCCAGCACGTCGAGCACCGGGTCGCCGATGTTGCCGCACAACACCGCACGCGCCCCCGAGGCGACGAGCATGTCGTAGAGCATCGAGGTGGTGGTGGTCTTGCCGTTGGTTCCGGTGACCACCAGCCAGCGCCGCGGCGGGCCGTAATGGCCGGCCTGATCCAGTCGCCAGGCCAACTCCACGTCACCCCAGATCGGCACGCCGGCCGCGGCCGCGGCCGCCAGCACCGGGGCGGTCGGCGGAAAACCGGGGCTGGTCACCACCAGGTCGAAGGTGCCGGCCGCGGCGACGGCGTCGGACTCACCGAGATGGCCGCCCGATACCTGATCGGCCAGAGCCATGGCCGCGCCGGCGTCGTCGTCGTAGACGACGATCCGGACGTCCCACTGCTGCAGCGCGGCGACGATCGCCCGGCCGGTGACCCGGGCGCCGGCCACCAGGACCCGGGCACCGGACGCCAGCGGCGAGAGGTCGGTCACGTCAGCCACCGGGACCCCAAGTCACCGATGGCCCTAGTCACCGATGGCCCTAATCACCGATGGCGCCGAGCCACTCGCTGTAGAACAGCGACACGCCCAGTCCGCAGGCGATCGCGGTGAGTAGCCAGAACCGGATGATCACCGTGGTCTCGGCCCAGCCGGACAGCTCGAAGTGGTGGTGGAAGGGCGCCATCCGGAACACCCGGCGGCCGGTGGACCGGAAGGCGATGATCTGCACCACCACCGAGGTGACCTCGGCGACGAACAGCGCGCCGAGCACCACGGCCAGGACCTCGGTGCGGCTGGTGATCGACAGCCCGGCGATGATGCCGCCCAGGGCCAGCGAGCCGGTGTCGCCCATGAAGATCTTGGCCGGGGCGGCGTTCCACCAGAGGAACCCGATGCAGGCGCCCGCGGTGGAGGCGGCGATGACCGCCAGGTCGAGCGGGTCGCGGACGTTGTAGCAGCCCAGGCCCGGCGCGGTGGCGCAGGCGTTGCGGAACTGCCAGAAGGTGATCAGCACGTAGGCGGCACTGACCATCGCCATGCTTCCGGCGGCCAGTCCGTCGAGTCCATCGGTGAAATTGACCGCGTTGCCCCAGGCGTTGACCACGACGACGACGAAGAGCACGAAGAACACCGGCGGCAGTGCGACGGTGGCGATCTCGCGGACGTAGGACAGTTGCGGGCTGCCCGGGGTCAGCCCGTCGGGGTTTCGGAACTGCAGCACCAGGATGCCGAACAGCACGGCGGCGGCGATCTGGCCGAGGGTCTTGGCGGTCTTGTTCAGCCCGAGGTTGCGCGCCTGCCGGATCTTGATCAGGTCGTCGAGGAAACCCACCACGCCCAGCGCGGTGGCCAGACCCAGCACCAGCAGGCCCGACGCCGACGGGCCGTCACCGCCGAACACCATGCTGATGACGTGGGTGCCGAAGTATCCGGCCCAGATGCCGGCCAGGATGGCCACCCCGCCCATCGACGGGGTGCCGCGCTTGGTGTGGTGACTGGGTGGGCCGTCCTCGCGGATCTCCTGCCCGAAGCCCTGCCGGGTGAACAGCCGGATCAGGGTGGGGGTCAGCAGGATCGACACCGCCAGTGACAGCCCGACGGCGATCAGGATCAGTCTCATGGATTCACCAGCGCTTCGGCCAGGGCGCCGAGTCCGGCCGCGTTGGACGCCTTCACCAGGACGACGTCACCGGGCTGAAGTTCGGCGCGCAGCAGTTCCAGCGCCGATTCGGCGTCGGGCACCATGACCGACTCCGAACCCCAGGATCCCTCCATGACCGCCCCCTGATGCATGGCGCTCATAGGCCTCCCGGTTCCGACAACGACGAGCCGACTGATATCTAAGCGCACCGCCAGCCGCCCGACGCGGTCGTGTTCGGTTATCGAGTCCTCGCCCAGCTCACCCATCTCGCCGAGCACCGCCCAGGTGCGGCGACGGTCATCGCCGGAACCCGCCATCACGGCCAGCGCCTGCAGCCCGGCCCGCATCGAGTCGGGGTTGGCGTTGTAGGCGTCGTTGACGACGGTCACCCCGTCGGGGGTGGTGCGCACTTCCATCCGGTGCCGCGATGCCGGGCCGGCACCGGCCAGCGCGTCGGCCACCTGCTCGGGTGTGGCGCCGCACTCCAGCGCCACCGCCGCCGCGCACAGCGCATTGCTCACCTGGTGCTCGCCGTGCACCGCCAGGGTGACCGGCACCCGCCCGGCCGCGCTGGCGAGGGTGAAGCTGGGCCGGGCGAGTTCGTCGAGCGTGACGTCCTCAGCCCGCACCTGTGCCGACCTGCCGCGCCCGACGTTGACCACCCGGGCCCGGGTCCTGGATGCCATCGCGGCGACCATCGGGTCGTCGGCGTTGAGAATCGCGACACCGGAGGCCGGAAGTGCTTCGACCAGTTCACCTTTCGTCTGGGCGATCACCTCGCGGGAGCCGAACTCGCCGAGGTGAGCGGTGCCGACGTTGAGCACCGCCGCGATCGACGGGGTGGCGATGCGGGCCAGCGCGGCGATATTGCCGGGGTGCCGGGCCGACATCTCCAGCACCAGGAAGTCGGTGTCCTCGGTGGCGCGCAGCACCGTCCAGGGATGGCCCAGCTCGTTGTTGAACGATCCGGGTGGAGCGACGACGTCGCCGAGGGGTCGCAGGACCGCGGCGATGAGGTCCTTGGTGGAGGTCTTGCCCGACGAACCGGTGATCCCGATGATCCGTAACCCGCCGGCCACCAGTTCGGCGGCCACCGCGGCGGCGAGTCTGGCCAGCGCGGCCAGCACGGCGGCGCCCGATCCGTCGGCGTCGTGCTCGAGCACGCCCGCCTTCCGGTCGGCGGCGTGCGAGTCGAGGGCGGCAACCGGGGGCACCACGATGGCCGGCACGCCGACCGGGCGGGCGGCGAGCACCGCCACGGCCCCGTCGGCCACCGCCTGCGCGGCGAAGTCGTGACCGTCGGCCCGGGCCCCGGGCAGGGCCAGGAACAGCCCGCCGGATGTCACCGCCCGCGAATCGAACTCCACGGTGCCGGTGACGTGCAGGTTCTGCGCCTCTTCGGCGGTGACTCCGTCCAGCCGGCCGCCGACGATCTCGGCGATCCGGGCCACGGTCAGGTCGATCATCGGTCTCCCCGATCCTCGAGGGCGCGCGCCAGTTCCTCGCGGTCGTCGAACGGGTGCGTCACCCCGGCGGCGGTCTGACCACGCTCGTGCCCCTTGCCGGCGATCACCACCACGTCGCCGCGGCGTGCCCAGCCGACGGCGTACCCGATCGCCGCCCCGCGATCGGCGATCTCGACCAGTTCGGCTCGATCCGTCTGACGGGCGCCGGCCATGATGGCCGCGCGGATGACGGCCGGGTCCTCATCGCGCGGGTTGTCGTCGGTCACCACCACCAGGTCGGCCAGTTCGGCCGCGACCGCCCCCATCGGCTCCCGTTTGCCGGTGTCGCGGTTGCCGCCCGCGCCGATCACGACAGCCAATCGGGCGCCGGGGCGGCGCAGGGTCTCCAGGCGCAGGGTCTCCAGCACGGCGCGCAACGCCCCCGGCTTGTGCGCGTAGTCGACGACGGCGAGGAAGTCCTGCCCCCGGTCGACGACCTCGAGCCGGCCGGGCACCGCAGCGCCGCGCAACCCGGGTGCCGCCTGTTCGGGCGAGACCCCGACGGCGTCGAGCATCGCCAGCGCCAGCAGCGCGTTGGCGACGTTGTACCGGCCGGGCAGCGGGATGCGCAGCCGATGGTGCACACCGGCGGGATCCACCGCGGTGAACTCCTGCAGCCCGGAGTCGAGGACCACGACGTCCTCGGCACGCCAGTCCGCCGGGCGGCCCTCGGCGCTGACCGTCACGACGTTTCCGGCCCGCCCGGCCATCGCCGCACCGGCCTCATCGTCGATGCACACCACCGCGATGCGCGCGTGCCGCGGCGAGGCCGGATCGAACAGCCGGGCTTTGGCCTCGAAGTAGGCCTCCATCGTCGGGTGGAAGTCGAGATGGTCGCGGGAAAGGTTGGTGAATCCGCCTGCAGCGAAGCGGATCCCGTCGACCCGGCCGAGTTCGAGGGCGTGGCTGGACACCTCCATCACCGCGGTGTCGACGCCACGTTCGGCCATCACGGCCAGTAGTGCCTGCAGGGCCGGCGCCTCCGGGGTGGTCAGTGCGCTGGGCACGTCGGACCCGGCGATCCGCACCCCGACGGTGCCGATGAGTCCGGGGGTGCGCCCGGCTGCCGCCAGCCCGGCCTCGATCAGGTGGGCGGTGGTGGTCTTGCCCGACGTGCCGGTCACCCCGAGGACGACGACCCGGTCAGAGGGGTGCCCGTAGACGTCGGCCGCCGCAGCGCCGAGCACCGCCCGGGGTGAGGGATGGACCAGCACAGGCAGCGGCGCCGGATCGGCGAGCAACCGGTGGATGACCGCGGCCCCGTCGGCGTCGGTGAGCACCGCCACCGCACCGCCCTCGATCGCCGCGGGCGTGAACTGCGCGCCGTGCGCGGTCGAACCGGGAAGTGCGGCGAACAGATCCCCCGGGGCGGCGTCCTGGGCGCGCAGCGTGACACCGGTGATCCGGACGTCCGGGATGGTGCTGCCATCGGCGGCGACGGCCCCGATTCTCGCTGCCAGGTCGGTCAGGGACAGACCTGGCGTGGCGCGGGGTCGCAGCACACTGGTCACCGCCGACACCCTACCGATCGGACGGGTTTGACAGCGTCAGGCGGCGCGCAGCGTGAGCGGCGGAAGTTCGGGCGAGAGCGGCACATTCTCCCGCTGCAACAGCCAGCCGGCGATGTTGTGGAACAGTGGCGCCGCCGAGTGTCCCGGCGTGCCGTCGGCGTTGCGCTGCGGGTTGTTCATCATGATTCCGACGACGTAGCGCGGGTCGTCCACCGGAGCCATCCCGGCGAAGGTGATCCAGTAGACGTCGTCGTAGTAGCAGCCGCAGCCCGGGTTGATCTGCTGGGCGGTGCCGGTCTTACCGGCCACCTGGTAGCCGTCCACGGCGGCCGCCGGTCCGGTGCCCTGCTGGACACCGGTGGGATCGCGCTGCACGACGGCGCGCAGCATGTTGCGCACGGTGCGGGCGGTCTCCGGGGTGACCACCCGGATTCCGTTGGGCGCCTTCTCGTCGGTCTGGGTGCCGTCGGCGGCGATGGTGGACTTGATGATCCGCGGCGGGATCCGCAGACCGTCGTTGGCGATCGCCTGATACATGCCGGCCATCTGCAGCAGGGTCATCGAAAGGCCCTGCCCGATGGGGAGATTGGAGAACGTGCTGCCGGACCACTGGTCGATCGGCGGGACGATGCCCGCGCTCTCCCCCGGCAGCCCGACGCCGGTGCGCTGCCCCAGCCCGAACTTGCCGAGCATCTCGTAGAACCGCTCCGGACCGACCCGCTGCGCGAGCATCAGGGTGCCGACGTTCGAGGACTTACCGAACACGCCGGTGGTGGTGTACGGCTCCACGCCGTGACCCCAGGCGTCGCGGACGTTGACCCCGCCCATGTTGATCGAGCCGGGCACCGACAGCACCTCGTCGGGGTTGGACAGGCCGAACTCGATGGCCGAGGAGGCGGTGACGATCTTGTTCACCGAGCCGGGTTCGAACGGCGAGGACACCGGAAGGTTGCCGGTCTGCTTGTCGCCCTGCCGGCCGATGTCCTGGCTGGGATCGAAGGTGTTGTCGTTGGCCATCGCCAGCACTTCGCCGGTCTTGGCGTCCAGCACGACCGCCTCGACGTCCTTGGCGCCGGAGACGTCCTTGGCCAACTGCACCTGCTGCTGGACGTAGAACTGGATGTCGTCGTCGATGGTCAACTGGACGGTCGACCCGTTGACCGCCTCGTGCTGATTGCGGTAGCTGCCCGGGATCACGACGCCGTCGGATCCACGGTCGTAGGTGATCGACCCGTCGGTGCCGGCCAGCACCGAGTCCATCGAGTCCTCCAGGCCGAGCAGCCCGTGGCCGTCCCAGTCGATCCCGCCGACCACGTTGGCGGCCAGCGAGCCGCCCGGGTACTGGCGCAGGTCCTGGCGTTCGGCGCCGACCTCCGGAAACTTCTTGGTGATCGCCGTGGCGATCGCGGGGTCCACCGCACGGGCGAGGTAGACGAAGGTCTCGTTGCTACGCAGCTTCTTGAGCAGGGTCGCGACGTCGGGGGTTCCGTTGAGCTTTGCCGAGACCGCCTTCGCGATCTCGTTCAGCCGCTGATCGGGGTCCGGGGCATCCGACGACTTCTGCTTTGCCTCGGCGAGTTGCTTGCGGATCTTGGCGGGCTGGAAGGTCAGCGCCCGCGCCTCGGTGGTGTAGGCCAGCTTGTCGAGGTTGCGGTCGACGATGTTGCCGCGCACCGCCTTCTCGACGTCGGTCACCTTCAGCTGGCTGGCCGCCTGGGCGCGCAGGCCGGCCGCCTGCGGGACCTGCAGGCTGAACAGCTTGGCGCCGGCCACGATGAGTGCGAGCACCATGATGATTCCGCCGACCCGATAGCGGTAGACGAATGAGGCTGTGTCCGAATCGGATTCGGTCATCGGCCGGGTGCGCCGCGCATTGGCCGTCCGGCCCTGCCCGGCGGTAACCGGCTGACTGGCCGGCTGGAACTTGCCCGCGCGGGCCCGCCGGTTGGCGGGCGGGCGCGACCCCTGGGACCGGCTCACTGCGACGGCACCCCGGGAACGGGAAGGACCGTCACGGGCGGCGAAACAGGAATCACAGGGTTAACAGGAGTCATAGGGTTAACAGGAGCCACATTCGGCACAGCCGCCACTGTAGGTGCGGCAGGGGCCGCCGGAGCGGGAGGTGCGGTCGCCAGCGTGTCGCCGACCGGCCCGGGCAGCGGCACCAGCTGCAGCCCGCCCATTTGCGTGTTCCCGACGGGCGGTCCCCCGGCAGGCTGTGTGCCCGGCGCCGGCGGAAGGACCACCGGCACTTCGGCGCCGGCCGTCCCAGCCGTGGCGCCGACCCGCTTGGGCACCTCGACAGAAGCACCCGGGGCAGCCGGGACGCCGGGCTTGGACGACGGTGCGGCCGGGGGTGCCGGCGCGGGCGGGGCCGGCGGCTTCTCGTCGGGCAGCTTGGTGTTCAGCGGCGGCGGCGGCGCCCCCTCGGCGGGCTTGGGCTTGCCGACGACTATCCAGTTGCCGGTCGGGTCCTGAATAAGGTGTGCGGTGTCCCGCGACGGGATCATGCCCAGGTTGCGGGCCGCGTCGGCCAGTGCGGGCGCCGACTGCGCCTCCAGAACATCGCGCTCCAGGGCTTCCTTCTGCTGGGTCAGCGCATCGTTGAGGGCGCGCGCACTGCCGAGTTGGTAGGACCGCTGCGCCGCGTCGGTGGACAGCCACAGCGTGATGCCCAGACCGAATCCCAGGGCGGCGATGATCAGCACCACGAACGGGACCCGGGCGAGCAGGACCTGCGGACGCAGATCCACCCCCTCCAGCCGGGCGATCAGCTGGTCACGGAGCCGCTCGCGAAGCGGAGTGCGAACAACTTTGGGGGCCTTGGCTTTCCGCGCCTTGGACCGGGCCTTGGCCTGGGTGGCGGTCTTCGGCCGGCCGGGGCGCTCAACCGGACGCGCGGCCGGGATGGTCTGCGGACCCGGCCGCACACCGCGGGGCTCCTGCGGGCGGGTCCGGGTGCCGGCCCGCTGGCGGTTGCCACGGGCGGGGCCTTCGGGGGCGCGGCGATTGCGTGCCGGACCGGCAGTGCGGACCGGCCCGCCGACGGCGGGGGTGGCTGGCTTGCGGCCGACCTTCATCGGATGTCCTCCCGTTCGATGGCTCGCAACCGGACCGGTGCACTGCGCGGATTACGGTCGATCTCGTCGGCGTCGGCCCGCTCGGCGCCGCGGGTGACCGCGGTGAACTCCGGGCCGTAGCCGGGCAGCTCCACCGGGAGACCCTCGGGTGAACGGGATGCGGTGGCCGCCGCGAAAGCGGTCTTGACGATCCGGTCCTCCAGCGACTGGTAGGCCATCACGACGATGCGGCCACCCGGCCGCAGTGCGGCCAGCGCGGCCGGCACCGCGGCAGACAGCGACTCGAGTTCGGCGTTGACGGCGATCCGCAGCGCCTGGAAGGTGCGCTTGGCCGGGTGCCCACCGGTGCGGCGGGCCGGAATGGGGATCGCGTCGTAGATGATCTCCACCAGCTCCGAGGTGCGCTGCAGTGGCGAGCGTGCGCGGCGCTCGACGACGAACCCGGCGATGCGGGAGGCGAACTTCTCCTCGCCGAACCGGCGCAGGATGTCCGTCAGCGCACCACGGTCGTAGGTGTTGAGGATCTCGGCCGCCGTCAGGCTGGCTTCAGAGTCCATCCGCATGTCCAGCGGGGCGTCCTGGGCGTAGGAGAATCCCCGCTCGGGGCGGTCGAGTTGCATCGAGGAGACGCCGAGGTCGAACAGCACGCCGTCGACGGAACCCGTTGCAGGAAGACCGGTTTCAGTCAGCGCATCGACAATGCCGTCGTAACGGGTGTGCACCAGCTGCACCCGGTCGCCGAACCGCTCGAGCCGTCGCCCGGCGATCGCGAGTGCATCGGGGTCACGATCGAGCCCGATCAGGCGCAGTCCCGGAAACTGGGTGAGGAACCGCTCAGAGTGTCCGCCGGCGCCCAGCGTGGCGTCGATCAGCACCGCGCCGGAGCCGTCCGGGGCATGCCGGGTCAGCGCCGGGGCGAGTAACTCCACACAGCGTTCGAGTAGCACCGGGACGTGACCGTGGCTCTCCGGGAGGTCTTGGGGGGCGTCCACAACCGAACCTCCGGATCCCTGCGGCGGCATCACCCCTGCATCGAGGTCCCTGCCCGATACGAACCTGGCGTCGGGGAAGTACGCCAGGGTCGGTTCGGACAGAGGCCACGCTGCACGGGAGCGCGGTTTCACCGCCGGCTCAGATGATGTCGCTGAGTGCTTCATCGCTGGCCGCGGAGAAGTTTTCTTCGTGGGTCTGCTGATAGTCCTGCCAGGCCTGGGCGTCCCAGATCTCCAGGAAGTCCACCGCCCCGATCACCGCACAGTCCTTGGAGAGGTTGGCGTAGCGACGGTGGTCGGCGGACAACGTGATCCGGCCTTGGGAGTCCGGATGCTGCTCGTCGGTGCCGGCCGCCAGGTTGCGCAGGAAGGCACGGGCCTCCGGATTGCTCCGCGAGGTCGCCGCGGCGCGACGGGCCAGCTCCTCGAACTGGGCGCGCGGGTACACCGCCAGGCTGTGGTCCTGACTCTTGGTGACCATCAACCCGCCTGCCAGCGCGTCGCGGAACTTCGCGGGCAATGTCAGCCGCCCCTTGTCGTCCAACCTGGGCGTGTAGGTGCCGAGGAACATGCCCGGCCACCTCCTTCGCCCTACCCAACAAATTCCACCGGAGCGGGGGTCGCTCCATCAGGCGCCACGATACCCCACATCCCCCCACTTTGCTCCACTACATGGCCCAAAAATCGCCCGTTTTCCCCACTTTGTGGGCGCCTTCCCGGAACGGCCCCCCACGCGGGGATCCGGCGATCAGCAGAAATGCCAGCTGGGGTCACCGATCGGTCACGGTTTGAGGGCCGGCGACCTGCGGTGGGGGGAAATGGGGCAGAAAAAAACGGGACAGCCGACCGGCTGCCCCGTGCTCCTTCGGATCAGGCGTTACTCGTCGAAGCGACGCCGGAAGCGATCCTCCATGCGGTTGGTGAACGAACCGCCCGCGGCACCACCCCGGCGGGCGCGAGTTCGGCCCGGGGTCTCGTTCCGTTCCCGGGTGCCCGGCGCCGGCGGACCGCTGACGGCGAAGACGACGCCGGCGAACATCACCACGAAGCCCAGCACGGACAACGCCGGGAAACCCGCGACCATGGTCGCCTTGATCGCGACCCCGGCGACCAGCATGGCCAGTCCGGCGACGAAAAGCCCAACGCCCTGCAGTCGGCGGCGGGTCGACGGCGTCCGGAGATGACCGCCGCGCACACTCGAGGCGAACTTGGGGTCCTCGGCGTAGAGAGCGCTCTCGATCTGATCGAGCATTCGCTGCTCATGATCGGAGAGTGGCATTCTTCCCTCCTTGCCGGTTCGGTGGTCCCAGGTTTCAGTGGACCCACGTTCGATGGCCACTACCCGACCAGCTGAGAGGCACTGGGCGGATACCCAAATGATACGAGGTGGCGGTGGCTTCTACCACCCGGTTTGACCACCTGATTTGTTGATCGGCCCGATTTCCCTTGCCCAGGATTTCCCGATCGTGGTGCCGAACCTGTCGACCGGCGGCCCGGCACCATAATGGCGAGTGACCACATGGCGGGTAGCCACGCTGGGTGCGATGACGACGGCAGCCGAGAAAACAAGAAGGGGGCGACGGAGGCGTTGGCCACCTTTTTGATCGACCTGTCGCCCGACGACATGCGGCGGCGCCTCACCGAGGCGCTGACTGTCTACGTCGATGCGATGCGCTATCCGCGCGGTACCGAGGAACAACGCGCATCGATGTGGCTTGAACACTCCGAACGGCCCGGCTGGCGCGCAGTTGCGGCCGTCGAGGCCGACGGCGCCCAGAACTGGCCGACCGACCAGCAGCTGGCCGGGTCGCACCTGCTCGGTGTGGCATACGGGTACTGCGGCGCACCCGATCAGTGGTGGCAGCAGCAGGTGGTGCACGGACTGCAGCGGGTCGGCGTGCCGCGCGAGGAGATCAGCCGGTTGATGAGCGACTACTTCGAGCTCACCGAGCTGCACATCCACCCCGTCGCCCAGGGGCGCGGGCTCGGCGAGGCTCTGACCCGGCGGCTGCTGTCCGGCCGCACGGAGGCCAACGTGCTGCTGTCCACGCCGGAGGCCAGCGACGAGGGCAACCGGGCCTGGCGGTTGTACCGCCGGCTGGGCTTCACCGACGTCATCCGGGGCTATCACTTCGCCGGCGACCCCCGGGCGTTCGCCATCCTGGGTCGAAGACTCCCGCTGTAGCCGGGTTCTGGCACGATGACCCTCGTGCGATTCCAGCGGCAGCGCCTGCGTAGGCCCACGGTGGCCCTGTTGCTGCTGCTGGTGATGCCACTGATGGCGGGGTGTCTCAAGGTGCACACCACGATCACGGTCTCCGACAACGACAAGGTATCCGGCGAGATCACCGCACTCGTCAAACCGCGGGATGACAAAGATCAGGGACCGCAGTTCGACGAGAACATGTCGTTCAGCCAGAAGCTCGCGGTGTCGCCGTACAAGTCCGACGGCTATGTCGGTTCGCAGGCGACCTTCTCCGATCTGACCTTCGCCGAGGTGCCTCAACTCGCCGGGCTGAGCCGGGACGCCAACGGCGTCGACATCTCGCTTCGCCGTGCCGGCAACCTGGTGATCCTGGAGGGCCGCGTCGATCTGACCAACCTCAGCGATCCCGACGCCGATGTGGTGCTCACAGCATCGTTTCCCGGCGAGGTGACATCCACCAACGGCGATCGCATCGACGCGAATTCCGTTGAGTGGAAACTGAAGCCGGGAACGGTCAGCACCATGAGCGCGCAGTCGCGGTACACAGATCCGAGCACCCGCTCGTTCCGCAACGCCGCGATCTGGCTGATCGTGGCGGCCTTCCTGGTCGCCGGGCTGATCGGCTATCTGGCCTGGCGCGACCATTCCGACGAGGGAGCACCGCGCTGAGTACCGAGGCAACTGCGCCGACTGCGGCCCAACTGGGCGGCGCCGTCACCGAACAACTGCGGGGCTACCTCGCGCAACGCCGCGCCGAATCGGCCTACATCGGCGACGACTACGACGGCCTGATCGCCGCACTCGAGGAGTTCGTGTTGCGCGGCGGTAAGCGGATGCGGCCGGCATTCGCCTACTGGGGCTACCGCGCGGTGACGCCGGGGCCGGCCGATCCGGTGACCGACGAGACCATGCTGCTGTTCGCCGCACTGGAGATGCTGCACGCGTGCGCCCTGGTGCACGACGACGTCATCGACGACTCGGACACCCGCCGCGGCATGCCGACCGCACACGTGCACTTCACGGATCTGCACCGCGGCCGCGGCTGGCGCGGATCGGCGGAGCAGTTCGGCCGCTCGGCGGCGATCCTGCTCGGCGATCTGTCGCTGGTGTGGGCCGACGACATTGTCGCCGCGGCTCCCCTGCCCGATGACGGCCGCCGTCGCGTCCAGCGGGTCTGGTCGGACATCCGCACCGAGGTGCTCGGCGGCCAGTACCTCGACATCGTGGCCGAGTCCCGAGGCGAACACTCCATCGCTTCGGCGATGAACGTCAACACCTTCAAGACCGCGTCCTACACGGTGTCGCGTCCGTTGCAGATGGGTGCGGCCGCCGCCGCCGATCGCCCCGATGTTCAGCGGATCTTCCACGACCTCGGCACCGACCTCGGCGTGGCCTTCCAGTTGCGCGACGACGTGCTCGGGGTGTTCGGCGATCCGGCGGTCACCGGTAAGCCGTCCGGCGACGACCTGCGTTCGGGTAAACGGACCGTGCTGCTCGCCGAGGCGGTCGAACGCGCAGATGCCTCCGACCCGGCAGCCGCGGAGCTGCTGCGGTCCTCGATCGGCACCGATCTGACCGAGGCACAGGTGCGCGAATTGTGTTCTGCCATCGAGTCGGTGGGCGCCCTCGCCGCCGTCGAGGAGCACATCGAGACGCTGAGCCGGCGTGCGCTGAGCACCTTGACGGACGCCCCCATCAACGCGCCGGCCAAGGCGGGCCTCACCGAGCTGGTCGGCCTCGCCGCCAACCGGTCCGCGTAAAGCGGATGCTGACCCGGCTGGCGGCTTTCGCCCGCGCCGACGACGGGCGGCCCGCCCTGCTGGGCTTCGTCGGCGCAACGCTGATCGCGCTCGGCGGACTCGGCGCGGGCAGCACCCGTCAGCACGACCCGCTACTGGAGTCCCTGCACCTGTCCTGGCTGCGGTTCGGCCACGGGCTGGTGGTCTCCTCGCTGGTGCTGTGGATGGGCGTGGCCCTGATGGTGACCGCCTGGCTGTGGTTGGGACGTCGCGCGCTGAGACGGCAGACACTGGGGTCCGAGCGGGTCAGCGAGTACACGATGCTCGCCACCACCGGGTTCTGGCTGGCCCCGCTGCTGTTGAGCGTGCCCCTTTTCAGCCGGGACACCTACTCCTACCTGGCTCAGGGGGCGCTGCTGCGGGACGGCTTCGATCCCTACGTGGTGGCGCCGATCGAGAACCCGAATGCCTTGCTGGACAACGTGAGTTCGATCTGGACCACCACGACCGCGCCCTACGGGCCGGCGTTCATCCTGGTCGCCAAGTTCGTCACCCTGGTCGTCGGTGACCACGTCATCGCCGGCACCATGTTGCTGCGGTTGTGCATGCTGCCGGGGCTGGCCCTGCTGATCTGGGCGGCCCCGCGGGTCGCCCGGCACGTCGGCGCCGACGGCGCACTGGCGTTGTGGATCTGCGTGCTCAACCCGTTGGTGATCGTCCACCTGATGGGCGGCGTGCACAACGAGATGCTGATGGTCGGTCTGATGATGGCCGGCATCGCGCTGACGTTCTCGGGCCGTCACATGCTCGGCGTCACGCTGATCGCGGTGGCGGTGGCGGTCAAGGCCACCGCCGTCCTGGCACTGCCGTTCATGGTCTGGGTCTGGATGCGGCACCTCCCCGGCCGCCGGGCCCGGGCCTTCCTGATCGCCTCGGTCACCTCGCTGGCGATCTTCGTGGCGGTGTTCGCGGTGCTCTCCTGGCTCGCCGGGGTCGGCCTCGGCTGGCTGACCGCACTGGCAGGCTCGGTCAAGATCATCAACTGGCTGACCATCCCCACCGCACTGGCCAACATCGCCAACGTGATCGGCGGGCTGTTCATGCCGGTCAACTTCTACGCCGTGCTGGAGTTCACCCGGATCGCCGGGATCGTGGTGATCCTGGTGTCACTTCCCTTGCTGTGGTGGCGGTTTCGTCATACCGACCGGGAAGCACTGACCGGTATCGCGTGCGCGATGGCGGTGGTGGTGCTGTTCGTTCCGGCGGCACTGCCCTGGTACTACACCTGGCCGCTGGCCATCGTCTCCGCGCTGGCCCAGTCGCGGGCGGCGATCGCGCTGATCGCCGGATTCTCGACGTGGATCATGGTGATCTTCAAACCCGACGGCTCACACGGGATGTATTCGTGGCTGCACGTGGCGTTGGCCACCGCATGCGCGGTGGCGGCGTGGAACTCGCTGCGCCGCGATCCCGCCCCAGTTCAGAAGGGCGCGGTTCAGTCGGGCCCAGTTCAGTAGAGCCCGGTTCAGTAAGCCATCGCCTGGGCCCGGCGCAGCACCTCACGCGCCTGATGGGCGTGCAGGGCGTCGGCCGGTCGGGCATTGGGGATCTCTCCCTTGACGCCGTCGCGGGTCAGGGTGAGCGACGAGTCCGGGGTGAACAGCCAGCGCAGGATCTCGGTGTCGCGGTATCCGCCGTCCTTCAGCACGGCCAACAGGCCGGCCAGTGGTTTGACGACCTCGGCACGGCCGTTGCCGGTCGGGCTGAAGAAGATCTGCGGAACCATCGGGATGCCGTTGCGGCGCACCGCGACGAGATGTCCCTCGCGCAGATACTGATGGATTTTGGTGACCGGCACCCGCAACAACTCCGCCACCGCGGGCAGGTCGTAGAGCGGCTCGTCAGGGTCCAGGACGTCATCACCGGCGGGAATGCTGCTCACGGCGCCCATTCTAGAACCGCGGCGCGGTTTGGAACCGCGGCCTGGCGGGGCTCGCCGCTTAAGATGTGGCGGTGACGCCGGACCCGCTCGTCGGAGCCCTGCTCGACGGCAGGTACCGCGTGGAGAACCCGATCGCCACCGGCGGGATGTCGACGGTGTACCGCGGCCTCGACGTCCGGTTGGACCGGCCGGTCGCGCTGAAGGTGATGGCGGCCCGGTATGCCGGCGATCACCAGTTCCTGGCCCGATTCCAGCGGGAAGCCCGGGCGATCGCGCGGCTGAAGGACCCCGGCCTGGTCGCCATCTACGACCAGGGCAACGACGCCGCCCACCCGTTCCTGGTGATGGAGCTCGTCGAGGGTGGCACCCTGCGCGAGTTGTTGCGCGAGCGCGGACCGATGCCGCCGCACGCGATGGCGGCCGTTCTGCGCCCGGTGCTCAGCGGCCTGGGCGTAGCGCACCGGGCCGGACTGGTGCATCGCGACGTCAAGCCGGAGAACGTGCTGATCTCCGATGGCGGCGAGGTGAAGCTGGTCGACTTCGGGCTGGTGCGGGCGATGGCCGAAGCCGGGATCACCTCCACCAGCGTGATCCTGGGCACCGCCGCCTACCTCTCCCCCGAGCAGGTCACCGGAACCGAGACCGGGCCGCGTAGCGACGTCTACTCCGCGGGCATCATGGCATTCGAATTGCTCACCGGGACAGTGCCGTTCAAGGGAGACAGTGCACTGGTCGTGGCGAATCAGCGGCTGGACCGCGATGTGCCTGCGCCCAGCTCGGTGATCGCGGGCGTGCCCGCCGAACTCGATGCGTTCATCGCCCGGGCTACCCACCGCGATCCCGAGGCGCGCTTCGCCGACGCTTCGGAGATGGGCGCCGAATTGGCGGCGATCGCCGAAGCGCTTGCGCTGCCACCGTTCCGGGTGCCCGCACCGCGCAATTCCGCCCAGCACGCGGCGGCGACGGTCAATCTTCGGCAGCGCACCGAACAGGTGCCACCGTCCGGGCGGCCCGCCGCGGGTGTGCCGCACCCGACCCGTCAGTTCACCCCGGCGACCGGATTCCCCGTCGTAGAGGAGTCAACGGCTGAGCCCGACGACGAGTCGGCATTCGAGTCCGTATACGACAGCGAAGACGAAAGCGATTTCACCCCAAGGCAATTCGCCGGTATCGACCTCGACGAATTCATCTGGGCACGGCAACGATCCCGGCGGGCCGTGGTGTTCTGGGTACTGACCGTGCTGGTACTGACGGGCCTGGTCGCCATTGCCGCGTGGACCGTCGGACTGAATCTCAACGGGATACTCCCCCCGCGCTGAGTGAGGAATCAGTCGCGCAGCATCTCCGCGACCAGGAACGCCAGCTCCAGGCTCTGCTGAGTGTTGAGCCGCGGGTCGCACGCGGTCTCATAGCGGCCGGCCAGGTCGTTGTCGGAGATGTCCTGCGCGCCACCGAGGCACTCGGTGACGTTCTCGCCGGTGAGCTCGATGTGAATGCCACCGGGGTGGGTGCCCAGCGAACGATGCACCTCGAAGAAACCCTGCACCTCGTCGACGATGCGGTCGAAGTGCCGGGTCTTGTAGCCGGTCGAGGATTCATGGGTGTTGCCGTGCATCGGGTCGCACTGCCAGATCACCTGGTGACCGGAGGCCTGCACCTTCTCGATGATCGGCGGCAGCAGATCGCGCACCTTGTGATTGCCCATCCGGCTGACCAGGGTGAGCCGGCCCGGCTTGTTCTTCGGGTCGAGCCGCTCGACGTATTCGACGGCCATTTCCGGGGTCGTCGTCGGGCCGATCTTGACCCCGATCGGATTGGCGATGACCTCGGCGAAGGCGATGTGGGCGCCGTCGAGCTGGCGGGTGCGCTCCCCGATCCAGACGTAATGCGCCGACAGGTCGTAGAGCCGCGGCTCGCCGAACTCGTCGGACAGCCGCAGCATGGCCCGCTCGTAGTCGAGCACCAGCGCCTCGTGGCTGGCGTAGATGTCCGCGGTGTCGAGGTTGCGGTCGTTGACGCCGCAGGCGCTCATGAACTTCATGCCGCGGTCGATCTCGGCGGCCAGGGTCTCGTAACGGGCGCCGGCCGGCGAGGTCCGGACGAACTCACGGTTCCAGTCGTGCACCAGGTGCAGCGAGGCCAGACCGGACGAGGTCAGCGCGCGAACCAGATTCATCGCGGCGCTGGCATTGGCGTAGGCCCGCACCAGCCGGGACGGGTCATGGTCCCGCACCGCCGCGTCCGCGGCGAAGCCGTTGACCATGTCGCCGCGGTAAGACTTCAGGCCCAGCGCGTCGACGTCGGCCGAGCGCGGCTTGGCGTACTGGCCGGCAATCCGGGCGACCTTCACCACCGGCAGGCTGGCGCCGTAGGTGAGCACCACGGCCATCTGCAGCAGCGTGCGAATGTTGGCGCGGATGTGCGGTTCGGTGTTGTCGGCGAAGGTCTCGGCGCAGTCGCCGCCCTGCAGCATGAACGCCTCGCCGCGCGCCACCTGCTCCAGTTGCTGCGACAACCGCTCGATCTCGGAGGCCACCGTGATCGGCGGCACGCTCTCCAGGACCTTGCGCATCGCCCTGGCCTGCTCGGCGTCCCAGCTGGGCTGCTGAGTGGCCGGCTTGGCCAGCGCCTCATCGAGCCGGGCGCGAAGGTCGGCCGGCAGCGGCGGCAACGACGGCAGCTGCTCGATCGGTACGTCAACGGTCCAGTTCACCCGTCCATGGTAACCGGGCCCGGCCGGCCCTTTAACCAGCCCGGAGCCACCCCGAAACCTCGGCTACCAGGGCTAAGGACCCGGGTCGGGCTGCCCGGCCATCAGCAGATACCGGCGCAGGTTGTGCCGGGCGTCGACAAGGGCGTCGTGGGTGTCGTGCGGACGCGGGGGCATCCGCGGGGAACCCAGGTCCTCCCACACCTGGCGCAGTTCCCGGGTGAACCGCGGGATCTGCGGCGGCAGGCTGGTCATCGGGCCCCAGAGTTGGCACAGCGCGACGTGGTCGTAGGCGCCGACCCAGGCCCACAGTTCGATGGGCTCGTCACCGTCGATCCCGAAGAAGTCCTCGAGCCCCTCCCGGATCTCCCGGCGGGAGCACCACACCTGCGATGCCGGCGAGGGCAGCTTGGGCAGCACGTTGTGACGCACCCAGCGGCCGGCCGACTCGGGGTCGAACTCGGTGGAGACCGCGTAGAACTCGCGGCCGTCCTCGGCGACCACCCCGATCGAGATCAGGTCGATGATGCGGCCGTTGTCGATGAATTCGGTGTCGTAGAAGTACCGCACGGGCCGTTATCCCCCAGCCTTGGCTGTCTGGCCGGCCGGTTGGTCGGGCGCGTGCGGCGGCGGCGCCGCGTGCACCTCGCGGTCCAGCGTGGCTTCGACCTCTTCCGGCGCCGGGAAGCGCGGTTCGCCCGCGATGACGTGTTGCAGCCAGAGGTTGGCCTGCACGAACGGCCGGCGCAGATAGCGCTCACGGTCCATGGCGCGGTGCATCTTCCGCGATTTGTCCTGGTAGTACCAGCGCGCCCAGGGCGCGTGCGGGCGCGCCAGCCGGATCGCGCCGATGAACAGCAGGGGCGGGATGAACATCCCGAGCAGGCCGGTCCACAGCTTGCCTTTGAGCAGCACGACGACGGCCACCGCCAGCGAGAACAGCGCCATGACGATGACGGTGGTCCGGGCGAGCACGGAGGTGTCGTCCCGCCAGATGCCGATGTTGAAGAACGACAGCGGATTGAAGCCCATCACCAACAGTCCGGCGACGGCCACCGCGACGAACACTGCGTCGACGGAGGTGCGTCCGTCCTCGGTCCAGTAGACGTCCTGCAGATGCAGGATCAGCGCGAACTCGTCGAGCACCAGCGCCGCACCGATACCGAACACGATTCCGGCGGCGGTGAACTGGTGGTTGGTTCCCGATGCCGCCATGGTCACCATGGCCACGCCGGCGACCAGAACCAGGATGACGCCGAAGACGGCGTGGTGGATATGCAGACCGCCCTTCCCGGCGATGTTGTGCGGTTGCCACCACCTGTGCGGCCCGGTCCTGCCGGCGGTCGCCCGGATGTAGCGGGTGATGCTGCGGGTGATGAAGAACGTCAGGATGAAGGCGATCAGGCACCACATCAGCGGCAGTCGTCCGGGTGCCACGAAATCGAGGCGGACGTCTAAATGCACGGGTTGAAAACTTACGCGCATCCCCGTCCCGGTGTTTCGCCCGGATAGTCTGGTTCGGACATGAGCAAATCTTCGGAGGCCGTTCCAAAGGCCGGCAGCGACGCCCGTACAGGCGTTGTCTGGCGGGTGGTCCAGGTGCTCATCGTCCTCGCCGTGGCCCGTGCCTGCTGGCAGTTGTTCGGCCACCTTCCCTACCGGATCGACGTCGACGTCTACCGCATGGGCGGGAGGGCCTGGCTCGACGGCCGGCCGCTGTACGCCGACGGGGCGATGTTCCACACCCGCGGCGGCCTGGACCTGCCGTTCACCTATCCCCCGCTGGCGGCGGTCGTTTTCAGCCCACTGGCGCTGGTGTCACTGCCGGTGGCCAGCGTGGCGATCACCGCGGTAACCCTGCTGCTGCTGGTGGTGTCGGTGTGGATCGTGCTGGACCGGCTCCAGGTCGACACCGGCCGCAGCTGGTGGCTGGCCGCCGGGATCGTCGCACTGTCGGTCACCACGCTGGAACCCATCCGGGCGAACTTCTCCTTCGGGCAGATCAACGTCGTGCTGATGGCCCTGGTGATCGCCGACTGCGTTCCGCGGCGCACCCCGTGGCCGCGCGGCCTGCTACTCGGGGTGGCGATCGCGCTGAAACTGACCCCCGCGGTATTCCTGCTGTACTTCGTGCTGCGCCGGGATGGCCGCGCGGCGCTGACCGCGGTGGCCGGCTTCGCAGCCGCCACCGTGATCGGTTTCGCCCTGGCCTGGCGCGACTCCTGCGAGTACTGGACCGCCACCGTCGGCCACACCGAGCGGATCGGCAACGCCACGCTCAACACCAACCAGAACGCAGCGGGCGCGCTGGCCCGGCTCGGGCTGGGCCACACCGCGCACTTCGCGCTGTGGACGCTGACCTGCCTGGCCGCGCTTGCCCTGACCGTGTGGGCGGTGCGGCGGGTACTGGCCGGCGGCGACCCCGCAGCCGAACCGCTGGCGCTGGTCCTGGTGGCGTTGTTCGGCCTGGTGGTCTCGCCGGTGTCGTGGTCACACCACTGGGTGTGGGCGCTGCCGACCGTGATCGTGGCGGCTGCGGTGGCCTACCGGAGAGGCAACCTCGCACTGGGTGCGATGGCCGCCGCCGGTCTGGCTCTGATGCTCTGGCCCACCATCGATCTGCTTCCCGAGCATCATGAAGCCGCCGCGTCGTGGTGGCGGCAGCTGTTCGGGATGGCCTACGTGTGGTGGGCGGTGGCGCTGATCGCCGTCGCCGGTCTGACCGTCGCGACCGCCGGTCCCGCTAGCCTGCGGCGGTCTCCGGGATCCGCGCCGACGGCGGATTTGGTCCATCCGGCTTAGCGTCCGGCTTGGCGGTCACGTTCTTCTTGAGGCTGGCGGCGTAGATGTCGACGTACTCCTGACCGGACAGCTTCATCAGCTCGTACATCACCTCGTCGATGACAGCCCGCTCGATGAACCGGTTGCCGGCCAGGCCTTCGAACCGGGAGAAGTCCATCGGCTTGCCGAACCGGACCTCGACCCGGCCGAACCGCCACATCTTGGACCCGGGCGGGTTGACGACGTCGGTTCCGATCATCGCGACCGGAATCACCGGCACGCCGGTCTCCAGGGCCAGCCGGGCCAGCCCGGTCTTGCCCTTGTAGAGCCGGCCGTCCGGCGAGCGGGTGCCCTCCGGGTACATCCCCAGCAACTTGCCGTCGTCGAGTATCCGCTGCGCGGTGACCAGCGCTGACTGCGCGGAATCCGCATCGGTGCGGTCGATCGGCACCTGACCGGCAACCGTGTAGAACCACGCGGTGAGCCGGCCCTTGAGGCCCTTGCCGGTGAAGTACTCGGACTTGGCCAGGAACGTGATCCGGCGCCGGACCACCAATGGCAGGTAGAAGCTGTCTGCGACCGCGAGGTGATTACTGGCAAGGATCACCGGGCCGCTGGCCGGAACATGTTCCAGCCCTTGGACTTTCGGACGACCGAGGAAGGACAGGATGGGACCCATGAAGATGTACTTAAAAAGCCAGTACCACATGCACCCCTCCTCGCCGCTTCACGCGTGAAGCGTGGATGCGGCCAACTCTACCGAGCGGCTGTTGCCCGGACCACACGACAAGCGCGTTCATGGTCAATCCACAGGAGTTCGTGCGTCAGCCCTCTGATCCGTTTTCGACCACGATCCGGATGTGCTGGTAGCGGGTGCTGCCGCTGCGGCCCGAGCCGTTCTGTTCGGGGTCCGAAGGCGCCTCCGTCGATTCGCCGGGGGCCGTCGGCTTCTCGGCGTCCGAGTTCTGGGCAGCGGGCTTAGCCTGCGGGTCGGCGGCCATCGCCCGGATCATCGTCATCAGGGTCACGCTGTGCTCGGCGATGACGTTCAGCATCGGGTGCTGCTCCCCGTTGACCAGCGCGACCAGCGCGCAGACCGGGCACCAGACCTGCTGGCAGCGACCGGGTCCGCGCAACGACTCTGCGGCCATCGCGGCCGCGCTGCGCACGGCCGGGTCCAACCGGTCCAGGATCGTCTGCGCCAACTGGCGCAGTTCCGGCCCGACGTCGGAGTGGGGAGAGTCGGAGTGCGAAGAGGTCATGGGCGATCCTGCCCATAGGGATCCGTCATGGCGGGCCACACCTCCGGATTGGGTCGGAATCTCACCGTCAGTTCACTGCCGCGCAGGGCTGCGTCGGTGACGATGCACCGGCGCAGCACCGACGCCAGCCGAACCCGGCGGCGCAGTCCGGCCACACCGATGACCAGATCGTCGCCGGCCCGGCCCAGGCTCAGCTCCCCCGCGTCAAGCTGGGGCAACTCTATCCGCAGCCGGTAGACCGCATCGAGGCCGGAACCGGATTCCCGGTCGACCACCGGACGCAGCGGCCCGGGTGGCGCCGAGCCGTCCCGGCGGCGCACCTCGTCGAGCAACTGGGCCAGCGCCTTGGGGCCGATCGGCTCGCCGGCCAGATGCGGAGCCATCACCAACTGCACGTCGCCGATCGCGGCGCCCAACTCATCGAGCACAGCCCGCTGTTCGGCGATCCGGGCCGCGTACCAGTCGAATGCCGGATGCTCCGGCAGATTGCGGTACTCGAACGAGTCATCCTGGAAGAGAACCTGATTGACGATCAGCTCAGCGACGGGAACGCCCATCAGCGCGAGCGATCCCAGGGTGCGGACCGCCTCTGCGGCCACCACCCGCTCCGGGGTGAGCACCAGATGCGCACCTACCCGCTCACCGTCGGCCAGCAGTTCGGCCAGCGACTCGATACCGGAGGCGGCCACCTCAACCAGCGCGACGGTGGCCGCGGTGCGCAGATCCGCCAGTGGCGCGCTGAGCCGGCGGTGCCGCGGCCAGCATCGCTCCACGTATTCCGCGAACGTCGCCGGCAGGGTCAGCATCCGCAGCGCATCGGCGGTGGACGCGCAGTCCACCACCAGGTAGTCCCACCGGCCTGAGGCCGCCAGGTCGGCTACGGCCCGCAGACCGAGCACCTCCTGTATTCCGGGTAGCGCCGAAAGCTCTTCGGGCGCAAGGTCGTTGAGATCAGATTCAGGGAAGCGGGCGGCCAGCACCGGTGCGGCGGATCGCCACGCGGTCGCCACCAGGGCCAAGGTGTCCAGCGCCAGGGCGTCCAGATGACCACCGCCGCCCTCACCGCCACGTTCCTCTGTGAGGATCCGCACCGGATCAGCAGCGCCACCCGGGGGCACCGGTGCGCCCAGGACGTCGCCGAGAGAGTGGGCCTGGTCGGTTGACACCGCCAGCACTCGCCGGCCGTCCAGAGCGGCGCGCACCGCGGTCGCCGACGCCAGGGTCGACTTGCCCACCCCGCCCTTGCCGACGAAGAAACTGATCCGGGTTGGCACGGTCACTCAGCCCTCGACCCGCTTCTTCAGGTCCTTGAGCGCGGTGTCGGTGAGTCGACGCTCGGCCTTGCGCTTGAGTAACCCGATCATCGGAATCGTCAGGTCCACCGACAGTTCGTAGGTGACGTCGGTTCCAGATTCCTTGGGAGTCAACGTATAAACGCCCTCGAGAGACTTCAGCAGAGCACTCGACACCAGCGACCAGCGCACCGACTTACGGTCGGCGGGCCACTCATACTTCAGCACCATCTCGTCTCTGAGCACCGCGGCGTCGAGAACCAATCGGGCCACCTTGGGATAGCCCTGGGCGTCGGCCTCGAGGATCTCCGCCTCGGTGTACTCCGAAACCCAGTCCGGGTAGGAGGCGATATCGGCGATCACATCCATCACGGTGCGGGGGTCCGCATCGATATGGATGGTCTGCGCCGTCTTGTCCGCCACTGTGGTCGCTCTCACTCCACTCCGCCGAGATTGGGCTCCGGTCCACCGGGATTGGGCTCCGGCTATCCGGCCGCCCCGGATCGCCGGATAGCCAAACCGTACCCTTCCGAGCCCGGCGCAACCGGTCAATCAGCGGCCCGGCGCGACACCCACCGGGCGGGATGCCTCCAGCCGATTCTTGACCTCGAAGGCCATCCGCTTGCCGGCCACCCGGCGCTGATGGTTGAGCTTCGCGGAGTCGATCTTCGCCGGATCAGCCATCCCGGTCGGCTCAGCGTGCAGGAAGTAGTGCAGGACCACACCGTCGAGCACCGGTTCCAGCCAGATCTCCATGGTGCCGGTCAGCGGTCCGGTCACCGTCCAGCGAACACCCTTGTCCGCGCGGTCCTCGACGACCTCGAGGAGAAGGTCGGGAAACCACCGGCGCCAGGCCGCCCGGTCCGCCACCGCGTTGCCCACCGCGGCGGGATCGGCGGCGACGAAGGTCTCGTCGGCGATCTGAATGCTGTGCACGCCGACAAGCTTCACATATGACTCAGGCCGGTGGCTGCACAGGTCGCACCTGCAGCAGCCCGGACAGCCGGGCGGTCAGGGTGTCCCAATTCCAGTCGCGGGCCACCCACTGCCGGCCGGCCTGCCCCATCCGCTGCGCCGCCTCGGGATCGCCGAGCAGCTCGCTGATCACCTCGGCGAGTTCGTCGACGTCACGGCCGTCGACCACCCGTCCGGTCTCGCGATCGATGACGGTCTCCGGCGCTCCGCCCGAGTCGCCGGCGACCACCGGGACCCCGGCCGCGGATGCCTCCAGGAAGACGATGCCCAGACCTTCGACGTCAAGACCCCCGCCCCGGGTGCGGCACGGCATCGCGAACACGTCGGCCATCGCGTAATGGGCCGGCAGTTCAGCGGTCGGGACCGCCCCGGTGAACACCACGTCGGAGCGCACTCCGCTGTCGCCGGCCAGCCGGTGCAGGTCCTGCTCGTAGGGTCCGCTGCCGACGATCACAAGCGCGGCGTCGGTGACCCGGCGGCGGATCTGGGGCCACGCCTTGATGAGCATGTCCTGTCCCTTGCGGGGCACCAGCCGGGAGACGCAGACCACCGTCGGGCGCCCGCCCAGCCGGTAGCGCTCCCGAAGCACGGCGCGGGCCGCCGGGTCGGGCCGGAACCGGTCGGTGTCCACCCCCGATGGCAGGTACTCCAGGCTGGCCCGGGGACCGAAGGCCGACGCGAAGCGGCCGCGGGTATACCGGCTGACGTAGGTGATGACGTCGGTGTTATCGCCGATGCGCCGCAACGCCGAGCGGGCGCCGGGCAACATCGACCAGCCGACCTCGTGACCGTGGGTGCTGGCCAGCACCCGCTGCGCGCCGGCCGAGCGGGCCCGCGGCGCCAGCAGCGCCAGCGGGGCCGCGGCGCCGAACCACACCGTCTCGATACCGCCGTCGCGAATCAGATCGCGCATCCGCCGGTCCACCCCCGGCTCGGGCAGCATCAGGGTGCCCGGGTGCCGCACGACCCGGAACGGGGCGGCGCGGTCATAGTCCTCGGCGCCCTTCCATTTAGGTGCGTAGACGGTCAGGTCGTGTTCGCCCGCCTCTGCCAGTCGCCGGACGAACTGTTCGAGGTAGGACTGGATGCCGCCGCGGCGCGGCGGAAAGTCGTTGGTGACCAGCAGGATCCGTGTCATCGGTGCTTACGCTAGCCGGTCGACGATGCGGCGCAGCGCAGCCAGCCGCTGAGGAAACCGGCGAATCCGACCCAGCCGGTCGACGATGCGGCGCAGCGCAGCCAGCCGCTGAGGAAACCGGCGAATAAGGCCCAGCCGATCAGCGTCTGGCCAGCCACTGCGCCCACCGCGTCTGCAGCACACCCTCATCGACGCCCAGTGCGCGCTGCACCGCATCGGCGAAACCGCCGTGTCCCGGTCCGCAGGCCTGCTGGTAGAGCCGGCGCAACCCGTCGACGCCGAACTCGGTGGCCACGAAACGGGCGAACCACCAGGCCCGGTCGTAGCCCGCCGAGCGCTGGGCGCCGGGGGTATTCAGGTCGGTGTCACCCGGCAGTGCGGTGTCCGCGGCCGCACCGGCCGGAAGCGGTTCCGGGCGGCGCGCGACGAAATCGGCCACTCCTTCGGTGAACCACCACGGGGCGTCGACCGCGGTCCGAGCCCGGGCGGCGAAGTGAAAAAGCTCATGGGTCAATACGATTCGCAGGGCTTCATCCGACATTGCTGCCGCTCCCGGAGCCATCACGATGCGTTGCCCGGAGGCGGTCCCCCGCACGGGGTCCACCTGATCGGCCACTGCGACGGCGGCGATATCGGTCCACTGCCGGTTCGGGTCGAGGTGCGCCTCGGCGGCGAACTGCGCATCGGAGTCGGTGGCCACCACCACGATGCGACGCTGCCAGTCGGTGCCCCAGAACCGGTCCACCGCATCGACGGCACCGCCGATTTCGGATTTCACCCGCGCCAGCAGTGGGTCGGTGCGGTTCCCACCGAGGCTGACCGAATCGACGGTGTACTCGGCCGGACCCGACTGCGCGCCGGAGGCCGTCACCAGCACCGAGGCGAGGATCAGTTCGGCGATCAGAACGATCGCCAGCAGGGCACGCCTACGGGGAACAGTCCTGCGGGGAACAGTCCTGCGGGGGTCGGTCCCGCGCGGATCAGTAACGGCGAACGTTGAAGATCGGAGCGTTGTTCACCGGGGCGACCGCGACCGGCACACCGAAGGTCGATGCGTGAATCATCATCCCGCCGCCGATGTACATCCCGACATGGGAGGCGTCGGAGTAATAGGTGATCACGTCACCGGGCTGCATATCGTCCACCGACACCGGCTGGCCGCCGGCGGCCTGTGCGTAGCTGGAGTGCGGCAGGAAGATGCCGGCCTGCTGGAACGACCACATCACCAGGCCGGAGCAGTCGAAGGCGCTCGGGCCACCGGCGCCCCAGACGTAGGGGTCGCCGACCCGGGTGAGCGCCGCCTGAACGGCGATCTCGCCGGCGCCGCTGCCGGATCCGGTCGAGGGCATGGCCGCCAGGGCGGCGATGTCGGTGGCGGGCGTGGCATCGGGAGCCGCAGCGGCCAGCACCGCGGCCGGCGGGGCCTCCGGGTTGGCCAGGATCGCCTGCTGGACCGGGGTCAGCATCCCGTAGCGGGACTTGACCGCGGCGATCTGGACCTGAAGTTGGGACTGCTTGTGCTGCAACTCGGCCCGCACGGCAGTGGCCTCATCGGCGGCAGTCTTGGCCTCGACGGCCGACTTCGCCGAGGCGATCTCGATCCGGACGGCTTCCGCGTTGGCGTTCCGGAAGCTCTTCATCTGAGCCGACATCTCGGTGGCCATGACGCGCTGGACGGCCATCTTGTCGATCAGACCCTGCGGCGAGGCCGCGGTCAGGATCGCGTTGAGCCCGTCGGTGCGTCCGCCCATGTAAACCGAGGCGGCCAGCTTGTCGACCGAACCCTGGTAGCCGACCAACTGGGACTTCGCCGAATCCAGCGCGGCCAGGTCATCGGAATGCTGCTTGTCGGCGGCCTGCTGGATCTGAACCTTCTTGTCGAGGTCCAACTCGGCGGCGTGCATCGACTCGGTGAGCTGCTCCGCCTGCCGGGACAGTTCGTTGAGCTGGGCGACGGCGTCCTCGGCGGGATCGGCCCAGGCGGCTGAGCCCCACGCCCCGGCGCCCCACACCCCGGCGAGCACGGTGAGCCCTGCGACTGCGGCGACCAGGGGCTTGGAACCAATGAATTCAGTCAGCAGCGAGCGATCAAATCTCAAGATCCAACATCCTTTGACTGCGATCGACTGACAACGCGTCGACCTGCTCGGTCCAAACAAGGTTTAGGTCTCAGTTAGGTTACGAAACGGCAACGGTGTTGTCCAACGGACTCAGCAAGATTTCAGAAAACAATCGTCACACCCGTAACAGCCTGCGACGATACCCGTCGCGGCCTAGCTGGCCAGCCCAGGGCCTTCCGGCCGATGGATGGGAACAAGCCTCAACCTCGGTGCCATACCCGCCTCTGCCAGCACTTCCAGCGCAGCGCGTTCGTCGTCGAGCAGCGTTTCCGGCACCCCCAGAAGGACGCTGACCACGCAGTCCCGGCAGCCCGGTCCCCGTACGGCGCACTCGTCGCAGTCGATTACCACCGGTCGTCCCGACTCCGGCACGTTATGACCCATCTCGTCTCCCTTGATTCGAATGTGTGTGGCGATTCGAATGTTTATTCGACTGGCCGAACGGTAACCGAGCCCACCGACAGGTTTCCCATCCCCGTTGATCGCGTGGCACCCCATGGCGTGGCAGCCGAGCTCTGTCGGTGGGACTGCCTAGCGTCTGGCTGGTGGCCGGACCCCGGACAGATGATCAGCTGAGCTTCGCCGACCTCGGCGACGCGGAGGCCTCGCTGTGCGAGACGACGTTCGTGGTCGTCGACCTGGAGACCACCGGTGGCCGGTCCAAGCCCGGCCCGGACGGCGCCTGCGATGCGATCACCGAGATCGGGGCGGTCAAGGTGCGCGGCGGCGAGGTGATCGGCGAGTTCGCCACCCTGGTCGACCCGCAACGGTCCATCCCGCCCAAGATCGTCGAACTCACCGGGATCACCACCGCGATGGTCCGGGACGCCCCGCCGATCTCGACGGTGCTGCCGATGTTCCTCGAATTCGCCCGCGGCGCAGTGCTTGTGGCCCACAACGCCGGCTTCGACATGGGCTTCCTACGGGCTGCCGCCGAGCAGTGCGACATACCGTGGCCCCGCCCGACGGTGCTGTGCACGGTGCGCCTGGCGCGGCGGGTGCTCAGCCGTGAGGAGGCCCCCAGCGTCCGGCTCTCCGAGTTGGCCCGGATCCTCGGCGCGGCCACCCAACCGAACCACCGGGCCCTCGACGACGCCCGGGCCACCGTCGACGTGCTGCACGCGCTGATCGCCCGCGTCGGCAACCAGGGTGTGACCACCTACCGCGAACTGCGCGGCTACCTGCCCGGGGTGTCCACCGCCCAGCGCAGCAAGCGGGCGCTCGCGCAGTCGTTGCCGCGCCGGCCCGGGGTCTATCTGTTCCGTGGCCCCGGCGACGAGGTGCTCTACGTCGGCACCGCGACCGATCTGCGCCGCCGCGTCCAGCAGTACTTCAACGGCTCCGACCGGCGCACCCGGATCACCGAGATGGTGGGGCTGGCGACCAGGGTGGACCACGTGGAATGCGCCCACCCCCTCGAGGCGGGGGTGCGCGAGTTGCGACTGCTGGCCGCCCACGCCCCGCCCTACAACCGCCGGTCCCGCTTCCCGCACCGGTGGTGGTGGGTCACGCTCACCGACGAGACATTTCCCCGGCTCACCGCGGTGCGCTCCCCCCGGCACACCGGCGCGGTCGGACCGTTCCGGGCCCGGGCCGACGCCCTGGACACCGCGGACCTGATCGCCCGGTTCACCGGGGTGCGGACCTGCACCGGGCGGATCGCGAAGCTGGCCGAGCACGGACCGGCCTGCCCCGAGCGCGAGGTCGCGCCCTGTCCGGGCCGGCGCGGGGTGTCCGCCGGCGAGTACGCGCCGGCGCCGGACCGGGCCGCGGCACTGATCGACGGGCTGGACAACACCGCCCTGAGCGCGGCGGTCCGACAGGTCACCGAACTGGCCGGCCGCGGCCGCTACGAGAGCGCCGCCCGGTTACGCGACCACATCGCCGACACGATCGAGGTGCTGTGGCGCGGACAGCGGCTGCGCACGCTGGCCGGGGTGGAGGAACTGGTGGCCGCCGCACCCGACGGCGCCGGCGGCTGGCAGCTGACCGTCGTACGCCACGGGCAACTGGCGGCCGCGGGCTGCGCGCGGCGCGGCGTGCCGCCGATGCCGGTGGTCGATGCTCTGCGCACCGGCGCCCAGGTGGTACTGCCGCAGCCCGCGCCGCTGGGCGGCGCACTGGTCGAGGAGACCTCACTGATCGCCCGGTGGCTGGATCAGCCGGGCGTCCGAATCGTCTGCGCCACAGAGGGTTTCGCGTCACCAAGAGACTCCGCGGGACCATGGTTGCAGTGGTCGTCGACGGCACGCGCCGCGCGCTACGCAGCCTCAGAGTTCGTTGGTGAACCGCACCCAGCGCTCGAGCAGCCGCGCCGCCGCACCGGAGTCGATGGCCTGCGCGGCGCGGGCCAGACCGTCCTCCCAGGAAGGCAGCCATTCGGCGTGGCTGGATAGCCCGGCATGGGCCACCATCGCGCCGGCCGCGTTGAGCACGACGGCGTCGCGCACCGCGCCCTTGGCCCCGGCGAACACGTTGTGCGCCTCGTCGGCGTTGGCCTGCGCCTCACCACCGACCAGTTCGGAGAGCTGGGCCCGCGGGAACCCGAAACCGAGCGGGTCGAAAGTCAGCTTGTCGATGGTGCCGGCCTGCACCCGCCAGATGGTGCTGGTGGTCGTGGTGGTCAGTTCGTCCAGACCGTCCTCGCCGTGCACCACCAGGACGCTGGCCCGTCGCGCCGCGAACACCCCGGCCATCACCTCGGCCAGTTCGCCGAACGCGCACCCGATCAGCCCGGCCCGCGGTGCGCCCGGATTCGTAAGCGGCCCAAGGAGATTGAAGACGGTGGGAACACCGATCTCGCGGCGCGGCGGCCCCGCGTACTTGTAGGACGGGTGAAAAACCGGGGCGAAGCAGAATCCGATGCCCACCTCGGCCACCGATCGGGCCACTTCCTCGGGGCCCAGGTCGATCCGGACGCCGAGCGCCTCGAGCATGTCCGCACCCCCACTCTTGGAGGAGGCCGCCCGGTTCCCGTGCTTGACCACCGGGATCCCGGCCGCGGCCACCACGATGGAAGCCATCGTGGACAGGTTGACCGTGTTGGCACGGTCGCCGCCGGTGCCGACGATGTCGACGGTGTCGGTGCCGATCACGTCGGTCGGCACCCGGCGGGCGAAGCGCAGCATGGTGTCGGCCAGTTCGCGCACCTCGGCCGCCGTCGGATGCTTCATCTTCATCGACACGCCGAAGGCGGCGATCTGAGCCGGCGTCGCCTCCCCCGACATGATCTGGTCCATCGCCCAGGCCGCCTCGCCCGGCGCGAGCTCCACCCCCTCCGTCAACCTGCCCAGGACCTGCGGCCATGACGAAATCAGCGGGTCTGACGGGCGCTCGTGAAGGGGGGTAGACACTGCCAGATCGTCCCACGATCAGGACGTGTCACCAACGTCACGCCAAACAAGTTGTGACCAAATTGCCCCCTGGCTGTACCTCGACAACTACAAAGCGTCATACTTCTCCCTGTGACGAGTGCTGTTGGTACCTCAGGAACTGCGATCACCTCGCGCGTGCATTCGCTGAACCGACCGAACATGGTCAGTGTCGGCACGATCGTGTGGCTTTCCAGTGAGTTGATGTTCTTTGCTGGACTGTTCGCGATCTACTTCACTGCACGCGCCCACTCGGGTGGGGCGTGGCCTCCGCCGCCGACGGAATTGAACCTCTATCAGGCGGTTCCGGTGACGCTGGTGCTGATCGCGTCGTCGTTCACCTGCCAGATGGGCGTGTTCGCCGCTGAGCGCGGCGACGTGTTCGGTCTGCGCCGGTGGTACCTGCTCACCCTCGGGATGGGCCTGTTCTTCCTGCTGGGACAGCTCTACGAGTACTTCAACCTGGTACACGAGGGCACCACCATCGCGAGCAGCTCCTACGGCACGGTCTTCTATCTGGCGACCGGCTTCCACGGCCTGCACGTGCTGGGCGGTCTCATCGCCTTCGTTCTGCTGCTGCTGCGCACCAAGATGGCCAAGTTCACGCCTGCCCAGGCGACCGCCGCGATCGTCGTGTCCTACTACTGGCACTTCGTCGACATCGTGTGGGTCGCGCTGTTCGCGACGATCTATTTCATCCGTTGATGAGAAGGGGTTCGATGCTCAAGATTGGGTCCCCCAAGAGCGACAAGTCGCGCCGGCGGATGCACCGCCGGTTGACCGGCGCCGTTCTGCTGGTGTTCGGCCTCGGCCTGGCCGGCGTGCTGGCCGCGACGCTGACGCCGACCGCCCAGAAGGCGGTCGCCGACCAGTCGCAGTCGGCTCTGCTCCGCACCGGCCAGCAGATCTACGAGACCGCCTGCATCACCTGCCACGGCGCGAACCTGCAGGGTGCCGAAGGTCGCGGCCCCAGCCTCGTCGGTGTCGGCGAGGCCGCGGTCTTCTTCCAGGTCAACACCGGCCGCATGCCCGCGGCACGCGGTGAGGCTCAGGCGCCCCGCAAGGTCCCGATCTTCGACCTGGCCCAGACCGACGCCCTCGGCGCCTACGTGCAGAGCATCGGTGGCGGCCCGCTGGTCCCCCGCGACGCCAACGGCCAGATCGCCGATCACTCGCTGATCGGCAATGACGTGGCCCGCGGTGGCGATCTGTACCGGCTCAACTGCGCCTCGTGCCACAACTTCACCGGCCGCGGCGGCGCACTGTCGTCGGGCAAGTACGCACCCGGTCTCGATCCGGCCACCCCGGCTCAGATCTACACCGCGATGCTGACCGGTCCGCAGAACATGCCGAAGTTCTCCGACCATCAGCTGTCGCCGGAGCAGAAGAAGGACATCGTCGCCTACGTCCGCATGTCGTCGCAGACCATGAATCCGGGCGGCTACGGCCTCGGCGGCTTCGGTCCCGCTCCGGAGGGCATGGCGGTCTTCATCATTGGAATGGTCGCCGCGATCGCGGTGGCGCTGTGGATCGGAGCCCGGGCATGAGCGAGAACGTCAATCGGCCGTCCGACGCCGAACTCGGGCGGATGACCACCGACGAGCTGGCCACCCTGGGCGGCAAGCTCGACGGCGTCGACACCGTCCTCAAGGAGGACCGCTGGCCGGTTCAGGGCACCAAGGCCGAGAAGCGCTCCGAGCGCCTCGTCGCGCTGTGGTTCATCATCGGCGGCCTGATGGGCCTGCTGCTGCTGCTGGTCTTCCTGTTCTGGCCGTGGGAGTACGTGCCGTACCACACCAAGGGCAACCTGCTGTACTCGTGGGCCACCCCCATGTACGGCATCACCTTCGGGTTGTCGATCCTGGCCATCGGCATCGGTGCGGTGCTCTACCAGAAGCGCTTCATCCCTGAGGAGATCTCCATCCAGGACCGCCACGACGGCGCGTCCTCGGAACTGGACCGCAAGACCGCGGCAGCGACCCTGGCCGACGCCTTCGAGGGCTCGACCATCGGCCGGCGGAAACTGATCGGCACCGCTGCCGGCATCGGCCTCGGAGCCTTCGGCGTCGGCACCCTGATCGCGGCCCTCGGCGGCCTGATCAAGAACCCGTGGAAGCCCGTCGTACCCACCGCCGACGGCCCCAAGGCCGTGCTGTGGACCTCGGGCTGGACCCCGCGCTACAAGGGCGAGACCATCTACCTCGGACGTGCCACCGGCCTGGCCGGCGAGTCCCCGTTCGTCAAGATGCGTCCCGAGGACATCGACGCCGGCGGCATGGAGACCGTGTTCCCGTGGCGTGAGTCCGACGGCGACGGCGTCAGCGTCGAGTCGGCCGAGAAGCTCGCCCACATCGGTATGGGCGTTCGCAACCCGGTCATGCTGATCCGCATCAAGCCCGTCGACATGGGCCGGGTGGTCAAGCGTCAGGGCCAGGAGAACTTCAACTTCGGCGAGTTGTTCGCCTACACGAAGGTCTGCTCGCACCTGGGCTGCCCGTCCTCGCTGTACGAGCAGCAGACCTACCGCATCCTCTGCCCGTGCCACCAGTCGCAGTTCGACGCGTTGCACTTCGCACGTCCGATCTTCGGACCCGCTGCGCGCGCCTTGGCGCAGCTGCCCATCACGATCGACAAGGATGGGTATCTCGTCGCCAACGGCGACTTCATCGAACCTGTCGGACCGGCATTCTGGGAGCGCAGATCATGAGTTCACACGTTGCTGATCGCCTGGCCAAGGCCGGCGACAACATCGACTCGCGGTATCACCCGTCGGCGTCGATGCGTCGCCAGCTGAACAAGGTCTTCCCCACCCACTGGTCGTTCCTGCTGGGTGAGATCGCCATGTACAGCTTCATCGTGCTGCTGCTGACCGGCGTCTGGCTGACCCTCTTCTTCGACCCGTCGATGGCTGAGGTCACCTACAACGGCGTCTACCAGCCGCTGCGTGGCATCCAGATGTCGCGGGCCTACGAGACCGCGCTGAACATTACCTTCGAGGTACGCGGCGGCCTGTTCGTGCGTCAGGTCCACCACTGGGCGGCCCTGCTGTTCGCCGCGTCGATCATGGTGCACCTGGCCCGCATCTTCTTCACCGGCGCGTTCCGCCGCCCGCGTGAGGCCAACTGGGTGGTCGGCGTGCTGCTGCTCATCCTGGCCATGTTCGAGGGCTTCTTCGGTTACTCGCTGCCTGACGACCTGCTGTCGGGCACCGGCATCCGTGCCGCGCTGTCGGGCATCACCATGGGCCTGCCGATCATCGGCACCTGGATGCACTGGGCGCTGTTCGGCGGCGACTTCCCGGGCGACATCATCATCCCCCGGCTCTACGCCATCCACATCCTGATCTTCCCCGGCATCATGCTCGGTCTGATCGGCCTGCACATGGCGCTGGTGTGGTTCCAGAAGCACACCCAGTTCCCCGGTCCGGGACGCACCGAGACCAACGTCGTGGGCGTCCGGGTCATGCCGGTGTTCGCGGTGAAGTCCGGCGCGTTCTTCGCCATGATCGTCGGAATCCTGGGTCTGATGGGCGGCCTGCTGCAGATCAACCCGATCTGGCAGCTCGGCCCCTACAAGCCGTCCCAGATCTCGGCCGGCTCGCAGCCCGACTTCTACATGCTCTGGACCGACGGCCTGATCCGTCTGTTCCCGGCGTGGGACATCTACATCGGCAACCACACCATCCCGGCCGCCTTCTGGGTCGCCGTGATCATGGGCGTCGTGTTCCTGCTGCTGTTCGCCTACCCCTTCCTGGAGAAGAAGTTCACCGGCGACGACGCACATCACAACCTGTTGCAGCGTCCGCGCGATGTTCCGGTTCGCACCGGTATCGGCGCCATGGCCATCGCCTTCTACATGGTGCTGACCCTGGCTGCGATGAACGACATCATCGCGCTGAAGTTCAACATCTCGCTGAACGCGACGACCTGGATCGGCCGCATCGGCATGCTGGTGCTTCCGCCGCTGGTCTTCTTCGCCACCTACCGGTGGGCGGTCGGCCTGCAGCGCAGCGACCGTGACGTGCTCGAGCACGGCGTCGAGACCGGCATCATCAAGCGGCTGCCGCACGGTGCCTACATCGAGCTGCACCAGCCGCTCGGCGATGTCGACGACCACGGCCATGCGATTCCGCTGGAGTACGCCGGCGCTGCGGTGCCCAAGCGGATGAACAAGCTCGGCGCGGCCGGACACCCCGGCCACGGCAGCTTCCTGAAGGCCGATCCGGCCGCTCAGGACGCCGCTCTCACCGAGGCGGCGCACGCCACCGAGCAGCGGGCGCTCACCGCACTCCGGGAGTACCAGAACGGCGAGTCGAACGGCAACGGACAGCACTAGTCCGAAGCTACGAGAAAGGGCCCCAGCCGACCGGCTGGGGCCCTTTCTCGTATCGGCTTCAGAGCCGGTGGAGCCGGTCGAGGTGCACCGATCCGGTCCCCCGGTGCGGTCGGACCGACCCGGGTCGGCGGAACGGTCGCGGGGCCACCGCGGGGACCTGGGCCCGACACCACACTCCCGCTACGCGGCCAAGCACGGACGCTCAGGCCAGAGCCTGGTCGGCCGCCTCATCTGCCGCGTGCGCCAGCCGGCGCTGGAAGGTCACCAGAATGCCCGCCATCGCGGCCGTGATGGCCCCAGCCAGCCCGAGTGCCACCCAGGCCGCGGTGTCGGTGTGGGTGGCCAGCAGATAGGTGGCGGTGGCCACCGCGGTCAGGGCCAGTCCCATCGCCCCCAGCAGCGAGGTCGTTCCCCGCAGCCAGATCCGCTCCAGGACGACGTTGATCCGCGACACCGGCCGGGCATGCGACGGCTTGCGCAGATACGGGTCGACGGCTGCGCCGAACACCCGCAGCTTCTCGGTGGGCGCCTCCGCCCGGGGCGAGGTGGGCAGCGGGTCGGACGCCCTCTCGGGGCTCTCGGCCGATCCGGTGTCTGCCGCCGGAGCAGCGGCGGCCAGTGCGGCGCGACGGGCGCGGATCAGCAGCGGAATCGCCCCGAGGATGACCACCGCCGAGATGACGATGATCGTGTACAGCAGCCAGGAGGACCCCGATCCGCCGCTCGGCCGGTGGCCGCTGCCGAGCTGAACCAGCGCCACGGTCGCGATCGCGCTGACCGCCAGCAGCACCAGCCAGATCGCACCGCACACACCGACCATCAGCCGGTCCACGGTTTCCGGCGATCGGCCGGCCGGAATGGGTGATTCGCCTGAGTGCGCCATCAGCAGCTCGTCTGCGCGGCGTTGTTCTGATTCGATGAGAGCACCGTCCCGTCACTTGTGGTGATTGAGCAGTTCAGCCGGCTGACCAGGAACAGGCTGGAAGCCTGGACGGAGCCCACGTCCGACTGCGAGATGGGCGTCACGGTCAGCGACCAGGGGATGTAGACGTTGCGCTGGGTGCGCCGCCGTCCGGAGGCGTCGACATAGGTGATGGTGATGATGTCACCGGGCGCCTTGGTTCCCGTCACGCTGTAGGTCACCTGTCGCGGGCCGGCCGGCGCCGTGCTCGTCGGCGGCGGGGGCGGCGGCGTGGTGACCGGCGGGGGCGGCGGTGGCGCCTCGACCACCACCGGCGGAGGGGGTTCGGGCTCCGGGGTCACCGTCACCGTCTCCGGCGGCGGAGGCGGGGGCGCCTCGGTGGTCTCCGGCGGTGGCGGTGGCGGCGGCGGGGCGGTGATCTGATCCTGTACCGGCGGCGGTTTGACCGTCGTCGTGGTGGCCGGATTGGCCAGGCTATCGGTGTCGGTACGGGTCACCAGCAGGGACACCGAGACGACCAGCGAGATCGCGGCGACGATGGCCGTGACGCCCACCACCCAGGGCCACTTCGGCGGCGGCAGTTCACCGGTGTCGCCGGACTCGTAGGAGTCGTAGTCGTAGAGCTCGAGTTCGGCCGGGAGGTACGGGCCGATGGTGTACTGCTCGGACTCCGGGGCGGAATAGGCCCGCTGGAAACCGGTGTCGGTCAGCTCATCCCGGTCGTCGCGGTACTCCGCGGTCGGGTCGTCCGACGGTTGACCGCCGGCGTCCTGATCCGGCGGATTGGGCCCGCTCATCCCTGACTATCCTCTTCCGACTGCATCGGTCGGGCGGGTGCGGTCCCAGTTCGGTCTGGTAGGGCCCGCCGCGCCTCGCCTCACTTGCAGCAGAACACTACCCAACTGCAGGTCCTGAAGCGCAGCAGCACACCGATAGGTGACGAATCACCGCCCCGATCGTGACCTTGGCGGTCGACCGGTCTCAGTGCTTCTCGGGCCCGACGTAGTACTCGAAGACCCAGCCACTCACCGAACCGAGCACGAACACGATGCCGGCCGCGATCAGCCACGGGAGCCACAGCGCCGCACCGACGGCCGCGACGGAGAACGACAGCGCAGCCATGATCGGCCACCAGCTGTGCGGAGCGAAGAATCCGAGCTCACCGGCGCCGTCGGCGATCTCGGCGTCCTCGAAGTCCTCCGGGCGGAGGTCGAGACGACGCGCCACGAACCGGAAGAAGGTGCCGATGATCAGCGTCAGCCCTGTGGTGAGGGCGAACGCGGTTGTGCCGGCCCACTCGATCTGGTGGGCGAAGATCGAGGTCAGCACACCGTAGGCGATGGTGACGACGATGAACAGACCCGTGAGGATCTCGAAGATTCGGGCTTCGATGCGCATTGCGGTATCTCCTACTTGCTCGCCTGCGGAAGCAACCCGGTCTGCGCCCCCACCAACTCGCCGCGACGGCTATCGAACGGATGCGTGGTGGTGGCCACCGGCGACTGGCCGATCGCCTGCAGCGCTTCGGCGTTCGTCTTACCGGCGATGCGCGCCTGCAGATAGGTCTTGAACTCCTCGGCCGAGACCACGCGGATCTCGAAGTTCATCATCGCGTGGTACGTGCCGCACATCTCGGCGCAACGGCCGACGAAGGCACCGGTCTTGGTGATCTCGTCAACCTGCCAGATGTTCTCCGAGTGGTTGGCCTTCGGGTTCGGGAACACGTCGCGCTTGAACAGGAAGTCCGGGATCCAGAACGAGTGGATCACGTCGGCGGAAGCCTGCTGGAACTCGATCCGCTTGCCGACCGGCAGCACCAGGATAGGAATCTCCTCGGTGGTGCCGACGGTCTCGACCTTGTCGAAGTTCAGGTAGGAGCGGTCCGCGGGGTTCAGACCGGCGATCGCGCCGACGAGCTCCTCGCCGTGCTTGTCCACGCCCTCGGGCTTGGACCGGAGCGCGGCCTGCTGGGCGGCGTCCACGCCGTCAAAGTTGAACGAGCCGTCCTTGAAGGCGACCTTCTGGTAGCCGAACTTCCAGTTCCACTGGAAGGCGGTGACGTCCACGGTCACCTCGGGATTGGGCTCCCGGTTGAGGAATTTGTTCTCGGTGATGACGGTGAAGTAGAAGAGCACGCCGACGATCACGATCGGGATCACCGTGAGCACCAGCTCCAACGGCATGTTGTAGCCGAACTGGCGGGGCAGCTCGGTGTCGGTCTTCTTCTTGCGGAAGACGGTGGCGCACACGAAGAACAGTCCGTAGACGATCACGCCGACCACCAGGGCGGCGATCACGGTGCCCATCCAGTAGGTCCGGCTGAACTGCGCATCAGGCGTGATGCCCTCGGGCCACCCCAGGCCGACCGCTTCACGCCAGCTGCAACCGCTCAGAGTCACGGCCAGGGCAGCGAATGTGACGGCCAACGCCGCCGTTCTACGGGCGGAACGGGTCCCGGACGGGGTCCCAGAACGGATCCCGGCACGGCCTAGACCACGTGGTGTCACCTCGGCGCCTCCTGTGTCACACGCTGCATCGCGAAACGAATACTACGCAGCGTAGACCACCCGGGTCCGGCAAGCTGACACACCTCGCGATTCGGGCCCGCACCGGTTCGGCCGGCATCCCGCATTGCGGCATACTGGGCCGAATGTGCGGACTGCTTGCCCTGGTAGGAGACCCCTCCGGCGCGATCACCGAACAGACCGTGGACGCCGTGGCGGGCGCGTCGCACCTGATGCGGCACCGCGGGCCCGACGAGCCGGGCACCTGGGCCGATGGTCAGGTGGTTCTGGGGTTCAACCGGCTGTCGATCATCGACATCGCGCACTCTCACCAGCCACTTCGCTGGGGCCCCCCGGGTGAACCGGACCGCTACGTGCTGGTCTTCAACGGGGAGATCTACAACTACCTGGAGTTACGGGCCGAACTCGCCGAGCGCCACGGTGCGATTTTCGCCACAGACGGCGACGCCGAGGCGATCGTCGCGGCCTACCACCACTGGGGCACCGCCGCCCTGAGCCGGCTGCGCGGCATGTTCGCCTTCGCACTGTGGGACACCGCGCGCCGCGAACTTTTCTGCGCCCGCGACCCGTTCGGCATCAAACCGCTGTTCATGGCCACCGGACCGGGCGGCACCGCGGTGGGCAGCGAGAAGAAGTGCCTGCTCGACCTGGCCGACGTCCTGGACCTGGACCTCGGCATCGACACCCGCGCGCTCCAGCACTACACGGTGCTGCAGTACGTGCCCGAGCCGGAGACCCTGCACCGAGGCGTGCGCCGGCTCGAGTCCGGCTGCTACGCCGTCATCCGTCCCGGCGAGGCGCCGAAGACCCACCGGTACTTCGAACCGCGCTTCTCCGCCGTCCCGTTCCGGGCTGGCGGCGAGCAGGCGCGCTACGACGAGATCACCGCGGTTCTCGAGGATTCGGTGGCCAAGCACATGCGCGCCGACGTGACGGTCGGGGCCTTCCTGTCCGGCGGCATCGACTCCACCGCGATCGCCGCACTGGCCATCCGGCACAACCCCAAGCTGATCACCTTCACCACCGGGTTCGAGCGCGAAGGTTTCTCCGAGGTAGACGTCGCGGTGGCCTCGGCCGAGGCGATCGGCGCGCGCCATGTCACCAAGGTGGTCAGCCAGGCGGAGTTCGTCGAGGCACTGCCGGAGATCGTCTGGTACCTCGACGAGCCGGTGGCCGACCCGGCACTGGTTCCACTGTTCTTCATCGCCCGCGAAGCCCGCAAACACGTCAAGGTGGTGCTCTCCGGCGAAGGCGCCGACGAACTCTTCGGCGGCTACACCATCTATCGGGAACCTTTGTCGCTCAAGGCTTTCGACTACCTGCCCCGGCCGTTGCGCAAATCACTCGGCAAAGCGTCGCGGCCGCTGCCCGACGGTATGCGGGGCAAGAGCCTGCTGCACCGCGGTTCACTGACGCTCGAAGAGCGCTACTACGGCAATGCCCGCAGTTTCTCCGACGAACAACTGCGCGCGGTGCTGCCGGACTTCAACCCGGACTGGACGCACACCGACGTGACCGCAGCGGTCTACGGACAGTCGCAGGGCTGGGATCCGGTGGCCCGGATGCAGCACATCGACCTGTTCACCTGGCTGCGCGGCGACATCCTGGTCAAGGCCGACAAGATGACGATGGCCAACTCGCTGGAGTTGCGAGTGCCGTTCCTGGACCCCGAGGTGTTCGCGGTGGCCTCCCGGCTCCCCTACGACCAGAAGATCACCCGGACCACCACCAAGTACGCGCTGCGCCGAGCGCTGGAGCCGATCGTGCCCGCGCACGTGCTCAATCGCGCGAAGCTGGGCTTCCCGGTACCGATCCGGCACTGGCTGCGGTCCGGGGAACTGCTGGAGTGGGCCAATCAGACGGTCGCCACCTCACAGGCCGGGCATCTGGTCGATCTGGCCGGCGTGCGCACCATGCTCGAGGAGCACCGCACCGGCGTCAGCGACCACAGCCGCAGGTTGTGGACGGTGCTGATCTTCCTGCTCTGGCACGCCATCTTCGTCGAACACAGCGTGGTGCCGACAATCAGCGAACCGCACTACCCCGTGCAGCTGTAGGCCTTAGCCGAGCGCGGCGACGATCTCCTTGGCGGCTTCGGCCCCATAGGCCTCGGTGAGCCGATCCTTGGCGACGCCGAGATCCCAGGTCCAGTTCTGGGTTCCGGTGGTCTCCAGCACCAGCACCGCGACCAGCGAGCCCAATTGCGCCGAATGCTCCAGATCCAGACCTGCGCCGCGGCCGGTGAGGAAGCCCGCCCGGAAGGCGTCGCCGACGCCGGTGGGGTCGACCTGAGCGGTCTCGGGCACGACGCCGACGTGGATCTTGGTGCCGTCGGCGCCGACCAGATCGACACCGTCGGCACCCAGGGTGGTGACCCGCAGCCCCACCTGAGCGAGGACGTCGGCGTCGGTCCAGCCGGTCTTGGACAGCATCAGGTCCCACTCGTAGTCATTGCTGAACAGGATCGCCGCCCCGTCGACCAGACGGCGGATCTCCTCGCCGGACAGCCGGGCCAGCTGCTGGGACGGATCGGCGGCGAACGCCAGCCCGAGCTCCCGGCACTCCTCGGTGTGGACGAACATCGCCTCCGGATCGTTGGCTCCAACGATCACCAGTTCGGGCTCACCGATATCGGCAATCAGGTTGGCGAGCTTGATGTTTCGCGCCTGCGACATCGCGCCGGGATAGAACGAGGCGATCTGCGCCATGTCCAGGTCGGTGGTGCAGACGAACCGTGCGGTGTGCTGGGTGTCGGAGATCAGCACGTTGCTGCAGTCGACCCCGGCCGATTCCAGCCATTCCCGGTAATCGGTGAAGTCGACGCCGGCCGCGCCGACCAGGGCGGCCTTGCCGCCGAGGACGCCGATGGCATAGGCCATGTTTCCGGCCACACCGCCGCGGTGCACCACGAGGTCGTCGACCAGGAAGCTCAGCGAAACCTTCTGCAGATGCTCAGCGAGGAGCTGCTCGGAGAACTTCCCCGGAAAGCGCATCAGATGGTCGGTGGCAATGGATCCGGTCACGGCGATGGTCACGTGGTGTCCACCCTTCCTCTGGCTCACTGGCTGGCTCGCTGGCTGACCGTGCGACTATATGGCCACCCCGATCGAACGACCTTCAGGAGACCCCCATGGCCGGCCCGTACCCGCCGTACCAGCCGGTCGGCTCCCAGGGTCAATCCGGCTTTCAAGGCCCCCCGCAACCCCTCCCCGGCGAGCCGGTGCCGTATCCGTCCGGCTATCCCGGCGGTTACCCCGGTCCCCTGCCTCCACCGGTCGGATACCCCGCACCCGGGCCCGTTCGCGGTGGACGGAAGCTGTGGTGGGCGCTCGGCGCGCTGGCCGTGGTGGGCGCCCTGGTCGCCGGGGCGCTGCTGATCGGGCTGGGCCGTTCGGGCAGCGGCTCGGCCGGATTCACCGACGCCGCCGCCAAGACCGCGATCCAGAACTACCTGACCGCCTTGTCGTCCTCGGACAGCGAGACCATCGCGCGCAACAACGCCTGCGGCATGTTCGACGCCCTCAAGGAGCGCAAGTCGGACATGGCGCTGGCCCGGCTGGGCAGTGACGCGTTCCGCAAGCAGTTCAGCCAGGCGGAGGTGACCTCGATCGACAAGATCGTGCCGGCCTCGTCCTATCAGGCCCAGGTGCTGTTCACCATGAAGGTGACGCGGACCAGCACCCGCAGTAATCGCGATGAGGAGCAGGGCGTCGCGCAGTTACTGCGGCAGGACGACCAGATTCTGGTGTGCTCCTACCTGCTGCGGACGTCCGCCCAGTACTGAACGCAGTGAGGGACTGCATCAGCCCCAGTACTGAACGCAGTGAAGGACTGAATCAGCCCCAAGTACTGGCCTTGGATCAGTTGAACGAGTCGCCGCAGGCGCACGAACCGGTGGCGTTGGGGTTGTCGATCGTGAAGCCCTGCTTCTCGATGCTGTCCACGAAGTCGACGGTGGCGCCCTGCACGTAGGGGGCGCTCATCCGGTCGACGGTCAGGTTGACCCCGCCGAACTCCACGGTGAGATCACCGTCGAGGGCGCGGTCGTCGAAGAACAGGTTGTATCGCAGACCGGCGCAGCCACCTGGCTGAACGGCGATGCGCAACGCGAGGTCGTCACGACCCTCCTGCTCCAGCAGCGCCTTGGCCTTGGCCGCGGCGGCGTCGGTCAACGTCACGCCGTGGACGGCGGTCTCGGTCGAAGTGGCCGACTCGTCGGACATCGGATCTCCCTCACGCTGGTTGTGGTGCGAATGTCTGTTCCGGCCCGGTCACTGCGGCCTACCTGCACAACGGTACCCGCTGCCCGCACTATTCCCGAGGCAGTCCGGCGGCCACCCGTTCTGCCAGCCCGGTGAGCTGTTCGGCGGCGTCGTCGATGGCCCGACGCACCGAACCGCAGTAGTCGGCGAGCGAGTGCGCCGCGGCGATTCCGGCCTCCCGCAGCGCGGCCGCGTCCAGAGTGACCTGCCCGGCCAGCACCAGCACCGGCACCGGCCCCGCAGCGGCGGCCATCCGGGCCAGCGCGCCGACCACCTTGCCGTGCAGCGACTGATCGTCGAGGCGACCCTCCCCTGTGACCACCAGGTCAGACGCCCCGATCTCCGCGGCCAGGCCGGTGTGTTCGGCGATGACGGAAGCACCGGACTCCCGCCGGCCACCCAGCGCCAGCAGGGCCGCACCGATTCCCCCGGCCGCTCCGGCGCCCGGCTCACCGCGGATCGGCCGGCCGGCCACGGCCTCCAGGTCCGCCGCCCATCCGGATATCCGGTCCTCCAGCACCGCCACGGTGTCCGGGTCGGCACCCTTCTGCGGCCCGAACACCTGCGCCGCCCCGCGCGGGCCGAGCAGCGGATTCTCGACGTCGGTGGCGGCGATCAGCCGAACGCCCGCCAGCCGGGCCACGGCCCGGTCCGGCCCACCGAGCGCTTCGACCATGCCCCGGCCGCCGTCGGTGCATCCGCTGCCGCCCAGACCGATGACCACCGTCCGGGCGCCCTGGGTGAGGGCGGCCCCGATCAGCTCGCCGAGACCGCGACTGTGCGCGGCCAGCGCGGTCTGTGGTGTGGGCGGGCCGCCGAGCAGATGCAGCCCGCAGGCCTGCGCGCACTCCAGATACGCCGTCCGGGTGTCCCCGTCGAAGAGCCAGCCGGCCTCGACCTGCCCTGCGAGCGGCCCGGCCACCCGGGAGCGGCGGGCCTGAAAACCGCGTTCGCGGGCGGCCAGCACCTCGAGGAATCCCGGCCCGCCATCGGATTGCGGCGCCGGCACCAGGACGTCGGCGGGGCGGGCCGCGCGCCACCCCGCGGCGATGGAGCGTGCCGCCTCGACCGCGGTGAGGCTGTCGCCGAAGCAGTCCGGGGCAATCAGCACACGCATCTCTGCAGGCTAGATGCACCCCGGTAATCTGACAGGCGTGAAGCTGCTGGGCCGTAACAACGACGACGCCGACCCCACGTCCGGATCGCAGGTCGCCGGGGTGACCAGGGAGGGGGCGGCCCGGGCGCAGGATCCGGCCACCGGGACCACCGCCCCGAAGGGCCGCCCGACACCCAAACGAAGCACCTCACAGCGTCGCGGACCGGTCGCCCCGGCGCCGGCGACGGCCGCCGAGGCCCGCAAGCGCCGCAAGGAGTTGCGCTCCACCATGACCAAGGAGGAGCGCAAGGCCGACAAGGAGAAGCGCCGCGCCGCCCTGAACACCCGCCGCGAGCGGATGCTGGACGGCGACGAGGCCTACCTGTTGCCGCGCGACAAGGGCCCGGTGCGGCGCTACGCCCGCGACATCGTCGACTCACGTCGCAGTGCGCTGAGCTATTTCATGCCGGCAGCGCTGGGCCTGATCTTCTTCTCGATGGCGCTGCCGCAGCTGCAGCAGTACATGTCGCTGGCGATGCTGGCCGTCATGGTGATCATGGCCATCGACGGAATCCTGTTGGCCCGCAAGGTGAATAAGGCGGTCGATGCCAAGTTCCCGAATAGCGGTGAGACGCATCTGAAGCTGGGCGTCTACGCCGTGGGCCGGGCCACCCAGATTCGCCGGATGCGTACCCCGCGGCCCCGGGTCTCGCTCGGCGACAAGGTTGCCTGAGCGCACGCCCGTGCGCACCCTGGTGCTCGGCGGAATCCGGTCCGGCAAGTCCGACTGGGCCGAGGCGGCAATCTCCCGCCAATGCCCGTCCGGCGCCGTCCGCTATGTCGCCACCGGGCCGACCGATTCCCCCGGGGACCAGTCCTGGACGGCCCGGATCGCGGCACACCGCAGTCGTCGTCCGTCGTCGTGGACCACGGTGGAGACCGGCGACCTGAGCGCCGAACTGCGCCGCCGGCCACACACCGCCACCCTGGTCGACGACCTCGGCGGCTGGCTTACCGGCGCACTGGACCGCCGCGGCTGGGACGCCCCGATGGACGCCGACGTCGACGAATTGCTCACCGCCGTCACCGAATTCACCGGCCCCCTCCTGCTGGTCAGTCCGGAGGTCGGACTGAGCCTGGTGCCTGCCACCGCGGTTGGCCGCCGGTTCGCCGACGAGTTGGGTGCGCTGAACCGCCGGCTCGCCGATATTTGCGATCAGGTGGTCCTCATCATCGCCGGACAGCCGATGTGGGTAAAGGAGCGCCGCTGATGGAGTTCGCCGAAGTGACACCGCCGGACGGTCGGGCCGGTGCGGCCGCGCGCCGCCGGCAGGATCTGCTCACCAAGCCCAGCGGGGCGCTGGGACGGCTCGAGGATCTCTCGATCTGGATCTCCGCCTGCCAAGGCGATTGCCCGCCAAGGGAATTCAGCCGCGCCCGGGTGGTCGTCTTCGCCGGTGACCACGGAGTCGCACAGGCCGGGGTGTCGGCCTACCCCCCTGAGGTGACCGCGCAGATGGTGGCGACCATCGAGTCCGGCCGCGCCGCCATCAACGTCTTGGCCGACGTCGCCGGCGCAGGCGTCCGGTTGGTCGACATGTCGGTGGGGCGGCCCAGCGGCAACATCGCCGCGCAGGATGCGCTCAGCCGCGACGAGGCGGTGGCCGCGGTCGAGGCCGGCCGGAAGGTGGCCGATGAGGAGGTGGACGGCGGCGCGGACATTCTGATCGCCGGTGACCTCGGTATCGGAAACACCACCACCGCAACGGCATTGGTGGCGGCGCTGACCGGCACCGAGCCGGTGGCCGCGGTGGGCCGGGGCACCGGCATCGACGACGCCGGCTGGGCCCGCAAGACCGCCGCGGTGCGCGACGCGCTCTACCGGGCCCGGCGCCTGGAGTCCGATCCGATCGCACTGCTGTCCACCATCGGCGGTGCCGACCTCGCGGCGATTGCGGGGTTCTGCGCGCAGGCCGCCGTGCGGCGCACGCCGGTGCTGCTCGACGGACTTGTGGTCACCGCCGCCGCCCTGGTGTCCGAACGGCTGGCCCCCGGCGCGAAAGCGTGGTGGCAGGCCGGCCACCGCTCCCCCGAACCGGCGCACACTCTGGCGTTGACCCAGCTCGGCCTGGAGCCGATCGTTGATCTCGGGATGCGACTGGGCGAGGGAACCGGGGCCGCGGTGGCGCTGCCGATAATGCGAGCCGCGGTCGCCGTGCTGTCGTCGATGGCGACCTTCGAGGATGCGGGCGTTTCCGGCCCGACGGAATCGTGATCGCCTCTCTGGCAAGCGCTTTGGGGTTCGCCACGGTGCTGCCGGCTCCGCGGACCGGCGCTCCGGGCCGCGGCACGATCACCGCACTGCCGGCGATCGGCGCGGTCCTGGGACTGGCCGCCGGCGGCGTGTTGTGGGCCGGGCGCTGGGCGTTCGGAGCACACGCCCTGCTGGCCGGACTACTCGCGGTGGCGGTGCTGGTGCTGCTGACCCGCGGCCTACACCTCGACGGCCTGGCCGACACCGTCGACGGACTCGGCTGTTACGGACCGCCGGAGCGCGCGCTGTCGGTGATGCGCGACGGGTCGGCCGGGCCGTTCGGGGTGGCGGCCCTGGTGCTGGTCGTGCTGGCGCAGAGCTGCGGGATGGCGGCCCTGCCGGCCGGGCCGCAGGGGGTGATCGGCGCAGTTGTCGCCGTCACCACCGGCCGGGTGGCCGCGGTGCTGGCGGCCCGCCGCGGCGTGCCGGCCGCCACCGGCAGCGCACTGGGCTCCCAGGTCGCCGGAACCCAGACTCCGGCGGCGCTGGCCGCCTGGACGCTGGCGGCGGCCTGCCTTTCGACGATGGCCACCCCACGGCTGTGGCAGGGGCCGGTCGTGGTGCTGCTGGCCCTGCTGGCGGCGGCAGGGTTGATTCGGCACTGCGTGCGACGGTTCGGCGGAGTCACCGGCGACGTGTTCGGCGCGGCCATCGAGGTGGCCACCACGCTGACATTGCTCGGTCTGGTCATCCGGGCCTGACCGGGAGAGAGTTGGCTCATGCTCGGTGAATTGAACGCGCAGGAGATCGAGGATCTGCTCTGCGGTGAGGTGATCGCGCGGATCGGTTGTCTGCATGACGGCCGGGTGTACGTGGTGCCGGTGACCTATGTCTACGACGGGACATATGTCTGGGGCCACTCGATGGACGGGGCCAAGCTGAGCGCGATGCGGGCTCATCCCGAGGTCTGCGTGGAGTTCGAGCACGTCGACGATCTGTCCAACTGGCGCAGTGTGATCGCCTGGGGAACCTTCGAGGAGTGCACCGGCGACGACTGGCACGCCGGGATGGCTCTGCTGGTCGAGCGGATCATGCCGCTGCTGAAGTTCCCGCCGCACCGGAAGCCGGATCCGCACGGACCGACGACGGGCATCGTTTACCGGATTCGGCTGCACGACAAGACCGGACGCTTCGAACGCTCTAACCAATGACGACGACGTCAAGTAACCTGATCCGAACTTGTATCACCAGGGGGGCGATGCGCAGCGAGGGTGACACTCCAGACTCGTCCTGGTTTGAACGGATAGCCGACGACAGCGGCCTGATCTTCTTCATCATGCAGATACAGCCGACCGTGGCCTTTGACTACCTTGGCTCCGCGCTTTACAAACGGCTGGGAGTTCCCGTCACCCCGGAGACCGTGGCCGACGCCAATGCAATTCTGGGACGGATTGCCCCCGAGTCCGCCGAGCGACTGGCCGCGGGCTTCGCGATGACACCGGGCCAGGAACTGACCCTGGACCTGAAGTGGCTCCATGTCGACGGCCACCCGGTGTACAGCCGGGCCTGGATGCGGGCCATCGGGCGCCCCGACGGATCGGTGGCCCAGGAAGGCGTCGTGCTCGACATCACCGAACTGCGGGAGGTCGAAAACGAGCTGCGGCGTTCCGAGCAGCGCAGCCGGCTGCTCGCCGAGAATGCCTACGACGTCATCTGGACCATGGCAATGGACGGCTCGGTCACCTACGTCAGCCCCTCAGTGGAACGGGTGCGCGGCATCACCCCGGAAGAAGCCAGGAACCAGTCGATCGAGGAGATCAACACACCCGAATCGGCGGCCCGAGTCACCGAGTACTACCAGCGGGTGTTCGCCGCGATCGCGGCAGGCACCGAGCCGCCGGCCTTCCACGGGGAGATGGAGTATTACCGCAAGGACGGGTCGATCATGACCGGCGAACTCCAGGTCATCCCGCTCGTGGACTCCGACGGACAGGTGGTGGAACTACTCGGCGTCACCCGGGACATCAGCGACCGCAAAATGCTCGAGGCTCAACTGACCCGGCTTGCGGCCACCGATCCAGTGACCGGGGTGTGGAACCGCCATCACGGCACCGAGTCACTGGTGGAGGCGACGGCGGCACGCCACGAAGACGAGGCGTTGTCAGTGCTGATGATCGACATCGACAACTTCAAGTTCATCAACGACAGCTTCGGCCACCAGGCCGGCGATGAGGTTCTCATCGAGATGTCGAAGCGCCTTGTCGCAGCGGTGCGCGGCACCGACGTGGTCGCGCGCTGGGGTGGTGAGGAGTTCCTCATCCTGCTGCGTGAGTGCCCGATCGAGGACGCCGCGGCCCGGGCGGAGAAGATTCGCCGCCAGATCGCCGACACCCGGTTCCCCGGCGTCGGGACCGTCACGGTGAGTATCGGTGTCGCGCAGCGCACCGGCGACGGGGACCTGGCCGCATGGCTCGGCCGCGCCGACGGGGCGCTCTACGTCGCGAAGCGGACCGGACGGAATACCGTCGCGATCTCCTAGCCCTCCGGCGAGGCGTCAGCCGAGCCGGGTCATCCACGCCCTCCGGCGAGGCATCAGCCGAGCCGGGTCATCCACGCCCTCCGGCGAGGCATCAGCCGAGCCGGGTCATCCACGCCCTCCGGCGAGGCGTCAGCCGAGCCGGGTCATCCAGCCGTGCGTGTCGGCGAAGAGGCCGCGCTGAATCCCGGTCAGGGTGTCGCGAAGGGCCATCGTCACCTCACCCGGTGAGCCGTCACCGACGGTGAACTCACCCTCGTCGGATTTGACCCGTGCCACCGGGGTGATCACCGCGGCAGTCCCGCAGGCGAACACCTCGGTGATCTCGCCGGAGGCCACGCCCTTGCGCCATTCGGCGACGTCGATCTTGCGCTCCTCGACGGCGAAGCCAGCGTCACCGGCCAACTGCAACAACGAATCCCGGGTGATGCCGGGCAGCAGCGAACCGCTCAACTCCGGGGTCACCAGCCGCGCCGAACCGCCGCTGCCGAAGACGAAGAACAGGTTCATCCCGCCCATCTCCTCGACGTAACGGCGCTCGATGGCGTCCAGCCAGACCACCTGGTCGCAGCCGTGCTCGGCGGCCTGGGCCTGAGCCAGCAGCGAGGCCGCGTAGTTGCCGCCGAACTTGGCCGCGCCGGTGCCGCCCGGGCTGGCCCGGACGTACTCGGTGGACAGCCACACGCTGACCGGCTTGATGCCGCCCTTGAAGTAGGCCCCGGCCGGGGAGGCGATCACCATGTACCGGTACTCCGCGGCCGGACGCACACCCAGCCCCGGCTCGGTGGCGATGATGAACGGACGCAGGTACAGCGACGCCTCGCCGCCGGCGGGCGGCACCCAGTCATGGTCGACCGCGATGAGCTGACGCAGTGACTCGATGAAGATCTCGTCCGGCAGCTCCGGGATGGCCAGCCGGCGGGCCGAGGCGCGCAGCCGGGCCGCGTTGGCCTCCGGGCGGAACGAGACGATCGAGCCGTCGGCCCACCGGTAGGCCTTCAGACCTTCGAAGACCTCCTGGGCGTAGTGCAGGACGATGGCCGACGGGTCGAGTTCGATCGGCCCGAACGGCAGCACCTGTGCGTCGTACCAGCCGCGCTCATGGGTGTAGAGCAGCGAGACCATGTGGTCGGTGTAGAACTTGCCGAATCCCGGGTCGGCCAGGATCTCCGCGCGCCGGGCCGCACTGGCCGGCGACGTGGCGGGCTCGACGGTGAACTCGAGCAGGGCTTGGGACATGGGGAGAGTCTATAACCGGGACTATGGCGGGCTAACGGGTCTTGACGTCGACGAACGGCGGCTTGACCACCTCGCAGTCCAGCGCCCGGCCGCGGACGTCGACGCTGACGGTGTCACCGTCGGCGACATCGGCGTCGGCGTCGATCAGGGCCAGTGCGATCCCGGCCCCCAGCGTCGGCGAGAAGGTTCCCGAGGTGGTGACCCCGATCGGCGCTCCGCCACGCAGCACCGTCATCTCCGCCCGCGGCACGCCGCGCCCGGTGGCCCGCAGCCCGCGCAGCAGCCGGCGCGGTCCCGCCTGCTTCTCGGCCAGCAGCGCATCGCGGCCCCAGAACGCGTCCTTGGACCAGCCGACCGCCCAGCCGCAGCGGGCCTGCAGCGGCGAGATGTCCAGCGACAGTTCATGACCGTGCAACGGATACCCCATCTCGGTGCGCAGGGTGTCGCGGGCGCCGAGGCCGGTCAGCTGGCCGCCGCACCGCTGCACCTCGGCAGCCAGGGCGTCGAACACCACCGGCGCCGAATCCCACGACGGCAGCAGTTCGTAGCCCTGCTCCCCGGTGTACCCGGTCCGGCACACCCGCACCGGCACACCGGCGTACTCGGCGTCGGCGTACTCCATGTAGTCCATCTCGGTCGGCAGCTTCAGTGCCGTGAGAACCTCGGCCGAACGCGGGCCCTGGACCGCCAGCACGGCGTAGGAACGGTGCTCATCGGTCACCGAAATGCCCTGCGGCGCAGCCTTGTGCAACGCGGCGACCACCGCGGGGGTGTTGGCGGCGTTGGGCACCAGGAAGATCTCGTCATCGCTGACGTAGTAGGCGATCAGATCGTCGATCACACCGCCGTCGGCGGTGCAGCACAGCGTGTACTGCGCCTTGCCCGGACCGATCCGGCGAAGGTCGTTGGTCAGCGCCGAGTTCACGAACTCCGCCGCGCCGGGACCCTTCACCAGGGCCTTGCCCAGATGGCTGACGTCGAACAGGCCGACCGCCTCGCGGGTCGCGGTGTGCTCCCCGACGGTGCCGCCGTAGGACACCGGCATCAGCCACCCGCCGAACGGCGCGAAGGTGGCGCCGTGCTCGCGGTGTTGGGCTTCCAGGGGACCGTGCAACAGTTCTTCGTCGCTCACGGCGTCCAACCCTAATCTCACCGCCCCGTTAGGGTGTCGCAGGTGAGCACCCAACCCGGTTACAGCGCCCCCACCGTCACCGTCGCGACCACCCTGCCCAAGCGATCCTCGGCGGCGGTGCTGGTCGTTCCCGTCGTCTCCGATCCCGACGGCGACGGCACCGCCACCGTCGTCGGCGGACCGTTCCTCGACGCCGAGGCGATCGGTGAGATCGAGGTGGCGCTGAAGGCGCTGGGCGTCAAGGGCGGCGCCGAGCAGGTGACCCGGTTGCCCATCCCCTCGCTGCCGGTGGCCAGCGTGCTGGCCGTCGGCCTGGGCGCTCCGCGCGACGAGTGGTCGGCCGAGGCGATCCGCCGCGCCTCCGGCGTGGCCGCCCGATCCCTTAGTGGCGTCGGGACGATCGTCACCCTGCTGTCCGAACTGCACGTGGAAGCCGCCGTCGAAGGGCTCATCCTCGGCGCCTACCAGCTGCACGAGTTCCGCAGCTCCCGCACCGTTCCCAAGGAACCGCTGCTGTCCAAGATCACCGCGCTGAGCACCGAGCGCGGCGCCAAGGCCCTGGCCGAGCGTGCGGTGGCGGTGGCCTCCGCGGTGGCCACCGCGCGCGACCTGGTCAACACCCCGCCCAGCCACCTGCATCCGGCCGAATTCGCCCAGCGCGCAAAGGCATTGGGCGCCATGGCGGGCATCGACGTCCAGGTGCTCGATGAGAAGGCACTGGCCAAGGCCGGCTTCGGCGGCATCGTCGGCGTCGGCAAGGGTTCCTCCAATCCGCCCCGGCTGGTGCGGATGACCTACAAGGGCGGCAAGGGCCGCAAGGGCGCCAAGAAGGTCGCCCTGGTGGGCAAGGGCATCACCTTCGACACCGGCGGCATCTCGATCAAGCCGGCCGCCCAGATGCACCACATGACCTCGGATATGGCCGGCGCGGCCTCGGTGATCGCCACCATGGTGCTCGCCGCCAGCCAGCAGTTGCCGATCGACGTCATCGCCACCGTCCCGATGGCCGAGAACATGCCCTCGGCCACCGCGCAACGCCCCGGCGACGTGCTCACCCAGTACGGCGGCACCACCGTCGAGGTGCTCAACACCGACGCCGAGGGCCGGCTGATCCTGGCCGACGCGATGGTGCGGGCCTGCGAGGACTCCCCCGACTACCTGATCGAGACCTCGACGCTGACCGGGGCCCAGACCGTGGCACTCGGCGCGCGTATCCCCGGCGTGATGGGCAGCGAGGAGTTCCGCGACCGGGTGGCCGCGCTGTCCCAGCGCGAGGGCGAAAACGGTTGGCCCATGCCGCTTCCCGACGAACTCAAGGACGACCTGAAGTCGACGGTCGCCGACCTGGCCAACATCAGCTCACAGCGGTTCGCCGGCATGCTGGTGGCCGGGGTGTTCCTGCGCGAGTTCGTCGCTGAGGGCGTGCAGTGGGTGCACATCGACATCGCCGGGCCGTCCTACAACACCGGTGGGCCGTGGGGCTACACCCCCAAGGGCGGGACCGGGGTGCCGGTGCGGACGCTGTTCGCGGCCCTGGAGGACATCGCAGAGAACGGCTGAAGCCGTTAGAAGAAGACGACCATCAACTGCGCGAGGAACACCTTGGCGATCATCGACACCGGGAACAGCACCGCGTAACCGACGGCGACCCGCTGATCGGGCACCTTGCCCATGGCGTAGGCGTACGGGGCGGGGTTGAGCTGGGATCCGGTCAGCCCGCCCAGCGACCGGGCGGTGCCGTACTTGAGCACCCAGCGCAGCCCGATCACGCACACCAGCGCATGCGCGGCGGCGATGGCGAATCCCAGGCCCACCAACTGCGGGCCCTCCGATGACAGCGCTTTGACCAGCCCGGGTCCCGCGCCGGTGCCCACGGCCACCAGAAAGATCAACAGCGAGAACTGATTCAGGGTGTAGGTGACGTTTCCGGGCAGCGTCCACACCACCGGGCCGGTGCGGCCGATCGCGCCCAGGATCACTCCCATCACCAGCGGTGCGGTGGCGGTGCCCAGCACCAGTCCGCCGCCGCCGGGCAGTGGGATCTTGACGAAGGCCAGCAACAGGCCCAGCGCCAGCCCCAGACCCAGCCCGATCGCGTTGATGTCACCGGCAGCGCGCTCGGAGTCGCCGAGGTCCTTGGTGATGTCGGCCAGCCTGTCCCGCGGCGCGGTGACCCGCAACCGGTCGCCGGCGCACAGGATGAGATCGGGGGTGGCGATGATGTCGACGTCGCCGCGCCGCACCCGGCTGACCACCGCGTCGAAGCGCTCCTCCATCCGCAGATCGCGCAGTTCGCGCCCGATGTAGGCGGAGTTGGACAACGCGATGCGGCGGAAGTCGATGCTGGAGCGATCCAGCCACGGTTCCTCGGTGGTCAGCCGGCCGAGCTCGGCGGCCAATCGAGTGATGGCGTCCTCTCGGGCGGTGACGGTGAGCAGGTCGCCGGCAGCCAGTTGCTCGGCCTCGTGGGCCACCACGGTCCGCCCGCCGCGGGTCAGCCGGGAGACCACCGAACCGAACTTCGCCTCGAAGTCACGCACCGTCAGTCCGGGGGTGCCGGCCAGCTCGATGGTGCGGATCACGATCGGTGAGACCTGTTCGGTGTCTTCGGGATTCGGCTTCTTCTTCCCCGCGGAGATCAGGTAGGTACAGGCCAGGATCGTCAACAGGACGGTGATCGGATAGGCGACGGCGTATCCGATGGCCGGCTGCGGAGGGATCACTCCCCCATCGGCCAACTGCTCCTGGACCGCGCCGAGTGCCGCCGTCGCGGTGCCGGCCCCGGAGAAGGCGCCGGCGATGGTGCCGGTGTCGAACCCGAACAGCCGGCCGGTCAGCAGGCCGGCGCCGGCCATCGCGAGGATCGCCGTCAGCGACACCACCACCGGGCGCCAGCCGGTGCGGATCGCTCCGATGAACGCCGGTCCCGCGGCGATGCCGACCATGTAGCAGAACACGCACAGCGACAAGGTGGTGACGATCGGCGGCAGCGCGGCCTTCGGTTCGATCGCCGAGAGCGCCAGTGCCACGAACAGTGCACCGGCGGGGCCGAAAGACATCGGGCCGAAACGGATTCGGCCGAACACACTGCCCAGCCCGATGCAGACGAACAGGGTGAGCAACGGACTCGCCGCGAACCAGTGCACGGAGGTTACTAGAGCACTTTCCCGCGAGCGGTGGAGCGCAATGCCTGCGGCAGTATCCGCGAGGTTCCGTACAGCAGATAGGCCTCCGGCGTCACCGGGCGGATCGGCTTGTTCCTGCGCACCGCCGACAGGATGGCGGCAGCGACCTTCTCCGGCCGGTAGTCGCGCATCGCGAACATCCGCTCCAGTTGCGCGCGCCGGCCGGCCACCGCAGAGTTGCGGCCCTGCGGCGCATGGAAACCCGTCGCCGAGACGATGTTGGTGTTCACCACGCCGGGGCAGATCGTCGTGAGCCCGATGCCGGCGGCGTCGAGTTCGGCGCGCAGGCAGTCGGAGAACATGTAGACCGCCGCCTTCGAGGTGCAGTAGGCGTTGAGCGAACTGAGCGGGGCGTAGGCCGCCATCGAGGCGACGTTGACGATGTGCCCGCCGGCCCCGCGGTCGACCAGCCTGCGGGCGAAGGACCGGCAGCCATTGACCACCCCGCCGAGGTTGACGTCGAGCACCCGGTCGAACTGTTCGGCCGGGGTGTCCAGGAACGCCCCGGCCACCCCGATGCCGGCGTTGTTGACCACGATGTCGGGCACCCCGTGGGTGGCGCACACCTGCTCGGCGAACGCCTCGACGGCCGCGGCGTCGGACACGTCGACCACATACGGATGCGCGACGGCGCCGGCGGCGGCGATCTGCGCCGCGGTCGCGGTCACCCCGGCCTCGTCGATGTCGCTGACCACCACTTCGGCGCCCTCGGCGGCGAACGCGGCCGCAGTGGCCCGCCCGATGCCGCTGGCCGCTCCGGTCACCACGACGAGTGAGTCTCCGAACGGCTTCCGCTCCCGGCCCACCTGCGCGCGCAGCAGCGCGCGGGTGGCCTCGCCGCCCTCGATGTGGCCGATCAGTTCATCGACCGCACCGGCCACCAGATCCGGGTTCGACATCGGCAGCCAGTGCCCGGCCGGCAGGTCGCGGCGCCATAGCCGCGGCACCCAGCGCGGAGTGTCGTCGTAGACCCACGGCCTGACGAATTTGTCCCGGCTGTTGACCAGCAACTGCACCGGAACCGCGACGTGGCGCTCACCGCCGGCGCGGACCAGCGACCGGAGGAAGTTCGCGCGGTAGATCTTCAGCCCGTTGGTTGCGTCGGCGACGAAGGTGTCGCCCTGGAAACGCCGCTCCCGGGGGATGCCCGCGGTGAACACCGCCTGGTTGAGCGTGCGGGCCAGGAACGCGCGCATGGCCACGGGCGTGAGCACCGGGACCGAGAACCCGATCATGTAGCTGAAGTGGGCCGCCTGCGACAGGGCGCGGGCGAACCGCCGCGGCCGCCAGGGGCGGGCCAGTCCGTCGCGGATGAAACGGCTCAGGTGTGCCGGATCAGGTCCGGAGATCGAGGTGTAGGACGCGACCCTCTCAGACGCCGTGCGGCGGCTCAGGTACTCCCACATGGTGGCCGAGCCCCAGTCGTGGCCGACCACGTGCACCGGGGAACCGGGCGACACGGCGTTGGCGACGGCATCGAAGTCGTCGGCCAGCCGGGCGATCGCGTACGCCGCCACCGACTTGGGCACCTCGGACGCGCCTGCCCCGCGGTTGTCATAGCGGATCAGCCGGTAGCGCTGCGCCAGACCGGCGACGACGCCGTCCCACAGGACGTGTGAATCCGGCCACCCGTGCACCAGCACGACGACGGGGCCGCCGGGGTTGCCCTCCTCGTAAACGGCGATTCGGGTGCCGTCCCGGGATTCGACGTAGCGGGTTGCCATTTGGCGTCCAAATCTACTTCAGTGCCGTGGAGCGGAACGGAATGACAGGATGGGGGCACTCGCTGTGGTAAGTCTGACGCCGATCCGTCGTTTATAAGGAGCCAACATGGCCGTCTCCGTCCAGATGCCCGCGCTGGGTGAAAGCGTCACCGAGGGCACTGTCACCCGCTGGCTCAAGCAAGAGGGTGACACCGTTGTGGTGGACGAGCCGTTGCTGGAGGTCTCGACCGACAAGGTCGACACCGAGATCCCCGCACCCGCCTCCGGCGTTCTGACCAAGATCGTGGCCCACGAGGATGACACCGTCGCCGTCGGCGGCGAACTGGCCGTCATCGGCGAGGCCGGCGAGGCCCCCGCCGCCGCGCCGGCCGCCGCGCCGGTTGAGGCGGCCCCGGCCGCTCCCGCTCCCGCCCCGGCACCGGAACCGGTCGCCCAAGCCGCACCCGAACCGGTGCCCGCGGCCCCCGCGGCCCCGGCGCCCGCCGCCCCGGCCGCATCGGGCGGTGCATCGACCCCGGTGCTGATGCCGACGCTGGGCGAGTCGGTCACCGAAGGCACCGTCACCCGGTGGCTGAAGAAGGTCGGCGATGCGGTCGCGGCGGACGAGCCGCTCGTGGAGGTCTCCACCGACAAGGTCGACACCGAGATCCCGTCCCCCGTTTCGGGCACCCTGCTCAGCATCACCGCCGCCGAGGACGACACCGTCGCGGTCGGCGGCGAGTTGGCCAAGATCGGCGCTGCCGGTGCCGCACCGCAGGCCCCCGCTCCCGCTGCCCCTGCGACTCCCCCGCCGGCTCCGCCGGCACCTGCGCCGGCACCCCCGGCACCCGCTCCGGCACCCCCGGCTCCGGCTCCCGCCCCGGCACCTGCCCCGCAGGCAGCCGCGCCGGTGGCCCATCCCACCCCGGCCGGTCGCATCGAGGCCGGCGACGGCGCCCCGTACGTCACCCCGCTGGTGCGCAAACTGGCGGCCGAGAAGGGCGTGAATCTGGCGGCGGTGCAGGGCACCGGCGTCGGCGGCCGCATCCGCAAGCAGGACGTGCTGGCCGCGTCGGAACCCAAGGCGGCGCCCACGGCGGCGCCCGCCCCGGCTGCTGCGGCGTCGGCCCCCTCGGCCCCCGCTGCCGCGACCGCCTCGCCGCTGGCCCACCTGCGCGGTACCACCCAGAAGGCCAACCGGGTCCGCAAGCTCACCGCCAAGAAGACCCGGGAGTCGCTGCAGTCCACCGCTCAGCTGACTCAGACCCACGAGGTCGACATGACCCGGATCGTCGGACTGCGGGCCCGGGCCAAGAAGGAATTCGCCGAACGGGAGGGCGTGAACCTCACCTACCTGCCGTTCATCGCCCGCGCGGCGATCGACGCCCTCAAGGCGCATCCGAACATCAATGCCAGCTACAACGAGGACGCCGGCGAGATCACCTACTACGACACCGAGAACATCGGTTTCGCGGTGGACACCGACCAGGGCCTGCTCTCACCGGTGATCCACAACGCCGGCGACCTGTCGCTGGCCGGTCTGGCCCGGGCCATCAACGACATCGCCGCCCGGGCCCGGTCCGGCGACCTCAAGCCCGATGAGCTCTCCGGCGGCACCTTCACCATCACCAACATCGGCAGCCAGGGCGCGCTGTTCGACACGCCGATCCTGGTCCCGCCGCAGGCGGCGATGCTGGGCACCGGCGCGATCGTCAAGCGCCCGCGGGTGATCGCCGACGAGTTCGGCAACGAGTCGATCGGCGTCCGCTCGATCTGCTACCTGCCGCTGACCTATGACCACCGGCTGATCGACGGCGCCGACGCCGGCCGTTTCCTCACCACCGTGAAGCGGCGGCTGGAAGAAGGGGCCTTCGAGGCCGAACTGGGCCTCTGATTTTGGCCCCTTCCGAGGTCAATGGCACCGTCGCCATCGCCGGATCGTCCGGACTGATCGGCTCGGCCCTGGTCGCCGCGCTGCGCACCGCCGATCACCGGGTGGTCCGCATCGTGCGGCGCACGGCGGCCGGCCGGGACGAAGTGCAGTGGAATCCCGAGCGCGGCGAATTCGATCCGGCGGCTCTCGACGGCGTCGACGCGGTGGTCAACCTCTGCGGCGTCGGGGTCGGTGAGCGGCGCTGGTCGGGTGCGTTCAAACAGAGCCTGCGCGACAGCCGGATCGACCCCACCGAGGTGATCTCCGCGGCGGTCGCCGATGCGGGGGTGCCGGTCCTGATCAACGCCAGCGCGGTCGGTTACTACGGCGACACCCGTGATCGCATCGTCGACGAATCCGCCCCTGCCGGAAAGGGATTCCTGGCCCGGCTGTGTGTGGACTGGGAGGCCGCCACCGCACCCGCGCAGGAGTCCGGCGCTCGGGTGGTGCTGGCCCGCACCGGACTGGTGCTCTCCCCCGGCGGCGGCGTGCTGGGCAAGCTGCGGCCGTTGTTCGCGCTGGGCCTGGGCGGCCGGCTCGGCGGCGGCCGCCAGTACATGCCCTGGATCAGTCTGGAGGACCAGATCCGCGCGCTGCTCTTCGCGATCAACGACGTCCGGCTGTCCGGACCGGTCAACTTCACCGGTCCGGCCCCGGTGACCAACGCGGAGTTCACCTCGGCACTGGGCCGCGCGGTGGGCCGCCCGGCGCCGTGGCCGGTACCCGGTATCGCGCTGAAGACCCTGCTCGGCGAGTTCGCCGACGAAGGTCTGCTGGGCGGCCAGCGGGCGATTCCGGCCGCCCTGGAGCGGGCCGGATTCGCCTTCCACCACAACACCATCGGCGAAGCGCTGACCTACGCGCTGACCGCCGGCCAGTAGTACCGTCGAGATCGTGCGGCAGTCCATCCGGTCCGGCGCCGATCCGATCGAGATCCGCCAACTCGGCATCCTCGACTACGAGGCCGCCTGGCAGCTTCAACGCGAACTGGCCGATGCCCGGGTGGCCGGCGGACCGGACACCCTGCTGCTGCTCGAGCACCCGGCGGTGTACACCGCCGGCAGGCGGACCGAGGCCCACGAGCGGCCACTGGACGGCACCCCCGTCGTCGACACCGACCGCGGCGGCAAGATCACCTGGCACGGCCCGGGACAGCTGGTGGGGTATCCGGTGATCGGCCTGGCCGAGCCGCTGGATGTGGTGAATTACGTTCGGCGCCTTGAGGAGTCACTGATCAAGGTGTGCTCGGCCTTCGGACTCGACGCCGGCCGGGTGGACGGCCGGTCCGGGGTCTGGCTGCCGGCCGACGAGGTGCGCCCGGAGCGCAAGATCGCCGCGATCGGCATCCGGGTGGCCCGCGGCACCACGCTGCACGGGTTCTCGCTGAACTGCGACTGCGACCTGCGCGCGTTCTCGGCGATCGTGCCGTGCGGGATCCCCGATGCCGGGGTCACCTCGCTGACCGCCGAACTCGGCCGCCGGATCGGCGTCGAGGAGGTGCGCGGCCTCGTCGCCGAAGCCGTCTGCGACGCACTCGACGGGCGGCTGCCCGTAACATCGCACCCATGAGCGTCGAGCCGGAGTCCAATGTCGCCGGCCCGGCGGCTCCGGGTGGCCGCAAGCTGTTGCGGCTCGAGGTGCGCAACGCCGAGACCCCGATCGAGCGCAAGCCGCCGTGGATCAAGACCCGGGCCCGGATGGGCCCGGAGTTCACCGAACTCAAGGGCCTGGTCCGCCGCGAGGGTCTGCACACCGTCTGCGAAGAGGCCGGCTGCCCGAACATCTACGAGTGCTGGGAGGACCGCGAGGCCACCTTCCTGATCGGCGGGGAGCAGTGCACCCGGCGCTGTGACTTCTGCCAGATCGACACCGGCAAGCCCGCCGAGTTCGACCGCGACGAACCCCGCCGGGTGGCCGAGAGCGTCGCCGCGATGGGACTGAAGTACGCCACCGTCACCGGGGTGGCCCGCGACGACCTGCCCGACGGCGGGGCGTGGCTCTACGCCGAGACGGTCCGCGCGATCAAGGAACTCAACCCGGCCACCGGCGTCGAACTGCTCGCCCCGGATTTCAACGGGGAGGCGCATCTGCTGCGCGAGGTGTTCGAGTCCCGCCCGGAAGTGTTCGCGCACAACCTCGAAACCGTCCCGCGGATCTTCAAACGGATCCGGCCGGCCTTCCGGTACCAGCGCAGCCTCGACGTCATCACCGCGGCCCGCGACTTCGGTCTGGTGACCAAGAGCAACCTCATCCTCGGCATGGGCGAGACCATCGACGAGGTGCACGCGGCGCTGGCCGATCTGCACGCCGCGGGCTGCGACATCGTCACCATCACCCAATACCTGCGGCCTTCGGCGCGCCACCACCCGGTCGAGCGGTGGGTGCATCCCGACGAGTTCGTCGACCTCGCGGGCTACGCCGAGGGGCTCGGCTTCGCCGGAGTGCTGGCCGGTCCGCTGGTGCGGTCGTCATATCGGGCCGGGCGGCTCTACCAGCAGGCTTCGCTGTCTCGCAAGCCGTCCGTATCCTGATCAGCTATGGCCCCTATCCTTGACGCCCATGGCTAAGACGCGTACCCCGGCCGAACTCAAAGCCGCCAAGGCTGAGGCGAAGGCGGCAGCCAAGGCAGCCTCCAAGCAGCGCCGCAAGCAGTTGTGGCAGGCCTTCCAGATGCAGCGCCAGGAGGACAGCCGGCTGCTGCCGTACATGCTCGGCGGCTTCGCGCTGGTGCTGGCGATCTCAGTGGCCTTCGGCATCTGGGCCGGCGGGTTCACCAAGTACCTGATGATCGTGCTGGGTGTCGTCCTCGGCGTGATGGTGGCCTTCATCATCTTCGGCCGCCGGGCGCAGAAGAACGTGTACAAGAAGGCCGAGGGGCAGACCGGGGCCGCGGCCTGGGCGCTGGAGAACATGCGCGGCAAGTGGCGCGTGACCCCCGGGGTCGGTGTCAACGGGCATTTCGACGCGGTGCACCGGGTGATCGGACGCCCCGGCGTCATCTTCGTCGGCGAGGGTCAGGCCAACCGGGTCAAGCCGCTGCTGGCCCAGGAGAAGAAGCGCACCGCGCGCCTGGTCGGCGAGGTGCCGATCTACGACATCGTGGTCGGCAACGGCGAGGGCGAAGTCCCGCTGGACAAGCTGGAACGTCACCTGACCAAGCTGCCGGCCAACATCAGCGTCAAGCAGATGGACATTCTGGAGAGCAAGTTCGCCGCGCTCGGCACCAAGGCCGGCGCGGCCGCCATGCCGAAGGGTCCGCTGCCGCCGCAGGCCAAGATGCGCGGGGTGCAGCGCACCATGAAGCGGCGCTGAAACCCGGGTTCAGCGAAAAACGACCGCTGTGGCGGTCAGCCGGTCCTGGAATCCGCGCCCGTCGGAGTCGGTGAACAGCGCCGGGATCACCAGAGCGATCAACAGACCCCGCGCCACGGCGCGGCCGGTGCCCACGTACCGGCGGTTGTCCACCGAGGCGACCCGCAGACCCAGCAGGTACTGGCCCGGGGTGAATCCGTACAGCCGCACCGAGATCACGCCGAGAACGAACCAGATCACCAGCACCGCAGTGGCCAGCGCCGGCATCCTCAACAGCCCCAGCGACAGGCCCAGACCGGCCAATCCGTAGGCGATCAGCCAGTCGACGGCCAGCGCGCCGGCGCGGCGACCCAGTCCGGCCAGCGATCCGGGTCCGTCCTGCGGCAACCCCAGCCGCTGGCCGGGGTACCCGGACGGGTTTCCCAGCGATTCCGGTCCGGAAAGCCATGATCCGATCTCGCCTGCCATGAGTCGAGGATAGGCATCCCGCGCGAGGGCGGAAAACCGACCCGAAACCGGTAGGCGTAACGTCCGCGAAACATTCGCTTGACGGCTGCGAAACCTCGCCTCCCTACCGTCAGCCGGGGTTAACGAATTGTCTGCGCGTAAAGGAGCACTAAGTGGCGAAGCCAAAGACATCCGACGACATCTTCAAGCTGATCAAGGACGAGAAGGTCGAGTACGTCGACGTCCGATTCTGCGACCTGCCCGGCGTCGTCCAGCACTTCTCGATCCCGGCGACGGCCTTCGACGAGAGCGTGTTCGAGGACGGCCTGGCGTTCGACGGCTCCTCGGTGCGCGGTTTCCAGTCCATCCACGAGTCCGACATGATGCTGCTGCCGGATGCCGACACGGCCCAGATCGACCCGTTCCGGTCGGCCAAGACGCTGAACCTGAACTTCTTCGTCCACGACCCGTTCACCCGCGAGGCGTACTCGCGTGACCCGCGCAACGTGGCCCGCAAGGCGGAGAACTACCTGGCCTCCACCGGTATCGCCGACACGGCGTACTTCGGCGCCGAGGCCGAGTTCTACATCTTCGACTCGATCGCCTACGACTCGAAGATGAACGGCGCGTTCTACGAGATCGACTCGGAGTCGGGCTGCTGGAACACCGGCGAACCGTTCGAGGCCGACGGCAGCCCGAACCTGGGCTACAAGGTGCGTGCCAAGGGCGGGTACTTCCCGGTCGCGCCGTACGACCACTACGTCGACCTGCGCGACGAGATGTCGACCAACCTGATCAACGCCGGGTTCACCCTCGAGCGCGGCCACCACGAGGTCGGCACCGCCGGCCAGGCCGAGATCAACTACAAGTTCAACACCCTGCTGGCCGCGGCCGACGATGTGCTGCTGTTCAAGTACATCATCAAGAACACCGCGTGGCAGAACGGCAAGTCGGTCACCTTCATGCCCAAGCCGCTCTTCGGTGACAACGGTTCGGGCATGCACGCCCACCAGTCGCTGTGGAAGGACGGCAAGCCGTTGTTCCACGACGAGTCCGGTTACGCCGGCCTGTCGGACATGGCACGGCACTACATCGGCGGCATCCTGCACCACGCCCCGTCGCTGCTGGCGTTCACCAACCCGACGGTGAACTCCTACAAGCGTCTGGTGCCGGGCTACGAGGCCCCGATCAATCTGGTCTACAGCCAGCGCAACCGGTCGGCGTGCGTGCGTATCCCGATCACCGGCAACAACCCGAAGGCCAAGCGCCTCGAGTTCCGCTGCCCGGACAGCTCGGGCAACCCGTACCTGGCGTTCGCGGCCATGCTGATGGCCGGCATCGACGGCATCAAGAAGAAGATCGAGCCGCTGGCCCCGGTCGACAAGGACCTCTACGAACTCCCGCCGGACGAGGCCGCCAACATCCCGCAGGCGCCGACCTCGCTGGCTGCGGTGATCGACCGTCTCGAGGCCGATCACGACTACCTGACCGAGGGTGGCGTGTTCACCTCGGACCTGATCGAGACCTGGATCAACTACAAGCGGGAGAACGAGATCCTGCCGATCCAGATCCGCCCTCACCCTTACGAGTTCGCGCTGTACTACGACGTCTAAATCTGGGACGTCTAAATACGCGACGTCTCAGCAGTCAGCGTGAAGCGGCCCGTCCGGCAATTGCCGGGCGGGCCGCTTTGCTTTTCGGTTAGATTCCGACGGTGGGTCCAATTAGGCCCGAACGCGGAAGGATCACCATGACCATCGCCAGCAGAACCGCACACACCATCTCGGCGCTGGTGCTCCTGGTCCCGGCGGCCCTATCAGCGGCCTCGATCGCCGCCGCCGAGCCCACCGATCCGGGCACGTGGCCGGTGGCCCAGGGCAACTTCACCACCCCGGGTGAGCCCGGCTGGGTCTTCTTCAAACCGCAGGGATTCGGCGGCAGCGGCTGCGGAATCGGGCCGGATGGAACGGTCGGCTGCGACATCGTCCCGGCACGGTGGCCGGACGGATCCCCGGTCCAGGAGGGCCAGCCGGGACCGTCCGGCTTCTACAGCTGTGAGGGCCGCCGCTGCCCCCTGCCGCCACCCGCAACCAACCAGACCGTCGCTGGACCTGAGCAGCCGGCCCAGTACGTGCAGTCCGGCACCCTGACGTTCACCCGCGACGTCGACGTCCTTCCCACCGGATTCCGGCTGGTCAACGGCAACGCGTCATGCCGCCTGTCGGAGCAGGCGACCCTCAGCTGCGCGACCGGTGAGAACGGATTCATCCTCAACGCGACCTACGGCATCCTCGAGAGCCCCGCACAACGCTGAACCCGGCGTTTCGACACGGCGCAAGTGGCCGTCCGTGATGCGAGATCGCTCAGGGCGTGATGGAATACTGCGAAACACGCGTCACAGGCCTTACGCGAGTGCATGAAATAAAGGGAGCGTCATGAATCTGAGCCGTCTGCTGCTGGCATCGACGATTGCTGCAGGGGGCCTCGGGCTCGGCATGGCCGTTCCGGCGAACGCCGCCGATCCCCACGCCCTGGGCACCTACACCTTCGAGGCCGAGGACGGCGAGTCGGCCACCTGGACCGTGAGCCCCTGCGCCGACCCCGACGATGACCACTGCGTGTTCGTCCAGTCCACCGGCAGCGGCAAGCGCGCACCCTGGGCCGGCAACGCCTACTGGACCGTCGGCTCGTGGATCCTGTTCGTCAATCAGCCCGATGCGATCCTGTGCGGCGGCGGCGGCAGCGCCCCGGGTCTGAACAACTACTCCTGGGACGCCACCAACCTGACCGGCTACGTCAGCATCAACACCGTCGAGGGCGACTGCGGCGCCGGGCCGGAGAGCGTCGCCGTGCCGTTCACCCTGACCAAGACCGGGTCCGGTCCGGTGCAGTACCCGACCGCGCCGGTGTACACCGAGCCGGTGGGTCCCGCCCCCGCACCGATCGCCGAGGGCGCCCCCGCCCCGGCCGGCGGACCCATGCCGGCCGAGCAGGATCCGTCGATCGTGGCCACGCCCAAGGAGATCCCGAACTACAGCGATCCGCTCACCGAGGCGATCGTCTCCGAGCCCGGGTTCAACGCGCGCTAGTGCCTCAGACGCATTCCAGCAGGGCGTCGTCGACCTCGCCGACGGACCCGATGGTCGCGTAGACGCGAATCCGCCCGTCGCCGGGCTGGGTTGTGGCGCAGACGATCGCGCATTCTCCGGCGTCGATCTTCTTGGCGATCGCCGGCGAGCGCTCCAGCACCGCCAAGCCGGTCTCCACGATGTGCGCCGAACTCACCGACTCGAGTGAGTCGGCCTGGGTTCCACGGCGCACGATCGAGTACAGCGCGTGCTCGACGGTGGCGCGGGTCGCGTCGGTCGGCATATCGGCCTCATTCCACGCCCGCATCGCCGCGCGCATGGCCCGGCAGTCCGGATGACCCAGGACGACGACCAGGGGCACCTGCTGGACGGTCACGCTGTACTCGAGACTGGCCAGTACGCCGGTGTCCATCACGTGGCCCCAGGTGCTGACCTCGATCAGCGATCCGCAGCTCTGACCGAAGACGGTCTCGCTCGCCAAACCGGCGTCGGCACAGCGGAATACCACCGCGGCGGGCCGGTTCTGGATCAGTCCGCCACGGTGGCCCTTGACCGGGTCGAAGAACCGTTCGTTGCCGTCCCGCAGCCGCTGCCAGGCGGCCAGGGGGCCAGGAGTGTTTGATCCGAACATTGCAGTGATCCTTTCTCAGCTGAAGTAATCGGGACGGCTGACGTAGGTCTCGGTCACGAACATCACCCCGGATGACGCGTCGAGCAGCGGCCGGAGTCCGGCCATCAACGCGTCGGCCTTGTCCTCGGACACGACGGTGATGATCAGTTCCAGGGCTGCCTGCTGGTTGAACAGCAGCCGGCCCTGGTGATAGCCGCCGTGGCCGAGTCCGGAGACTCCGGACAGGCTGGTGAATCCGGTGGCCCCGACGCTCTGGATGAGGTCGCGCACCGCAGCTGCGTCGCTTCCGGTGACGACGACCTCGATCTTGGTCATCTTGGTCAGCGGCGTGTGGGTGGGGGCAGGTGTTGCTGCGGTCATCGGACCATCTCCTCGGTGTTGTTGGTGTTCTCGGTTACTTCGGTATTCATGTCGTTGTTCCAGGGGCGCCAGCCCGAGCGGGTCCAGCGCTGCCACGGCCGGCCCGCCTCGGCCCGGGCCGCGCACGCGACCCAGCCGTTGCCGAACAGCTTCTGCAGGATGGGGTTTCGCTCGATGATCTCGTCGATGCGCTCCAGTGGCGCCTGGACCACCGCCTGCAATCGCATCGGCTCGTGCAGCAGCCGCTCACCGTCGCTGACCGACTGCCAGGGCAGACCCAGTTGGAGATCGCCGGTGTGCCCCGCGATCACCCCGACTCCGCCCACCACGTTGTGGATGGTCTTGGTGCCGGCGCCGAACACCTGCGGGGACACCGTGGAGAAGTAGTACTGGCAGTTGATCCACTGGGCGACCACCAGCGGGGCGGTCAGGATCGTTTCCAATGCCGATCCGTCGGTGTCGACCTCGGCTTCGTACGAGTGCAGGAAGGTCCGGCGCTGCAGGTCCAGTCCCGCGGTGACCGACCGCGGCGCGACGATGAACGCCGCATTGCCGGCCAGACCCCACTCCGGGTACACCTGCGCCCAGTCCGATGACCGGGTGCTGACGTGGGCGGCGGCCCGCTCCGGCGCCAGCGCTCCGGTGACGCCGGGCAGGGTCGCGCAGCGCTCGGCGGCGAGTGCAGCCCCGGCCGTGTCGAGGTCGTCGAGCAGCCGGGCGACCTCGCCCCGGTGCTCGTCGGGAACCAGGTGGGTGTCCAGCAGTGTCACCCGGTCCACCGCGGTGTCGTGCTGGGCAGCGATGAACCAGGTGTCATCCGGGATGTCGATCCCGACGCTGCGCAGGCCGGCCCGGACCTCGGCCCGGTTGAGGATGGCCACCGCGGTGCGGGCGTTCGGCCCGCCGGACTGTCCGCCGCAGGCGCCGCAGTCCAGCGAGGCCTGGTACGGGTTGTTCTCGGTGGTGCTGCCGTGCGCGCACATCACCACCAGCCGGCTGAAGTCCCGGGTCAGACCCATCGTGGTGAGAGCCACCTGGGCGAAGAGCACCTGCTCTTGCTGCGGCACCGCCTCCAGGTCGATGACGGTCGGGGCCTCCGGCGCGACCGCGTCCCGCAGCCGCCGCCGGATACCCGACGCCAGCGAAGGGGTCAGCGTCTTGGCCGCCGCCAGCGGGGCCGCGACCCAGCCGGCGGCTTCGGCGAGGGTGAAGGGTGCGGCCAGGGACTCCTTGGCCGAGTGGAAGGCGGACTCGGCGCCCGCCAGCCGGGTGACGCCGGCGACCCGTCGTGCCACCGCACCGGTTGCGTCGGGCACCGCCTTCTCGGCGATGTCGTGGTTGGGCGAGATCAGCACTGGGCACAGGTCGCTCGGCTGCCCGCCGAGGATGCCGGTGAACCGGATGGCCACCGCGAAGAAGCCGGCGAAGCCGAACGTCTCATACCCGCCAAGCGACTCCAGGTGCCGGCGCAGTCCCTCGGAGCGGGTGTCGATGCAGGCGACCAGCTGGGTGTGCGCCGGGCCTCTACGCGCCGGGGTGGGGCGATCGAGCGAAGCCAGCAGGCCGTCGCGGTAATGCGCCTCGAAGGCGTTCTGCCACAACAGTTCCCGTGTGCTGACCGGCAGCACCGTGAGGACCCGGGCGATCGTGGCGATCTTGTCCTCGTCGCCGGAGGGCACACCGAGCACACCGGCCAGATGCTCCGCGCGCTCCCGCGCGGTGGGCACCGGGTCGGCTGCAGCGGCAGCAGCGGCCGCGGCCCCGGTCCGCCGGCGCGGCCGGTGCTCCATCAGCAGCGCCTCGTAGGTCAGCCGCATCGCCAGGTAGTCCATCAGGTCGACGCCGGCGTCGCGGGACGCGCACCACTGGACGTGGGCGGCCCAACCGGGCATCCGGGTCAGGTGCGCCTGCAGGTAGGCGATGCGGTCGTCGTCGCGGACGGCCAGCCGGGTCAGGGCGTCGAGGACAGCGTCCTCGGGACGCTGTGCCAGTCGACGCAATTCGGCCCGCGCGCCGCGCGGCACGGTCCGGTCCGCCGGCGCAAGCGCCCGCCAGGCCGCATAAAAGCCGTCCTCTCGGCCGGGCATCGGCCAGGCGGCGCCACCGAAGAAGGCGGCGCACCACTTCGAGGTCTGGGCGTCAACCGCCTCGATGACGGCCGGCGCAAGTCTCTCGGAGTGGGTTGCCAAGCGCCGCTTGGCCGTTGGCTCCCCGATACCGTGCAGGAGTTCGGCGCGCAGGATCTCCAGGGCGCCGAGTTCGCGCCCGTCGATGCGCACGCCGGTCGCGCTGACCTGAATCGGGTAGCGCCGGGTCAGGGCGCGGTCCAGGTCGGCGTCGGTGATCCGGCCTTCGGCGTGCAGACCGCGGAAAGCCGCCTCGCCGAGGGTCCCGGTCATCCCGTAGAGGTCACCGGCCCGCCGGATGGCCTGCTCGAACGGCATGTCCTCGAGACCGGCCAGTGGGTTGACCGCGATGAAGGTCTCCAGGGGGTAGTGCGTCGGCACCACCCGCGAGGCCAGGCTGACGTCAGCGCGCAACCGGGCGCGGCGGGTGTCGAGATCTGGTGCGGTATTCACGAACGAGCTCCTGTCGGTCGGGCGGGTGTCGGTCGGACGGGTTTGCGACGAGCGGGTCATGCGGTCCGTGCTCCCAGATGTCCGGCGCTCAGCGCGTGGCTGTAGAGCGCGCGCCGGAGGCGTTCGGTGCCGGACGCCGTGCGGGCGGCGGCCAGGCCGGCCAGGGCAGCCAGGGCGGCGGCCGTGATGGCCCACACCACCGGCGCCGGCAGACCCGACGGCGGGAGCGAAGGGGCGAGGTAGGCGGTGACCGCGTTGACCACCGCCAGGTAGGCGACGGTCGCCGGGATCAGCACCGCGGCGACGGTCAGCGCGCCGGCCGGGCCGGGGTGGCGCTGCAGCCAGCCCCAGGTGAACGCCGCCGCGGTGACCCAGGCGAAGGCCAGCAGAGCATGCTCAGAACCGTGGTCGCCACCGGGCATCGGCGCCAGGGCGATCGCGGTGATCACCGCGATGGTCGGCAGTGCCACCGACACGACTCCGGTGAGAATCCGTCCGCTGAGGCTGACCGGGGCGGCGGCCGGCAGTGCCGCGTGGCGACGCCGGGCCGCGATCGCCGACCCGGAGGCCAGGAACAGAGTGGCCTTGTAGAAGCCGTGCGCAAAGAGATGGACCACCGCGGCTGCCCACAGCCCCAGGCCGCAGGTGAGGATCATGAAGCCCATCTGCGCGGAGGTCGAGTTGACCAGGGCGCCCTTGACGTCGGGCTTGACCAGCATGACGACCGCGCCGTAGGCCATGGTCGCCGCACCGGCCAGGATCGTCAGGGCGCGGGCCAGGTCGTCAGTGGCCAGCGGCGCCAGCCGCACCAGCAGGATGCCGCCGGCGTTGACCACACCGGCGTGCAGCAGTGCTGAGACCGGCGTCGGTGCGGTCAGGGTGGCGGGCAGCCAGCGGTGGAAGGGGATCTGGGCCGACCGGGACAGCGCCGCGACCACGACCAGGACTGCCAGCACCGCGACGGGCCAGCCGGTGAACTGACCCGGCTCGATGTTGCGAAGCTCGATGCGACCCCAGGTGGCGGTGGCCAGGGCGACGCCGGCCCACAGCGCCAGGTCGCCGATCAGGAAGGCGGCCGCAGTCCGCCGGACGCCGTCGCGCGCAGCCGGCAGCTGCCAGTACATCCCGAGCAGCAGGCACAGCGCCAGGCCGGCGAGGCTCCAGAAGAAGGCCAGGCCGACAAGCGTGGCCGCCGTCATCAGTCCGGCCGAGGCGGCGGTGAGCAGACCCGCTCCCCCGGTGAACCAGGCGGCGCGGGAGTCGCCGGCAAGATAGCGCAGCGCGAAGGTCTGCACGATCGCGCTGACCCCGAACACCAGTAGCAGCAAGACCGCCGCGAGCCGGTCGGCCACCAGATCAACCGGGCCGATGGCCACTGCCGCCGGCTCACCGCGTCCGGCCTGGACCGCGAGGAGCACGGCCACGGCGAAGCCGAGTCCGGCAATGCCCGCACCCAGGCGTCCGATCAATCGAGGTGACCGCCGGCCGGCGCCGAATGCCACCACTGCCATCAAGGCCGGCACCACGACGGTGGCTGCCAGCGCTGCACTCATGAAGTTCAACATGCGACACAAAGTACATGTATTGCTGATCGTGTGTCAAACTTCACGAGTTGGAAATATGGCATTTGTTTGCGTTTCGGGTGCGCCTGCCGCCCGATTCCGGCACCCGAGAACTATTCTTTGACGCATGGCGGAGTGGACGTTCCTGACAAACCACGCCCACACTCTGTTGTGCATCGCACGCGATCCGGGCATCCGACTGCGGGACGTGGCCGAGCGGGTCGGCGTCACCGAACGCGCCGCGCAGCGGATCGTCAGCGACCTCGTGGAAGCCGGCTACCTAGATCGGCTCCGGGAGGGGCGGCGAAACAGCTACATGGTCAAGGCCAACCGCCCACTACGCCATCCGGTGGAACGCGGCCACCAGGTCGGGGCGATCCTCGACGTCCTGCACGAGCAGAACGGTTCCTAGCCGTCGAGACCCAGATCGGTCCTGAACCTGCGCATCCCGTCGATCTTGTCCGCCAGCGAGCCGTTCGGCCCGCAGTAGAACATCCACGGCATGGTCAGGATCGCGTCGATCCCGGCGTCGGACGCCCGCTGGTAATGCTCGGGCAGGTACGCGTCGATCAGCGGAGTGATGACGGTGAAACCGTCCATCCCCAGACCGTTCCCGGCCCGCAGTTCGCGGATCCGGTCGATCGAGGCGACGGCCTGGTCCAGGCCGATGAGGTCACCGATCCAGCCGTCGTTGCGGGCGGCCCGGCGCAGGGCGATATCGGACAACCCGCCCGAATAGATGGGGATCCGCGGCGGCGTGGGGGTCATCTCCAGTCGCGGCGTCCGGTAGAACTCCCCGTCGAACTCGGTCCACCCCGGTTGCCACAACGCCTTGAACAACTCGAGCATCTCGTCGGTCCGCTTGCCGCGCCCGGCGAACGGCTGCCCGAGCAGGTCGAACTCCTCCTCGCACCAGCCCACCCCGATCCCCAGTTCCACCCGGCCGCCGGAGAGCACCGCCGCGGTGCCGATCGCCTTGGCCGCGGAGTAGGGGTCGCGCATCGCCGGGATGTAGACGGTGGTGACGAACTTCAGCCGTTCGGTTGCCTGGGACAGCGCGCCGACGAGCACCCAGGGGTCCAGCCAGTCGGTGAACGGCTGCCACCGCCGCTGACCGTCCGGGGTGTACGGGTACGGCGTGGTCAGAGTCTCAAGATTCACCACATGGTCGGGAATCGCGATCCCCTCGTATCCGAGTTCGTCTGCGGCCTTGGCGATTTCGACGATCTCGGCGGCGTCCAGGAACGCACTGCTGACATAGAACTTCATTCGCTGTCCTCCGCCCAGGCCGGCTTGATGAAAACTCCCTCGGCTTCCACGGTCGGCCCTTGGGCATCGCTGATGAACCCGCGGGCGTAGGTCTTGCGTTCCTCCTCGCGTTCGATGAACGCTTCGGCGCGCAACGGCCCCAGCGGGGTGCCACGCAGATACTTCAAGGTGATGGTGCCGGTGAATCGGGGCTTCACCAGGCCACCACTGGCGGCCTCGCCGAGCAGGTGGTCGAGCACGAGTGCGCTGATGCCGCCGTGCGCCAGGCCGGGCGGACCCTCATAGGCGGCGCCGAGGGTGAACTCGCTCCAGCACCGACCGTCCGGTTCGTGGTGGATCACCATCGGCGGGGCCACCGGATTGCGCCCTCCCGCAGCAGGATTGGTGAAGAGAATGGGCCGGCCGGTCTCTGCGTGCCGCAAGGCCTGCCACCCGTCGTCGCTCAGCGGTTTGAGCGACTCGGTCACCGCGTCGATCGCCTCGGCCGCGGCGCGGATGGTCGGCTCGTCGGCCCCGGTGCGCACCGTCGCGTCGATCAGCTGCCGGACCGCATGGGCCAGCGGGTGGTACATCGCCTCGAGCCGATCGAATTCCTCGGCGCTGATCAGCTGGCCTTCCCAATTGTCCACCGGCATCCTCAGCCTCCAAAGACCTTGTTTACAACGGCTTTCGCCCGACGGGTGACGCGCAGGTAGTTGTCCAGGAACTCGCCGCCATCGCCGCCGGACCAACCGGCCGCCACCGCGACCGCGTTGAGTTGACGTCCGGGTCCGGGCAGCTGGTCGACTGCCTTGCCGCGCACCAGCACCAGGGCGTTGCGGGCCCGGGTCGCGGTGAGCCAGGCGTCGCGCAACTGCTCGGCCTCGGACCCCGAGATCAGGTCCGCCGCGGCGATCGCGTCGAGGGTCTCCAGCGTGGAGGTGTTGTGCAGCCCCGGTACCTCGTGGGCATGCCGCAACTGCAGCAACTGCACGGTCCACTCGACGTCGGCGAGTCCGCCCCGGCCCAGTTTGGTGTGGGTGTTGGGGTCGGCTCCCCGCGGGAGCCGCTCGGCGTCCACCCGGGCCTTGATCCGGCGGATCTCCCGCACCGCGTCGGGCGAGATGCCGCCGTCGGGGAATCGGGTCCGGTCGGCGACCTCCATGAAGCGCCGGCCCAGATCCTCATCTCCTGCCACCGGTGCGGCGCGCAGCAGTGCCTGGGCCTCCCACGGCTGCGCCCACTGCGCGTAATAGGCCGCATACGAACTCAGGGTGCGCACCAGCGCGCCGTTGCGACCCTCCGGACGCAGGTTCGCGTCTACCTCCAGCGGCGGATCGTCGCTGGGCGCCCCCAGCAGACCGCGCAGCTGCTCGGCGACCGACACCGACCACTTGACCGCGCGGGTCTCGTCGGCACCGCCCTGCTCGGTGCGCACGGCCGGCTCGCAGACGAACATCACGTCGGCGTCGGATCCGTAACCGAGTTCCCCGCCGCCCAACCGGCCCATCCCGATCACCGCGATGGCGGCCGGAGGCGCCTCACCGGCGGGAGTGTTGGCCCGGATCACCGCCTCCAGCGCGCACTGCAGCACCGCAACCCACACCGAGGTCAGCGCGGTGCAGACCTCGCGCACGTCGAGCATGCCGAGCAGGTCGGCCGAGGCCACCCTGGCCAGTTCGCGGCGGCGCAGGGTCCGCGCGGCGGCGATGGCCCGCACCGGATCGGGATGCCGTCCCGCCGAGGCGATCAGCGCGCGGGCCACCCCTTCCGGTTCGACGTCGAGCAGTTTGGGGCCGGCCGGGCCGTCGGCGTAGGACTGGATGACCTCCGGGGCGCGCATCAGCAACTCGGGTACGAACGCCGAGGTGCCCAGCACCCGCATCAGCCGCTTGGCCACCGCGCTCTCGTCGCGCAGCGTGCCCAGGAACCAGCGCTGCTCGGCCAGGGCCTCGCTGATCCGCCGGTAGGCCAGCAGCCCGATGTCCGGGTCGGGGGTGTCGGACAGCCAGTCGAGCAATCGGGGCAACAGCACCGACTGCACCTGTCCGCGGCGGCCGCTCTGGTTGACCAGCGCACCCAGATGGGTCAGTGCGCTCTGCGGGCCCTCATAGCCGAGCGCGGCCAGCTGCCGTTCGGCGGCGTCGGCGGACATGCCGTGCGCGAAACCGACTGCGCGGCCGACTGATTCGAGCAGCGGGGCGTAGAACAGCTTGGCGTGCAGCCGTGACACCCGCATGTTCTGCCGCTTGATCTCCTCCCTCAGCACGCCCAGCGCATCGCGGATGCCGTCCGGCCGCATGTGGGCGGCCCGGGCCAGCCAGCGCAGCGCCTCCTCGTCGTCGGGCGGAGGAAGCATGTGGGTGCGCTTGAGGCGCTGCAGTTGCAACCGGTGCTCGAGCAGGCGCAGGAACTCGTAGGAGGCGGTGAGGTTGGCGGCGTCGTCGCGCCCGACGTACCCGCCCGCGCCCAGTGCGGCCAATGCGTCGACCGTGGAGGCCACATGCAGCGAATCGTCGGTGCGACCGTGCACCAGTTGCAGCAACTGGACGGCGAACTCGACGTCGCGCAGTCCACCGGTGCCGAGCTTGATCTCCCGTTCCCGCATCCCGGCCGGAACCAGGGACTCCACCCGCCGGCGCATCGCCTGCACGTCGGGAACGAAATCCTCACGCTCGCAGGCGGTCCAGACCATCGGCATCAGCGCGTCGACGTACTGCTGTCCGAGTTCGGCGTCCCCCACCGCGGGGCGCGCCTTGAGCAATGCCTGGAACTCCCAGGTCTTGGCCCACTTCTGGTAGTAGGCGACGTGCGACTCCAGCGTGCGCACCAGCGCACCGGCCTTGCCCTCCGGCCGCAGCGCGGCGTCGACTTCGAAGAACGCCTCCGAACCCAGCCGCATCATCTCGCCGGCCACCCGGGTGGTGACCGGGTCGGCGTTCTCTCCGACGAAGATCACATCGACGTCGCTGACGTAGTTCAGTTCCCGCGCACCGCATTTGCCCATCGCGATGACCGCCAGCCGGGGCGCCGGAGTGTCGTCCTTGCAGACCGTCGCGACGGCGACATCGAGTGCGGCGCCCAGTGCCGCGTCGGCCAGGTCGGCGAGGTGCGCCCCGACTGCCGGAAAGGACAGCACCGGTTCGTTCTCGACGGTCGGCGCCAGGTCCAGCGCCGCCAGGATCAGCAGTTGGTTGCGATAGACGGTGCGCAGCCGAGGCGCGATTTCACTGGGCGCCGAAGCGAATTCGGCAACACATTCGGCGAAGGACCGGCGCAGGTCCGCCGGGGTGGGGAGGGTCAGCTCCCCTTCGAGCAGGCGCCAGCAGCCCGGGTTGGCCACCAGATGATCACCGAGTGCCAGCGAGGAACCCAGGACTGAGAACAGCCGGCCACGCAGGGCGCGGTCCTTGAGCAAGGCGCCGTCGAGTTGCCGCCAGTCCGCACCGAGCGCCTCGGCCAGCCGGACCAGGGTGCGCAGCGCGGAGTCCGCATCAGCGGCACGCGACAGCGACCACAGCAGCTCGACATACGCGTCGGTATCCCAGCCGAGTTCGGCCAGGTCCCCGGCGGCCGACCGTTCGACCAATCCGAGCCGGCCGACGCTCGGCAGCCGGGGTCGGTCGGTCGAGGGTCTGGCCACGACCTGAACGTTAGCGCAGCGGGATCAGAGCGAGAGGTAGTGCTTGAGCTCGAACGGAGTCACGTTGCTGCGGTACTCCTCCCACTCCGCGCGCTTGTTGCGCAGGAAGTAGTCGAACACGTGCTCACCGAGCGCCTCGGCGACCAGTTCGGAGTTCTCCATCTCCCCCAGTGCCACACCGAGGCTGGACGGCAACTCCCGGTAGCCCATCGCGCGGCGCTCCTCGTGGGTCAGCGTCCACACGTTGTCCTCGGCCTGCGGACCGAGCTGGTAGTTCTTCTCGATGCCGCGCAGACCGGCGGCCAGCAGCACCGCGAAGGTCAGGTACGGATTGCAGGCCGAATCGGGGCTGCGCACCTCGATGCGCCGGGAAGCCGCCTTGCGGGGGGTGTACATCGGCACCCGGACCAGCGCCGAGCGGTTCGCCGCACCCCAGGAGGCGGCGGTCGGCGCCTCGCCGCCGTGCACCAGCCGCTTGTAGGAGTTCACCCACTGGTTGGTGACGGCGCTGATCTCGGTGGCGTGCTCGAGGATGCCGGCGATGAAGGACTTGGCGACATCGGAGAGCTGCAGCGGGTCGTCGGGGCTGTGGAAGGCATTGGTCTCGCCCTCGAACAGGCTCATGTGGGTGTGCATCGCCGAGCCGGCGTATTCGGCGAACGGCTTGGGCATGAAGGAGGCCCGCACCCCCTCGGCCAGCGCCACCTCCTTGACCAGGTACCGGAACGTCATAACGTTGTCGGCCATCGAGAGCGCGTCGGCGTAGCGCAGGTCGATCTCCTGCTGGCCGGGTGCACCCTCGTGGTGGCTGAACTCGACCGAGATGCCCATCTGCTCCAGCGCGTCGATGGCGTGCCGGCGGAAGTTGGGCGCCGAGTCGTGCACGGCCTGGTCGAAGTAGCCGCCGTTGTCGGCGGGCACCGGCGCCGAACCGTCGTAGGGTCCGGGCTCGAGCAGGAAGAACTCGATCTCCGGGTGCACGTAGCAGGTGAAGCCGAGATCGCCGGCCTTGGCCAACTGGCGGCGCAGCACATGCCGGCTGTCCGCCCAGGACGGCGAACCGTCCGGCATGGTGATGTCGCAGAACATCCGCGCCGAATGGTGCTGGCCCGCGCTCGTCGTCCACGGCAGCACCTGGAAGGTCGACGGATCAGGGCGCGCGACGGTGTCGGATTCGAAGACCCGGGCGAAGCCCTCGATCGACGAGCCGTCGAAGCCGATGCCCTCCTCGAAAGCGCCCTCGAGTTCAGCCGGGGCGATCGCCACCGACTTGAGGTATCCGAGCACGTCGGTGAACCACAACCGGACGAATCGGATGTCCCTCTCCTCGAGGGTGCGCAGCACGAATTCCTTCTGCCGGTCCATGACGCGAGCGTAGGCAGTTGCTGTTAATTCCGTGTTACATGGAAGAGTCCGGTTCAAACCGCCGGTTACGGGCTGACGTGCGAAAATGAAAGAGAAGTCCGGTCGTCTGGTTCGCACCCGACAGCAGCCGGCCAGAGAAGGAGAACACCACCATGACAACAAGCCACACCCGCCGGATCGGATTGCTGCTGGGCGGCATCGCCGTCGTCGGCGCCGCGGCCCTCTCCGGCTGCTCCCCGAGCAGCGAGAAGCCGTCGAAGTCCACCGAGGCGCCGAGTCCTTCGGCTTCGCAGTCCAATACGCCGGCCCCGACCGAGAAGGCCCCCAACCTCACCCCGGGCGGCGCGAACTCCTTCAGCCCGACGATCAAGGCCCCGGCTGCGCCGACCGCCCTGCCGGGCAACGTCATCACCGGCAACTGAATCACCGGTAACTGACCTACCGGGTCAGCAGCGCAGGTTGCCCGGCACCACCCGGTCGACGAGGAAACGCACCACCGCGTTGTCGACGCAGGAGTCGCCGTCGAACACCGCGGTGTGCTGAGTGCCCTCGTAGGTGATCAGCGGGGCCCCGAGCTGCCGGGCCAGGTTCACCCCGGCCTGATACGGCGTCGCCGGATCGTGCGTCGTGGACACCACGACGACGCTGCCGGCCGGGGCCGGGGCGGCCTGGTGCGCTATCGAGGTGGCCGGCACCGGCCAGAACGCGCACAGGTCGCGGGGCGCGTAGCCGGTGAAATTGCCGTAGGACAGGAACGGCGCCCGCGAGCGGGTCTGCCGGTCGGCCTCGGCCCACACCGCCGGATCGCTCGGGGTGGGCTGATCCACGCAGCGGATGGCGTTGAACGAGTCCTGGCCGTTGCTGTAGTGACCGTCCTCGTCACGGTCCTGGTATTCGTCGGCCAGCATCAGCAGGTCATCGGCCTCGGCTCCGCGCCGCAGGCCGATCAGCCCACTGGTGAGGTACTTCCAGTACTGCGGGGCGTAGAGCGCATTGACGGTGCCGGTGATCGCATCGGCGTAGCTCAGTCCGCGGGGATCCTGGGTGGGCCCGGGCTTGAACACCAGCGGGTTCACCAGTTGGTGATACCGGTTGACCCACTGCGCCGGGTCGGTGCCCAGCGGGCAGGCCGGTGACTTCGCGCAGTCGGCGGCGTAGTCGTTGAACGCCACCTGGAATCCGGCCATCTGCTCGACGAGCGACTCGATCGGGTTCTGCTGCGGGTCGATGGCGCCGTCGAGAACCATCGCGCGAACGCGGTTCGGGAACTGCTCGACGTAGGCCGTGCCCAGTTCGGTTCCGTAGCTGAAGCCGAGATAGTTGATCTGGTCATCGCCGAGCGCCTGCCGGACGGCGTCCATATCCTTTGCGGCAGAGGCGGTTCCGACGCCGGCCAGGAACGACTTACCCATCCGGTCGAGGCAGTTCTGAGCCAGGTTCCGATAGAGCTGTTCGATGAGGGCCACACCGGCCGGACTGAAGTCGACCATCGGCTCGCGACGCCAGGCGTCGAACTCGGCGTCGGTGCGGCAGCGGATCTCCGGCGTGGAGTGCCCCACCCCGCGCGGATCGAACCCGACGAGATCGAAGTGCTCACTGACCGGACCGTCGGAGATCGCGTCGGACAGGCTGACCACCGCGTCGACCGCCGATGCACCCGGACCGCCGGGGTTCATGAACAGCGAGCCCAGCCGCTTGCCGGTCGCCGGAATCCTGATGACAGCCAATTGCGCCTGCGGCCCAGTGGGATTCGCCGCGTCGATCGGCACCGCAACGGTGGTGCACTGCGCGGTGGGCAGGTAGGCGTCGGAGACGACGTCCTCGCAACCCTTCCAGACCGGCTTCGGGGTCGTCTGCCCCGGGCCGGGTGCGGCGGCAGCGGACCCGGTCGCGACGATGGCCGCCATTGCGGCACAAAGCAACCCGTAGACCATTGATGCCGAGCCGACTCGACTCGTGCGTGTCATGGCCGCCATCGTGGCACGACGGCGCGCCACCGACGGCGCCGAACGGTCACACGTCGGTCTCAGAAACGCAGCGGTTTCAGCAGGTGGCGCCTTCAGGTGGCAGCTTGAGGTCGATCAGGTACGCCGAGACGAAGTCGTCGACGCACTGCTGGCCCTGGAACGCCACCGTGTGCTGAGTTCCGTTGAACGTCAACAGCGCTCCGCCGAGTTGCTTGGCCAGATCCACGCCGGCCCGATACGGAGTCGCCGGGTCACCGGTGGTCGAGATCACCATCACCGGCGGCAGGCCCGGGGCGGAGGTGACGTGCGGGGTGCTGGTCGGCGGAACCGGCCAGAACGCGCATGTGCTCAGCGGTGCGTGGCCGGTGAACTCGCCGTAGCTGAGGAAGGGCGCGACCTCACGCAGCCTGCGATCCTCCGCGACCACCTTGTCCCGGTCGGTGATCGGCGGCTGGTCGACGCAGTTGACCGCCACCCGCGCGTCGGTGGCGTTGGAGTAATGACCCTGCGGATCGCGGCGCATGTACATATCGGCCAGCGCCAGCATGGTGTCGCCACGGCCCTTGGTCATCTCGGTCAAACCCCGGGTCAGATGCCGCCACAGGTTGGGCGAGTACAGCGCCATGATGGTGCCGACGATGGCGTCGCTGTAGCTCAACCCACGGGGATCGCGGGTCGGCAGCGGCTTGTCCACCAACGGATCCACCATGCTGCGGTAGACGGCGACCGCCTTCTCCGGGTCATCGCCGAGCGGGCAGTCGGGCGACTTGGCGCAGTCCGCGGCGTAATCGTTGAACGCCTTCTGGAAGGCCTCGGCCTGATCGATGTCGGCCTGGATCGGATCGGCGTTGGGATCGACCGCACCGTCGAGGATCATCGCGCGAACCTTGGTCGGGAAGGCCTCGGCGTAGGCCGCGCCGATCCGGGTGCCGTAGGAGAAGCCGAGGTAGTTCAGCTTCTCGTCGCCCACCGCGGCCCGCAGCGCGTCCAGATCCTTGGCGACGCTGGCGGTTCCGATGTTGGCCAGGAAACCGTCGCCCATCTTGTCGATGCAGCGCTGCACGAATTCCTTGGTCTGTGCCTCGATGTGAGCGACACCCTCGGGGCTGTAGTCCACCTGAGGATCGGCGCGCAGGCGGTCGTTGTCGGCGTCGGAGTTGCACCACAGCGCCGGGGTGGACGCACCGACTCCACGCGGATCGAAGCCGACCAGATCGAAACGCTCGCGCACGCTCGGCGGCATGGTCTGGAGCAGGCTGCCGGCCGCTTCGATACCGGACTCCCCCGGACCGCCCGGGTTGATCAGCAGTGAGCCGATCTTCTCGCCGGTGGCCGGGAAACGAACCATCGCCAACGCGGCGGTCGGACCGTCGGGGTTTGCGTAGTCGATCGGGACGGCGATCTTGCCGCACTGGGCCCCGGCCGGAACCGGCATCGCCGTGCCGCCGCCGCCGCCGGCCGGCCGGCACGGCCCCCATTGCACCGGCTGCCCGATCGTCGGCTCGGCCAGCACCGCCTTGCCGCCGACGACCGTGCTGCACCCCGCGGTGGCCAGCAGGGCCGCGACAACAGGAAGCACCACGGCGGCGCGGCCGGCCCCGGCTTGCCAGGAAAACAAGGGGGTCGGCCGGGAAAACACAGGGGGTAGCCAGGACGAGGCCGGGTACAGCGTCATGGCCCACATGCTGCCATGACGGCGTCGGTCAACGCCGTTGCGCCTGCTCGTGCCGGGCGCGGCTCAGCGGGTTGCGGCGACGAGTTCGTCGAGTCCTGCGGCGAACCCGTCGGCCATCTCCCACAGATCGGGCAGCAACTCCGGGCAGGAGATCAGCCCCACGTTGAGCTTGCCGTTGAGCGACATCACGGTGATGTTCAGGCCCGCGCCGTGGAAGATCGGACCCAGCGGGTACATCGCCTCCACCTCCGCGCCGAGGAAGTACAGCGGGATCTGCGGGCCGGGAACATTGGACACCACCAGGTTGTGCACCGGCCGGGTGGCGGTGAGGCTGCTGCGGGCGTACACCCGCATGGCGATGCCGAACACGGCCGGGCCGGCGAACTGACTCCAGTCCTGCAGCAACGTGGCACCGATCGCCGAGCTGTGCTCCTTGGCGGAGTCATTGGCCTCGGCGATCGCCGTGAGCCGCTCGGCCGGATCCTCGATCTGGGTCTGCAGGCTGGAGAACATGCCCGACACCTGATTGCGGCCGGGGCGGTCGGAGCGGTCGTGCACCGATACCGGAACCATGGCCACCAGCGAGGTCTCCGGCAGCTGGTCACGGTCGATCAGGAAGTTGCGCAGCACCCCGGACACCAGGGCCATCACCACATCGTTGAGCTTGACCCCGAAGTGGTTCTTGACCGTCTTGACCTCCTCGAGGTCCAACTGGGCGAATGCGACGTTGCGATGGGCGGTGATGCTGGCGTTGAACGGGGTCTGCGGGGCCGCGAACAGCCCCGCCATCGTCCGGCCACCGCCGGTCACCCGCTTGACGGTGTCGACGACGGTGTTGACGGTGGCCGGCAGGACGCTGGTCGCCAGGCTGATCGGCCGGGTGATGAAGTTGCCGAGGCCACCGATGGCGATCCTCAGCGGGTTGGTGCCGCGGCTGGCCTGCACCGGCTCCGGCGCCGGCGCCTCCGGTTCGACGCTGCACAGCTGCGACATCAGGTTCGCTCCGGTGACGCCGTCGACGGCGGCGTGATGGATCTTGGTCAGCACGGCCAGCCGGCCGCCCTTGCGGGGGTCGGTCCCGTCGAGACCCTCGATGACCCACATCTCCCACAGCGGGTGCCGGCGATCCAGCGGAAGGGACGCCAGATGCCCGCAGATCTCGGCCAGTTCCACCCGTCCGCCGGGGGCCGGCAGGCCGATGCGGTGCACGTGCCGGTGGACGTCGAACTCCTCGTCCTCGACCCAGACCGGGTGGTCGAGGTTCAGGAAGCTGTTGGCGATCTTCTCCCGGAAGCTGGGGATGGCCTTGATCCGGACGCTCATCTCTTCACGCAGCTTCTCGAAGCTGTATCCGCCGGGAATGGTCGAGGCGTCGAGCTCCAGGACCGAGCACACGTGCAGCGGCTGGGTCGAGGTCTCCAGGTACAGGAAGCTGGCGTCGAGACCGCTGAGCCGCTGCAGGTGTTCCATGAACCCGATGCTAGGCAGGCCGGAGTGTGAGGAACCGCACTTTGACCGACGTTCCCCCGGCCCCGCAACGGTGGCAGACTTGTGCTGTCACACGAACCCGGGGACCCAGCAGGGCCACGAGGATCGATCCGACGAACACTGAGGAAACTCATGTCAGAGCAGTCGCTCTACGGCGCGTCCACCCAGACCGCACCCCGCAGCAAGATCCGCACCCATCACCTGCAGAAGTGGAAGTCCGAGGGGCATAAGTGGGCGATGCTCACGGCCTATGACTTCTCCACCGCGCGGCTGTTCGACGAGGCCGGCATCCCGGTCCTGCTCGTCGGCGACTCGGCCGCCAACGTGGTGTACGGCTACGACACCACCGTTCCGGTCACCGTCGACGAGATGATCCCACTGGTGCGCGGCGTGGTCCGTGGCGCCGAGCACGCGCTGGTGATCGCCGACCTGCCGTTCGGCAGCTACGAGGGCGGCCCCGCGCAGGCGTTGGCTACCGCGACCCGGTTCCTCAAGGAGACCGGCGCGCACGCGGTGAAGTTGGAGGGCGGCGAACGGGTCGCCGAGCAGATCGCCACCCTGACCGCGGCCGGCATCCCGGTGATGGCCCACATCGGCTTCACCCCGCAGAGCGTCAACAGCCTGGGCGGTTTCCGGGTCCAGGGCCGCGGCGACGGCGCGGAGCAGACCATTCACGACGCGATCGCTGTCCAGGAGGCCGGCGCGTTCGCCGTGGTGATGGAGATGGTGCCCGCCGAACTGGCCACCCAGATCACCGGCAAGCTCACCATCCCGACGGTGGGAATCGGCGCCGGACCGCACTGCGACGCCCAGGTGCTGGTCTGGCAGGACATGGCCGGACTCACCAGCGGCAAGACCGCCAAGTTCGTCAAGCGCTTCGGCGACGTCGGCGCCGAGTTGCGGCGCGCCGCGACCGCCTATGCCGACGAGGTGGCCAGCGGGGCCTTCCCCGCCGAGGAGCACAGCTTCTGACGGCAGCCCGTCAGCTGAACCCGGGCGCACGCTTGTTCAGGAAGGCGTCCACCCCTTCCCGGCCGTCGGGGCTGTCCGCGCACTGCCCGATCAGCCTCGCCTCGTATTCGAGCTGCTCCTCCAGTCCGTTGCCGAACGACATCAGCAGCAATTTCTTCACCGCGCCGGCCGAGCCTCGCGATCCGGCCGCCATCTGCTGCGCCAGCGCGTCGGCGGCAGCGTCGAGTTCGCCGTCGGGCACCACCTGCGTGACCAGTCCCCACTCAGCCGCCTCGGCGGCGCCCAGCGTGCGGTTGGTCAGCATCAGTTCATGCGCCCGCCGCGCCCCGACGATTCTCGGCAGGTAGAACGAGGCTCCCCCGTCCGGACTCAGCCCGGCCCGGGTGTAGGCCATGGTGAACTTGGCCGACTCCGCGGCCAGCACCAGATCCCCCGCGATTCCGAGGCTGAATCCCGCCCCTGCGGCCACCCCGTTGACCGCCGTGATCAGCACGGCGTCCATCCGGGCGAAGGTCGACAGCGCCCGGTGCAGGTCGTCGGCGATGGTCTTGACGAACGGCCCAGGACCCAGCGGGGAGGTCGCGACCGCTTTGAGGTCGCCTCCCGCGCAGAAGAACCGGCCCGAGCCGGTGATGACCACCGCCTTCGTGCCGGAGGAGTCGCATCTGCGGGCCACCGCGGCCAGCTCGCGGGTCATCTCGTCGTTCATGCCGTTGGCGGCATCCGGCCGGTTCAGCACGATCCGCACGATCGGCCCGGACTGTTCGAAGGTCAGCGTCTGGTAGTCGGTCACAACCCGAACGTTAGCCTCGCCGTTCATCGCCGCGCTGTTCATCTCGGTATGCGACGCTGTGCCCATGGGTAAAGGACGCGGCCCGTCGCGCCACACCGAGATCGAGCAGAAGTTCGACGTGACCGACACCACCGTGTCGCCGTCCTTCGAGGGCCTGGCATCGGTCGGGCACACCGAGCGGCTGCCCAACCAGACGCTGGAGGCGGTGTACTTCGACACCCCGGGCTACGACCTGGCCGCGAACCTGGTCACGCTGCGGCGCCGCACCGGCGGGTCGGACGCCGGCTGGCACCTGAAGCTGCCGGCCGGAAAGGGCGCGCGCACCGAGATCCATGCCCCGCTGGAATCCGGGAGCGGGGCCGACGATGCTCCGGAGGGTCTGCTCGACACGGTGCGGGCGATCGTGCGGGACCGCCGGCTGGTGCCGGTGGCCCGGATCGCCACCGACCGCGCGGTCACCATGGTCTACGGCCCCGACGGCACGCCGCTCGCGGAGTTCTGTGACGACCGGGTCAGCACCTGCTCGCTGGACCCCGACGACGGCACTCCGCGCAACGAGCAGACCTGGCGCGAGTGGGAACTCGAATTGGTCGACGGCGCCCTCGACGGCGGCGCCGCCGTGCTGACGCGGCTCGGTCAGCGGTTGCACGACGCCGGGGCCGCGCCGGCCTCGCACGGCTCGAAGCTGGCCAAGACTCTGGGCCAGGTGACCCCGCCCCGTCCGCGGCCCACCGACCCGGTGCACCGGGCGGTGGCCGAGCAGGTCGCCCTACTGGTGGAGTGGGACCGCGGGGTGCGGGCCGACGCCGACGACGCCGTCCACCAGATGCGGGTCACCATCCGCCAGATCCGCAGTCTGCTGCAGGCATCGGAGGCGGACTTCGGAATTTCCGATGACGCGTCGATTCTCTCCGAACTCCGGGAACTGGCCGGGGTGCTCGGAACCGCGCGGGATGCCGAGGTGCTCGCCGACCGTTACAGCGCCGCACTGGATTCGTTGCCGCCGGAACTGGTGCGCGGACCGGTTCGCGAACGACTGGCGCAGGGCGCCTGGCAGCGCTATCACCTCGGCCTGAACCGCGCGCTGAAGGCGATGCGCTCACAGCGCTACTTCCGGCTTCTCGATGCGCTCGACGAACTGGTCGCCGACGGTGCGCCGGTACCGGAGACCGACCAGCAGCCCGCCACCATCTCATCGAGCTACCGGCGTGTGCGCAAAGCGCAGAAGAAGGCGGCGGTGGCGGCACGCGAGGCGGAGACCCGGGCCGAACGCGATGACGCGCTGCATCGAATTCGCAAGGCAGCCAAGCGACTTCGCTATGTGGCCGCGGCGACCGGCGATGCCAGGATCGCCGAGCGGGCCAAGACGGTCCAGACGCTGCTCGGCGAGCATCAGGACAGTGCCGTCAGTCGCGACCACTTGCTCCGGGAGGCGAGCGTCGCACATGCAGCCGGCGAGGACACCTTCACCTACGGCCTGCTGTACCAACAGGAGTCGGAATTGGCCCGGGAGTGCCGGGAGCAACTCGACGGCGCACTGGAGCAGTTGCGCCGCAGTGTCCGTCGCGCGAAATAGGGTCCGTCGCGCGAAATAGGGTCCGTCGCGCGAAATAGGGTCCGCGTCCCACCGGCGGCGGGGTGGGGCGGGCGAGTTGGCCTGTAAGCCGGATCCTGTTCCGCCACCCGGGTTTCACCCCGGGCGCGGCGGCGACCATCCATCTGGGCACACCGTCGCCGGGTACCTCGAGCGGCCTACCCGCAGGCTCGGGCGAGCAGCCCTCGAGCGCCTGCGCAGCCGCACTTTCGTGCGACCTCTTGGCCTTGCTTCGGGTGGGGTTTACCGAGCCATCCCGGTCACCCGGAATGCTGGTGCGCTCTTACCGCACCGTTTCACCCTTACCACCTATCAGATAGGTGGCGGTCTGTTCTCTGTGGCACTGTCCCGCGAGTCACCTCGGATTGCTGTTAGCAATCACCCTGCTCTGTGAAGTCCGGACTTTCCTCGACCCGACTCACGTCGGGCCGCGGCCGCCCGGCCAACTCGTCCGCACCTGACAACGTACTGCGGTACGGGGGTGTTCCGCGACTGCGGGTGTCCCTATGGCGCCAGCCACTCCTTGCGGAACACCAGCCACCGCATGTCGATCGGGCACTGCTCACGCGGCAGGTCGAACACGTCGAGCCCACTGGTCCAGTTCTCGTACCAGCTCGTCGGTGGCCACTTCTCGGCCGGCACGTGGGCCTTCTCGTACTCGTAGACCGAATCGTCGGCGACCAGTTCCAGCGGCAGGCCGGACAGCGCGTCGTCCAGTTCCCTGCGGGTGAAGATCGAGGTGTAGGCCTGCTGGCCGAACTCGACCGCGGCGGCGTCCACGCTGCGCCCGTCCTTGACCAGGAAGATGTTGAACAGCAGCCGCCCGCCGGGGGCCAGGCAGTGCGCGGCCAGTTCGAGCAGCCCGCGCAATTGTTCGGTGTTGCGGAAGTCCGACACCACCTCCGAGAGCAGGATCAGCTGATAGTCGGTGCGCAGGTCGTCGAGGCCGGCGAACACGTCGCGCTGGATGACCCGGACGTCCAAGGCGTCCTTGGCCGCCTCGGCCCGGATGATGTCGGCGAATCCGCCGGTCATCTCGACCGCCTCGACCGGATGGCCGCGCCGGGCCAGGGCCAAGGTGTTGCGCCCGGTGCCGGCTCCGATGTCGAGCACCCGGAACTCGGCCGGATCGGGAGCCTCGGCGGCCAGATCCCACACCCGGGCGTCCGGTTCGGTGCCGAACAGCGGTGGTTCCCGGGTGGCGATCCAGTTGTCGTACGCCCCGGCGACGGTGAACCAGCGGGTGTTGATGGTGTAGCTGGCGGTCAGGCCTACCGGGGACTCGTAGGTGATGACGACGTCGGAGCGCGGTGAGGCCGCATAGGCCTCGGCCAGCTGGGTGCGGAGGATGCCGCGCATGGTGTCGAAGTCCGCCTCGGAGAAGTGCACCCCGATCGCCTTGAACGTGTCGTCCAGGGTGGTGACGTATTCCTCGACCATGCCCGGCACGGCCGGCAGGACGAGCTCACCCTTGACCACACCGCGGCGGTGCAGTCGACGCGTGACGGCGTCCCGCAGATCTGCCTGGTTTGTGTCCACGTCTGCTCCCCTACCCCTGTTGCCGACCCGTTCTTCAGGCGGGCCCGGCCCGCCGAATCCTGATCACGTTATCGGTCAGCACCGCGGGCTGACCGTCCGGTCCCTGCACCTCGCGCTCGACGGTGCCGACCTGGACCGGCTGCCATTCGGCGCTGGCGAGGTCCAGCCCGGCGACCACCGCTTCGGCAGTCGGGAATACGTGATCGTGCATCTTGGCCGCCCACGGCGGCGCGGCGGCGTGGTCGACGATCAGCAGGGTTCCGCCGGGGGCCACCGCCGCGGCCGCGCGGCGCAGGATGGTCGGGCGGTCCTTCTCCACCGGGCTGTGCAGGAACTGTGCCGAGACCAGATCGAACTGGCCGGCAGGGAATCCGGTGTCCAGGTCGTGCTGCTGGAAGTCGATGCGCTCGGCCACGCCGCGTTCCTGCGCGGCGGCGCGGCCGCGGTCCAGGGCGGTGGTGGAGACGTCGACGGCGACGACGGTCCAGCCCCGCTCGGCCAGCCAGATCGCGTCGGCGCCCTCGCCGCAGCCCAGATCCAGCGCCCGGGTGCCGGTCAGCTCTCCGGCGATCTCGGCCAGCCGGGCGTTGACCCGGCCGCTCCATACCTGGGGCTTGGCGGAGTAGTGCTCCTCCCAGGTGGCATAGGCGTCTCCGGATGGATCGGACATCGGTGGTGCTCCTGCCTCTCAGCGCAGATAGGACGTGTCGTTGACCAGGCGGACCGACGTGCCGCCGTCCGGGTAGAACTCGGCGATGCTCAGCGATGCCAGATCCAGGTGCAACCGGTACAGGACGCTCGTCCCCGCGCCGAGCGCCAGTCGCAGCAGCGTCTTGATCGGCGTGACGTGCGAGACCACCAGCACCGTCGACGGGCCGTGCCCGGCGATGATCCGATCGCGGGCCCGCTCGACGCGGCTCTGCACATCGTCGAAGCTCTCGCCGCCGGGCGGTCGCAGGCCGGTGTCGCGCAGCCATCTACCGTGCTCGTCGGGGTGCCGCTCGGCGGCCTCGGCGAAGGTCAGCCCCTCCCAGTCGCCGAAGTCGGTCTCGATCAGGTCGTCGTCGACGGTCACCGGCAGGCCGAGCGCGTCGGCGGCGGCCGAGGCGGTCTCATGGGCGCGCTGCAGCGGCGAAGTGATCACCGCCGAGATACCGCCCTTGGCCGACAGGTAGCGTGCCGCATCGGCAGCCTGACGGCGGCCGGTCTCGGTGAGTGCGGGATTACCGCGGCCGGAATACCTTCTCTCCCGGGACAATTCGGTCTGTCCATGTCGCAGCAGCAGCAATCGGGTCGGTCCGCCACGATTGCCGGTCCAGGTCGACGGCGGAACGGCGACCGCGCTGGGCGGCGGATCGGCGGCCCGTTCGCCGGCCTCTGAACCAACCTCCACAACAGCCTCGGCGACGACCTCCGAGGAGTCCAACCCGGCGGCCTGGGCGTCCATCGCCTCATTGGCGAGCCGGTCGGCGTACTTGTTGAGTTCCCGCGGGATCCACGAGTAGGTCACCGAGGCGAATGTCGATGCCAGTGCACGGGCCTGCTGATGCAGTTCGGCCATCCCGGGGTGCTTGACTTTCCAGCGCCCGCTCATCTGCTCGACGACGAGTTTGGAGTCCATCGACACCGCCACCTCGGTGGCGCCCAACCTGCGGGCCTCCTCAAGCCCGGCGATCAACCCGCGGTATTCGGCCACATTGTTGGTGGTCACGCCGATCGCCTGACCGTGTTCGGCCAGCACCGTGCTGTGGTCCTGCGACCACACCACGGCGCCGAACCCGGCCGGGCCGGGATTCCCGCGGGAACCGCCGTCGGCCTCCATCAGAACTTTCACGGGACCCGAACTTTCACGGGCGAACCAGGATGGCGCGGCACTCCGAGCAGTGCAGCACCTCGTCGTCCTCCGCCGCCGAGATCCGACCGATCTCGCCGCGATCGAGTTCGATCCGGCATGCCCCGCACCGGCCGGCCTGCAGCAGGCCCGCCCCGACTCCGGTTGCGGCACGGCGCTTCTCGTACAGATCGAGGAGGTCGGCATCCAGGGCCGCCGCCAGTTCGGCGCGGTGCGCCGCACGTTCGGTGCGACTGTCCTCCACGCCGGCCAGTGCCTCATCACGGGCCTGCCGGGCCGCGGCGACCTCGGTGTCGCACTCGTCGAGCCGGGCCTGCGCCTCGGCCTGCTCAGCGGCCAACTGCTCGCGGCGTTCCATCACCTCCAGCAGCGAATCCTCCAGGCTGCTCTGCCGGCGCTCCAGGGTGCCCAGTTCGTGCTGGAGCTCCTCGAGTTGCTTGGAGTCGCTGACCGACCCGCCGTCGAGCAGTCCGCGGTCCCGGTCCTCACGCTTGCGAACGCCGTCGACCTCGCCCTCCAGCTTGGCGACCTCGGCGTCGAGGCCCTCGCACGCGACGCCCAGAACGCCCACCCGGTCGGCCGCCTCGCGTTGGGCCGCCAGCGCCTGGTCATAGCGCTGCTGCTCGGGAAGGTGGGTGGCACGGTGCGCCAGCCGGCCCAGCTCGGCATCCACCTCGGCCAGCTTCAGCAGCGAACGTTGCTGTGCTACTTCACTTTTCATGTTCGACTCTCATGTCTCGATATTCCAGGGATCTGTCCGCAATGAACACACGGAGACGGGCAGTGCCACCCCGAACTCTCGGCGCAGCAGCGCGGCGACCTGTTCGCACCAGGGGAACTCGCTGGCCCAGTGTGCGACGTCGACCAGTCCGACGTCGCTGCGGCGGCGGTGTTCGTCGGCGGGATGGTGACGCAGGTCGGAGGTGAGGTAGGCCTGGACGCCGGCCGCGGCGGCGGCGCCCAGCAACGAGTCGCCCGATCCGCCGCTGACCGCGACCCGGGAGATCAGTGCGTCCGGGTCACCGGCGCCGCGGACTCCCCAGGTGGTCTTCGGCAGCGCGGCCTGCACCCGGGCGACGAAGTCCGCGAAGCGTTCCGGTTCCGGCAGTGTGCCGATCCGGCCGATTCCGACTCCGGCGGGCAGCGCCGCGAGTGCGAACACGTCGACGGCCGGTTCCTCGTAGGGGTGCGCCGCCCGGACGGCGGCACGCACCTGCTCGCGGATGGCAGCCGGCGCGAAGACCTCGATCCGGTCCTCGGCCCCCCGTTCCACCGCACCGACGGCTCCGACCACGGGGGCCGCGCCCGCACCGGGCAGGAACTGGCCGGCTCCGGTCACACTCCAACTGCACTGCGAATAGTTGCCGATGTGGCCCGCGCCGGCATCGAACAACGCGTTGCGCAGCGCCTCGGCGGCGGCAGGCGGTGCGTAGACCACCCATTTGTCCAGCGCCGGGCCGCCGGGGGCCGGATCGAGCACCCCCTCGACCGCCAGTCCCAGCCGCGCGGCCAGCGCGTCGGAAACTCCGGGGTTGGCGGCATCGGCGTTGGTGTGCGCGGTGAACAGCGCCGCACCCTTGCGGATCAGGCGGTGGATCAGCGCCCCCTTGGGGGTGCTGGCCGCGACGGTGTCCACGCCGCGCAACAGCAGCGGGTGGTGGGTCAGCAGCAGGCCGTGTTCGCCGACGGTGTCGATGACGGCGGCGGTGGGGTCCACGGCGATCGTGACCGAGTCGACGGCCTCGTCCGGGTCACCGCACACCAGGCCGACGGAGTCCCAGTCATGGGCCAGCGAGGGCGGGTAGGCGGCGTCCAGCACGGCGATGATCTCGGCCAGGCGCACGCCACTCACCCGCGCAACACTAGTGCGCGACAATGGGGCGGTGACGCGCACGGCCACCGACACCAGCCCGCAGTTGGTGATATTCGACCTCGACGGCACGCTGACCGATTCGGCCCAGGGCATCGTGGCCAGCTTCCGTCACGCGCTGGCCGCTGTCGGCGCCGAGGTGCCCGACGGCGACCTGGCCGGCCGGATCGTGGGGCCGCCGATGATCGACACCCTGAGGGCGATGGGGCTGGGTGAGCGCGCCGAGGAGGCGATGACCGCCTACCGGGCCGACTACACCAGCCGCGGCTGGTCGATGAACACCATGTACGACGGCATCGCCGACCTGCTGGCCGATCTGCGGGCCTCGGGAGTGCGACTGGCGGTGGCCACTTCCAAGTCGGAGCCGGCGGCGCTGAGGATTCTCGACCACTTCGACATCGCGCGGCATTTCGAGGTGATCGCCGGTGCCAGCGTCGACGGCAGCCGGGTGGCCAAGGCCGATGTGCTGGCCCACGCCCTGGCACAACTCGCGCCGCACCCCGAGCGCGTGGTGATGGTCGGCGACCGCGCCCACGACGTCGAAGGCGCCGCCGCGCACGGCATCGACACGGTGGTGGTCGAGTGGGGTTACGGCGCAGCCGATTTCACCGGACCCGACGCGTGTACCCCGGCGGCAAGGGTCAGCTCGGTGCGCCAGCTGCGCGAACTGCTGGGGGTGGCCGGTGGCTGAGGCCCTGAAGATAAGACCACTGCACGTCACGTTCGTCTGCTCCGGCAACATCTGCCGCTCCCCGATGGCCGAGAAGATGTTCGCCCACCAGATCTCCGAGCGCGGACTGACCGGCCTGGTCCGGGTCAGCAGCGCCGGCACCGGCGGCTGGCATGTCGGCGCCGGCGCCGACGACCGCGCCGTCCGGGTGCTGCACGATCGGGGCTACCCCACCGAGCACCGGGCCGCGCAGGTCGGCGACGACCATCTCTCCGCGGACATGGTCGTGGCATTGGGCCGCAACCACTTCCGGATCCTCACCGACTGGGGTGTCGATCCGGACCGGCTGCGGATGATGCGGTCGTTCGACCCGCGCTCGGGCGCGCACGTCCCCGATGTCGAGGATCCGTATTACGGCGATCTGAGCGACTTCGAGGACGTGTTCACCGTCCTTGAGTCCGCCCTGCCGGGCCTGCACGCCTGGGTGGATGCGCGGCTCGCCGAACCCGGAACGGCTGAACCCGGAACGATTGAACACGGAACGACTGAACACGGGGCGGTGAACTGATGCGGCGCTGGGCGGGGTGGCTCGCGCTGAGTCTGGTCGTGGTGGCCTTCGCCTACCTGTGCTTCACCGTGCTCGCGCCGTGGCAACTGGGCAAGAACACCCGCACCGAGCGGGAGAACAACCAGATCCAGACATCACTGTCCGCCGACCCCGTTCCGGTGACAACGCTTCTGCCCGAGCAGGATTCGGCTGCACCGGATCAGCAGTGGCGGCGGGTCACCGCCACCGGCCACTACCTGCCGGCTGCCACCGTGCTGGTCCGGCTGCGCGTCATCGACGGGGCGCCGGCCTTCGAGGTGCTCACCGCGTTCGCGGTTGATGACGGGCCGACGATCCTGGTGAACCGCGGTTACGTGCGGCCGGTCGAGGTGACCGGCATCCCCGCCATCGCGGATCCGCCCGCCGGCACCGTCACCGTCACCGGACGGCTGCGCGACTCGGAGACCGCGCCGACCGGGGACAAGCAACCGTTCGCCGAGGGGCGTTTCCAGCAGGCGTACGCCATCGACACCCGGCAGATCGCCGGGCTCACCCGGACCCCGCTGACCGGCTCGTACCTGCAACTCGTCGAAGGCCAGCCCGGTGGACTCGGCGTGCTGGCGCTGCCACAACTGGACGCCGGACCGTTCCTGTCCTACGGCATCCAGTGGATCGCGTTCGGCATCCTGGCCCCGATCGGCCTCGGCTACTTCGTGTTCTCCGAGTTGCGCACCCGCCGGCGCGAGGCCGCACTTCGGCAAAATACCGCCGCCGCCACCGGCAAGGCCGCCGACGGCACCGCCGACACCCCGGCCGTCCCGCTCACGACCGAGGAGAAGCTCGCCGACCGGTACGGCCGGCGGCCGTGATCGTCACCGCGGCGATGGCGGCAGCCGCGGCGGCCGCCTGAACCAGCCGCGACAACAGCACCACCCGGCGCAGATCGTCGACTTCCGGCGGGCGCCCGTCCCCCAGCGTCGGGCGGATCTCCAACTCATGGCCGTACTGAGTGGGTCCCCCGAGCCGGATACCGAGGGCTCCGGCGAATGAGGCCTCGGCGACGCCGGCGTTGGGACTGGGATGCCGGGCCGCGTCGCGCCGCCAGGCCCGCACCGCATCCCCCACCGATCCCCCGGCCAGCGGCGCGCACAACGCGGTCAGAACGCCCGAGACCCGGGCCGCCGGATAGTTGGCGACATCGTCCAACCGTGCGGCGGCCCAGCCGAATCGGGCGTAGCGCGGCGAGCGGTTGCCGATCATGGCGTCCAGGGTGTTGATCGCGCGGTAGGCCAGCACGCCCGGCAGACCGGCCACCGCCGCCCACAGCAGGGGCGCGACCGCCGCGTCAGAGGTGTTCTCCGCCACCGACTCACATGCGGCCCGGGCCAGTCCCGCACTGTCGAGGGAGGCCGGATCCCGTCCGCACAGCGAGGGCAGCAATGCCCGGGCCGCCTCCACATCGCCTGCCGCCAGCAGGTCGGCCATCACGGTTCCGGTGCGGGCCAGCGTCGTTCCGCCCAGCGCCGCCCAGGTGCCGGCCGCCAGCAGCACGGCCTTGGCGCCACCGCCGCCCGCACGCTGCAGACCGGCGGCCACGACCGCCACCGCGCCGACCAGGACTCCGGTGTGCGCCACACCGGCAGCCCGGCTGTCCCGGTAGGTCAGGGTCTCCAGCCAGGCCGCCAACCGTCCGAATCCGGCCACCGGATGCCCGCGGCGGGGATCGGCGAACGCCAGATCGCCGAGGTAGGCGACCAAGATTCCGGCCGCGCGCGATCTCACCACCGGAGCGTCTCACACATGGTTCGATGCACCTCATGGCTGATCGCATTCTCAAGGCCGGGACCGTCATCACGATGGATCCGGGTAAGCCCAGGGCCGAGGCCGTCGCGGTTTCCGGCGGCCGGATCATCGCCGTCGGGACCCTCGAGGAGTGCCGCGCGGCGCTTCCCGGCGCCGAGGTCGTCGACACCGGCGCGGCCGCGCTGCTGCCCGGATTGATCGAGCCGCACAGCCATCCGCTGCTCAGCGGTGTCACGCTCAACCCGCCGGTCTACGACATCACCCCATTCAAGGTGCCCACCTGGGCCGGCGTCGAGCAGGTGTTCCAGCAGGCACTCGCCCGGGCCGACCCGTCGCAGCCGCTGCTGTTCTCCGGCTTCGACGCACTGCTGCAGGAGCGGCCGGCGCCGAAGGTCGACGAACTGGACCGCATCTTCGGTGACCGGGTGGCCGTCATCACCGACAACTCCGGTCACGGCATCTACTTCAACACCGCGTTCATGAAGACCAGGGGCTGGGACGTCAAACCCCCGGCCGACCCGGTCGGTGGGCACTTCGGCCGTAAGCCCGACGGCAGCCTGGACGGACAGGGCTTCGAACTGCCGGTGCTGTTCATGATCGCCGGGCCGATCATGGACAAGATGGGCAATCCGCTGGCCGCGGGTGCGCAGTACTACGCCACCATGTCGCGGGCCGGGTACACCTCCACCTCGGACATGGCGTTCGAAGCCATGATGAAGCCCGGCTACACGGCGCTGGCCGCAGCACCCTCGTGCCCGTTGCGGGTCAGCGTGTACGAGGTGTCGACCAACAAAACCTTCGCCGATCCGATGACCTTCGCCGTCGGCAAGGAAATGCTGGTCAAGCAGGGCATCAAGCTCTGGACCGACGGCTCGCCGTGGGTGGGCAACATCGCCACCTCGTTCCCGTATCTGGACACCGCGACCACCGAGCGGGCCGGCATCAATCCGGCGGAATCCGGTGGGGCGCAGTCGTTGCTCTACACCATGCCGCAGCTGGCGGCCATCCTGGACAAGGCCGCGGCCGGCGGTTGGCAGATGGCCATCCACGCCAACGGCGACCTCGCGATCGATCAGGCGCTGAACGCCTACGAGGGCGCGCTGAAGCGGAACAACCTGCTGGGCACCGACCACCGCTGGCGTATCGAGCACGCCGGTGCGGCGCGACGGCCGCAGTTCGACCGGGCGGCCAGTCTCGGCGTCTACGTGTCGATGTCGCCGTTCCAGTACTACTACTGGGGTGATCTGCTCGACGGGCAGATGTTCGCATCCCAGTTCGGCGCACCCTGGCAGGCCTTCGGCGACGCCGCCGCCTCCGGCGCGGTGGTGTCCTTCCACAACGACGGTTCGGTCTCGCCGCCCTCGCCGATCCTGAACATCGCCACCGCGGTCACCCGGCTCACCCGTTCAGGCGCGGTGCACGGCGCCGAACAGGTGATGGCACTGGATGCGGCCCTGCGCGCGCACACCATCAACGCCGCACGCACCCTTTACCGTGACAACCTCATCGGGTCGATCACCCCGGGCAAGCTGGCCGACTTCACCGAGCTGGCGGCCGACCCGTACGCCGTCGACCCGGCCCGGCTGGCGGAGCTTGCGACGGTCAATGGGACGTGGCTCAGCGGTGAACGCATCGACATTCCGAGGTTCCTCGGCGCCGTCGGCGCCTCCGATCCCGGAGAGCACGCCTACTTCGCGAGTTTCAAGAGCCACACCGGCTGCTGCTGACAACGCGGTTTGTCACACCCCTTCCCTATAGTTCTCGGCGGGGAGGGGAAACAAATGGAAAATGGTGGCGAAGCTTCGCCTGCAGGGGGATTCAGCACGGCCGCGGCCGGAGAGACGTGGCCGGAGTATCTGCGCCGTATCGCCGGCGGCCAGACCCAGTCGCAGATCGCCGAGCGGATCGGGATCGGGCGGCTGTCGGTGTGCAACTGGCTGCACGGCAAGACCCGGCCGAAGGCCGAGACGGTGATCATGGTGGCGCGGGTCTTCCGACGCTCACCCATCGAGGCACTGCTTGCGGCGTCGTATCTGGTGGCCGAGGAGTTGAATCAGCCGATCGAGGTCCGGGTCTCACCGAGTGATCTGTCAGCCGATGATCTGGCCACCGAAGTGCGCCGGCGCCTGGTCGCGCTGGAGAGCTAGAAGACGTCCTCGCTAGAAGACGACGGTCTGGTTCTCGAACCGGATCACCCGGTCTTCGCAGTGCCACTGCACGGCCCGGGAGAGCACCGCACGCTCGACGTCGGCGCCCAGCCGAACCAGGTCCTCGATGCCGTGCCGGTGGTCGACGCGGACCACGTCCTGTTCGATGATCGGGCCCTCGTCGAGGTCCGCGGTGACGTAGTGCGCGGTGGCGCCGACGAGTTTGACGCCGCGCTCCTTGGCCCGGCGGTAGGGCGACGCCCCGATGAAGGCCGGCAGGAACGAGTGATGGATGTTGATCACCGGGCAGCCCACTTCCTCGAGGAAGCGGGGCGTCAGGATCTGCATGTAGCGGGCCAGGATCACGAGGTCGACGTTGCCGCGCAGCAGATCCAACTGACGCTGCTCGGCCACGTCGCGGATGTCCTTGGTGGCGGGGATGTGGATGAACGGCACACCGAACGGCCGCACCTGGTCGGCGAGGTCGGGGTGATTGCCGATCACCATCGCGATCGACATCTCCAGTTCGCCGCGGCGGTCACGCCACAGCAGGTCCAGCAGGCAGTGGTCCTCCTTGGAGGCCATCAGCGCGACCCGCTTGGGCTTGGCGGCCTCGGTCAGCCGGTAGTCCATCTCGAACGGGCCGGCGATCTGCTCGGCGAACGCCTTCTCCAGATCGTCGCGGGCCGCGGCCAGGCCGGGCAGGTGGAAGATCGTGCGCTGCATGAAGATTCCACCGGTCTCCTCGGTGGAATGCTGATCCAGCGAGACGATGTTGGCGCCGGCCTCGGCCAGGAACGAGGTGATGGCGGCGACCAGTCCCGGACGGTCGGCGCAGCGCAGCAGCAAACGACCGATATCGTGCACCGGCAGCGCGGCCCGTCCCCGCGGAAACTCGCCCCCAACAGGCCCGGCCATAATCACGTCCCTCGTCTGATTCATTCGTTCGACGCACCGCTGGCAAATCCCAGTGGCGCCTCCAACAAGATACCGGACGCGATCGAGGAAGCTGTCGGCACTACTTGACGATGACGGCTACCGACGTGGAGTTGTTGGCCGGGTTGGCGTCGGTGAGTGCGGTGCTGACCAGGCTTGTCGTTGCGGTCAGGGTGTAGGTGGCGCGGGTCGACGGAGCCTTCCACGCGATCGTGGTGGTCACTCTGCCGCCGGCCGGCACGAGCACCGTAGTCGCGTTTCCGGCCGTTCCGCCGGTGGCCGTCAGCGAAACCCTGGCCTGCACCGCGGCATTGCCCAGGTTGCCGATCGTGATGGACACGTTGACGTTTCGGCGCGTCGTCACACCGGCCGGCGCGGAGATACTGATCGCGGTGGGGTCGTAGGTCGCAACGGGTGTGGGCGTCGGCGGCGGCGGCGTCGGTGTGGCCGATACGCCGAACAACCCCTCGAGACTCAGCCGGCCTCCGGTCACCGTCGTCCCGGCCAGAGACGAGGTGGCCTTCGTATTGCCGAGGATCGCCGCACGCAACCCGGCCGCGTTGGCGGTGGTGTTGTACGAGGCATAGAGGGCGATCGCTCCGGTCACATGCGGAGTCGCCATCGACGTGCCGCTGTAGTTGGCATACGAATTGGTGGGGACACTGCTGATGATTCCGGAGCCGGGGGCGCCCAGGTCCACCGTCGTGGATCCGTAGCTGGAGAACGACGACAGCGCCCCGGTCGAGGTGATCGACGCCACCGCTATCACCGACTCATAGCTGGCGGCGGACTCGTCGGGAGACGCCACCAGTGAGCTGTAGTTGCTCGGGTAGTTGGCCGTGGCGTCATTGTTGGAGGTCGAGTTGCCCGCCGCTGCCACGAACAGGATGTCCGCCTTGGCGGCACGGTTGATGGCGCCCTGCATCGCGCTGCTGTAGCCGCCTCCGCCCCAGGAGTTGTTCACGGCCACGAGCTTCATGTTGTAGCGGGCCTTCAGGTCCACCAGGTAGTTCATCGCGGTGATCGCGTCTGAGATGTATCCGCCCTGGGGACCAAGGAACTTGGCCGGGATGATCGTGACGTTGGAGCAGACCCCCGCCACGCCGACGCCATTGTTGCCGGTGGCGCCGATCGTTCCGGCGACGTGAGTGCCGTGCGCGTCCTCGCCCACGTCATAGACGGTGCTGTCGCGGTGATAGAAATCCCAGCCGTTGACGTCGTCGGCATATCCGTTGCCGTCGTTGTCGATTCCGTCGCCCGCCACCTCGCCGGGGTTGACCCAGATGTTCGCCGCCAGATCCGGGTGGGTGATCTGCATGCCCTCGTCGAGGACGGCAATCACCACATTGCGCGAGCCGGTGTATCCCAGACCCCAGGCCTCTTCGGCATCGCAGCCGAATTGGTTGGTGGTTCCGGAGGGGCCGTAGGCGGCCGGAGCGTCGTCGCCTTCCAGCCCCCACAGCGAGCCACTGACGTAGTACGGATCATCCGGTGTACCCGCGAGCGAAACCCGGTAGTTGGGTTCGACGAAGGCCACCGCCGGGTTGTTCGACAACGCCCTTATCGCGGCTTCGGTGCCGCCGGGCACCTGCAGGCGGTAAACGCCCTGATCCAGCTTCAGCATCGCCTGAGTGCCGAGACGGTCGATCACGTGGGCCTGGATCATCGCCAAGGCCTGAGCGCGACCGGTGGCGCTTGCGCCGGGGGCCCAACCGATGAGGACTTCGCCTGCGGCATAGGGCTGTTGGATGGTGGTCGTCGGCGAAGTGGTCGTGGTGGTCGTCGGAGTCGTGGTGGTCGTCGGGGTTGTCGGGACCGTCGACGTTGTCGGCGTGGACGCGGGCGTTGTCGGGGTGGACGCAGGAGTCGTCGGCGTGGACACGGGCGTCGTCGGCGTGGACGCAGGGGTTGTCGGCGTGGACGCAGGAGTCGTCGGCGTGGACGCAGGCGTCGATGGCATGGACGCAGGCGTCGATGGGCCCGCAGCCGGGGCCCCCGGGGTCGCGGACGAATTCCCCGGGGACGTCGTGGCACCGCCGTTGCCCTGCCCGACCGCCTGCCCGGTTCCGTTGTTGCCGCCGCCTTTGGTGCCGTTGCTCTGGCTCGAGCCGCCGGCGTTCGAGCCATTGGCAGGTGTCGACGGAGTCGTGGCCGGTTTCGCTCCCGCCGCCGCGGCGGCGCCGCGCTTGAACTGCCGACCCACCCCGGGTCTCCCGAACTGTTCACGAACGGCGGCGAGTGCCACCCACATCAGAGGTGACTCCACCGGGGCGAGCGGACTAGATCCCACCAGTCTCTGTTCTGTCGCCCCGGCGTCCGGTTGCGCCGTTGCCGACACCATCACCGGCGTGTCAGCCGCCGCTGCCACGATGGCCACCGTGGGCGCGACCGACGTCGCACCGTTTGCTGCGACCTTCGACGCCGGCTGGGCCGAGGCCAGAGCTGGAGAGACACCGAACGGCGAAGGTTCGCGATCGCCGATGTTGTTGTGCTGCAATGCCGAAACCTTCGGGGCAGCGGGTACCGATACCGCGAAATCGTTGGCGCCCGGCCCGACAGCGGATCGTTGGCCGACGGCTTTCGTGGACCGTGGGCGCGCCACGGCAGAACCGCCCGCAGCCGCCCTCGGCGCCCCGGTCCGTGGCAGCCGTGACGGTCCGGTCATGCTGTCGTCGGGCGCCACCGGATCTGCCGAGGCCACCCCGAATCCGATGCCGCCGGCAAGCCCGATCCCCAAGGCGATCGCCAAGGCGCCGACCCGTCCCACATATGTGGATTCACGCATCTGGGTTACCCCCAATCTGGGCGCTTCGCCGAGCCGGTCCGGACAGAAACGAACTTTTGCCGTATCAAAATCCGGCCAGTCCCGTGATAGTAAACCCCCTGAGCGCGCGAAACCGAGGACTCGCGGCCATCCGAAATCTCACTGGCGGGAGTAGCCGATGTCCGAGTTCGCCGGGCTCAGGGTCGTCCACAGCGAACCCGGTCCCAACTGGCGGGCCTCGGACGCGCTGCTGATCCAGGTGTCCGCACCCGATCCGGGCACGCTGCGGGTGACGACCTCTCCCCCGTCCTGGGAGCTGTCCATCGACGTCAGTCACGGCGACCGGGATCTGGACATGGTTCACGCCGAGGTCTTCGGACTACCCGGCGCGATGCTGCTCAAGGTTTGCGCCGAGCACTACCGGGGCGCCTCGCTGCACAACGACGCGGTGTGGGCGATCTCTCCGGAAGGAGAGATCCTGTGGAGCCGGCCGTGGCTGTGCTCGAACAGCTTCGCCTGCACCGAGGACACCGTCTGGCTGATCAGACACGTCGGGGATCAGAACGAACCGCCGGGCGCGATCCCACTTGAACTGCACCGGTTGACAATTCGCACCGGAGAGCCGGCCAGCCCCGCACGACGACTGAAGCTTCCAGCCGAGCTGCGCGGGCGGTACAACCACGCCTGGCAGGCCAACGCGAACTTCACCAGACATGGCGACGACGTTGTCGTCGTTCACTCCGAATTCAGGGTCGAATCTCCGCGGGCCAGAATCGAACATGTGCTGGCGACATTGGAGTAGCCGGAAATCGAGTGGGCGTGGACGGTATCGAACCGCCGACCGCTGGTGTGTAAAACCAGAGCTCTACCACTGAGCTACACGCCCGAACCACGGGCAGTGCTACACGCCCGAACCACGGCAGGTTACCCGCCGCAAAGACGGGTTAGGAAATCCCGGTCAGGCCTTGACCGCGTCCAGCGCGGTGGTCCACACCTTCTGATCGCGGGCCTCACCGGGTTCCTTGCATTCGGCGAACCGGACCACGCCGGCCCGGTCGATGACGAAGGTGCCGCGGTTGGCGAATCCCGCGGTCGAGTTGAACACGCCGTAATCCTCGGCAACCGCCCCGTGCGGCCAGAAGTCGGACAGCACCGGGAAGGTGAAGCCGCTCTCGGTGGCCCAGATCTTGTGCGTCGGCGGGGGGCCGACGGAGATCGCCAGGGTGGCGGTGTCGTCGTTGTCGTAGTCGGGCAGGTTGTCCCGGATCTCGTCGAGTTCGCCCTGGCAGATGCCGGTGAAGGCCAGCGGGAAGAACACCAGCAGGACGTTCTTCTTACCGCGGAAGTCGGTCAGGGTGACCGGCTGGCCGTTCTGATCCTTGAGGGTGAAATCCGGCGCCTCGGCGCCGACTGCCAGCGTCATCTAGCGTCGCCCGGCGGCTTTGGATTTCGGCTGAACCAGCCGGCTGCCGATCCAGTCCCCCAGATTGGCCGACGAGGTCTGCATCAGGCCGGCGGTGGGAGCCGACTCGGCGATCTCGGCCGGCGCCACGTGTCCCGGCTTGCCGGTCTTCGGAGTGAGGACCCAGATGACGCCGTCCTCGGCCAGTGGCGCGATGGCGTCCATCAGCCGGTCGACCAGGTCACCGTCGTCGTCGCGCCACCACAGCAGCACGACGTCGATGACCTCGTCGGCGTCTTCATCGAGGAGTTCGGTCCCGCAGGCATCCTCGACGTCAGCGCGGATGTCGTCATCGACGTCCTCGTCCCAACCCAGCTCCTGGACGACCTGGTCCTTGCCGATGTCCAGTCGCTGGCCGTAGTTACGCCCGTTGTCACCCGCGGTGACCACCTCTGAAGACCTCCCTGTTCGCAAACACTCGCCATATCGTCGCACGCCACGGCCGACGATTTTCGCGCAGTGGCCGAACTGCCGGATTACCGGGCGGATTATCGGTAGGTGGCATCGCACAGACGCAGGGCGGTGGATCGGGCGTCGTTGAGCCCGTCGATGATCTGGTTGAACTCCTTGGGCGAGGCCTGACGGGCGATGGCTTCGGCTGCGTTGTGCGCGCCGTCCACCCACGCCCCGAAGGCGTCTTTGAGTTCCGCGGGCACCACGTCGGTGATGCTGCCCTGGACCGCCTCGGCGCTCTGGTTCAGCGCATCGGCCGCCGGCCCCTCGGTGGCCTTGACGTCTCCGCCCTCGTGGTTGAAGGCGCCGACGTAGGCGTTCACCGCGTCGATGGCGTCAGCACTGCTGGTGGACAGGGTCTCGCAGGTGGCGTGCACGGCCTGGATGGTCATCGAGGCCTGCCGCTGGGACTCCCGCGCGCTGGCACTTGCCACCGACTTCGACGAGGACAGCGACACCGAGGTGCGGTAGGCCGGTGCGTCGACGGCGTTGACGGCCGGGTCCCCGCCGGTGACGGTGGTGCAGCCCGCCACGCCCATGGTCGCGACGGCGGCGGCGGCCAGCAGCAGCCCCCCGAGGCGCACCCGGCGTGCGCGTGTGATCAGCACAGAAACAGAGGTTACCGGGTATCGGGCCAACTCGGGAGAACCGTCCGGATCGGCGCGGTCGGCAATCCGTTCCACCTGGAAGACCACAATGCAACGCCAACGCCCCGAGTGCGGCACGATATGACCCGTACTGCCACAGCCAGCGAGGAGTGAGACTTGACCACGTTCGCCAGCGATGACCGGGCCCAAAGCTCCCTCGGTCCAACCGAATCCGAACGGATCCGGGTCATCCGCGAAGGGGTCGCCTCCTATCTGCCCGACATCGACCCCGAAGAGACAGCCGAATGGCTGGAGTCCTTCGACGATCTGCTGTCCCGCTCGGGATCGGCGCGAGCCCGCTATCTCATGCTGCGACTGCTCGAGCGGGCCGGCGAGCAGCGGGTGGCGATCCCGGCGCTGACCTCGACCGACTACGTCAACACCATCCCGACCGAGTTGGAGCCGTGGTTCCCGGGCGACGAGGAGGTCGAGCGCCGCTACCGCCGCTGGATCCGGTGGAACGCCGCGGTCATGGTGCACCGCGCCCAGCGTCCGGGGGTCGGCGTCGGCGGCCACATCTCCACCTACGCGTCCTCGGCCTCGCTCTACGAGGTCGGCTTCAACCACTTCTTCCGGGGCAAGTCCCATGCCGGCGGCGGCGATCAGGTCTTCATTCAGGGCCACGGCTCCCCCGGCATCTACGCCCGCGCCTTCCTGGAAGGACGACTCAGCGCAGATCAGCTCGACGGCTTCCGGCAGGAACACAGCCACCCCGGCGGCGGGTTGCCGTCCTACCCGCACCCGCGACTGATGCCGCACTTCTGGCAGTTCCCCACCGTGTCGATGGGCCTGGGCCCGATGAACGCCATCTTCCAGGCCCGGTTCAACCACTACATGCATGACCGGGGCATCAAGGACACCTCCGATCAGCATGTGTGGGCGTTCCTGGGCGACGGAGAGATGGACGAGCCGGAGAGCCGCGGACAGATCCAGATCGCCGCCAACGAGGGTCTGGACAACCTGACCTTCGTCGTCAACTGCAACCTGCAGCGCCTCGACGGCCCGGTCCGCGGCAACGGCAAGATCATTCAGGAACTCGAGTCCTTCTTCCGCGGCGCCGGCTGGAACGTCATCAAGGTGGTGTGGGGCCGGGAGTGGGACGCCCTGCTGCACGCCGACAAGGACGGCGCCCTGGTGAACCTGATGAACACCACCCCGGACGGCGACTTCCAGACCTACCGCGCCAACAACGGCGCCTACGTCAAGGAGCACTTCTTCGGCCGCGACCCGCGCACCAAGGAATTGGTGAAGAACATCAGCGACGCCGAGATCTGGAACCTCAAGCGCGGCGGGCACGACTACCGCAAGGTCTACGCCGCCTACCGCGCGGCGATGGAGCACAAGGGCCAGCCCACCGTGATCCTCGCCAAGACCATCAAGGGCTACACCCTGGGCGCGCATTTCCAGGGCCGCAACGCCACCCATCAGATGAAGAAGCTGACGCTGCAGGACCTCAAGGACTTCCGCGACGCCATCCGGATTCCGATCACCGACGCACAGCTCGAGGAGAACCCCTACCTCCCGCCGTACTACCACCCCGGCAAGGAGTCACCGGAGATCCGCTACCTGCTCGACCGCCGCCGCTCGCTCGGCGGGTTCGTCCCGGAGCGGCGCACCAAGTCCCGGCCGCTGACGCTGCCGCCGACGGAGGTCTACGCACCGCTCAAGACCGGCTCGGGCAATCAGGGCGTGGCCACCACGATGGCGGTCGTGCGGGTGTTCAAGGAACTGCTGCGCGACCCCAACATCGGCAAGCGGATCGTGCCGATCATTCCCGACGAGGCCCGCACCTTCGGCATGGACTCGTGGTTCCCGACGCTGAAGATCTACAACCGGCACGGTCAGCTGTACACCGCGGTCGACGCCCAGATGATGTTGGCGTACAAGGAGAGTGAGACCGGACAGATCCTGCACGAGGGGATCAACGAGGCGGGTTCCACGGCGTCGTTCACCGCGGTCGGCACCTCGTACTCGACCCACGACGAGCCGATGATCCCGGTCTACATCTTCTATTCGATGTTCGGCTTCCAGCGCACCGGCGACAGCTTCTGGGCGGCCGCCGATCAGATGGCGCGGGGCTTCGTGCTCGGCGCGACGGCCGGACGCACCACGCTCACCGGCGAGGGTCTGCAGCACGCCGACGGGCACTCACTGCTGCTGGCCTCGACCAACCCTGCGGTGGTGGCCTACGACCCGGCGTTCGCCTACGAACTGGCCCACATCGTGCAGAGCGGTCTGGCCCGGATGTACGGGGAGAACTCGGAGAACATCTACTTCTACATCACCATCTACAACGAGCCGTTCCACCAGCCGGCCGAGCCGGCGAACCTCGACGTGGACGCGCTGCTGCGCGGCATGTACCGGTTCCGCGCGGCCGCCGAGAAGCGCAGCAACGTCGCGCAGATCCTGGCTTCCGGGGTGTCGATGCCGGACGCACTGCGGGCGGCCGACCTGCTGGCCGAGCGCTGGGACGTGGCCGCCGACGTCTGGTCGGTGACCAGCTGGGGCGAGTTGCATCGCGACGGCCTGGCGGTGGAGAAGCAGATGCTGCGCCACCCCGATCAGCCCGCTCCGGTGCCGTTCGTCACCGAGACGCTGGCCCGCACCGCCGGCCCGGTGGTCGCGGTCACCGACTGGATGCGCGCGGTGCCCGAGCAGATCCGGCAGTGGGTGCCCAACACCTACGTGACGCTGGGCACCGACGGCTTCGGCTTCTCCGACACCCGGCCGGCGGCACGGCGCTACTTCAACACCGACGCCGAGTCGGTGGTGGTGGCGGTCCTCGAGGCCCTGGCCCGCGACGGCGCGATCGACCCCTCGGTGGCCGTCACCGCGGCCAAGGAGTACCGGATCGACGACGTGATGGCGGCGCCGGCGCAGACGTCGGACCCCGGAGTGGCGTAGGCCGCCGCGCCTTTTCGTTGAGTGAGGAACCACGCAGACCGCCACTCGCGATTCGTCTGCAACGTTCCTCACTCAACGCGGAGGGAGTTACTCAACGCTGAGATAGTTGGCGGTTTCCGCCAACAAATGGCGTAGTTTTTAGGGATGAGCGACAAGCAGGCCGGGGAATCTCAGCTGCCGCGCTCACCGCTCGCCCTGCTGGCGGACGTCCCGGACGCGACCCTGCGCCGACTCAAGGGCTACTCGGGAAAGCTGGCCACCGAAGCGGTCCAGACCATGACGCAGCGGCTGCCGTTCTTCGCCGAACTGGAAGCCTCCCAGCGGGCCAGCGTGCAACTGGTGGTCCAGGCCGCGGTGGTCAACTTCGCCGAATGGATGCGCGACCCCAGCAGCCGGGTCGGCTACACCACCCAGGCCTTCGAACTGGTGCCGCAGAACCTGACCCGCAAGATCGCGCTGGCGCAGACCGTCGACATGGTCCGGGTGACCATGGAGTACTTCGAGGAAGTCGTTCCGATGGTGGCGCGCAACGCCGAGCAGCTCAACGCGCTGACCATCGGCATCCTGCGCTACAGCCGTGACCTGGCCTTCGCCGCGGCCAGCGCCTACGCCGACGCCGCCGAAGCGCGCGGATCCTGGGACAGCCGGATGGAGGCCAGCGTGGTCGACGCCGTGGTCCGCGGCGACACCGGCCCGGAACTGCTGTCCCGGGCCGCGGCGCTGAACTGGGACACCACCGCGCCGGCCACCGTGGTGGTGGGCACCCCGCCGCCGGGCCGGGAGGATCTGGCCGGCGAGGACGTCCGCGAGATCGCCGCCCGGCACGACCGGGCCACGCTGGCCGACGTGCACGGCACCTGGCTGATCGTGATCATCTCCGGTCCGCTGTCCCCGACCGACCGCTTCCTGCAGGACCTGATGACGGCATTCTCCCCCGGACCGGTGGTGGTCGGGCCGACGGCGCCCATGCTCACCGCGGCGTATCACAGCGCCGCGGAAGCCATCTCCGGGATGAACGCCGTCGCCGGGTGGACCGGGGCGCCCCGGCCGGTCTCGGCCCGTGAACTGCTGCCCGAACGGGCCCTGCTCGGCGACACCTCGGCGGTTGCCGCGCTGCACAACGAGGTCACCCGGCCGCTGGCCGACGCCGGTCCGGCGCTCTCGGAGACCCTCGACGCCTTTCTGGACTCCGGCGGCGCCATTGAGGCCTGTGCCAGGAAACTGTTCGTTCATCCAAACACCGTCCGTTATCGACTCCGCCGGATCGCCGACTTCACCGGCCGCGACCCCACCGTCCCCCGGGACGCATATGTGCTGCGGGTGGCCACCACCGTCGGCCGGCTGGCCTATCCGGTCACCCCGGTATCGGTACCGCAGATCGGCGCAAACACCCCGGTGGGCCCGCTCACACCCCCGCTGGTGGGACCCGGTCGCGAGGCCCCGGAGCAGGCTCAGGTCGCCGGAAAGCCGCGCTGAGGTCACGGCGAACACCGTTTTTGTGGGGTTCCTACAAAAACCTAAGACAAGGTTCATAATGTCTTACACCCCGGATCGGGGCGTTCACAGTGTTCTCTTAGAGATGTGATTGCGCTTCTCGCGCCCGGACAGGGGTCGCAGACTCCGGGCATGCTCGCCGAATGGCTCGAGCTGCCCGGCGCCGCCGACCAGATCGCCGCGTGGTCGACCATCAGCGGTTTGGATCTGGCCAAGCTCGGCACCACGGCCACCGCCGAGGAGATCACCGACACCGCGGTCACCCAACCCCTCGTCGTCGCGACCACCCTGCTGGCCTTCGCCGAACTGGCCAAGCGGGGCCTTCCGACCACGACCGTCGTCGCCGGCCACTCCGTCGGCGAGATCGCCGCCTACGCAATCGCCGGCGTCATCTCACCCGACGACGCGGTCAAGCTGGCCGCGGTCCGTGGCGCGGAGATGGCCAAGGCCTGCGCGGTGGAACCCACCGGCATGTCAGCAGTGCTCGGCGGCGAGGAGGCCGAGGTGCTGGCCCGCCTCGACGCCCTCGAGCTCATCCCCGCCAACCGCAACGCGGCCGGGCAGATCGTCGCCGCCGGTGCGCTCTCGGCGCTGGAGAAGCTGGCCGAGGATCCGCCGGCCAAGGCCCGGGTGCGCGCACTGGCGACCGCCGGCGCCTTCCACACCCATTACATGGCCTCGGCGATGGACGGCTACGCCGCTGCCGCCGCGGAGGTGTCCGCGAACGATCCCAACACCACGCTGCTGTCGAACGTCGACGGCAAGCCGGTGACCTCGGCCGCCGACGCGATGGAGAAACTCGTCGCGCAGATGACCCGTCCGGTGCGCTGGGATCTGTGCACCAAGACCATGGGTGAGCTCAACACAGCGGCGATCGTCGAGTTCCCGCCCGCGGGCACTCTGACCGGAATCGCCAAACGAGAACTTCGGGGCGTCGCGACGCACGCCGTCAAGACCCCCGCAGACCTGGACGGACTGTCCGGCTTCTAACGGCCGGCACCGACCAGACCAGCACTACCCCCTGTTTTACGAAGTAGCACAACCGATTACGAAGGGAGCCTCACGTGGGCGCCAGTCAGCAAGAAATCATCGCCGGTCTCGCCGAGATCATCGAAGAGGTCACCGGCATCGAGCCGTCTGAGGTGACCCCGGAGAAGTCTTTCGTCGACGACCTGGACATCGACTCGCTGTCGATGGTGGAGATCGCGGTGCAGACCGAGGACAAGTACGGCGTGAAGATCCCGGACGAGGATCTGGCCGGCCTGCGCACCGTCGGTGACGTCGTCGCCTACATCCAGAAGCTCGAGGAAGAGAACCCCGAGGCTGCCGCGGCCCTGCGCGAGAAGTTCGGCGACAAGTGAGCAGGCCTTCCACTGCTAACGGTGGCTTCCCGAACGTCGTGGTGACCGCCGTCGAGGCGACCACGGCGCTCGGTGCTGATATCGACAGCACGTGGAAGGCCCTGCTGGCAGGTGAGAGCGGAATCCGGATCCTTGAGGACGATTTCGTCACCAAGTGGGATCTGCCGGTACGGATCGGCGGGCATCTCGTCGATCCGGTCGACGACCACATGGGCCGGCTGGACCTTCGGCGGATGTCGTACGTCCAGCGGATGTCGAAATACCTCGGCCGCAAGATGTGGGACGCCGCAGGCGCCCCCGAGGTCGATCCGGACCGCTTCGCCGTTGTCATCGGCACCGGTCTCGGCGGCGGCGAGAAGATCGTCGAGACCTACGACACGATGAACGAGGGCGGCATCCGCAAGGTGTCCCCACTCGCCGTTCAGATGATCATGCCCAACGGTGCTGCAGCGGTCGTCGGTCTGGATCTCGGCGCCCGCGCCGGGGTCATCACACCGGTGTCGGCCTGCTCGTCGGGCTCCGAGGCCATCGCTCACGCCTGGCGGCACATCGTCATGGGTGACGCGGACATGGTGGTCTGCGGTGGCGTCGAGGGCATGATCGAGGCGCTGCCGATCGCGGCGTTCTCGATGATGCGCGCGATGTCGACCCGCAACGACGAACCGGAGCGCGCCTCGCGCCCGTTCGACAAGGATCGCGATGGATTCGTCTTCGGTGAGGCCGGCGCGATGATGATCATCGAGACCGAGGAGCACGCCAAGGCCCGCGGCGCCAAGCCGCTGGCCCGCCTGCTCGGTGCGGGCATCACCTCGGACGCGTTCCACATGGTGGCTCCGGCCTCCGACGGTCTGCGGGCCGGCGGAGCGATGAAGCGTGCGTTGGAGACCGCCGGCCTGTCCCCCAAGGACATCAGCCACGTCAACGCCCACGCCACCTCGACCTCGATCGGCGATATCGCCGAGGCCCAGGCCATCCGGGTCGCCGGCGTGGAGCATGCCGCGGTGTACGCGCCCAAGTCGGCGCTGGGTCACTCGATCGGCGCCGTCGGCGCCCTGGAGTCCATCCTCACCGTGCTCGCACTGCGCGACGGCGTCATCCCGCCGACGCTCAACTACGAGACGCCCGACCCTGAGATCGATCTGGACGTCGTCGCCGGCGAACCGCGCAGCGGCGACTTCCAATACGCGATCAACAACTCCTTCGGTTTTGGCGGACACAACGTCGCACTCGCCTTCGGGCGGTACTGAACTCGCAGAGAGGACAACTCGGCGCACCGATGACACAGCTGACAACGGGTAACGGTCTTCCTGACGTCGTCGTCACCGGAGTGGCGGCTACGACGGCGTTGGCCGTGGACGCCGAGAACACCTGGAAGAAACTGCTCGACGGGCAGAGCGGGATCCGTCTTCTGGACGACCCGTTCGTCGAGGAGTACGACCTGCCGGTCCGGATCGGCGGACATCTGCTGGAGGACTTCGAGTCCGATCTCGATCGCGTCGAGAAGCGACGGTATTCCTACCTGCAGAAGATGGCTGCGGTGATGGGCCGGCGGGTGTGGGAGAACGCCGGCTCCCCCGATGTCGACACCAGACGGCTGATGGTGTCGGTCGGCACCGGCCTTGGTTCGGCCGAGGAGTTGGTGTTCGCCTACGACGGCATGCGGGCCAAAGGCCTACGCGCGGTGTCGCCACTGGTGGTCCAGATGTACATGCCCAACGGCGCCGCCGCGGTGATCGGTCTGGACCGCGGCGCCAAAGCCGGTGTGTCCACGTCGATCTCGGCGTGCGCCTCGGGTTCGGAGGCGATCGCCAACGCATGGCGCAACATCGTCTACGGCGAGGCGGATATCGCCATCTGCGGCGGAGTGGAGACCAAGATCGAAGCGGTGCCGATCGCCGGCTTCGCCCAGATGCGGATCGTGCTGTCGACCAACAACGACGATCCGGCCGGCGCCTGCCGTCCTTTCGACCGCGACCGCGACGGATTCGTCTTCGGCGAGTCCGCCGCCCTGATGGTCATCGAGACCGAGGAGCACGCCAAGGCCCGCGGCGCCAACATCCTGGCCCGCATCATGGGCGCATCGGTGACCTCCGACGGCCACCACATGGTGGCCCCGGACCCCAACGGTGAGCGCGCCGGCCATGCCATCAGCCGGGCGGTCCAACTGGCCGGGCTGCAACCCGGCGATATCGACCACATCAACGCCCACGCCACCGGAACCAGCGTCGGCGACGTGGCAGAGGGCAAGGCGATCAACAACGCGATGGGCAGCCACCGGCCGGCCGTCTACGCGCCGAAGGCGGCGCTGGGTCACTCGGTCGGCGCGGTCGGCGCCCTTGAGTCGATCCTGACCGTCATGGCACTGCGCGACGGGGTCATCCCCCCGACGCTGAACCTGCGCAATCTCGATCCCGAAATCGACCTGGACGTGGTGGCAGGCGAGCCTCGAACCGGCAATTACCAGTACGCAGTGAACAACTCATTCGGATTCGGCGGACACAACGTGGCCCTCGCCTTCGGTCGCTACTAATTCAGACCCAGTCTGACCAGAAAGGTCCACCATGACGATGGCCCCCGACGCCGTTGGCGAAAAGATCGATCCGCGCGACCCGCTGCTGCGGCTGCGCACCTTCTTCGACGACGGCAGTGTCGAACTGCTCCACGAGCGTGACAAGTCCGGCATCCTCGCCGCGGCCGGCACCGTCAATGGCGTGCGCACCATCGCCTTCTGCACCGACGGCACGGTGATGGGTGGGGCGATGGGCGTGGAGGGCTGCGAGCACATCGTCAACGCCTACGATCTCGCGATCGAGGAGGGCAGCCCGATCGTCGGCATCTGGCACTCCGGGGGCGCCCGGCTCGCCGAGGGCGTGCGCGCGCTGCACGCGGTGGGACTGGTCTTCGAGGCGATGATCCGCGCCTCGGGCCACATTCCGCAGATTTCGGTGGTGGTCGGCTTCGCCGCCGGCGGCGCCGCCTACGGGCCGGCCCTGACCGACGTTGTGATCATGGCTCCCGAAGGCCGCATCTTCGTCACCGGACCCGACATCGTGCGCAGCGTCACCGGTGAGGACGTCGACATGGAGTCACTCGGCGGACCGGAGACCCACCACAAGAAATCCGGTGTGTGCCACATCGTCGCCGACGACGAGGCCGACGCTTATGTCCGCGGTCACCGCCTGGTCGAATACTTCTGCCAGCAGGGCCATTTCGATCGTTCCAAGGCAGAGGCCGGCGACGTTGACCTGCACGCGCTGCTGCCGGACTCCCCGCGTCGAGCCTATGACGTCCACCCGCTGATCGAGGCGCTGCTGGATTCCGATGCGCCGTTCGAGGAGTTCCAGTCCCGCTGGGCTCCGTCGATGGTGATCGGCCTGGGCCGGTTGTCGGGCCGCACCGTCGGGGTGCTGGCGAACAACCCGCTGCGGTTGGGCGGCTGCCTGAATTCCGAAAGCGCCGAGAAGGCAGCACGTTTCGTGCGGCTGTGCAATGCGTTCGGCATTCCGCTCATCGTCGTCGTCGATGTTCCCGGCTACCTGCCCGGCGTCGACCAGGAATGGGGCGGCGTGGTCCGTCGCGGCGCCAAACTGCTACACGCGTTCGGTGAATCCTCGGTCCCCCGCGTCACATTGGTGACCCGAAAGATCTACGGCGGGGCCTATATCGCGATGAACTCCCGATCCCTGGGTGCCACCAAGGTGTTCGCCTGGCCGGACGCCGAGGTTGCGGTGATGGGAGCCAAGGCCGCCGTGGGCATCCTGCACAAGAAGACCCTTGCCGCCGCGGCCGACCATGAGCGTGAGGCGCTGCACGAGGAACTGGCGGCCGAGCACGAGCGCATCGCCGGCGGCGTCGACAGCGCCATCGACATCGGCGTGGTCGACGAGAAGATCGACCCGGCGCACACCCGCAGCAAGCTGACCCAGGCGCTGGCCGAGGCGCCGCACCGGCGCGGCCGCCACAAGAACATCCCGCTGTAGGTCCTACGACGCGCCCGCGAGGAGTTCCTGGGCGGCGCTGACGGCGCGCTCGCGATCGGCGGCCACCAGGCCGATACGGGTGCGCCGGTCCAGGATGTCCCCGATGTCCAGCGCTCCTTCGTGGGTGACGGCGAACTCGAATTCCGCACGGGTGACATCGATCCCCTCGGCCACCGGGGCGAGTGGCCGTTCGCACTGCGCGCGGGCGACCACACTGGTGGCCTCGGTGCCGTAGCGGGCGGCCAGCGAGGCTGGCAGATCACCCGGATACCGTTTCTGCGCAACAGGACTCGCGGGGGCGCCGATCAGGGGCAGATCATGAGTCCGGCAGGGCTGGGCGCTGATCCCGCGGGCCTCGATCGCCCGGTCCAGCACATCCTGGGCCATCAGCCGGTACTCGGTGAGCTTGCCGCCTACCACGCTGAACAACCCGTTACCGGACTCCAGCACCGCATGGTCCCTGGACAGATCCGACGTCCGGCCCTCGCCGGCGTCGATCAGCGGCCGCAACCCGGCGTAGGCGCCGGTGACGTCGGCGGTCGTCAGGGCGGTCTGCAGTGCGGTGTTGACGGTGTCGAGCAGGAAGCCCACCTCCCCCGCCGTCGGCTCGGGCACGTCCGGGATCGGACCGGGCGCCTCCTCATCGGTCAGTCCGAGATAGACCCGGCCGAGTTGTTCGGGCATCGCGAACACGAACCGGTTGGTCTCACCGGGGATCGGAATGGTCAGTGCCGCAGTGGGATTGCCGAAAGCGGCGGCGTCGAAGACGAGATGGGTTCCCCGGCTCGGCCGCAATTTGATCGTGGGATCCACCTCAGCGGCCCACACCCCGGTCGCGTTGATCACCGTCCGGGCGTGCAGTTCCAGTGACTCTCCGGTGAGCTCATCGGTGAGCAGTACCCAGTTGCCGGTGGCCGCCGCGGCGCTGACCCGGGTGAGGATGCGCGCCCCGTGCAGCGAGGCGGTGCGCGCCACCCCGATCACCAGTCGGGCGTCGTCGATCAACTGGCCGTCATAGGCCAGCAGGGCGCCGTCGAGTCCGTCGCGGCGCACCGTCGGCGCCATCGCTATCGCCTCGGCGGCGCTGATCTTCCGCGGCCGCGGCAGCACCGAGGATTTGGTCCCGGCCAGGGCGCGCAGGACGTCGCCGGCCTGGAACCCGACCCGCACCAGCGCACGCTGCGAGCGGCTCATCGCCGGCAGCAGCGGGACGAGTTGGGCCATCGCGCTGACCAGGTGCGGCGCGGTGCGGGTCATCAGGATGCCGCGCTCCACCGAACTGCGCCGGGCGATGCCGAAGTTGCCGCTGGCCAGGTAGCGCAGCCCGCCGTGGACCAGTTTGGAACTCCACCGGCTGGTGCCGAAGGCCAGGTCGTGCTTCTCCACCAGCACCACCGACAGCCCGCGGGTGGCAGCGTCCAGGGCGATACCGGCGCCGGTGATCCCACCGCCGATCACCACCACGTCGACGGCGCCGCCGTCGGCGAGGACCGCCAGGTCGGCGCGGCGGCGGGTGGCGCTCAGTGCTGTGCTGATGGCGTTGCTCATGGCTGCAGGTATCCGTTCAGCGCGTGGGACAGTTCTCGTGCGCGGGAGTCCGCGTCGAGGATCTCCTCGACGATCTGTCCGGACTGGACCACCGACTGGGTGAACAGCAGGACCATCGCGGCCAGCTCGCGCGGATCGCCCACCCGAATCGTCTTGTCGGCCTGGGCTTTCCGGATCTCCTCGGCGACCATGTCGATCAGCACCTGCTGACTGACGCCGAGCCGGTCGGTGATGTAGACCATCGCCAGTTCGGGAGCCGAACGCAGCACGGTGAGAATCAGGTCGTCGCTGCGCAGCCGGCCGGCCACGTCGACGATCCGGGCGACCAGCGCCTCGCGACCGGACCCGGCCGGCGGGCTTTCCCGCCAGGTGCCCACGACGCGTTCGGTCAGCAGCGCGGCCAGGATGGTGCGGGTATCCGGCCAGCGCCGGTACACGGTCGGGCGGCTCACTCCCGCCCGCCGGGCGATCTCGGCCAGCGTGACCCGCTCGACGCCGAAGTCGCGCACACAACTGGCGGCCGCGGCGAGGATCCGATCTCCGGTGTCGACCGCCTCGGCGTTACTGATTGACAACATCTGTAATACTGTAACCCATGTCAGATGCTGATAGCGCCTTGTTGCCGCCGATGGCCTGGAACGCCTGGGGAGACCCGGCCCTGGCCAAACCGCTGTCCCCCGCGATCCGCACCCTGCTGGAGCAGGCACTCGGGGTGTCGGGAATCGATCACCCCGCGCCGGGGATCGGCGAGGTCCAGTTGGCCCCCTCGGCCCTGCCTGGCGAACACCGCGACGGCCTGGCGGCCATCGTCGGCCCGGACCACCTGCGCGACGCCGACATCGACAGGTTGATGCGCGCCGGCGGCAAGTCCACCCCGGATCTGCTGCGCCGCAGGGAGATTCGCCAGGACGCCCCCGATGCTGTGCTACTCCCGGGGTCTGAGGACGAGGTCGCCGCGATTCTGGCGTACTGCACGGCGCACCGCATCGCGGTGGTGCCCTTCGGTGGCGGATCCAGCGTGGTCGGCGGCGTCGACCCGATCCGCGCGGGCTTCGATGCGGTCATCACCCTGGATCTGCGCCGATTCGACGCCCTGCACTGGCTCGACGAGGTCTCGGGCGAGGCTGAACTCGGCGCCGGGCTCACCGGGCCCGACGCCGAACGTCTGCTCGGCGAGCGCGGCTTCTCGCTGGGGCACTTCCCGCAGAGCTTTCGCTACGCCACCATCGGCGGGTTCGCCGCCACCCGGTCCTCGGGCCAGGACTCGGCGGGCTACGGCCGGTTCAACGACATGGTCCGCGGGATGCGGGTGCTGACACCGGCGGGTGCACTGGACCTGGGCCGCGCGCCGGCCTCGGCCGCCGGACCGGACCTGCGTGAGTTGTTCATCGGCTCCGAGGGCGTCTTCGGCGTCATCACCCGGGTGCGGGTACGGGTGCATCCGGTTCCGGAGAGCGTGCGCTACGAGGCGTGGTCGTTCCCCGACTTCGGCACCGGGGCCGCCGCCCTGCGCGCGGTGACCCAGACCGGCGCCGGGCCCACCGTGCTGCGACTGTCCGACGAAGTGGAGACCGGCATCAACCTGGCCACCACCGGCAGCATCGGCGAGCAGAGCATCACCGGCGGATGTCTGGCCATCACGGTGTTCGAGGGCAGCCCCGCCCACACCGAGAGCCGGCACGCCGAGACCCGCGCCATCATGGCCGCCCACGGCGGCACGTCGCTGGGTGAGCAGCCCGCCAAGGCCTGGGAGCACGGCCGCTACGACGCCCCGTATCTGCGCGACTCACTGCTGACCGCCGGCGCGCTGTGCGAGACCCTGGAGACCGCGACGTCGTGGTCGAACCTGCCGGCGTTGAAGTCGGCGGTCACCGAGGCCCTGACGCAGGCGCTGACCGCAAGCGGCACACCGGCTCTGGTGATGTGCCACATTTCGCACGTCTACCCCACCGGAGCCTCGCTGTACTTCACCGTCGTCGCCGGCCAGCGCGGCGACGCCGCGCAGCAGTGGCACGCCGCCAAGATCGCGGCCTGCGACGCCATCGTGTCCCACGGCGGCACCATCACCCACCATCACGCCGTCGGCGCCGACCATCGGCCGTGGATGACCGCGGAGATCGGCGAGTTGGGCGCGCAGGTGTTGCGGGCGGTCAAACAGACCCTCGACCCGGCCGGAATCCTGAATCCGGGCAAGCTGATTCCGTGAGCACCCAACGCAACATCGGGCGCGTCACGGTTCTGACGAATCCGATGGCCGGTCACGGCAACGCCCCGCACGCCGCCGAGCGAGCGGTGGCCAGGTTCCAGCAACTCGGAATCGACGTCGTCCAGATCGTCGGTCGCGACGCCGCCCATGCCCGCCAACTGGTGGACGGGGCGGTGGCCGGTGGCACCGACGCACTCGTGGTGATCGGCGGTGACGGGGTGATCCGGCTGGCGCTGCAGTCGTTGGCCCGCAAGAAAATTCCGCTCGGGATCGTGCCGGCCGGCACCGGCAACGACCACGCCCGCGAATACGGCATTCCGGTCGGCGATCCGGAAGCGGCCGTCGACGTCATCGCGGCCGGCCACACCGAGGCGGCTGATCTGGGACTCATCCGTACCGCCGACGGTGCGAGCACCTGGTTCGGCACGGTCGCGGCGACCGGGTTCGACTCACTGGTCAGCGATCGGGTCAACCGGATGAGTTGGCCGCACGGCCGGATGCGCTACAACGTGGCGATGGTGGCCGAGTTGTCACAGCTTCGGCCGCTGCCGTTCCGGCTTCTGCTCGACGGCGAACGCGAGATCGTCGCCGATCTGACGCTTGCGGCGATCGGCATCACCCGCAGCTACGGCGGCGGCATGCAGATCTGCCCGAATGCCGACCACTCCGACGGACTGCTGGACATCACCATGGTGGCGGCCGGTTCCCGGCTCAGGCTGATCCGGCTGTTCCCCACCGTGTTCAAGGGCACCCACGTCGACCTCGACGAAGTGACCACCGCACGGGCCCGGACCCTCACCATTGCCTGCCCGGGCATCAACGCCTACGCCGACGGCGACTTCGTCGGTCCGCTGCCCGCGGAGATCTCCGCGGTGCCGGAGGCGGTGCATATCCTCGTCAGGCCGTAGGCTGTCGGCCGGAAATATGTGTTCGAGGGGGTTCGATGGATTACAACTGGCTCAGCCCGAAGGCCGAAGCACGCCCGGCCGGCGAGAAGGGCTGGGGCTCGTATGCGGTCGAGCCCATCGAGGCCGGGGAGACCGTCGCCGCCTTCGGTGGCCACATCGTGCCGCTGGCCGTGCTGCAGACCTTCAGTGACGACCGGCAGGGCCGGTCGATCCAGGTGGACGCCGATCTGTACCTGGTTTCCGGCGACACCCCGGATCCCGGCGACATGCTCAATCACTGCTGCGAGCCCAACTGCGGCCTGCTCGGCCAGATGCTGCTGGTCGCCATGCGCGACATCGCACCGGGCGAGGAGTTGTCCTTCGACTACGCGATGTGCGACGCCAGCGACTACGACGAGTTCCGCTGCCTCTGCGGCGAGCCCACCTGCCGCGAGATCGTCACCGGTTCGGACTGGCGCGACCCGGTCCTGCAGGAGAAGTACGCCGGCTGGTTCTCGCCGTATCTGGCCCATCGGATCGCAGCACTTCCCGCTCGCGGGAAGTAGGGCGTTCTAGCCGACGCCGCGACTGAGCCAGCTGACCTCACCGGTCTCGCCGCCGTCGCGGTAGGCCTCAAGGGCCTCGTCCCAGGCGGTGCCGAGCACCGTGTCGAGTTCGGAGGCCAGCGTGTCGGCGCCGGCCGACATCAGCGACCGCAGCCGCATCTCGCCGACCATCACGTCACCGTTGGCGCTCATCGCCCCGCTCCACAGACCCAGCTGCGGGGTGTGGCAGAACCGCTGACCGTCGACGCCGGGGCTCGGGTCCTCGGTGACCTCGAAGCGCAGCACCGACCACGACCGCAGGGCATTGGCCAGCCGGGCGCCGGTCCCCACCGGACCCACCCAGTTGGTGACCGCGCGCAGCTGGCCGGGCATGGCCGGCTGCGGGGTCCACTTCAAATTCGCCCCTGCATTCAGGGTCGATGACAACGCCCACTCGACATGTGGGCACACCGCCGCGGGTGAGGAGTGGAGATAGACCACTCCGGTCGTCGCGTCGGCAAACTGGTTCGACGCACGCATAACTTCTCCTTCGGCTTCCACTAGGGACGTCTTCCCCAACGACCTGGTGTTTTCCGAAGATGCAGTTGTGCAGTACGTGTCTATTGTGCCCCGTGGTGCCTATGTTGCGCTAGTCCGGGTCGAACTCTCTCAGAACTTCGCCAGACAACACCGGCCAGAGCGGTTTGGCCCAGTCGCCGAAGTCCCGGTCGGTGAGCACCACCAGGGCCAGGTCACGGGCCGGATCGACCCAGATGAAGGTGCCGGACTGGCCGAAATGCCCGAAGGTCGCCGGTGAGTTCGCCGCTGCCGTCCAGTGCGGGGACTTGCTCCCCCGGATCTCGAATCCCAGTCCCCAGTCGTTGGGCTTCTGCATGCCGTAACCAGGCACGACGCCATCCAGGCCGGGGAACGCCACGCTGGTCGCCAGGGCGTGCATCTCGGCCGACACGGTGCGCGGACGCAGCAGGTCTCCGGCGAATGCGGCCAGGTCGGCCACCGTGGAGACCGCCCCGTAGCCGGCCGCCGCGGCGCCGCCGTCAAGGCTGGAGGACGCCATGGCCAGCGGCTCGAACACCGATTCGGCCAGGTAGCGGCCGGCCTCGATGCCGGAATCCCGTTCGAGGGTCTCGGCCAGGACGGTGAAGCCGTAGTTGGAGTAGATCCGCTTGGCCCCGGGCCGGGCGAGGATCTCCGGGGTCTGCATCGCATAACCGGCCGCGTGGGCCAGCAGGTGCCGCACCGTCGATCCGGGCGGGCCCGCAGGGGTGTCGAGGTCGAAGACGCCCTCCTCGACGGCGATCTGGGCGGCGCGGGCCATCAGGGGCTTGGTCACCGAGGCCAGTCGGTACCGGCGAGTGGTGTCGCCGTAGGCCGCGCGCACCCCGGCCGGTCCGATGACGGCGGCCGACGCACTGGGCACCGGCCAGTCGGCGATCAGATCCAGAGCAGACATCGCCGTCAACCTATCCCGGCTGGGGTCTGATCGCGGCGTTCCTCCTCCGCCGGTGGCCCGGCGGCATCGTCACCGCCGCTAGTGTCTTTCACCATGAGTCAGACAGTGCGTGGCGTGATCTCACGGGCCAAGGGTGCCCCCGTTGAACTGGTCGACATCGTCATCCCCGCTCCGGGTCCCGGCGAGGTCGTCGTCGCCATCCAGGCGTGCGGCGTCTGCCACACCGACCTCACCTACCGAGAGGGCGGGATCAATGACTCCTATCCCTTCCTGCTCGGCCATGAGGCGGCCGGCGTGGTGGAGTCGGTCGGCGACGGCGTCACTTCAGTGGCGCCGGGCGACTTCGTCGTCCTGAACTGGCGAGCGGTCTGCGGCCAGTGCCGGGCCTGCAAGCGCGGCCGGCCCTGGTACTGCTTCAACACCTTCAACGCCACCCAGAAGATGACGCTGACCGACGGCACCGAACTCACCCCGGCGTTGGGCATCGGCGCGTTCGCCGACAAAACCCTTGTGCACGAAGGGCAATGCACCAAGGTCGACCCGGAGGCCGACCCCGCGGTGGCCGGACTGCTGGGCTGCGGTGTCATGGCCGGCATCGGCGCGGCGATCAACACCGGCGCCGTTGCGCGCGATGACACCGTCGCCGTCATCGGCTGCGGCGGGGTGGGCGACGCCGCGATCGCCGGCGCGAAACTGGTTGGCGCGCGGACCATCATCGCCGTCGACACCGACGACACCAAGCTGAAGTGGGCCCGCGATTTCGGCGCCACTCACACGATCAACGCCCGCGAACTCGACGTCGTGGAGACCATTCAGGATCTGACCGACGGAAACGGCGCCGACGTGGTCATCGACGCGGTGGGCCGGCCGGAGACCTGGAAGCAGGCTTTCTACGCCCGCGACCTGGCCGGAACGGTTGTGCTGGTGGGTGTTCCGACTCCGGACATGCGTCTGGAGATGCCGCTGGTGGACTTCTTCTCCCGCGGCGGTTCGCTGAAGTCGTCCTGGTACGGCGACTGCCTGCCCGAGCGCGACTTCCCGACCCTGATCAGCCTGTACCGCCAGGGACGGCTGCCGCTGGACCGGTTCGTCTCCGAGCGCATCGGACTCGACGGCATCGAGCAGGCGTTCCACAAGATGCACGCCGGTGAGGTGCTGCGCTCGGTGGTGGTCCTGTGACGAGCGGCATCCAGCGGGTCGTCACCCACGGGACCTTCGAACTCGACGGCGGCAGTTGGGAAGTCGACAACAACATCTGGATCGTCGGCGACGAATCCGAGGTGATCGTCATCGACGCCGCGCACGACGCGAAGGCCATCGAGGACGCCGTCGCCGGTCGCCACGTCGTCGCGGTGGTCTGCACACACGGCCACAACGACCATGTCACCGTCGCCCCGCGGCTGAGCGAGGACCTCGACGCACCGGTGCTGCTGAGTCCGGCCGACACCATGCTGTGGCAGATGACTCACGGCGACAAGGCATTCCGCGCGCTGGAGGACGGCCAGGTGCTTGCCGCCGACGGCATCGAGCTGCACGTGATCGCCACCCCGGGCCACTCCCCCGGCTCGACCTGCCTCTACGCGCCGGCACTCGGCGCGCTGTTCTCCGGCGACACATTGTTCTGTGGCGGACCGGGCGCAACCGGCCGGTCGTTCTCCGACTTCCCGACGATCCTCGGCTCGATCAAGGACAAGCTCGGCAGGCTACCCGCCGATACCGTCGTCTACACCGGCCACGGCGATTCGACGACGATCGGCGGCGAACTGGTGAATTACGACGACTGGGTCGCGCGCGGCCACTGACCCTTCGCGGTCACTAACGATGCGCCGCGGCAGCGGCGAGGAGGAAGTGGCCTAGACCAGTTCGGCGGAACTGCGCGGGTCGATCAGCACCTTGGCGTGCTTCTCCGGATCCCCCAGCGCCGCAAAGGCTCCGGCGACTCCCTTGAGTCCGACCTTGCCGGTGATCAGCGCCGAGGCGTCGAGCTTCCCGTCCGCCAGCATGTGCAGGGTGTCGTAGAACTCCAGCGGCGTGTACCCGAACACGAACCGCAGATCGAGTTCCTTCGCGATGGCCATCGTCGGCTGGATCTGGTCGGTGCCCATGCAGACGCCGACGACGATGACCCGCGAGTTCAGCGGCGCGGAGTCCAGCATCGCGTCGATCATTCCGGGCACGCCGACGCACTCGAAGATCACCGGGCGCTTCGGGTCGGCGGCGCCCAGTGCGTCGGCGGCCCGGTACACCCCGGCCCAGCCGGGCAGCTTGCGCAGTTTGCCCATCGTGGTCAGCGCCATGTCGTAGAGCGCGGTGGACTCGGTGATCATCCCCTTGCCGAGGGCCCGCTCGAACGGCGATTCCACGGCCGGATCCACCACCACGTCGGCCCCGCACCGGCGGGCCAACTCGCGACGGGCCGGCGAGAAGTCGCTGGCCACGATCTTCTCCGCACCGAGGGCCTTGAGCTGACAGATGACCGCCAGGCCCACCGGCCCGCAGCCCACCACGATCGCGGTGTCGCGCTTGGAGATCTCACTGCGTCGCACCGCGTGCAGTCCGACCGCCATCGGCTCGGTCAGTGCGGCGATGTCCACAGACAGCCCGTTGGGCACCGGGAAGGTCAGCGACGCCTCGACCACGACCCGCTCTGCGTAGCCGCCGGGAGCCAGCGGCGAAAGCCCCGTCAACTGCACCCCGCCGTGCGCGCGCACCAACGGGAAGGACACCACGGTCATCCCCTGCCGCAGTTTCTTCGGCGTCCTGGGGCCGCGCTCGGCGATCACACCGGCGAACTCGTGCCCCAGCACCGTGGCGGTGTCGCTGCGCATGAAGTCGGGGTAGCCGACCTTGGCCATCACGCCGGTCAGATCGTCGGCGTGATCCTTGGCATGCAGATCCGACCCGCAGATGCCGCAGGCCCGCACATCGAGGACCAGTTGTCCCTCGACCGGCCTCGGCTCGGCCAGGTCGACCACCGAGAGCGTTCCGCGTTCACAGCTGACAGCCTTCACGCGAGGCAGTGTAGTCCTACTTGCCGTCGAGGATGCGGCGCTTCTCGGCCTCGAACTCCCTGTCGGTCATGGCACCTGAATCCCGCAGCGCAGCAATGTTTTTCAGCTGCTCAAGCCGCACAGCCTCATCGGTGGGGACGTAAGGATCAGACACCGCGACAGGCGGCGCGGACCGGCGAGAACGCCGCCGGAACCACCAGACGGCGATGGCCAGGTCGGTGCTGACGACGGACAGCGCGACGAACACCCACAACAGGTGATCGAAGGAACCGCTGCGGCCGAATGCCAACCGCGGGTCGACGTAGCCGCCGATCGGGCCCTTGGCGGTGATCTGGTAGCTGCCCGCAGTTGGTACCTGCATCACCCAGACCCGGCGACGGGCGTCGTCGTTGACGCTGACGGTGGCGCCGAGGTCCTCGGTCACCTGCGGGTCGGCCACACCGGCCGGTCCGATGATGCCCAATGTCAGCGGCGGCACCGACAGACCGCGGCCGCCGTAGCCTCGGACGTGGAAGCTGACGGTGACTTCCCCGGCGGGCAGGTCGATCACCCCCGAACCGGGGATCGGCAGTTCGCCGTACGCGCTGTACTTGTCGGCGACGAAGCTGAGCACGGCGGTGGTGATCAACCCGCCCACCGAGAGCACCGCCGCCAGCCCGACCACGATCGTGATCATGCGAGCGACACGCTGGGCGTTCATCAGCGCAGTCTGGCACGCCGGACTACGGTCGCGGCATGTCTGCGAATGAGATGAATCCGGTTGTCCGGTTCGCCCTGCACAACTGGATCTCCATCACCCTGGTCGCTCTGGCGGCCGTCTTCATCGGCCAGAACCGCGACACCCAGCGGGTGCACCTGCTCTGGATGACGGTGGAGTCCCCGATGTGGCTGCTGCTGTCGCTGATGCTGCTGATCGGGATCGTCGCCGGCGTCCTGCTGAACCGCCGCCGAAACAAGTAGTTCAGCGAATCGTGCCGCGCCCCGGAATCAACGGAAGGTCCAGCGGCGTCACCCAGCCGGGCGGCAGGTCGTTCACGGCCGGTACCGCGTTGAGCGCGCGCAACCCGGTGGCCAGGCAGCCGGCGGTGGCGGCGTCGCGTCCGGAGCCGTCGGTGAACCGGAACGCGGTCTCCTGGAAGATGCTCGGGGTCCCCTCGATGTCGACGCGGTAGACGTCGTCCTGGTCACCGGAGGGCCAGTCCGGGGCGGCATCGCGCCCGATCCGGTTGACGTGCTCAAGCTGGATGCGGGTCTCACCGTTGAAGACGCCGTTGATGGTGAACCGGACCGCAGCCACCTTGCCCGCCTCGATGACACCCTTGACGGTCCTGCGGTCCGTCGGGGTCACCCACTTCTCCCAGGTGGTGGTGATGGCGTCGAGTTCGATCCCGGCGGCGTGGGCGATCATCGGCACGGTGGCGCCCCAGGCGAACACCAGGATGTCGGAGTTCTGCAGCAGCGGAGCGAATTCGGGTTCGCGCCCGATGCCCATCTCGAACTCGTAGTCGCCCTCGTAGTTCGTGTAGTCCAGCAGTTCCGACGCGCGCACCCGGCGCACCTCCGAGCACAGACCCATCAGCGTCATCGGGAACAGGTCGTTGGCGAAGCCGGGGTCTATCCCGGTGGTGAAGCACGAGGATCCGCCGGCCTCACACGCCGCGGTGATCGGCTCGATCCAGTTCGGCGGGTTCAGATGCATCTTCGGCCACACCCACGGCGTCATCGCCGTTGAGCAGACGTCGATGCCGGCCCGAAGGAAGCGTCCGATCACCTCGATGTTGGCGTCGGCCTTGGCCGCCGTGGGTCCGTAGTGCACCAGCGCGTCGGGCTTGCACGCGATCAGTGCGTCGACGTCGTCGGTGGCGAGGATCCCCACCGGGTCGGGCAGTCCGCAGATCTCACCGACGTCACGGCCGACCTTGTCCGGGTTGCTCACCCCGACGCCGACGAGTTCGAACTCGGGATGTCGCAGCACCTCCGGGATGATCATCTTCCCGACGAAGCCGGTCCCCCAGACCACGACACGTTTTGGACCGACCCGCTCAACCATGTCAGTGAGATCCCTTCGCGCGCAGCGTGTACCGGCGTTCGGCGTAGATCAAGTCGTCGCGCCACAACCGGGCCGCGGCCACTCTCATCAGTGGCTGGATCAACGGGGCGGCCTTCAGCGACATCTTGAAGCCCGGCCGCTCCGACTGCGCGATGACGGCCTCGATCACCGCGGTGCGCGGCCGGCCGTCCGGGCCGGTTCCGATCGGGGTGGCGTGGGTCTCCACCACACTGCCCGCGCCTTCGCCGTCGACGATGTGCATGACGATGGTGCGCGGCTCCGGGACGGTGAACTCCGCGATCACCGGCACGCCGAGGCGGCCGAGGTGGAAGGTGACGGCCACCTGGAAGATGTCGGCGTCGTCGTCGGCATCGACCGGCGGGGCGCTGAGCACCTCGAGATGGGCGAACGAGTACGGGTGGAACCAGGCGCCGTGCCACGGGTCGAGTCGGTTGGCGATGACGTCGCTCGGTTCGCAGACCCCCTCCAGTCGCGTCACCGCGGCCAGTTGCGGGCCGGACGGGCGGACCGGCAGCACCGGGGCGTCCAGTGGCTGTTCCCGGCCGACCTTGTCCAGCCGGACCCAGACCAGCACACCGTCGTCGTGCGACGGCAGCGGTTTCCAGCCGAACTCCCGGCGGCCCTCCAGTTTCAGCCCGTGCCACGGGCAGATCAGTCCGCCGCATTCCACCTTGCCGGTGGACAGGTCGGCGCCCAGGTGCGGGCAGGACGCCGGGCCGACGTGCAGACCGCCCTGCTCGTCGCGCCAGGCCACCACGTCCACCCCGGCGACCTTGGCGCCGAACGGGCGGTCGGACCGGATGTCGGTGCTGGCGGCGAAGACATACCAGTTGCCGCTGGGCCGGGCCAGGGCCCGGCGCAGGGCGGCGTCGATCAGCGCGGGCTGGGCATCTTGGAACGTCGGCTTCTGCCGGGCCCAATCCATCTTCGGAATGATCTGCAACGGAATGTCTTTGGGAATCCGTTCACCGATCCGGGACAACAGGCCCATGTCAGCTCGCTCTCTCCGCCAGCCGCCGCAGCACCCGGGAGCGTCCCTGCAGCGGCACCGTGTGCAGGGTGTGTCCGCTGACTCCCCAGCCCGCGAGCAGCTCGTTGGCAGCCGTGAATCCGGTGGTGGCAGCGCGTTCCATCAACGCTACCGGCAGGTCGATGCGAATGCCGTCGCCGGCCAGCATCAGGCCGGGCACCGGGGTCACCACCGTCGGGCGTCCTGCGTGCGAGCCCGGCGCCAGTAGTGGGCAGTCCTGTCTGAACAGGATGCGCTCGGCGACCACACCGGCCCGGGCGGTCTCCGGGTAGAGCTGGTGCAGCCGCGCCAGCATCTTCTCCCGCAGCCCTTCGAACGGAGGGGGATCCACCACCGAGTACGAGTGCACCTCGACCACCGAGCCGCCGTGCTCACGAGCCCACTCGGCGGCTTGGCGTTCGTAGCGGCTCACCACGCTGATGTTGTCCACCGGCTCCAGGCCGCCGGTGCCGAGGAAGTCCGGGCGGTCGGCCTGTACCGGCGAGTCCAGCCACAGCCGCTGCACCACGAACGGCGGAGCGACCTTCATCGCGGCCACCCGCCCGCGCCAGTCGTCGTCGCCGAGATCCGGTGAGGCCGCCACGATGCGCTGCAGGCCCTCGACGTCGGCGGCCAGCACCACCCCGTCGGCGTCGATCACGGCGTCGCCGGTGCGAACCTGGAACGTGCGCGATCCGCCGAGGCCGATCGACTCCGCGGAGACGCCGGTGTGGAACTTCACGCCGTGACCGGACAGATACTGCCCCAACGGATTCCACAGCGCGGTGTCGAAGTTGGACGCGGCAACATCGAATACCAGGCCCTCGCTGGAGCCGAGGAAGTAGATGTGGAACATCGCCGCCAGTTCCGCCGCCGACAGCCGCTCGGGCCGGGCGAAGAAGCTGCGCGCGAACACCTCGAAGGCCAGGTGCCGGGCAGCGATCGGGAAGTTGATGTCGCGCAGGAACGACTCGGCGTCCTGGTGGTCGAGCTTCTCGTAGATGCCCGGGACCGTGACACAGGCCAACGGCGCGGCGGCTTTGGAGTTGAGCCGCAACAGATCCCGGACCCGGAAGGTCGGACTGCGCAGCGCGAACCACAGACCATTCCACGGCGGCGTCTGCGGCAGGCCCTGGAAGGTGTCGCGGCGGCCGTGGGCATCGACGAGGGGGTAGTCCTCGACCGCCTTGAGCCGCTCCAGTCCCGGGTCACTGCGTCGCAACAGCGCCCGCAGGTTGTAGTACTGCCGGAAGAACGCGTGGAACCCCCGGTTGTTGGCGATTTCCGTCCCGGCCAGCGGTCCGTCGTCGATCGTGTCGTTCCAGCCGGCGACCCGCCCGCCGAGGTTCGACTCGCGCTCCAGGACGTCCACCGAGACGCCCCGCTCGATCAGTCCGGTGGCGGCGGCGAGGCCGGCGATTCCGGCGCCGATCACCACGACGTGCGGTGTGGTCTCCAGCGAGCCGGCGGTCGGCAGTCCGGGCGCTGCCGGATGGGCAACTCGGCGTGGGTCTTTCACGGTGCGTCCCCCATGAATGTGTGCACGATGTTGCGCTGCCAGCCGGGCATGGTTTCGCTGTGCACGCCGGCGAAACCGGCCGACACCAGACGGCGCTGGAAGTCCGCGGCCCCGTCGAAGGAGTTCACGCTGCGCCACAGATGCCGGTAGAGGGTGCTATCGCCGGTCTGCAACCGGCCCGCCGGGATGATGATGCCCCAGCACACCGCGCTCCAGATCGCCTGTGCGGCTTTGGAGTCGGCCACCGAGTACTCATGTACGGCCAGTGGTGCGCCCGGGCGCAGCAGTTCGCGGAACCGCCGCAACTGGGCGTCCGGATCAGCCAGGTTGCGCAACAGGTAGGCCGCGAGGATCCCGTCGAACGCACCCGTCACCCCCGCCTCGGCCAGTGCCTCGATGGGGGTGTGCACGAACCGTACCGAGTCCGGCCAGGTCTTGGCGGTGGCCTGTTCGAGCATTCCGGCCGAGGCGTCCACGGCGACGATCTCGGCGTGCGGCGCAGCCTCCAGCAGTGCGGCGGTCGAGGCGCCCGTGCCGCAACCGGCGTCGAGCAGCCGAAGTCCCCGGCCGCCGTTGGGGATCCGCATCCGGCGTGCCGAGATCCGGAGATGGTTGTGATACCCGGGATTGGCGCCGACGAGGCGGTCATAGGCGCGCGCGCCGACGTCGAAGGCGCCCGGGACCTGGGCCTTGGGCAGGCCCGTTCTGAGCATGTCAGCGCGGTCTGCGGTCACTGCTTCTGCCCCTGCTTGACCCAGAGCAGCAGGACGGCGGTGACCAGTGCCCACCCGAACAGGAAGTCCTCCACCGGGATGTCCCACGGGAATCGCAGGCCCGAGGTGTGATCCTCGTTGTAGATGACGATCGGAGCGGACAGCTTGGTCAGCCACCCGTCCGTCAGGATCTGGAACCCCACCACGATCACCATTGATATCCAATAGGCCGGCTTGCGGAATAGGCCGGTGCGCAACACCGCCAATTCCAGCACACACACCACCACGACGGCGACGATGGCGGGCAGCGTGTAGCCCAGGCCGATCACCGCCCGGCTCCGGGGCGTTCGGAGCGTGGCCGGCGCAGCATGCCGAGGATGGCGCTGACCGCCGAATACGTCAGCAGACCGCACAGCGGGATCACCAGGAAGAACAGGAATTCCTCCAGCGGCATGAACGGCACGTCGATCCCGCTGACGTAGCGGGGGTTGTAGTGCCAGATGTGCAGCGCTATCGCGATCGCGTCCCACACCAGAAAGACCAGCGCCACCGGCAGCAGTGCCCGCAGCAGACGCACGGGCTGGCGGTAGACCCCCTTACCGAAGATCTCCAGGGGCAGCGTGATGAGAATGCACCCGCCCAGTAGAAGCAGGTACTGCCAACGCTCGTTCAATGCACGCCCCGGGCCCGTTTGGCCCGGACCAGCCCCCCGGCGAACACTGTGAAGCGACGGAACTTGCCCACCGAGGCGCGCTCGCGGAAGACCTCGAAGTCGATCTCCTCGATCCGGTTCAGGATGTCGGAATACAGGGTCAGGGCGGTCTGCACGCAGGGCCGCGACTGCGGCGCCAGCAGGGCGACGCCCTTCCTGGCCTCCTGGTAGATCTCGCGGGTCACGACGTGCTGGGCCTCCAGTGCCTGCCGGACCCGGGGATCGGTGCGGCGGTTGGCGTGGCACCACATCAGCAGTTCGCGGTCGACGCCGAAGGCGGCCAGTTCGTCAGCAGGCAGGTAGACCCGGTTGCGCTCGAGATCCTCGTTGATGTCCCGCAGGAAGTTGGTCAGCTGGAAGGCCTGACCGAGCGCCTCGGCGTACGGTTCGGCGTCGGACACCGGCCCGACGGTGCCCAGGATGGGCAGCATCTGCAACCCGATCACCTCAGCCGAACCGCGCATGTAGTGATTCAGCGCCGCGCGATCGGGATAGTCGGTGACGGTCAGGTCCATCCGCATCGACGTCAGGAATTCGTCGAACAGGCTCAACGGGATGTTGTACCTGCGGGCGGTGTCCAGCACGGCCGGCAGCACCGGTTCGTCCTCGGCGCCGTTGAAGAACTTCGCAGCCAGTCGCTCCAGGCGTGCCTCTCGTTCGGCGACCGTGGCCTCGGAGGTCAGGTCGTCGAGGATGTCGTCGGCGTAGCGGGCGAAGCCGTAGAGAGCGTGCACCGCCGGCCGCTGCGAGGGCGCCAGCAGTCGGGTGGCCAGGAAGTAGGTGCGGCCGTGTTCGGCGTTGAGACTGCGGCAGTACCGGTAGGACTCCCGCAGCCGTTCGTCGTCGATCCCGGCGGCCTGCAACTCGGTGCGGATCATCCCTTCACCCCGGCGATAGTGGTCCGCGAACGATCTTGAGCAGGACCGGTGATGCGCTGGGCCGCAAGGCGGCCGGACAGCAGTGCGGTCGGCACACCCACGCCCGGCACCGTCGACCCGCCGGCCAAGACCGCGTTGTCGATGCCGCGAACGAGGTTGGCCGGCCGGAACGGTCCGGTCTGGGAGAAGGTGTGCGCCAGCGCGAACGGGGTTCCCGCCGTCATGCCCTGACGGGCCCAGTCAGCCGGGGTGACGACATCGAGGATGTCGGCGTCACGGTCCAGTCCGGGCAGCAACCGCTCGGCCGCGGTGGAGAGCATCTCGTGGGCGTAGGCGTCGCCCCGGGCGGCCCAATTGATCTGTCCGGCTTCGAGATTCGGGCAGGGCGCCAGCACGTAGAGAAGATCGCGCCCGGGCGGGGCCAGCGTCGGGTCACCGGCGGTGGGCCTGGTGATCAGCAGCGAGGGATCGCTCATCAGGGTGCCGTCGTTGATGATCTCGTCGAAGGTCTCCGACCACTTGCCGCCGAAGCTGATGTTGTGATGCTCCAGCTTGTCGCCCACTGACGGCACGCCGACATGCATCACCACCGCCGATGGGGCCAGCCGCATCTTGATCGGGCGGCGCGGCGTGCGCCCCAGCAGCTGGTAGGTCAGCGGCAGTTCGGTGGTGAGAACCACTGCGTCACAGGCGATTCGGTCACCGGCATCGGTGCGCACCGCGGTGACCCGAGACCCGGACTGCTCCAGGGCGGTCACGCTGGTCGAGTACCGGAACTGCACACCGGCCTTCTGGGCCGCGGCGGCCAGCGCCTCGGGTACCGCGCGCATACCGCCGCGCGGGAAGTACACGCCGGCGACGGTGTCCATGTAGGCGATCACCGCGTACGCGGCCAGCGCATGCTGCGGCGGGACGCCGGCGTAGAGGGCCTGGAAGGTGAAGATCCGTTGCACGCGTTCATCGGTGATGAACTTGCTGACCATCTTCTCCCAGCCGCGGAATCCGCCGATGGCGGCCAGCCGGGCCAGCTGCGGGGTCAGCAGCGAGAGCGGGGACTCGAAATTCGCGCCGATGAACCCTTCGATCTCCAGCTTGTAGAGGTCGGTGAGCCACTGCCGCAGCCGCTGATAGCCGGCGGCCTGGTCGGGCCCCGCGAACTGCTCGATGGCGGCGGTCATCGCCGCGCCGTCGGTGTGCACATCCAGCGACGTACCGTCGGCGAACGAGGCGCGGTAGGCCGGGTCGAGCGGCAGCAGTTCGAGGTGGTCGCCCATCGAGGCGCCGACGGCGTCGAACGCCTCCTCGATGATGTCGGGCATGGTGAGCACCGTCGCGCCGGTGTCGATGCGGTAGCCGCGGATGTCGGCCTGGCCCACCCGGCCACCCGGGAACCCTTGGCGCTCAACGACGGTGACCGTACGGCCCTGGCCGGCGAGTTGCATCGCCGCCGACAGCCCGGACAACCCTGCGCCCACCACCACGACGCGGTCGGTCGGTCCTGGAACAGTTCGCATCATCGGCTCCTCACCTCAGGTGACCCTCGAAGTGCACGCCGCGGCCATCTGGGCCAGTGCATGTCGCACCGAGTCGTCGATCGGGATACCGGCGAGGTGTTCGTCGGCGGCGTTCACCCGTTCGGCGATCATTTCTTCGATCCAGTCCGGTGCTCCGGTGGCCGCGATCAGGTTGCGCCAGTGCGCGATGTCGGCCTCTCCGAGGGCGTCGGCGTTCATCAGTTCGACGAACTGCCGGCCGATCGCCGGCTCGGCCATCTGCTGGGCGACGACCACGACGCTGGTCGCCTTGCGCTCGGCGAGGTCCCCGCCGGCAGGCTTACCGGTCAGGTCCGGCGATCCGAAAACTCCGAGCAGATCGTCGCGCAGTTGGAAGGCCTCACCCACCGCTTCGCCGTAGGCCCCCAGCGCACCCAGCAGGTCCTCCCGGCCGGCCATCGCCGCGCCGATCTCCAGCGGGCGACGCACGGTGTAGTTGCCGGATTTGCGCCGGGCCACGTCGAGCACGGACTCGAGGGTGGGCTCCGCCCCGGCGTCGTTGGCCACGTCGGCGAACTGCCCGACGGCCAACTCCACCCGCATCGCGTCGTAGTGCGGCCAGGCCCGTTCCAAGGCGGTCTGGGCCACACCGCTCTCCCGCATCATCTGCTCGGCCCAGACCAGACACAGATCGGACAGCAGGATGGCCAGTGCGGCGCCGAATCTCTCACCGGAACCGGACAACCCACGGCGGCGGTGCCAGTCGCCGAACTGGACATGAGCCGCCGGGCGGCCGCGACGCAGCGGTGAGTCGTCCATCACGTCGTCCTGCAGCAAGGCGAAGGCTTGCAGCAGTTCCAGGCCCGCCGAAGCGCGAAGGGCGGCGTCATCCGGGCCCGCGCCGCACAGCCAGCCGACGTACATGAAGGTCGAGCGCAGACACTTCCCGCCGTCGAGCAACCCGGTCAGGATCTCGGGAGCGACGTCGATGCCGGTGCGGTGCAGTTGCGGCACACACTGGGTGGCGACGAACTCGGCGACGTGGTCCAGCGCGGCGGTGCGGACGGTGTCGCGCCAGGTCTCGAACGCAGGCGCAATTGACGCAGGCGAAATCGACGCAGGTGAAGTCGGCTGCTTTTCAGCGATTACCCGCAACAGCCTCTCCCTCCCCTCGACGGCGTGCCCTTCTATTCAAGACGATGCCCCGCCGACGCGCCTGCCGGGGCGGCACATGGTCACTGTCGTGTAATTTCTCGCCCCTCAATGCGCTCGTCAGGCCATGATCGGGTGATGAACACCTCCGTGGCCGTCGCCGGATCCCGTGCCACCACCGGCAGTGCCGCCGTCGCCGGATCCATCGCCACCACCGGCAGCAGCGCCGTTGCCGGATCCATCGCCACCACCGGCAGTGCCGCCGTCGCCGGATCCATCGCCACCGCGGGCAGCGCGGCGGTCGCCGGCAGCCTGCTGACGGCGTTGTCGATCCTGCTGCACCAGTGCGTGGGATGCGTGCTGTGCGCGGCCTGCCGGCGCTGCGTGGGCTGCCTGGCCTGCGCCCGCTGCCAGGACTGCGTCGGCTGCGTCGGGTGCTACAACTGCTCAGGATTGCGCAATGCGGTGGGACTGCGCGATGTTCACCTGTAACCGAGGGTGCACCTCTAGCGGAAGGACCCGGTGATGGGGCAACTGGACGGGAAGGTCGCCCTGATCACCGGCGCGTCCTCAGGGCTCGGCGCGGCGGTGGCCACGCTTTTCGCCCGGCGCGGGGCCACCGTGTTCGGCATCGCGCGGGACGCCGGGCGGATGGCCGCGGTGTTCGACGAGGTGCCGGGTGGCCAGTACGCCAGTGTCGACATCACCGATCCGCAGGCCTGCCGGGACGCGGTCGAACAGTGCGTGCGGCGATTCGGCCGCCTCGACGTGCTCGTCAACGCCGCCGGCTATCACCAGATGCGCCACACCACCGAGGTCACCGATGAGCAGTGGGCCTATGACCTCGCCGTCAACCTGAGCGCGCCGTTCTACCTCTGCCGTGCGGCGTTGCCGCATCTGCTGGACGGCGGCAACATCGTCAACGTCGCCTCGGTGGCCGGGGTGGAGGGCGAGGTCTATTCGGCCGGTTACTGCTCGGCCAAGCACGGACTGGTCGGTCTGACCCGCGCGCTGGCGGTCGAGTACACCCGGGAACGGTTGCGGGTCAACGTCGTCTGCCCCGGCGGCATGCTGACCCCTCAGGTCACCGAGTTCAGCGCGCCGGACAACGCCGACTACAAACTGATCATGCGGATCGCCGCCCCGCGTGGGCTGATGGAGCCGGCCGATGTGGCGTCGGTCATCGCTTTTCTCGCCAGCGACGATGCCGCCGCCGTGCACGGTGCGGTCTACGAGATCGACAACGGGAAACTTGCCGGCTAAACCGGCGGGGAAAAACTTGCCGGCTAAACCGGCGGGGAAAAACTTGCCGGCTAAACCGGCGGGCAGCTACCGCGCAGCGGCCTGCAGCACGACCGTCTGTTCCGGGCAGTAGATGCTGATCGCGGCGCCGAGGAACTGCCATGCCTGCGACTGCGTCGTGGTGCGGGCCAGATTGCGCGAGACGAACGTCTCCGACGCGTAGGCTTCGCCGTCGACACCGGTGGCCAACCGCTTACAGGCGATCTTGGCCAGCCAGGCGTTGTAATCCCGCTGCCCGTAGATGCCGTAGCCGTGCAGCTGGTTGGCGAAGTCGATGTCCGGATCGGCCTGGGCCGGTGCGGCTAGTGTGACGGCCGCCACGGCCGAGACGGCGGCGGCCAGGATGCGCCTCGAAGTGGTCATATCCGGATTCTATGCCGAACAGTTACATAAGCTAATCTTTGGTCCGTATCCGGTCCACAGTCACGGGGTTTTCAATGGTCAAGCGGTTGAGGCGCAAGGTCGCCCCCAGCGCTGTGGCGATCCCTGTCGGCGAGAACACCGCAGCCAACCGCCACGTCGGAGCGCATCCGGCCATCCCCAGATTCATCCGGCTGTTCTCGGTGCCCATCCTGTTGTTCTGGATCGCTCTGGTGGTGCTGCTCAACGTGGCCGTCCCGCAACTGGAGGTCGTCGGCCAGGAGCACTCGGTGTCACTGGCACCCGATGACGCTCCGTCGCTGCAGGCGATGAAGCGGGTCGGACAGGTCTTCCAGGAGTTCGACTCCAACAGCTCGGCGATGGTGCTGCTGGAAGGCGATGCGCCACTGGGTGAACAGGCCCACGAGTACTACGACACCCTGATCGGCAAGCTCAACGCCGACACCCGCCACGTTCAGCACATCCAGGATTTCTGGGGCGACCCGCTGACCGAAACCGGTGCACAGAGCGCCGACGGCAAGGCCGCCTACGTCCAGCTCTATCTGGCCGGCAATCAGGGCGAGACCCTGGGCAACGAGTCGATCCAGGCGGTCCGCGACACCGTCGCGAAAAACCCACCGCCACAAGGGCTCAAGGTCTACGTCACCGGCCCCGGCGCCATGCTCTACGACCAGCATCACGCCGGCGACAAAGGCGTGCAGAAGATCACCACGGTCACCCTGATCGTCATCTTCGTGATGCTCATGCTGGTCTACCGGTCGATCGTCACCACGGTGATGGTGCTGATGATGGTCTTCATCCAGCTGGCCGCAGCGCGGGGCATCGTCGCGTTCCTGGGCTACCACAACATCATCGGGCTCTCGACGTTCGCCGTGAACCTGCTGACGACCATGGCCATCGCGGCGGCCACCGACTACGTGATCTTCCTACTGGGCCGTTATCACGAGGCGCGCGAAGCCGGCGAGGATCGCGAAACCGCCTTCTACACCATGTATCACGGCACCGCGCACGTCATCCTGGGCTCGGGTCTGACGATCGCCGGCGCCACGTTCTGTCTGCACTTCACCCGACTCCCCTACTTCAAGAGCCTGGGCATCCCACTTGCCATCGGCATGCTGATCGCGGTGGTGGCCGCTCTCACGATGGCCCCGGCAATCCTGACCATCGGCAGCCACTTCGGCCTGTTCGATCCGAAGCGCAAGATGAAGACCAGTGGCTGGCGCAAAGTGGGCACCGCCGTGGTGCGCTGGCCCGGTCCCATCCTGATCGGTTCCACCGCACTGGCTTTGGTCGGCCTGTTGGCACTGCCGTCGTATACGACGAGCTACAACGACCGCAACTACCTGCCGGCCGATATTCCGGCAAACGTGGGATATGCGGCCGCCGACCGGCACTTCCCGCAGGCCCGGATGCAACCGGAACTCCTGCTCATCGAGACCGATCATGATGTCCGCAATCCGGCCGACATGCTCGTCGTCGACAAGGTGGCCAAGAACATCTTCCACATCCCGGGTGTGGGCCGGGTCCAGGCCATCACCCGACCGCAGGGCACCCCGATAGAGCACACCTCGATCCCGTTCATCATCAGCATGTCCGGTGCGACCCAGCGGTTGAACATGTCCTATCTCAAAGACCGCATGAAGGACATGCTCAAGATGGGCGACGACATCCAGGTCAGCGTCGACAGCATGGAGAAGCAGTACGAGATCATGCAACGGCTCGTCGGCGTCACCCACGACATGGTCATCAAGACCAAGCAGATGGTCGCCGACACCAACGAGATCCGGGACAAGCTCGCCGATTTCGACGATCAATTCCGCCCCATTCGCAACTACCTCTACTGGGAACCGCACTGCTACGACATCCCGCTGTGCAATGCGATGAAGTCGGTCTTCGACAGTCTCGACAAGGTCGACGCGCTCACCGACGATCTGCAGGCCACCGTCGTCGACATGGAAAAGATGGACCAGTTGATGCCGCAGATGCTGACGGTCATGCCGCCGATGATCGAGAACATGAAGATCATGAAGACCACCATGCTGACCATGCAGTCGACCATGAACGGCATGCAGGACCAGATGGACGCGATGCAGAACAACGCCAACGCGATGGGCAAGGCCTTCGACGCCTCCAAGAACGACGACTCGTTCTACCTGCCGCCGGAGGTGTTCGAGAACGAGGAGTTCAAGCGCGGGCTGAAGATGTTCGTCTCACCGGACGGAAAAGCGGTGCGGTTCATCATCTCCCACGAGAACGACCCGACCACCCCGCAGGGTCTGGCTCTGATCGACAAGATCAAGAAGGTCGCCTTCGAGTCCATCAAGGGCACCCCGCTGGAAGGCTCGAAGGTCTATCTCGGCGGCACCGCGTCGGCCTACAAGGACATGCAGCACGGCGCTAACTACGACCTGATGATCGCCGGCCTGGCGTCGCTGTGCCTGATCTTCATCATCATGCTGGTGCTGACTCGCAGTGTGGTGGCAGCGGCCGTGATCGTCGGAACCGTCGCACTGTCTCTGGGCACCTCGTTCGGGCTCTCGGTTCTGATCTGGCAGCACATCCTGAGCATCCCGCTGCACTGGATGGTGCTGGCGATGTCGGTGATCATCCTGCTGGCGGTCGGTTCGGACTACAACCTGCTGCTGGTGTCCCGGTTCAAGGAGGAGATCCACGCCGGGATCAACACCGGCATCATCAGATCGATGGCCGGCACCGGCGCGGTGGTGACCTCGGCCGGTCTGGTGTTCGCCTTCACCATGGCCTCGATGCTCGTCAGCGACCTGATGGTGGCCGGGCAGGTGGGCAGCACGATCGCCCTCGGTCTGCTGTTCGACACCCTGGTGGTGCGCTCGTTCATGACCCCGTCGATCGCGGCCCTGCTCGGCCGCTGGTTCTGGTGGCCGCAACGGGTGCGTCCCCGCCCGGTGCCGCAACCCTGGCCGGACCCCGACGCCGGCCCCGACCCATCCGCCGACCGTCAACTTGTGAGCACGAATCCGGGAGGACCATCATGAGCCGTATGCGCAACCGCCTCACCCGCGCGGGCCTGCCCGCCCTGGGTATCGCCCTGATCGCCACGCTGTTCCCCGCGCCGGCCGCCGCCGACGCGACCGAGGACTACCCGATCCCGAACCGGATGCTGCGCACCTCGTGCACGGCCGAGCAGATCATGGCCGCCGCGCGTGACGTCACGCCGGTCTACTTCGAGCGCTACATGATCGACTACAACAACAAGGGCGCCGACGTGCAGCAGGCGGCCCGCGACCGGATCCACTGGTTCTTCTCGATGGATTACGCCGGCCGGCGGCAGTACTCGGAGAACATCGCCACCGACATCTACTACGAGCAGCTGGCCTTCGCCTGGCCGAACTGGGCCAAGCTGTTCTTCAACAACAAGGGCGTCGCCGCCCGCACCACCGACATCTGCGATCAGTACCCCACCGACCCGTCCCTATGGACCTGGTGAAGTCGTGGGTGCGGTGACACCGCGTCCGGCGGTGATCGAGCGCTGGCTCGGCGTCATCGTCGACGGCCGCACCGCCGAACTCGACGAGATGCTCGCCGAGGATGCGGTGTTCTACTCCCCCGCGGTGTTCACCCCGCAGCAGGGGCGGGAGAAGGCGGCCACCTATCTGCGGGCGGCCGAGAAGCTGTTCAGCACCACCGACTTCCACTACGTCGGGATGTGGTTCGGGGAGCGTTCGGCGGTGCTGGAGTTCGCCGCCCAGCTCGACGGGGTCACCGTCGAGGGCATCGACATGATCCATTGGAACGACGCCGACCAGATCACCTCGGTGAAGGTGATGATCCGTCCGATCAAGGCGCTGCAGACCCTCGTCCCGCGGATGGCCGAGCTACTCGCCGGTCACTGATTACGGGTTCATTGCGGCTTTGCCCGGCTTAGCCGTGGCTGTGGAAATCCTGAGCGAAGTGTGAGTACAGTGCTGTGAAGGCCACGTCAGGACGGCTTTGCCAGGGTCGATGACCTGCAGTTATTCACCGAGCAGGAGCGAATTGATGAATTCTCCCAAGAACGCCGCGATGCACGTCGGCCGGATCGGGGCGTTAGCGATCGCGTTGGGCGTCGGAGCCGCCATCGCCTCCGGGACCGCCGTCGCCTGGGCCGACAGCGCCGACGACTCGGGCACTGCTTCGGCCACTTCCGACACCGGTTCCCGGCGCGGCCCGGCCCGCGCTGCCACGGCCCGGCGGGGCACGCCCGCGACCGCGGCCAAGCCGGCGACCAAGAGCACTTCTGCACCGGCCGCCGCCACGGCGACCGCGTCGTCGGCGACCAGCCCGGTGTCCCGGACCATCGCCGCACCGGGCAGCGGCACCGGCGCCCCGGTCGACTCGACGGCCGCCGTGACGGCGCTGGCCGTGAGCCGCCGCGAGGGCGCCGCGTCGGCGCGGGCCGCGCAGGCCGCTGCGAACCTCACCTCGGCCGCGAACCTCACCTCGGCCGCGGTCGCGGCCACGCCCACCAGCCTGACCTCGTCGCCGCTGGGCTGGGTCACCGGCCAGCGCAACAACGCCTACCCCGGATCGACCTGGACGCAGACCAACAACACCAGCTGGGCCAACGTCTACGGCACCGACCTGGGCATCATGTGGGTCAACCCGGTCAACGGCTACACCCAGCTCGCCTTCGGCGACACCTTCAGCGGCCCGAACATGAGCGGCGACTGGCGATCGAACGTGCTGCTGCTCAGCAGTGACACCCAGCTCTACAACGGCCTGAGCCTGATCAACACCGGCCCGGCCTACCAGTTCATCCCGGCTGCCCGCGACCAGGTGTTCTTCATCGGCTCGGAGACCACCAACATCCCGACCTCGGCGATCTACACCGACGCCAACAACTACGTCAGCTACATGTCGGTGAAGTCCTGGGACACCCCGGGGCGCTGGACCACCAACTACTCGGCCGTGTCCGAGTACGACGAGGCGACCGGCAAGTGGATTCTGCAGACCTCCACCATCCGCTCCGCGGGGTTGTTGCGGGCCAGGCAGGCCTGGCACTTCGGCGATCAGAACTTCCAGCAGATGGCCTACGTGCTCGAACCGGAGAGCAACGTCGCCCCCGGCGAGACCCGCTACGTGTACGGGTTCGGAACTCCGGCCGGCCGCGCCGGATCGGCCTTCCTGTCCCGGTTCGCCGAGGGTGACATCACCGATCTGACCAAGTACGAGTACTGGGACGGCAGCGCGTGGACTTCCAACCAGGCCTACGCCGCCCCGGTGCTCGGTGACTCGCCGAACTCCAGCGGAATCTTCGGCTTCGTCCGCGATCTGGCCAACAACCCGAACTTCTTCGGCGGCTGGTTCGCCGGGCTCATCGGCGCCAAGACCGGCGGCAACGTGAGCGAATTGTCGGTGCAGTACAACGAGTATCTCGGCAAGTACGTGACGCTCTACGGCAACGGCCTCAACAACGTGGTGATGCGCACCGCCGACACCCCGGAGGGCACCTGGTCGGATCCGGTCACCATCGCCACCTCGATCACATACCCGGGCCTGTACGCGCCGATGATCCATCCGCTGTCGGGCACCGGCGAATTGACCGACGCCGCAGGCGATCCCGACGTGAACAACCTGTACTGGAACATGTCGATCTGGAGCAACTACAACGTCGTGCTGATGAAGACCGACCTCACCACGATGAAGACCACCGCGGTCTAGGTGCAGATCGACGTCCGCGCCGGGGCGGCTGCCCTGGCGCTCGGGATAGGGCTGGGTGTCGGTGCGGCGCTCGCGACCGCGGCGCCGGCCTCCGCCGACAGCGCCGACGCGCACTCCTCGGGGCCCACCACCCACCGCGTCGCACCGGCGGCCGCGAGAGGGACGGCCAAACCGGTCATGCGGCGGGACGCACGGCCCCGCGCGGCGGTTCAAACCGGCGCTACCGCAGGGCCTTCCATCAAACCCACGGCATTGAGTCCGTACGCCCTGAGCAGTGGCACGACCACGGCTAGCGAACTCAGTGGCCTGACCTACGCGGGCGGCACCACCTACTACTCGGTCGGCGACAACGGGGCCGGCTCGATCTGGCAGGTCTACACCTCGGTCACCTCGACGCTGGGCGGGATCAGGTCGGGGTTTGTCGACACCGGCATCACCGCCCCGGCCCTGGGCCGCGATTCCGAGGGCATCGCCCTGACACCGTCGGGCTCCGGCGTCTGGGTCTCCGACGAAATCGCCTCCACCATCACCGAATTCAGCCTGTCGGACGGAGCGAAGACCGGTTCGGTCGAGGTGCCGAGCATCTACCGGCCCGCCAACGTCCAGGGCGACTTCGGTCTGGAATCACTCGCCTACGGCGCGGGTGCCCTGTGGACAGCCAACGAAGAAGCCCTCCGGACCGACGGGGCGCTGTCCACGACGACAGCCGGCAGTTGGGTCAGGATCCAGAAGTTCAACGGCCCGGACTTCGCGCCGGCGAGCCAGTACGCCTATCGCACCGATCCGATCGCCGAACTATCGCCGTTGATCGACGTCGAACGAAGCGGCCTGGTTGACATGGTCGCCCTGCCCGATGGGCAGGTGCTGACACTGGAGCGCGAGCTGGGCGGGTTCCTGCCGATCTTCCGGTCCCGCATCTACCAGGTCGGTCTCACCGAGGCGACCGACGTCGCCGTCCTGCCCAGCCTCAGCAACGGCGGCTTCACCCCGGCCACCAAGACACTGCTGTGGGAGGGCTACTTCGCCTTCACCAATTTCGAGGGAATCACCTTGGGGCCGCGGCTTTCCGACGGTTCCTACACCCTGCTGCTGGTGTCCGATGACGGCGGCGGCGAACTGGCGCAGCGCCAGAGCCTGCTGAGCCTGACCCTGCGCGGCGTCACGACCGCCTAGCAGTTCAGCAGGACCCGTTCGAGCGTGTCATGCTCGGCCGGCGTCACCCACAACCCGTAGGCCGCCTTCACCTCGACGATCCGGGATGCGTAGGCGCACCGGTAGGAGTTGTTGGGCGGCAACCAGGATGCCGCGTCGGAATCGCCCTTCTCCTGATTCACCCACCCGACGGTGGCCTGCAGGTTGCGCGGATCGTTGGCGAAGTTCTGCCGGGTGAAGTCGTCGAGTTGCTGCGCCCCGGTCTGCCAGGCGTCCGACAGTGCGACGACGTGGTCGATCTGAACCTCGGCCGAACTACCCGGGCCGCGCTGGAAGGCAACGGTTTCCCCGGTGTAGGGGTCGTTGAGGATCCCGCTGAGCACGGCGCATCCGTTGGAGCCCGGCTTGGTCACCACGTCGAGGAGGTCGCGGCGCAGGATGTCGTTGCGGGTGTCACAGCCGTTGTGACCGTCGGCCACCGTGACGTCGTCGGTCCAGGCATCGCCGAACTGACTGCGCGAGTAGCCGGATTTCGGGGCCCGGCCCTTGACCGGGATACCTGCCAATTCGCCGAGCGCCGCGCCGGCTTCCGCTCCCGCCGTCGGCGCCGTGACACCACCCCCGAAGACCGCGGCAACCATCACCGCGACCAGACCGCTTCGCACCACGCCGCTCCCCCAGGACATTTCAAGAGGCTACAACCGGGGTCGGACAACAATCGCCGCCCCGAAACCACTCGTCGTCGCGGCTAGCCCCACCAGAACGCGGTCGCGATCGCGATGTACAGCGCGATCAGCACCGCACCCTCGAACCAGTTGGACTCACCGTCAAAGGTGACCAGCACCGCGACCAGCGCGGACATCATCATCGCGGCCAGCAGCAGCGGCGAGAACACCAGGTCGAAGCCCGGCTGCCCGAGGAAGCCGGCGGCCAGCACCACGATCGGCGCGATGGTCAGCGCGATCTGGACCGGCGACTGCAGGACCACCTGCACGGCGTAGTCCATCTGGTTCTTGGCCGCCAGTTGGATGCCGACGAAGTTTTCCACCGCGTTGCCGGCGATCGCCACGATCACCAGACCGGCGAACACCTCGTTGACCCCGGCGGCGTCCATCGCCGGTTGCAGGGCCGAGACGAACCACTCCGAGACGAACGCCGCGCCCAGACCGGCGATGGCCAGCATCCCGATCGCCATCGCCATCGGCCACTCCCCGTGCGCGGTCGCCGTGCTGGCGGCCTTGGCCGAATCCGGGCTTGCCGCAATGGGAGACGCGCCGCGCTGATGCGCATGGCCCTCGTGGACGACCTGATCATCCTTCTTGCCGCCCAGGGTGGCCGGCAGCGAGAGCGCGAACAGCACGAGCATGACGACGGAGACCACCACCGACACGATCCGCTCGTGGGTGGCGGCCGGCGTGTGCATGGCCGAGGTCAGTGACGGCACGGCCAGGATGAACACCGCCAGGGTAAACATCAGTCCCAGTGTGCGCCCGTCCTCGGCGGCGAACCGTTGCCGGCCGTGCTTGAGGCCGCCCACGACGAAGGCCAGGCCGAGCACCAGCAGAACGTTCGCCAGGATCGAGCCGACGATGGTCGCTTTGACCACCGCGAAAAGCCCGGCCTTCAGCGCGAAGAGGATGACGAACAACTCCGGCAGGTTACCCAGCGCAGTCTGCAGAATGCCGGTGGCGTTGGGCCCCAACCGATCTCCGAGGGCCTCCACTGAACGTCCGACCAGCGACGCCAGCGTGGCCAGTGCCACCGCAGCCACGACGAAGGCGAGCACGGCGTTGGCGTGCGCGTAGTGCAGTACCCCCGCGGCCACCGCCGCGATCAGCGTGATCGTGAACATGATGCGGTCGCGCCCGGTCAGCAACGGCAACTTTGCGGGGTGTGTAGTCGTCACAGGCCGAAGTTTGCCAGAACTGCGCGAGCCGGACATAGAGTTGCGCCATGTTCGCCGATGCCATGACGATTCCACGACCGCTGAACAAGATCGGTGAGATCGCCCGTAACACCCGGGACGCCGGATTCTCCGGACTGGTGCTCACTGAACTCGGGCGCACCGCCTACCTCAACGCCGCAGTGGCCTCCCAGGCCGCGCCCGGCCTGGCGTTGTCGACCGGTGTGGCGGTGGCGTTCCCGCGCAGTCCGTTCGTCACCGCGGCCACCGCGTGGGAATTACAGGAGGCCACCGGCGGGAGCTTTCGGTTGGGCCTCGGCACCCAGGTGCGCACCCATATCGTCCGGCGCTACGGGGTCGAGTTCGAGAAGCCGGGCCCGCGCCTGCGTGACTACGTGCTCGCGGTGAAGGACTGCTTTACCGCATTCCGCACCGGCACCCTCGATCACCACGGTGAGTTCTACGACCTGGACTTCATCACCCCGCAGTGGAGCCCGGGCCCGATCGCCGTGCCGGATCCGAAAGTCGATGTGGCCGCGGTCAATCCGTGGATGCTGCGGATGGCCGGTGAGGTGGCCGACGGGGTGCATGTGCACCCGATCGGCGAGCCGGGCTATCTGCGGCGCCACGTGTTGCCGAATATCGAGGCCGGCGCCGCCAAGTCGGGGCGTTCGGCGTCAGAGGTCGACGTGATCCTCCCGGTGCTCACGATCGCCGGAGACACCGACGAGGAACGGGACTCCGAACGCGAGTTCGTGCGCGCCCAGATGAGCTTCTACGGCAGCACGCCGAATTACGCGTTCATCTGGGACGAGGCCGGATTCGACGGCACCACCGCACGCATCCGGGAGAAGCAGAAGGCCGGCGACGTCGCCGGAATGGCCGCCCAGATCACCGATGAGCACATCGCCGCGTTCGCCACCGAGTCGACCTGGGACGGCCTCGCCGATGCGCTGGCCGCCAAGTACGCGGGCCTGGCCACCCGCATCGTGCTGTACAACGCGCTCAATGTGCCCGAACGTGTTGAACGCTATGGCGAGGTCGCGCGGCGTTTGCAGTCCATCGCCGGCTGAGCAACCTCACTCGCGGTTGAAGTTGATCACTTTCCCGCGGTTGATCGACACCCAGTCGCGGGCCTCCAGGTAGGGCCGGAACGTCTCCACGATCGCCTGCTCGTCGGCGGGCGTCTTGGGCCGTTGCAGTTCGTAGAGGTGCGGGAACTCCGTCCACGCCAGCACGGCGTCCCACAGTCGCACCGCCGCATCGCCGGTGGGCGGGTCGATCAGCACCGGCCCGAACAGGCACTGCCCGTCCGGAAAGAACAGCGTCGGCACCCCGTAACCGCCGGCGTCGACCACTCGCCGATGGTCGGCGAGCACCTCGTCGTTGGTGGTCGGGTCGGCGATGGCCTGGTCGACCAGGCCGGGCTCAAAGCCCAACTCCGCCAACAGATACCGCGCGACGTCCGGATCGTGCGGCTTGTGACCGTCGACGTGCAGCGCCCGGGCGGCCCGTTCGTACCAGACGTCGACGTCGTCCATCGAACCCCGGCGCAGCAGGGCGCCGATCCGCATCATCGACCACCCGTAGGACCACTCGCGCTCCCACGGGTGCTTCTTGCCCTCGACGCGGTTGATCTCCTCGAGGCTGAAGAACCGCCAGTTGATCTGTAGTCCGGTGAGCTCGCGCACCTCCCGGATCCAGCGCGAGGTCTGATAGGCGTACGGGCACATCACGTCGAAGTGGAAGTCGACATGGGCGGGGCGTTGCGGGCTTCCCATACGGCCACCCTACGTCCGCGAGATCGACACCACGGTTGCGATTCACCCTACGGCCACAGCCCCGATGTCGATCTCGCGGCGGAATGCCCTTATCAGGAGGCGGCGTTGGGCAACAGCGCCGGGCAGTTTCCCGCCTCGTCGGCGGCCAGCTCGAAGTGCCACAGTTCGTTGGCGTAGATCCGGCACAGCCCGAACCGGGCGCCGTTGGCGATCAGCCACTGATCGGCAGCCACCCCGCCGATGTCGACCGCTTCGCCCTGAACGTGGCGGGAGCGTTCCGGAGTCTGCACGTACTGCCGGGCCGCGGCGAGGCTGCCGTAGGTCGCCACCGCGTCGTCGAGCAACTGCTGCTGGAACTCCGGCGAGCGCCATCCCGACGTGATGGTCATCGTGACCCCGTCGGCCGCCGCGGCGGCGGCGGCCTGCTGAACCGCGGCCCGCAGGCGCGGATCGAGGTTGCCGACGGCCACGTTCCCCAGGTCGTAGGGACTCAGTGCCTGAACATCGGCGCCCGCAGTGCCGGTGCCGGCGCCGAGGAACGCAACGGCGGTGAACCACGCTAGGAAGAGCCTCATGATGAGACCATCATCCCTGACAATCCTGGGAGGTTTGCTGTGGCGCTTGTCCTGGCGTACGGAGTCGTGCTGCTGATCAGCGTGTCGCTGTCCGGCCTGGCGGCCCGCACCGTGCTGTCCACCGCGCTGCTCTTCCTACTGGCCGGCGCCCTGCTCGGGCCCGGCGGTCTGGGTGTGGTCAACAAGAGTTCCGAGGACGAGATCGTCGCGGTGCTGGCCGATATCGCCTTGTTCACGGTGCTGTTCACCGACGGCCAGCGGGCCAGCGTCCCGGCGCTGCGGGCGGGCTGGCGACTGTCCGGCCGGGCGCTCGGCCTGGGCATGCCCCTGGCGATGATCGGGATCGCCGTGCCGGCGCACTACCTGGCCAACCTGGACTGGGCGACGGCGTTCCTGCTCGGGGCGATCCTGTCGCCGACCGATCCGGTGTTCGCCTCGGCGCTGGTCGGCCGCCCGGACATCCCGTTGCGGCTGCGCCGGCTGCTCAACGTGGAATCGGGACTCAACGACGGCCTGGCCCTGCCCTTCGTCCTGATATTCCTCGCGCTGGCCAAACACGAGAGTTCGCATATCAGCGAAGTGCTGCTGGAACTCGTCCTCGGTCTGGTCATCGGTGTCGGCGTCGCAGCCCTCGTCGCGCTCGCGTGGCGCAGCAAGATCCTCACCGCCGAGCCGCGGCTACAGCCGCTGGGACCGGTGGCCATCGCCATCGTGGTGTACGCGACTTGCCATCTGACCCATGCCAATCCGTACCTGGCGGCCTTCGCCGCGGGTTCGGCGCTGGCGACCCTGGACCATGTCGCGGCCGAGGCCTTCGAACCGTTCGGCGATCTGCTCTCCGAGATCACCAAGTTCGCCGCGCTGCTGTTGTTCGGTGCGCTCATCACCCCGGATCGGCTGTCGCATCTGGGATGGCAGGGCTGGCTGCTGGCCGTCGTGGCCATCGTCCTGGTGCGGCCGGCATCCATGCTGCTGTCGCTGATCCGCACCCCGATGCCGCGCTCGGAACGGCTCACCGCGGCCTGGTTCGGCCCCAAGGGCTTCGCGTCGGTGGTCTACGGCCTACTGGTGCTGCAGGCCGGAATACCCAACGGCGAGAAGCTCTTCGACCTGATCGCCGTCACCATCGCGCTGTCGATCATCCTGCACTCCTCGACCGACGTTCCGGTCGCGAAGAAGCTTCGCATCGAACCGCCGGATCACCTGCCGGCCGGCCAGCCCGACCCCGCCTAGATCCCGCCCGGGTCAGGGGAATTCGATGTGCCGGCCGATACCGGCGGCGGCGGCCCGGTCGAGCACCAGTGCGCTGAGCGCGACGTCGTCCATCGCGATACCCATGTTGAGGAACATCCGGCGTCCGGTGGTGGGCACCGCGACCTGACCGGAGACCACCGCGGCCAGATCGGTGGTGGGCTTGGGCAGGCCGAAGAAGTACATCTTGTCGGCCACCGAGTTGTACTGGCCCGGGTCGTCCACGCTGTAGATCACCGCATTGTCGAACGCCGCCTGGGCCATCGCGTCGTCGTAGTCCACCGGGAGCAGTAGCGCGTTGGGATCGGTGTTGGCGCAATCCAGTTTCGGATCCAGCGGCACCGTGATCACCGTGATCACCAGATCCGCGCCGGCCACCGCATCGGTGGGCGACGACGCCACCCGGGTCACCCGGTCACCGGCCTTGTCCAGCAGATCCTGGGCACGGCCCTGGTTGCGGTCGTAGGCCGTCACGTGGGTGAGGCCGGGATGCACTTCCAGTGCGACTTCAAGGTGGCGGTGTCCCTGCAGCCCGCAGCCGACGATCGCCAGATGCTTGAAATCCCCCGGCACGTGCCGCATGGTCACGCCGGACACCCCGGGGGTGCGCATCTCGGTGATCCAGCCGCCGTCGAGCAGCGCGATCGGCCGACCGGTCTCGGCGTCGTTCATGATCATCACGCCGTAGATGTAGGGCAGGCCCTTGTCGTTGTTGGTCTCGTAACCGGCCACCCACTTCAGGCCGATCTTGTCCGAGCCGCCGAGATAGGCCGGCATCGCATGGATGAACGCCGAGTCCCCGCGCGAGGTCACCTTGGGTTTGGGCGGGTTCTGCACCAGTCCGCGGGCCTTCTGCTGGAACGCGTCGTCGAGAACATCGATGATCTCGGCCCAGGTCAGGCCCAGGGACTCGAGGTCGGCACGGTTCAGGACCAGCATCTGGTTATCGCTCATGCGAAGTACCGTAGTGGCTCGTGATGCAATTACGCATGCGCATGATCACCCCTGCGGTGTCGGTTCTGCTGTCCGGAGTCCTTCTAACAGGGGCCCTCATCACCGCACCACTGGCCGGAGCCGCCGAGACCGGCGGCCTGCGGCCCGATGCACCCGGACCGGCGGTCAACGTCGCGGTGGACATCGACTCGCCGGTCAACTTCATCGCCGCGCAGGCCGCGACGGACGTCGAGGAGTTCTGGGCACAGCGCGGCGGGTTCACCGCGCCCCGCGGGTACGCGGCGTTGCCCGCGCCGGTGACCGGCGACGTCTGCCTGTCGCAGTTGAGCATCGCCAGGTTCTGCAGCGGCGAGATCGCCTGGGATGTGCCCGACATCGAGCACATGGACGCGGTGGGCGGCCCGTTGGCGGTCGTCACCGTGATGGCGCATGAGATGGGCCATCAGATTCAGGCCGCCCGCGATCTTCCGGCCAGCGAACTCGGCGCGGACTGCCTGGCCGGGGTCTACCTGACGTCGATCTCGGATGGACAGTCGCCGCGTTTCACCGCAACTCCCGCCGAAGTCGACGCCGCAATACTGTCGACGATGTACACGATGCAGCCCGATGCGATCCCGGCCCGGATCGCGGCGTTCCAGGCCGGCCACGGCGGGTCCGCCGAGGCGTGCCTGGCGGCCTACCCCGACTGAGGGCTCAGACGTCCGCGTGGATCGGCAGGTCGATCCTCAGGTCGGAGATGTTGACCAGGCCCAGGGTGTAGAGGTTTTCGTAGTTGGCCGCCGAACTGGTCAGCTGCAGCGTCAAGGAGTCGCCGTCGAGCACGGTGTAGGCGATGTCCTCGATGCCCATGCTGATGGTGTGCGTTCGGCCGTCGAGGGTGATCGGGATCGGTGTGACGTTGTTGCCGAGCACCAATCCCGTTGTGTTGTCCACTAATTGGGCGTAGACCGTGCGGCTGTTTCCCAGCCCGGTGTAGCTGAAGCTCACCGTCGGCGCCCCGACGATCTCACTTCCGGCCGGCGGGGTGACGGTCAGGTTGACCGCATTGATCGCCGGACCGGCGTTGGCGATGGAGAACGGCAGGTCCTTCAGTGGGTGCGGCCCCGAACCGCCGAGGAACGGGACGATCCCGAGCACCCCTCCTCCGCCGGACGTGGTGTACGGGGTGGCCTCGTTGAAGCCGGCCTGGAAGGGCAGCAGATCCGAGACGTGGTGCAGCCCGTACTGGTCGTACCACTGGAAGTTGGCGATGTCCTCTGCCGGATTGTCCGGATCGCCGGCGACGTACTGGTCGAGCCACTTGAGGTTGTCGATGAGTCCGCGCGCGTCCTGTTCGGCTGGCGGGTTGGGGATGTCGCAGGTGCCGTGGCCGCCGCAGAACCAGACCATCTTCACCGGCGCGCCAAAGGGATTGGCCAGAATCGTCTGAGCATTGCGGACCGACTCCGACAGCGGGAACAGCACGTCGTGCTCACCCTGGAACAGCAGTGTCGCCGCATGCTCCTGGTTGAGCAGTGCCATCGGCCCGACGCTTCCCAGCAGTGCCTGCTGGCCCTCGGTCAGGTAGCCGGTGAGGTCGCCGGTGAGGATGCCGCCGTAGATCCGCGGGTTGACCCGGGCGCCGGTGAAGGCCAGCGCGGCGGCCAGGATGGTGCCGAAGCCGGTCTTGAACTGACCTCCGGTGGGATACAGCGAACTCAGCAGCGAGTTCCACGCGATCTCGGGAATGATGGCCAGGATCCGCGGGTCGACGGCGGTCAGCTGAATTCCGCCGCCGTAGGAGCCGCCAGTCATGCCGACGACCGGCACACCGGTCAGGTCCGTTTTCACCTGTGCGACAGCGGGATTCGCCGAGCCGGCCAGCCAGTTGATGATCGCCGAGACGTCGCGGCCCTCGTAGAACGGGTTGTCGATCTGCAGTTGCCCGCCGGAGGCGAACTCACCGCGCGGGTCCCAGGTGATGACGTTGTAACCGCCGCCGCCGTCGTATGACGGCCCGCCGGGTACCTCGGATGTGTAGGAGTCGCTGCGCAGTGGCGCGATGCCCGGTGTGACGCTGCCGAACTGCTCGCTGGGGAACAACTGGCCGTAGACGTTGGTCGGTTCGGTGCTGGCGATGGAGGCCAGTCCGGAGGCGGCCAGCACGGTGGGGGCCGATTCGACCGCCCCGGTGGAGACATTGATGGCCGGGAAATAGTTGACGCTGATCAGGGTGCCGTCGAAGGACGGCATCTGATAGGTGAACGCGACCGGCCGGCCGGCGGCCTCGGTGAACGGGTTGACCACGAAGGTGACGATGTCGGCGTAGCCGATGATCGGAGACAGCAGATCGCCCAGGACCGGGATCCGGTGCAGCGCCATCAACGCCTGCGGCACCAGCAGTCCACCGAGCGGGCCGAGGAGATTCGAGACGAACTGGTCGAACTGCGAGGTCTGCAACACCATGATCTTGAACGTCTCGGTCTGCGCCGGATCCGTCAGCGTGCTCGCGTACGGGACGTAGGTGAACTCGCCCTTCGGGCCGAAGTTGACCACCGGCAGCAGTGGGCCTTCACCGAGTTTTCCGCCCAGACTGGGGCCGGAGACCACGCTGTAGCTCAACGGCAGATCTGAGGTGGCGTCGAGGGTCCCGCTCAGCACGCCCTCGTTCCAGGCCACCGACGGGTTGACGGCGATCGGACTCGCGGCCACCGACGCCCGCGCGGCCGGAGCGGACGTCTGCTTGGCGGCTGTCCGACTGCTCGGCGCTCGCCTTCCGGCGGCGGCGGCGGACGGCCGCCGATGCGCCGCCGCGGACGTCGCGGCGTGACGGGCTGGATGGACCGCCACGGCGTGCGCCGGCGCAGGCTCGGCCGCGGTGTCGGCCCAGGCCGTCCCGCCGCCCAGCGCCGCACCGACCCCGAGAAATACCGCCAGTCCCCCGACCCGGCCGATGTACCCCGCAGCGCGCATGCCGACACCGTAACGGCTGACGTGCCGCAATCAGGTCACTTCAGGGGTACCCGGCAGGCGAGGTTACGGCGACGAGTCAGCCAACGGAGAGACATCGACCGACACGTCGATCACGCTGTGCTCGGAGTCGGTATAGATGATGCCGCGCAACGGCGGGAGGTCCGCATAGTCCCGACCCCAGCCGACGGTGATGTAGCGCTCGTCGACGAGCTGGTCGTTGGTGGGGTCCATTCCCAGCCACTGACCGTCCGGGGTCCACACCGCCGCCCACGCGTGGGTGGCGTCGATCCCGATCATCCGGTCCTTGCCCGGCGGTGGATCGGTGGCCAGATAGCCCGAGACATAGCTGGCCGCAAGACCATTCGCGCGCAGGCAGGCGATGGCCAGGCGGGCGAAGTCCTGGCAGACCCCCTCGCGGGAGGCCAGCATCTCGCTGACCTTGGTCGAGACCGTTGTCGAACCGGACCGGTAGGTGAAGTCCGAGAAGATCCGCCGGTTCAGATCGCTGATCACCTCGATCAGCGGCCGGCCCGGGGCGAAACTCGGTGCGGCGTAATCACGCACCGCGTCGGTGATCTCCGGGGGGCGCAGATCCAGCGCGAACTCGCATGCCAGCCCGGTCGGCACGGCCGCCTCCCACGGCCGCGAAGCCGCACCCGATTCGTACAACCCGTGCGGCGGCGGATCCACCTCGACCACGGCGGTGCCGACGACGGTCAGCGCATGGTGGCGTTCGGTGATCTGGAAGTAGGAACTGATGTTGCCGTAGGCATCCCGACTGGTGGACCGGTCCGCCGGCGGCGGGTCGATGTCGAGTTCGAACGACAGGCACCGCTGCCGGTCGGTGTCGCGCGGGGTGAGGTGGCCCCGGCCGTAGGAATTGGTGACCGCCGCCGAATAGGCGTACTCGGTGCGGTGTGCGATCCGGTAGCTGCGGGTGGTCATGGCAGCACCCGGCTCTGGTCGGAGCCCCAGATCGGCTGCATGTCACCGGGCAGGGTCAGGTGGGTACTGGTGATCACCTCGGACAGCTCGCTCAGCGCCGCAAGGGTTCCGGTCAGCAGAGATTCCAGCGCTGCCCGGTTCCCGAGACCGTCGACCACCTCCAGGTCCGCGGGGTCCATCCGCCGCAGGCGGGCGCCGATCTCCTCGATCATCCGCTCGGCTCTCGACGATCCGGAGGCGCCGGACAGCGAATGGATTCCCTCCCGCAACCGATCCAGTTGGTAGACAAGCGATCTCGGGTTCCGTTCGTCGAAGAGCACCAGATCGGCGACGGCGGCCACGCTGACCCGGCCCAGATTCAACCGCCGGTAGATCACCGAGGATTCGCACGCCACCAGCGCCGACTCGGTGATGGTCCGCTCGGCCTCCGGGCCACGCACCACCGTGAGGGTGGCACCTAACAGCTCGGCCAGCGTCATCGCCCGCTCGATCCGCTTTCCGACGTCCATCATCGTCCAGCCGGTGTCGTGCACCATCGACTCGGCGGTCAGGCCCGACAACGCGAGCATGCCGACCAGGGTCTGCTGTTGCGCGGTGGCGAGTTGGGTGTCGTCGGCTCCGTATCCGGACGGGGCCGACGCCTGCCCGAGCGCGCGCTCGACCGCACCCAGCACCATCCAGGTGTCGTTCGACATCTGGTCACGAACAGCCCGGGCGGCCAACCCGAGCCGCTCGACCGAATAGGCGAGCGAGCCGGGGCGGTCGCGATCCACGGTGAGCGATCGCAGTGTTGCCGGCGCCGCTTCCGGCTCCCGATCGTCGTCGGTGATCTCACGCACGGCGCCGAGTAGAACCGGCACACATTGACCGGCCTCGGCGTCCTGGCGACGGTTGTACTCGTGATAGCGCTCGCGGGTGACGATCAGCAGCCGGGCCAGTCCCTCGGCACGCTCGGCGTAGCGGCCGATCCAGAACAGGTCGGACAGCACGCGCGGCGAGCTGATGAACTGGGTTCCACTCGGAAGTTCCGTCGTCGGCACCGTCACGCTCTGCTCGGCACCGGCCCGGGTGTGCGACCGGATCCAGATGTCCTTGGCGGCAATCCGGTTCATCGTGAGAGCGCCGGAACCGGATGCCACCACATATCCCAGCCCGCCAACCATCGGCGCATATCCGCTGCGCTGGGAGACGGTGAACAGTCTCATGCCGACGCCGGCGGCCGACAGCCCCTGCTGATCGGTCGGAGCCGTCGAATACTGCGGCAACTCCTGGCCGACCCACTGCCAGGGTTCGGCCTCTATCCTGGCCGCCAACTCCGCGCGCTGGGCCGCCGACAGGGCCGGGCCGACGAATGTTCCTCCGCCGACGGCGGACCGGATCACCAGTGCCGGCATCGCGCCCAGCAGGTGGGAAAGCTCCTTGTCGAATCCTCCCCAGTACATCGGCGGCGACTCCAGCAGCGGCCGCTCACCGGTCAGATGCTCGGTCATCTCCGGCAGAAACCGTTGCACGCCAGGGCTTTCCAGCACCCCGCTGCCCAGGGTGTTGACCACCGTGACCGCGCCCCGGCGCTGGGCCTCCACCAGACCGACGACGCCCAGCCGGGAGTCCGGCCGAAGATCCAGCGGATCGGCGTACTCGGCATCCACCCGGCGCAGCACCACATCGACGCGTTTGAGGGTGCCCAGCGACCGCATCCAGACCTTGCCGTCCCGCACCACCAGGTCGGCGCTCTCCACGAGTGGGAAGCCCAGGACGGTGGCGAGATAGGCCTGATCGAAGGCCGTCTGAGAATGGATGCCCGGACTGAGCACCACCACCACCGGGTCCTCGGCAGCGGCCGGCGCTGCGTCGATCAAGGCCAGCCGCAGGGCCTGGGCGAACGGGGACACCGGACGGGGGCCGATCCGCTCGTAGATGTCGGGGATGGCGCGCGCGGTCACGCGGCGGTCGGCCAAGGCGTAGCCGATCCCGGACGGAGCCTGGGTCCGGTCGGCGTTGACCCGGAACCGGCCGTCGGCAGCCCGGCTCACATCGCAGCCCAGGATGAACAGTTGATGGCGGCCCGGATTGGCGACGCCACGGGCGGCACGGATGTAACCGGGATGGCCGAACAGCAGTTGCGGCGGCAGGATTCCGCCGGTGATCACCCGGCGATCGCCGTAGAGGTCCTCGAGCACCGCGTCGAGCAGCCGGGACCGCTGAACGATCCCGGCCTCCAGGGTGTCCCAATCCGCAGCCGACAGCACCAGCGGGATGCCGTCGAGTTTCCATGCCTGGCCGTCGGTGCTGATGCCGTCGTTGTCGACCAGACGGCGCACCGTCTCGCCGAGTCGGGCCAGGCCGTCGCGGCCCCGGTCGCCGATGAGGTCGCCGAGTTCGCGCCAGGCCGGCCGTACCTCACCGGATCCGTCGACGAACTCGTCGTAACCCGTCCGGTCGAACAGCGCCGCCTGGGCCCGGGCGGCCTGATAGCCCGCCACCAACCGGTCCGGGTCGTGGCCGGAGATGTCGGCGCCGGTGGCCACTACCGACATCTGCCCTCCTCCGCGGTTCGACTGGCCGACTGAGAAACCCAGGGGCCGAGAGAGAACCCTACTTGCGCCCGGGGATCCGCATCAGGTTGCGCACCACCGGAAAGAGCGACTTCTGCCACAGCTTCTGCGAGATGCCCAACGGCGGATCGAGGTTGAGCACCCGCGCGGTGGCGATGGTCTGCGCCTCGGTGTACTTCAGCAGGCCTTCGGCGCCGTGCCGGCGGCCCACCCCGGACTGGCCCATCCCGCCCATCGGCGCCCCGAGGCTGCCCCAGGCCATGGCGTAGCCCTCGTTGACATTGACTGTCCCGCAATGCAACCGGGCGGCGATCGCCTCGCCCTCGGCGTCGGAGGCCGCCCAGACGCTGGCGTTCAGCCCGTATTCGGTGTCGTTGGCCTTCGCCACCGCTTCATCGACGCTCGCGACCGGATAGATCGAGACGACGGGCCCGAAGGTCTCGTTGCCGGCGCACTGCATCTCGGCGGTGACCCCGGTTAGCACGGTCGGCTCGTAGAACAGCGGTCCGATGTCGGGGCGGGCCCGTCCACCGGCGATCACGTTGGCGCCCTTGGCTTTAGCGTCCTCGACGTGATCGGAGACCACCTTGAGCTGACCCTCGGAGATCAGGCTGCCCATGTCGGCGGAGAAGTCGTAGCCGGTGCCGAGCCTCATCGCCCGGGTGGCCGCAGCGAAGCGGGCCGCGAACTCGTCGGCGACGGCCGCCTCGACGTAGATCCGTTCGATCGAGATGCACAGTTGGCCGGCGTTGGAGAAGCAGGCCCGGGTGGCCGCCGCGGCGGCCTTGCCCAGCTTGGCGCCGCGGGTCACGATCATCGGGTTCTTGCCGCCGAGTTCGGCCGAGAATCCGATCAACCGTCGGGCGGCCTGCTCGGCGAGGTGGCGCCCGGTGGCGGTGGATCCGGTGAACATCAGGTAGTCGCAGCGCTCGACGATCGCGGTGCCGACCACCGCCCCCGGTCCCGGCACGATCGCGTACAGCGCCCGTGGCAACCCGGCCCGGTACAGCAGTTCCGCACACGCCAGCGCGCTGTACGGGGTCTGGCTGTCCGGCTTGCACACCACCGCGTTGCCGGCGATCAGCGCGGGCACCGCGTCGGAGGCGGTCAGCGTCATCGGGTAGTTCCACGGCGAGATCACCCCGACCACGCCCTTGGGCTGATATCCGACGGTGGTCTTGCCGATCACCGGCAGCAGCGACTGCACCCGGTGCGGGGCGAGCAGGTCCTCGGAGACCTCCGCGTAGTAGTTGGCGTTGGCCAGCAGGTCGATGACCTCCTCCTGCGCCGCCCAGCGGGCCTTACCGGCCTCGGCCTGCAGCAGGTCCATCAGGAAGTCGCGGTTCGAGGCGATCAGGTCGCGGTAGCGGCGGATCACCGCCACCCGGTCGGCGACCGGACGGCTCGCCCAATCCTGCTGCGCCGCCCTGGCTTTGACGAAGGCTGCGTCCACGTCATCGGCGGTGCCGACCGGAATGTCGGCCAGCGGCCGCCCGGTGAAGACCTCCTCGACCGTCCGGGTGGGCCGGGCGCCGATGTGCTCGATGGCGACCAGTGAACGCAGGTGGTCGAAGATCTCTGATGACGGTGCCGGCATGACTGCCACCTCGGGTCGCCTGATGAAGCTGCTTACAGGGTGTTATCCGACCACACTATCCACTCGGCCGCCGGCCTCGGCAGCCTCGCGCAGCGCGGCCAGTTCAGCCTCGGTGAGCGGCACCTCCACCACCCGGCGCACGCCCTCTCGACCGATCTCGGCCTCGACGCCGACGTAGACCCCGCTGATCCCGTATTCGCCGTCCACCCAGGCGCACACCGGCATCACCGCTCCGGAGTCCTCGACGACCGCCCGGGCCATCCGCGCCGCCGACGCCGACGGGGCGTAGTAGGCCGAACCGGTCTTGAGCAGGCCGACGATCTCGGCGCCGCCGTTGCGGGTGCGCGCCACCAATTCCTCGATTTCCGCGGCGGCGAGCACCTCGGCCAACGGCCTGCCGTTGACGGTGCATCGGGACGGGACCGGCACCATCGTCTCGCCGTGCGAGCCCAGGGTGAGGGTCTGCACCGCCGCGACCGGGACGCCCAGTTTCTCGGCGACGAAGTGGGTGAAGCGGGCGGTGTCGAGCACCCCGGCCTCCCCCATCACCCGATGGTGCGGAAAGCCGGTGACCGACTTGGCCAGCGCGGTCATCTGATCGAGGGGGTTGGTGACGACGACGACGACCGCGTCGGGTGCGTGCACGGCGATGTTGGCGGACACGTCGCGGACGATCCCGGCGTTGACGCCGATGAGGTCGTCCCGGCTCATTCCGGGCTTGCGCGTCACACCGGCGGTCAGCACCACGACGCCGGACCCTGCGATGGCGTCATATCCGGATCCGCCGTCGCCGGTGGTCACCCCGGTCACCAGGGTCTGAAAGCCCTCGATGGACCGCGACTGGCTGATGTCCAGCGCCAGGCCTTCGGCCTTGCCCTCGACGACGTCCGTCAGCACCACCTCGTCGAAGAGGTCGAACTGGGCCAGGCGCATCGCCGTGGTGGATCCGATCGAACCGGCCCCGATGACCGTCGCTTTCAGCATGCGCTCGAGCATGCCAGTGCCATGACTAGACCTTGGCGGCGGCCTGCTCGCGCTGGATCTCCAGCGCGATGTCGATCAGCTGATCCTCCTGGCCGCCGATCAGCTTGCGCTGTCCGGCGCGCAGCAGCAGTTCGTGGGCCGGCACGCCGTAGCGCTCGCCCTGGCGCACAGCGTGTTTGAGGAAGCTGGAGTACACCCCGGCGTAGCCGATGGTCATCGCGTTGCGGTCCAGCTGGCACTCCTGGCCCATCACCGGTGCGACGACGTCCTGAGCCGCGTCGAGCACGTCGAAGAAGTCGATGCCGGTCTTGATGCCGATCTTGTCGAACACGCCGACCAGTGCCTCCACCGGGGAGTTGCCCGCGCCGGCGCCGAAGCGACGCACGCTGCCGTCGATCTGCTTGGCACCGGCGCGCACCGCCATCACCGAGTTGGCGACGGCCAGATCGAGGTTCTCGTGGCCGTGGAAGCCCACCTGGGCGTCGTCACCGAGTTCGGCCTTCAGCGCCGAGACGCGATCGGAGACGTCCTCGAGCACCAGGGCGCCGGCGGAGTCCACCACGTACACGCACTGGCAGCCGGCGTCGGCCATGATGCGGGCCTGCTCGGCTAGCTTCTCCGGGCTGACGGTGTGGCTCATCATCAGGAAGCCGACGGTCTCCAGGCCCAGATCGCGGGCGAAGCCGAAGTGCTGGATCGAGACGTCGGCCTCGGTGCAGTGGGTGGCGATCCGGCAGACCGAGGCGCCGTTGTCGAAGGCGGCCTTGATGTCTTCCTTGATGCCCAGTCCGGGCAGCATCAGGAAGGCGATCTTGGCGTTCTTGGCCGTCTCGGCGGCGAGCTTGATCAGTTCCTGCTCCGGCGTCTTGGAGAAGCCGTAGTTGAAGCTGGAGCCACCGAGGCCGTCGCCGTGGGCGACCTCGATCACCGGCACGCCGGCGTGGTCGAGGGCGGCGACGATGCCCTGGACCTCGTCCTTGGTGAACTGATGACGCTTGTGGTGCGAACCGTCCCGCAGCGAGGTGTCGGTGATCCGGACGTCGAAGGTGTGGTCGTTCATCGCGCTCCTCCAGACACTGCTGCGGCCTCTTTGGCCATTTCCTCGCCGACCTTGGTGGCCGCGGCGGTCATGATGTCGAGATTGCCCGCATACGGCGGCAGGTAGTCGCCGGCGCCTTCGACCTCGACGAAGGTGGTGACGACGTGGCGTCCGCCGTTGACCACCGAGGGCTCGTCGAACTGCGGGTCGCTGAGCAGCCGGTAGCCGGGCACGTAGGTCTGCACCTCGCGGGCCACATCGTGGATCGATTGGGTGATCGCGTCGTGGTCGGCGTCGGCCGGGATCTCGCAGAAGATGGTGTCGCGCATGATCATCGGCGGATCGGCCGGGTTGAGGATGATGATCGCCTTGCCGCGCTTGGCGCCGCCGATCACCTCCACACCACGGGAGGTGGTCTTGGTGAACTCGTCGATGTTGGCCCGGGTGCCGGGACCCGCCGACTCCGAGGAGACCGAGGCGACGATCTCGCCGTAGGCGACCCCGCCGACGTCCTTGGTGGCACGGGACACCGCGTAAACGATCGGGATGGTGGCCTGGCCACCGCAGGTGATCATGTTGACGTTCATCGCGTCGAGGTGCGCGCGCAGGTTGGCCGGCGGGACGACCGCGGGGCCGACGGCGGCGGGGGTCAGGTCGATGGCCTTGATGCCGGCCTCTTCGTAACGCGGGGCAGCGGCCTTGTGCACGTACGCCGAGGTGGCCTCGAACACCATGTCGGGCAGTTCGCTCTGCGACAGCAGCCAGTCGACGCCGTCCGGGCTGGTCTCCAGGCCGAGCTTGCGGGCCCGGGCCAGACCCTCACTCTTGGGATCGATGCCGATCATCCAGCGCGGCTCGAGCCACTCCGAGCGCAGCAACTTGTACAGCAGATCGGTGCTGATATTGCCCGAGCCGACGATCGCGACTGACTTCTTCTGCGGCATGGCACTCCTCTGCTCTGACGACCTGCCTCGAAGCGGAAAATTAGTGGCGTTCGTCGCAGTTCGCGTCAAGTGTTCCGCTCACCGGAAAGGTTGCGAATGGCCGCATACGGTGGCCGTTCCCGATACTGGAACGATACCCTGACGCGGGTGTCCGGGTTTGTGAAAGTTCTCTGGTGAAAGCGCACCGAGTAGCCATCGCCGACAGCGATACCAGTTTCGAGGTGGCACCCGGCGAACGGATCCTGACGGCCGCCCTACGGGCCGGCGCCTGGATCCCCTTCGAGTGCGGCTGGGGCAGCTGCGGAACCTGCAAGGTGACCCTGGTCGAGGGCGAGGTCGACACCCTCTTCGCCGAGGCCCCGGCGATCAGCCCGCGTGACGCCCGGCGCAACAAGGTGCTGGCCTGCCAGACCACCCCGACCAGCGACCTGGTGATCAAGCCGACCTGGGTCGAGGACTCCCCGCGCGACGGCCTGGCCGCCGAGCGCTGCGCCGCGACGCTGACCACCAAGGACGAGATCGGCCCGGCAATCTTCCGGCTGGGCTTCACCCTTGAGCATGTGGTGCCGTTCCGGGAGGGCCAGCACGCCGTCATCGAGGTTTCTGACGCTCTTCGGCGCTGCTACTCGATGTCCAACCGCCCGGGCACCGCCACCGCCGAGTTCATCATGAAGCGCTACGACGGCAAGCTCGGCAGCGAAACCGTCTCGGCGCTGTCCCCCGGCGACGACGTCGTCATCGAGATGCCCTTCGGCGAGATGTGGCTGCAGGACACCGACGCCCCGATCTGCCTGGTGGCCGGCGGCACCGGCATCGCCCCGATCCTGAGCCGCTCTCCGAGGAGGGTGGCACCGCCACCTTCAGCGATCCGGCCAAGGCCACCGCGGCGCTCGCGGGCACCAGCCCGGACCGCTTCATCGCGGACCTGCGCTCCGGACTGGACGAACTGCAACGCCGGGTGCCCGGGAACAAGACCGCCGGCCAAAAAATGGCGGTGGCGGGATTCTGCTTCGGCGGCGGACTGGTGTGGCGGCTGCTGGCCGCCGGTGAGCCGCGACTGTCGGCGGCCGTCCCGTTCTACGGACCAATCCCGGACGACCCCGACTTCAGCGGCTCGAAAGATGCTGCGGTGCTTGGGTTCTACGGCGCCCTCGACGATCGGGTGACGTCGACCGAGCCCGCCGCCAAGGCGGCCCTCGAGCGCGCCGGACTGGTGCACGAACTCGTCGTCGAGCCCGGGGCCGATCACGCCTTCTTCAACGACACCGGCCAGCGGTACAACGCGGCCGCCGCCGCCGACGCCTGGCAGCGCCTGCAGGACTGGTTCGCCCGCCACCTGGCCTGAATCCCACTGCGGCAGAATGAGGGCCGTGCGCGCGTGGGTGGTGTGGTCGGCCGGTCTGCTGGCCTACATCGTCGCCGTGCTCGACCGCACCACCCTCGGGGTGGCCGGCCTCGACGCCGCCAATCGGTTCGGCGCCAGCCCGGCGGTGCTGTCCACGTTCGTGGTGCTCCAACTCGTCGTCTACGCCGGCGCCCAGATCCCGGCCGGACTGCTGCTGGACCGGTTCGGCTCGAAGAAGATGATCCTGACCGGCGGCGTGCTGATGCTGCTCGGCCAGCTCACCATGGCGTTCACCACCGTGCTGCCGGCCGCGATCGCCGCCCGGGCGGTGGTCGGCCTCGGTGACGCCTTCACCTTCATCTCGGTGGTCCGCCTTGTCCCGCACTGGTTCCCGCCCCGGCAGGTGCCCCTGGTGACTCAACTGACCGGCATCTCCGGCCAGTTCGGTCAGGTGCTCTCGGCGGTCCCGTTCCTGACCCTGATCGCGCACTTCGGGTGGACGACGGCGTTCACGGCGGCGGGTGCGCTCGGCGTGGTCTCGCTGACCGTCACCGCACTACTGCTCAGCAACGCCCCCGACAAGGCGGTGATCGACGATCCGAAGACCGATCTGCGGGCCACCCTGCGCAGCGTCAAGACGGTCTGGATGCGCCCTGGCACCCGGCTGGGTTTCTTCACGCACATGGGCACCCAGTTCTCCGTGACGATCTTCACCCTGATGTGGGGTGTTCCCTATCTGACTGCCGCACAACATGTCTCGCGCGACGAGGCCGGCGCTTTGCTGACCGTCTCGGTGGTCACCGCGATCGTGGCCGGGATTCTGATCGGCATCTTCATCGGCCGCCATCCGCACCGGCGGTCCTGGCTGGTGCTGGGCATCATCACCAGCAATGCCGCGATCTGGACGGTCGTGCTCGCGCTGAACTCTCCCGCCCCGCGCTGGCTGCTGGTGGTGCTCGTCGTGGTGATCTCGGTGGGCGGCCCGGGTTCGGTGGTGGGCTTCGACTTCGCCCGCACCTTCAATCCCCGGTCCACCCTCGGCACCGCGCAGGGCGCGGTCAACATGGGCGGCTTCCTGGCCTCGCTGATCCTGATGCAGGGCATGGGCATGGTGATCGGCGCGATGGGCGGCTACTCGTTCGCCTCGTTCCGGGCGGCCTGGTGCCTGCAGTACGTCGCCTGGGCGGTGGCCGTCGTCGGCATCGTCGTCACCCGCCGCAAGGCGTTGCAGACCATCGGTGAGATCGAGGAGAGCGAGTACCTGCTCGAGTTCTTCAGCGACCCGGGCGCCGAACGGGACCGCGACTTACATTCGCGCTGAGCGCAGAGGTTCACCCGGCGGTCAGCCGGGGCCTGCTCTGGGAGGTTCGTCGCGGTCGGGTCGCAGGATCTCTTCAGGGTGGTGGAAGAGATTGACACGGGGCTGACCGCGGTCGAGATGCTTCGGCGGAATCCATTCGGTGCGGTTGTCGCTCTTACGTTTTCGTGTGGTCCAGCCCGTTTCAGTGTCATCGACCAGGCGATTGTCACAGCCGCAGGCCAGGGTGAGCTCGTCGATGTCGGTCTTGCCGCCGTGTTGCCAGTCGCGTTCTGCATGGTGAACCTGGGACCGGTTGAGCGGGGCTGTACAGCCCGGCTTACTGCACCCGCGATCCAGGGCGTACAGGGCCAGACGTTGACCGGGGCTGGCAGTACGCCGGCGGCGCCCGTAGTACAACCGGACCTTCTTCGGGTCGTCGAACAACGCCAGGTAGGGGTGTGCGCCCGCGGCGGCCATCCGGATCAACGTGCGGACGGGCAGCACGCTGCCCCCGCCGGCATGGGCCACTCCCGCCGCCGCGGACAACTCGGCCAGGGTGGTGGTGGCCACGATGGTGACGGGCAGCCCGGCATGCCGACCCAGACTGCCGGATGCCAGCATCGCCCGGCACACCCTCTGCAGCGCGTCATGGGTGCGCTGGGCCGGGCTGCGCACGTCGCCGTCGATCTGGGCCTGGGACGGGACACCGTCAAGACACGGGTCCTGGTCGTCGGCGTTGGCATAGCCTGGGGCGGCCAGCTTGGCGAAGACGGCATCGAGAGTGGCGCGCATCTCCGGGGTGACCCACCCCGTCAGCCGGCTCATGCCGTCGATCCCCTGAGGCCCAAGCGCCAGGCCGCGTTTACGGGCGTGCTCGCGCTCGTCATCCAAGGCGCCGTCCTGGTCGAGGTAGCCCAGCAGCTGGCGGGCGACCTTCCGGAGCGACTCCGGGGTCAGCCCGCCGGCCAGTTCCCCGAGCTGGGACTCGGCGGCCGCCGCGGTGCCCGGATCGACCTCGGCCGGCAGTGCGGCCATGAAGTCGCGGATCACAGCCACATGCTCGGAACCGATCTCCCCGTGCGCCTGGGCCGCCGCGGTCGCCGGCAGCACCGGGTCCAGCCGCTCGCCGCTCACCGCCCGTCGCGCCCCCAGATCGGCGGCGTCAGCCAGCCGCCGCCCGGCATCCGATCCGCTGATCCCCAACCGCTGAGACAGCACCGCCCGCCACGACTTGGCGCCCATCTCCTTGGCGCTGGCCTGCGACTGCAGCTGGGTGAGCAGCGCATGCTCGAAAGCCGGCTGACGACGCCGATGGCGTTCCAGCCGATCCAGCACCGCCAGCACCTGCGGCGCGGTGAGCCCCTCCACCGGCAGCGACGCGAGTTTGTCCCACACCGCCTCAAGCTCATCCAGCCCGGCCAACAATCCCATGAATCGAACATTAGTTCGACCCACCGACAAGTTTGCCCTACGTCACCCGCACGCTGTGGATGTCGACCGCGACCAGCGTCGGGGCGGGCAGGGGACGGCCGAACGGCCCGCGTGGATAGACCCGACGCGTCGTCGGGAACCACAGACCGCCGAAGCGCCGGTAGTCCGAGCACAGGTGCACGGCCCGCGCCCAGCCGCCGACCACCTCGGCGGTGTAGTCGTGCCGGAACAGCCGGCCCGCGGCGTCGAAGTGCAACTGCTGCCGGGGTGAATGGGTGGGGATCGCGGGCGGGAAGTGCACGTCCACTCGGGTTCCGCCGGCCGTGCCCGCCGCCACCTCGACCCGGACACCGGGGTGCAGCAGCAGAAACGGCAACGTCAGGTAGTTCCACATTGCGTAGCCACTGAAGTAGGCGAAATCGATTGCGTCCCAACGCCTCCAGGGCACCGGGCTGAACGCGGCCCGGGGATCGGCGCGTTGACCGACCACAGTTTCGCCGGCGTCGCGAATCTCCACCCGGTCCGCCCCCGCCAGGATCGCTCGCTGACCGGGCACCGGGTAGTCATGCAGCACGGTGTGCGCAGTCCTCGGGTCGATGGTCAGGTGTACGCGGCGCTGCGGAGGCACCCGTTTGGCATTGAACAGAAACCCGCGTGCGGACATCTCGATGTCGATGGCGCTGATCGAGGCCCAGCGCTCCAGTCCGCCGTGGGCGTCCAGGATGGTGGTCAGCGTCGGTGCCGTCACCGAATCAGTATGTGCCCCAGGACAGCTCGAACTCGATAGCCAGCTGGGCGGGAACCGCCAGGGCCAACGGGGTGTAGCTGCCGTCCTCGTCACGCGCGACCCCGGTGATCACCCGGCCGCCGAACCCGTCCGGGCGTCCGGGCACCTTCACGGTCAGCGTCACGCCGCCGGATCCCTCCGGGACCAGCAGGTAGAACTCGGCGCCGGCATCCAGCGGAGCGTCGATCACGACGCCGTCGGCGTCGATCACCGCGTACCCCTCGGTCGCGGTGACGGCGGCGCTGTCGGTGACGTCGAGCCGGAACGGGCCGACGATCGTCACGTCCACCACCGCAGCGTCAAAGTGCAGCGTCGGGGCGACGACCGACTCGCGGGCCGCCCGCGCACCCGCGAGCAGGTAGTTGTACAGGTGCACGATCGGCTCGGCGTTGCGGTAGGCCCGCGACCCGTCGAGATGGAAGGTGATGTCCTCGATGACGGCGTCACCCTCGATGAGCACGCGGTAGTGCAGGTGCCCCCGACCGCGGCTGCCGTGCTGGGAATCGGAGACGGTGCTGCCCACCCCGAGGTAGCGGCTGAACTCACCGCCGCCGGCGGCGATCTGAATCCGGGACGCCGCGACGTCGTCCCAGGACTGCCCATCATGGGACTTCTGCAGCGCCAGGGCGGCGCCCTCGCGGGTGGACACGACCGCGGTGAAGCCGGCCAGCTGACGCTCGCCGTCGAACTCCACGGTCAGTGCGCCGTCGGCCACGACGGTCCGGACCGGCACGTTGAGCGGACGGTTGTCGAGTTCCAGACCGTTGGTGAGGTTCCAGATCGCCGCCTGGGTCGCGGCGATGGCCTCATGGTCGGTGATGTTGCGCAGCCCCAGGGGGTGGCCGGCGGCCCGCAGTCGCTCACTGATGACAGTCGTGGACAGCGTCGGGTACGAGTTGCGCAGGATCCAGTCGACCTCAGCTTCATACGCCCGGGCCTGCAGCTGCGGCACCGCCGACCAGTCCTGCGCGGAGTAACGCGACGGGCGGGTCGGGGCGATCCCGGCGAAATCCAGCGAGTAGGCCTCGATGTTCGGGTTCAGCCGGATCAGATCCGTACGCGCCGAGGTGCCGTCGGTGAAGACGATGGTGTCGACGGTGTGCGAGTAGGTGCCGCCCCGGTACCGGGTCATCCGGGACAGGTCGACGACCGGGGTCTGCAGCACCCGCCGGGTGACGGCGATCGGTACGTGAACGGGGGCCAGCAAGGGCAGAGAAGGCATTGGTTGATCTTTCTGAGTGGCTCTGAGCAGCTCATATCAACGTGCCGATACGGCAACGGACTGAGCGCAGGGAACTACGGCGTCAGAAAATCAACAACAACAGGAAAGCACGACAATGCAGCGCGCGGAGGCGAAGCGCAGCGGTGCGTGCAGTTGCATGTCCCACACCATACGCGACGGAACCGCTGGTGGGGGATTTAGTTCACGGCGGATTCAAATCGTGCTTTACCCCTGACCAGCGAGCATGATGAACCGTCCACACAACGCGGAGGAAGTCATGACGTCAGCCCAGAACGAATCGCAGGCCCTAGGCGCACTTGCGGCCCGGCAACTCGCCAACGCCACCAAGACGGTGCCCCAGCTGGAGACCATCACCCCCCGGTTTCTGCTGCACCTGCTGAGCTGGGTTCCGGTCGAGGCCGGCATCTACCGGGTCAACCGGGTGGTCAACCCGGACCGGGTCGCCATCCACGCCGAGGTCGGCGGCGAGAACATCGAGGATCCGCTGCCGCAGACCTATGTCGACTACCAGACCAGCCCGCGCGAGTACACGCTGCGCACCATCTCCACCCTGCTCGACGTGCACACCCGGGTCTCGGATCTCTACTCCAGCCCGCACGACCAGATCACCCAGCAGCTGCGGCTGACGGTCGAGACCATCAAGGAGCGTCAGGAAGCCGAGCTGATCAACAACCCGGAATACGGGTTGCTGTCGCAGGTCACTCCGGAGCAGACCAACAAGACCCTCGGTGGCGCCCCGACTCCCGACGATCTCGACGCGCTGCTGACCAAGGTGTGGAAGACCCCCGCGTTCTTCCTCACCCATCCGCTCGGTGTGGCCGCCTTCGGCCGGGAGTGCACCTACCGCGGCGTTCCCCCGGTGGTGGTGAATCTCTTCGGCGCGCAGTTCATCACCTGGCGCGGCATCCCGATCATCCCCAGCGACAAGGTGCCTGTCGTCAAGGGCAAGACCAAGTTCATCCTGGTCCGCACCGGCGAGGAGCGCCAGGGTGTGGTCGGCCTGTTCCAGCCCGGCCTGGTCGGCGAGCAGGCGCCCGGTCTGTCGGTGCGCTTCACCGGGATCGACCGCTCCGGCATCGCGTCCTACCTGGTGTCGCTGTACTCCTCGCTGGCCGTGCTCACCGACGACGCCCTGGCCGTGCTGGAAGGCGTCGCGGTAGACCAGTTCCATGAGTACAAGTGAGTTCGGATCGGTAGCCGCCGACGGCGGCCTTCCGATCAGTGAGGCCGAGCTGGCGGCGCTGGCGACACAGTTGTTCGCCGCCGGCCCCCGGCCCGGTAACGACTCCCCGCCACAGCTCGTCCCACCGGCTCCCCGCGGGCAGGCTCCGGACACCACGTCGGCCGCCTCCTTCGGCAAGTCCGTCGTCCCCTCGTCGGGCGTCCCGTCTTCGGGCGTGACGTTGCCGGCTCCGGTCTCCCCCGGCCCCGATCCGATTCCGCCGCAGGCGGTTCCGGTCGCCCCGCGGGGCAACGCACCCGATGTGACGTCGTTGTCCTCGGTGGCTGCCGCAGCAGTCGGCGGCGGTTCGCCTTTCAGCGCAACGCACTTCGCGGAGTTCGCCGTGCCGGACGGCATCGTTCCGACGGTGCCGGGCGTGCTGGCCAGTCCCGCGCCGGCCGCCCCGGTGGCGCCGCGGGGGTCGGCGCCCACCTGGCCGACGCAGGTTCCGCAGATCCCGGATCTGCTTCTGCCGCAGGCCGATTCGGCGCCGGACGGTGACGAGGCGAACTACTACTTCACACCTCAGAGCAGCACCACGCCGCCCGAGCCGGTTCCGCAGATCGCCGATCAGCACGAGATCTTCGACGTCAACGCGATCCGCGCCGACTTCCCGATCCTGCGCGAGACGGTGCACGGCAAGCCGCTGATCTGGTTCGACAATGCGGCCACCACGCAGAAGCCGCAGGCGGTCATCGACCGCATCTCGTACTTCTACGCCCACGAGAACTCCAACATCCACCGGGCCGCCCACGAACTGGCGGCCCGCGCCACCGACGCCTACGAAGACGCGCGCGACACCGTTCGCCGCTTCATCGGTGCGGACAGGGACGAGGAGATCATCTTCACCCGCGGCACCACCGAGGCCATCAACCTGGTGGCGTACTCGTGGGGCGGCAAGCACCTCAAACCGGGCGATGAAGTGGTCATCACCCACCTGGAACACCACGCGAATATCGTTCCGTGGCAATACATCACGAAGAAGACCGGCGCTATCCTCAAGGTGGCTCCGGTGGACGACGCCGGCAACCTGCTGATGGGCGAGTTCGAGGACCTGCTGGGTCCGCGCACCAAGTTCGTCTCGGCCACCCAGGTGTCCAACGCGCTGGGCACGGTGACCCCGGTTGAACAGATCGTCGAACTCGGTCATCGCTACGGCGCCCGGGTGCTCATCGACGGTGCGCAGTCGATTCCGCACATCCCGGTCGACGTGACCAAGACCGGTGCGGACTTCTTCGTGTTCTCCGGGCACAAGATCTTCGGCCCCACCGGCATCGGTGCGCTCTACGGCACCGAAGAGGCCTTGGCCGAGACCCCGCCGTGGCAGCGCGGCGGCAACATGATCGCCGACGTCACCCTGGAGCGGGCGATCATCCAGGGACCGCCCAACAAGTTCGAGGCCGGCACCGGCAACATCGCCGATGCCGTCGGACTCGGCGAGGCGCTGCGCTATGTGGAGAAGGTCGGCCTGGAGCGGATCGCCGCCTACGAGCACGCCCTGCTCGAGTACGCCACTCCGCGACTGGCCGACATCCCGGGGGTTCGCCTGATCGGCACCGCCGACCACAAGGCCAGCGTGCTGTCCTTCGTACTGGCGGGGCACGATTCGCTGGAAGTCGGCAAGGCGCTCAACACCGAGGGCATCGCGGTTCGGGCCGGGCATCACTGCGCCCAGCCGATTCTGCGCAGAATGGGTGTGGAAACCACTGTTCGTCCGTCGTTCGCCTTCTACAACACCTTCGAGGAGATTGACGTCTTCCTGGATGCGGTCCGCCGCATCGCCGAGGGTGGGTACAACGCCGGCTGATCGAAGCATTCGGGAGAATAGGGACATGAGCAGGATCGCCAACGACATCACCGAGTTGACCGGCAACACCCCGCTGGTCCGATTACGCAAGGTCACCGAGGGTGCCGGGGCCGAGGTGCTGGCCAAGCTGGAGTCGTTCAACCCGTCGGCCAGCGTCAAGGACCGCATCGGCGTGGCGATGATCGACGCGGCCGAGAAGGCCGGGCTGATCGGGCCGGACACCATCATTCTGGAGCCCACCAGCGGCAACACCGGTATCGCGCTGGCGATGGTGGCCGCGGCCCGCGGATACCGATGTGCACTGACCATGCCGGAGACGATGAGCCGTGAGCGCCGGATGCTGTTGCGTGCCTATGGCGCCGAATTGATTCTGACGCCCGGCCCCGACGGCATGGCCGGCGCGATCGCCAAGGCCGAGGAACTCGCGAAAGCGGATTCGCGGTACTTCGTGCCCCAGCAGTTCGAGAACCCGGCCAACCCGGCCATCCATCGGGTCACCACCGCCGAGGAGATCTGGAACGACACCGACGGCAAGGTCGACATCTTCGTCGGCGGCGTCGGCACCGGCGGCACGATCACCGGCGTCGCCGAGGTCCTCAAGGAGCGCAAGCCGACGGTGCAGATCGTAGCCGTCGAGCCGGCAGCCTCCCCGGTGCTCTCCGGCGGACAGAAGGGGCCGCACCCCATTCAGGGCATCGGCGCGGGCTTCGTGCCACCGGTGCTCGAGACCGACCTGATCGACGAGATCATCCAAGTGAACAACGAGGACGCTTTCGACCTGGCCAAGCGGCTGGCCAAGGAGGAGGGCCTGCTGGTCGGGATCTCCTCCGGAGCGGCGGCCTGGGCAGCGCTGCAGCTGGCCCGCCGGCCGGAGAACGCCGGCAAGGTCATCGTGGTGCTGCTGCCCAGCTTCGGTGAGCGGTATCTGAGCACCGCGCTGTTCGCCGACCTGGCCGACTAGAGCCGTGCTGTCCGCGATCCGCGAGGACATCCGCGCCGTCAAGAAGAACGACCCCGCAGCACGCACCTCGCTGGAAGTGCTGCTGTGCTATCCGGGCATGCACGCCGTGTGGGGGCATCGGGTCACGCACTGGCTGTGGCACCACAACGCGAAACTGCCGGCCCGGTTCCTCGCCGAGATCATCCGCATCCTCACCGGCGTCGAGATCCACCCGGGTGCGGTGCTGGGATCCCGGGTGTTCATCGACCACGCCACCGGCGTGGTCATCGGTGAGACCGCGGAGGTGGGTGACGACGTCACCATCTACCACGGCGTCACCCTCGGTGGCACCAGCCTCGAGGCGGTCAAGCGCCACCCCACCGTCGGCAACGGTGTCACGATCGGGGCCGGCGCAAAGGTGTTGGGCGCCATCCTGATTGGCGACGACGCACAGATCGGCGCCAACTCCGTGGTCATCAAATCGGTGCCGCCGGGCGCGGTGGTCGTCGGCGTCCCCGGACAGATCGTGGGCGCCGATCACTACATTCCCGATGGCGCCCGGACGCTTCCGGATCAGGGCAAGCTCCCCGACCCCCTCGGCGTGGGGCTGCAGTCGCTGCTGACCAGGGTCGCCAGACTGGAGGCCGCAGCCGGTAGCACGGCCGACGACCGGGTGATCCGGACACCCGAAGCCGGCGTCTGGCACGGCGACGACTTCATGATCTGATCGCTTACCTCAGAACCAGTCGGCCTTCATCTCCAGCGTGGTGCGGTCCAGGCTCTCCAGCAGGTCCAACTGCGGACCGGTCCGGGGCAACTCGTAGCGGAAGAAGTACCGGCCGGCCGCACGCTTGCCGTCGTAGAAGTCGCCGTCCTTGCCGTGCGCGGCGACCATCTGCTCCAGCCAGATCCAGGACAGGACGAGGTGACCGAAGGCCTCCAGGTACACCGCGCTGTTGGCCAGCGCGGCGTCCACGTCGCCGGCGGCGAACATCGACGCGGTCACACCGGCCAGCCGCTGCCAGGAACGCTGCAACGTCTCCGCCATCTCGGCCAGTTCGCCGCCGCACTCGCCCGCCTTGGCCGCGCTCGCACCGACGGCGCCGATCAGGGCGGCCAGGCCGGCACCACCCTGCTGAACCACCTTGCGGCCCAACAGGTCCAGACTCTGAATGCCGTGGGTGCCCTCGTGGATCGGGTTGAGCCGGTTGTCCCGGTAGTGCTGCTCGACGTCGTACTCGCGGGTGTAGCCGGCCCCGCCGTGCACCTGGATCGCCAAGTCGTTGGCCTCCAGGCACCACTGTGACGGCCAGCTCTTGGCGATCGGGGTGAGGATGTCCAGCAGCTGAGTCGCGGTCTGCGCTTCCTCAGCTGACTCCGGACTGTTCTGGATGTCGGTCAGCCGCGCGCAGTACAGCAGCAGCGCCATCGCGCCCTCCACATAGGACTTCTGCGCCAACAACATTCGCCGCACGTCGGCGTGCTCGATGATCGGGATCTGCGGCGAGGTCGGATCCTTGACGGTCACCGCACGGCCCTGCGGCCTCTCCTTGGCGTACTGCAGAGACTTCAGATATCCCGTGTAGCCGAGAGCGACCGCGCCCAGGCCCACCCCGAGCCGGGCCTCGTTCATCATGTGGAACATGTAGCTCAGGCCGCGGTGCGGTTCGCCCACCAGATAGCCCACCGCACCGGGCTGTCCCATCGGCTGGTGGCGTCCCTCGCCGAAATTCATTGCGGTGTTGACGGTTCCGCGGAAACCCATCTTGTGGTTGAGGCCGGCCAGCACCACGTCGTTGCGCTCGCCGAGGGATCCGTCGTCCTCGACGAGGAACTTGGGCACGATGAACAGCGAGATGCCCTTGGTGCCCGCCGGGGCGCCGACGATCTTGGCCAGCACCAGATGGACGATGTTCTCGGTGAGTTCGTGGTCGCCGCCGGAGATCCACATCTTCGAACCGAACAGCCGGTAGGTGCCGTCCTCCTGCGGTTCGGCCCGGGTGGTGATGTCGGCCAGCGAGGAACCGGCCTGCGGCTCGGACAGGCACATGGTGCCGGTGGACCGCAGGGCCAGCGTCGGCTTGACGTACTTCTCGATCTGCTCCGGAGTGCCGTACTCGGCCAGCAGGTTGGCGTTGCCCAGGCTCAGCAGCATGTATGCCGCGCTGCTGATGTTGGCGGCGTAGAACCAGGCCATCCCGGCCCCGGCGACGACGCTCGGCAACTGCCAGCCGCCGAGGGACTCGTCCATCCCCGCGGCCAGCAGATCGGCCTGGGCGAACGCCTCCAGCGCCTCCTTGACCTCCGGGTTGAGCGTGACCTTCTCGCCGTCGAAGACCGGCTCGATGGCGTCGTTCTTCTTGTTGTGCGGCGCGAAGTACTTGGTGGCGAGTTCCTCGCACAGATCCAGCAGGGCGCTGAAGGTGTCGGAGGAGTGTTCGGCGAAGCGCTCCCGCTTGGTCAGCTCATCGACACCGAGCCACTCGAACAGCAGGAAGTCCAGATCCCGGCGGGACAGAAGATTCATAGCAGCGGACTCTAGCGGCCTGCCCGGCGCGCCAACCTGGCACCATGGGCAGATGAATTTCCGCCGCCGGGGTGCGACCGCGCTGTTGTTCACCTCGACGCTGCTGGCCGGGTGCAGCACCGCCATCACCGGACACCCGGTGGCCGAGAGCGGATACACCGGGGCCGGCGCCATCAACTGGGGCCGGTGCGAGACGTCCGGGGGCGATCTGCCCCGTGGCGCCCAGTGCGGCGACCTCGCCGTCCCGATCGACTACGCCAAACCCGACAAGGAGGTGGCGACGCTGGCGCTGATCCGGTTCCCGGCCACCGGCCAGAAGATCGGCTCGCTGGTGATCAACCCGGGCGGACCCGGCGAGTCCGGGGTCGACGCCGCCGCCTCGATCCTGCAGGACATACCGAAGGAGGTCCGCCGGCGATTCGACGTGGTGGGCTTCGATCCGCGCGGGGTGGGGTCCTCGACGCCGGCGATCTCGTGCAATTCCGACGCCGACGACGACGCCGAACGGGCCGACCCGCAGGTCGACTACAGCCCCGAGGGGGTCGAGCACATCGAGTCGACCGAGAAGCAGTTCGTCCAGCGCTGCGTGGACAAGGTGGGCACCGACTTGCTGGCCAACGTCGGCACCGTCAACGTCGCGCGCGACCTGGAACGGCTGCGCGAAGCACTCGGCGACGAGAAGCTGACCTATCTGGGCTACTCGTACGGAACGCTGATCGGCTCGGCCTACGCCGAGGCCTATCCGGACAAGGTCCGGGCGATGATCCTCGACGGCGCCGTCGACCCCAACGCCGATCCGATCCAGTCCGACATCGACCAGGCGGCCGCCTTCCAGAAGGCCTTCGACGACTACGCCGCCGACTGCGCCAAGGACGAGGACTGCCCGCTGGGCGCCGATCCTGCGAAAGCCGTTGCCGTCTATCAGGAACTCGTCGACCCGCTGGTGACGACGCCGGCCAAGACCGGCGATCCGCGCGGCCTGAGCTACGGCGACGCGATCACCGGGACCATCACCGCGATGTACGCCCCGTCGCTGTGGAAACACCTGACCACCGGACTGAAGGAACTCGCGAAGGGCCGCGGCGACACCCTGCTCCTGCTGGCCGACAGCTACTGGGACCGCGACGAGCAGGGCCGCTACAGCAATGCCAACGACGCGCTGATCGCGATCAACTGCGTCGACGGGCCGCCGAACACCGACCGCGCCAAGGCGATCGACGAGGACAAGAAGATGCGGGAGGTCGCCCCGTTCATGAGCTACGGCGAGTTCACCGGCAACGCCCCCCTGGACACCTGCGCGTTCTGGCCGGTGCCGCCGACCAGTGGCCCGCATCAGATCTCCGCACCGGGCGTGCCGCCGGTCCTGGTGGTCTCCACCACCGACGACCCGGCGACGCCGTATCAGGCCGGCGTCGATCTGGCCAAGCAACTCGGCGGAGCGCTGCTGACGTTCAACGGAACTCAGCACACCGTCGTCTTCGAGGGCGACGACTGCGTCGACAAGTTCGCGACCGACTATCTGGTCGATCTCACGCTGCCGCCGCCGGACGCCCGCTGCTAGACCAACGGGTCGACATGATGGTGGTTCAGATAGAGCACCATCGTCAGCGCGATCACGACGACGTAGGCCACCAGAGTGATGACCCCGACCCGGCGGTCCAACGCGGTCGAAAGCGCCTCGGCCGCTTCATGTGCGTGACGCCGGCTGGCCAGCACGGTGTAGCCCATCGCCACTAGGACGTAGACCAGCGACACGATGTAGATCAGGTCCAGCAGCATCAGGTACTCCACCGAGGGCAGGTTGCTGTCGGTGGTCCACTGCAGGGCCACGATGGTCAGCATCGCGGTGACCCCGATGCCGGTCCGGGAGTCCTCCAGCCGCGCCGGGATCATGTAGATCAGCGACGTGATCAGGATGACGATCAGGATCGGCAGGATGATCTTCACCAGATACGGCAACGGATCCCGGGTCACCGGGATCGCGATCGTGACGCGTGAGTACTTGGCGTCCGGCGGCGCGGCGATGTTGCCGAAGTTCGTCGGATAGCGGTGCGGCTTGACCGTCAGCGTCGGCTGACCGATCTCATAGCCCGGCATGGTCACCAGTGGGCTGATCGCCGCCGGCGTGGTGTCGGCGACGAACTCGAGATCGCGGGTGTCCTCGTTCTGGTCCTCGAACATGATCACCAGGTTCTGCACGTCGAACGGGTACTTCTCCAGGTTCATCTTCCGGCTGAACACGCCCTGATAGCGGAACGCCATGTACTTCGTCCCGTCCGGCATGTCCAGCGGGGCGGGGTAGAGCGGCTTGCCGGCGACGCCGCCGGTCTCCGAGGTGGTCGTGTTCTGCATCGCGTTGGAGTTCATCGGCTCGATCGAGTCGGTGGGGTCGACGTCGCCCTTCCAGCGGAACCACAGATAGAAGTCGGCGGTGAAACTGTCCGCCGCGAGGTCGATGTCCTGGATGTCGTTGACGAAGACGCCGACGGTCACCCTGTCCGGCCCGGCCTCGGCCCGGGCGGGGGCAGGCGGGGTCAGCGGGATCGCGAACAGCACCGCCAGAACGGCGGCCAGCACCCGGCGCACGAACCTGATCACGATCCCCAACCCCTTTCTTTCAGACTGAACGTACTATCCACACGTGCCGTCGGAGACGCCGCAGGTCGAGTTGCGCGAGGTGCGCAAGGTCTTCGGTGACGCCCGCCATCAGGTGGTCGCGGTCGACGGCGTCAACCTCACCGTCGGCAGTGGCGAACTGTTCGCCATCCTCGGCCCGTCGGGCTCCGGCAAGACCACCGTGCTGCGGATGATCGCCGGGTTCGAGGCGCCCACGGCCGGGACCGTGCACCTCGGCGGCCGGGACGTCACCGCCCTGCCGGCGAGCCGCCGGGACACCAACACGGTCTTCCAGGACTACGCGCTGTTCCCGCACATGACCGTCGCGCAGAACGTCGAGTACGGACTGCTGGTCAAGGGGGTGCCCAAGCCTGAGCGACGGGAGCGCACCGCGGCGGCGCTGGACATGGTGCGACTGGCCGATCAGGCCGGGCGCAAGCCGGCCCAGCTTTCCGGAGGCCAGCAGCAGCGGGTGGCGTTGGCCCGCGCGCTGGTGGGCCGGCCCACGGTGCTACTGCTCGACGAGCCGCTGGGCGCCCTGGACCTCAAGCTCCGGGAGCAGATGCAGGTCGAGCTCAAGGCCATCCAGCGCGAACTGGGCATCACCTTCGTCATCGTCACCCACGACCAGGACGAGGCGCTCACCCTGTGCGACCGCCTGGCGGTGTTCAACAACGGCCGCATCGAGCAGGTCGGCGCCGCCCGGGAGGTCTACGAGAACCCGGCCAACCGGTTCGTCGCGGACTTCGTCGGCACCTCCAACGTGCTCGAGGGCGCGGTGGCGGAGGCGCTGATCGGCCGGGCCGGCAGCTACGCGATCCGTCCCGAGCGCATGCTGCTGCTCGACGAACGCGATCCGGTGCCGGCCGGGATGCGCACCGTGGCCGCCCGTGTTGCCGAGGTGGTGTACGCCGGCCCGGTGACCAGAGTGGCCGCCGACACCGACGACGGCCAGCGCCTGAACGCGACGCTGGTGAGCGCCGGCACCCCCGCCGACATCGCCCACGACCACCCGGTCGTGCTGGCCTGGCCCGACAACGCCGTCCGTCCCCTGATCGGAAACTGACAGAAGGAGTCCCGATGACCACAGCTTTTCGCCGCGTGGGTGTGGCAATGGCCTGCGCCGCAACGCTGTTCGCGGTCAGCTGTTCGAATCAGAGCACCTCGGGCGGCGGCGCGGGCGGCTCCAACCCACCGAAGATTGAACCGGCCACCTCGATCGGCGCCGGCGAGGGCCAGCTGAATCTGGTGGCCTGGCCCGGCTACGCCGAGGACGGCTCCAACGACCCGAAGGTCGACTGGGTGCACCCGTTCGAGAAGGAGACCGGCTGCAAGGTCAACATCAAGATCGGCAACACCTCCGATGAGATGGTGCAGTTGATGCGCACCGGTCAGTACGACGGACTGTCGGCCTCCGGCGACGCCACCCTGAGGCTGATCTACGCCGGCGATGTGGCGCCGGTGAACACCAGCCTGGTGTCCGGCTACGCCACCATCGCCCCGTTCCTCAAGAATCGGGAGTGGAACTCCGTCAACGGCCAGATGTTCGGCATCCCGCACGGCTGGGGCGCCAACCTGCTGATGTACAACACCGATGTCGTCAAGGGCGCCCCGGACTCCTGGGGAGCGGTGTTCCCCGGCGCCCCGGAGTACAAGGGCAAGCTCACCGCGTACGACTCCCCCATCTACATCGCCGACGCGGCGCTGTACCTGTCGAAGACGAAACCCGAACTGGGCATCAAGAATCCGTACGCACTGACCGAGGATCAGCTCAACGCCGCGGTCGATCTGCTCAAGGCCCAGCACGGCAACATCGGCGAGTACTGGTCGGACTACACCAAGGCCGTGCAGGCCTTCGAGTCCGGCACCTCGGTGATCGGCACCAGCTGGCAGGTGATCGCCAACATGCTCACCAGTGACAACAAGGTGAAGATCGCCACCGTGCTGCCCAAGGAGGGCTCGACCGGATGGTCGGACACCTGGATGCTCGCCGCCAAGGCCGCCCACCCGAACTGCATGTACAAGTGGATGGACTACATCACCTCACCGGCGGTCAACGCCCAGGTCGCCGAGTACTTCGGTGAGGCGCCGGCCCAGACCAAAGCCTGCGAGCTGACGGCGGACAAGAACTTCTGCGCGACGTTCCACGCCACCGACGCCGCCTACGCCGACCGGATCAGCTACTGGACCACCCCGCAGAAGAAGTGCGTCGACGGCAGCGGCGACAACTGCACGGCCTACAGCGAGTGGGTCGACAAGTGGCAGCAGATCAAGGGGTGACCGGCCGGGCCGGCAACCGGCTGGCCCTGGCCTTCCTGCTCGTCCCGCCGCTGGCCTGGCTGATCCTGGCCTACCTGGGTTCGCTTGCGGTCCTGCTACTTTCGGCGTTCTGGACCACCGACACCTTCACCGGTTCGGTGGTGCGCACCTTCACCGGTGAGAACATCGTCCGGGTCCTCACCGACGCGGTGTTCCGCACCGCAACGCTGCGCACCGTCGGGATCGCGTTGACCGTGACGGCGATCTGCGCGGTGCTGGCGGTGCCGTTGGCGCTCTACATGGCCAAGGTGGCCACCCCGCGCGGCCGGCTGATGCTGGTGGTCGCGGTGACCACGCCACTGTGGGCGAGCTATCTGGTCAAGGCCTACGCCTGGCGGATGCTGTTGTCCCCGGAGGGGCCGTTGACGTGGGTGGCCGGTTTCACCCCGGGCTACGGGATCGTCGCGGCGATCCTCACGCTGACCTATCTGTGGTTGCCCTACATGGTGATTCCGGTGTTCACCGCCCTGGAACGGGTGCCCGACACCGTGATCGACGCCAGTTCCGATCTCGGCGCCCGCGACCTCACCACACTGCGCCGCATCGTCGGCCCACTGGTGTTCCCGGGCATCGCCGCCGGGTCGATCTTCACCTTCTCGCTGAGCCTCGGCGACTACATCGCGGTCACCATCGTCGGCGGCAAGACCCAGATGCTGGGCAACATCATCTACGGGCAGTTGGTCACCGCCAACAATCAGCCACTGGCCGCCGCGCTGTCGCTCATCCCGTTGACCGCCATCGTGTTGTACCTGCTGGCAATGCGGCGCACCGGCGCCCTCGAAAACGTATGACACAGGAGAATGTCTGATGTTGTCTTCGCGGATGCGTACCGGATTGCGGGTGTGGACCATCGGGGTGCTGGTCTTCCTCTACGCGCCACTGCTGCTGGTGCTGATCAACGCCTTCAACGCCTCCAAGACGTTCGCCTTCCCGCCCACCGGCCTCACGTTGAAGTGGTGGTCGGACGCCTGGTCCAGTGCCGGCATGTGGCGTGCCCTGGGCAACTCGGTGGTCGTCGGGTTGTGCGCCACCGCAATCGCCCTGGTGCTCGGCACCATGGCGGCGTTCGCGGTGCAGCGGTTCGACTTCTTCGGGCGTCAGACGGTGAATCTGCTTGTGGTGCTGCCGATCACGCTGCCCGGCATCGTCACCGGCATCGCGCTCAACGCCACCTTCACCTCGGCCCTGCACATCGCACTGGGGATGGCCACCGTCATCATCGGCCACGCCACCTTCTGCATCGTGGTGGTGTTCAACAATGCCCAGGCCCGGCTGCGCCGGCTGGGCACCAACCTGGAGGACGCCTCCGGCGATCTGGGCGCGTCGACCTGGCAGACCTTCCGGCACGTCACGTTCCCGATGACCCGCGGCGCGCTGCTGGCCGGGGCGATCCTGGCGTTCGCGCTGAGCTTCGACGAGATCGTCGTCACCACCTTCACCGCCGGGCCGACCGTGCAGACCCTGCCGATCTGGATCTTCGGGAACCTGTTCCGGCCCAATCAGGCTCCGGTGATCAACGTGGTCGCAGCGACGCTTACGGTGCTTGCAGTGCTTCCGGTGTGGCTGGCCCAACGGTTCGGCGGCGACGTGGCCGGCAGCCGGGTGTAGCGAAAGGAGATCCGCATGTCCGAGGAATTCGACGGCTTCCGTCTGGAGGTGCGGCCCGACGGAGTCGCCGTGGTCACCTTCGACCGCCCGGCGACGCTCAACTCACTCAACGCGCAGACCCTGGGCGACTTCGTGCGCGCGGTCCGCGGCCTGGGTGAGAGCGACGCCTGCGGGGCGGTCGTCATCACCGGCGCCAACGGCGCCTTCACCACCGGCATGGACCTCAGCGGGTCGGCGATGAACACCGGCGAGAAGGAACTGATGCTGCAGGTGTACGAGGCGATGCGGCACGCCGTCGGCGCCACCCTGGTGCTGCGGGAGATCCCGCAACCGGTGATCGCCGCGGTCAGCGGGCCGGCGGTCGGCGGCGGCTTCGCACTCGCGACGGCCGCCGACATCCGGTTCGGGGCGCCCGACGCGATGTTCCTCGCCCCGTTCCTCAAACTCGGTGTCTCCGTGGGCGATATGGGACTGTCCTGGATGCTGCCGCGTCTGATCGGCCCGGGCGCGGCCGCCGAGGTGCTCTACAGCGGGAATCCGCTGGGTGCCGAGGAGGCGCACCGGTTGGGTCTGCTGCAGCACGTCGTGCCCGATCCCTTGGAGGCCGCGACCAAGCTGGCTGCCAAGATCGCCGCGCGGCCGCGCCTGGCGGTACGGATGTCCAAGGAACTTCTCAACGCCAGCATCAGTGCGGGCGGCCTTCGTGAGCACATGGAGATGGAGATGCGCTCCCAGGTGATCGGGCTGATGAGCGAGGACCACCGCACGGCTTTGAAGGAATTCGCCGCCAGGCGAGCAGGAAAGGGATGACCATGGCTCAGCGGGTGTTCGTCATCGGAACCGGGATGACCAAGTTCGAGAAGCCCGGCCGTCGGGAGAACTGGAACTTCCCCGACATGGTCTCCGAGGCGGTCCCGGCGGCGCTCAAGGACGCACGCCTGGACTTCACCGCCATTCAGACCGTCTTCGCCAGTTTCGTTCAGGCCCCGACCTGTTCGGGTCAGCGCGCCATCTACGAGGTCGGCATGACCGGGGTGCCGGTGATCAACGTGAACAACGCCTGCGCGTCGGGATCGACGGGGTTGTATCTGGCCCGGCAGGCGGTCGGCTCCGGTGCGATGGACTGCGCGCTGGCCGTCGGCTTCGAGCAGATGTCGCCGGGCAGCCTCAGTGTGGACGCCGGCCGCCTGCCCACCCCGTTCGACAAGCACCTGGCGGTGCTGGCCGGGATGGGCCCGTTCAGCGGCGCGCCGGTCACCCTGGAGATGTTCGCCCGCGCGGGACAGGAGCACATGGCGAAATACGGGTCCGCCCCGGATCACTTCGCCTGGGTCGGCTGGAAGAACCACCACCACTCGGTCAACAACCCCTATGCGCAGTTCCAGAAGGACTTCACCCTCGACGAGGTGAAGGAGTCACCCGCTGTCGCACCACCATTGACCAAGCTGCAGTGCTCACCCACCTCGGACGGGGCGGCGGCCAGCATCCTGGCCAGTGAGCGCTTCGTCGACGAGCACGACCTGTGGGACCAGGCGATCGAAATCATCGGCCAGGCAATGGAAACCGATCAGCCCAACAGTTTCGACCCGCCGTCGGCGATCAACGTCGTCGGCGCCGACATCTCCAAGCGGGCCGCCCGGCGCGCCTATGACATCGCCGGCGTGGGTCCCGACGACATCGACGTCATCGAGTTGCACGACTGCTTCTCGGTGAACGAAGTGCTCACCTATGAAGCGCTGGGATTGGCCGCCGAGGGCGAGGGGCACCTGCTCGTCGACAAGCAGGACACCACCTACGGCGGTCGTTGGGTAGTCAACCCGTCCGGCGGCCTGATCTCCAAGGGCCACCCCCTCGGCGCCACCGGACTGGCCCAGTGCAACGAGCTGACCTGGCAGTTGCGCGGCACCGCCGACGCCCGGCAGGTCACCGGCGCCCGCTACGCCCTGCAGCACAACCTCGGCCTGGGCGGGGCCGGCGTGGTCACCATCTACGCCAAGCCGACGCGCTGACGTGAGCGCGATCTGCTCCGCGTCGTCGGCGTGCGGAACCGTACCCTCTAGCAATGGCCGAACACGCTGAACTCGTCCACTACTCGATCGACCGCGGGATCGCCCGGATCGAACTGGACTCCCCGCACAACCGCAACGCGCTGTCGCGCCAGTTGTGCACCGAACTCGACGCCCACCTCGCCTCCGCGGAGGCCGACCGGGGCGTGCGTGCGGTGGAACTGACCCACACCGGGTCGGTGTTCTGCGCGGGCGCCGATCTCAGCGAGGCGTCCAGTGGTCCCTCGATCACCGACTTCATGATCAATCTGCTCGGCCGGATCGTCGAGATGCCCAAGCCGGTGATCGCCCGCATCGACGGTCACGTCCGGGCCGGCGGTCTCGGCCTGGTCGGCGCGGCCGACATCGCATTGGCCTCGCGCTCAGTGAGTTTCGCGTTCACCGAGGTGCTCATCGGTGTCGCGCCGGCCATGATCACGCTCACCACGTTGGGCCGGATGACCGAGCGCGCGGCCGGCCGCTACCTGTTGACCGGTGAGAAGTTCGACGCCACCGTCGCCGCCGAGATCGGTCTGATCACCGCCGCGGTCGACGACCTGGACACCGCCACCGCCGAACTCTATGACCAGTTACGCAAGTGTTCACCACAGGGTCTGGCCGAGACCAAGCCGCTGACCACGCGCGCCACCCGGGAGGCAATCGCGAGCCGGGCCGCCGATCTGGCCGCACTGTCGGCACGGTTGTTCGGCACCGACGAGGCCCGCGAGGGCATGCTCGCATTCCTGGAGAAGCGCTCGCCCAGTTGGGTTCTCGACTAGATCTACAAGCCGAGCGTTTTGGCGATGATGTCGCGCTGAATCTCGCTGCTGCCGCCGGCGATGGTGCCGACGACCGCGGCGCGGAACTGCGACTCCATCCCGCCCTCCTGGGCGTAGCCCATGCCGCCCATCATCTGAATGCCTTCCAGCGCAGCGCGTTTGGCCAACTCGGTGGCCTTGAGCTTGACCATGGAGGCTTCCTGCGGCATCAGCTTGCCCGGATTCTCGTCGCAGCGCTGGGCGACGTCGTGCACCAGCAGCCGGGTGCACTCGATGTCGGTGGCAAGATCGGCCAGCCGGTGCGAGAGCGCCTGAAAGCTGCCGACCGGGCGGCCGAACTGCTCACGGCTCTTCACATAGTCCAGGGTGTCGTCGAAGGACCGCCTCGCCTGCCCGAGGGCGAGCGCACCGACGATGACCCGCTCGGTGTTCAAGCCGGCGATCAGTTGCAGCCAGCCCTGGTCCTGGGTTCCGATCAGCCGTTCGGCCCCCACCTCGGCGTCGGTGAAGAAGACGTCGTTGACCTCGGCGTCCATCGTGGGGATCGGCCGGATCTCCACCCCCGGGGTGGACACCGGCACCGAGAGCATCGAGATGCCCTGATGCTTGTCGCCGGTGTCGGTGGTGCGGCACACCAGCAGGATGTGGTCGGAGTGATGGGCGTTGGAGATCCACATCTTCTGACCGTTGATGCGGTAGCCGGCCTTCCGGTCGGCGAGGGGGACCTTCTCGGCCTTGCACCGCAGCGAGGCCACGTCGGATCCCGAGCCCGGCTCGGACATCGCGATCGCGGTCGCACCGCCGGCCACGACGCCTCCGAGGATCTCCTTCTTGAGTTCCTCGGAGGCGAAGTTCAGGTAAACGTGCGCCACGATCAGCGTGACGGCGAAGCTGCCCACCGGGATCTGGTTGTAGGCCAGTTCCTCGACGAACAGGCAGGCGTCGGCCAGACCACCACCGGAGCCGCCGTACTCCTCCGGGATGGACAGGCCCAGGAAGCCCAAATCGGCTAGCTTGCGGGCGATTTCGGCGTTGTGGTGTGTCGTGCCGCCGTCGGTGAGCGCCAGCCGCTTCTCCCGGGTGCCGCACTCCTTGGCGGCGAAGTCCCGGACGGTGGCGACCATGCTCTTCTGCTCATCGGTCAACTGCAGGCTCACTGCGCAACTCCTCTACTCCGGAACGTCCAGACCACACGATAGGACCCGCGGGCCTGGACCCAGCCGAACTCGCGGGAGTCCATCGCCCCGGCGGCGCGGGGATTGTCGGAGAGCGCCTCGAACGTGGAGCCCTGCACCAGCCCGACCCGCTTCACCAGCCACCGCGACGGCGACCACGGATCCGGGAACACCCGAAGCTGACCGGGGGCGGGCGCACCGCCCCGCAACCCCACCAGCCCGTCCCCCGGTTTGAGGGTGGGCAGCATCGAATCCTCGGCGACCAGGAAGCGCCGCAGCGGCCAGTCCTGGAACCGGTGGTTGCGGCTCACAGCCAAAGGGTAAATTAAGGCCATGCTGCAACGACTCTTCTCCAACGCCACGCCTGCCCATGCCCATTGCGATCTGTACTGCGGTGTCTATGACCCCGCCCAGGCCAAGATCGAGGCGCTGTCCTGCCTCAAGACGGTCCAGAAGTACAACGACACCGATGACGAGCACTTCCGCACCCGCGCCATCCTGGTCAAGGAGCAGCGCGCCGAGGAGGTCAAGCATCACCTGATGGTGCTGTGGGCCGACTTCTTCACCAAGGAGCACTTCGAGCAGTTCCCGAACCTGCACCAGCTGTTCTGGGACGGCGTGCACGGCGCCGGCGACGTCAAGAAGTCGACCGATGTGGCGACCTGCGAGAAGCTGCTCGAGACGATCGACAAGATCTCCGACATCTTCTGGCAGACCGAGAAGGCCAAGGGCATGGGGGTCTACCCGCCCAAGTAGCAGCCGCCTATCGAGGTAGCGGCTGCTGCTGGGTGATGCAGTGGATGCCGCCGCCCCGCTCGAAGAGCGGGCGGGCATCCACGCTCACCACCGTACGGCCGGGGTACTGTTCGGCCAGGATCGCCACCGCCTCGCGGTCGTGGTCGTCGGCGTAACTGCAGGCGATGACGCCGCCGTTGACCACCAGGTGGTTGATGTAGCTGTAGTCGACCCAGCCCTCGTCGTCGGTCAGCGTTGCGGGAGCGGGCATTTCGGTGATCTCCCACGTGCGGCCGGCCGCGTCGTGGGTGTCCTCGAGCGCCGCCCGGATCTCCTTGCAGACCTGATAATCCGGGTGCGACGCATCGCGCTGGGTGTGCAGCAACAGCCGGCCCGGTGAGGTGATCGCCGCGACGATGTCGACGTGTCCGCGGGTGCCGAACCGCTCCGAGTCCCGGGTCAGACCACGCGGCAGCCATACCGCATGGGTGGCCCCGATAGTCCGGGCCATCTCGACCTCGACCTCGGCCCGGGTGAGCGTCGGGTTGCGGCCCGGATCGAGTTGGACGGTGTCGGTCAGCAGCACGGTGCCCTCGCCGTCGACCTGGATGCCGCCGCCCTCGTTGACCAGAGCCGAGCCGATCACCGGGGTTCCGGCGGTCTCGGCCACGAACCGCCCGATCCCGGAGTCGAGGTCCCACTGCGCCCACTCCTGGGCGCCCCAGCCGTTGAACACCCAGTCCACGGCGGCCACCGACCCGTCGGCGGCGTGCACGAACGTCGGCCCGATGTCACGCATCCAGGCGTCGTTGAGTGGCGCCTCGATGATCTCGATGTCCCTGGACAGGTAACGGTCGGCCTCTGCGCGCGCGCCCGGGTCGACCACCATGGTGACCGGTTCGAACTCGGCGACGGCGTGGGCGACGGCGGCCCAGGTGGAGCGGGCCTCGTCGCGGGCCTGTTCGGTGTCGCCGAGGGTGTAGCCCTCGCAGGGGAAGGCCATCCAGATGCGTTCCTGCGGCGCCCATTCGGCGGGCATGCGGTAACCGGTCATGCCGGTGATCCTAGGACGGTCCCAGCGCTCCGACTCCTATAGCGGCGGAGTCCGCGGCGGCGGGACTCGCCGGTCGCCGGTGGCCTCGAACGCCGCGCCGTAGGACAGCAGGGCGGTGTCGTCGTAGGCGCGGCCGGCGAAGGTCAATCCGACCGGCATGCCGATATCGGCCATCAGGCCCATCGGGACGGTGACGGTGGGGATGCCGAGATGGCGCGGAACGAGGTTGCCATTGGCCACCCAGACGCCGTTGCGCCAGCCGAGGTCGGCCGAGGCCGGGTTGACGTCCATGTCGGCCGGGCCGACGTCAGCGACGGTCGGGAAGATCACCGCGTCCAGGCGGCGTTTGCGCAGCCACTCCTCGAAGTCGACCCTGCGGGTCCTCTCCAGTCCGCGCATCCCCTCCTCGATGTGCGGGATGTCGAGGAACGACGCGATCGGGTTCGTGCGGATGAAGTCCGGGTAGTCGTTGATGTCATCCTCGAAGCCCTGCACCTGATCGGGAAGTGCGCCAGGCGGATTCACCCAGATCCGGCTGCCGTCGACGTGGTCGAGGCTGGGGAGGTTCGGGTCGCCGTTGGCGCGCAGGAAGTCGTCCCACGACCACGCCGAAAGGTCCCAGATCTCACGGTGCAGGAACTCCGGGCTGACGAATCCGCGGGTCCTGATCGACGGGGCGCTCTCGCGGTCGCGTTCGTAGTTGGACACCACCGGGAAGTCCACCAGCACCACCTCGGCGCCGGCGGCGGTCAGCGCGGCCCCGGCGGCCTGGAACAGATCCAGAACGGACTGCCGGGTCTGGATGCGCCGTCCGGTCGATCCGCCGATGCCGAGGTTCTCCCCCACCCCGGCCTCGGCATCGGCGTTGACGTACATCCTCGGGATTCCGAACCGCTTGCCCGCCAGCACCTTCCGCGCTGACTCGACGCCGTCGGGCAACAGCGCGGGATAGGACTTGGGCCGCACCGCCGACGCCCGTGGGATGACGATCCACGGCTGTGCCCGCCACAGGTCGCCTCGGGTCTCGGGATCGTTGGCGACGACGACGTCGAGCACCTCGAACATGTCGGCCATCGTCCGGGTGTGCGGGACGACGACGTCCATGGTCGGCACCAGGGGCCAGTTGCCGCGCACCGAGATCACCCCGCGTGAGGGGGTGTAGGCGCACAGCGCGTTGTTGGTGGCCGGCGCCCGGCCACTGGACCAGGTCTCCTCCCCCAGTCCGAACGCGGCGAAGCTGGCCGCGGTGGCGGTGCCGGATCCGTTTGACGAGCCCGAGCCGAACGCGGCGGTCAAATAGTCTGCGTTGTAGGGACTTTCGGCCCGGCCGTACACCCCGCGCTGCATGCCGCCGTTGGCCATCGCCGGCATGTTGGTCAGGCCGATGAGGATGGCCCCGCCGGAGCGAAGGCGTTCGATGGCGAAGGCGTCGCGCTGGGCGATCAGGTGCTCGAAGGCATACGAGCCGGCCGCCGCGGTCAGCCCCTTCGCCAGATAGCTGTCCTTCGCGGTGTACGGGATTCCGTCGAGCGGACCGAGCAGTTCGCCCCGGGAGCGCCGCGCGTCGGAGGCCTGCGCCTCGGCTAGCGCGTCCGGATTCGACACCACGATCGCGTTCAGCGTCGGACCGGCCTGGTCGTAGGCGGCGATCCGGCGCAGGTAGGCCTCGACCAACCCAACGCTGGTCACCCGGCCGTCGTCGAGGGCCCGCCGAAGTTCGGCGATAGGCGTTTCAGCGACCTGGAATTCACTCACTTACGGCCTCCGTCCTCTCCGCCGTCCAGGCCCAAGGCTACGGTGAGTTCAAGGATCGTCTGGGGATCATTGAGCCGTTCGCCGTACAACTCGCGGATCTGGCCCATCCGGTAGCGCACCGTCTGCGGGTGGACGTGCAGATCGGCCGCCACCGCATCGCGCTGGCCCTGATGCAGCAGCCAGGACCGCAGCGTCTCGGCCAACCGGTCGGCCGTGCTGTCCCGCACGGCCTCCAGCGGCGCCAGCGCCCGGCGGCGCAGGTCGGCGAAGGCCTCCCGATCCGCCCCGAGCACCAGATCGACGAGGTGCTCGTCGGTGTCCAGCACGGTGTCGGCACCGGCGAAGCGGCACGCCCGAACGGCACGGCGGTAGGACACCCGCGCCAACTGCCAAGGGCGGGAGGGTCCCACGACGGCGCGCCGTCCGGCCAGCGCCGACAGCAGCGCCGGGCGCCGGGCGCCGTCGACATCGGCCGCCAGCACGACGGCCCACCCCTCCTCGGGATCCAGACCCGGCAGATCGTCGGTGGCCGCCAGCGGCTCCGAGCTCAACACGCTTGTCAGTCCGCGCATCTGCGACGGCGGCAGCAGGACCGCGGTCAGCGTCGAGGGCGCCGACCAGTCCGCCCGGTCCGCGGCGGCGTTCAGCGCATCCGGGGAGTCACCGTTGAGCAGGTGCCGGATGAGCAGATCGAGATAGCGCTGACGCACCCGGCCGGCGGTGGCCTGTTCGTCGGCATGCCCGGACACGCTGGAGGCCGACAGTTCGTCGATGTAGGCGAACACCGACTCCGCGAACAGGGCCACGGTCTTGGCGGGCAGCCCCGCATCGACGGCCGCGGCCGACAGTTCACGCCAGGACTCCCGGGCGCCGACCCGGTAGGCGGCCAGCAGTGCGTCGATGGACCGTCCGGCGCGGGCCTCGCCGCGGCCGAGTTCGTAGGCGCCGTTGGCTGCCGCCGCCAGTTCGGACTCGTCGGCGCGACGGGTCGCCAGGCGCAGGAACGCCCGCAGCGAGATCTGCACCGCGTTCTCGATGTTCTGGCCCATCTGACCCTGGAACGGATCGGTGTAGGCGGGGACTTCGGCGACGATCGCCGTCACGGCCTGTTCGGCCATCCGGGGCAGGACGGCCTCCATCGCGGCGACGACGTCGGGATCGAAGTCCAGCCCGCCGAACCTCCCCACCTGCGAGGGATCGTCCATTTTGTTCCTTACGGATAAAAAAAGTCGATTTCTTCACCTGATCTGGTCAAGACTTTATCCCCCGGGGCGGCCCAAGGTGGGTATATGCCGACAACACTGCGCAGCGGCCTGGCCAACCTCGCCGGGCGGTTCACCACCCCGTTGCTGCCTGCCGACTACCTCGACGTCATCAACCCGCTGCTGTCCGGGACGCAACTGCGCGGCCGGATCGTGGCGATCACGCCCGAGACCGCCGACGCCGCCACCCTGCTGATCAAGCCGGGCCGCGGTTGGCGCCCGCACATCCCCGGCCAGTACCTGCGGGTGGGCGTCGACATCGACGGCATGCGGCACTGGCGCACCTATTCGCTGACCTCGCGCACCGACGACCGTTTCCTGTCCATCACCGTCAAGGCGGTCCCCGGCGGGATCGTGAGCAACCACCTGGTGCGCCACGCAGGCGTCGGCTCGACCATCCACCTCGACCAGGCCGCCGGCGACTTCACCCTCGGCAGCCCCGCACCGCAGAAGATCCTGTTCGTCACCGCCGGCAGTGGCATCACCCCGGTGATGGGCATGCTGCGCAACCTGGCGGCAGGCGCCGCAGACGTCGTCGTCGTGCACAGCGCCCCGACGGCCGACGACGTCATCTTCGGCGCCGAACTGCGGATGATGAACGAGCGCAACCAGATTCGGCTGGTGCAGATCCACACCCGGGCCGAGGGGCACCTCGATCCCAGCCGACTGACGGAAGTCGTCGGCGATCTCACCGAACGGCACACCTGGGCCTGTGGGCCTTCCGGCCTGCTCGAGACCATCGAAAACCACTGGGCTGCAGCATGTCTCACCGATCTGTTGCACATCGAGCGGTTCCGGACCGAGATCGTCGCCACCGGTGACGGCGGCGCCGTGACGTTCTCCGGCACCGGCACCGTCGTCGAGGCCGAGGGCGACCAGAGCCTGCTCGACGCCGGCGAGTCCGCCGGGGTGCTGATGCCGTCGGGCTGCCGGATGGGCGTCTGCTTCGGCTGCGTGGCGCCGTTGCGCCGCGGCGCCGTCCGTGACCTTCGCAACGGCGCACTGACCACCGCGGGCGACGGCGTCGTCGTCCAGACCTGCATCTCAGCCGCCGCAGGCGACTGCGATATCGACCTTTAGGAGAAACACCATGAACTCACCCAATCCCGCAAGCCATCTCAGCGCCCAGGACATCGAGGACATCGGCGCCGAACTCGACGCCATCCGCAACCAGGTGCTGGCCGACCGCGGTGAACGCGACGCCGCCTACATCCGCACCGTGATCACCAGTCAGCGCCGCCTCGAGATCAGCAGCCGCGCAATCCTGTTGTTCTCGCTGTTCCCGCCGGCCTGGCTGGTCGGAACCATCGGGCTGTCGGTCTCCAAGATCATCGAGAACATGGAGATCGGCCACAACGTCATGCACGGCCAGTGGGACTGGATGCGCGATCCCACAATCCATTCCACCAGCTGGGAGTGGGACAACGTCTCGCCCTCGGACGGCTGGAAGCATTCCCACAACGAACTGCACCACACCTACACCAACGTCCGCGGCAAGGACAACGACCTGGGCTACGGCATCATGCGGGTCGACGAGAACCAGCCCTGGAAGCCGATGTATCTGGTGCAGCCGCTGTCGAACGCGATCAACGCCTGCATCTTCCAGTACGGGATCGCCTTCTACGATCTCGAGATCGGCAAGTTCCTCAAGGGCCGCGTCGACAAGGACGACTTCCTCGATCGCGGCCGCAAGGTGCTCAGCAAGATCCGTCGCCACGCGACCCGCGATTACGTGTTGCATCCGCTGCTGTCCGGACCGTCTGCGCTCACCACCCTGACGGCCAACCTGACGGCGAACCTGGTCCGCAATCTGTGGACCCACTCGGTGATCATGTGCGGGCACTTCCCCGAGGGCGTGCAGACCTTCGAGAAGACCTCCATCGACGGCGAGACCCGCGGCCAGTGGTATCTGCGTCAGATGCTCGGCTCGGCCAACATCTCCGGCAGCGCCGCAATGCATTTCATGACCGGCAACCTGTCGTACCAGATCGAGCACCACCTGTTCCCGGACCTGCCGAGCAACCGCTACCAGGAGATCGCGCCCCAGGTTCAGGCGATCTTCGAGCGGTACGGCCTGACCTACACCACCGGATCGCTGCCGAGGCAGGTCGCCTCGGCGTGGAAGAAGATCATCCGGCTTGCCCTGCCGAACAAGCCCGCGGTCAAAACCGAGGCGACCCGGCTGGTGCAGGCGGCCTGATTCACTCCGTTTGCAACCGCAGGGTCACCGGGCCGCCGTCGAGATCGACGCCGGCCAGGACCGAGGCGGGAACCCGGAAGATCCGGCCGGGCGAGGCCGGCCAGCGCACCCGGTCGCGGGCGATGAGCCGGCCGTCCTGGATGACCGCCACTTCCGGTCGCCGCACCAGTTCATCGGTCCACACCAGCAAGCGGTTGCGAGCCGGATTCGGGTCGCCGGGCCGGATGATGCCCGGCGCGATCCAACGCAGCGGCGGGTCGACCTCCAACCGGACACCCTGCGCCGCAGGCCTTTTGCCGCCCAGATAGGCGGCGACCTGTCCGGCGACGTGCCGTCCTTCCAGGGCGGCGACGTCGGCGGTGTCGACCGGGTGATTCAGGTTGCCGACAGCGAAGACACCGGCCCGGCTGGTGCGCAGGGCGGTGTCGACGAGCGGCCCCAGCGTGGCTGGGTCGATGTCGAGTCCGGCGGCCCGGGCCAGTTCATGGTCCGGGATCCAGTCGCCGGTGAGCACGACGGTGTCGCACTCGACGATCTCGCGCTTGCCGGTGTCGAGGTGCTCGAGTTCGACGCCGGTGACGCGGGGCTTGCCGATGATGCGGCACAGCCTGGTCCGGGTGGCGATCCGCACGCCCAGCAGTGGGGTACGGGCGAAGAGGTTGAAGATTCCGTAGGACTCCGCGGTGGCGTGCCGGGTGGTCATCAACGCGGTGGCGCAACCGGCCTTCTTGAGGGTGAGCACCGCCGAGTAACTGACCAGTTCCGCGCCGATGACCACCGCGCGCGTGCCGACCTTGCCGCCCTTGAGGTGGACGATGTTCTGCAGATGGCCGGTGGTGTAGACCCCTTCCCCGCGGTCCCCGGGGATCAGCCGGGCCGACCGTGGCCGTTCCCGGGCGCCGGTGGCCAGGATGACGGCACGGGCCTCGAGTCGTTCGCGGCCCTGCGGTGAGGTGACCTCCAGGGTGGTGTCCCCGGCCCAGCCGGTGACCATGGTGTCGGTTCGGATATCCACTCCTGCGGCCACCGCGTCCGCGGTCAGCCGCCGGGCGTAGGCGGGCCCGCTGATGAAGGTCCTGAAGTCGCGGATGCCGTAGCCGGGATGGTCGCAGTGCCGGGGGGTGCCACCGGCCTCGGATTCCCGTTCCAGCACAACCACGTTCAGGGTCGTCTCCCGGGACAGTTTGGTGGCGGCGGCCAGGCCGGCCGGCCCGGCGCCGACGATCGCGACGTCGACGGCGCTCATCGCGGTCTCCTGTCGAAGAGCTCCTGCACCTCGGCCCCGCAGTAGAAGCCCTGGCATCGGCCGTTCATCACCCGGGTGCGCCGGCGCAGGCCGTCCAGTGCCGCGGGCGGGATGGTCGATCCGCAGGCGTCGCGAATCTCCCCTTCGGTGACCCGTTCGCAGAAGCACACGATGCGGCCGCCCTCTTCGTACGGCCGTGGGAACGCCTCGCCCAGGTTGGGCATCCGCGGCGGGTCGGGCAGATCGGAGCGGGCCGTCATGGCACACCCGGCCGACTCGAGTTGTCCCCGAACGTGTTCGGCGATAGCCATCCCCGCGGTCAGTCCGGTGGAGCGGATTCCGCCGACCAGCAGATAGCGCTGGGCCGGATCGGCCTCGATCAGGTAGTCGCCGTGGTCGATGGACGCCCGCAGGCCGGCGTAGGTGGCGGTGATCTCCTCGTCGAGCAGTCGCGGCATCAGGGCGCGGCCCTTGTCCAGCAGGAAGTCGAAGCCGGATTGCGTTGTGCCGGTGGCAGTCCGGTCTTCCAGATCCTCGGCGGTGGGGCCCAGCATGACGTTGCCGTAGATGGTGGGGCTGACCAGGACTCCCTTGCCGACCGCGGTGGGAACCGGCAGCACGATCTTGTCCACCAGGCGCCGGGCCAGCTTGTCGTAGACGATCAGTTCGCCGCGACGCGGGGTGACGGTGAACCGGCTGTGACCGAACAGGCCGTCGACGAGGTCGGCGCCCAGTCCGGCGGCGTTGACCACCCATCGCGCCGTCACCGGGCCGGCGTCGGTGCGCAGCGTGGTGGCCTCGGGGCCGGTCTGCACCCCCTGCACCCGGCGTCCGGTCAGCAGGGTCGCGCCGCGGTTGACCGCGTCGGTGGCGAGCGCCAGGTTGACCGTCCAGGTGCAGATGATCGACTCGTCGGGCACCGTCATGCCGCCGAGCGCCCCCGGACCGAGGTGCGGCAGCATCGTGTAAACGGTTGCGGCGTCGATGAGTTCGCAGGCCTGGTAGCCGTTGGCTTCGGCCTTGTCCCTCAACGCCGGCAGCACCTCGAGTTGTTCGGCGTCCCAGGCCACCAGCACGGCTCCGGTTCGCTCGATCGGTATTCCGGTCGGCACCGCGTAGTCGGAGAGCAATCGGTAACCACGGGCCACCATCGCCGATTCCAGGGTGCCGGGTTTGGCGTCGAACCCGGTGTGCAGGATCGCGGTGTTGGCCTTGCTGGTGCCGTCGCCCACGTCGTCACGGGCCTCGATCAGCGCCACCGAGAGGTGGTGACCGGCCAGGTCGCGGGCGATCGCCGACCCGACGATGCCGGCGCCGATGACCGCGACGTCGAAGGTGGTCATGAGGCAGCAGCCAACTCGCGCCACCGCTGCCGGAATTCGGCGGCGCGGGTAGCGGTCCAGCGCGGTTCGTAGATTGCCGACGGGGTCCACGGCCCGACGACGTCAGCGAGTAACCGGCGCGGGTCCAGGCTCAGCCGGGCCAGCGCCGCCGCCCCCAATGCGGTGGCGTGCGGCGAGGGGTACACGTCGACGGGCACGCCGGCGATGTCGGCGCAGGCCTGCATCAGCACCCGGGACTGGGTCAGTCCGCCGTCAACCCGCAACCGGCTCAACGGGTTCGGGGCGTCGGCGTCGATGGCGGTGACCAACTCGGCGATCTGGGCGGCGATGCCCTGCAGCACGGCCAGCACCAGGTGACCGCGTTCGGTGGACAGCGTCATCCCGGCCAGGGTGGCGGTGGCCTGCGGCTTCCACCACGGGGCGGCCAGGCCGGCCAGGGCCGGCACGCAGAACACCCCGCAACTGTCCTCGGCGGCCACCGCGTCGATCTGCTCCGCACCGGCGATCAGGCCCAGTGAACTCAGCCAGCGCACCGCCGAGGCGGCGGTGTAGACCTGCCCGTCGACGCAGAAGGTGTCCGCCCAGGCGATCCGCCAGGCCACCGAGGAGGTCAGTCCGGCGGTGGAGCGCACCCCGGCCGTTCCGGTGTTGGCCAGCAGGAACGCGCCGGTGCCCAGCGTGCACTTGGCCATCCCGGGTTGCAGGCAGGCTTCGGCCAGCAGCGCGGCCTGCTGATCCACCACCACCCCGCCGACCGGAGTGTCCGAGCCGAATACCGTTGTGCTGCCGATCATCTCGTCGTTTCCGACGATCGCCGGCAACTCTTCACCGTCGAGCCCGAACAAGGAGAGCAGTTCAGGGTCCCAGTCGGTGGCGCCGAGTTCGACCAGCAGTGAGCGACTGGCGGTGGTGGCGTCGGTGACGAAGGCTCCGGTGAGCTGATGCAGCAGCCAGGTGTCCGAGGTGGTGACCACACCGCCGGTTTCGCCGTTGCGGCGCAGCCAGGCCATCTTCGGGGCGGAGAAGTACGGGTCGAGCACCAGACCGGTCCGGGCGGCCAGCGCCTCGGCGTGTCCGGCGAGGCCGGCGCACAGCGTCTCGGCGCGGCGGTCCTGCCAGACGATCGCGGTACTCAACGGCGCTCCGGTGGCACGGTCCCAGGCCAGCACGGTCTCGCCCTGATTGGCCAGTGAGATCGCCTCGATCGGCCGGCCCGCCTGGGCGATCGCGGCGCGGCCGGCGTTGAGCACCGACTCGAGCAGTTGGGCGGGATCCTGTTCGACCGCGCCGCCGTCGAGGTAGCGGGGATGCACCGGCACCTCGGCGAGTCCGACGACGCCGCCGGACTCGTCGACGACGATCGCCTTGGTGCCCGAGGTGCCCTGGTCGATGGCCAGGACGGTCATGAGCCGGCCGGCGGGTTGCTGTAGCCGGAGACGAATTCCTTGACGGTGCCGTCGGGTTCGAAGACGTGGCGGCGCACGGTGCCGATGTCGGCCCCGTAGATGTGGATGCTGATCGACGGGCGGTCCGGTAACGCGTTGGCCACCCGGTGCACGTCGCCGATGGCGGGCGACACCGCGTCGACGGCCCCGACCTCCATCCGCAGGGGTTCGGTGGTGGGCACCCAGTGGCCGTGCGAGTCCTGGCCGAACTGCTGGCTGATCTCCGCGCCGCGCAGCACACTGACTAGACCCCACACCGTGTGGTCGTGGATGGGGGTGCTCTGGCCCGGCCCCCACACGAAGCTCACCACCGAGAAGCGGCCGTCCGGATCGGCGTAGAGCAGGTACTGCTGATAGCGCTGCGGGCTGGGCTGGGCGTAGAGGTCGGGCAGCCAGTCGTCGTGGGCGGTGAGCGCGGACAACAGCGGCGCAGCCTCCGCCAGGATCACGGCCTCGTCGCCCGTGTGCCGCAACAGGGCGTCCAGCGCGCTCACGCACTGCTGCAACCGCGGCAACCGGCTCAGGTCGGGGGTGGTCAGGTTCATGACGGTGCCCAATCTATCCCCCGATCGGCGGGCCCGGCGTTCATCCGCGGCGGTGCCCGCCGGCCTAGGAGACCGGGTCCTGCGTCTCGGCGCCGGCGCCGCAGCGGTTGCGGAAGTCCTCCGACGGCTGCCGGATGGCCTGAAGTTCCGCGGCCACTTGAGGATTGGCGTTCAGATAGTCCTGCAGACGTTCGCGGGTTTGTTCCCGGGTCGCCCCTTTGAGTCCGGTGAACTCCGCGTTGACGTCCGGATGGGAGAAGAGGTAGGCGGTGGTGGCGGCCGAGACCCCGGTCAGCACCGCGGCCAGATCGGCGGCCGTGCAGTTGGGTGGCAGCTCATCGGCCGCTGCGGCGGTCGCGCCGGACACCACCAGGGTGCCCGCGATCGCCATGAGACCGATCAACCGGCCGACTCGCGCCATTGCGCTCTCCTCCCTCTTGAGGCCATCAGCGGATCACCGCGGCCGGCCGATGGAAATTCCGGGAGAGCCCGGGCTCAGCACGATCGACAATCCGCCGCCGCCGCAGTTCCAGTCATAGGCGCAGGGGTAGGGCACATACGGCCCGCCCGACATGGTGCCCGGTCCTTCGCCGGTGTCCGCGCCCCGCGAGCTGCCCTGGGAACACAGCGTGGTGCCGTTGGAACTCACGCAGTCGGCGCCCGACGGTGCTGCCACGCCGATCGCCACCGCCGCGTCGACCGCCGCAACGGCGATCAGAACCGCGGACAGCGCCAACCGTCCTCGAACACTCACGTTTCCGACAGTAGCCAGTTCCGAATCGGGCGACCAGTACGATCGCCATGTGCGCTGGTCAAAGATTCCCGTCCCCGCGCACATCGTCCATGAGGCCGCGCAGAACACCGCCGTCGTCGTCGCCTGGCTCGTCGTGGGCTTCATCATGACCGCCGCCGGGGGCCTGCTGGCCTCCCGGGCGAAGACCAGTCGCCGGGTGTCCGTGGGTATGGCGCTCACCGCCCTCGGCGTCGTCGTGCTGGCGGCCGGCGTCTGGTATCACCAGTCGATGCCGCGCTGATCCCCGGCCACTGAGCCTTGCTCAGGACTCCTCGAGGAGTCGCTTGGGGTGCATGCCGTCCACCTGACCGATGAACGGCGGGTGGATGCTGTAGCCGAGCATGCGGCGGATGTCCTCGGAGACCGCGCGCACGGTGTCACGGGTCGTCGACAGCGTGAACGCCTCCTGCGGACGCACCCACGGTTCGCAGTACTGCGCGGTGACCGCCAGCCGTGGATGCTGCGAGCGGTTGGCGCCCCCGCCGTGCCAGAGGGTGGCGAGGAAGAACACGCACGACCCGGCGGCCATCACCACCGGCTTCCGGCCGGCGGGGTCGGGTGCCTGGTCTCCCCACAGGTGGCTGCCGGGGATGACGTCGGTGGCGCCGTTGTCGGCGGTGAAGTCGTCGATCGCCCAGATCGTGGCCGCCCCCAGCGCTTTTCGCGGCCGGGGCAGCGGATAGAAGGCGTCATCGGTGTGCAGCATCTGGGCCTGCTCGCCGGGCAGGATGTTGATCACCTGCAGCATGGACAGCAGATAGTTCGGCAGCAGCAACCGGTCCAGCAGCGCCAGCACCCGGGGGTGGTCGGCGATCACGTCGCAGGCCCTGGTCTTGTTCAGCACGCTGTAGACCCGCTGGGTGTCGCGGCCTTCGAACGCGTTGCGCCCGTGCCGGCCCAGCAGTGCGGCCGCGGCGTCCCGGATCGCGCCGACCTGCCCGGCGGACAGCAGGTCCGGAAGGATCACGTACCCGTGCTCCAGCACCTGCGCCAGGTCGGCGTCGGCGATTGCGGCATCGACGCTCTCCCCCGCGCTGGCGGTGCGCCGGTAGGTGCCGGCCAGATCCGTGCTGAGCATCTCCGACAACTTCGAGAAGCCAGATGGGGAGGAGTCATCAGCGCTCACCGCAACGACGCTACAACTGTTCGTCGGGCACCCGGCTGAGAAGCCGGACGGCGACGTGGACGCACGGACCGATGAAGGTCGCGAACAACACGGTCCCGATCCCGGCCACCCCGCCGAGCAGCCATCCCACGGTCAGCACGATCACCTCGACGAGCGCGCGGGCAGCCCCTGCGGTGCGCGCAGGAACGTCAGGGTGACGTCCAGTGCGATGCCGATCAGCAACACGTTGAGGACGGTCCCCAGCCCGGGGCGCTGGCGCAGCGGGATCCAGCCGAGCAGGACCACCGCGCCGATCAGATTGGTCATCACCCCGATCGACAGATGGGCGTGGGTGGCCAGGCCCTGGGCGAAGACGATCCATGGCGAGTTCCCGAGCGCGGCAACGACGATCATCGCCTCGCCGACGCCGAACAGCCACAGGCCGGCAACCAGCGAGACCGCCTGCAGCGGGCTCGGCACCCATCGGTTCATCGCATCGTCAGCAGCGGACCCGGGTCAGCCCTTGACCTTGCCGGCCACGAACGCCGCGGCCTGATCAACCATCCCGGACTGGATGTAGGAGACGTGGGCGAACATGTCCGCGCCCGGGGAGCAGATCGGATCGCCGAGGGTGCACAGGTCGATCGCCTTGGCCGCGTAGGCCGGATTGAGCTCAGGCAGCGGGGCGCCGCCGTTGAGCATGGTCGAGAAGCCACTCGACGGGCTGCCGAACAGGGCGACCCCGGCGACGCGGGCGGCGGCGGCGGGCGGCATCGCCGAGGTCGCCAACTCGGTGACGGCCGCGCCCTGCGAGTACCCGCCCATCACGACTTTGGTGGCCGGGCACGCCGCGACGATCCCCTCGATGTGGGACTGCGCGTCGGCCGATCCGGCCGTTGAACTGTTGCCGTAGTCGTCGCTGGCCGGATAGTCGACCGCGTAGACCCCGAGGGTGCGGCCCGGGAGTTGGGCGCCGAGCGCATCGGCGAAGGCCCGCCCGACATCGCCGAGGCCGACCGGCTCATGGGTGCCGCGGGCGAACACCACCTCGACATCCGGGCACGACGGCGCCGCGGTCGCCGGCGCGGCCGGCGACGGGCTCAGCAGCATGGCGGACGACGCGAGAACAGCGGTCAACATTCGCACGGAATTCACCGCTGAATGCTGACACACCTGCCCACCCGGACCGCACCGCGGTTGCCGCGTCTAAAGGCGCTCTGGCAAGACTTCTTAGGGACGCGTTAGCTCTAAAGGCGTTTCGCCTTATTTTCCGTCCATACCTTGGAGTCATGTTGCTCGACATCCGCTGGCTGGGCTACCTGCTCAAGCGCTCCGGCCGCAAGTAGGTCAATCGCTACCGTCGGCCGATACCAACCGGTCCGACCGGTCCCGCGACGGGACCGAGACCGCCGACGCCCACAGGCCCGACCGGTCCCGCCACGGGACCGAGACCGCCGACCCCGACCGGTCCGACGGGCCCCAGCACGGGATCCGGGCCAACCCCCACCGGGCCGACCGGGCCAAGGATCGGGTCGACATACGGGGTCTCATCAATCGGCACGCAGACGTTCGCGTCGTAGTTCCAGTACATGACCGCGGTGTCGCAGAACTGGCACTGGTTGGTGATGGTGTTCAGGAAGTAGTTGAAATCGCAGTTGTCCTCAGCCTGGCTCACTGCCGGGGATGCGATCGAGGTCAGCGGAATGGCGGCGACAGCGAGCGCGAGCGCCCCCAATGCGCTGTTGAACTTCGTCCGGGTGTTCATGGGGATCTCGTCTCTGTAGAGGGAATTAGGTCACCCTACGGGCCGGACTCCGCCGTTATCCCCGCGGTCACCGGATAGGCTGCCGGTGTGAACCTCGAGAAGGTGATTTTCGGTTTCTTCGTGCTGCTGGCGGCGACGCTGAACTTCGGCTTCTTCGTGGGCCCGATCGACGACCCCTCGGCCCACAACTCGTGGGAACTGTTCCTGGCGCTGGTCGTCGCCCTGATCGCCACGATCCTGAAGTTCGGTGACAGCACCCAACTCGGTGCGGTGCACCTGTCCACCAGCCTGGTCGCCTTGCTGCAACTCCTCGCGGCGGCCGGGATGTGGGTCTGGGCCACCCAGGTGTCCCCGGCTGGACTCGACGGACACGCCACCGCCAGCGTGGTGTCGCTGTCGGGCGGAGCACTGCTGGCCAATCTCGTGTCGGTGACGCTCCTGGTCGTCGAGACGGCGACGTTCCGCCGCCGCTAGGTGTTACACCTCTGGGCCCGGCGGCGGGCAGCACAGCGCACGCCGATCGACATTCCCTCCACGGTGCCGACCACCGAGGTGATCTTCCTGATCATGCGGCGGATGCGGGCGCCGCTGATCTTCGTCATCGTCACCTTCAGCTTCTGCACCGCCGGGATGATGTTCATCCCGGGGGTCGACTCGCAGGGAAACCCGCACCGGCTCAGCATCTTCGACGCCTTCTATCAGATGACCATCACGCTGACGACGGTCGGTTTCACCGAGGCGCCCTACCCGTTCAGCATTCCGCAGCGGATGTGGATGTCGCTGTCGATTTTCCTGCTCGTCATCAGCTGGGCCTACGCCATCGGCGTATTCCTCTCACTGGTCCAGAGTTCGGCCTTCCAGTCTGCCGTTGCCGCACAACAGTTCCGGCGTCAGGTCCGCCGGCTGGTCGAGCCGTTCGTCATCGTCGGCGGCTACGGCAATGCCGGCAAGCTCGTCGGCGTCGATCTCGACGAGCACTACCGCCGCTTCGTCGTCATCGACCACCGGCAGGAAAGCGTCCAGTCGGTGGTGTCTGAGGAGCTGAGCTTCGACGTGCCCGCGGTTCAGGGCGACTGCGCCGAACCGGCGGTGCTCGGCATGGCCGGCCTGGGCAGTCCGCACTGTGAAGGCGTACTCGCGTTGACCAGTGACGACGACACCAACCTTGCGGTGGTGATGGCCGCGTCGCTGCTGCGGCCCGATCTGCCGGTACTGGGCCGTTGTGCTCACCGGCGCACCCGAAATCGTATGGAGCACTTCGCACCCGGGTCGGCGATCAATGCCGACGACCGGTTCGGCGATTACCTGGCCCAGTCGATCCACCAGCCGGTCAGCTACCAACTGCTGCGGTGGCTGATGGACAACGATCAGGAACGCCTGCTGCCCGCGCGCCGCGACCTCGCGGACCGCCGGTGGATGGTGTGCGCCGAGGGCGAGTTCGGCGAAACCATTGTCAGCGACCTCGCGGCGATCGGCCTCAACGTCGAACTCGTCGACCCCGCCGGCGACGAGCCCGACGTCTCCGGATCGGTGGCGTTCGTGGCCGGCACCGACAACGACACCGTCAACATCGCCATGGCCGAGCACACCCGGCACATCAACCCCGATGCCTATCTGGTGGTCCGCCAGCAGACGAACGCCAAGAAGATCCTGCTGGAAACGCTGCAGATCGAGTCGGTGTACATCGCCACCGAGGTGATCGCCCGGGAGGTGCTCGCCCGGATCCTGACCCCGGAGTTCTGGAGTTTCGTCGAGTACGTGCTCACCCGAGATGACCAGTGGGCCACAGAGGTTCGCGATCACCTCGAGCAGCGGTGCGGCCAGCGCACCCCGGAGCGCGACATCCTCACCCTCTCCGAAGAACGCGCGCCGGCCATCGCCGACTGGCTGCGACGCGGCAACACCCTGACCCTCGGGACGCTGATGCTCCAACCCGACGACCGGGACACCACGCTGCCACTGGCCGCCCTGGTGCTCTTCCGCGATGGCGAGCCGCAGTTCATGCCACCCGAGGACACCCCGCTGGCGCTGGACGATCAGGTGCTGATCGTCGGCAAGCCGGCCGGGCTGTCCGAGGTCCGCGAGGTCTGCTTCTACCCGTCCACCGTCGAGTACCTCGCCACCGGCCACGAGGTCCCGCTGACCTGGGCGTGGTCCAAACTCACCACGCGGCGCCGGTCGCGGACGAAGTAGTTCCCTACTTCGGAGGCATCCGGATTCCGCCGTCGACCCGGACCACCTCGGCGTTCATGTACGAGTTGGTGATCAGTTCGATGACCATCGAGGCCAGTTCCTCCGGCTTGCCGAGGC
>ENA-UPXM01000022-UPXM01000022.1-activated-sludge-metagenome-genome-assembly--contig:-NODE-22-length-194828-cov-28.471107_pt1 | contig 194828 bp, 157 predicted proteins | sample MGYA00238178_ERZ772708 | MGnify/ENA primary metagenome ERZ772708 (study PRJEB29002, sample SAMN05720212) | activated sludge metagenome | isolation source: anaerobic digester from wastewater...
TCTGCCGAATGCAATCCACCCGTGCCCGCGCGGAAGGCAACCGCCATCCGTTCGGGATCTTCCGGCACTGCCCGGGCGCCGCCGTGTTGCAACGCATATTCGACAGCGCCCCGGCACCCCGGCGGCACAAAAGCCCTCGGGCGTTGCCGGCGCCCGCAGAAGCACCCGATGAAACCTCGCCTTCCGGGTGGGTTAACGGCCCGTTAAACCACCGTTCGCGCGGCGGAGAAGGGGCGGCAGAGGGCGCTGAACCGCACTGGCAAACGCTTGCGCACCTTTGCGCCCGAGGCCAAGGGGCCCAGCAAAACTTTGTTGCAGGTGCAACAAAGAACTGAACGAGGGTGTAGCTCGGTTGGCGGACGGGGGGTTCGGCCGGTCGGTTGACGATTTTCCGCCCGTAGAAACGCGGGCGGCACTCAACACGCCCCCAGGCTTGCCTGAAACCTGGGTGGGCCCGGGCGGAGAAAACGCCAAGCGCATGGGCGACGCGATTTCCATGTCCGCTCCGTTTTTGAAAGCCGGCGGTAATTTTGCACAAAGAAACCGACGGTTTACCCTGTCGATGGAGATCAGTCGCTTGCCTGCCTGCTGATAGAGGGTCTGTTGCTTGCCCAGGCGCATCATTGGATTGCGGATTTTTTAATCGGCAATCCACAAGCTACAATCCGCAATCGGCAATCCACATTCCGCTCATTCCATCTCCACCTTTACCCGGTAAAAGCCGGTGTCGTCTTTGGTGACAAAAAACAGGTGTATGGGTCCTTCCGTTGTGTGACCTGTAGCCACCTCCTTCTCAGGCTGCAGCAGGGTTGGACGGTACAGGACACTGTATGGCCGGTTATCCTCATAGGCGCAGCGGAAGGTCAGGTAGAAGCGCCCGCGATTGTACTCAACTGCGGTAATGGCCAGCTCACCGATCCAGAGGAAGCCGCCCGGGAGATCGCCATTTGTCAGCGCCTGCCAGTTGGCAAGATCAGTAAAGTAATCCCACCACTCCTCCAGCTTGTGCATGCGCTCGTAGTGCGGAGCGACGTTACAGATCAATACGCTATAGCTGGATGGTATCCGGGGCAGGGTGATAGCGGTTTCACCGGCGGTCAGTCCGGGCGGCACATCGCCTGTGGCCATATCAACCGGCGGCTCAAAGGCGCCAGTATCATCCAGGGTAAAGAGGAATGATTCGGGGTGGAGCAGGGGATTGTCCGAGCGGCTCTGGAAGGCTGTCAGTTGGTCGCGGCCACACTCAAAGGTAGGCAGGTTGTAGTTGCCCGCAGCAGAGGACATGATCCGGCCTGACTTGATCCAGACATAATCCCTGCCCGGCTCATCCGTACGGAGAATTGTGCCGGCTCTTATACCACGCCTGGTGGCCAGGGCGCAGAGGCTCTCAAGTCCGGTTGGCGTCGTGGCCGAGGCGCCAAGAAACTCTCCGGTGGTTGAGCAGCCGTTGTCGGTAAAGAAGAGCACGGTGCCTGATGGCAGCGGGGTCAGGGCAACAATAGAAAAGTCCCGGCGCCCTGATTGCATGCCACCACTACTCGCCTCAGGGGCGCCCCAGCCCAGGATCACAATGGCACCCGGGGCCAGCATCTCTGGTGACTGGCAGACGACCGTGAGGGTTGCGCTTGCTGTTACTCCCCATCGGTTGGTTGCGATAAAGGCAAGCTCATTCAAGCCCTCCACCAAGGGGACCTGCGTCTGCCACTCGGTCTTTGCCGGGAAGGTGCCCTGGAGGCCATTGGCGCCAAACCACTGGATATCGCCCACCACAAAGCGGTTGACACTGCCTCCCACATCAATCTGATCCACTTGGTTGGAGGTGGCAATAAAGGGGGTGACAGGCTCAAGGATGGTGATCGCGGGGTCATCAGTTTCACGGATGATGGTAACGGTATCACTCGCCCATCGGCCGGCCACATTGGTGCCACTGATGGTGATCACATTGTTGCCGGGAGCCAACGGGGCCAAGACCCTCCAAGTGCCTTCCTTCATGCTAATTATTGGGGTTATCCCTTGGTTGTCGAACAACGAGTTGTGGTAATACAACCTTCCGGCGATATTGGTATAGGTGCCACTCAACGGCAGCGAAGTCACCTCGAACTCAACGTTCGTGGTGGCGGGGGTTCCAGGATGGCTACCGCCGGCACAACCGGGTTATGATTGGCCAGCAGGTTGACGGTAAAGGTTGTGTGCTCCAGGTCATTGCAGGTAATCACCAATCGGGCATCATTAAAAGCAGCCAAAGCACCCTCAGGATCGAAGTTAAGGGTATAGCCACTGGTTGAGCTGCCTTGGGCCAGATCAAAGTCAGTACCATTGGGGGTGGTCAGCGAGAAGGCCCCGGCATCACTCCCCTCCAGGGTCATGGATTTGACATGCAGGATGCTCAGTGCCTCGCCCAGCAGGTTGTCCATGACAAGCGGGAAGCTCACGGGGGCCTCCAACCCCAGAAAAGAACCGAGGTTAACGGTGTCATCATCTTCAACCGCGCGCCCATTGAGGCTCACGGTGAGGGTCGGAAAACGCACATCCAGCAACAGGGTGGGGCGGCTTGATTCGGTTCTAAACTCACGGGCACAGAAGACATGGTTTTTACCGCCGAGATTTTCTTTGGCGATCAGCAGGGTTATCCGGGCATCGGGGTTCTCTGCACTATAGCCATAGGCAGGTCGCCGTCCGGCCCCCCATTGCAGATATTTATAGAGATCACCCACCATATAAAACATTGTGCCTCCTGTACAATAAACGCTGGCCAGAAGCCTGACCCCATCGCCGGCAGGATATTGAGCAGCGCCATGGTAACAAACTGGCCAAAGTGGATCACTCTGACTGGTGGTGTCTTCATTCCAGCTTGAGTCATTGTTGTTGGTGGTATCGGTAAAGCCGTAGAGTCTAAATGTATGGCCGCTGCTGTCGGTAATGCCGATGCTGAAAGTAGCATCTTGAATGTACTGGTCACGGATATCGCAGCCACCAAAGTCAGACAGGTCAAAGAGAAACATCGCCTTGCGGTTCCATTGGTGCGTTTCGTCATTGGCGGCAACATATACTATGCCGTCCGTCTGATTCTGCACGTCATACGCTCCATACCCGTTCAGATCCTGGATGGCAACCTGTTGCAGTTGGGTTGCCGAGGCCCCGGAAACCAGGGTTGAAAAAACAGCAACCGATAGCCTGTGCCGCAGCACATCAATCACCGATTTCCCAACACGTTTCATAATGCACCTCCAACTACTTTTCAGTTCACTAGCTCCGACCAAGAATACTGCGGCATTTCCGATTTTAATGTACCATGCTGAAGGCCATAATGCAAGAAAAAAATAAACCCTAACCCGGATATTCCATCCGAGCTGGGCGAGACGGATTTGAGGAGCAAAGCGGAAGTGGATTGGCTTTGGGGGGGGGGGCGCGAGGCCGTGAGGGTTTGCGCCGGAAAGAATCCAGCCGCAAAAGAACCCAAAGATCGGAAAGCTGTTCAACGACAGTAGCGTTATGGGCGCAGGGTGGACGAAGGGAGGGGGCCGGGTGGTACCGGTTTCTTTTGGGGAAAAACTTGAAAAACGGATCCGCAGATGGCGCAGATTTTTCCGGCAGTGCGGTGGCGTGAAGCGGTGAAATCTGTGGATGAATGATGCCGCCCCGAACGGGGCTCAATCGGATATGGTCGGCGGTGGCTACAGAGATGCCGCGCCTACGGTGCTCCAGCAGCAGGCGAGGGAATGGGGACAGGGTGGAACCTGTCCCTCCCAGAAAAGGATTATGGCCGGTTTAAGGACGCTTTACGGGCGGGCCTCGATCAAGGCCACGCGACCATCGAAATCGGTGGTCAACACCCGGTGAGCGTTCAATGGGACCACGGTGTTCATCACGCCGGTGCCCAGCTTGTGCTGCCAGCGGACCGCGCCCGTCCGCGCGTCCAGCGCGAATAATAATCCGTTCTTGGTGCCGTAGAACAACACGCCCTCCTTCTCCACGAGCATTGCGGAATTGATGTCGTAACCGAATTTCGCGTTGGTGGCCCACACTTTCTCCGGCTGATCCGGCCGGGTGGCAAACGCGTAGAAGAAATCGTTCATGGCCCGGACATAGAACCGCTCGCGGTCCTCGGACAGGCCGATGGATTCGCGCACCACATAATCGCCAGTGCGCCAGATTTGCCGGCCGGTGCGCGCCTCGAGGGCGGTCATTTTACGGTCGGGTGCCACGATGAACACCTTGCCGTGCGCGGTCACCGGCCAGACGGCGGCCGGTGATAGTAACGTGCCCGGTTTGTCCCCGTGCCAGGACCAGACCAATTGGCCGGTGCGGGTGTCCAGCGCGTAGAGGCAACAACTCCAGGCGCCGAAGATGACTTTTTGGTCATGCACCAGCGGACGCGTTTCCACAAAACCTTCCACGCCATCGTATTCCCAGAGCAACCGGCCATCGGCCAGGTTCAACGCGCGGAATTTGCCTTCGCTGGACCCCACGTAAACCACGTCCCCGGCGATCCGCGGGCAGGCCACAATGGGCCGGTCCGTCTGGTGCTTCCACCGGAGCCGACCGTTCGCGGCGCGCAACGCATACACACCGCCATCCGCCGAGGCAAAGACCACGGTGTCGCCCGCCACATCCGGGGTTGTATAGACGGCGTCCTGCGTTTTGAATTGCCAACGAATCTTGCCCGAGTTCAGGGCGAAGGCGTACACGGTGCCGGAGGCGTCTCCCACGATGGCGAGCTGCCGCCAGAGCGCCGGCGTGGAGGCGATGGTGAATCCGGTAACATGTTGCCATCGCGGCCGCACGTGGGGATACGCCTGGTTCACGCTGTAATCGGGACGGGGATACCGGTTGGTGTCGCCGGTGTAATCCCGCGCGCCCAGGGCGACGGTGTGCCACGGATTACCGGTGGCCCGCCCGTGAATATGTTCGGAAAAGGTCATCGCATTTTCCGTCACATCCACCACCGTGAATCCGCCCGCCGGTTGGCCGGCGCGCAGATTGGAGCGGCCCATCACACCCGGCAAGCCTTCGTAGTTCATTTTGCGATTGCTATGGCCGTGCCCGACCAACACGACCTGGGTATTAACCTTTTTCAAACGATCCACGACTTCGAACCAGTTGGCGATGCCGTCATCCAGCGGATAATGGGTGATGAAAACAATGGGCTGCCGGGGCGCCGGCAGTTGGGCGAGCGTTTCGTCCAGCCAGCGCAAATCCTGCGGCGCGAAATGGCCGTCGCCCATTTTCATCAGCGGCCCCTGGTGCATGCCAATGAACCGGTAGCCGCCGTGGTCAAACACAAACCGGTCCGCGCCGAACACCCGGGGAAAATCGGTGGCGCCGGACTCGGACCATTTGGTGTCGTGATTGCCGGGAATGAGGTGATACGGGACTTGCAAATCCGCGAGGATGTCCTTGACCAGGGTGAGTTGCTCCCGGGAGCCGTATTCCGTGATATCCCCGGAAAGCACCACAAATTGCACCCCGGGCAGGGCGTTCAGATCGCGCACGGCGGCGCGGAGATCCTCGGCGGCGTTGGCCGAGCCGACGTGGGTATCGCTCAGCCAGGCGAAACGGAAGGCATCCGCCGCCCGCAAACCGGGCGGGAACAGCAGGACGGTAAGACCGAGCAACAGGGTGAGGGTAAAGGCGCGCCGCGATCCGCGGATGGCCGGAGAAAGATACCGATTCATGGTGAATAATTCAGCTGCCAAGTTGCGGATCGTGATGATCCGCAGTGTTCTCCAAGATTTTCCGGAGGAACCGCCGGGGATGCAAGGGCGATTCGCTTAAATTTTGAACGGCGCTGGCGGGATCCCGTCCATCGCACAAGCGAAATCCGCTCGGACATTCCCCCCGGAGGTTTTCTCACAAATAGCTGCTGCCGTTAATAGCCTGAAACACGAATCCGCAGATAACACAGATTTCACAGATTTTTTCCGATGCTGAATCGGCGTCAATCGGTGAAATCTGCGGATGAAAGATGCCGCGCCACCGGCACTCCATCAGCAGAAGAGGGAATGGGGACAGGGTGGAACCTGTCCCTCCCAAGGAATCAGAGTAACTGGCGCAGGAAGGCAATTTCTTTTTGCAGAATTCCGGCGCGTTCGGCCTCGGGAAAGCGGCCGAGCGATTCGTTTTCCACGCAGAGGTCGCCCTGATACCGGGCCCGGCGCAGAATCGCCACCACCCGTCCGAAATCAATGTCGCCGGCGTACACCGGACAGCAACGCTTGCCGTATTCCCAGCCCATCTCCCGCTGGATATTCCGTTTTTCCTCCGGATACGCGATGCTCTTGCAATGCGTGTGCCAGACGAGCGGCGCGAAGCGTTCGTAGATCTGGTAAACCTTGTCCAACGGATGCCCCCACCAATAGAGATTGGCCGTGTCGAGCGTGATGCCCAGGCGTTTGGACCCGACGCCTGCGATCAACTGTTCCATGAAATCGGGGTCGTTCGTCACTTTGCCGTGGTTTTCAATGCCGAACCGCACCTTGGATTTCGGGGTGGCCGCGCACAGGGCCTTGCCCGCCTTAATCGCAAACGGCAGAAATTCCTCCGGCTTCAACTTGCGCGGCACCACATCAATGCGCACCGTCTTCACCCCCAGCTGTTCGGCGGCCAGCACCGTGCGGGTGGTCATCGCGATTTCCTGGTCCAGGCGGCTGTCGAACTGGTTGTGCATGCAGAACGCGCTGATGCGGCAACGGTGCGCCCGCAGATCGGCCCGCAGCTCGGCAATGCCTTGCGGCGTGGCGATGCTGTAGGTTTTGCCCGGCGCCACCAGACTGGGCAGCGCGAGGTCGTCGTTCAAATCCGCCTCGAAACAATCCGCGCCGATTTGTTTCAACGCAGCCCAACTATCCGTCGGGTTGACGAATTTCAAATGCACATCGCGGCAGCCCACGCCCCACTTCCGGGGCGCGGCCCCGGCCCGGGGGGCCAGTCCCAGGGTGCCGGCGACCAAGGCCGCGGCGGCGGTGCTTTGGAGAAAATGACGGCGGGTGATTTCGTTCAGGTTATTCATGTGGTGTATTCGACGTTGTCGTAGTTGGAGGTCATCAAAAAAGTCAGGAGAAACTAAATGGTGGCGGCACACAGCATTCAACTCAGGGACCGGGTTAAGGCTTCCAGAAACGCGCGGGCTCGCCGGGCCGACGCCAGCACGCGCGCCCGGTCGCCGCTTTCGAGGCATTCGATCAACAGCGGGCCGCGGGTAAAACCGCCCCGCGTCAACTGGGCCATCACGCCCGGCCAATTCACCTGCCCGTCGCCCGGGGTGAGGGCGATGTCCCGGGGCGCGCGGAAATCCTTGACGCTCATCCCCACGACCCAGCCGGCCACGTCGGCGGCATCGGTCACAGGATCGCGTTGTCCCCCGGAGTAAAACAGGATGTTGCCGGGGTCATACCAAATGCGGAAGTTCGGGTGCCCGACGCGGGCCACGCCCTGGCGGCAGGCGGCGCCGGTGGCCACAAACCCGCCGTGCGGCTTCAGGCTCAACCCCACCCGCCGGGCGGCCGCGTAATCGCAACAATCGGCGATCACTTGGAAATAGGCGGCGGACAAATTCGCGTCCGGCACGCCGGCCAACATCAGGTTCGACGCCCCGCACGCGGCGCACAAATCAATCAGCTTCCGCAACCCGGCCCGGCCCGCGGCGGGGGATTGGTCCACGGGAAATTCGCCCGCGTAAAGGGAAAGACATTGCAACCCGCGTTGACGGATTTCCCGGCCAATGACCGCTGCCTCTGCCAAGGTGCTGTCGGCGGTGAGGATGAGCCAGCCGTGCTCACTCTTTGCGGTCATGAGGCCGCACCACGAGAAACCGGCCTCGGCGATGCCATCCAGCGCCGTGCGGTAATCCCAGGCATCCCACGGCCGGGTGTAGGCGCCGATTTGCCAGCCGCCCTGCCGGCGGTCCGGCCACGCGCGGCATCCCAGCCACGCCGCCCCTGCGCCCGCCGCAATCGTCCCCGCCAAAGTCCGTTGCAGAAAATGGCGGCGCGACCAAGGCCGGCGGGGCGTGCCGCCCGTTCCGGGATGGATCATTTTATCCACTTGTCCAACTCCGCCCAACCCTGCTGGGCCGTCGGATAACGCCCGTCCGGCCCCGGTTTCACCGGCGGTTCCACATCCCAGCCGTAGCGCGGCAGCGAGAAGGAACGCTTGGATTGCAGGGCGTCCTCCCAGCCGATCATGTTGCCCGTGTAACAGGCGATTTGCGCCAGCACGCACAGGCGCGAACTGAGGCACATGTAATGCCCGTTGTTGAGGGGTTCGCGGGTGCGGATGGCTTGGAACAACGCTTCATGTTCCAGGTCGTACATGTGTTTCGGTTTGGGCCGGTCATAGTGCCAGTTGGTTTCCCCTGTGATGCGGTGGGCCAGCAAATCGCAGCGTCCCTTGGTGCCGAAGAAAATGTCCGAGGTGTTGTTGTAACATTCGAGCTGGTCGCGGGTGAACCCGAAGACGCGCACCCCGTTCGCGTACTCGAACACCATGGCCTGGTGATCAAACTGGTCGCCATACACCGGGTCCACCGCCGTCTGGCGGCCGCCCATGCCCCAGCATTTTTGCGGCGGCTGATCCCCCAGGGCCCACGAGGCCTTGTCCATGCTGTGAATGATCTGCTGCGCCGTCTGATCGCCGGACAGCCAGTTGAAATGGTACCAGTTCCACAGTTGATACTGCATCTCGTTCTGCCCGGGCAACCGTTCGCGCGGATAATACGGCTTGCTCACGTAGTTTTCCTGGATAGCCACAATGTCTCCAATCGCCCCGTCATGCACGCGCTGCATCGTTTCCCGCACGCCCACGTCGTAGCGCCAGCAGAGCCCGGAAACGAGACTGAGCCGCTGCTGCCGCGCCGACTCGGCCGCCGCCTCGCACACCGCCACCCCCGGCATGTCGATACCGTGCGGTTTTTCGCAGAACACATGTTTGCCCGCGGCCACCGCCGCCCGAAGGATTTCCGGGATGAAATGCGACGCCGGCGTGATCAACACCGCGTCCACGCCGCTGGCGATCACGTGCCGGTAGGCGTCAAAGCCCAGGAAACAATGCGTGTCTTTCACCTCGACCTGCGCCGGGCGTTTCTTGCGCAACTCCGCCAGACTTTCCTGCTGCCGCTCCGCAAAGACGTCCGCCATCGCCGTCAGACGGATGTCAGGGCCGGCGTTGAAGGCGTTGATCGTCGCTTCCGTGCCGCGCACGCCGCACCCGATGAGGCCGATGCGGATGACGTCGCTGCCGGCGGCATGGACACTGCGTTCGAGCGAGAGCGCGCCGGCGACGGCGGCACCTGCGAGGGTGGCGGAAGTTTTTAGAAAATCCCGGCGGGAGGCACTGATGTTGATATGCTTTTGTTTCATAGGACCTGTGTTACCTGTTGCGCGGAGTTAACCCCGGACGCCCGCCGGAAGCAAGCCGGGAATGCGGCCGCGCGACGCGCCCCCCCCAGCCGGCGCCAGCCCGGTGCGGTTGAGAAAACGGTGGGTGGGGCGGGTTTGGGTTGATCTCAAAAAATCCGGGCCCGCCCCACCGCCGCCCGCCTCAGACATTTATGAGCTGACGGCGACTTTGTCTTTGCGGTTTACATCGTGAAATTGCCTGGCGTTGCCGCCGGGTACCGGATAGAAAGCGGCCATGGCCACAACCCAACCGGACCCGCCGCCGAATCCGCCAGCAGATCAACCCGCTACCCCTCCCCGCCAAGTCCGGGTGGCTTCGGTGGATGCCTACCGCGGTTTCGTAATGTTCCTGATGATGGCTGAGGTGCTGCATCTCTCGCGGGTGGCACGCGCCGTGCCCGAAAGCAGTTTCTGGAAATTTCTGGCCTATCACCAAACCCACGTGGAATGGATCGGTTGCTCGCTGCACGATCTGATCCAACCGTCATTCTCGTTCCTCGTCGGATTGGCGCTGCCGTTCTCCATCGGCAATCGCATTGCGCGCGGTCAGTCCAAGGCGCACCTCACCTGGCACGCGGCCTGGCGCGCGCTGGTTCTGGTTTTGCTCGGAGTGTTCCTGCGTTCCATCGGGCATTCGCAAACCTATTGGACTTTTGAAGACACGCTCTCGCAAATCGGTCTGGGCTATCTCGTGCTGTTCGTGCTCGGTTTCCGCCCCGTGCGCGACCAGTGGATTGCGCTCGGCGTAATCCTCGTCGGCTACTGGCTGGCGTTTGCCTGGTATCCGTTGCCGGGCGCGGATTTCGACTACGCCAAGGTGGGCGTGCCAAACGATTGGCCGCATCTCATGTCCGGCTTTGCGGCGCATTGGAACAAAAACAGCAACCTGGCCTGGGCGTTTGACACTTGGTTTCTCAATCTGTTTCCGCGGGAAAAACCGTTCCTGTTCAACGGCGGCGGCTATGCCACGCTGAGTTTCATTCCGACCCTGGGCACCATGATTCTGGGCCTGCTGGCTGGCGGCGTATTGCGCAGCTCCCGCACCGCCGCGGGCAAAATCAAATGGCTGGTGATCGCCGGCGCGGCCTGCCTGGGCGCGGGCGCGTTGCTCGGGGCGCTCGGCATTTGTCCGGTGGTCAAGCGCATCTGGACGCCGAGCTGGACGCTCTACAGCGGCGGCTGGAGTTTTCTGCTGCTGGCCGGATTTTACGCGGTGATTGATTGGTGGGGACGCAAAGGTTGGTCGTATCTGCTGATCGTGATTGGTATGAACTCCATTGCCGCCTACTGCATGGCGCATTTGTTCGACGGATTCATCAGCGACGCCTTGACCACCAATCTCGGCACGAACGTCTTCAAAATCTTCGGCGCGGCGTATGAGCCGTTTGTGCATGGGGCGGCCGTGCTGTTTTTCCTGTGGCTGATTCTCTTCTGGATGTACCGGCGCAAACTGTTCCTGAAGATTTAACCGGGCAATCGCCCCGCACCTGATGAAAAATTATCCCGACCAGGAACTGGCGGGAAGTCATCCCTTCATGCTTGGGCCTACTGATGACACCGATGCACGCCGATGGGAAGCCGGAAAAATCCGGGGAATCGGCGTCATCGGCGGATTGGGGTTGCCAGTGATTGGCCGGCGTGTCTTTTTCCATGACCGCGCCGGGCGGGACGCCCAGCGGGCGGCCTGGCCGTTTTATGCCCCAGTGATGGATGGGTGGAAAGTGGAGCAGATGGCCGGGGACGCGCCGTCCGCCCCACCTCCCGCCTGACTGGGCCCGAAGCGCGCGCCGCCCGCAGCGCCGCCTGAATCCGGCGGAGACACCCGCCGCCGCGTGGGGCGAGGTCGTGTTCCCAAATCCGCACCACCCGCCAGCCGCACCGGCGCAGCGTTCGATGCACAAGGCGATCACGGGTCTGGTTGGCGGCGAGTTTCTTCTGCCAGAAGGCGCGGTTGTTCGCCGGGAGGCGGCCATGCCGCGGACAACCGTGCCAGAAGCAGCCATCCACAAACACCGCAATCCGGTGTTGGGGAAAAACGAAATCTGGTTTGACCCGTAGCAGCCGACGTGAGCCGGCCCGGGCTGAACCCCGCCCTGCGGCCTTCAAACGTCCATCTTGAGAATGAGCCAACCCACGTTTGCGGCTACCAACGGTGAGAACTTTCTGCCGCCGCCAGCCGGTGATTCGATGCGCCCGCAAGAGTTTGGCCAGTGCCAGTTCCGTGTCCTTGTTGCCGCGGCTCCGAATCCGCGCCATCACCTCGGACCGCTTCGCCTTGGAGAACACATCAGCCATGGTCTGTTAACGCAAAGACGCAGAGGCGCAGCGCCGCCAAGTGAAAAGCCAGAACGCGCCGCGACCGCCTTCCCTTCCTGCGTCTTGGCGTCTTGGCGTTGAATGCTTCATACCTCCAACGTGAATCCGCCGCATTGCCGGGCGGTGCAAGGCTTTAACCGCCCGTCCGTATCAAGCTGACCGAGGCTGTGAACGCGGTGCGATTCGACTCAATCGAGGTCGCGGCATGAAACAACTTTTCCGCGAGCAAAGGTAATCGTCTCGTCATACTCCTCCGCGTCGAAAACTCCAATACTCGGCGCAGTCAACTTCGGAGCGCCATCCATTACCAACAACGGCTGTGCCTGCCCCTGCCGGTCCCAAATCAGATATAGACACGCTTCGTTCGCCGCGTCCTTCGCATCGAAACTATTGCGAAGAACTACTGCTACTGTCTGCCAGTTGTCGCAGGCATCAACTCCCGGATGCCACTGGCAGATGACTGTGTAGAGCCGATTCTTGGTTGGCATATCTCGCCAGATACACCTGGCCAGGTTTGGTTGCCTCGGCAAGCTCTTTCCTGCTCGCCCGTTGGCGAGAATCTGGCACTCTGTCCGCATGGCTGCCGGAAGACGATGGACGCGCGATGAGTTACTTGTCGCGCTGAACCTGTATCACAAGCTCACGTTTGGTCAGCTTCACGCGCGACAATCTGCGATCGTCGCGCTGGCGGAAAAGCTCGAACGCAGCTCGAATAGCGTAGCGATGAAGTTGTGCAACTTCGCCTCGCTTGACCCCGCGCTGAAATTGCGCGGCATCAAAGGGCTGGAAGGCGCGAGCGCGCTCGACCGCACGGTATGGAACGAGTTTCACGACGACCTCAACGAGACAGTGCCCGCGAGCGAAGATGCACTGCGGAAACTGTTTGGTGTGGACGAACACGGTGAACTTGAAGTGTTACCGAGAGAGGGCATCCGCGTGCGCAAGCGACCGCCAACCGGCCCGACGGAGACGACGGCGAACGTAAAGCAGCGCCGAGGACAGGATTACTTTCGCGACGCCGTCTTGAACAACTTCGGCGGACGTTGCGGCGTCACCCAACTGGCCGTGCGCGAACTGCTGGTTGCTTCTCACATCCTTCCGTGGGGCACTCACGCCGCCGAGCGATTGAATGTTCGCAATGGCCTTTCGCTTTCGCGCCTTCACGATGCCGCCTTTGACCAAGGGTTGATCACTTTCGACGACAGCTTGCGCTTGGTGCTTTCTTCGCGTTTGAAGGCAGAATTGCCACAACGGGCCGTCGCCGAAAGTTTTGGCGCGTACGCAGGCCAACCGTTGCATTTGCCAGAGGACGCGGCCTTGCCTGAATTGGCGTTCCTCGCCGAACACCGCACCAAGAAATTCCGCATGGCGTAACCACCGCTTATTCGCAGCGCCGGAGGCGCGGCATCTTTGTAGAAACCGCACCAAAGAAAATCACCAGCCCCGTAGGGCGGCATCGTCTGGTGTATGTCCCCGGTTCGTGTGACTCTTGCACACGGTGGTCCGGAAGATGCCGCTCCTAACGGAGCTCAAAAATATTTTGCACCGGGTTCTACAAAGATGCCGCCCTGGACGGGGCTTAATGTTGGCGACGAAGATGGGTTTGGGTTTCGGTCCTTTCATGCGAGAATTCCGCGCACCCTCTAACAACGCCAACCCCAAGCGCCGTAGGCGCGGCATCTTTATAGAAACCCTCGCCCCAACAAATCACCAGCCCCGTAGGGGCGGTATCATCTGATGTATGGCAACGGTTCGTGCAAATCTCGCGCCCGGGCACCGGATGATGCCGCTCCTGATGGAGCTTAAAATAATTTTGCATCGAGTTCTACAGAGATGGCGCCCCTGATGGGGCTCAACATCAGCAAGAAAGATGAGTTTGAGCTTTGGCCTCGCGCGCGGGAAGGCGAGGCTGCAAAGCGCTAATCGTGGATTGGGCCGAACATAATGGGCTTGCTGGCGGTGGCGCTAGTGGTTAACCGTCTGGCGCATGAAAACCGGTTACCGTGTTTCCCCGGCGGCGGCTCGGGCGCTGACGGGACGGATGACCCCGAAGCCGGAAGCCAGCCTGCGCGATGGGGAAGCAGGCCAGAAGCGCAAGCCGACGGGGCTGGTTTCTTTGCCCGTCGCAGCACGCTCGATAATGGGTTAAACGTGATTTTGAGCAGGCGATTGCAAAACTTTTTTCCGCAGCCGGCACGGGGGCAGAATTTTATTCCGTTTACCGGACAGCCAATTCGTTTCCCGGAAAAATTGGCCCCGCCGGATACGGCGTTTCTCTGCTTTCACCGGGAGCACCTTTGGGTTGGATAATCGCATGCGACGGAATCTTCTCATGCTGGCCGGGTGCGTGCCGTTAGTGGTGTTGTTTTGTTTCCTGTTTGCGGACCGCTGGCGGCGGAAGCGGGCGGGCGAGCGGCCGCCCCAGCAAGACAAATTGCTCCGGCCCGCCGGCCACAGCCTGAGTCTTCAGATCGCCGACCTGGGCGATTCTTTATTAACTTGGATGTTGGGCGCGTATCTGGCCGCTTTGGCTGCTGTGGGGCTGTTTTCATTAACGGATTCGGAAAGCTTTACGGGGTCGGTGGTCTCACTCGCCGTCTCTGGTGTTTCCGCCGCAGTATGCATCGTCATGGCCTGGCGCACCGAGCAGAAGATCCGGACGGCACGCCTCGGCTTGCTCGGCGAACAAGCCGTTGCGGAACAATTACAGGGTCTGTGGGCGAAGGGATGCCGCGTGTTTCACGACGTGCCGGGCGGCGGAAAATGGAACTTGGATCACGTCGTCGTGGGCCCTTCGGGGGTCTTTGCCATTGAAACCAAGGCGCGAACCAAACGTCCAGGACGCCGAGGCGAACGCGACTATGAAGCGGTTTTCGATGGGAAAGCGATCCGATTCCCCAACTACACGGATACCAACGCCATCCCGCAGGCAGAACGAAATGCCCGGTGGCTGGCGGGCATGTTGTCGAAAGCGACCGGCGAACCAGTCGGCGTCACGGGCCTGGTCGCGTTGCCGGGTTGGTTTGTCACTCTCAAAACGAAAGCGGAAATAAAAGTGCTCAACGCCAAACAGATTCCCCATTTTATCGCAGGAGAACCGAGAAAGCTTTCCGACAAAGTCATGCAACAAATCGCCTACCAGTTGGAACAGCGTTGCCGCGACGTTGAATTCTAGCCGCCATCTCACCCATGCTTTGGCCCGCAGATTTCGCTGATTCACGCTGATGGCAAATCGGAAAAATCCGGGAAATCTGCGTCATCGGTGGATTGGGGTTTCACGTTATTAACAGCGACGGCTTTTTTCCGTGACGGCGCCTGCCGTAGAGCCTCCCAGCATCCCGTCCCGGTGCGGGCAGACGCGGGACAGAACCAGCACGGGGATCCTCCGTGGGCGGTTTCTTCCTCTCCTGGTTCCCTGCTCCTTGCACCCCACTGCTACCGCCCAAGGCTCTCCGCTCCCCATTGCGCCCGAAAAAAAACGAAAAACCTTGCCAGCCAGCGGCAAGGTGATATACTGGCGGGCATCGGGATGAAGTTATGTAATCCAAACAATCCGCCAACCATCCCATGGAGTACGGCCATGGCCTTTCGGAGAAGCGGCGAGTTTTCATGTATTCGGATCAGGTGAGCAGCGTAAACAGCACAACCGGGAGACGCCTCCCTCACCAGCGCCCCGCTGCGCTGCTTGGAACGGAACAACACATTCGCGCTCTTTTTTCCGTGGCTACAGAACGAAAAGACCATCAAGCAACCGCTGTCCGCCCATCACCATGAGTCCATCGCCCACCGCTTCCGAAACATTAACCGCCCCTCCCCGTGATCCACGAAGATTGCCGGAGGGGATCCGCATTTCTGAGGGAACATTCACCCGCCATTACTCATTCCCCGGCCAGCCGTTGAGCAGTGTGGCCTACCACACGCCCACTCAATCGGTGGTCTTCCTGGAGGGGGATTCCGCAGAAGTGTGGCGCCGCCTGCACACATCCAAAGGGGACACCGCGGCGGCACTGGATTACATTTTGCAGCATGGGAATTTTGAACAGGCCCCGCACGCCGCCGCGCAGGCCATTCTGGCGGAATTTGTTGAAAGCCTGGAATCCGCGGACTTGATCGGCTGGGCGCCGCCTCCGGTCAGCCGCGATTCGGCCATTCCGGGGATCGCACCGGCGGTGAGGCAGGCAGTGGATCCGACCCAGAACCCAGAATTGGCAATCAGCCAATTCATGGCCGATCACCACGTGTTTTACAGTCTTACCCTGGAGTTGACCTACCGCTGCAACGAACGTTGCGTCCATTGTTACCTGCCCACCGAGACGCGTCTGGCCGAATTGTCGCCGCGGCAAATTGATGCGCTGCTGGGAGAGTTTGTTGATCTTGGCGGTTTGATGCTGCATCTGACCGGCGGGGAATTGCTCTTCCGGAAGGACATTGTGGAGATTCTGAATCTGGCGCGCTCACACGGACTGGTCACCTCCATTACGAGCAATCTCACGCTTTTGAACGATCCCGTGCTGGACGCCCTCATTCAGCTTCGCCCCCGGTCGGTGGGGTGCAGCATCTATGCGGCGTCGGCCGAATTGCACGATGCGATCACCACCATCCGCGGCTCCTTCGACCGGTCAATTGCGGCCATCCGCCGCCTGCGCGCCGCCGGATTGCCGGTCATCATCAAATCCCCGTTGCTGCAATCCACGGCACCGGGATGGCGCGAGATCGAACAGTTGGCCGGCGATCTCGGCTGCGAGTATCAGTTCGACCTGAGCATCACCGCCAAGAACGACGGAGGTTTGTCGCCACTCGGCCAACGGGTCGAGGATATGGACCTGTTGCACGAGATCTTCGCTTCCCGGTATTACAAACTCTATAATCGAGATGAAGCGATGTTCACTTTGACCCGCCCCTCACCAGATGCCGTGCTCTGTGGAGCCGGCGCGGCGGGATTGTGCGTTTCCCCAGACGGCACCATTCGCCCTTGCATCGGACTCAATGTGGGCCTGGGCAAGTGGCCCGGAAACCCGCTTTCCGAAATCTGGCAATCCTCGCCGTTTTTTTCTGAATTTGGCGCCATCCGGCTGCGCGATATTCCAGAATGCAGCGATTGTCCGGATTTCCTCTATTGCAGTCGTTGCCCCGGCGCGTGGCACGCCGAGGAGGGTGACTTTCGCAAGCCCACGCCTTATACGTGCAAGCTTGCGCGCGCTTGGGCGTCCGCCCAAGCCGACATCAACCAAAACTCGAAAGGAGGTGAAATTGATGAAGCTGGCAATCAAAGCTAAACGCTATGTATTGAACGCTGGATGCGGATGCACCAAAAATTCCTCCGGCTTTTGCGGAGTCACTTACCGGGTGGGTAGTTAGTCCCACCAACATCTTTTGCCCCGCCGGTTCACCGGCGGGGCAGAGACCATAAAACCTCACCGTGCCCTCCCAAGTTCCAAGTCTGCTTTACATCTGTCAGAACGCGCTCGGAGACATCATCACCACATTGCCGAGCATTCATTTCCTGCGTGAAAAATTCCCTCAGGCAACGCTTGATGTCTGTGTGAACAGGGCGTATGCGGACATTTTTGCCAGTGACCACCACGTGGATCGGGTGATTTCACCTCCAAGCAGTTGGTTCGACATAACCCGGCCGGCCAATCGGACGACGCGGCTTGCGCGGCGGACTGGATTCCGCCCGTACTATGATGCCGTGGTGGACAGCCTCTGCATACCGCAGACGGGCCGGCTCGTGAAACGGTTCGGGCCGGCCAGGTCGGTGGGGATTGGTTTCGACGGCCTTTCCGAAATTTACGAATACTCGTTGCCGCTGGCGCACTGGAAGCAGTGGGCCAAAGGGCGCCGAAATGTGGTTGATTGTTTTGGCGATCTGGTCCGCTTGATGAGCAAAGACTTTCGTAGTCGGACCCCGCTGCTTTTCGTGAGCGCCCCAGAGCAGGAACGGGCGAAGCACTGGATCAAATCAAGAAATCCCACCGCCAAGCCGGTCATTGCTTTCAACCCAGGCGCGGGTCATCCGGCGAAGCGCTGGCCAATGGAATCATTCCTTGAAACCGCCCGGATGCTGGCCGACGGCGGAAACGTGCCGTTGTTCATATTTGGTCCCAAGGAAACGGCGCTTTGTCAGACATGGCGCCGCCAGCTCAGGGAAGCCGGGTGGTTGACCTTCTGGTCACGCCATACCAAGGTTCAGCCGCTCGCTGCCCTTTTGCAGCAATGCGCCTTGCTGGTGACCAACGATTGCGGGGTCATGCATGTGGGAGGCGCCGCAAGCGTTCGCGTTTTGGCGATATTCGGCCCTTCGAACAGCCGTATTTGGTTTCCCTACCCCCGGCCCCGGAATCGAGTGGTGGAACGGAACGTCCGCTGCCGCCGGACTTGCCAGGAAGGCTGTATCACCCGGCACTGCTTGGACGAAATCACGCCGCTGCAGGTTGCACGTCAGGCTGCCTCAATGCTTATGCTCAGCCCCCCCGAGAGCGGCACCGGCAGGCGGAGGTTGACGGCTCCAGCCACCCCCTCGCTGATCTCCTTGCCGGCAACAAAGCTCCATTCTGGCCAAGTCCGCGCCAAGAAGGCTGGACAATTCAGATGTTTCTTTAATCCATCATTAATCGCTGGCCCCTCTTGGTAAAGCTACCCGTTTTACTGGCGCCGTGCGGCTGGCGGTTTGTTCTTTCGGATTACCACCATGGGAATTCGCGCGCGCCGGCTCCTGGGTTAAAAGGATTTGAAGCGGTTGGGATTGTCGGGCGGAGGTGCAAGTGCCAATTGCGGATGGGGGGCAGGCATAATGGGCTTGCTGGCGGCGGCGGCGGTGGTTAACCGTCTGGCGCATGAAAACCCGTTACCGTGTTTCCCCAGTGATGGCCCTGGTGCTGGCCGGTCTGCTGGCGGGTGTGTGCCCGGGCGCCGCGGACCCGCTGCAATTCACCCATGTCCAGCGCCTCCCCGGGGGATTAAGCCTGCAATGGAACAGTGCGGGCGACAACGTCGCTTACACCATCCAAGCGCGGGAGGGATGGGGCGACTCGCTTTGGTTGCTGCCGGCCGCGTCCCAGCCCTGGCCGGTGACGGAGACTGCCTGGGTGGCCCCGGTGAGTGCGCCGGCCCGGTTTTATCGCGTGATCGCGGTGCCCGCCGCGGCGCGGGGAAAACTCCTGCACCGTGCGCTGCACAGCACGTTGGCCACCAATCAGATTGCGCCGTTGCTGGAATTGCTCGATGCCCCTCTCACCGCAGAATTCGACGTCCAACTTTACACGCTGGCTTACGAAACCATTGATCCGCTCGGCGCGCGCACGGTGGCCACAGCGGCGATGGCGTTGCCCGTGGGCGCGGGAGAGTGTCCCCTGATCAGTTATCAGCACGGCACGTTGACCCGCACCAACGAGGCGCCTTCCGCGATGAACCTCTACGGTGAACCGGCCCTCGGCGTGGTGCTGGCCACATCGGGGTATGCCTGTGTGCTGCCGGATTATCTGGGGCTGGGCGGATCTCCGGGTTTGCATCCTTATCATCACGCGCGTTCGGAGGCCACCGCGTGCGTGGACGCACTGCGGGCGGCCCGGGCGTTGTGCGCCGAGCGGGGCGTGGCGTTGAACGGTCAGTTGTTTCTCGTGGGGTATTCGCAGGGCGGCCACGCCACGATGGCGTTGCATCGCGAATTGGAGATGTACCACACCGCGGAATTCACGATCACAGCTTCCGCGCCAATGGCCGGTGCTTATGATCTTTCCGGCGTGACGACGGCGGACACGCTCTCAGGCCGGCCGCAGCCGAACCCGTATTACTTCGCGTATCTGTTGGCCGCGTATCAAGCGGTGTATCATCTGGCGCCGACGCTGGGTGATTTGTTGCGGCCGCCGTATCGCACGACGCTGCCGCCGTTGTTCAATGGCACCGTCTCCGGCGCACAAATCAACGCCGCCCTGCCGGCCAATCCGCTGGACATTCTCCAGCCGGCGTGGCTCGCCGATTTCCGGACCAACGCCCACCACGTCCTGCGCCAGGCCCTGCGCGACAATGATCTTTGGGCGTGGGCCCCGCAACGACCGATGCGGCTGTATCACTGCGCGGGCGATCAGGATGTTGTCCCGGCCAACTCCGCGGTGGCTTGGACGGAATTCCACCAACGCGGCGCCACGCAGGTGGAGTTGCTGGATCCCGATCCCACGGCGGATCACACCGACTGCATCGCTCCGAGCTTGTTGTCGGCCAAGGCGTGGTTCGATTCGTTAAGACAGTGAGCCGGCGGCGGGAGGACGCGGGTGGATGGTCGGCGAACTCAGTAGGGAGCTGCGCGCTAAAACAATTCCGGCACGCCTTCTTCGAGGAAACGGATGCTGCTGAGCAATCCTTCCTGACGGGCAATCTGCTGCAGCCAGCGCGGGGGTTCGTCCAAATCCTCGAACGAGAGTTTGAAGGTGCCGTAATGCATCGGCACCATCCATTGGGCGCGCAGTTCCCGGAAGACTTTCAGGGCTTCATCCGGGCCCATGTGGACGTTGCGGAAGGCTTCCGGTTTGTAGGCGCCGATGGGGAGCAGGGCGATCTCCGGCGGCTGGGTGCGGCCGATTTCCTGGAAGCCGTCAAAGTAGGCGCTGTCTCCGGCGTGATAGAGCCGGCGCCCCTGATGCTCCAGCAGAAAGCCGCCGTAGCCCCGGTGATCATCGCGCAGCACCCGCGCGCCCCAGTGTTTGCACGGGGTCAAGGTGGCTTTCCAATCGCCGTGGATGAAGCTTTCACCCCATTCCAGTTCGATGATGCGCGCGAAGCCGAGATCGCGGGCGAGTTCGCCGACGCCCCAGGGCACAATCGCGATTTTCGGCCGCGGCAACCGGCGCAGGGTGGGCTTGTGAAAATGGTCAAAGTGCGCGTGCGTGAGCAGCACCAGGTCAATGGGCGGCAGATGTTCCAGGCGCAGGCCGGATCGCCGGATGCGTTTCAACAGAAACAGCCAGTTCGCGAAATTCGGATCAATGAGCACGTTCAGATCGGTGAACTGCACGAGGAACGAGGCGTGCCCGATCCAGGTGAGCGCCAACTGGCCGCGCGTCAGCCGGGGAAACGCCGGCAGCCGTTGGGCGCCCCGCCGGGGCGTGAGCAACGCCTTCCACACCATCTCACGGAAAAAGGTGCGCGGGTTGAACGCCTTCGAGGGCGTCAGATCATTGAACCGCCGCGGTACGCGCCGCGCGCGGGTGTACACCGAATGTTTGGATAGTGGCTTGATCATGGAACATCCACCCGGTCATTGATACCCGGCCTTTGAATAAAATTCAAATCCACACGTCGGTTTTGTCAGTTCGAGTGCATCATAGGTGAACGAAAGGACACAGATGAAAAAACTGATCATAAGTTTGCTGACCCTGGGCGTCATCACCGGCCTCGCGCCCCGCGCGCAGGCAGGAGACCGGGAATGGGCCACCGCCGGCAAGGTGTTGACCGGCGTGATTGCGGGCGCCGCCCTCGTGCAGGCGCTGCAACCCCCGCCCGCACCCGTTTACACGGCGCCGCCCGTGGCCTACGTACCGGCACCGGCACCGCCCCCGGTGGTGTATGCGCCCGCGCCTATGGTGGTGGCGGGGCCGCCGGTGGTGTACGCGCCGCCGCCCGTGTATTATGCGCTCGCGCCCGTCGTGGGTTTCCATTTCCGCGTCGGCCACGCCCCGCGGCATCACCGCGGACACTTCCGCCGGTGACACCCGGAGGGCGTGCCGGACAACAACCTGCCTGGTGCGAACCGGGCGGGTTTTTTTGTTTCCTCCGCCCCCGCAACCCCGTAAACCGTTCGCATGTCCTTGGCACAACAACTCGAGACTTTCCTGCGCCGGACTCCGCGCCTGGGCCGGCAGGTGTACCTGGCGCGCGGCGCCGTGGTGGTGGGCGACGTGACGCTCGGCGATTACGCCAGCGTCTGGTACAACGCCGTGCTGCGCGGCGACATCAACCGCATCGTGGTCGGCCACCACACCAACATCCAGGACAACGCGGTGCTGCATCTCTCCGACGACTACGGGTGCGTGGTGGGCCATCACGTCACGGTGGGGCACAGCGCGATTGTACACGCTTGCACGGTGGGCGACGAAGTGCTTGTGGGCATGGGCGCGGTGATCTTGGACGGCGCAGAAATTGGTTCGCAATGTCTCATCGGCGCGCGGGCGCTCGTGACCCAGGGCACGAAAATTCCCGCGGGTTCGCTGGTGCTGGGCACGCCCGCGCGGGTGGCCCGCGCATTGACGCCCGCGGAACGCGCCGGCTTGAAGGCGCTGGCGGAAAAGTATGTCAAAAACGCGGCCTATTGTTTGCAGCACGGCATCAATGTAAGCCCGCCCCCGTCCCCGCCCGGCGCCTGATCGCGACGGTCGGCGAGAAAAAAATCAACTTTCTCCGCCGCCCCGGACGGGCCGGTCTTACAATACATTCGCCGCCAACTCCGCCAGTTCGGAGCGTTCGCCTTTTTGCAGCTCCACGTGTGCTGCCACCGCGTGCGCGCGGAACCGGCTGACGAGGTAGTTGAATCCGTTCGACGACGAATCCACGTAAGGATTGTCAATCTGGTAGGGATCGCCCGTGAAAACGATTTTGGTCCCCGCCCCCACGCGCGTGACGATGGTTTTGACCTCGAGCGGCGTGAGATTTTGCGCCTCGTCAATGATCATGAACTGATTGGCAATGCTCCGGCCGCGGATGTAACTGAGCGCCTCCACCACGATGCTGCCCGAGCGCATCAGGTCGGCGCTGCGGCGGTGATCGTGGCCCATGTTCAGGTCGCTGAGCATCTCCAGCGCGTCGTGAATGGGTTGCATCCACGGGGCGAGTTTTTCGTCGAGCGACCCCGGCAGAAATCCAAGTTCCTTGCCCATTGAAATGGTCGGGCGCGCGACGACGAGCCGGCGGAATTCCCGGTCCAGCACGGTGCGTTTCAGGCCGGCGGCCAGGGCCAGCAACGTTTTACCCGTGCCGGCCTTGCCCATGAGCGTAACCAGTTTGACGCGGTCATCGAGCAACGCGTCGAAGGCGAAATGCTGCTCGCGATTGCGCGGGCGGATGCCCCATACCCCGCCGCGGCTGTCGAGAATGGGAATGAGCCGCGTGGCGGTGGGGTCCACCTTGGTCAGCACCGCGCGCTTGGGATGCGTCTCGTCCATGAGGGTGCAATACTCGTTGGGCGCGTAGGGGCGATCGGCGGGCAGGGCCAGTTCGCCGGCGGCGCGGAACCGGGCGATTGCCTCCGGGCTCAACATCAATTCGATCATGCCGGTGTAGAGATCGGTGATGAAGACGCGGTCGGTTTCGTAATCTTCGGCGGGCAGACCGAGCGCGTCGGCCTTGATGCGGAGGTTGATGTCCTTGGTGATGAGAATGGTCCGGCGCTTCGGTTCCTGTTTTTGGATGCCCAGGCAGAGCGACAGGATGCGGTCGTCCACGGTGTGTTCCTTGGCGCGGCCGTTGCCGTTGCCGTTCCGGGTGGTGCGTTTCCGGAAAACCACGCGCAGATGACCGCCGTTGGGCAGTTTCACCCCCTCGTTCAAGTGGCCTTGGACGCGGAAGCCATCGAGCATGCGGGAAACGGTGCGGGCGTTCTGGCCGAGCTCGGTGGCTTCGCGTTTGAAACGGTCAATCTCCTCGATGACTTCAATGGGGATCAGGACGCGATTGTCCTGGAAGTTTAGGAGGGAATTGGGGTCGTGGAGCAGAACGTTGGTGTCGAGAACGAAGTTTTTCACGGGACGAACTGGGAGGCTTTCACGCGTTGCATCCGGGTCAACCAATGCCGCAGGCGGGTGTGCCGGTTGGGCAGCCGGCCCCGGCCCGCGGTGAGGTAATGGGTCAGTATGCCGAACAGATCAAAGTCCACGAACCGCGGCCGCGGCCCCAGCAGGAACCGGTGGTGCATGAGCATTTCCTCGAAGGGCAGGAGTTTCGTGGCGAGTTGCCGCTGCCATTGTTTCCGGTCCCGCCGCCATTGATCGAGGCAGCCGGCGCCAAACTTGCGTTCCTTGAAACGCAGAAAATCCAACTGCTCCGCCGGCGGCACAAATTCGCGCCAGTGCAGGTCGGCCAGACGGAAGGTGCAGCCCTCGATCTCCCCCTCGATGTAATGCCACAGGATCGTCTGCAGGCCGTCCAACTCGCGCGGAAACAGGCCCAGCCCGAATTTGTCGTCCAGATACTTGCCGATGACCTGCGAGGTTTCGCTCGTTTCAAACACCACCGTCCGTCCGTCCCGGATGACGGGCACCCCGTAATAACGTTGCCGGGTCAGTTTCCAGACCAGCGAACGGTCGTTGCTGGGGATGTTAATCGTCTGGAACGGTTTCCCGGAGAATTCAAGAAGGCGGCGCTGGACCTGGCAGAAGGCACTCCACGGAAACTGAATCAACTCAATCATGTCACAGCTCAAGGTGTTTCACCGAGGGGACCTTAGAATTGGCGCCGCCGACTGACAAGGAAATCCGGTCTCCAGCGCGGAACACGCAATGCCTCCGGAACAGCCCGGATCAACCGCATCATTTCCCGCCCCGCACGCAACCGCTGCAGATTGGTGCCATCGCCCATGCGGTGTTGAACCCGGGCAGTCCGTTGACGTTTGCCGTGCCGGCGGTGGATACGGATACACCGCCGCAAACCTTGACCTATGCGTTGTTGAGCGCGCCGGTGGGCGCGACCCTGGGCGCCGCCAACGGCGTGTTCGGCTGGCGGCCCGCTGTGGCGCAGGCCGGCTCCAGTAATTTCATCCAGTTGCGCGTCACCGACGACGCGGTGCCCCGCTTGAGCGCCACGCAGTCGTTTGTGGTGCGGGTTAATCCCGTCGTGCCGCCGGGCATCAATCCGCCCACCTGGAGCAACGGCCGCTTTGGCTGCAACATTACCGGGCAGATCGGACCGGATTACCTGGTGCAGGTTTCCTCGAACTTGGTGAATTGGACGCCGCTTCTGACCAATACCCCGGTCACCGTTCCCTTCCGATTGGAAGACCCGAAGGCGGCCCAACATGCCCGGCGGTTTTATCGCATTCAACTGGGCCCGTAGAAGCCGGCCCGGCGTGTCGCCGGCAACCGCTTGAAAACGAATCCGCCGATGACACCGATTGCACAGATTTTTTCCGGCTTTTCATCGGCGTGCATCGGCGTCACCGGTGGATGAAAGAGGTTAGGCGATGGCTTGGACGTTAACCGTCCGTTTCCGCGTAAAAGAAAAAGCGATGCCGCCCCTGACGGGGCTCAAAATGTTAGGGTCTGCGTTGGCTGCAAAGATGCCGCGCCGAGGGTGCTTCGGCAGGAGGAAGGGGACTGGGGACAGGGTGGAACCTGTCCCTCCCAGAAGGAGGCGAGGAGGGAAAATGGTGTGCGGATGGATTTACGAAGGCCGCACTGGTCCGCAGATGGGATTGAAGGAGCGCACCCGTCCCGGGTGCCGCGGTTGGCGTCCCGACCACGGCATTGGCCGGCGCCAAAGCTCCGTCAGGAGCGGCATCTCTGTAGTCACAGCCGCAAACAATTGTCCAGCTCCGTCAGGAGCGGCATCGTCCAGAGGCACAATCCAATCACCACTATCCCCGGGACGAGGGCGCTCCCCAATTCCCCTTGATGCTGCGACCGAAAGCGCCAGAGGACAGGCGCACTCCAAAAGCTGGCGCATGAATCCCGCACGCCAGTGGGCGCAAAGCGTCGTGGAGTGCGGCAGTCTGCTGCCACTCTCGGCAACCGTCGCGGCACTCCCGCTGCCCGGGGCGCCGCTCCGCGCCCTAGGGAACAACAGGGAAACACTATCAGGCGAGCCAGATTCCTTCACACCGTTTGGTGGGACGCCGGGTCGTTAATTTTTGATGAAATTACCGAATCCAGCGAACCGCAGACATTGAACCCTTAGTCGTTTGCTCAACTTTTTCTTTCAACAATACCCTGGTTTTACCGTTTGACGCATCAAGCAGAAAATATGTGTTCATCCACCCTGGCTGCGTCGGTGACTTGGGCACGGAGGGTTCTTGCAACCTCACCAGCACATAATGTCCGTCTGGGGAAACTTGACTCAGCATATAGGCATTGCCAAGGCGCACCGACAGTTTTGAAAACGCTTTGAGCACCTTCACCTTCTCCCCCTTGGGGTCTTGATTTTCGGTCTCCAGAAAATTCCAAGGAGAGGACACCAATTTGAATCCACGGACGGGAGTGTCAGGGCCTTCAAAAAAAACGTAACGACCGTCTGCGGTTCGAAAATTGTACATTTCATCATCCTTGTCGTCCAACAACTCGGCGAACCAGCGGGTATCGCCGGTGGCAACGTCCAGACTATAGTACCCGTCTCGATAATCTTTGCCCGCTCCCAGCCGGTTTCCGAAACCCTGGTAGTAGAAGTGGAGGACATTCGTCAGCCCCTTTGGGACATGGATCTTGTCGTAGTGCTGATACTGCCATCTGCTGGCGTCCGGGAATTCTATCTGCCGCTTTTCGTCGCGAGCGATGTCGTAATCAAGAAGGCCAGTGCCGCTTGTGCGTTCCACTACAATAAAAGCGTGTCCGGCGAGAACACGCATTTCTTTCACCGGACTGTCGAGGGTTAAAGTGCGGCTCTGTCGCAATGCCTCTGAGTAAACGAAGACATTGGTGTCGTCGCTGTGATACCAGTTGTCTGGTCTGAAAACCACGCCGAAAACGCCGCTCTCGTTTGAAGGAATGAACAGTCCCTTGGGGGCATCGGTTACTTTCCGCAGTTTGCTTTCCGATAAATCAAACTCGTAAACAGATGCCGATGCTGCGGAGTTTGTTTCCAGCGTGGCGTCATGAGACACGAGAAAAGCTAGTTTTCCTGTGAGTGACTCGCGGCCGGCGTAGTAGGTCACTCCGGGTAAAATGCTGGTTTGCGCCTGCACCCCATCGGCGCGCGCCCGTAAGAAAATCAGCAAAAGTGTCACCGACTGCCAAATCTTCATGACCGGAATAACATCTCCTTCCTACAGAAACAGGTCTTCCGAACCGCAGTGACAAATTGCGCAATCGCTTCGTGACTCTGCGTGACAACCTTTTGTCTCGCAGCAATCTGTGACGCTTCCTGCTGGCCGCCGGGCGATGGACCGTGCGCCGCCGCCGGCAACGCCACCGGCAATGGCGGGAGCGTAAACCCTGCTTTGGGGCGATGGTGCAACTGGACGGTTCGCACCACGACTGGTTCGAGGGACGACGGGCGCCGTGCGTGCTGATGGTGATGGTGGATGATGCCACCAACCGGGTGTGGGCCCAGTTCTTTGAAGCCGAGACGACACACGCCAGCTACGACATGCTGGAAGGCTGGGCCAGAAGGTATGGGCTGCCCCAGAGCCTGTATGTGGACCGGGACAGCATCTATCGGTGTGAAGGAGTGGGCAGCATTGCCGAGCAAATCGCCGGGAAAAGGCCCCAAACCCAGTTTGGGCGGGCGATGGAAAAGTTGGGGGTGCAATTGATCTTGGCCCACAGTCCGCAGGCCAAGGGGCGGGTGGAACGGATGAACGGGGTGCTGCAAGACCGGCTGGTGAAGGCGCTGCGACTGGCCGGGATCAACGATCTGGCCGCAGCCAACGCGTATTTGGCGCAGACGTATCTGCCCGAACTCAACCAGAGATTCCAGGTGCCGGCGGCCAGTGCGGCGGATGTACACCAAGCGGTGCCGCGGGGGTGGCAGGAGGCATTGAGTTGGGAAGTCGAGCGGGTGGTGCAACGGGATTGGACGGTGGTTTACCAAGGCCGGTGGTATCAATTGGATCGGGCGACGGCCGGGCTGGGACTGGCGGGCCAGAAGGTGACGGTGCGACGGCTGCGGGACGGGCGCATCCAACTGGAGCGAGGTGGTGTGAAACTCCAATGGCGGGAACTGGACCGGCGCCCCCTGCGGGTGCGAGTCCCGGTGGTACCGATCCGACCCGCCGTGGGGCGGCAGAAGCCGGCGGCGAACCATCCGTGGCGGCTGCAGCGGATTGGCAGCGTGCGCAAGGCGAGGCAACGGCGGCCGGGCGGCGTCCGTCGGGTGGGGATCTCTGGTCGGCCTCCGCTCCGCTCCGGCCTCCCGGCGTCCCCCACCCGACGCACCGAGAACAACCACAGAGCCAGGGGACATTATCGTCTGAGTTCTTAAGGGGACATTGCTAAAGAGTTTTGACAGTGGCCGCCACCGCCGGGCGCGCCGGGTAGTGACGGTCAATGATTGGCGCGGCGCCCTCCGGCCCACCAATCCTTCCAAGCGCGTGGACGGCAACCCACCTGCGATCCCCTTCCGCGGTAAAATCATCTCAACGGCCATTCGTCGCGACGAGTGTCGGACGCGCCGGCGCCATGGGAGGCAACGGCGGCGGCGAACTGTAAAAATTAGGCGGCAACGGCGGCATCTCCGGCAGTTGACGCACCAGTTGACGCCAGCGCGCGCGTTCGGCGGAAGACATGGCGCTCCAACGGCTGGCGTCCTGCAAAAACTGTCGCCGCTCGACAGCGCTCAGTTTGGCCAGCTTGGCGAAGGCGCGAATGCATTGCACGCGTTGCTCGCGCGGCAGCCGGGCAAACGCGCTCAAGCTCTGTTCCATTTGCGCGCGTTCCGACGCCGAAAGCGTGGCTTTCACCCGTTCCTGTTCCTTGGGGGTAAGATCGAAGAATTGGTTGACCCGCTCGAAGAGGGCCTGTCGTTCTCCGGCGGGCAACGCCTCCCAACGTCGGAGATCGGCTTCGAGTTGCTGCCGGCGGGCGGGCGGCAGGCTTTCCAGCAGGCGGCGTTGTTGATCGGCGTTGGGCGCGCCGGCCTGGGTGAAATAGTCGAGCGCCAGTTCATTGTCCAACAGCTCGCGTTGCGCGCCGGGGGGCAACAAATCCCAGCGCTCCAACCGATCCGCCACCAAGCGGTGTAAATGTTCGGGCACTGCGGCGGTCAACGCCTCGCGTCCGGCGGGCGGCACTTTCATCAGCGGCAGCAGATACCAGCGCAATTCCGTGACGCGCAACCGGATTTCCGCCAGATCGGGCGGCATCAGGGTGTATTCCCGCACTTTGGCCAGCAACCGTTCGCGCACTTCGGGCGTGCGATTGGTGAGCGCGGCGCGCTGTTCCGCCGGAGTCATGGCCAGCAGTTCGCGGAAGAAATCCACCGGCGATCGCGGCACGGGCAGGGGTGGCGGGCCCGCCGCTGGGGACGTGGGTGTGGGCACGGCGACATCCGCCGCGGAGGCCATCATCCCGACCAGCAACGCGCCCATCAGCCCAACCCACAGCCCGTTGAAATGCCTCCGCCTCATTGCAACAACATCAGCAATTCCGTATCCGCTCCCGGCGCGGGGCTGAGCCGGCGGATGAATTCATAATCCGCCAGCGCCTCGGGCGACAATGTCGGCGCGACGCGCGCCGCCGCCACCACGCTGCGGGCTAGTTGCGTGCGCTGGGCGGCATGGTGGACATGTGCCACCCCAATCAGCACCACCACAGCACTCACGCCCAGCGCCACGCGGGGCAACCATCGTCGCCAGACCGATCCCCACGCGCTGCGCGCCGGGGTTTCCCGAACGTCCGCCTCGCGCTCGATTGCCTGCAGCACGCGCGCAGTGAAATTCGAGGGTGCCGGTGTATCCGGCAGGCGCGTCAGCGCGGTGGTCAGGGCGGTTTCGGTCTCCCAATCCGCCCGCGCTTCCGGCTGCGTCGCCAACCAGTCGGCCAGTTCGGCCTGTTCCGCGGTCGTGAGCGGTCGCCGCCAGGCGGCTTCGCGTAATTGCTCATAGCGGGCTTTATTCATGCCGTTTCTCCTGATTCAACACCGCAGGGGGCGTAAAGTTCCGGGCCCGTTTCGCGCGGAGACGCGGAAATCCGCTGGACGGGCGAAAAGGTTTTCACGGTTTCTCCTCCCATACGCCGCTGCGCAGATACGGTTTGAGTTTTTGTTTCAAAGTTTCCCGCCCGCGAAAAATCAGCGATTTCGTGGCCGACAAGGAACACCCCAGCACCCGGGCGATTTCCTCATAACTCAGCTCGTCCCGCTGGCAGAGCAGCAGGGCAGTGCGCTGGTTTTCCGGCAGCGCGGCGAGTGCTTCCTCGATTTTGTGCTCCAACTCGCCGTGCAGCAACGCGTCGGGGGGCGACGCGGTCTGCGTGTCGGTCGGCTGATGCAAGGTTTCGCCCTCGTGCTCCGGATGCGGCGCGTCCAGCGGTTCGGCGGGATGCCGGGCGCGCCGGCGCAATTCATTCAGACACAAGTTGCGGGCGATGGTGAACAACCAAGTGCTGAACTTGGCGGAGGCCTGGTAACGACCGGCGGATTTCCACGCCTGCACAAACACGATCTGGGCCAGGTCCTCCGCCTCCACCGGATCGCGCAACGTCCGCGCGACCAGATTGAGAATGGGCTGCTGATATTTCTCCACGAGCACGGCAAACGCGGCGGCGTCCCCGCGTTTGACGCGGAGCATCAGTTGGGCGTCGGCGTCGGGAGGTGCAGCCATGCGTATCGGCAGTCTAACCTTAAACCAAGCGCGCCGACAAGTGGGCGGTCCGCAAAACGTCCGGGTGAAGTGGAAAGGCGTGCGCCGCCGTCAGCTCAACAACCACCAGAGTTGCGCCACGGCAAAGGTGACGAGGCATCCCAAGGCCAACGGCAACAACGCGGCCAGCGTCGTCCACTTGGCGCTGCCGGTTTCCTTGTAGATTGTGTAAAGCGTGGTGCTGCACGGATTGTGCAGCAGGCTGAACAGCATCAGATTCACCGCTGTCAACACGGTCCAGCCGCCGGCGGTCAGCAGGGCTTTGGTTGAGGTGGCCGATTCCAGTTCAAACATCACCCCCGCGCCATGCCCGAGGGCGGGCGCGCCGGTCATCAGCACCGTCAGCATCAGGATGGTGGGGATGATGATTTCGTTGGCCGGAATGGCGATGATATAGGCGAGCAAAATGACGCCGTTGAGGCCGAGGAAAAGCCCCACCGGATCTAGCAGATGCACGAGGTGCTGGGCGAGGCTGAGGCCGCCTAATTGCACATTGGCGCTCAGCCAGATCACCGCGCCGGCGGGTGCGGCGAACACCACCGCGCGCCATAACACGATCAGCGTGCGGTCAATCAGCGAGGTATAGAGCGCCCGCCACCAACGCGGCGGCCGATACGGCGGCAATTCGAGACTGAACGCGGAAACCTCCCCTTTCAACACCGTGCGCGATAATCCCCAAGCGACCACAAAGGTGAAGAACACGCCCAGGAGCGCCACGCCCACGACGGCCGCTGCGGAAACTACGCCCGCCAGATGCGCCGGCACCAGGCAGCCCAGAAACAGGGAGGCCACCAAAATTTGCGTGGGCCAGCGGCCGTTGCACAGGGCGAAGTTGTTTGTGAGGATGGCGATCAATCGTTCGCGCGGACTGTCAATGATCCGCGTGGCCACCACTCCCGCCGCGTTGCAGCCAAAACCCATCATCGTGGTCATGGCCTGTTTGCCGTGCGCGCCGGATTTTTTGAACAACCGATCGAGATTGAAAGCCACCCGCGGCAGGTATCCGAAATCCTCCAGCAGCGTGAACAGCGGAAAGAAAATTGCCATCGGCGGCAGCATCACACTGACGACCCAGGCGGTGGCCAGATAAACACCATCCACCAAAAATCCGGTGAGCCACCACGGCGAATGCAGGACGGTGGCGCCCGCGCGCAGCGCCGGCCAGAGGGTGTCTATGAACAGGGCGGCCAGTAGCTTGGAGGGAATGTTGGCCCCCACGATCGTGATCCAGAACATCAACGCAAACAATCCGAGCATAATGGGGAAACCCCAAATCCGGCTGGTCAGAATGCGGTCCAGCGTGCGGTCCAACGTGGGGCGCGCCGATTGGCCGGGCCCGGTCACGGCGCGGGCGGCGAGGCGCGCGGCCTCGGCGTAAATCGCCTCGACGAGGTGTTCATGCAAGTCGCCGGTGATTTCGCGGCGCAGCCGGTCGGCCGTTTGCAGGATGTCTTCCGCCTTACGGACGAAGGACGGATCCACATTCCGATTCTCTGCCGGGGACGGAGGTGACCCGTCGCCTTCCTCTGGCGGCGGATTCCATTTCTCGTGCAGCCGCCCAAGTTCGCCGCCGCGCAACGCCCCGGCCATGCGTTCATCGCCGCCCAACAGACGCAGCGCCACCCAACGCGCGTTCGGCAGTTGGGGGTGAACCGCCTGAATTTTGGCCACCAGTTTGTTGAGCGCGTGTTTGATGGCGGGCGGTTCGTTCGCCAAACGGTGTGGACGACAAGCAATCCGGCCGCCGGCCACGTCGGCGATGGCCTGAAGCAACGCCGCCATGCCCTGCCCCGAACGTGCGGCGGTGGGCACGACCGGCACCCCCAGGTCGCGCGACAACTGGCGCGCGTCCACCGTCAATCCGTGCCGGCGGGCTTCGTCCATGAGATTAAGGCACAACACGGCGCGGTCGGTGATTTCCAACACCTGCACGACCAGGTTGAGATTCCGTTCCAGCCGCGAGACATCCACCACGACCACCGTTACATCCGGTTCGCCAAACAGAATAAAGTCGCGCGCGATTTCCTCATCGGGACTGGTGGAGAGCAGCGAATAGGTGCCGGGCAAGTCCACGAGTTGATAGCGTTTGTCGGCATAGACAAAAGCGCCCTCCGCACGGGCGACGGTTTTGCCCGGCCAGTTGCCGGTGTGCTGCCGCAGACCGGTGAGCGCGTTGAAGACGGTGCTTTTGCCGGTGTTGGGGTTGCCGGCCAACGCCACGACATAATCGGCGGGGCCCCGGCTCGCGCCGAGTTTCCGGAGGCGGGCCGCGCGATAGATCTCACAATCGGCGCACGCCTCGCGCGGCGGGGAAACCGGCGCCGGCGGCGGATGGGCGGGGGCGCTCATGCGGCGGTGGCCGCCTCCGGGGCAATGCGGATCAGTCCGGCTTGCTCACGGCGCAGGGCAATCACCGTGCCACGCACGCGATACGCCGTCGGATCCCCGGCGGGACTGACCATTTCCACGGCCACCGGGGTGCCGGGCACAAACCCGAGATCCAACAACCGCCGTCGTTCCGCGCCGCGACAAGCGGGGGACAACCCCAAGACCGCAGCCTGGTCGCCGGGCTGGAGTTGGGAGAGAAATCGTTCCTCAATCAGGTCCTGCGTTTTGAAGTCGGGCAACGGCGCGGCGGTAATGTTTCCCGCCAGCACCGGCGCGAGGACATGCTCGTTTCCGTCCGCCCAGAAGCGGATGCGGTCGGCGGATTTCTCAATGACAAACGCCTTCATGCCGGGACGCAAACCCGCGGCGCACAACTGGGCGTAAACCGTTTCCGGTTCATCCTCAATGTGGGTGAACACCACCGGCGTATCCGCCGGAATGGCGTGCAGCGGTTGCCCCGGATCGGCGGGCAACCGGCCTTGGGCATCGGGAATGACGTCGCCGTGGGGATCGTGCGTGGGATGGCCGAGCCGCGCCGCCAGGGCGTCGGCCTGTTGCGGCGAGAGCAAGTGTTCCTGGCGTTCGGCGCGGGGATGCCATTCGGCCTCCGCCACCCCGGTTTGATCCGCGAGATAACTTTCCCACAGCCGGTGGGCGCGGACGATATGCAGGGCCAGCTCCCGTCCGGCGGGCTGGAGCCGCAGGACGCCGCGCTCAAAAGAAACGAGCCGGCGATGTTCCAATTCCTGCAACAATTCCGCCGCGCGCCCCGGGGGCACCTGCAACGCGCCGGCCATACTGTCCAACGTGGGCTGATGCCCGTCCGTGAGGCATTTCAAAATATGTTTGAGTAGATCCTCCCGCTGGGAACGCGCGGCCAGGTCCCGGCGTTGCCGCCAACGCGCCCGGATGCCGTGGCGGGGCCAACCCCAGGCAGCCCCGCCGGCGAACGCGGCAATGACCACGACCCACGGGTTCATAAACCACCCTCCGCCGTCGGGCCGGGCACGCCCGGGAGGCAATCTTCTGCCCCGGCGCGCGACTCGCGGGATTCCACCTGTTGTGGCTTTAGTTTCACAATGTAGCAATGACTACATCAGGACAGGCTCGACGTCAATCGGCATTCCTGCTTTCATGCGCCCGCAACCGATGGCAACGAAAAAACGGACAGCAGTAAAAACGGGGCGCGGGGCCGGCGACAAGAAGGCGAGCCAGGCGGAAAGTCTATCGCAAACACGGCGCGACCACGCCAACGAAATCGCGGAGGATTACGTGGAAGCCATTGCGGACTTGGTCGCAGAAACCGGCGAAGCCCGCGTGGTGGACCTGGCCAAGCGGTTGGGCGTGACCCATGTCACGGTGAATCGCACGATCGCCCGCCTGCAACGCGCCGGTTATGTGAAATCCCAGCCTTACCGCGCCATTTTTCTAACCGAAACCGGCCGCAATCTAGCCAGCGTTTGCAAGCAGCGGCATGAGATCGTGGTGGCGTTTCTCCGTTCCTTGGGCGTTTCCCAGCGGGTGGCTGAAATGGATGCGGAAGGCATTGAACACCACGTCAGCCCGGAAACGTTGGCGGCGTTTGCCGCGGCGTTGCGTTCTTCCGGTTAAATCCCAACGCATCCGGCTCTGCCGCAGACTACGACGTGACCGCATCCGCGCGGCGGCGCCGCTTCACCAGCGCTCCCAACGCACGAACTCCGGATTGAACCGGGTGCGTCCGCTCTTCCGTTCGCCCGGATGTCCGAGGGCCACAATGGACACGGGTAGAATCGAGGCCGGGAACCCAAGCACTTGGCGAACGTGTCGGACCCGGTTTTCGCGCGGATACACTCCCAGCCAGCAGGCGCCATAGCCGAGCGCGTGCGCGGCCAGCAGCAGGTTCTCAATGGCGGCGGCGCAATCCTGCAGCAGATATCCCAATTGCCGGTCATGCGCTGCCTCCAAATCCCCGGCGATCACCAACCCCAACGCGGCTTCCGGTAACATCTTGCCGTTGGGCAATTCGGCGGCCAGTTGCTCCCGCATTGCGCGGTCGCGGACCACCACAAACCGCCACGGATCTTTGGCCACGGCGGAGGGCGCGGCCATAGCGGCTTCCAGCAGCAGTTGCACGTCGGCCTCCGGAATTTCTCCGGGCGCGTAAGCACGAATGCTGCGGCGATTGAAAATGAAGTTCAGCAAATCCCGACGAGCAGCAGGCGGATGATTCATACCGGAAACATCATGCCGTCAACCGCGGCGTGATGCAATAACGCAACGACTTCAATCACGCGCGGAAGGGGCGGGACATGTCGCATCAATGGGAACGCTGCGAACGGTCGCACCGTTCAAACCCGTCTTCCGCGCAACGGGTCCATCCGCCTCACCTCAAATTACCCAACCGAATTCCGGCTGGCCGCCCATGATCCGGCAGTGGCGACGGGGGCGGGTAATTCCCGCTGGATTTCTGCGAGGCGATATCCAAAGCCTGGTCCGTGAATAGAGGACAAATCCACTTCGCCCTGCCGCCGTTGATACAGGCCGGGATGCACCACCGCTTCCGCCGCCGAGGCCGCGGGGTAGAATTGCATCGCGTTGGTTTCCACCCCCATGATCGTCGGCACATGCGCGGCCAGCAGAAGATGCGAGATTTGCGCCAGCATCGGATTCGTGAGGTCCTGCACCATGAGGGTCATCCCGTGCGCCTGGGCCCAGCACGCGCTGAGGAGCGCGCCCGTTTGGGTTTTGCACGTTTTGAGCGCCACCCCCGTCCAACCCAGTTCGCGGCCCCGCCTCACCACCCGCCAGTCATGCGCGCTTTCATCAAGAAACAAGGGTTTGCGCGCGGCGACGCTGTGGACATCAATGGGGTGTGCCTCCAGTTCATAGGGGAACGGTTGTTCCACATACAGCACCATCCCGTACAGCCGGGGTTCTTCGTCACGCAAGCGGTCGAGAATCGCGTTCACATAAGCCGGCTCGGTCACGGTGCAGTTGAAATCTGCCGAAAGCCAGGAAACCTCCTGCGCTTCGGCGATCCTCCCGACCCGCACCAAGCGCGCGTAATCCCACGCGGCATCGGTGCCGCGCAATTTCACCTTCAGACATTTCAACCCGTCACGACGAATCCAGTCCGGCAACAACACCGGATGGCCGTCATCGGGCGCGTCGCCGGTTACTTCGCTCGCGTCGAGCCAATCCAATCCGCCCACCAAATGCCAGGCGGCCAACTGTTGCTTCGGCGCGGGCCGCAGATAATCCGCCGGATATTGGCCGCGAAAGGAAACGGTCGTTCCGGGCGCGGGTTGGAGCATGGCGGCGAGGTCGTGACTGAGGAAGTCGGCGGTGTAAGTCGCATAGACGGGTTTGCCGGTCAGTTGGCCGAACGCATCGTGCGTCGCGAGATCGAAAGCCGCCGCCCCCACCAACGCGGCCAGCCACGGCATCGGGTCGCGGCCGCGCCGGTGACGTTGGTTGAAACCCCGCCAAAAACCGGGCAGAACGGTTTCCAGAAACGCGTGCCCCACTTCAAGGGCGTGGCCGCGCACGCGGATGCCGGCCCAGAGGTCCGTGAGTTCCACGCAAAATTGCTGGAGCGCCGCCTGTCGTTCCGCGTAGGTCAAGGCGCCAGGCCAAACCCATTGCACGCTGAGCGGGGTTTCCCCCCAACCCGTCGCCGTGCGGCCCGCCGCATCCGCCACGCACACCCGCGCCCGGGCACAGGTCAGGGTGGTCAACGTTTCGCTTCCGAACTGAAGCGGCACGCGCGTTTGGACGGGCAGGAAATATAATTCCGCGCCGATGGGTTGAATATCGGTTGGTCTCGCCATGCCGGGATTAAGCGGGAGAGGGCGCGTGGCAACAAGTGGATTCATGGAGCTGCCGGGGCAATTTGCCTTCTCCGTCAGCGCGACGGCGGCGACGAAACCTGTCCTCTGCGCGAATCACTTGCCTGCCGGAAAACCCGACCTCCGCGTGATGCTTGACCCCAGACCGGAGAGTGCTACGATGCGCCGCACACAGATGAAAACGCCTCGATGGAGTTGGATGGTGGTGGCGGCGCTGGTGGCAGTTGGTGCGCCGGACACACGCGCGGAACTGGTCAACGGCATCAAAGCCATCGTCCATGACACCGTCATCACCTATGACGAAGTCAACCTGACCGCCGCCCCTGCTCTGTCGCTCTTGCACCGGCAATTCCGCAACAACCCCGAGGGGTTCCGCGCCAAGATGGCCGAGGTGCTGGACGAGAATCTGGAGCAATTGTTGCAACGGCAGTTGGTCCTCCGGGATTTTGCCCAGACCGGCCATGACCTGCCCGAAAGCCTCGTGGATGAAATAGTCCAGGACGAAATCCGCCGACGGTTCGGCGGCGACCGGGTGAAGCTGGCCAAGACCTTGCAATCGGAAGGCTTGACGCTGGAAAAATTCCGGCAACGGGTCCGTGATCAGTTCGTGGTCGAAGCGCTGCGCGCCCAACACGTGACGCGGAACGTGATTATCTCCCCGCACAAGATTGAACGGTATTACCAGGACAACCGCGACAAGTTCCATGTGGAAGACCGGGTCAAACTGCGGATGATCGTGCTCACCAAGGCGGCCGGCGACCCCGAGCGCACCCGGCGGTTGATGGAGGAGATCGTGGCGAAAGTGAAGGAGGGCGCGACGTTTGCCGAAATGGCCTCCGTGTATTCCCAAGGTTCGCAGCGCAGTCAGGGCGGCGATTGGGGATGGATCGAGCGCTCGACCTTGCGCCGTGAGCTGGCCGAGGTGGCCTTTGCCCTGCGGCAGGGTGAACTCAGCGCCATCGTGGAATTGCCGGACGCCTTCTACCTGATGCAAGCCGAGGAAGTCCGCCCCGCCCATGTGCGTCTCTTGAGCGAAGTGCGCGAGGAAATCGAACACACCCTGGCCATTGAGGAGCGCGGCCGGATGGAGAAACGTTACATTGAAAAACTGCGTAACAAAACCTTTGTGCGCTATTTCTGAGCCGACCACCGGGATAAACCGTCCCGGTCCGCGCGTCCTGCGAAAAGGATGACCGGCTGGATTGGCATCGCGTTGGGAGATGTCACCGGCGTCGGCCCCGAAGTGACCCTGAAGGCGCTGGCCCGGGAAACGCCGGAAGACCCGACCCGTTACCTGATCCTTGGTGATGAACCGCTGTTGCGCGACCTGAACCAACGGCTGCGGCTGAACCTTCGGTTGGAATCCTGGCGGGACGCCGCCGCGCCTCCGGGTGTTTATGTGGCCCATCCCCTGCCGGACACGCTGCCCGCCGGCCTGCCTCCCGGTTCTCCCGTCGCCGCGCAAGCGGCCATGACGTGGTTGACGGAAGGCGCCAAACGTTGTCTGCGCCGGGAACTGGACGCGTTGGTGACCGCACCGGTCAGCAAGGAAGCCATCATTCGCGCGGGATACCCGTCGTTCATCGGCCAGACGGAATACCTCTCCCAACTCGCTGGTGCGGAACGCACGGCCATGATGTTGCTGGGGCGGGATGAACGCGATCGTTGGTTGCGGGTGGCCTTGGTGACAACGCATGTGCCGATCAAATTACTCCCGCAACACATCACCCAGCCCAAGGTGGAACTAGCCATTGAACTGGCGGTGCAATCCTGCCGCGAACTGGGGCTACCGCGCGCGCGCGTCGCCGTGTGCGGCCTCAACCCGCACGCCGGCGAAGGCGGTCAACTGGGCGACGAGGAACTGACCGCGATTGCCCCCGCCGTGCGCGCCGGACAGGCCCGCAGCCTGGACGTGTGCGGTCCATTGAGTGCGGATGTGGTGTTTTATCACGCGCTGCGGGGCGAATACGACGCGGTGGTGGCCATGTATCATGACCAGGGATTGGCTCCGCTCAAAACCGTCGCCTTCGCCACCGGCATCAACTGGACGCTGGGGTTGCCGTTCATTCGCACGTCGCCCGACCACGGCACGGCCTGTGACATCGCTGGCAAAGGCGTGGCGGATGCGGACAGCATGCTGGCGGCCCTGCGGCTGGCCAAACAACTCGCCCGGACCCGGGCTTGAGTCCCGCGCCGGAAATCAGAGTTTGTTTCCGGTCAACCGTTCGTAAGCTTCCAGGTAAGTAGCGGAAGTTTTGGCCACCACCTCCGGCGGCAACACCGGTCCGGGCGGCGTCTTGTTCCAATCCAGTGTTTCGAGGTAATCCCGCACGAATTGTTTGTCGAAACTGGGCTGGCTGCGGCCGGGCGTGTATTGGTCGGCGGGCCAGAACCGCGAGGAATCGGGCGTCAAGACCTCGTCAATCAAAATCAACTGACCGTCGAACAAGCCAAACTCGAACTTGGTGTCCGCGATGATGATGCCGCGTTGCCGGGCGTAGGCGCGGGCTTCGGTGTAAATCCGCAAACTCGCCGCGCGCGCTTGCTCGGCCAGATCCGCGCCCACCCGCCGCGCGGCATCGGCAAACGAAATGTTTTCGTCATGGCCGCTTTCCGCCTTGGTGGCCGGCGTGAAGATGGGGGCCGGCAGCTCGCTGGATTCCTGCAGACCGGCGGGCAGCTTGATGCCGCAGACGGTTTGCGATTGCTGATATTCCTTCCAGCCGCTGCCCGCCAGATAACCGCGCACCACGCATTCGATGGCCAGGGGACGGGCCTTCTTCACAATCATGCTGCGGCGCGCCAGTTGGGCCGCAAACGGCTGCAATTCCGCTGGCAGCGGATCGTCGGCGCCCGCCAGCAGATGGTGCGGCTGAAACGGGGCCACGCGCGCGAACCAGAAATGGGAAATCTGGGTCAGCACCTCGCCCTTGCGCGGAATGCCGTTGGGCATGATCACGTCGAAGGCCGAAATCCGGTCCGTGGCCACGAAGAGCAGGCGATCGCCCAAGTCAAACACTTCGCGGACCTTGCCGCTCTTGAGCTTGCGCAGACCCGGCAGTTCAAGTTGCAAAATTGGTGCGTCTGACATGGCGCGCAGTATGCGACGCAGCCTTGAAAGTTCAAGCGCAACGCGCGGCTGAAAAAGAGGGCGGATAAACCGCCACCAAACGCTGCGTCATTTTATCCGGACGGCCAATCCAGTGCGGTGTTTCCGGCTTTTCGTTTGACCGGGCCTCCCGTAGGTTGGAGGCCGCATGTCGCGGACGGCCAAGCTATTGATGGAATTGATCGCCCTGCCGAGCGTGAATCCCGCGTTCGCCGGGGCGGCTGGTCCGCTCACCGGAGAGCGCCGGGTCGCGGAATTCCTGGCGGCGACCGCCGCCAAAGCCGGATTGGACGTGGAACTCCGGAACGTCAAACCCGGCCGCCCCAATTTGCTGGTGGTCCTCCCGCCGCGTGGCCCGGTCCGGCAACGTCTTCTGCTCGCGCCGCATCTTGATACGGTTAATCTCGTCCACGACGATCAACTCATCCCGCGGCGCCGGCATGGCCGGCTCTATGGCCGGGGCGCCTGTGACACCAAAGGCACGGTGGCCGCCATGTTCACGGCGCTGTGCGAACTGGCGCGCCGTCGGACACGGCCGCAACACACGGAGATCGTGTTTGCCGGGCTGGCGGACGAAGAACACGCGCAAACCGGATCCCGGGCGCTGGTGGCCAGCGGTTTCACGGCGGACCTCGCCATTGTCGGAGAGCCGACGCGCTTGCAGGTGGTGACCGCGCATAAAGGCAGTCTATGGCTGCGGGTGGAAACCCGGGGCCGGGCGGCGCACGGGGCCGAGCCGCAACGCGGTCGCAACGCGGTTCACACCATGGCGCGGGTGGTGGATTTCCTCCAGACCACCTACGCCGCACAACTCCGGCGGCGCCGGCATCGCCTGCTGGGGCACGCCACCGTGAGCGTGGGCCGCATTGACGGCGGCGGCCAGCCGAACATTGTGCCGGACCGATGCCACATCGAAGTGGACCGGCGCACGTTGCCCGGGGAAACCGAGGCCGGCGTCTGCCGCGAATTGAGGGCGGCGCTGCGCCAGCAGGGATTGCCGGCGAAGGTCAGCAGTGTGAAAGACGTGCCGTGCGCGCCGTTGGCAACCGATCCCCGGTTGCCACTCGTCCAAATGTTCCTGCGCCAAGTGGGACAGCGGCGCCCCGTCGGCGTGCATTATTTTTGCGACGCCGCCGTGCTGGCCGCCGGAGGGATTCCGAGCGTTGTCTTCGGTCCCGGTGACATTGCCCAGGCGCACACAGCGGACGAATGGATTTCGCTGGCCTCGCTCGAACGCGGGAAGGAACTGCTCACGCAATTCCTGGGGGCCCTGCCCTAACCTGAATTTATCCCGCATGCACCCGGCGTCCTCCAGTTCCTCCGCTCCGTCCGCCGCCGCCGACGCGGCCCGGCAGCGGGCGTCGTTCTTCCGGCAGAGCGGTTGGCTGATGATCGCCAACATCGCCAGCGGCGTCTTGATGTGGGCGGTGCATTTGCTCAACAAGGCGATTCCGCCGGGTGAATACGGCAGCTTTGGCGCGTTGCTGGCGGTGGTGATGTTGCTGCCGACCATTCCGCTGCAAATGGTGCTGGCCCAACAAACCGCCAAGGCCATCGCGCAAGGCCGTGAGCGGGAAGTGGCGGGGGTCATTCACGCGGTCTGGCTGGTCATCACGCTGGGGTGGGTGGTCGGCGCGGCGCTCGTGCTGCGGTACCAACAGGCGATTCTGGATCATTGGAAAATGACCAGCCCGGTGGGGTTATGGATCACTTTGGCGATTGTCTTGTTCTCTTTTTGGCTGCCGATGTTTTGGGGTGTCCTGCAAGGGCAGCAGAACTTTCTCTGGCTGGGCTGGAGCATGCTGGCCAACGGCATTGGCCGGTTGACCGTGGCGGCAGTGGCCGTGCTGGCGCTGCACGCGTATGCGTCCGGCATGATGGCGGGCGTCCTCCTGGGCATCATGATCGGTGTGGGCATTGCGGCCGGGCAAACCCGCCGGCTCTGGTGGCTGCGCGCCCAAGCGTTCGACGGCCGCGCGCTGCTGCGCCAGGTGCTGCCGCTGGCCCTGGGTTTTCTCGGTTTCCAAATCCTGTTCACGGGCGACACGATTTTCGTAAAAGCCTGGTTCAGCGAAACCGACGCGGATTTTTACGTCAGCGCCGGGACGCTGTCGCGCGCCTTGATGTGGCTGGTGTTGCCGCTGGCGTCGGTGATGTTTCCCCGCATCGTCCACAGCGCGGCCCGGGCGGAGCCATCGGATTTGATGGGCAAAGTCCTGCTAGCGACGGCCGTGCTGGCGGTGGTGGGCGCACTGGGCTTGTCGCTGCTGGGGCCTTGGGTGGTCCGGTTCGTTTACCAACCGGAGTTTGTGGCGGTGGCGTCCTCCCTGTTGCCGTGGTATGCGGCCGCCATGGTGCCGCTGGCGGTGGCGAATGTGCTGTTGAACAACCTGCTGGCGCGGCCCGCGGCCAGTCTCGTGCCGGCAATATGTATCTTCGCCCTCGCGATCGGATACTTGGTGGCGTTGACCCGGTTCCACGACCAGTTGGTGACGGTGCTCCAAGTGCTGGGGGTGTTTAATCTCGCGTTACTGGCGGTCTGCGCCTGGTTCACCTGGCGACAACGCCAAGCCAGACCGTCGGCTACCTCGTTGCCGGGGTAAATCCGCTGTGGGCCGCTGGTTGTCCCGCGGCATCGCGGCGGACGCTTTGTTGTAACCTTCCGAATCTCTCTGGCGGCGGCTGGCGATCCCCGCCAGCGGACCGAGCACAACTAAACCAGCCGTCTCCGGCTCCGGAATGACAAACATCAAATCATCCATCGCCCAGCGCGGCGCCAGAATGTCCACTTGCGTGAACAAGGGTGAGGCGAAATCTGCGGACCAAAGCATTTATGAGATGACTACTCGAGTTTTCAAACTCTGTTCGAATCATCTTGCATGGCGGTTGAGGCTCGCGGTCAGGCATTTGTCGGGGGCCGTTCCGGTTTCGGGTTGCGCCGCGAGTCCGGGCCGGGCAGCGGACGCGGCGCGCGCAATTTCTTGTAAACCCACGCCTCCAAGGGACTGAGCGGCCGCAGCCAGCGGTAAAACGGCGAATAGATCAGCCGAATGCGCACCGCGGAGAGAAACATCGTCAGCGAAGTGCGGACCAACGTCACTTTCGAGCCGATCTGGTCGGTCCATTCGGTCGGCACTTCCCGCACCCGGCAACCGGCGCGTTTTAGCGAGTAAAGCAGGTTAATGTCGAACGCCATGTCGGCAATGCGCAGGTTGGCATGAATCTTCTCCACCGCCGCGCGCCGCAGCACTTTCGCGCCGCATTGGGTGTCGCGGATGTTCATCCAGAAGAGCCCCTGCACGATGAGATGAAACACGCGGCTGGCGAACTGGCGCTTGCCGCTCTGGCTTTGGTGCAACACGGCCCCCGGCAGCCAGCGCGAGCCGATGACGCAATCCGCTTCGTCCAGTCGCTGGACGAGATCGTGAAACGCGCGGGGCGGCGTCGCGCCGTCGGCATCCACGTACCCGATGGCGTCCGCCCGCGCCGCCAGTTTCAAGCCTTCGATCAACGCGCCGCCCTTGCCGATCGGTTCCGGGAAATCGAGCAGCGAAATGGCGGGAAACTCCCGCGCTACGCGTTCGACCACACCCCGGGTGTTGTCCCGGCAGCCGTTGAGGACCACGACCAGTTGGAAGCGGCCGGAATACCGCTCCTGGAAATAACGTCCATAGTCGCGCAGCACCGGCTCAATGCGGTGCTCCTCGTTGTAGGCGGGAATGAGGAGTAACAGGCTCGGCGCGCTCATGCCTATTCACTAACAGAGAATCACGGAAAAGCAATGCGCCAGAATGACGGCCGCGCGCCCGCCAAATCGCCGATTGCACCCCGGCGGGGAATGCCTTACCGTCCGCGCCGGTGTGCAAGTGAATATCTCCAAACTGACCGGGGCATGAGTGTTCTCATTGTTGGTTCGACGGCGCTGGACTCGATCAAAACCCCGCGGGCGGAACACCCGCGGCTGCTGGGCGGTTCGGCAAGTTACGCGGCGATCGCGGCGAGCTTCTTTGCGCCCGTCCGGATGATCGGGGTCGTGGGCGAGGATTTTCCGAAAAAATATCTCCAGCTCTACCGCAAACACGGGATTCACCTCGACGGCCTGCAAATCAAGCCGGGGAAAACGTTTCATTGGTCGGGCGAATACGAGGCCAACATGAACCGGCGTCGCACGCTCAAGACGGAGCTGGGTGTGTTCGAGACGTTTGCGCCCGCGCTGCCGGCGGCGTATCGCGCCACGCCGTTTGTGTTGCTCGCCAACATCGCACCCGCGCTGCAACACCACGTGCTCGACCAGACCCGCCGGCCCAAGTTCGTGGCCGCGGACACGATGGACCTCTGGCTGAACATCGCGTTGCCGGACCTGCGGCGCCTGCTGCGGCGGGTGGATCTCTTCGTGCTCAACGACAGCGAATCCGCGCAACTGACCCGGGAGGACAACGTCATCGCCGCGTTGCCCCGCCTGCATCGGCTCGGTCCGCGTTATGTTATCATCAAGCTCGGATCGCACGGCTCGATTTTGTCCGGGCCCCGCGGTCTGTTTCTCTGCCCCGCCTATCCGTTGCCGCGGGTGGCGGATCCCACGGGCGCGGGCGACGCCTTTGTGGGCGGGTTGATGGGATACCTGGCGGCGGGCGGCGGCGGGATCGAGGCGCGGCTGCGGCGGGCTTTGATATACGGCAGCGTGACGGCCAGTTTTTGCTGCGAAGGCCCCGGTCCGAGCCGGCTCACCCGGATCACCCGCGCCGACTTGGAGCGGCGGGTGAAGGCATTGACCCAGTTGACGCGGTTCTGAGCGGGCGGTCCGCTCACCCGCCGGGGCGGATGACGGATTCCTCGATGGTCCACTCGTTGCGCCCGTCGGCGTGGCAATGACAATGCGCGGCAAAAAACCCGCCGCGATGCCGCCAGAACCACGGCCAGATGATTTCCCGGTCGGTGGCCGGCAGGTTCAACTCCGCCAGTTGGGCGCGGGAAAAAAAGGCGAAACGCCCCTCCGCATGCGGCGGCGGCTGAACGGTCAAACGCCGCGTCACTTCAAACAAAAACATCAACCAATGAGCGTTCCCTTGATACCCGTGCTCGCTCACCAATCCCGTCAGGCGCAAATCCCCCGGGGTCAGGGCCAGGCCGATTTCCTCCCGCGCCTCGCGACAGGCGCAGGCGTAGGGGGATTCACCGACGTCCGTGTGGAGTTTGCCGCCGCAGGGACTCCACCGGCCGCGATTGGGTTCCTGCGCGCGTTCGAGCAACAGCACGTCATCGCGCTCATTGAAGCAATAAAGGAGCGTGGCGACTTTGTAAGGCAACTTCACGCGCGCAGTGAAACAGGCACCCGGACAGGGGGCAAGCCGTGAAAAATCCGGTTCGGAAAGCAGCCGCTTTCCGCTTTCACCCGCCGGGGGGCAACCTACACTGATCCCGTGACCGTTTTGGAAGCCATTCAACGCGGCGCAGAATTCCTCGCCCGGAAGGGTGTGGATTCGCCCCGGTTGCAGGCGGAGTTGCTGCTGGCGCACGTCCTCAAGCTGCCGCGGATGCGGTTGTATCTGAATTTCGAGCGCCCGCTGACGGCGGCGGAGGTGGATGAATTGCGCGGGTTGATGCAGCGGCGCGGACGGCGCGAGCCGGTGCAACATCTCGTCGGCAGCACGTCGTTTTGCGGTTTCGAACTGGCCGTCAATCGTCACGTGCTCGTGCCCCGTCCCGAAACTGAAATCTTGGCGGAACTGGGCTGGCAATTTCTCAACACCCTCAACACCGAAGCGGTCGCCCTGGATTTTGGCACGGGCAGTGGTTGTCTGGCGGTGGCGCTGGCGTTGCAGTGTCCGCGCGCGCGGGTGACCGCGCTTGAGATTTCCCCGGACGCGCTGGAGGTGGCCCGGCAGAATGTGGAACGCCACGGCTTGCGGGAGTGCGTTCAATTGCTGCCCAGCGATGGTTTCGCTGCTGTGCCGGAGGAGGCCCGGTTTCATTTGATTATCAGCAATCCCCCCTATATTCCCACGGGGGAAATCGAGACGTTGCAACCGGAAGTGCGCGCGTTCGATCCGCGCCTGGCTTTGGATGGCGGCGCGGATGGTTTGACGTTTGTGCGACGACTCGCGGCGGAGGCGGGGTCGCGCCTGGCCCCGGGCGGGCGGCTGATGCTGGAATTGGGCGATGGTCAGGCCGCGGCGGCGCGGGAAATTTTCGTCCGCCAAAACTGGATTGTCGAAACAGTGCATGAGGATTACAGTCAGCGCCCGCGATTTTTGATCGCGGGACGCGCTTGAGACGGACGGAACAACACAACCGCGGTTGCGGAAAAAATAATTGGCATGGACAGTTTTCTCATAAAAGGCGGCGTGCCGCTGTGCGGCGACGTGGCGATCAGCGGCGCGAAAAACGCCGCGCTGCCCATCATGGCCGCCGCGCTGCTCACGCGCGAGCCCTGCGTCATCCGACGGGTGCCGCGTTTGGTGGACGTGCGGTACATGGGCCAGATTCTGAGCCGGCTGGGCGCCCAGGTGACTTGGGAGGATGACGCCGTGCGAATCCACGCCGCAAAGATCAAGGGTGTCGGGGATTACGATCTCATCCGCAAAATGCGCGGTTCGATTTGCATCATGGGCCCGTTGCTGGCGCGCCTGAAAACCGCGCGAGTGTCCCTGCCGGGCGGGTGCGTCATCGGCGCGCGTCCCATCAATTTGCACCTGAAAGGATTCGCGTCGCTCGGGGCCCGCATCACCATTACCGGCGGGTACGCGCAGGCCCGGGCGCGGCAATTGGTCGGCGCCGAGGTTTTCCTGGGCGGGCGCGCTGGTTCGACGGTGCTGGGCACGGCCAACGTCATGATGGCCGCCACGCTGGCCGAGGGCATTACCGTCATTGAAAGCGCCGCCTGCGAACCGGAAATCGTGGACCTGGCCAACTGTCTCAACGCCATGGGCGCGAAAGTCACCGGCGCCGGCAGTCCGATCATTACCATCACGGGCGTCAAGGAATTGCACGGGGTCGAACATGAAGTCATCCCGGACCGGATCGAGGCCGCCACGTACGCCATTGCCGCCGCCGCGACCAAGGGCGAAGTCACCCTGCACGGGGCGCGGACGGAGCATCTTGCCGCCGTACTCGACAAACTGCAGGCCGCCGGGGTGCGCACGGAACGGCGCGGCGCGGCCTTGGTGGTCCGGCGCGGGCGCCGGTTGCAGCCGGTGGACATCACCACGCTGCCGTACGCCGGTTTTCCGACCGACGTGCAGGCGCAGATGATGGCCCTGCTGACACTCGTCCCCGGCATCAGCATCATCACGGAACGCATTTTTGAATCCCGTTTCATGCACGTCAGTGAACTGGGCCGGCTCGGAGCGGACATTGAAATCGAAGGGCCCAGCGCGATTGTGAAAGGGGGCCGCCCGTTGAGCGGCGCGCCGGTGATGGCCAGCGATCTGCGGGCCTCTGCGGCGCTGGTCATTGCCGGGCTGGCCGCCCGCGGCACCACGCTGGTCAACCGGGTCTATCACATTGACCGTGGTTACGAGGAAATTGACAGCAAACTGCGTGGCCTCGGCGCCCGCATCAAACGTCTCCAAGAATCATGACCAAACTGATCACAGCCGGCATCATCCTCATCGTGGTCTTTATCTCCTGGCGGGTGTTCGAGTATTGGGAACAGGTGCGCGATGAACGGGAAGCCCAGGCGGCCGCCGCCAAGGTCGAGATCAACGAACAGGCCTTGAGCGGCCTGCCCTATCAACTGGAAAACTCCCTGCAAGCCGCCAAACGCTCCGGAGTGAATACGCTCCGTCAATGGCTGGAAACCTACGGCACCATGGTGCAGGACCCGCGCAAGGCGTGGATTGAGTTGGATTACTGCGTGATGTTGTCCCGCGACAATCCCAAGGAAGCCCGGCGCATTTTTGCCGAAGTCCAGGCGCGCACTAAACCGGATTCCAAAGTGTATCCCCGGATCAAGCAACTGGCCCCGACCTACGCGCCCCAAACCGTCGAGCAACCGGACAACCGTTGACGCACCGGGGGGGCCGCCTTCCGCGCGCGGACAAAACGCTTGGTGTTGCCGCAGAATTCCCGGGCTACGGTGTTCATCGGCAGGACCGCCCCTCCACACTTGCCAGCCGCCCAAGCCGGACGGCAACATGCCCGCATGTTTACGGGCATCGTCGAAGAAGCCGGTCGCGTGGAACGCATCCAGCCGACCCCAAAATCCATTCAACTCACCGTGCGCATGTGCGCCTGTGCGCGCGGCTTGAAGGTGGGCGACAGTGTGGCGGTCAATGGTTGCTGTCTCACCGCCGTGCGGGTGGTGCGGCGCGGGCCACAGGCGGCGGTGCAATTTGATCTGCTGCAAGAGACCTGGAAACGCACCAACCTCCAATTCGCCGCGCCGGGGGCCTTGGTGAATTTGGAGCGGCCCCTGCGGGCCGATGGTGAATTGGGCGGGCATTTCGTCACCGGGCACATTGACGGGATGGGCCGCATCACCCGCTGGGAACGGGCCGGCCAGGATCATGTGCTGGACGTGGCCGCGCCCGCGGCGGTGATGCGCTATGTCGTGTTCAAAGGCTCCATCGCCGTGGATGGCATCAGCCTGACCGTAGCGGGGGTGACGAAGAAAGGATTTCGTCTCTGGATTATTCCGCACACGTTCGAGATCACGGCGCTGCGCGAGCGGCGGGTGGGCGACGCCGTCAATTTGGAAGCCGACTTGATCGGAAAATACGTGGAAAAATTCTTCAACGCCCGCGCGGCGGCTTGAACTTGCGCTGCCGCTCCTTGGCCAGCGATGCCGGGGCGATTTCGGTGACGCGCCCGGCGGGCACCCGGGAGATATCCCCCCGGATATCCTTGTACACGTAGGCGCCACCCTCCAATTTCGGTTTGCCCCGGGTGGTGATCCGCGCACCGTTGTTCAGGGACATGACGTAATTTCGCGCGCATCCCGCGAGCAACAGGGGCGCGAGCAGCAAAGCCAGCCAGAGTCGGTTCATGATTGCCAGGTTGTGTGAGAGCATGATGCCGCCACCGCAAGCCAACCCGCAAGCGCAACTTTTCCCGCCGATGTTTCTGTCCTCTATTGCATCGCAGCTGATAGAACCTGAAGCCCAATGAACGGGCGGCAATCTTGAACTGCTGGTACGAGCGCCGGCGACGAGTTTCTGATGTAGCCAGCAGCGATCGGCGGTCGTTGCCAACGACTGTTTTTCGAATGTTACTTGCGGCGTACGGATGGGGACGGGTTCGTCTTCTGTCGTTCGCGTTGCCATGTCAATCCTTCCGGCCCTGAGTGGATGGTCAGCAGCTCCCGCCCCCATCGTAGGTGGGACAACGTTCCGGAGAAACCCCGCGGTTGATGGACCTGCCACAGGGGATCCTCGTGAGCCAGATTCAGACTCGGACGGAACCCGAAGAAAGCCCGGATGAACACGTCCGTGAAACCGGCGCCACACAGGGCTTCACGACAGATGGTGCCAATATCAGCGATCCGCACTGGCGCGTCGTACGCCCGCCATCGGGGACCATAAAATTCGAGGCTCTGAGAGAAGGCGCCTTCGTGTGTGGCGGCCGCACAGCGACGGCAAAATTCTACGGCGTCCTGCCAATAGCCCAAATGGCACAAACCATCCATCGTTTCCGGAGGCCAGCCGGAGAAAGCGCCCATGGGGCCATGATCCGGCCGATCGGAACGCTCGGCGGCGGGATCCTGCAGGGATTGGGCGCGCATCCAATTTTTCATCAACAGTTCTCGTTCAGTGAAATCGCGCATTTCCTGACGCACCGACTGCGGTAAATCGGGGCCAATGCCTTGGGCGACGAATTGAAAATCCAAACAATGGCGCATGTCAAATTGACGGCCATCCGGATAACGGCTTTGCCAAAAGCCCTTGCCTACAACATAGAGCCGGGGATGGATGGCGCGAACCAGTTGAGCCGCGGCCGCACGCCGTTGCTCGGCTAATTCAGGCTGGCCGACATACTCATAGAGGTCGCCCATGTCTCGTAACATTGCCGCATAGGCGGCATTGAACCCCGCCGTGGCGTGGATGTAGGTCGGCACACATTCAAGAAAATGCCAGGGATTGCCGCCGAAATCCGCCAAACCACTCGCGTCGCTCATCAGATGGTTTTGATAATGTCGCGCCAAGCGATCCAAGTGCTGTAAGACAGTTTGTTCACCCACCTTTTCGTGAAGGAAGGCATGGTCGCGTGTGACCCGCAAGTAAGTGGTGGCAATGCGAAAGAGCATGGGATAATTAGCCACGTACCGATAGCCGAAGGCGCGGTTGCCGAAGTAATCAAAGGCAAGATATTTATCCAGATCCCATTGCAGGGTCTTTACGACGTAGGCGCGCATGGCCGTGGGTTCCAGCAAAGCAAAGAGGGTGGCCATCATCCCGGTATCCCAAATGAACATCACGGAAGCCCCGTAACGCGGTCCGCCAGTCAGGAACACGCGCGGGCTGTGGGGGAGTTGATCACGAAACATGAGCAGCAGGGTGACCGCACCCATGTAGTAGGTGCGTTGCAGAGCCGGGTCCGCCGTCTGTAACACCGGTAGGTGACCCTCAAAAAAACCGTTTCCCGGGGTGAATGCCTGGGCGTAACGATCTTCCCAAAGCCTCTTGGCCTCGGCAAAAGTCTTCGCGAACCGTCGGGCCCATCTGGTGGCTTGTGGCTGCGCTTGCCCGGGCACGCCAAAAGCCATGACGAACTCCAGTGTCTGCGTGGCCCCGGGCTTGAGCCGGATTGGCCATTGAGCCGTCCCTTGATGCCCATCGCTGGTCAAAGTCCCCGGGGGACGGGGAAAAGCAAAGACCGTTTCCGCGTCCGTGCGGATATCGCGGATGATCAGGGTTCGGCCCCGGTCGCCAATCGTCGCGATGTAATCGGTCGAATTGCCGGGTCGTCCGGAAGGCAATTGATCCACCGCTTGCCGGCTGATCTCCGTTTCTTCGTAACGGCGTTTAGGTCCGCCGGCACCTGGTTGGGCAAAAGCCCAGTCCCACGAATTGGAAGCGGTCAGGCAACTGATGGCCCCGATCAGATCAATCGTCACGCCCGCCGTCACGGTGCGGGGTTGGGTGTTGGACAACGTAATCCGCCAGAGCACGCCACGGTGGTTGAACACCATGCGATTGACCGTGTGAATGGCTAATCCGTCGGCGTTGCCGGCGCGCTCCGCTTGATAGGGAAACCATCGGAATCGTTCGGCCACGGGCACCCGCCCGTTCAGTTTCAATACGCCGCTATGAAAGCCCTGTGAATAGGGCGGCGATGCCACCCAACTCACGCTGGCGAAGTCTTTATTGACTAATAATTCAGCGTTGAAGTTGTGAATGGAGGGATACTGCGCCAGATCTTCGCGCGTCCACCAGTCGCCCGCCATTTCGTCCAGCGTCGGCACTCCTGCCGGCAGCGGACAGTGCATCGCTGTCGTCGCGGCCACACCGGCGAGGGTAAAAATCGTTAAACAAAAGCAAGCTAGGAATCGTCGCTTGGAGTTCATGAGCATCTCAGGTCAAACAGGTTGCTGATTGGATCAAGGCGGAGGAATAACCACCCGGTAAAAGTTGGGTGCGTTCAGCACCGGGGCCGCATCGGTCCACGCATTCATGCCGTCCCCAGCGCGTGGAATCCCACTGATAATGGGCGTCCATACGGGCGGGAATAAATTTGTGGTCCGATCAATTTGGAAGGGCGTGGTCACGCCACTGTTGGTGGTGCCATACCATGTGAGTCGGAGCCCACTGGCCGTCGGAGTCACCGCCTGCAGTCGAAAGACTGAAGCCGCATTGGTGGGATTGGTGCCGGCGCGGTATTCCTGCCAGGTCACCACGCCGTCGTCGTCCGGGTCGCTCTCCTCGGCGGCGGCGAAGTCGTTGGTAAATCCGTGGGCCCGCAGCCATGCCAGCGGTGTGCCATGCGGAGCACTTCCCCAGTTCATCCCCAGCAAACTGTTGAATACCGGAATAAAGGCGTTGGCGATCTTGGTGTGTCCCGAGGCGTTGGGATGCCCGGCGGCGCCCAGGTCCGCTGGCGCCGTCAACGTGTAAATAACCCGGGCGAAATGCACCTTGGGATCGTCGAGCGCATTGACGACCGACTGAATATAACCGCTGGCGACGCCCGCCATGCTGGACAGGTAAGTGCAGAGGATGTCCGCGTTGGGATAATGGCCGCGAATCGTGCGGACGAAGTTGCTGTACCCACCGCAATACTGCGCCTGCGTCGGGTTGGGACTGGTGGAGAAGTCGTTGATGCCGAGGGCGACCACCACCACGTCGGGCTGCCAGGCAAAGGCGTAATTATCGGCGGCGACAGTGCCACAAATCCTTGAATAATAATACGGCAGGGGATCGGGCGACGTCTGGCCGGCGGCACCGTAGTTGCGCACCATCCCTTTCCCAGACCACGCGATCATCATGCAATCCGCGTTGTAATGCCGGGCCATCCGGGCCGCGTAAGTGAGATCGGCATTTTCGGTGGCGTAGGAAAAACTGCCACCATAGGGCGCCTCGTTGCCATAGCCGCAGGTAAACGAATCGCCAATGAACTCGATCTTCCGCCAAGGCCGGGCCTCCGGGGCCACCAGGGACTTGCCGCTGTCAAGCAGGAAACCTCGGAACGTGTTCACGCCCTTGCCCGCCTCGTCCCGGCGATAGATCGTCACCGTATGCACACCGTCGGGCAGCTCCGACGCGACCGATAACGATTCCACGCCGTGATTCGTCCTGATAATCGGACTCACTCTGGCCCCGTCAATGTACACCTCAAAAAACTTGCTGGTGTTGCCCAATTGTACCGCGCAAGAAGTCCCTTGGAACCGGGCACTGATACAACTGTATGACCAATCGAACGTGACCACGACGGGATTCGAATGATCGAACCGACCGATGTACTGGATATTGGGATCATTGGCGGGAATATGGGTCGGCGCCCCCGGAAGAGCGACCGGGATGACGGCGAAACCCAAGCAGAGGCAGAATAAAATGCGTCTCACGGCAGATTGTGGTTTCCGGATTGTTCCTGAAGTCTTGTTGTGCATGGGGTCATCAATCGCTTGCGTTCTGTGGTTTCCCTCGCACGGATTGGGATGCGATTTCGGCGCCAAGCGTCTGGCTTGGACATCTCCGTCGCCCTAACGCAGCACGATGCAAGGGAACCAACAAAAATGTTTGGGAACGACAACCCGCCCAATCATCGGACTGTATGGCTTCGGCAAGCATCATGGGTTCATTGCGATCGCCCCATTGACTTCCTGATTGAAGACCAAGCGCGAGGCTGGCATTTGCGCGGGGCATGGCGTTTGCATACACTTCGATCCGATGAAATATCTTTTTAATTCGCTCCTGGCAATCACGGTATTTGCCGGGTGCGCCCGCGACGGCCTTTGGTTCCGGGGGAACGCGTCCGAGCCACAACCCTTGGCCCACCGCGTGGAAATTACCGACCCGCAAACTCCGGAAAGCCGGGAGATCTACGGTCCTTCCATTGACAAGCTGCCGACCGATGCGAAACGGATTCTCAATGTCGAATTCACCCGAACACCTCAAGGGCCGTTATTTCTGGATCTGTACCTGCCGGGTCAGGCTAAAGGGCGTTATCCGCTTCTCATTTGGATACACGGCGGGGGTTGGCACGTCGCCAAAGATTCCCGTCTTCAATTTCTTCCGGCCCGGGTGGTGGGCCGCAATTACGTTCTCGCGTCAATTGGATATCGGGACTCCAATCAGGCCCATTTCCCCGCCCAAGTACAGGATTGCAAAGCGGCCATCCGTTTTTTGCGCGCGCATGCCCGTCAATACCACATTGATCCCAAGCGTATCGGTGTTTGGGGCGTTTCCGCCGGGGGCCATCTGGCGGCGTTGATTGGCACTTCCGGCGGAGTTGCGGCATTTGAAGGCGATGGGGGCAACGCCCATTTCTCCAGCCGGGTCGCGGCGGTCTGCAATTTCAGCGGGCCCGCTGATCTATCAACTTTTGAAGGAGGTATCCCGGCGGTCAAGCAACAGGTGCCGAAATTGATGCAAGAATTCCTGGGGGAACCACCCAAGGAACGGCCGGATCTCGTCATCAAGGCCAGCCCGATCACTTATGCCGATCCGACGGACCCGCCTTTTTTGATCATGCACGGGGATGCTGATCCGCTGGTGGAGGTGGACCAAGCCGTCCGTCTTTACGAGGTGCTGCAAAGCAACCGGGTCGAGGTAACCTTGGCCATCGTAAAAGGAGGCGGCCACGTCTTTTGGGGGCCGGAGGTGGACCGCGAGATAGACGCCTTCTTTGACAAACACCTCAAGCCTTCACGGGTAAAGAATTAAACCCAAACGCGGATTGCGGGGCCGGGTTACAGCCGATGTGCCGTCCATAAAATACCCCGGTGTAACACCTCGCGAAAATTGGGATTCATCCACGTTTGGTTATCGTGGCCGGATTGCAGGCAAAAAACCCGCGCATTCTTAAAGCGCCGGGTCCAGCCGATGGTCTTCATACTCTTGGGCTGATCCAGTCGGAGGAGGATTTCGTTGCCCTCGCCAGCGTCGGACATAGTGTAGGTTTCATCTACCATCTCCCAGGCTTGCAACCCCCGGGTGATCGGATGTTGTGGATCAACGACCTGCACCTTGACCTGCTGATCATGATAAAACCAAAACTTGCGATTGGGAATACCCACCAACTCGGACCAGAAAGGCCAGGCGGGATAAGCCAAGATGGCGTGATGCAATAGCACCAGCCCCTGCCGGGTGGTGCCGAGATGCTCCAAGGCGGTCTTAAACCGGCCCTCCGCCGGGCCTTCAGTCAGCATGTGGTAAAACACAACCACGTCATACTCGTCGCGCACCGCTTCTGGAGTAGCGACAAAATCTTCCACCGTCTGAATGTAAACCTCCAAATCGGAGAATCCGCGGAACAACTTGTGGAAGTTGGGCACATCAAAGAGATGCCCCCCTGTGAGGACGGCGACGCTCAGCGGTGCGCTTCCGGCTGGAGTCGGCGCCGCGCCAAACGTTGATAATGAAGTTAGTAAAGGCAGAGCCGCTACGGCCTGCGCGCTACGGTTAATGAACATTCGACGATTCATAAATAGTGACATCCAGTTGAGTGTTGAGCGTGTTTTTTGCGTGGTTAATTCGCGATGTACATTTTCAAAACGGCCGATTTTATCGTCTCTTAAATCGTCCACGGCTCACGCATCGCGCGGGCGCGCAGCCGGTTGGCCGGTTCATCGTTGACAAATTCTTCCTTCGCCGGGTCCCAAACCACCGGGCGCCGCAGATCCATGGAGATGGCGCCCAGCGAACAAAGGGTGGTCGAACGGTGCGCCACTTCAACAGGTGCGCAGGTGCGCCGTCCTTGACGGACGCATTGGATGAAATCGGGGATCGGCTCTCCCCCGGGCTCCACCAGGCGGATTTTGTCGCGCGGACCAATCTTGACGCTCAAAAGAGATTGCGGATGCGCCTCCACCAAGTTGCGCCAGATGAAGACCCAACCTTCCGAGCCCTCCAAGCGGATGCCCATGCGGTGTTGCGTGGGATTGTTCCAGTTCGGCAAAGGCTCCCAAGAGGGCGTGTGCGTCCAGTGCCAAGTGACACCGTTCGCAAAATGATAGTTCATGTTCCACTTATAAGGTGTATCGAAAGGGCCGTCCTTGGGGAACTCACCGCGGGCATCCACGGTAATTGGCCCGGTGGGCTCGTCCAAGCCACAAGCCTGCTGCGCGCTATCGGCATGATGCACTCCCCAGCCCGCGATATAACCGATTGAATAATCCGAGAAAAAATACCAATCGTGGGCGCGAATACGGCAGGAGGTGAAAGGCGCCCAAGGCGCCGGCCCCTGCCACATCTCCCAGTCCACCCCCTCGGGCACTGGTTCGATCGGCTGGGGACCGCACACCCGCCCCTGCGGACTGCCGATCTTCACCTGCTTGAGCTGGCCGATGTACCCATTGCGCACCAATTCACAGCCAAAGAGCATCTTGGGATCATGCCGCTGCTGCGTGCCGTGTTGGAAGACTATATTGTGCGCACGCACCGCTTGCACTACCGCTCGCCCCTCGGCAATGGTACGGGTCAACGGTTTCTGACAATAGACATGTTTGCCGGCGCGGGCAGCGGCGATTGTAATCAGGGCATGCCAATGATCCGGTGTGGCAATATAGACCGCATCAATTTCCGGCCGGGCCAGCAGATCACGGAAGTCACGGTAATGCCGGCAATCTTGGTGGCTATAATACGCGTCAACGGCGTTCTTGGCCTTGAGTCGCCGCTCCCGTTGGACGTCGCATACAGCCACAAATTGGGTATCGCTTCGGCGGAGGAATAGATCCCATGCAAAGCCCATGCCAATAGCCCCCATCACGATTCGGTTGCTCGGCGCCAAACGTCCATCCCGCCCCAGGACCGAGGCCGGCACCAAACTTGGTGCCGCGACCACGCCCAACACCGACCGCAGGAAGGCGCGACGCGTCAAACCATCTGACCGGGTTTTCGATTGCCGGATTAAACCGGATCGTCCCGATTGGGGCAAACGGGGGAAGGCAACACGGGTTGGGGGGCGGTTCATCAGGCTCCTCCTACATCGTTTTTCATGGACTGAATCGCTCGGCTTTTGTCATTCTGGAATGGCATTGAGCTTCGTCAATAGTTCGTTAATCCGGCGCTGGGTTTCGACATGAGAACACACCTTCGCAGCGCGCCGCAGTATCGGGATGACCTCTTCCCTTGCTTCCGGTCCCAGACTGGCGGCGACCTTGGCAGCGGCCACACCGGCGGCTTCCTTCAACGCCGCCTGCTCCAAGCAGGAAGCGAGCACACGTAGGGCCTCAAGGTTCGAAACGTCCGCTAACGCGGAGATGACCAGAATCTTGTCCTCGTCACGAAGAGCCAACTGCATGGCTTGAACCAATCCCTCCAGCCGCTGGTCTGCGGAAAGTCGTGACGCCTCGCGGCACAACCGCACGTAGCCCTGGAAAGCCACCGTCCGCTGACCCGGCTGACGATCGTTTTGCATAATTTTTAGGAGTTCCGGCAGAGCATGGGCATCCGGCCAATTTGCCAGAATACGCACCGCCGCCTCTCGGACCGTTGGTTCTTCGTCGCTGAGCGCGGCGCAAACAGCCGCCAATGCCTCGCGACCGCCCACCCGGCCGAGTTGTTCCAAGAGGATCATCCGGACAGAGGCATTTGCGCCGGTCAATCCAGTCAATAGAGGCGTTACGCTGCGGGACTCAGCCCGGCCGACCAATGCTTCCAAGGCCGTGATTGCGGTTTTTTGCATAGTCGGCTCCGCCGTACTTTTCATGAAATCAATGACCGCCGTCACCTGCCGTTCGTCTCCCAGCACCGCCAGCGCTTCGAGGGCCGCTTGACGCACCGCGTCGTTGGACTGGCTCAACTGGTCCGGCAGCAGCGCGGCGCCCGCACGGATTCCCCGAGCTGCCAGAGCTCGTATCAACTCGATCCGCACCGACGGTTGCGCCCCAGGAAGCTGTTCCAAGATCGTGCGATCGGGCTCCGGTCCGGGCATGCTGGCCAGCGCCAGTCGGCCGGCTGCGCATTCCGGCGCCTCACCGACGGCGACCTTCGCTAGGAATATGACATCCTCCGCGTTACCAACGGCGGCCATCGCCCGCAACGCCGCCAAACGCACCTCCGTCTCTCGACTGTCACAGGCATTGCGGACGGCTGCGCGCGCGGAAGGTTCACCGCGCAAGCGAACCGCCTCCAATAACGCGACCTGTTCAGAAGCCGGCAATGTCGGCAGCTTCTCCAAGAACGGAGCCAACGGATAGTCGGCTGGCCGTTCGACAAGCAAGCGCACCGCCAGCTTGCGCAGCGGCCCATCCCCTTCGGTTAAGGCGGCCATCAGCAGTTCCGTCGCTTGCGTCGGCTCCGCCATGATGAGACCGCGCAAGCCGCCCACACGCAGAGGATCGAAGGTTTCTTGAGTATAGAGTTGGCGGAAAACTTTAGCGGCTTCGCTGCGCTGACCGCGCCGCGCAAGCCCTTGAGCCGCCGCCAAACGCGCCATCCCCACCTGCCGCCGCAGTGAATCCGGAGACGTACCTTGAAAACGCTCCAACGCAGCCGCGGTTTTGAGGGTGCCAATCTTGCCCAGGGCGTTGACGGCTGCTCCGATAACCTCCTGATCGGCATTGGCAAGTAATTCAATCAGAATGCCCGCCGCCCCTTCATCCCCGCACGCCGCCAACGAGTTGATAATCCCGATTTGCGTCGGCCCGCGTGTTTGAACCACCGCCTGACGCAAGGCGAGGGCCGCCGCTTCGGCTGGGATGCGCTCCAAGGCGTAGCGGGCCAGGTGCGTCAAATCCCGATCAGGCAGCAATTTTGACAAAGCCGCCACCGATTTTTCCGTACCAATCAGGCTTAATTGCCGACAAGCGTAATCCTTGGCGGCGCGCGATGCCGAGTTGGTCAACACGGCGATCAAGCGTGCTTCCAGTTGCGGGTGCAGTGCGGGGGCCGCAGATTGGGCGGCCACGGCTTCATCAATCGGATGAAGCGCGGCCCGGCTCTGGTCCCAGTGATAGCTTTGGAGCTGATCGAAAGCGCGGTCTAGCGCGGCGGCCGTTGCCTCGCGAATTTCAAACCGATAGGGACTGGGTTTCGCCGTTGCCCGTTGCAACTCTACCAACGCCGCATCCACCCTCTGGGTTTGTTGGTCGAGTTCGGCTTGTTGCGGGTCGTTCAGGTAACGCTTCCGCAGAGCGCCACTCCGCCAAAGGCGGTCCCGCGCCTCGACCAGCTCTTTGACCGCGCACGATTGCGCGTCCCATGGCCCCCCCAACTGCCAGGCATCAGCGGTCATCGTGGAAATATTCAGTCCCTGCGCGAGGCGTTGGGCGTTCACTTTGCCCAGCAAGCGTTCTTCCGCGCGGATTTCATACTCCCCCGGCGGCAGATTTTTGACGGTCAACAAGTAGCGATTAAGGCCGTCGGCCAAAGGGACTCCCCGGTAGGTAAAGCCGCTGAAAATCCCCAAGGTGAGGGGCAACCCTTGATCCAAGCGCGTGAACGCCAAGCCGTCTTCGCGTTTTTTGACTTCCGAGATTGCACACCCAATGGCCGTGAGCACCTTGCCTTCGGCCGCGTCCAAACTGACCGAGGATACGTCCGCCGGGGCGCCCAAACCCTTGAGCAGAGCATAGGCCAGCGCCATTTGACCCAAATCAGTAAGATGAACGTGATCCGCCGCATGCAACTGAACCTGCTTCTTCGGATCGGATTCCCGCGCATTGCTGGCGAGTATCCGGCGTTGAATTTCGCGCATGCCGCGTTGCAGATCAATTGTGTCGGCGCCCAAAGATTGGGCCAAAGCCAGCCCCTTATCCGTCATTTTCTGCAGGAAGCCCTGCTCGGCCCGATCCGGGGCTTCGTCCGTAATGGCCGCTGAACAGATGAAGGGCCGAACCTGCCGCGCTTGACACTGTTCCACAATTGCGCGGATCGCTTCGAGATATTTTTGCTCGTGCGCCGCATCCGCTTTCATGCCCCAGCCGATGTCGTTAACGCCGAAGGCAACGGTTACCACCGTCGCCCCCTGATTGAACACGTCGCGTTCCAGCCGTTGTAAACTACCCGAGGCCGTATCCCCTCCTTGACCCGCGTTGATAAAACGGATCCGGCGTTCCGGGAAGCGCAGCAGCGTGTACTGCTCCACGATCTTGGCGTAGCCGCCTGCGGCAGTGATGCTATCCCCGAGAAACACCACGGTATCCCCATCACGCAGTGCGAAATCAGCCCGGCTGGTACCGCAGACCAAGCTCAGGAGCAGCAGCAAAATTTTGTGTTTCATACGAGTCGGTTTCGCTGGCCGAAACGTTGGACATCGCCCCAGAGTACCGGGTCGCGCTTTTATCTGGCAAGCCTCGTGCCAATTTTTACGGAAATTCCGGAATCAGCCCCAGGTTGAGGAGGTTAGCCCGCAACTCTACTGGCGCTGCCCCAGTGCAACGGTCTCCCGAGGGCGGACCATCGAACGCATCTTTGAGCAAAATCAAACCCGAAACCCAATCGCTACCAGCCTCCGCCCCGCGAATGTACTGTGGCCAACCACGACAGAGGCGGAACTGACCGAGCAGCAGAGCCACGGTGACCTGTTAATCACGGTGCGGGCAACTACCAAGCAGGCAAGTTTAACGCGACGCTACATAATCGAGTTAAACTAAAATCTTCTCCGTCATTCGTCCGACGCCGCCGCCGGGGCCGGAATCGGGCGCTTACTGAATTTCTGGAAATAGTTCAAACATGCGTCACGCCAGGCGGCGGCATCGCGTTCCTGGATCTCTAAACGCGCCTCGACTTCGTGGAAGCGTTGGTCGTCAATTCGTCCTTGCAATCGGCGCCAGATCTGACGTTGCCGTCGCGCCTGCTCGGCTCCCGCCTGATAATGCCGGCAAAGTTCCACCCAAAGCGTCCGCCCTGACTGAAGCGGCTGATTCCAGGCGACATGGTGGAACCAGAGCAGGTACTTTTCCGGGCAGGTCGCCAGATTGTTCAGCCGCTCGTTTTGAGGGGGATGATACTGGTCCACCGCTCCGCTGCCGGCACGACTGCGATCATACCCCAGTCCCGCCGCATCCGCTTTATGGAAGGAGGCTCGGGCTTGTGGTGCCGGATCGTAATGACCACGAAAGCTGCACAATACATTCAATCCCAACGGGGTCATGGTATTAACAACCCCCTCCCAGGAATCCATCATCAGGGTGACGATCGTTCTCACCACGTCCGGCTCGTGACTGAAAGTCTGGCGCGTCCATTCCTCAGCCAGGGCTTGGGCACCCAAACCCGGATTCCAAGCCAGCCGCCCAAAGGCGTACCAATTGGCCTGGGCAAAATGGTGACCGCACCAGTTGCGGTCGCTGCCCACGTTAGCCACCCCGGCAATGCCACTGAGGGCATGATTATCCAAACGCCCCTCCACGACTTTGGCGACCGTCGAACCGGGGCCGTGGGCAAAGGTATCAAAATCGAGAGTTTCCTTCCACATCGGCGCCAAAAAAACCAAATACTGGGAATGGCCCAGATATTCTTGGGTTATTTGGAGTTCCAGCAACAGGGGCGTATTCGGCATGGCGCCGAAGAGCGGATGGGCCGGTTCGCGGGGCTGGAAATCTAATGGGCCGTTCTTGACTTGCACCAAAACATTAGAAGCAAATTGGCCGTCCAAAGGAGCAAATGCCTCGTACGCCCGCTTGGCCCGGTCCGCGTCCAATCCCTGGCCGTACACAAAAGCGCGCCACATTACCCGGCCTCGGTGTGGCGCGAGGGCCCGGGCCAGCATGTTGGCGCCGTCGGCGTGAGTGCGCCCGTAGTCCTGTGGTCCCGGTTGCCCTTCGCTATTGGCTTTTACCAAAAACCCTCCGAAATCAGGAATCCATTGGTAAATCTCGCGGACCTTGGCTTCCCACCATGCGACGACCCGCTCATCAAAAGGGTCCGCTGTTTCCAAGCCGCCGATTTCGCGCGGGGCCGAAAACCGGACACTCAGGAAGACTCGCAAACCATAAGGTCGGAAAATATCGGCTAAAGCCGCTACTTTGCGGAGATACTCAGGCGTCAAAATCCGCGCCTCACTGTTGGGACTGTTCAAGACCGTCCCATTGATCCCCAACGAGGCGTTGGCCCGCGCGTAATCCGTCAGGCGCGGGCTGACGGTTGCTGGCAACTCGTGCCATTGCCAAAGGGATTTTCCCGCATAACCCCGACCGACACCTCCGCTTAGGGTATCCCAATGATTAAGAATTCGGTCGCGTATCTTTGGGGTGCTCGTCAACGCCAAATGGCTAATGTTTTGCTGCGTCTGCAGCAGCCGCAGGAAATGGAATGATCCATATAACAGACCGCGTTCCGTATTGGCGGTGATGATGATACAAGGATGTACACGAACTTCTGCAGTTTGAATCAAGAAACCTTCGTCGCCAAGTTGGCGCAATCGAGTTTCGAGGCCAAGTTCTTTTGGCAACGGCAAGTCTTCCAAAGTCCCCACGATCAAAGTGCTGGCCTTAGCCGCCGAAAGCGATTCGAGAAATGGAATGTCCTGACCCAGCAAGCCGCCTAATCCATGAACGAGCTCTTTGCGAATAATCCGTAAAGTTGGCGACTCCCCTGCAACAAAAACAGTACCGATTTGCCGGCGATATTGCTTTTGGATTTCGGGCGAAGCCATCGGACGGTATCGCAGCCAAAGATCGTAACCATCCTCGGCCCAACCCAATTGCCACGAGCCCAGACAAAACAGCACCGCGAAAAATGCCAGCCGAGAGGAACAAAATGCGTACTTCATAGTCAATAAGAGTTTTTTAAGAATTACGATCCGTCATCCGGCATCGTCCGAATCGAAAACCACCCGCTAAAAGGGTCAACCCCACACAACTCCAGCCAAACCAATCGCCGTGACGATTGTAAAAGGTTGAACAACGCCCGGTGGTTGCCGAACACAAAGGGACTGTTACAACCTTGTAGCCGGGTCCATAAATACCCTCCGTATCCGAAAAACAAACGTCGTGGATCCGGCCGCGGCTATCAATCCAACACGTCAGTCCATTGTTGGCACAACGGACGAGAGGTAATCCGTTTTCAACGGCCCGGAACAATGCCGTCTGCGCATGTTGCCATTGGGCGGCACTCTGACCAAACCAGCCATCATTAGTCAGATTGAGCAAAAAATCAGTCTCGGGATTGGCACGAGACCGAACCTCATGCGGAAAAACATCCTCATAACAGATCAACGGAGCAAACCTGGCCGGCGGCTGCTCCAGTTGAAAGGTAATACTCCGTTTCCCGGGCCGCATCCCAGCACCAGCCGAACGTAACCGCGCTAGAACCGGCAGCCACCGCGCTCCCGGCATGTATTCGCCAAACATTACCAAATGACGTTTGTAATAGCGTCCGACCAACTCACCCTTGGCATCCACCAAAAAAGCCGCATTGTAAGCGTCCACCTCATCCGCACCGACCGCTCCCGGTTTGGGATGCGTATCATTCCCTCCGAAGACCATCCAAGCCCCATTTGAAAGTAGCAGATGCCCGATCATTTCTTGGGTCAAGCGGTTACGGCCGAGAATTCCCGCCATTGCCGACTCCGGCCAAACCAGCAAATCGGGGCGCGCCGTCAAAGCGGCCTGCGACAGTTCTACAATTTTACGCAGGCGATTCGTTTGTTGCTGCTCATCCCAAAGAACCACTTGCGGGATGGCCGGTTGAATCAAGGCAATTTTCAGGTGGCTTGAGCAGTCGTCCGATCGGGCTAGTTGATTCATCCCAAACAAGGACGCAGCGACAACGGCCAAGGCTGGAAGCGCAAGCAGTCCGGCAAGTTCTCCGGCTCGTCGCTTCCCGCTTGACGCTTGCTTATGAAGCATCCACATCCGAACCTGTCGAAAGGCAACCATGAGCGCGACCGACAGCCAAGCCACGAGGAACGATACTCCGTAAACTCCGGTAACCGAGGCGATCTGAATCAAGGACAGCCGGTGAAATTGGGACGCGCCCAGCGGATTATAAGGAAAGCCTCCGAAGATCCGTGCCGTCGTCATTTCCTGCGCAACCCACCCCGCAGCACAACACAACGGCCAAACCAGCAATGGCCACAGCTCGCACCCGGGCCAAGGGCATGACTGGGCAGAGCCTTTGACCGCCGTTTTTCTCTTTCCTTTATTCTTGTTTGACGATTGAGCCAGCGCAGCTCGCCACCGATTTGGTCTCAAACACCAACTCAGCCAACACCAAGCCCCGGTAAACAGAGAGAGAACGGCGCATAAACCGAGATACCCAACCATCCCGTGCCAAGGAAAAGGCATCAGGAAAATCCAATACAACGAAACCAAATAGCAACCCAAGCCACTGACCCAGCCCGCCCAAAACACCTTCTTGGCGGTGGTCCCTTGTGTGGACCAAAGCATGAGTCCCGGTGCCAACCATGCCAGCCAAGAGAAATTAAACTGGGGGAAGGCCATCGCGAGCAATACCCCGCTCAGCCAGGCACGGCCCAGTCGAAATCTATCAGATGAAATCCACGATCTTAAAATGGCGCCCACTTTTTTGGTTCGAAACCAGTCTTTCGCAAACAGCATTCAACAATGGACAACCAAGTCAAGCTTTCAGGATCGGTGGAATTCCGCGATCAACACCAACGCCACTACGGCGAGACGCTCATTTGTGTCGGCAGGAAGACTTGCTGTTTCCTTTGTGGATGTGCCGGGCAATTGGGCGCAAGCAAAGGCAACAGAAGCGTGCTGGAACGCCACCTCGCCGAGAATGCCTCCTCCAGCTTTTTCCAGCTACAGACCGCCGCAAGCAGAGCCGTTCCGCAAAACTTCGGTCAGCGCCGGGTATGAAGAGCAGGAGTCCTCAGCCATCAGTGCTTCGGCGGCACCTCGCGTTGATGCAACATGAAATACGCCTTCACCCCGTCCCCAAGACATTGGGCTTCCTCATCAAATGGGCCGCGCCGCAGGGCGCAGCCCAAACCAAGGCTGAGGCTCCTGATCCGGCTATTGCGCGCGATAGAATAACTGGTTTTGTCCGGGCAAGATGGGGAATTGATAGGTGACCGTAGTTCCATTGGTGGCAACAGCGCCGCCGGGAGGCACCGGCACCCAGGGACCTTCAACCAGGTTGGCGGTCTGCTGGAGCGTATGAGGGAAGTCACTGGAGACATCAAAGCTGAAATAACCACCCGCTTGTTGCACATTCCCGATGGAGGCCGGCGGGTTGGCCTCCAGTTGAATGCCGTTCAAAAATACGGCATTTCCGGCGCCTCCGGCATAACCCCGTCCCAAGCCGTCAATTTGCAGGGTCCCCGCCGGAGTTGAGGTTACGATGCCCCGGATGGTTTTTTCGTTATCACTCGCCGGCAGCGAATTCCGCATGATATAGGGATCTGCCAGCGTTACGGGTTCGCCCGAGGTCTCAAGCCAGGCGGAAAACCGGTCCTGCGTCGTGAGCGAGTCAAAACTCCAGATGGTGACCCCAAAACGGGTATTTGGCGCCAGGTGGTCAATGGAGATACGGATGCCCTGACCTTCCATCCCGCCACTGCTATCAAAAATGAAGTCGTTGTAAAGTGCCGCCAGATTCAACGCGGGCGGGTGATTCACAACCGCCGTTCGGTTACGTGGGGCGAGCGCCCCGCCGCCGATGGGTGAAATCCAGGCGCGCACTCCGCCATCATAGACCGAAGTAAAGCCATCCCCGCCCATGACGAAACCGTCCGCCACTGGTGAAGGCGTCGCTCCGACAATGCCAAAATCCACCTTCAACACGACCCCCGTGGTCGCCAGCGCATAGGGATTCACCGTTACTTGGGCCATGCGGCTGGTAATCGCGCCACTCAAATTGGTGATGACGACTGTGTAGCCGCCGGTATCACTCCCTTGGAGGTTGGAAAAAGCCAGCGTGGAATCAACGGCACCAGAAAGCGCCTCTCCGTCCTTGTACCACTGGTAGCTTAACGGGAAATAGCCGTCCGCCCATACCGACAACATGGCCGCATCCCCTTCGTAAACATTGACATCCTGAGGTTCAACTAAAATGGTCGGCGCCGCCGGCTGCGGAGTGGGAATCCCTGTTGTCCAGGCTTCCTGGACCTCCGCGCCGGTCAAGGCGCGATCCCAAGTGGCAATATCATCCAGATACCCATAGAGCAGCGCAAAAGAAGGCTCCGCGCGCAATACAGCCCCCACTGCGGTGGTATCGGGTGTCAAAGGGGCCCGCGTGTAGCTGAAATCGGTGGGGTCCACCTGCCCGTCAATATAAAGGCGGCCCTGGCCATTGGTATCAGTCCAGACCACGTAATGCCAGTTGCCATCTATCGCCGGGAGGGTGGAATCTTTACTGAGCAATGTGGTGCCTGCGTCGCTCCGGATCGTCACCCGGAGGGCGGGCTCCACCCCAGCCGTGATGCTGAACAGGGTATTCGCGTTTACGGTGGAGGCCTCGGCATAAAGCGCCGTATCCGCCTGATTATACCCGCCCGGCGGGAGGTTCACCCATAAGGCGATCGAGTAATTGCTCCGGAGCGATAACGGCGCTCCGCCGGCCCGGTAGCCATACCGGACGGCATCAAACCAGAGCGCATTGCCCCGCATGCCGGGCACCAAGTCGCCAACTCCCCCAAACCCCATCAAGACCAGATCTTTGCCCCCAGCGGCATCCGGCGCATAGAGGTCTCCCGTACCTGGATGGACCTCGATGGTGTCTAAAGGCCAATAATTTACCATGCCATTGTCCAGCGCGGGAGGCGGATCACCAATTACGGTGACATGATTGGTCGCGCTGACGGTGCCATAAGGGTTGCTGACTTCAACCGCAATGGTTAAATCGCTATCACTCGGGCCAACCGGATAAAGGTAGGTGGCATCCGTAGCCGACGGATCCACCACGTCATTGACCCGCCATGTATAGGTGAAAGGACGATTGTTCATGGCCCGCACGGTGACGCGATGCAAGTCCCCGGGATAAACGGTGGCGTCAGGACTAATCGAGGCAATCCCCGGCGCGCGCGGCGCAATGGGGGTCGGAATGCCGCTAGCGACCAAAACCTCCACTTCCGCGGCGGAAAGCGGCCGTTCCCAAACAGCCACCTCGTCCAGTAAGCCGGGGAACGGCACGCCGCTGCTTGTGGATCGGTACAGGCCGCCGATGGCGACGGTGTTGAATTGTATTGCGTCAGGATTGTAGGCGTAGTCGAATTTACCGCTGCTGCTTTGAGAATCCAGCACGCCATCCACATAAACTTCGACGCGCCCACGACGGTCAACAAAGGTCACATGATGCCAGGTATCGTCACACACCACTGCGGCAGTGGGGATCTTGTTGATGAGAACCTTGTTGGCGCGATCACGCAAATACACCTGCAACTTGCCGCCGGAGCTGCTGGGCTCAAAGAAGAAAAGGGAATAATTATCGCTAAGACTCGCCTCACTGAACGCGTACTTGTTTACCTTGTTCGCCGGCACTTTGATCCAGAAAGCGATCGAATACTCGCCGGCATGCCAATTCGGCAGGCCCGTATTTGCAAAATCGGTGGGGCCGACATGCAGATACGCCCCGCTGCCAAAAGCCAAGGTGTTCCCCAATTTGCCCGCCACCGGCGATACGGATCCGTCCACCGTCAGGTCATTGCCAAAAGAAAGATCTGGAGTGGTCCCATTGGCGGTGTCCAACGGCCAGTAGGAAACCAAACCCTGGTGAAGTACCATGGGGTCTGCCCTGTACACAATCAACCGACCGGCTCTGCTGACCACTTGGACAGCGGCATTGGCCACGACCACCGAATAACGGGCCGCATCAGGCGGCTGAACGTTGTTCAGCACCAGCGTGGCAGCATTTGCCGTGGGATTATCCTCAACCGCAATATCCACGCCGTCTTTACGCCACTGATAACTGAGGTTTTCGCCTGTCGCCACCGCCGAGAAACTGACCGTAGCACCGGCAATGGCATTGGTGTTTTTCGGATGACTCACAATGGCCGGCGGAACGGCGCCGGGCGTGATGAACCCTTGCGCGTCAATTTGTCCCACAGCATTGTCGAACTCGCTAAACCGAATGAGTTGCAATTGCCGGGTTGTCAAGCCGCTGGCGCTGGTCCCAAACCGCAGCGCATTCACTCCGGGGCGGTAGTTGGTAATATGCAAAAAAATGTCTTCTTGATCTATGGACAACCATGGTTGGGCGCTGCTATCGGCGAAAGTCAGTGTCCCAGTTCCGTCGCCCAGATCCAGAGTGCGGGCCGTGTCCGTGCTCGGACCTGCGAGATTCAAAGTCCCCAATTGTTGATCCAAACCACCCGTATCAAAAATCGCGGACGCCGCCGGATCGCCCGTGTCACTGGCGCCCAACACCAGATGATTAGTGCGGCCAAAGGCCTGGGTCACGCTGAGGCGGAGCCGGCCACCGTCAATGCGCACGCCCGCCGGATCGCCGCTGCCGTTCAGCAGTTGATTGACGGCGCCCAGCACCAAGGTGCCTGGACCGATTTTGTTCAGGCACAAACCATTGGGCGCCGCTGAAAAGTTGGTCAATCCACAGTTAAGAGTGAAGGTGAGATTGGTATATACCTCCACCAAGGCCGGGCCGTTGGCATCACTCCTCAGGCGCAGGGTGTCGCCAACGACGGTGGGATGGCCTGCCGCACATAAAAAACTGGGCACGATGAAGTTTTCTCCCGGGGCAACCGTCACCGTATAAGCGTTCGCGGGAACGCTGACTCCTGTGTAACAAAAAACCACCTTGGGCTGTAAGGTCGCCGGCGCGGCGAAGACCTGATAGTCTTTTGAGCCGTCATTCCAGTTGGGATCGGTGGTGGACCAGGTGCCGCTGGGTACGTCACCCGTACCATCCCAGCCGTTGGGCTGCCAATAATAAATCGCGTGAGCCGGAGGGGTTACCAGCCCGACGATGACGGCCATAAGGAGGAACAAACATTTCGTTTTCATATTGTTGGTCAATTGTAGGGTTTTGTTACCGGGGGAGGTTTTCACTGCATGAACTGAAGGGTATGCCGGCTGATTGTGCAAATTCATCAAGCCCCACAGTATGGAGTTGCCCCGCCGACGTCAACCCCAAACTCAAGCCCCCAAATGAGAAAGTCATCCGAAAGAAATCCGGATTGCCCATGCCGAGGAGATACGCCCTACCGTTTCGTGCAAACCATCATCAACTTCGTTACCTCGTCAGCCCCCAAAACACCTGAGCGGCCGATCGCCAGCAAATTACGCACCAAACACTGGATCTATTTTTGGTCTTACCCATTTAGAAGCTCACAACCCACCGAAGATAAACCTTGTTAATTCAAAATTATCAGACATCCTCACGCACATGGCAATCGTCACCATCATTCTGTTCGCTTGGGGCCTACAGACCCTTGTTGCCGTAATGCCCACGGCTCTGGTTGTCTTCCTGGCGCGACGTCGGGTTCACTGGAATCCGTGGGAATTGTTGGCGTTTATTTTGCCGTTCCTGGTTTGGACTCTCTTGATGTTCTCCGACTGGTCTGCCGGCCGGAAGAGCTTCTCGAATTTAATTGAGCCAGCCTTTCTGGGAATTGCCATTATCATTGCCGCGATCGTGCGCGCGAGTTTTGGCTTGCGGTTTCCTGAGGTGCGATTGGTTTGGGTATTGATGATTGGCTTATGCCTTGCCGCCGCGGGCATTTTCTTTCTCGTTCCCGCTTTGCCAGAATGACGATGTTGCCGGAGGCAATGTCCGAGACAACACCGCCGTGCGCGGCTTGACCCGGCGCAACACCGGAGTGCCACCCAAAAGCTATTGCCCGCCCCTGACGCGGCGTCGGTGTGTAGAGCGCGAGATTGTCCTGACTCCACAAGCTCACCGTGGCCGTGTTCGTGCCGTGCCCAGCGCGTTCACAAAGCCCGGCACCTCACGGCTGGTGTATTGGTTCAACAGGGTCGCGCCATAGCTCGCCGAGCGCAGATTGGCCCCGTTCTGATCGTCGCCCGGCGCGGCGGTTCGCCGGTTGCCAATGTCATCAAAACTAAATGTGGAGTGTTGGCCCGCCACTGGTGTGTCGTCATGCCAATACCGCTTGGCCGAAGTCACTTGGCCCAGCGGATCGTAGCTGTAGAGCCAGTACGAACCATCGGCCAGCATGGCCCGCGTCCGTTGGTTGGCGGCGTTGTCGGTGTAGGCGAAGGAGATCAGGGACGGCGTGGAACCCGTCCCTCCCGACGCAATCGCATTCAGCCGGTTCAGTTAATCGTGTTGCTTGGTCGTCGTCATGCGCCCCGCGCCGTTGTGGGTGAAGCCAATCTGGCCCACCAGCGGCGAGTTCGCAACGTAGGAATACGTGGCCCGCTTCGCCCCCGCGCTCACCGTTTGCAGCCGGGAGGCCGCGTCGTAGGCGTAAACCCCGCTGGCCAGCGGACTGCCGTTGCGCCGCACCACCACGTTCGTCCGCCGTCGCAATGGCACGATACTATTGACCGATCCCTTCCCAGTTTTAATTGAACCGCTCTAGCTAAAAAAGCGAGGCGAACGGTAGTCAGAATAGATGTGTGCGTCGAGCAGGAATGGCAAAAGCGCCTTCCGCGACCCTCCACGGCGCGTCTGTTGATGGTCAACGCAACGAGTTAATGTTCGTTGTTCCAGTTACAGGAGTCTGGACGAGCTCACCCTCCGAAGACCATCGTAGATGCGGCTCAGATTCTGTTCCTTGGAAGTAACTCACAAGCTCCGCGAGATTGCCATTATCGTGAAATAGCAGTGCAACACCATGGCCGTCAGCAACCCTGGATCGCAGGTTGCCCTTCCGATCATAGTACTTACCAGAGACAAGCCGGAGTTTCTCACCCGTTCCTCGGTAGAGAAGCTTAGCCTTGGGCCGTCCGTCTGCGAAACGCAACGTGAGCTGCCAGCCAATCAAGTCTCCGGCTAGCTGTTGCATACGGCCCTTCGTGGTATACGCGAGGATAACCTCTGGCATTGGCAGGCCTACCTTGCGCAACACTCCGACAGCCACCGCGACCAGAACAACCGCGGCAGCGACCCACTGCCAGATGCGCGATTGGGTGAAATGCATGAATGCTAAACTCACGAGCCGTTACCACCCTACTTGCTGCGCTGGCATGCACGCTTCATATCACCACCGAACCGCGCCGCTTGGTTCTTCGCCTTTTTGACGAGGGCTGTGAAGCGCTTGGCACCCGCCTCGTAGGCCGGGAGTTCCATCTCCACCTCCTCCTTATTGCTTCTTTGTAAGGTCCATTTGTAATCGCTGTAATGGTGCTGACACTGATCGCGATGCACCTGCTCATGCCGGACGATGCACCACCCTTTGCACGTCGTGTAACCTTCCTTGATGACAGTACGGGGATTCCCCACCAGACAGGAAGTCTCACCAACGGTAGTAGCACCCGAACCACTTCCACCCCTGGGTGGCTTCCCCTGTCGCAGCCGGTCGAGAATGCTTTCCCAGCTCTTTAACCGCTGCTGAACGTCGTTGAATTCACACGCTGGACAACCGTTCTTGCCGGCCTCTCTCCAAATCGTGTCCCATGATTCCCTCTCCAGAAGATCCACCCTGCCCACAGGCTCATTGCCAACAAAACAAACCCGATTCAAGCCGACGCAATATCCAATGGGATCTCTGTTTAGCCACCTTTCCGTGCTCGGGTTGTAATACCGATAACCGTAGTAAATCAGGTCAGTCTCGTCATCCTGATACTTGGTGGAGAACCGGAAGGGATTGGCCTTGACCATCGGGTCGGTGGCGCGAAGGAGTTCCCCAAACGGACCATACTCGTATTGCGCAGTCAGCCCGGCGCCATCCGCTTTCACCAAGGCGGTCACATTGCCATTCCCGTCATACGCGCAGAAGTGTGAACCCTGGCTGGCACTGTTGTATCGGCAATCAAATTGGGACCGGGTGGAACCGGTCCCTCCCAACAACGCAGTGTTCGTGAGCCGGTTCAGACGATCGTAACCGTTGGTCGTGGTCATCTCGGTCATGCCGTTCGCGGCGAAGAGAATCTGTCCCACCTGGAGCGAATGGTCAAGATAATCGTACGTGGACGATGCGTACCGTCACTCACCGATCGCAGGTGGGAAGCGGGGTCGTAACTGTAAGCATGATTGAACCGCAGCGACACCGAGATGCGGAGGCTGGAAATGGCGGGCGAAAACCCACCGCCGCCGAGTACGTCGTTACGGTTTTGAACCTCACTTTGGACGCGACCACATGCTCCACCCTTATCCAATTCCAAGGGCACGGCTCACGGTAACTTGCCAAATGTCATTATTGGTCATCATGGCGGCGACGGCATCCAGCAAGTTTTTTCGTGCGGGTGGTTACCCGATTTAGAAATCAATGAAACCTTGAGCGAGATCGGCATCATGTTGGCAGACGATTTCCAAGCTCGACCGAATTTCCGCTGGTTTAATACGTTCAGGGCCGCCTTTCAGTCCGCCCTCTCATCGGCGGTCAGGTGGATTTTGACAGCCTCCTTGGCGTAGATCCCAAGAAGAATGTTTTTGGCATCAGCCCGGGCCTTGATCAACGAAGGGAAAGTCTTGGGTTTCCGCTTGTCGTTGACGCGGTGAATCACCCGAAAAATCGTCTTCCCCCGGCATTTTAGCGAATAAACAGACCAGGAGCGGCCGTGCAGCCTCACCCGGAATACTTTTTTCTTCGATTTGACGTCTCCCAGAACGCCGCTCAGAAAAGTGGTCCTGCAGGCGTACTGCAAGCCATTTTATGCGGGGGTGTAATCGCTCAAACTAGCTGATTTTATTGGGGAATTGAGGTGGTGCCCGCGACAGGACTTGAACCTGTACGATGTTACTCACTAGAACCTGAATCTAGCGCGTCTGCCAATTCCGCCACGCGGGCAATTGCTTTGTCGCCTGTTCAACGCCACGGCATTCTGTGGCGCACCCGACACCGTTTCGCCGGCCTCACCATTGCCGGGGCAAATATCTTATCCCGAGCGAGGCAGGCGTTGCCGTTTGAATCGGCGCCTGGGCAGGCGTCAACTGGACCAGAAATTATCACAGTCACCATCGGTCCCGCAAGTGTCTGATTTTCCCGATACCATTTACGTTGACGGAACCTGGCGACGAGGGCGGCAACCCAAAGTGTCGATCATCTGCATGGTTTGCCGGGCCAGGATGGGCCGTCGGCGAAATCCGAACCTTGGCGATGCTGAGGGCTGAAGTTGAGGCCGCTCGGAGCGGCGGATAAAGTAACAAACAATTCCACCTGCATGCCCTTGCACCGCCCGGGCTTCGCTTCCGGCACCGGCAGATTCGAAACAAGCACAGGGCAAGCGCAGCGTTACCGTGAAACACGCGCATTCGGATGAATTCCGAGAGCGCCAAAAACGGCCCGGCGTCAGAGGAACACCGCCGGCCGAATTAACGCCAGTCGGCGTCGCGGGGCGATCGCAAGGGTTGCGCGGGCGGCGCGTTGGTTTCCCGTGTCCGAAACGCGGACCGCAACAACCAGTGACGCTTCAATCCTTGCATCAGGTCGTCCGCGTGAACGATGGCATCAGAAATGGCGGTGAGCAGATTGGTATTGGCCGCCACCTGCGTGTTCAGATGGCTGGTGATGTCGGCGAGGTTGTCCAGGGATCGGGCGAGATTTTCCGCCAGCGCGGCCAAGTTGGCATCGGTGTGGGTGAGCACGGTATTGACGTTGGTGAGCACCGTGTTGGCATTGGTGAGGCTCTGTTCGAGTTGGGTGCGCACGTCTGGGGAGAGCAGCCAATCCCCCAAGGCGCCTTCCCCCCGCAGTTGGGCGCTCAATGCCGCCAGATTGCTGACCGCCGGCCGGGTGTCTATTGCGACGGCATTGAAATTCGAGGTCAACAACGCGGTGTTGTCCAGCACCAGGGCCAGGCGGTTGGTCAGCGCGAAGATCCCCGGCAGGGCTTCCTCCACCAGCACGACCAATTTCTCCAACTGCTCAGTCAGGGCGGGGGTTTCATCCGCGCGCAACCAGTAGGGCGAGCTATCGGCGGCGTAGGGTTCGTAACGTCCCGCACGATCGTTCCACACGGCGGTCATGAACTTGCGTTCCTCCCGGATATCCAGCAGCCACACCTCCGCGCGCCCCACGGACCGCAGGCGGGCCGTGACTTCCGGAGACAACGGCGTCAGCGCGTGAACGAGAATGTTGGCTTGGTCCAACTCGTAAATGTCCTCCGCCAGTTTCCATTTCTCCGGCGACGGGAGCTGCCGCAGTTCTTCCAGCGGCACCTGGCGGAGCGGATGAAAGACATAAGTCGGCGTGCCGCCCAAGCCTTTGGTCACTTCCAGTTCCCGTTTTCCCAGCAGATCCGCCGCCGAAATTCGCGCGCGAGAACCTTCCGTCCACAAATAGCCGTAGAACGGCGATTTGATCTCGAACTCGACATAAACATTGTAGGGTTCGTACGGAGGTTGCGCCGTGATGCGGGTGATCTGGCCCACTTCGAACCCCATCAGTTTGACGGGATCGCCCACGCGCAATCCGGTGGCCCGGTCCAGCAGTGTGAAATAGGGCGCTTTCGTCAGGAACCAGCCTTTGCGCTGGGCGGTATGATAAATGTAGTAACCAAAACCGAAGACCAGCAACGCCGCGGCCAGCAGCACAAACCAGCCGACTGCGCGCTCCATGCGACTGAGGCGCGTGCGCAATTGCGGTGTCAGATCCTGTAAAGCCATGGGTCATCCGCGACGCCGGCGACGCCGGGAGATGGATGATCCCTCCGCTGGCCGGGCGCGCGCTAGTTTCATCTGCCGCTGACAATTTCAAATTAACCGCCCAGCGTCAACCCAAGTCCGGGGCGAACGGCATTCCCAAATACTTTCTCCACCTCGCCGACGCAACCGGAAGGTACTCGGGGAACGGCTGGAAATCACCCGCCAAGTCAGTCCGGGAGCGCCGCCGGTTGGGTCGTGGTCAAAGTTGACTTTACAACGCAACCGCGCGGGGCAAGTTTGATTTCCTTGGGTTCCGGTGACGGATGCGGGTGGGACAACCAAGCGGGTGCGGGCCATGAAACGGCGGATGGACAAGGGGCGATCCGCATTTATGATTACACCGGTGCCGCAAGGTGCATGAGGAACGAGTTTATGAAACGATGGTCAGTCATATCGGTCATTTGGGGAATGTTAACCGGGATCGGGGGCATGGGCGTGGTGTTTGCCCAGCCAGCAGCGCTGCCGCCGCTGCCGGGGACGGTCAGTGGTGGCGGTCCGCGAATGGTGTTTGCCAGTCCGGTGTTTGACTTTGGCCGCCTGGCCAGCGGACAGGTAGCCCGGCACGACTTTATCTTTACCAACGCCGGTGATGCGGTGCTGGAAGTGACGGCGGTTCGCGCGTCCTGCGGTTGCACCACGGCGGGCGAGTATTCGCGCCGGGTTGAACCGGGGCAGACGGGCCAAATTCCCATCCAGTTCAACAGCGGGGCTTTCAACGGGGAGATTCTCAAGACGGTCACCGTGCAGAGCAACGACCCGAAACAACCGGCGATTACCTTGCAAATCAAGGGGACCATCTGGCGACCGGTGGAGGTGAATCCGCAATTCGCCATGCTCCAGGTGACCAGTGAATCCGTATCCAACGCCACCACCACCGTGCGCATCATCAACCACTTGGAGGAGCCGTTGGTGTTATCCCCGCCCGAAAGCCAGAATCCGCATTTTGCGGCCGAGCTGCGAACGAACCAGCCGGGCCGAGAATACGAACTGGTCGTGCGCGTCGTGCCGCCTTTGGAAGGCGCCAACCGGCAGGGCGTGATTTCCTTGAATACGTCGCTCACCAATCCCCCCAACATCTTGGTGACCGCCATGGTGTTCGTGCAGCCCGATGTCGTGATCATTCCCCCGCAGATCATGGTGCCGGCCAATCCGTTGACTCAGGATTGGTCCACAGTGATAACGATTCGCAATCAATTGAATGCGCCCTTCGAACTCTCCCAGCCGGAGGCCACCGTGGATGGGGTCCGGCTGCACCTGGACGAGATTGACGCCGGCCGGGCCTACACGCTTACCGCCACGTTCCCCGCCGGATTTCAATTTCCCGCCGGCGCGGCGGAATGCCTGATTCAATCCAGTCAACCCCGGCAACCGGTGGTGAAAATCCCCATTCTCCGGGCGCGCTAAAGCGTATCCAGAAATGGCATCGCTCCCCACCCCCCGAGCTGCGCTCCCCTGCTGGCGGCAAACTGGCGACTGGTCGGCCTTCGCTTCATCATCAGGAGGAAGGAGGCCTGAAAAGCGAAGCCCGCGCGGGGATGAGAATTACATGATTGATGGAAACGCTCCAGCGCCCCGCGTCAATCAGCAATGCGGACCAGCGCCCTCAATGAGGCCGGCGATTGAAGGCATCGAGAACGCCGTTATGCCGGTCAAGCTTCCGGTGAATTGTGGCCTCTGACGCGAACAATCCGGGAAGGGCGGGCTTGGCTGGCATCCGTGAGGGCATCGGGGTTTGCTTGGTGGCGCTCATATTTGCGCTCGCCGCGAATGCACTGTCGTCCCGCGGCCTGAGCTTGACCCGCAATTACTTTCCGCGTCCGCCTGTAACGCACCCGCCGAAGAGCGGCGATTCAACCTCGGAAATAACCGGCGATCCCACCGCCACGCGATTGGCCGCGCAGGGATTGAACGTGGTGACGCATACGAATGCGGTCCGGTTGTTCCAGGACCCGGCCCGGGTGCAAGGCGGCATCGTGTTTTTGGATGCGCGCAACGAGACGCAATACAGCGCCGGACACATCCCGGGAGCGCATCTCTTCGATCCGTACCGGGCACCGCAATCCCTGCCAGCGGTGCTGGCTCTCTGCTTGAGCGCCGAGCAGATTGTGATCTATTGCGGTGGCGGCGAATGCGAGGACAGTGAATTCGCCGCGATCCTTTTGCGCGACGCCGGGGTGCCGGCGGAAAAAATCTTGGTGTATGCGGAGGGATTCCAGGCTTGGACGGGTGCGGGGTTGCCAATGGAAACCGGCCGCCCCGACCGCAACCCTCCATCCCCCTAAATGAACAATCCCACGCCCGCAACCGCCCGCTCCCGTTTCTGGCCCGTGGCCGGATTCGTCCTGGCGCGGCTGATTCTGGGCGGTTGGTTTATCTATATGGGGTTGGTGAAGGTGTGGGATCCGGTGGCTTTCCTCAAGCTGGTGCGGGAATATGATTTGACCCAGATCCCGGTGCTTCTGAATTCCATTGCCGCGCTGCTGCCTTGGATGGAGGTTTTCTGCGGTCTGTTGTTGCTCGGCGGGATCGCGGTGCGGGGTGCCGCGTGGGTGGTCACGGGGATGCTCGTGCCTTTTACGGTGGTGGTGTTCCTGCGGGCCTGGGCCTTGCATGAATCCCTGGCCATTCCGTTTTGCGCGGTCAAATTTGACTGTGGTTGCGGCACCGGAGAAATCTTGATCTGCCGCAAACTGGTCGAGAACGCGCTCCTGCTGGGGCTTGCCCTGTGGTTGATCTGGCGGCCGGGAAAACCAATTCGGAACCGGGGTTAAGCCGCGCCAGTTCACCGATCCGTTTGCCTGAAGGAATCTTGCTCGGAAAGGCGGCCAAACAATCCGTCCAATATCCCAGCCTCAAGGCACCACCAGCACTTTGCCCAGTGCTTCACGGGACCGCAGGCGGGCAAAGGCGGCCGCCGCCTCGTCCAGCGGGAAGACTGCATCCCGCACCGGCCGGAGTTTGCCGGCGGCCGCCCAGGCCAGGGTGGCCTCCAAATCCGCCCGGCTGCGGCTGTAACTGCCCACCAAGCGTTGTTGTTTCACAAAAAACGGCCAGAGCTTCAGCGGGACCTCGCGCCCGGCGGTGGCGCCGCAGGTGACGATGGTGCCGTTGCGCGCCAGGCAATCAAAACATTTCACCAGAACCTCGCCGCCCACGTGTTCGACAATCAAGTCGGCGCCGCGTTTCCCGGTCAGCCGGCGAACTTCGGCGGGCCAGTGGGCGCTCGTCGAATCCACGGCAAACTCCGCGCCCAACGTCAACGCCAGCGCCCGCTTGGCCGCAGTGGACCCGGTGCTGATCACCCGGGCGCCGAGTTGTTTGGCGATTTGGATGGCGGCCGAGCCGACCCCGCTGGCGGCGCCGATGACCAACACCCAGGCGCCGGCTGGAACCTGCGTCCGCTGGGTCAGCATGTGCATGGCCGTGCTGCCCGCCAGGGTCAACGCGGCGGACGTTTCGAAATCCACGCCCGCCGGCAATCGCACCAGCGCCCGGGCGGGCACCACCACTTGTTCCGCAAACCCGCCGTCGCGCTGCACCCCGAGCATTTGACTGTGCCGGCAAAGCGATTCGTCCCCGGCCCGACAGGCTTCACAGTCGCCGCAAAAGAGATTGGACTGGACGGCGACGCGTTCGCCGGGCGGCCATCCCCGCACCTGCGCGCCCGGGACGAGAACCTCCCCGGCGATCTCGCCGCCGGGCGTGCGCGGGAGCGCCAGCGGCATGGGCAATCCCGCTTCCTCCAGCCAGAGATCCAGTCGGTTCAAACCGCAAGCCCGGACGCGCACCACGACTTCATCCGGTCCCGGTTGCGGCGCGGGCAGGTCGCACAGTGCAAAGGTGCCGGGGATGCCGTGCGCCAGAAGTTGAAACGCTTTCATGCGCCGCCATGCAAAAGTGTTTTTCGAGGCAACGCAACTCTCCTTTGCCAGGCCGGCGGCAAAGGCTCAATCCAAGGAGAACATTTTCAGACATGTTGCAACAAATGACTCGGAGGCAGTAATCCCTGGCCCGTTCCGGTGGCGACTTCAGGTTCAGGGGCAGCAGTTGCCGTCCCACCGATTGCGACTGCGAGTCATTCAAGCCCCGTCAGTGGTGCCATCTTTGTAGCAACAGACACAAACAATTCCCCAGCTCCGTCCGGAGCGGCATCGTCCGGCATCACAACCAATCGCTACGCCCCTCCGAGACGTGGACACTTCCGAACGCTACCCAATGTTCCGGCGGAAAGCGGTCGAGGACGGTCGCACGCCATGACGCTACGCATTCACCCAAGCGCAGGTCAAAGCGCCAGCTTTTGGACGGCGCTACTCCTCTGGCGCGTTCGGTCAGAAAGGGGAGGCCGACTGATCCCGGTCCCATCCACCGATGACACAGATTTCCCAGATTTTTCCAGCGCCGCATCGGCATCAATCGGCGCCATCGGCGGAAGAAAGCGCTTATGAGATGGCTTGGGCATTCAACATTTGCTTCGACGCAAGGAAAGCAGATGCCGCCCCTCACGGCGACCGGAATGTTAGCGACGAGGTTACGACAACGATGCCGTGCCTCCGGCGCTCCAAGGTTGGCAGCCCAGTTGGCCGTGCCCCCCATTCTCAATAACCCGTAAGACGAGGAGGGAAGATGGAGAATGGCGGGTGGGCCAATTGACCATTGTCAAGTGGCGACAGCGACCGACCGGGAGGAGCGTTGGCAGGCGGCCCGGTTAGAATGATGTCTCGATTATTCTGCCCTCATCACCCGCTAAGCCTCACTTTGTCGGATACCGCCAGACCCAGTCGCCTTGGTCCACCACAGGAATAACCTTATTTCTCAATACCACCTCCCCGCCACCGTCGGTTTCATTCCAGCCCACCGAATAGAGGATGAATGAGCCGTCCGCCGTCCGGCGATATTTCAATGGTTGGCCATTCATCACGTCGTGCGGTAACTTGGCGATGAATTGCGGTTCGAGTGCGGCCAGCGTTTCCGGAAATTCCTCGTGCGCGAGCCGATAGCGTTCCAAAGCGATGGCAACGCGAGCGAGGTCGGCAGTTGCTTGGGCTTGAATGAATTTGTATGCGACCACTTGGCCTTGAGCGAATTTGGCGGGGAGATTTGCAAATACCGACGCAAATTCCAGGAAGAGCCAGTTGTAAGGGGTGCGGCGGCTGGCAAGTTCCTCAAGATCCGTTATGGATTTCGCGGCATGAGTCACCGAATAGGTTCGGTCTTTCAGATTGACGATCGGCAAATACTTGTCCGTCATGAACCGGCACAGCGCAAGCTTGTTCTGCTCGAACCAGCCGGAAGGACCGATCTGAGCTAATCGAGCCAGAAGGTATTTCTTTGATATTTGGTCGAGGTCAGTAAGCTCGAAATATTCTTCGATCCGATTGGGATGCCGTCGTAAGGAATCAATAATATCAACTCCACTAGCCCGCTCCCCGCGAATGGCTTGCTGATAATCGGCCAGAAAATCGAACCGAGTCAACTCGGCATGCAAGGCAACCAGTTGGTGGTCGTTCCATTTACGGTCGGCCAATCCTTCCCAAATTGGCTGCAGTTCAAATTCAAACATGGCGATGTTCACCAAATGAGAAATGAGGAACGGTTCAATCTGGACGGCGGCGTTCAAGCGAAACATCAGCTTGAGGTCTGCCAGCGCCTGATCGGGCTGATCCGCCTGGAGTTCGGCAGAAGCGCGCAGGCACAACATCCTGGTCAAGCCCTTGAGTGAAGCCAAATGCGGCAGCAAAATCTCCGCTTTGTTTTCATTCGTGTAAGTGATCGGAAACCGCGCGTAGGGAAGCTGACTGGCGCGGCGCAGTTCTTCAATCGTCCCATCATATCGGCTTAGAGCCAGCAGTACATCTTCAGCTGGCGTTTGCGGGACCGTAGCAACGGGGAAGTAATTCGTTTTCTCCGCCAATTGCCAATAGTAATGCTGCCAGGACTTTAGGTCTGTTTTTTTCGCAAGCCGCCAGTCGCCGCTGATAGGTAGATTGGGGCTTACCAGATCCCGACCAGTCAGCTCAATCGGCAGATTCAGCGGCTGGACAAAATTGGTGTGGCCGAGCGCGGCAATCCGGCGTTCGCCGTACCAGAGTTTGGCTTTCTCCATGCCTAGGATACCGCTGATTTGCTCGACCCAAATGGGCTGCATGGCGAAGTTCTGTTCATCGGACACGGGCGGCGGCACGACAGCGGCAAAATCTAACTTCTCGCCCCGGGCTTCTTCGGCGCGTTGGTAATGTTTCCAAGCCCGTTTGCCGCGCCAGTTTTCTTCCGCGTAGAAGAGCGCGATCAAGGTGATGAGGCAGACGACGCCAAAAAGCAAGCGGCGCAAATTTCGCCAGGAACAGCTCCATCGCAGGCACCAGACGACGCCCATGAGCAAAAGCGCCAGACCGGCGGATAAACCCAGCGCCGGCAGGATGAAATCGGAAAAAGAACGACTTTCCGCCCTCATCAGGTTACGGCACACGAGAATGACCAAAATAGCGGTAAACAAGATGATAAACCAGCCGGCGATGCGCCAACCGCCCGACACCGGACGCGTCCAAACAGATTTCGGTTTTTCGTTCATGGAATATCAGACTAAACGATGGCGATTTCGTCACGACGTTGGCTGCGCGGCGAGAGCGCGGGCGCTTTTGTCTGCGTTGCCACTCGCGTTGGCGTTGCCCCTAACAACTCAGCATACAAGCGCTCTTGTTGCCGCAATAATTCCCGCACTTCCGGTGAAGGGGGCGCGGCCTGCGCGATGGTTCGCGCTTGGGGATCGCGCGTCGTCAGGTTTATCGTCAAAATCAGCAACCACACGGCAGCCAAACTGGCCCAAGCCTGCGGACACGGCCAAAGGAACTCGCGCCAGCGCAAGCGCAGGGCGGCGACCAGCGTAAGCTGCGCTGCCGGCGCGCTTTGACGATTGGTCTCCGTGACTTCCCGTAAGGCTTCGTGGCGAAGGCGCTCAAGCTGCGGTTTAATCGTTCGATGGCGCTTGAGTAAAATTTCACGCGGCGTGTTCATGATGTTCGATTTTCGCTCGCGGCAGTTCCGCCGTCGGCTCTGCTGTTATCCGTGGCGTTTTCGTTCTGGTTGCAAGACTTGGATTCATGCTCGATCTCGTTCCATCAAAATTCCCCGCAAGGCTTTCTTTCCGTAATGCAGCCGGGATTTAACCGTCCCGACGCTGACGCCGGCGATGCGCGCAATTTCTTCCAATGGAAAATCCTCAAGGAAATGCAGCAACAACGCCGAACGCTGGGGCGCCGGCAGTTGCGCCAATGCCTGCATGAACTCCGCTGCTTCCTCCTCGCGAATAAGCAGCTCCCGCGGATTATCCATGTCGTCGGGCAACGCCGCCAACTGCTCGTCGTCGGCCGGCAGCTCGCGGTCGCGTTGGCGCCAATGTTGGATGCATTTCTGGTGCGCGATGCCAAAGAGCCAGCTTCCGAACCGGTCATCGTTGCGCAGTCCGCCGATGTGACGGACGGCAGCGATGAAAGTTTCCTGGACGATGTCCAAACTCGTCGCTTCGCTGCGGACCAATTCGAAAACGTACGCATACAACGGCAATTCGTAACGCTGGAACAGAGTGTTCCACGCCTCCGGTTGCCCCATCCGGGCTACGGCCACCGGCAGTTGTTCGGATTCAGCCACTGCCAGCATTTACACTGGGAGGAATGCGCGAAGCGAGAAAAGGTTCAATCTGATGTTTGAGTTTTCAATGCGCGTGGTTTTCGATGGAAGCCGAAGATCGGAACCGCAGGTGACACGGAATTGGGATGGAAGACTGAGCGCGACGGAATATACGAAGGGCGATTCCTGATGTACGAGGCTCCCGATTGCGGGCGGTGGTTTTGGGGAGCGCACCCGTCTCGGGTGCGGCAGTTGGCGTCCCACCAACTGCACCTGCCCCACACGCCCGCCCAAGACGATGCGATCAAAGAAGTCCAAACTCAAAAACCCACAAATCCCAATACCTCTCCTTCCTGAGCCCCGATAGGGGCGGCATCTTTGTAGAACCGGGCGCAAACAATTTCCCAGCTCCGTCAGGAGCGGCATCGTCCGGCATCACTACCAATCGCTACGCCCCTCCGAGACGTGGACACTTCCGAACCCTACCGAATGCTCCGGCGGAAAGCGGCCGAGGACGGTCGTACTCCAAGACGCTATGCGTTCACCCAAGCGCGACACCCAAGCGCCAGCTTTTGGACGGCGCCAGTCCTCTGGCGCGTCCGATCGGACAGGGGAGGCCGAGTGATCCCGATCCAATCCGCCGATGACACAGATTTCCCAGATTTTTCCCGCGCCGCATCGGCGTAAATCGGCGCCATCTGCGGAAGAAAGCGCTTATGAGATGGCTTGGGCATTCGACATTTGCTTCGACGCAAGGAGATTCGATGCCGCCCCTACGGGGCTCAGGTTATGATGGCCTGCGTTGGCTACAAAGATGTCGCCCCTAGCGGGGCTCGGAATGTTCGTGGACACGGTTGCGACAAAGATGCCACGCCGCCGGTACTGCTTGAATAACGGCGAGTTTGACGGTTCTTCCTGTCGGCCGAGAGTTCGATGGTTGCGCATCACTACAAGAGGCACGCGTTCCACGGCGTTCCCACCTTTTGAGAAACAACCAGGTGCTGGGGTAAATTGTCTCTCCCGATTGATTCAGTTTCAACCGGCGTTCTCGGGCTGTGGGACAAATTCAAAACAAGAGGCCGCCATCATTCCGCCCCGGCACGGGCCAAGGCCAATCCAGGATCGGTCCATCTTCCAAACGGCGGAATGTCCCGCCATCGTCCCGGCCGTTCTCGCCCACGCTGTAGAGCAAAAACCAACCATCATCGGTGGGGCGATAGTGAAAAGGCTGCCCGCTCATTGGATCAGGCAATGGCTTGGGTAGAAACGCCGGAACGAGCGCATCCAGCGTTTCGGGATAGCGACCGTGAGCCAGACGGTAGCGTTCCAGTCCGCAAACCGTGATGGCTAAATAGTTCATCGTCTGAAATCGCGCTACCCCGCTTTCGGCCCTGTACAAGGCTGGAAACAACATTTTAGCGAGAACATTAAACGGAGAGGCCGGAGCGGACCTCAACGCCTCAGCCTTTGGGCGACCTGGGTAATGTTTGTCGGTATCACCATTTGTCATAAGGCGAGCGGCAAAGCCGTTGGGAGGCACGGCGGAGTCAAGGCTGCGAAGAGCCGTCAGCCATTCAGTGTACATTTCAGTCAAGGCGACTTCATTTAGGCGTAGCACCCCGAGCGGGAGAAGCAGCGCGGTGCGGCGGAGGCCGGTAGCGCTTTCACTCCCAAAGCCACGACCCGCAATGAGCTCGTCCGTTCCGGTGATGCCCAGCAGCCGTTCTCCTTCAAGAGCGCGGATTAATCCGGACCAAAAGTCCACGCGGCTGAGCTGGAATTGAAAAAACGCCAATTGCGCATCGGTCCAGCGATGGGTAATCAAGCCGTTCCACAAGGTATCTGTCGCAATCGCACTCTGAGCCATACGCACCAACTGTGAAATGAGCAACGGTTCATCTCGTAATAATTCCGCCACGTTCAACGCGTTGGTCGCATCGGCGAAAGCCGCGTTCGGATCGCCCGCCGCCAGATGCGCAACACAACGCACCCTGAGATTTTGTTGAAAGGCCTTGAGCATCAAAAGATGTGCAGGGGTTGCAGCATCAAGCCCCAGGTCGAATCGGATGGGAAACTGCGACCGCGGACGGGCAGCGGCCGCGCAAACATCTGCCATCACCGCATCGCTGGCTGCCAGACCGGTCAGTACGTCTTGCGCCGGATTGCCCGGGGGCGGCAACGTGAGTGACGCCCCCCAAGGCGGATGGTTCGGCTCGGGCGATTCAATCAGTTTCCGATAAGCAACCGCCCATGCCTCCACATCTTCGGGATGTTTGAGGAACCGCGCCAAACCGGATGGTCGCTCGGGTAAAAACACAGGCGGCTGATACAGCGCTTCCTCCAGACGAGCAATGGCGTTGGTGGCTTCCGGACGCAGTTCGTTGCTGCCGGGCGTATAATCAAAGAACGGCGCAAACACTGGAGCCGCGGCGGCATTCTCGGACGCTGGAATCGCCGGCCCCAGCAATTCTGCGGACGTCAGCTTTTCACCCTGTGCCACCAAGCGCGCATACTCACGGTGCCAGGCCCATTGCCCATAAAGATTGACGGCGGTGAGAACCATGACCGCCGGAGTCACAACGGCGAGCATGACATAATAAACGATGCCGACCAACCAGCGCAGCACGCGATAGCGGGTGGGTGGAAGGGCAACTGACTCATCCGGATTCGTCCGCAATCGCGCCACCCGTTGGTTCCAACACAGAGCGGTCAAGCCCGACATGACGAAACTCTGGCAACCGGCGAACAAACCGAACAGCCACATCATCCAGGGCAACGGCTGCCGAAACGCCAGCAACGAGATAATCAAACCCAATAAAACTCCGAATATTACCTTGATGCCCACCAAGGCGAGCCAGCGGACCAAGGACCAACGTTCGGTGATTACCGGCAGAGCGCGATGGCGCAGGCCAAGCCACACCAACCGGTTATTGGCGAAGGCAAGCAGAAATCCGGGAAGCGACATAACCTCCTTCTTTCATGAAGTGAACAAGTTGAACGGCAGCCAACCGCCAAGCGCGCCGAGGTTTATCTCGCGCCGTCGTTCACTACGCGGCCGGGCCGGTGCATCCGGTGGAACGTGAGCAGGTGCAGTTTGCGCCGGTGGGCGCAGCCCGGCAGGTGGTATCGTGGGATTAGGCGTATTAACCTCAAACGTCGCCAGTCCGCCCAGTTCAATCCTCGGCAATCGGACAAACGGGCTGGGTAACATCAAGTTGATCCCGACTAACACAATCCACAAGGCCGCCAGGGAGGCCCACGCGAGCGGAAACCGGGCGGAGAGCAAACGCCAACCAACGGCCCAATCCGCCTCCCTTTCAGCAGTGGACCGGGCGGCAACGCGAGGTCGGGCCGCTTCGGCAGCGGAAAGGATTTCGGCTCGCCAAGCAGCCGGGACTCGTCGTAGTGGCTGACGTGCCAAGCGGTTTTCGAATGTTTCCGGTTCGTTCATTTGATCTCGTCATAGAGCGGACGCAATTGGTCGCGCAATTTGTCTAACCCGTAGCGATAGCGGCTCGCCGCGGTATTGGGCGGAATCTCCAAAGCGCCGGCAATTTGTTCGAAGGTCAGCCCTTCCCACAATTTCAGATGCAGCACGGCCCGTTGGTCCGGTGGCAACTCGTCCAAGGCCTGGTTCAAAGCCGTGCGGAATGCCTGCTCGTCCGGATCGTCGGCCGGCGCAAAAGCCGACACGCGCTCCAATTATTCTCCGAGTTGATCGTGATATTTCCGACGGGTATCGCGGCGGCGGATCAGGTCAGTGGCAGCGTTGTGAGCGAGGCGGATCAGGAAAGAGCGAGGCTCGCGGACGTGCTGGAGCAACTCCGGTTGGCGCACCAGTTTGACGAAAACCTCCTGAAGCAGGTCGCGGGTGTCCGCTTCGTCACGCGTCAGGTTCAGCAGAAAAGCGAACAGAGCCTGGGCGTGCTCATCGTAAAGGCGTTCCAATTCGCGTGCGTCGGGCATCGTTCCGGGATTATGACGCCGCTCATGGGAAGATTTGTCTAGCGCAATTAGTCGGTGTGGCCCGCCCGACCGCACTCTCAGGGAGTCACCGCCGGAGCTGGTGGAGGCGGAACAGCTGGTGGCGGGGGTGGATTGCCGGTGAAAAGTTGTTTCACGGATTCGCGCAACAGCACCACCAAGGTAAACGCGCCCAACACCGTGCCGAACGGCATGAAAATACATTCCACCCCCGCCATTACCAGGCAGAAGGTGTAATGTTTGCGCTGGCTCAGAAAACGCCCGGAACAGATGATGGCGATGGCCAGGATCAATCCCAATACGATGGCCACCAAGCCAAACACGACAAAGAACAGTCCCATGACGACGGGAGATGCATCACCGTCGCTGGACGAGCATGAGGCGAAGATCAGGCACAAACCCAGCCCCAGATACAGCGTGGGGATGAGCGCAAATAACCCGGCTAGTCCACCCACGACGTAGTGAAAAATGGAGAGCAATTTCAACTGATCGGCGTCCGAGTTCATGGCCATTCGCTTTCGTTGTGAAATTTGCGCCAAGCGTAACGGTTCCTTTGTCTGAACTCAAGCCCAGAGTTGCCCGGCCACTGGCACCGAAATGCTTGCACCCAACGGCACCACAATCCAACCCGGGAAAGGCGCGCGCCTGCGGATTGGTATCGGGTGGTGGGGCGGCCTGCCTCAACCTCCGCGCGACTTTGCCGGCGGGCAAACGTGAGGCGCCTTTGACCATTGGCAATTTCGGGGTCGTTTCTTATCTTCCGGCCCATGAACATTTTGACGGAACTGGAATGGCGCGGGCTGATTGCCGATTGCACTGATGCGCCCACCTTACGGCAACGGCCGCAGCCCATCACGCTTTACTGCGGCTTTGACCCGACCGCCGACAGCCTGCATGTCGGCCATTTGGTGCCGCTGCTGGCGTTGCGCCGGTTCCAGGAGCTGGGGCATCATCCCATCGCAGTGGCGGGCGGGGCCACCGGCGGCATTGGCGATCCTAGTTTCAAATCCGCCGAACGCCAGCTCCTCACCAAGGACCAAATCAAGGCCAACGTGGAAGCCGTCCGCCCGCAACTGGCCAAGCTGCTCGATTTCGAGACGCCGACCAATCCGGCGCGGCTGGTGGACAACGCCGATTGGACCGCCCACGTCACCTACCTCGATTTTCTGCGCGACATCGGCAAACATTTTTCCGTGAACCAGATGGTTGCCAAGGAGAGCGTTCGCGCCCGCATGGAAGACCGCGAGGTCGGCATCAGCTACACCGAGTTCAGCTACATGCTGCTCCAATCATTTGATTTTTACGTGCTCTGCCGCGATTACGATTGCGAACTCCAGATCGGCGGCAGCGATCAGTGGGGCAACATCACCGCCGGCATTGATCTCGTCCGCAAAAAACTGGGCCGGGCCAGCTACGGCCTGACCCTCCCGCTCATCACGAAGGCGGACGGCACCAAGTTCGGCAAGACCGAATCCGGCAGCGTCTGGCTGGATCCGGCCAAGACCAGCGTTTACCGGTTCTATCAATTCTGGATCAACACCGATGACCGCGACGTGATCCGGTATCTGAAATTTTTCTCCTTCCTGAACCAGGAGGAAATCGGGGCCTTGGCGGAACAACACACGGCCAATCCGGGGGCCCGCGTCGCCCACCGCGCCCTGGCAAAAGCGGTGACGGATTTGATCCACGGCCCCGCGGCGACGGCGGAAGCCCAGCGGGCCAGCGAGATTTTGTTTGGCGGGTCGTTGGAGGGCATCGGCGAATCCACGTTCAACGAAATTGTCGGCGAAGTGCCCACGACGACCATCGAGAAAGCCAAACTCGCCGGGACGGGTTGGGCGCTCGTGGAGGTGCTTGTCCACGCCGGCTTGTGCCCGTCCAAGGGGCAGGCCCGAAAAGATATTGAAGGTGGCGGGGTGTATGTGAACAACCTCCGCGAAACCACTGCCCAACGGTTGATCACTCCGAACGATCTGCTTTTCGGCAAGCATCTGCTCCTCCGAAAAGGGAAGAAGAATTACGGGATTATCACGGCCCAATCGTAGCCGGCGAAGCCATCGGTCGAGAAGTTGGCGGCGGCGGGCGCGGCGGGGATGAAGTGGTGGTGGGAACAGGATTCGAACCTGTGTAGGCGTAAGCCAGCAGATTTACAGTCTGCCCTCGTTGGCCACTTGAGTATCCCACCACTCGACTGGCGCGCATAGTTAGCCATCCCGGCGGCGGTATGTCAAAACTCTTTGCACACCTTTTGCCGGCTGATTTTCCAGCCGGGAAACCGAGGGTTATGGACGGGATGCCGGTTGAAAAATGCACAACCGGGCGATGATCCCGGCAGCGCCGGAACGCCGGGTGAGAGACGGATTTCCCCGGCGGATTTGGTTTTCCACTCAACGCCAAGTGGATCGGCTCGTGTTCGCGCCGTTTGTACGCGCCCGGCAGCGCACGCATCCCACCATCCGGATCGTCCATCCTGAACCGGTGACTGCTTGGCATCCGGTTTCCCTGGATGACTGGCCTCGGAGCGCGGGATTGACGCTTTTGCTTGCCGGCAGGGTCTGACTCTCGCACCTTTGGTTGGCCATCTGGGCCCGGATAATTCCTGAAGCCAGTCATTACGAGAGCCATGACGATTCCCCTCCTCCATTCCCCCCGCGTAACGGTCGTCGTTGCGACACTGTTCACCGCGCTGGGATTCCCCATTGTTACCGCAGCGGATCAGGGCGCTTCCCCACCACGCCTTGAAACCGGCCAACAATCAGCGGCAGCCGCGCAAATCGGCAAGCAAGGCGGCGCGGCGACCAACCCCGGCGTCGTGATCAGTCTGGTTTCCGACCGTGACACGTTCGTGCGGATGGAGCCCGCGCGGTTGCAATTCAGCGTGTCCAACGGACTGCCCACCGCTTTGAGCGACGCCGTGTTGGCGCTGGAAACGGCAGGCGGCGGGGGCCGTCAGACGCTGCCATTGCCCGACGTGGCCAGCGGCCAAACGGTTCGCGTGGAGGCGGCTTGGGACACGACGTTGCGGCCCGGCGTCTATGAATTGGTGGTTCAGGGATTGACACCCCAGCGTGTCGCCGGCCGTCGCATCAATGCCGGCGAGGCTCGTTGCCAGTTGACGCTGGTGCCGCGACCCTTGCCACACCGGATGCCCGTGGTGATGTGGGGCATTTACGGCGCGCAAAATGTGCGAAAGGAACTGCCGCGCCTGAAAGACATCGGCTTCACGCATTGTCTGGGGTTCAGCGCGGACATGGCCGCCATCTGGAAGGCGGGACAACCCACGACCCCGGCCACCGCCGCATCGCTGGCGGCCAATCAACAAATGCTGAATCAGGCGTTGGCTCAGGATTTCCGGATCGTGGCGAGTTTGTCGCCGGGACGTTGGGTCTGCGAGCAGCACCCTGAACGGCGGCGCGTGGACCGGCAGGGGCAGCCCTACACCAACCGCGTGGATGTCTGCGGCCTGTCGCCCGGCTTGAGTAATTTCTGTTTCAACGTCGGCGCTTCCATGGGACAGGCCTACGCGCATTTTCCCGCGTGGGACGCCGCCATGTTGCATACCGAAGTGCGCGACGCCGCGAATTTATGTTTTCACGAACACGACCTGGCGGCGCTCCGGGCGGCGACCGGCCTGGAGATGCCAACCAACCTGGTCAGCAAAAGCGGGATCGCGTACGCCAAGGTGAAGGATTTCCCGGCGAACCGCGTCATCCCCGACGATTATCCCCTGCTGCGCGTCTTGCAGTGGTATTGGCGGGAAGGCGATGGGTGGAACGGGTTGAACACGGCACTGGCGCGGGGCCTCCACGCCGGCGGCGCGCGGGTGTGGACGTTTCACGATCCCGCCGCGCGTGTGGCCAGTGTTTCCGGCAGCGGCGGCGCGGTGGACGTGCTTTCGCAATGGACTTATTCGTATCCCGATCCCATCCGCATCGGCCTAGCCACCGATGAATTGTTCGCGTTTGCGCGCCTGGCCGATCCGGTGCAAGGGGTGATGAAGATGACGCAAATCATTTGGTATCGTTCGCAAACCGCGCCCGCGGGCGGCGGCCCCGCAAAAACCCTCGCGACTTGGGAGGACACCGACCCCGGCGCGGATTTTCTGACCATCGCGCCCCACCATTTGCGGGAGGCGTTCTGGACCAAGATCGCCCGCCCCGTGCGCGGCATCATGTATCACGGCTGGCCGTCGCTGGTGGCGGACGTGAAACATCCCAGCTATCGGTTCACCCATCCCGACACGCAACACGAACTGCGGCGGCTCATCAAAACCGTGGTCGAACCGCTGGGCCCGACGTTGCTGCAAGTTCCCGACCGCCCGGCGGAGGTAGCCTGTTTGCAAAGCTTCGCCGCGGAGATGTTCGCGGGACGCGGCACGTATGGCTGGGGTCGTGGCTGGGGCGCGGATGCCTATTTCGTGTTGCTCTACGCCCAGTTGCAGCCGGAGATTGTTTTTGACGAAACCGTGGCCCGGCAGGGGTTGGACCGGTTTCGGGTGGTGGTCCTGGCGGATTGCGATGTGCTGACGGAACAGGTGGTCCGCGCGGTGCGCGCATTTCAACAACGGGGCGGTCTGGTGATTGGCGATGAACGGCTCACGCCCGCCCTCCAACCGGACTTGGTGATTCCCGTTTACCGGCGCCGCGGCAAAGCGCGGGAGGACCGCGCAGCTTTGCTGGAGCGGGCCGCCGAGCTGCGGACGACGTTGGACCGCCGTTACCGTCGCCACGCGGATTCCTCCAATCCCGATGTGCTGGTCCGCTGTCGGCAGGCTGATCGCGCGGAGTATGTGTTCGCCGTCAATGACCGCCGCACGTATGGCCATTATGTCGGGCACTATGGATTGGTCATGGAAGACGGCCTGCCCGCGGACGCCACGCTGTCGCTGGACCGGACTTCGGGCTTCGTTTATGACCTGACCCGGCAACGCCACGTGCCGACACAGGTGAACGCTGGCCGCCTGACGTTTACAAATCATTTTGAGCCATGCGATGGCGCGGTGTTTCTCGTCACCGACACAGCCATTGAAAAAGTCCGGGTGGAATCTCCGGCCCGGGCTGTCCTGGGACAGACGTTGCCGTGCGACATTGTCGTTGCAGATTCGCACGGGCAACCAGTGGCGGCGGTTGTGCCGGTGGAAGTGACGATTGCCGATCCGCGGGGACACCCCGCGGAATTCAGCGGATCTTACGGCGCCAAAGCGGGGCGCTTGTCGCTCTCCTTGGACTTGGCGCGCAATGACACGCCGGGCAACTGGATCATCCGGGTACGCGAACTGGCCTCGGGTCAATCCGCCGAACGGAACCTGACCGTCACCAGCCCGTGACGGCCCCCGCCCACCGCAGTCACGCCAGAAACTTGCGCGCCGGGCGGGCGCAATCAACTGATGCTGGACTGGCCCGCCGGGTTTATTCGCGACGCGCGTCTGCGCTGAATACCATATCCGGCTCTTTGAGACCATCGTGGCCGCCGACGTTTGCCGGTTCGCAAAGGGTTGACCAAAGACGAAAAAAAGTGTTGACGAAATTCGCCCCGCGTCCTACTGTCCTACACAAATAGGACAGTAGGACGCGTATGTTGTTCCACGTTGATTTCAAAACCGGCAAGCCGGCCTACCTGCAACTGGTGGATCAGGTGCGGTATGCCGCAGCGTCGGGTGGGTTGCGCGCCGGGGAGGCATTGCCCTCGGTGCGGCAGTTGGCCGAGGAATTGCGGGTCAATCGCAACACCGTGGCCAAGGCTTACACGGAATTGGAGAGCCAGGGCATCATCGAGACCGTCCCCGGCAAGGGCTGTTTTCTCAAGGACGGCAACACGCCGTTCACCAAAGCGGTGCGTCAGAAACTGTTGCTCAAGGAAATTGATGAAGCGGTGGTGACGGCGCATCACCTCCAAGTCGAGCGCGCCGATTTCTTGGCGCTGGTCAAAGAACGGTTGGATTACTTCGAAAACAAACAGGAGAAGCCATGAACTCAACCCCGGTTATTGAAATCCAAGGTTTACAGCGTCGGTACGGCCGCTTCGAAGCGGTCAACGGCCTGAACCTTACGGTCGCGCCCGGTCGTTGCTACGGTTTTTTCGGTCGCAACGGCGCGGGCAAGACCACCACCATCAAATGCCTGCTCAATCTGCTGCGTCCGGATGCCGGCCGCGTGCGCGTGTTCGGCCTCGATCCGCAGCGCGACGAAGTGGCCGTCAAATCGCGACTCGCCTACGTGCCAGACGCGGTGGCGTTCTATCCGTGGATGACCGTGCGGGACACGTTGGAATATCTGGCCTCGTTCCGTCCGAATTGGAACCAGCGCACGGAAGCGGACCTGTTGGAGCGGTTCGCGCTGAACCCGGATCAAAAGGCGGCCGACCTTTCGAAGGGGCAGAAAACGCAACTGGCCCTCATCGGCGCGATCTGTCCGGAGCCGGAACTGCTGGTGCTGGACGAACCCACGTCCGGCCTGGATCCCATTGTGCGGCGCGAGTTCATTCAGACGGTCATTGGCGCGTACCAATCCGGCGACGCGGAGAAGCGCACGGTTTTTGTTTCGACACACCTGATCGCTGAGTTCGAAGGGTTGATTGACGAGTTTACGATCATTGAACAGGGACGCGACTTGCTGAGTCTGCCGGCGGATGTGGCGCGCGAGCGGTTCAAGAAAATCCGCGCGCGTTTCAAACAACCGCTCAATGATTTGCCGGTGTCCGGCGCGTTACAAGTGCGGCGGGACGGACGCGAAGTCGAGCTGCTGGTGAACGGGAGTGGCGATGAACTTATTGAGCAATTGCAGCGACTGCAGCCGGAGGACTTGCGCAGCGAATCATTGTCGCTGGAGGAAATTTTTGTCGCGTCGAAAACCCTGGCCGGAACGAAACCATGAATGCCTTGGTGCGAAAAGAAATCCGCCTGCTGCTGCCGATGTGGGTGGTCACCCTGCTGCTGGCGCTGCTCCCGAATCTATTAAACGCGGTGTCGAGGGTGGGCGTCGTCGCCGATCTGATTGCTCCGGTGCTGATATTTGTAACGGGCATCAGTGGTTTGTTACTGGGATTGACCAGTTTTGGGCGGGAAATTTATACGCACACCTTCTCGCTATTGCTGGCTCAACCGCGACGGCGCACGGATTTATGGCGCACCAAAATCAAGGTGCTATTGGGCGCGGTGGGACTGTTGTCTCTCTTCCTGGTTCTGGTTGATCGAAACTTTGTGCCCATGAAAGATCGTGGCACAGCGGCCTTGCTGGGGTTGGCTTTTGTGGTCGCGGCGGTTTCGGGTGGGTTGTGGACCACGCTGCTGCTGCGTCAGGTCATCGCGGCCTTTTGGATCTCCCTGCTGATCCCCTTCGTCATTCTGGTGACGGTGTTCAGCCTTAATGAGGAGATGATTCAACCCGCCCAGCAAGTCGTGCTGCTGGCGGTGCTCTTGCTGGTCTATTCGGTGGCGGGCTACTGGTTCGCGCGCTGGCAATTCATTCATGCTCAGGATACCGCCTGGACCGGCGGCAACCTGGCGTTGCCCCAAATGACGCGCCGGCGATCGGAGAACCGTGCGGCGGGCGCCGTGCCGTCCGCGCGGCCTCTGCGGGCGTTGCTGGGCAAGGAATTGCGATTCCAGCAAATCAACTTCCTGCTCGCGGGCGGGTTGTTGGTGATGCATCTCATTTTTGGGCTCTTGAAGCCGCGCATGCACATCGCCGAGTCTTCAATGCTTAATGCCGTGATCAGTTTATTCTGGATGGTGTGGATCATCATGCCGGCATTGGTGGGGGGTAGCGCTGTCGCCGAAGAGCGTCGGTTCGGCACACTGGAAGCACAACTCTGTCTGCCAGTTTCGCGGCACTGGCAGTTTGCGCTGAAGGCATTGGTGACCTTGGGCTGCGGCGTTCTGCTGGGAGCGACGGTGCCCGTCGCCTTGGCTTTGATGCATCCGGGAAGCGACTTTTCCATCCCGGCTTGGATCATCGGGTGTGCAATCGTCGTGCTGATGGCGTTCTATGCTTCATCGCTCACCCAGCAATTACTCCAGGCGTTATGTGTGACCATTGGCATCCTCGTAGTCGGATTTGGGCTGAGCGTGTGGCTTGTCCGCAGCTTTTCACCAGATAGTTGGTTTGTGCTTTTCGGCTTCGCATTATGGCACGGGCCGGTGGTGCTGATCGTAGGCGCGGGCGTGATGCTCCTCGCGGCGGTGGCGCTCTCCTGGCGACGGTGGCGGTGGGCCTGCCTCCTGATGCTGGGATTACCCGGTCTATTTTTCTTAAACTTCTCCACCATCCATGCACAATCATCCGATACTTTGGATCTGTTCGACGTCTTGCTTCTGTCGTTCGTGTTCTGCCTTGGGTTTCTGGCGCTGGCGCTGGCGCTTCGGAATTTTAATCACCTTCGGCCGACGGCTTCGCTCTGGCGGCGCAACGCGTTCATCTGGCTGGGTTGCCTTTTGGCCACGGGAATCCTGACGATCCCCGTTTATCATCGTGTCTGGGAACTGTTCATACGTATTGAGCCACCCGCCCACGCCGCGCGATTGAGCGGCGACACGCGACCCGCCATCATCAGTCTCCACTACGGACGACCGTTGTTGTTGCTGTTGCCGGATGGGCGACTCAGTTGCATCCGCGGATTTGAACGTTGGGTCGTGCCGGCGATACGATGCGATTCCAATTGCAAGTCCTGCACGGAGACGATCTGGCGCGCCCTTGAGAAGCCGGGTGTGGATTTCATTGGCGGCTCGAATTGGGTGCAGGTGGCCAGCACGCTAAGCGAGGTGGTGGGGATCAAAGCAGACGGCACCCTCTGGAGCGCACCTTGGTACGAAGTGGTGGATGCGACGGGAAATGTCCGGCCAAGCAAGACTGGCGTGGAGGCGCAGAAAGGCGAGCGGCGGCGGGAAGTGGAATTGCGGTTTGAGCGGGTAGGCGAGGAAAACGATTGGAAAGCCATCTCGGCCAGTTGGAACTATTGCATCGCACTCAAGCAGAATGGCACGATCTGGGGGTGGGGCGATAATTACGAGGGGCAACTCGGGGACGGACCGAAGGTCCTTACCAACGGGCCGGTCCGAATCGGAGCGCAGGCGGACTGGGTTGCCGTGTGTGCCGGCTTATTTGCGTCTATTACCGTAAATCAAGCAGGAGAGGTCTGGCGGTGGGGGGATCACGCTTCAGCTACTCGGGAAGTGGGCCATGGCGATTGAACTGCAAAGTTTCCAAAATGCGCCCGAGTGAAAGGGATGGCTTCGATGTGATTCTCGACACCGACGGGTTCCTGTGGGGATGGGGTTCCGTCCCTCCGTCCTGGGTCGGCGGTGATGCCCGCAAGCCTGAAGACTTCACGACGCCCGTCCGGCTCCCCGGTGAAAACTGGTCTGCATTCAGCATGAGTTGGGATCAGTTGGCAGCACTAAAAGAAGATGGTTCGCTGTGGAGGTTTTCAATACCTCGCAACGACCGCTCAATTGCCTCCCGACCGACCCGATTGGGGCATCGAAAGGATTGGATTGCGATTTACCAAGAGCAGAGTTCGCTATTCGCGCTGGCAAGAGATGGCACGTTGTGCCGTTTCGGCAGGCCTCGGAGCGACTGGAGGCGGGAACTACTTGCACCCGTGCACCGCATCACTTGGAGCGCCAATGTTCTCGACGGACAAAAGTGAGCTAGATCAGGTTGATGAACGTCACCAATGGTCCAATCGAACCAATGTGGCCGTGACGCAAGAAAACGACACCGTGGCCAACGGTTGTATTACCGGTCAACCAGAGTTCATACTGCCTGCCGCAGCAAGATGACTCCGTAGTTTCGCTGCCTATTTGCCGGAAGTGGCGGTCAGAAGAAATAAATCCGCTTGATCCGTCAGGGGGCGACGAGACGGAAGAAGCGGCGCGGACCGGTGAGCGAATTGGTGTAAGCGCCGGTGGCTTCCGGGGCCGCTTGCAATCGAAAGTCCGAATTGGTCCAGCTCAGCACCAGTTGTGGGTTTTGCATCTGCCACTGCAACGGTATGGGGGTGAGCGGTTCGGTTAAGGCCGTCCGAGCCAGGTAAGGCGACTCCTTGCGATCCGCCGATCTGCGGGGACACCCGGCGGAATTCAGCGGATTTTACGGCGCCAAAGCGGGCCGCCGGTCACTCTCCTCGGACTTGGCGCGCAATGATACACCGGGCGTCTGGATCATCCGGGTGCGCGAACTGGCCTCGGGTCAATCCACCGAACGGAACCTGACCGTCACCGGTCCGTGACGGGCTCCCCGCCCACCGCAGTCACGCCAGAAACTTGCGCGCCGGGCGGACCGGTGTTATGGATGCGTACCACATGAAACGCCGCCAATTCCTCCAAGTCGCCGCCGGCGCCGCCGCCGCAGGTTATGCCTTTTCCCTCGAGCACATTTTGGCCGCCAGCAAACCCGATCCGACAGTCGAGAAAGTCGCCGGGCTGCCCCGCCGCCAACTGGGGCGCACGGGCCGGAGCGTCTCCATCATCACCTTTCCCGGGCTGGCGCTCCACCACGTCGAACAGGAACAATGCAACACGGCGGTGCGCCAGGCGTTTGAACGCGGGGTGAATTTTTTCGATGTCGCCCCGGCGTACGGCAACGGCGTCTGCGAAACCAAGTTGGGCATTGCCCTGCAAGGCGTAGAGCGCGACAAAATTTTTCTGGCGTGCAAGACCAAGAAACGCGATGCGGCCGGGGCGCGCGCCGAGTTGGAAAACTCATTGAAGCAGCTCAAGACCGACCGCTTTGACCTGTATCAGATGCATCATTTGGTCACGGAACCGGAAGTGCGCCAGGCCTTGGGACCCGGGGGCGCGCTCGAAACCATCTTGCAGGCGCGCGAGCAGGGAAAGATCAAATACATCGGTTTCTCGGCGCACACCACCAAAGCCGCCCTGGCGGTGATGGCGGGCTTTCGTTTTGATACCGTGATGTTCCCCATCAATTTCACCGAGTACCTCAACCGCGGCTTTGGCAAGGCCGTGCTCGAAGAGGCCAAGGCCCAGGGCGCAGGGGTGATCTCCATCAAACCTATGTCCCGCGGCGCCTGGCCCAAGGACACCCCGCGCGCCCGCAACTGGTGGTACCGCACCACGGAAGAACAGGAGGAAGTCACGTTGGCCCTGCGCTTCGCGTGGTCGCAACCGGGCGTCGCCACCGGCGTCCCGCCGTCGTTCCTCGATCTGCTGGACAAAGCCATCGTGGCGGCGAAAGACGATCGGCCGGTTACGGCGGCGGAATTGACCCGCCTCCAGGAACTCGCCGTTGGCGCGGGTTCCCTCTTCACCCGTGAAGAGGAACGGGCCGCGACCGCAAGCCATCAGCCGGCAGATTCGGAGTGGGATGGCGATTGCCCGTACGCCATGTGCTGAGGCGGTGGGGGATTGGCGGCGTTTTCCGGAGGCGAAAGGGCTTCGCCCAAAAGCACAGGGCCGGGCGACTCAGCCCGGCCCCAACATGAGAACTGCCCATAGATTACCCCAGAATTGCAATCCCTCCAGTCCCCAAAACTGGGGACAATGGATAACCACCGCCACCCGCCGTTTGCGCCAACCCCTACGAACGCGGGGGAGTGCGCGCGGAGGAAGCCGGCCGATTGAAGAACTCCCGTTGCAAGCGGAGCAACAGCGGGATGGACGCCAGCAAGCCGATTAAATTCGGGATCGCCATCAGCCCGTTCAAAGTATCCGCAATATCCCACACCAGGGACAACGAACCGGTGGCGCCCAGATAAACGAACCCCAGCCAGACCAGGCGGTAGGGAATCGCCGCCTTGGCGCCCAACAGATAAACGATGCCCGTCTCGCCGTAGTAACTCCAGCCCAGCACCGTCGAGAACGCAAACAGCAGCAATCCGCCCGTAACCACCGCCGAACCAAACGTGCCGGGCAAACCGATTTCAAACGCCCGGGCCGTCAACGCCGCTCCGGTGGCGCCGCCCTCCCACGCGCCGGTCATCAAGATCACCAGCGCCGTCGCGGTGCAAATCAACAGCGTATCCACAAACACCTCAAACACCCCATACATGCCCTGGCGCACGGGATGATCGGTGTCCGCCGCGCTGTGGACCATCGGCGCGCTGCCCAAGCCGGCTTCATTCGAGAACAACCCGCGCGCGATCCCGTAACGCAGCGCCAGCATGACGGTGCTGCCGGCAAAACCGCCCACCGCCGCCGTGCCGGAAAAGGCGCCGTCAAAAATTAACCGCAGCACGTGCGGGAGTTGCGCCGCGTAAAATCCCAGAACAATCACCGCCCCGCCCAGATACAACACCGCCATGAACGGCACCAGCCATTGGGTCACCCGCGCGATGGATTTGATGCCGCCCAGGATCACCACCCCGGTCAAAACCACCAGCCCGATGCCGGTCAGCCACGGAGGCGTTTGGAACGTCGCGTGCAGCGCGTCGGCCACGGAATTGGCCTGCACCATGTTGCCAATGCCCAACGCCGCCAGCGCCGTCAACAGGGCGAACACGCTTCCCAACCACGGCCAGCCCAAGCCTTTCTTGAGCACGTACATCGCGCCGCCCCGCATGGCGCCCGCGGCATCCGGCTCCCGGTAATGCAGCGCCACCACAATCTCCGCATACTTGGTCGCCATCCCCAGCAGACCGGACACCCACAGCCAGAACACCGCGCCCGGCCCGCCGAGCGCGATGGCCGTGGCCACGCCGGCAATGTTGCCCACGCCAACCGTGGACGCCAGCGCCGTGGCCACCGCTTGGAACGGACGCACGTCGCCCGGTCCGCCGCCCCGCCACAGAATCTTCCCCAGCACTTCGCGCAAGGCAAAACCCAGCCGCCGAAATTGCACCGCGCCCGTGACCAGGGTTAACAACAAGCCGGTGCCCATCAACAACCCGATCATGGGCCAGCCCCAGACATAGCTGTTCACGACGCCGTTCAGCTTTTGCAGGTATTCCGTCATGATCTGGTCCGCACCCTAAAAAGACCGGGCATCCTCCGCAAGCAACGGCGTCAAAATTTTCCGCCTCCCGCCGGGCCGCCTCCAAAACCAAACCACCTGATCGAACTGTGAACCGCCGGCGTGCGACAACTGCGACCCGGGATGCTGGAAACCATCGCATAAATGCCTTGGTCCGCCGATTTCGCCGATCCACGCAGATGGGTTTGGGAAACGCCTCCGCCCCGGATGCGTGGACCGCGTTCCCGCGGCCTGCACCACCAAGGCGACCGCATTGACAACGCCCAGCGGTAAAACCGCCGCGTATTTCCGGTTGCGCTAATTAGGCGAGGTGCTACATCTACCATTGGTATGGGCCGAACAGCAACATAACGTGGTATCAGGCACTCAAAACCTGTGGGCACACGTTCGATCCACCCGGTATGCAACCAGCGCGAACGGATGACTTTTCAAAGGCGAAAAACTGCGCGTACTGAGAGGGCAGTCATGCACAGATTATCAGTTCTATTGTTAATCGCCGTGATGAGTGGCTGTTCATCTTCCAGCGTGACCATTGACGTCAAAGATAAGGAGTCGGGAAAGCCGCTCGAAGGAATTCGCATTAAGCGGTATCAGCCGGTTTCTCTAATCGAGAAAATTGTCAACCCCGTAGGCACAACGTATCATCCCTTTAATTTGGCTGAGACTATTGTCACAGATGCCAATGGGCAGGCCACCTTCCGCGAATTAACTGCACGAGATAAATTTCAGATTTACTCCAAGGATGCACGAACGTTATTGGTGACTGCTTGGGAAAAGGAGGTTTCTTTGTCGCCTGAAACCAATCAACCGCCCGCGCAAAAATGGGGCTACTCTGTTCGACTTGAAAGCGGCAAGGTGGAATACTCAGCATGGCCGGTCGAAGAGCAGTAGCAACCCGCCGCTGTCCCGCACAAATGGTGTAAGGAATTTAGCACCGCTGATACCGTTTCCAACGTTGTTCATCAGGGCGCGGAGCGCCGCCCCGGGCAGCGGGAGCGCCGGAGGCGCGGCATCTTTGTAGGAACCGCCGGCCATCTCCCCACCAGCCCCGTCCGGGGCGGCATCTGCCCTCCTTTTGCGCCGAGGCGAAGATTGGAGGCAACGGCGATTGGGTTGTGCCTCCGGACGATGCCGCTCCTGACGGAGCTGGGAAATTATTTCCATTGGATTCTACAACGATGCCGCCCCGGACGGGGCTGGGCCTTCGCTTTGGCGGGTGGACACATTAGCAAGCGATGGCGGGACACGGGTATTGTCCTGGACAAGGCTGTTTCTGTTGGTCGAAAGCGCCAGAGGACTGGCGCAGCCCAAAAGCTGGCGCATGAACCCCGCGCGCAGACGGACGCGAAGCGTCGTGGAGTGCGGCAGTCCTCTGCCGCTTTCTGCCGCAGCGTCGGGGGAGTTGGGGAGCGCACCCGCCCCGGGTGCGGTTCGACGCGCCCCGCGTCGAACTCCGGCTCAGGCAAGCAGAGCAAAGGGTGGGATGCGTTTGAACGGTTGCCGTTTCCGGCGGACGAGGCGTCCGCCGGCACACGCGCGGCGCGTATGCTCCCCAGCCCCAGTGAAGCCGTGGCGACTTTGGGGCATTCGTGCGGTTCGGGGTATTGACAACTCATGGCGCGGCCCCCCACGCTCCGAACATGGCTCGCAACATACGCGCGCAGTATCCCGCCATGATTGATGCGCCGGTAAACGCGGCGGGTGACAGCGAAAGCGCCCGTTGCGAACACGGTCCGTTCGCGGCGCGGTTCCGTGAAACCGAGCCGCTAGCCCAGGCCAATCCGTTCCGGTTCTCGACCCAATATCAGAACGACGGAACCGACCTACCCTGCTACGGCTATCGGTATGATCACGTGAGCATGGGGCGGTGGCCAAACAGAAACTCCATCGGGGAGCAGGGAGGCATCAACCTGCATGGGTTCGTCGGCAACTCTCCGTTAAATGGAGTCGGTCCGTTTGGACTTTTGGAGGTTGAGACCACCCCTGAAGGGTTTGAGGTCCCCGCTTGGGGTGTGACGCAGAATTCGCGGCTGCTATGGGCTTGCGATGGGGCCAGTCGCGATTCTGACCGAACCGCTTCCGGCGGCAACGGGGCTATAATCAATGGAGGCAATCGAATATAAAGCTGAAGTTTCCTATCCCAAAAGGGTTTTAGATCAGGCCGGGAAGTTCGCTTGGAGCAGGCGACCCTACCGGAGAATGGACCTCGCTATATCCGTGCTGCTGGCTGCTAGCTGTATCTTTCCGACATCGATCGGGCAAGAAACGCGCGGTTGGCAAGCAGTTTTGGTGAGCGCGATTCTGGTTGGCTTATTTTGGTGTTTAAGGTGGTATCAATATCGAAAAACACTGGCAAAAATGCGCCAGCGATTTGCAGCTTTTCCTGACCGCAAACTGAGATTCGTGTTCACCCGCGATTCCATCGCCATTTCTTCAAAGTATTTTGAAGGGACTTTTGAAATGACGACACCCTGGAAGGCCTTCGCCGAAGTTTGGATGTCGCCCGAATTCCTTCTCCTCCTTACCGTGGAAAAGCACTACGTCTTGTTGCCGACTTCCCAGTTGGATGAGGAATGTCGGAAATTTATAATGACAAGGATTGGCGAGGAGCGGGCAGCCAACCCAAACTTCAAGCTCCGAACGTGACCATCTGCCCGGTTGTCCCGCACAAACGGTGTGAGGAACCTGCGGCGCTGATACCGTTTCCAAGGTTCTTCACAGGGGCGCAGAGCGCCGCCCCGGGCAGCGGGGGTCGCCGCTGCGACTGTCGAAAGCGCCAGAGGACAGGCGCAGTCCAAAAGCTGGCGCATGAATCCTGCGGGTGGCCGTCCCCGGCCGCTTTCTGCCGCAGCGTCGGAGGGGAGTTGGGGCGTGTCCCCGTCCCGGGAGCAGTAGCGATTGGGTTGTGAGGCCAAACTATGCCGCTCCTGCCGGAGCTGGGCAATCGTTCTTGCACTCTATTTGCCGGTTTCTTGTAACAAGCGGAAACCGTTCTGGTTGCTGGCGGTCGTCAGGAGGTATGAATCATCCACCGCCTGCAAGCACCCAAAAGCTTGGACGCCTTCAATCGCCACCACGTAAACTTCTGGCAGCGGCCATGTTTTCAGGTTCGCGGGTTGAACCAGAAGTCGCAGGGGCTTTTCGCCACACCTCAACCATCCATCGCTCTGCTCTCCCCGTGCATGCCATACAATGCGATACAAGCCGTTTGTCGGATCAGCGTAATTAAACTTTACATACGTGGACGGCGCCCGGCCCACTGGCGTTTTTCCCCACTCAACTGCGTGGCGGAAATTCAATTGCGAAGCCGCGCTGGCAATCACCAACTCATACAGCCTCACACGTTCCCCGGGTGATGCCGCCACCCACTCGACAAAGTCCGCTTGCAAGCGTTGTGCCGGCGGCAGCGGCCGTATCTCCATCGGCCCGCCAACCGCCGCCGGTATCCAGTTGGTGCCCGCTTGGAGTTTGGGCCCGGTCACCAACCAACGGTGGAAAGTCGCACCGAGAACCCAAATGAAGCTGATCCCAGCCACCATGATGCCGGCCACGATTGGCAGAACCCGGACGAGAGTTGACGCTTTTCCACTCATTAAATTAAACCGCCGCACCGCCGAGCGGAACTTGGTCTCATAGAAGTTTCCGTCGCACGCGTCATCGCGCAGGAATGGCACCGGCGGTTCGGCGAGCCAATGAACGGCCGCAGCACCCGGGAGGCTGGCGGTCGAAAAACTAATCGGCCGCCAGCCTCGGAAACAGCACGCACGCCCTTGGCGTCGCGCCGGGGCAACAGCCGGCAACGAACCATCGGTTGAAGTCATATTGGTTGCGTTTCAGGGACCGCCGTCAGCCCTGGTCGCGGGCATACCAGTTGATTTTTCTTGTGACCAGGAACACCAAGGCCAGGGCGATAAACAGACCCGTCGAGCCCGCCAGCAGCGAGTAATCCTGTAATTGCAGGGTGACGTAGAGAAAACCGTAAATCCCCGTCAGCAATCCGGCCACAATGAGCGAACGCCGCCCGCTCTTGAGGACGGCGGCACAGTAAAACCAGATCAACAGGGTCGTCGCCGCGGCCGCCGCGAGATAGGCCAGACCAAAGGCGATGAACTCGGACAAGGACAACAGGGAGAGATAAAAGAGACAAAGCGCCGCGCCAACCAGCGCGTATTGAAAGGGATGGATTCTGAGCGCGGAGAGCATCTCAAACAGAAAAAAGGCGGTGAACACCAAAGCCATGAATAAAACTCCATACTTGGTGGCCCGTTCCACCGTGCGGTAGGCGTCAATGCCGGACAGAAAGTCCACACCGAAAAGCGAATTTGCCGCTGAGCCGGCAGTCAGACCGGCGGCGGCGTCCTGGTCGGTCCATTGCTGCGCGTAGTCACGTCCATATTGCGAAAGCTGCCAGGAGGCCGCAAATCCGGCCGCGTCCACCGTGCGCTCGGAGGGGAGAAACGCCCCTTGAAAACTTGGATCGGGCCACGGAGATTTCAATTGCACCCGGTTCCGCTCCGCCACCGGCGTGAAACGGATGCCGCCGCTGCCGTTAAGCGTCAATTCCAGTTTCCATGGCACGTTCCCGGGGTTGTCCCGCCATCCGCCAATCCGGGCATGTATTCCGGAGGAAAATCCCTTGAGCTTGCTGCCAGGTTGCAGCGGGATCTGGCGATCGCCCCAACCCAACTGCAGGGTCTCGGTCACGCCGCGCAAATCGGGAACGGCAAGTCCCACCATCGCCTCGTCCCACAAAACGTCCTGCTCCGCGATTCGGAGGCGATCGAAGTCAGGCCGGGCAAACTCGCCGGAAAGCTCCAACTCGCTTGAGTAAACGACGGCCCGGTAAATGCCGCGCCGCAGTTCCTTGGGGGTAATTTCGCCGGAGATGTTTAGCGTCGTCGGCAGAAAATAGGCGTTGGCAATGGCGGTTTCGATCACCTCCACTTTTTCCAGCCGTCCCGTCGCGAAGGTCTGCTCCTTCCACGACTTGAACGTATAGCGATAGGGAACAATGAGGACCGGGCCGATGACGCTTTGTCCCTGTCCCCAGACGGCGGTGATGCCGGCCACCGCGTCATCACGCCGCTCCCATCGCTCCCGCAGGACGGAATGAATCATGCCCAGCGGAATCAACAGAAGCAAAACCAGCACTGTCACGCCGGCCATCTTGAAGAAGATCGCGCGTTGCTTCAGAAAATTGGAAATGGAGGACAACATTGGAGGAGTGGTCGGGTTCATGTTCAGATCAAGTTCGTTTCCGGTTTGCACAACACTGCGGACGATGGCCGATCCGGGGGCCGCGCCGGCTCGTGCCGCATTGCCAGGACGCGCAGCCAGTGCTCCACGCCGTCAATCACCTCATCCGGCGTGGAGGTGCCGGCGGTGACGCCCACCCGGTCGGTCGGAAAGAACCATTCCGCGCGCAAATCCGCCGCCGTCTGGACATGATGCACCCGGGCGCAATGCTGCTGGCACGTGGCGGCGAGTTCGCGCGTGTTGTTGCTCGCCGCGCCGCCGATGACAATCACGACGTCGCAACGCCGGGCAAGTGTCACCGCCGCGTGCTGACGCAGCTTGGTCGGCTGGCAGACCGTGTCCACAAAGCGCACCTCCGACCGGGGAAACCGCTGGCGCAGGCGGGCAACAAGATGCCGCGTGCGTTCGATGGGCTGCGTCGTCTGTGCCACCACGCCAAAGCGCGGGCGCTCGCGGAGTTGCGCCACGTCGTCCTCGCTCAATACGACGTCAAATTCGGCATAATCTTCCGTCAAACCACGCACTTCAACGTGGCCGCGCTGGCCAATAACCACAGGATGAAAGCCTTCCGCGACCAGTCGGCCAAGCGCACGATGCGCCAGCTGCACCAGTGGACAGGTGGCTTCGAGGACACGGCGTCCCCCGGCCGCCGCGGCCTCCCTGGCCTTGTCCGAAGCGCCGTGGGCGGTGATCAGCACGGCGGGTGTGGTCGCCTCGGCGGGTTGTTGTGCCACGCGAATGCCACGGGCCCGCAGGCGGGCGACCACCGTCTCGTTGTGGACCAGATCGCCGAGAATGGTCAGCGGTTGTTCGGCTGATTGCTCAAGCGCGAGTGCAATGGCGTCCCGAACGCCAAAACACATGCCGAGATGTTCTGCTCGAAGGATTTTCATGAAATATCGGATGGAAAACCGCCAACGACCGCGCCCAAACACCAATGCCGATCGGATTGCGGGAACCAGGCGCGGGCCGTGCGGCCGTTTGCCGTGTGCCCCGGGCGTTTGTTGGTAATCGCATATGCACTTTGTAATACAAAGTGAGAGACCGCGCGCCATTATTTATGTTCAAAGAAATCTTCAACGGGTCAGGGTTTCCGGGTTTGCTGGACGATTTGCTCCAGCAAGGTGATATAATCAGCAAAGGCTTTGCGGCCGGCGGCGGTCAGCGCGCAGGTCGTGAGCGGGCGTCTGTTCGGATACGATTTTGCCACCACAACGTAGCCGGCTTCCTGCAACGTCCGGATGTGCGAGGTCACGTTGCCGTCGGTCATGCCCAGCGTGTCGCGCAATTCGGTGAAGGAAAGCTCAGGCGTCGCCGCCAGCAGGGACATGATGGCCAGCCGTCCCTTCTCGTGGATGACGCGGTCGAGCTGCAGGAAGGGTTCGGGATTCACGGCGCCGTCTCACGCTTCTCGGTAAAATAGAGATAAATGCCGTAGGCCAGTTGCAGGCACCCGAACCACAGTCCCATAAACCAATGGCCGGTTTGCCAGCGGGCATCGGGGTGATCCTGCTGGTGCGCCACCGTAACCCAGAAAAGCAGCCCGAAACCTCCGATGATGAAAATCCAGGCCAGCCAACGCAAACCGCGGGATGTGAAAAAACCGGCAGCGTGCAGTGCGCAGCCATAGAACACGGCCCAGATTGAGGACAAAACGATCATGAGGCCCCGGTCTTCGGCCATGCCGGTCGGCGGGTCCGCCGTTGGGGATTGGGCGCAAATGACCAGAAACCAGATCCCGACCAGCAACCCCGCCGTCAAGCAGGGCAACAGGGCTGTCGCCACCCGCCGGGTGGGCGGCGACCAAAACGCTTCCGCGCTTTTGAGGGCTTGGCGCCGGACCAGCACGAATGCTCCCGCCAGCCCCACCAAGGCCACGCCGCACCAGTAGCTGATGAATTTCGGTTCCGACTCAACGCGCAGGAACACCCCCACCAAGGCCGCGATGATTCCGATCGCACCGGCAAAAGTCATCACCGGCGCCAAAGCCCGACGATAAAGCGCCGACCGTTCCATGAGAGTGCGAATGACTCGAAGATTCTCAGCCGCCCAATGCTCGCTCATGACCCGCACTTTGCCATACAAAGCATAAACGTCAAGCCAGGCTTGAGCGTGGCAGGTGGTTTATTCGGAATGCCTCGCTTGCCGGTGGCATGGGTTACCCGCCAATGGCACAGACGCAATTTCTGCCGCCGCAGCCGGTTGTGCGATTGTAACCAGGACACGCTTTTGGTAGTCCTCCCGAGATGCAATTGCCCACGCACAAAACCAAAATCGTCTGCACCATCGGCCCGGCCTCCGCCACGCCCGGGATGATGGAACAACTGATCCGCGCCGGGATGAACGTAGCCCGGCTCAATTATTCCCATGGCGATTTTGCGGAAAAAGCCCGTTGGATTGCGCAACTCCGCGCCGCCAGCGCGGCGGTGGGCCGACGGGTGGCCATTCTGGCGGATCTCCCCGGACCGAAGATGCGCATTGGTTCGTTGCGCACCGAGCCGTTGGAACTCCAGCCCGGCCAGGCGTTCACGTTGACCACGGATCCCCTCGAAGGCGATGCGGAGCGGGTTTCGGTTTCCTTCGTCCGCCTGCCGCAAGTCGTGCAACCGGGGAACGCGCTGTTCTTGAACGACGGCCTGATTCAACTCGAAGTGACGCGGGTGGAGGCGAACGCCGTCCATTGCCAGGTGCGGGTGGGCGGGGAATTGCGCTCGCGCAAGGGACTGAACCTGCCGGGCATTGATCTGGGCACCGGCGCCTTCACCGCCCACGATCACGAATGTCTGAAAAGCGCGCTGGCCAGCGGGGTGGACGCGGTCAGCCAGTCTTTTGTGCAAACCGCCGCGGATGTGCAAGCGGTGCGGGACGCGGCGGCGGCCCTCGGGCACCGGCCTTTCCTCATCGCCAAAATCGAGCGGGCGGGGGCGTTGCAACATTTGGACGCGATTTTGGCGGCGGCGGACGGGCTTATGATCGCGCGCGGGGATTTGGGCGTGGAAGTGCCCATCGAACAGATTGCCGTGGTCCAAAAGGCCATCACCCAAAAAGCGAACCGGCGGGGCAAACCGGTCATTACCGCCACCCAAATGCTGGAATCCATGACGACCACCCGCCTGCCCACGCGGGCCGAGGCCACCGACGTGGCCAACGCCATTCTGGACGGCACGGATTGCGTGATGCTTTCCGGCGAATCCGCCTTGGGCCGGTATCCGGTGGAAGCCGTGACCATGCTGGCCAAAATTTCCGCCGCCGTGGAACCGCACCGGAGACGGTTGTCGGTGTGCGATAAGCTGGATGCCGAACGCCTGCGCGGCGACGTCCGGTTGCGCGACGTGATCGCCCTGGCGGTGGAGGATACGTTCAGGCATGTGACCCCTGCGGCGGTGTTGGTGCCGACGCTAAGCGGCGCCACAGCCCGGAGCATCGCGCGGTTTCGCCTGCCGGCTTGGATTATTGCGGTCAGCCCGCATGAAGCCACTTGTCAGCAGCTCCAGTTTTCCCACGGTGTGCTGCCGGAATACGCGCCGGAACCGCCCGCGAACTGGAACGCCTTTGCCGGGGACTGGATGCGCCGTCACCAACTGGACGCCGACCTGATGTTGCTGACCGAAGGCCCGTCGGCCAAGCATCCCGAGGCCAATCATCGTTTGGAATTGATTGCTGTGAAATCGAATCCTTCCCTGGACTTGGTCAACGGAGATTAATCCCGGCAGGACAACACAGGGCCATCGTGCCGCCGTCCGGCGCCAACGGAGGCCGTGCGCTCACTTGATCTTGAATCCACCGATCCAACCGGTAGCTTCTCGGGCAATGAACACTTTGGTCTCACCGCCCGCCGCGCCCGGCTCTCCCTTTATCCGGTTTCCGCGCCGCCGGATTTTCATGCTGGCTGCGCTTACCATAGGCGTATGGCTGGCCTTGCGCGGCCCGCTGGGCGCGGCCGCGGATGAGGCGACCGCAGTTTGGACCGTTCCCTCCACTGCCGATCAACGCTCGTTCACGTGCGAAGTGGTGTCCCTGGAAACGCGCGCGGATTATCAGTTGTTGCATCTGCGTTTCCCCTCGGCCATAATCACGGCGGTGCCGCAAAACAACCGGGTGCCGGCCCGCCTGTTTCTGCCGGACAACCTCCCGCCGGACACGCCGCGCCGCCCGGGAGTCATCTGCCTGCCCATCCTCAACGGAGACGAAGCCCTGACCAGCGCCGTTTGCGCCGTCTTGGTGCAACGGGGAATTCCCGCGCTGATGTTCACCCTGCCCTATTACGGCGAGCGCGGCACCACCGAAGGCCGGCGGGTGTATGCCCGGGATATTCAAACCCTCTTGGAAGGGCTCGAACAAACCTTAGCCGACATCCGGCGCGCCACCGACTTGCTTGCTTCGCGGCCGGAAGTGGACCCGCAGCGCCTGGGAATTACGGGCATCAGCTTCGGCGGCATTCTCGCAGCGACGGCGGCCGGATTGGACGCGCGATTGCAACGGGTCGGCCTGTTGCTGGCCGGAGGCGATCTGCCAACCCTGATCCGGGAGGCGCCGGAAACCCGCGAATGGAACACGCGCCTGACCGAATTGGCGCCCGCCGAGCGCGCCGCGGTGGACGCGCGGTTGCGGGCGCTGGACCCGTTGACGTTGGCGCCGGCTCTGCGCGACCGGGCCCGGCAAGGCCGCGTGCTCATGATCAACGCGGCGGAAGACGAGGTCGTATCGCCCGATTGCACGCGTAAACTGGCGGCCGCCCTGGGTCTGACCGATCAAGTGGTTTGGTTGGAAGGTCTCGGCCATTACACGGCGATGGCCGAGCTGCCCCGCGCCTTGCGCCGGCTTGGTGATTTTTTCGCGCAAGACCTGCCGCCCGGCCTGCTCACGGAGACACGCCCCGCTGCCGCCGTCACCACCCCCGGTCCCTGGCAACAATTGGCCGGCGTGACGCATCAATTATTGGTCATGTTGACCACGCCCCCGCCCCCGCGCCGGTGCCATTTCTTGGAAGCCGGGTTCACGGCGACCAATCAAGCGAGCCAGGTTACCACCGGCGCTGTCCGCCTCGTCGTCGGCGACGCCGGTCGGTTCAGTCTGCGATGTGAGCTGCCTTCGCTCGGCACCTTGGCGGCAGGCCAGGACCGCTATCCCTGGCTGGCCAGCGCCCCGGAGCGCGCACTCTTTGCCGGCACGCTCGATCCCGTCACCAACCAAACGGCCTGGAGCCACCTCGCTCCGGAACATCTGGTCCGCTACCGGATGCTGGCGGGCGCTGTCGCCACGATGTTGCTCGTGCCGGATCTCGCGCAAAAATGGGTAACGGTGGAGCGCGATGCATCCGCGCCGCCCGGCCAGGGGGTTTGTGTTGCCCTCCGCAACAGCGGCAAAACGCCGGGGCGCATCTGCCTGACGTTGGCGGAGATGGAGCGCGTCCCCACCCAGGCCGACTTTGAGATCGGCGGCTGGCGCGGGCGGGTTCGCCTCCACGGCTGGCAAACCAATACGCTGGCCACTGACGCGCTTTTTGCGCCGCCGCCCGCCGCGCGCCAACAGGCGGTGGCTCAAGCTGACGTCTATCGCATGTTTTCCGCCGTGCTGAATTTTGCGGGGGAAATGCTGGACAACCCGGCCAGTCCGGCGCCGTCCGATCCGCCCGCATTATCCGTGGTGGCGCGCGATCCCTCCGGCCACGGGCTGCTGTGCCGGCAAGCGGACAAAAACATCCTGATCGTCCAGGGCACCCCCGCGCAAATGGGCGCGGCGCACGGGGCCCTGCTTGGCGCGGCGGTCCGCCGTACTACCGAACGGGTGGTTTACGGTGTGGGCACCGCAGACACCGTGCAATCGGGGCATTGGTTTCCGGACGTGCTCGCCTCCATCGAACGCCGCACCCGGCCTCATTTGCCGGCGCGCTTCATCGAAGAATGCGACGCCCTGGCGGATGCGGCGGGTTTGTCGCGCCGGGACGTTCGCTACGCCAATCTGTTCCCCGAGCGATTCCATTGCAGCGGCGTGGCGGTCCGCGGCCGGGCCACGCCGGATGGACGGGTGTTACAGGCCCGGGTGCTGGATTACCTGCGCGACATCGGCCTGCAACGCAATGCCACCGTCATGGTTTTCCTGCCGGAGGACCGGCACGCGTGGATGAGCCTGGGCTACGCCGGGTTTATCGGCACCGTCACCGCCATGAATGAAAAAGGGCTGACCATTGGCGAAATGGGTGGCCGCGGCGAGGGCCAATGGGACGGGCAACCCATGAGCGTGTTGCTGCGCGAGGTGATGGAACGCGCGGCCACGGTGGACGAGGCGCTCGCCCTGATCCAAGCCACCCCCCGCACCTGCGAGTATTATTATGTCGTCAGTGATCCCTCCGGCGCCATGCTGGGGTTGTCGTGCCGCCCGGAAACCGTCGAGGTGCTGAAGCCCGGCCAGCAACATCCCGCCCTGCCGGAAGTGCCGGAAGACACCGTGCTCATGTCCGCGGGAGAACGCGCCGAGATTCTCAGCCAACGGTTGCGCGCGCACTACGGCCGGATTGACGCCGCCCGGCTCCGGGAAATCATCAAACGGCCCGTGGCCATGAAATCCAATTTACACAACGCGATTTTTTCGCCGCCGACCTTGGAAATGTGGTTTGCCGACGCCGGCCGCACGACGCCGGCCTGCGATGAACCCTACGCGCGGGTGCAACTGGACACCTTGATCCAATTTTACCAAACCGCCATGGCGGGCCACGACGCCCCATCCATCGCCCGCTGAAAACAATCACCGGGCCGCCTCAGCCGTTCGGTGGCGCCGGCGGGCAGCGGTATTCCCCGCGGCCAATCGGCCGCTTCCCGAGACATCGGGCGGGGATCACGTAACGCATGAAAGGTGGGGAATCCCGGGCGGCGCGTTCAGGGAATCGCCAGCCGGTTGGTGGCCAGACCGGTCTGGCTCAACATTTCACGAAACTTCGCGTTGGCAAGTACCTTCGCGTTGGCAAGTTGGTGCACGGAGCCGTCCGCCAGCGCGAGGTTGCCGGATCCTCTATGGCGTTTGGCGGTCCAGCCTGCCGGGCTGTTGGTCCAGAGATGTAAAAGGCCCGGCTGAACCGGCTGGCCGGCCACCTCCAAATTACTGTCGCCCGCCAGCCAGCCGTCGGGATGATCTTCGGTAGCGTCCAGTCCTAGAAAATAGCTGATATTGGCGTTGCTAAAATTCGTGTGGAAATCCGGGCTCCTTCGGCGCGAGCGGTCCGCCGGGCAAACCAACACGGCCGGGGTGGCTAGCTCGTTGGACAACACCTGAAAATAACGAAATACATCGGCGGTTGCCTCGTGTTCCTTTGTTCCGCCAAATATCCCGGTAACCTGCATGGGGTAGAGGTTGGTATTATCACCCGCCCAAATGCGGAAGGACAGGCCAATTTGTTTCAAGTTGCTGATGCAATAAATCCGCCAAGCCTTGGCCCTGGCCCGGGCGAGGGCGGGCGGCACAAGCACCAGTGCCACCAGCGCCAAAACGGCCAGCACCACCAACACCTCAACCCATGTCAATGCCCAACGGTGGCGCGCGCGGTCGGAAAACCGGTTTTCCGCGCCGTGAACCGATTGTTCGCGAACCGCGCTCCGGTTCGGCGCGGCTTGATACTGGTGGCTTTGATGTCGTCGCATAAGGGACCTCGATTTCTTTAGCATCATCAATGCCACGCGGTTTTGCGCCTAAATTCGCGGGTCCGGGTCCGGGTGCCGCGTGAAATCCACGCACAATGCGTGATTTTCACACCATCAGCGTGAAATTCACGCCGCGATGCGCCCCCCAATGGCCGCTCCGACCGCCGGTGATTTGAGGCAATCCGGTGGCCAAGACGGCCCCGCCGATGACTTGCGATTCGCGCCCCGCACTTGGTAATTTAGTAGCGTGCCGTTGCCTGATCACATCCGCAAAAAACTTAGCATGTTGCCGCACCGGCCCGGCATTTATTTGATGAAGGACCGGTTTGGCACGGTCATCTATGTGGGGAAGGCGCGGGACCTGCGCAAGCGGGTGAGCCAGTATTTCCAACCGTCGCGGCGGATGGGTTGGGATCTGAAATTCCGCGCCCTGACGGAGGCCATTTGCGATTTCGACGTGCACGGGGTCAAAAGCGAACCGGAGGCGCTGTTGCTGGAAGGCAAACTCATTAAGGAGTTCCAGCCCAAATACAATGTCAGCTTCCGCGACGACAAACGCTTTCTCATGGTGAAGGTGAATCTGAATGATCCCATTCCCCGTTTCACGCTCACCCGGTTGCGCACGCCCGACGGCGCCCGTTACTTCGGGCCGTTTGCGGATGCGGCGGCGCTGCGGCACACGCTGCAACTGGTCCGGCGTCAGTTTAATCTGCGCGGCTGCCGTCCCTTGACGCCGAACGCCACCGATTACAAGCATTGCCTCTACGCCCACTTGAAACACTGCACCGCGCCCTGCATTGGCAACGTCACCCGCGCCCAGTATCTGGAACAGGTGCGCGCCGCGTGCGATTTCCTGGAAGGCCAGTGCGCGGAGTTGCGGGACCAGTTGACGGCGGAGATGCAACGCGCCGCCGCCGCGCAGGAATACGAGCGCGCCGCCCGGCTGCGCGATCAACTGGCCGCGCTCCGGCAGACCACGCGCCGGGAGGAAAAATTTGAGCGCGTGCCTTACAGCCTGCCTCTGGCCATCGAGCCGGAGCGCGACCTGGCGGCCCTGGCCGAAGCGTTGGGATTGTCCGCTCCGCCGCAGCGCATCGAGGGCTTCGACATCTCCAACATCAGCGGCACTCTCAAAGTGGCCAGTGTGGTCCGCTTCCGGAACGGGCGTCCCGATCGCGCGAATTATCGGCGCATGCAAATCAAAACGGTGGCCGGGCAGGACGATTTCGCGTGCATGGCGGAAGCGGTGCGGCGCCGTTACACGCGGTTACTGGGGGAAATCCGAAATCCAAAATTGAAAGCCCCGGACGGTGATGCTGGCGGCGAGGCCATCCCGGCGGAACTCCAAAAATTGGTGAACAAAACGCGCGCCCGGATCCGGCATCCCGCGCCGCTGCGGGACGCGCCGACGGGCCCTTCGCTGCCGGATTTGATTTTAATTGATGGCGGCAAAGGGCAACTGGCGGCGGCGAGCGCGGAATTGGCCGCCCTGGGTTTGGCGCACCTGCCGGTCATCGGCCTGGCCAAGGAGTTCGAAGAGATCCATCGTCCCGGGGTCAAAGCCCCGTTGCGCTTGGGCTTGGATCATCCCGCGTTGAAATTACTCCAGCGGGTGCGTGACGAATCGCATCGCGTGGCGAACGCGTACAACGCGCAACTCCGCTTGCGGAAAATCTCCGAGAGCATCTTGGACGAATTCCCCGGAATCGGCGAGACGCGCAAGGCGGCGTTGTTGAAAAAGTTCGGCTCAGTCCAACGCCTGCGGCTGGCCACCGTCGAGCAAATCGCCGAAGTGCCCGGCTTTGGCGGCAAGACGGCGCACGCGCTGCGGGCGTTTTTGAACGCGCGTTCCCCGGCGGATTGAACTTGCGTAACCGGCGGTGGATCAACCGGTTTTGTCATTCGGCAGGTTGATTCGACATTTTGCGGGCCCGATTTGCAGGCGAATAAATCGTGCGGACCCACCGGGGCGGGGGCCGCCGGTCTGAATAGCCCGCGGGATAATCCAGTCGAAGGGTCAGAAAGCGGACATGCAAACAAAGTGCAACCAGAGTAAAATGGAGCAGGCTATGAAAACGCGGCTTTTGCAAATCGGACGGCTCGGCGGGCTGCTGTTGGTGGTGGCGGCGGTCAGCGGTTGCGCACAAAACGGCACGGCCACACCACCCGGCGCGGCCGGTGTCACCACGAATACCGTGGCGGTCGCCGCGCCTGCGCCCGCGGATGCGGCGCCCGTGGGGGAGGTTTCGGAAAATGCGCCTCCGCCGGAATACGTGGAGCCGGCGCCGGGCAGCGAATCGGTGGTCCTCCCGGCGGAGCTCAAATTGTCCCCGCACACGAGCGAGATTGTAAAACTCGCCCGCAGCGGTGTGGATGACGGGGTCATGCTGGCTTTCATCACCAATTCCACCGGCACCTTCAATCTGGGTTCGGACCAGATTGTTTATCTCAACGATCTCGGAGTGGCCGGGCCGGTGATCACGTCCATGATTGAACACGACCGGTTGTTGCGCGAAGGCGCCGGCGCCCTGCCGCCGATCGTCCCGGCTCCGGTCCCGGTTGCCCCACAAGCGCCCGCCCCTGATCCCGCCGCCGAGGCGGCCGCTGCCGCGCCGCAGGCGTTGACACCGGCTTCGACGTGGACCGAAGCTCCGCCGGCCCCCGCTGCGGTGGAAGAAGTTCCCGCGCCACCCGCCAATGTGACGTACAATTATTTCTACAATTCGTTGTCCCCGTACGGTACCTGGGTGGACATTGAGGGCTACGGGTATTGCTGGCAACCGACGGTGGCGGTGGTGAACGTGGGCTGGCGCCCGTATGTTCACGGCGGCCGCTGGATTTATTCAACCTACGGCTGGTATTGGCATTCGGATTATTCGTGGGGCTGGGCGCCGTTCCACTACGGACGCTGGTTCAGCCATCCCCGATGGGGCTGGTGCTGGCGGCCCGACACTCTGTGGGGTCCGGCCTGGGTGAGCTGGCGTTACACGGATAGCTATTGCGGCTGGGCGCCGTTGCCGCCGGCGGCGGTTTACACCTCGGGCGTCGGCTTCACGTATTATGGCAGTTCCGTGGGTTTCAGCTTTGGCTTCGGGCTGGCCTCGTACAGCTATGCCTTCGTAGCGTGGCCGCATTTCCACAGCCGCCATTATCACCGGCATACCGTGCCTTCGCAGCGCGCGCGCACCATCTACAACAATTCCACGGTGGTGAACAACATCATCGTCGGGAACAACAACACCATCATCAACCGGGGTATTGAAGTGGACCGCGTCAGCCGGTTCACCCAACGGGATATCAAACCGGTCCGTGTCCGCGATGTGGCCATTGACAACCGCAGCCGTCTGCAACCCGGGGAGCGACTGGAACGCGGCGGACGGGAACTGGTCGTGCAACGGCCCCGCCTGCCCGAATCCCCGACGATGGCCCCGGGCCGGCAGGGACGCGACACCGCACGGGCCGGAAACGCACCCGCGCGTAACGCACTGAATACTTCGCTGGCCGGCGCGCCGACGGCCACTCCGTCAGTGCCACGCATCGCGAATGCCAGCCGCGCCGAGCGCAGCCGCGAACAGGCGGAACGGAACCAAGCTCGGGTGGAAGCCGCGTTGCGAGGACAACGCCCCGCGCCGGCCACCCCAAATTCCACCGTTGCGTCCGATAAGGGCGCCGTGCCCGTGGCCCGCACGCGCGAAATCCGACGCCCGGAAACCTCCGTAGCCTCCACTGCGCCGACGGCGCCAACCACCACTCCGCGCTCGCCAACGGTGCTGCTCACGCCGGTGGCACCGGCGGCGTCGGGACTCGCCAAGGCGGAAACCACCCCGCCCCGGAACGAAGTCCAACCGTCCGGCTCGACGACTGTGATTGGTCGGCGCGAGCCGACTCCGACCCCGCCGCGGGCAATTCAACCCGGCACGCCGGGCAATACCGATCCCCGGCCCCGGCCGAATATAACCACGACGTGGACCCGACCGTCATCGGAGGTACCGCGCAGTCCGGTGGTTCCACGCGGCTCGGCGCCCACGCCGATTACCCGGCCAACGGTCCCGGCACAAACTCCCTCCTCCGCGCCGGCGGCCACCGTGACGCCGCCGAGCGTCAGTCAGCCGCAGCCCGCGCCGGCGACACGCTGGGATACCTCGCAACGGATTACGCCAGCCGTTCCGCCGCCCACTCAAAACTTTGCGCCGCGCTCGACGCCAGCGCCACGCTCGATGCCAGCACCGCGTTCGACACCCGCGCCGCGCCCGACGCCAGCGCCGCGCGCGATACCAGCGCCGCCCGCAATGTCAGCACCGCAGGCGATCCCCTCGCCGCCCGCGATCCGGATGCCGGCCCCGGCCCCTTCGGTGGCATCCCCCCCGCGGATGCAATCGCGGCCGATGCCATCCGCTCCGCCGCGCCCGTCTGGAGGACCGGCTCGTTCCGCTCCCAGTCGGGAAAGCCCGCGCTCGCGTTAGTCGCACGACACCTCTTCGCACCCGTCCTTGCGGGTGCGGGAGAGGGCGGGAGGCAACAACTTTCAACTTCGGTTCACTGTCTGTTTGAAGCGTTTTCCCGTGATCCATAAACACGAACATTCCATGATTCAATTTCGGCATCTTCTTTCCGTTCGCGCCCTTTTTTTCGTCGTTTTGTTATGGGTCGTGCCGAATGTGACCACCGCCCAGACCAACATCTTTTTCACACAGTTCGAGACAACGGAGGGGTATGATCCGGAGTTGCCGCTCGTCGGTCAAAACGGCTGGATCGGTGAAGGGTCCGGCGGCTGCGGCTTCGTGACGGAGTATATCGAAGGACAGGGACAGCAAGCCTATCTTGGTTACTCTCCGCCGATGGACGATGACTTTTATCTCGCGGTGTGGCGGCCCCTGAATTTCGACCCGCTCGCTGCGAATCTGCCCCGCGTAAAGTTTTCGGTGTTGCTCAGCATTGAGGATTCGTCCGTGGATAGCTGGGATTATTTTCGCTGGAGTGTGTACACCCGCGAGGGGCACCGCCTGTTCTCGGTGGAGTTCGACAACTACTACCGGGACCTGGCTTATCAACTCGACGGCACCAACGATTGGGTCTATACCCCGGTGACCTACGACAACGCCCAACCGTACACCCTCACCTTCACCATGGATTTCGCGGCCAACTGTTGGAGCGCGTCCCTGGATCATCAACTCATTGCCACCAACCAGCCCCTCACCACCACCAGCGCCCCGCTCAATCTGGGCGATGTGGACGCCATCTGGATCCTGGATGATCCCCGGTTCCCGGGAGACAACTACATGCTCTTCGACAACTACCGGGTGACAGCGGAACAACCGGCGCCGCCACCGCCGCAGTTGCAACTATTGGGCCGCACCGGGGCCGGGGAACCGTGGCTGCGGTTGACGGGCGCCGCCGGGACGCGCTTTGCCATTGATGCCACCACCAATCTCCAGTCGTGGACGGCGCTCAAGACCAACGTGTTATATGACGGCTTGTTTGACTTTGTGGATACCGGCGCGCCGGGAGCCCCTCAACGGTTCTATCGGGCGCGTTGGGTGCCGTAGAGAAAAACGATCGGATTCAAACCTAGCGGTCAGCAGAGTAGGAATACAAGGGAACCCCCGTCACCTTGGACGTTTGACAGTCTGTCAACCCTTCTAACCTCCTCATTATGAGGAGGTTTTATCTGCAGAAACCTACGAGTTGACTCATGCCAACCATGGAATCCTTGTCGCCCGGGGTTGCAGACTCCCCCCAACAACCCGCTCGCAAGGCAGCTACCGCTTGGACTTGCGCATGGCTTTCTGGAACTTCTCCCAAATCGCATCCACTGATTTGGAAGGCAGTTGTTTGTCCTCTTCAGGCATTAACTCGAATTCCTTGTTCGCCTGAATTATTCGCTCAAAAATGTACCGGAGGCGACAGTACTGTCGCCATCGTTCGCGGTCCCGTCGGCAAGCAGCCAAAAAATCTTTGAATTCATCAGGTTCATCATCATCAAATTCATCAGGTATTATTCCAAGTTTTGGGAAGGCGAACGGGTAATTCAAGCAATGCTCACGGTGAGCCAGGGCTTCCGCGTCCTGGGTTTCTTTAACGATCACATCAGTTGCTGGGCGGTCGAGCAGGGTCTTCAAGCAATGCTCCAAGTGAACCTGGTTTTCCGCGTCCTGGGTTTTTTTTACGATCACCTTGGAATCCCGAACTAAATCCGGAAAGGATTTCAGCAACAGGTCCAGTTCCGTTTTCTCCTCCTTATTGGCCAATCCACGACCGACGGCCACAGAAAGCTCAACCATGCGATCCCTTCTGTCCTTGTGAAGGGCTAAAAGCGGCAAGTCCATAACTATCGCCTTTCTTCAACTAACACATCGTTGTAAAAGTTATTTTGCATATATTAGGCGTCAAATTCTCCGATTTTTGCCTCCTATCCCCCAAGTCCAATCCTCCTGAGCTTTTTGAGCACTTTCCGGACAAGCGCCCCCACCGACCCCGGCCTCATCCCATACCGCTCCGCAAATTTGCGCTGGGTCATTCGCCCGGTTATGTGATGTTTGAGGAGTTCCGGCTCAAGTCCTTCCAGCTCAGCGGCTTCTATGAGTGCATTCAGAAGAGCCTCAAGATCGGCATCAGCGGGAAGTCCAAGCGCCAAACGGATTTCCTCGGCCCACTCTTTGAAAAAGGGCGACTCCAGATCAGCAGGGAGTTCCGGGGGGTCGCCGTAGGCATCTTCATGGCGCCGCGCTTCGCGCCGTAGGAAATCGTAAGCCTTGAATTTGGCAATGCGGCGAAACAGGCGCTTTGTGTGTTCCTCGTTACGCAACTGCGCCATCTCTAACACACCGTCGCGAAAGAAAGTGACGACGGTCTCCGCCAGCACGTCTTCAATATCTTGGTGGTTTCGCGACGACAGAATCTTTATGACAGCCGATTCGGCGAAATGTACCAAAATTTCGACATCTTCCCGCCTCGGTTTACACCGGCGGATCGCGGCCATGTCAAGCGGCATACTGGAATGCTGTGAAAAATGTCGGGAAACGCAAGGATATTTTCGGTGGTCGCGGCGGCCACGGTCGCCCCTTTCCTAAACGCGGCGGGGTCAAGCGGCGACGATTCGGAAAAAATGAGCCGCCAACGTAAGCAAAACCCGATTATTTCCGATTAACCAGTAGAATGTCGTTTCCTCCGGCGAAATGGTTTCTCCGTAGGCAACTAAAACGACACGATGATTGAGGGCGCTTATGAAATTAACATCGTCAGAATTTTCATGCTGCTTCTTTTATGCGGGAAGCGGTGCTGGTCTGCAGCCTTTGCTGCGTTTCATGCATATAACGCAGATGTTTGTCCATGCGTGCGGCGGCAAATTCTGTGCTCCCGCCGCTGTTGAACGCTCGCTGTATGAAAAGGGGGACAACCTGAACCGGATTTACCCCGGCGCGGTGACAGTTTCCGACACCATTCACGGGTTACAACTTGAAGACTTCGAGCATGAAATGTCCGCCGACTGGCGGAATTCGGGATCCCCATCCTGTTCGCACCCGAAGACCATGCCGGGGTGGAAATACATCGCGGCCCAGTGATCGTTAGAACATCTGAATCAACGCCACGGAACCGATTTGATAAAACAAGCCCAGCAAATTCTCCAGCCACCCCGATTTGACAACGATTTATATGGAACAAAACAACGAAATCCGGATCATGCTCGAACTTTACCAGGAGCCGAAGGATATGTGGAAGTTTATCAACAAGCTCGAACGCTCGTTTGCTCGCCGACCGGCGACTGTCGCCTTAGATCTGATTGGCCCCGGCACGTTGCTGCCCGAGCCCGCGCTTATTCTTCACGAGATCATTGTGGCGCGCCCGCCCGAAACGCGATTCTTCACGCGGGCGCGGTCGAATTTGATCGACGCCTCCGTCCTGCCCTGGCTGCTGGGCGACCGGCGTGAGTTGCGACGCACAGGTTGGGTTTATTTGAGTATTCCGAGATCACTGCGAAGAAAGCTGAATCTGGCATTGACGACAGTTAGGAAGAAACTCCCTCGGTTGGATGATGATCCGTTCGGTCTCTTCTCGGAAAACATCCACTATTTGGCCGATTGGGAACAGGTCTTAAGATTGATCGAACAATACCTGCCCTTGGACGAGATTGCCGAAAAGCGGCTGATGGCTTCGGATCTCTGCGATCTTGGGATACTCTACGACAATCCCATCGACCGATTCCTTGAGGCGTTATGGGTTAGCAGCGATTCCAACCCGATATTGTCCAAAAACCTGGATAATCTTGGTCCGAGTCATCCACGCTTTCAAGTATGATGATGAATTATTATTGGCATTCGCATTCCCTATCGGTCAGAAGCCCTCCGAAAGACACGATGCAGGCGGCAATCTAGATGGATGTGCTTCTGCTGACTGGTCATAAATTCGCGTACCAGTCGATTCCGGTGGATGGACCGCCCAGATAATCGGCCGCTTAGGAGTGATGCGCCGTTGGAGGTGTACCGGAAATCAGCAGGCTGCTGGAAAGGGGTGTTTTGTGCGCCGCCCCTTCTTGCGGCGTAGCCTCATCACCTCCAATTCCACCACCAGCGACCCGATCTGCCCAGTCTTTCCCAGCGATGGCGGGAAAATCCCTGACAATCCGATGAGGGCGCGCTAACAATCTTCCGGATGACTCGCGTCCCAGTTCAAGCCCGGCACGCCGCGTTGGTCGCCGAAATCCGCGCCCACGACTACGCCTATTATGTCGCCGCCAAACCGGTGATTAGCGATCGGGAATATGACCGGCTTTACCAGGAATTACTGGACCTAGAAGCCCAATTCCCCGAACTGGTCACCCCGGATTCCCCCAGTCAACGCGTCGGCGGCCAGCCGGTGAGCGGGTTCCCCCGCGTCACACATTTGCAACCCATGCAGTCGCTGGACAAAATTCGCGCCGCAGAACAGCCCGACCGAGAAGCGGAGCCGGATGAAACCCGGCGCAAACAACGCCAAGACGAAAACACACTGCGGGAACTGCGTGCTTTCGACACCAAAGTGTGCAAGCAACTCGGTCGGGATGCCGTGGCTTACGTTGTCGAACCCAAGGTGGACGGGGTCTCCATCAGTCTTCACTACCGGCACGGCAAACTCGCCTTGGGTGTCACCCGCGGCGACGGCACCGTTGGTGACGATATCACCGCCAACCTGCGGACGATCCGGGCGATTCCCCTGGCCTTGCAATTGAAGAATCCGCCGCCGCTGTTGGAAGTCCGGGGCGAGGCCTACATGGCACGGCGGGATTTTGAGACACTGAACCAGAAGCTTAGCGCCGCCGGGGAAGAGCCGTTTCCCAATGCCCGCAACGCCACCGCCGGCACGCTAAAGTTGTTGGATCCGCGCCTGGTGGCGGCTCGTCCGCTCAACGCGGTGTTTTACGCGGTGGGCGCGCGGGAAGGCATCCAGTTTCAGACGCACGCGGAGGTGCTGGAATCTTTGAAACAATTTGGCCTGCCCACCCAGCCGCGGTGGTGGCTCTGTCGCAATCTGGCCGAGGTGCTGCAAGTGTATGCGGAGGAAATCGTCGCGCACTATGACGAGAGCCGCGATTTACGCCACCAACTGCCGTACGACATTGACGGCATCGTCATCAAAGTCAACGCGCTCGCTGACTGGCCGCGCCTGCCGGGCCGGGCCCGTGCGCCGGGTTACGCCATTGTCCACAAACCCGTGCCGTGGATTGAACCGACCGAGACTGTGCTTAAAGCGATCACCGTGCAGGTGGGCCGCACCGGGGTGCTGACCCCCGTGGCGGAATTAGAACCGGTTTTTGTGCAAGGCTCCACCGTGGCCCGCGCCACCTTGCATAACGAGGACGAAATCCGGCGCAAAGACATCCGCATTGGCGACACCGTGGTCATCCGCAAGGCGGGGATGGTAATCCCCGAGGTGATGGCGGTGGTGAAATCCCGGCGGCCGCGCAACACGACACCGTTTGATTTGGTGGCGCACATCGGCGGCAAATGCCCGGCGTGCGGCGGTCCGATTGCGAAAGAAACCATTTCCGGCGGCGCCGCGGAAGAAGTCGCCTGGCGTTGCCAGAATGTGGCCGGTTGCCCCGCGCAAAAGACCCGCCGCGTCGAGTATTTCGCCCAACGAAAGGCGCTCGACATTGAATCCCTCGGCGGCATCGTCGCCGAAAAACTGGTCGAGCACGGTCTGGTGGACGCCCCGTTGGATTTGTTCGATCTCTCTGTGGAACAGTTGGCGACGTTGAACCTCGGCACCGACGACGCCCCGCGTGTGTTTGGCGAAAAGAACGCGACGAAAATCATCGCGGCGCTGGACCGGGCCCGCGCGCTGCCCTTGGACCGGTGGATTCTGGCGCTCGCCATTCCAGAGATTGGCGAACGGACGGCGCACGATCTCGCGCGCTTCCACGAAAACCTGGAAGCCTTGGCTCAATCTTCATTGTTGCGGGACGTGTTGGAACTGGCTCGCTTGCGGGAGGCCAAGGACAAGGATACAGCGGATGCCGTCGGGCAGCGGCTGATGGTCTCCGGCTTCGGCCAGCCTTCCAAGAAGAAAGATGCCGCTCCGCGGGATGTGGTGACGATCGTCGGACCGGTGGCGGCCCAGGCGTTGCTGGATTGGTTTGCCAGTGACGGCGGGCGCGCGACTTTGGCGCGTTTGAAAGAACTAGGTATTGCCCCGCGCGGTCAGGCGCAGCGCGCGGCGACCGCCGCTTCCCCACTCGCCGGCAAGACCTTTGTGCTGACTGGCACGCTGCCTTCGCTCACGCGCGACGAAGCCACGGCGCTCATTCAGCGCGGGGGCGGCCGGGTCACCGGCTCAGTGAGCAAAAACACCGATTACGTTGTGGCGGGAGAGGCCGCCGGCGCGAAACTGGACAAGGCCCGCGAGCTGAAGGTGCGTGTGCTTGACGAAGCGGAATTGCGACGGCTCTGCGGCGACCCAGCAGGTTCGGGCCCAGCGCGGCAGGCCGAGTTGCTTTAGCGCGTAAAATTGCTGTCGTTCGGCAAAGCCTCGAATCCTTCTCCCGTCCGAGCGGTTTTCAAGCAACGGGGAGAGAATCGTGGGAACGAGGCCCCGTGGCGATGAATACTCATCAGTTTACGAAAAAGCGTACGGGACATTACTAAGCGCCGCCGCAGGGTTGCGCGTGGGAGCGGATGACCAGTTGCCTTCGACGATACCGCAGAATTTTTCCGCGGGCCGCAGGCGTCCTCAGTGCGCCATCGTCAGAACCAGAACCTGTTCCAGGGTGGAAACCCCTTCCCGCGCCCGATCCAACGCCACCATCCGTAAGGTGCGCATACCCTGGCCGACCGCCGTGTGGCCGATGTCCTGGGCGTTGGCGCGGGCGATGATGAGTTTGCGGATTTCGTCGGTGACCGTCATTGCCTCAATGATGGCGAGGCGCCCCGCGTATCCGGAATTCTTGCACCGATCGCAACCACGCCCGCGATAGAGCGTCACGTCTTTGAACTCGGCGGGGTCAAAATTCAGGTCGGCGAACATCTTGGCCGGATACGTGACGGGTTCCTTGCAATGCGAACAGATGCGCCGCATGAGCCGTTGGGCGCAGGCGAGAATCACCGAGGAAGAGATCAAAAACGGCGCGATGCCCATGTCATCCAGGCGCGCGACGGCGCCCGGGGCGTCATTGCAGTGCATCGTGCTCAACACCTGATGGCCCGTGAGCGCCGCTTCGACGGCGATCTCGGCGGTTTCTTTATCGCGGATTTCGCCAATCATCACGATATCCGGGTCCTGGCGCAGGATGGAACGCAACGCGTTGGCAAAGGTGAACCCGATCTCTTTTTTGACGGGCACCTGATTGATGCCGGGGATTTGGAATTCCACCGGATCTTCAACGGTGACGATGTTGTAAACCGGATCGTTGAGCTCGTTCAGGGCCGAGTAGAGCGTGGTGGTTTTGCCGGAACCGGTGGGGCCCGTAACCAGAATCAACCCGTGGGGCGCGTCCACGGCGGCCTTGACCTGCTGGAAGGTGCTGGTGTCCAGCCCCAGCTTGTCGAGGCTGGCGGAGAGATTGGATTTATCCAAAACGCGGAGCACGATCTTTTCGCCATGCACGGTGGGTAGAATGGAGACGCGTAGATCGTAATCCTTGCCGCCCACGCGCACGCGCATGCGCCCGTCCTGGGGCAGGCGACGCTCGGCGATATCCAGGTTGCTCATGATTTTGAACCGCGAGGCTAGGGCGAGCTGCATTTGCTTGGGCGGCGGCGTGGAATCCATCAGAACGCCGTCCACGCGGTAGCGCAGCCGCATCTGTTTCTCGAACGGTTCCAGGTGAATATCGCTGGCGCGGTCTTTGATGGCCTGCAGGAGGATTAGATTGGCCAGCCTGATGACGGGCGCCTCTTCGGAGGAGGACGCCAGTTGGTCGAGGTTCATTTCCTCGCTCGCGCCCGGAGTCACTTCCAAGCTGTCCGCGTCCAGCTCGACTTCGCTGCGTTTTTTCGCGTCCTGGATGATGTCCTCAATCGTGCCGCTCTTGGCCGTGTCCAGACTGTTGAGCTTATCGAGAATGGCCTTCTCGGGGGCAATCATGGCGGCGACCTCGAGCTGCGTGAGGCGCCGGACATCGTCCATCGCCAGCACGTTGAGCGGGTCGGCCATGGCCAGGAACAACTTGTTGTCGAGCCGGGACACCGGCAGGACTTTGTGGTTGCGGGCCACGTCGCGGGGCAGCAGCTCGGCGACTTCGGAAGCGATGCTGATTCGTCCCAGATTGATGGGGGGCACATTGAGCACGCGGCCCATGGACACCACCATGTCGGCTTCGCTGACGTACGCTTTTTCCAACGCCAGCTTGATCAGGCGGGTGCCTTCCTTCTTTTGCAGTTCCAGCAACTCTTCCACCTGTTGCGTCGTCAACAAACCGTCTTCGACGAGGGCGGCGGCAATGCGTTCACCAAAAGTTTTGACCGGGGGCATGACTCAACGAAAGGCTTTGCGCAGGTTTTTGACAATTTCCGCCGGCGGGGCGAGATACCAGAGGACCCGATGCGGCGTGGCCGCGGCCAGATCCGCCGCCGCCTGTTGGTTGAACGGATTGGCGGTGGCCACCAGAACGGATTTGCTCATCCGGTCAAACGGCAGGACACACCAACGCCGGCAGGGGGCGGCGGGGAACGAGCGTGCGAGTTCCAAATCCAGATCGTATTTTTCCAACGGCACGTAACCCAGCCGGGTCCGGTTCGTCAACAGGTTGAGCGCATGATCCACTGTTAAAATGGCCTTGTCCGCCAGCAATTGGATGAACGGCGCCGCCACCTCCCGCGGCGTCGCGGATAAATCCGGCGCTGGCCAGTGCGTTTCGAAATCGTCGGCCGAGATGGTTTTGGAATCCACAAACAATTTGAACATTGCCGCGCGCCCATCGTTCACGTCAGCGGGCAAGGCCTGGTCCGCGGCGGGGTGGGGCGCCGGTTTGAGGATGGTCGCCGCCTCCGCGGCCAAGGCCGGTTCCGCGGCGAGATGGGTTGCCTGCGCCTCAATCTCGCGGAGGGCCGCCTGCGTCTCCGCGTCGTCCGGATTGCGTTGCAGGATGGTTTCGTATTCGAGGATGGCGGAGGAGAGCTGACCCAGTTGAACGTAGGCTTGCGCCAGGCGTTTGGCGGTTTCCACCACTTCCTTTTCCCGACCCAGCTTCAAATAGGCTTCCTTGAGGATTTCCAGCGATTGATAGTCTTGGGATTGTGTTTGAGTGATAAGCTCAAACATCTCAATCGTCTGCATCAACTGCGCGATCTCGCTCTGATTCAGTGTGGTGGCTGTCGCCATGGCAATTCTGCTTCCTGGTCGCTTCGCGCGCGGGGCTTCGGTGACGGCTTCCACGGCGGGACCGAATTCATTTGCAACTTGGCCGTCACTCTACGGCGGGGCCGGCAACAGCGCAATCCCTCGTTGTGCGGTTTGTCATTATCGCGCTGCGAACATCCGGTGCGCCAGCGGCCGGATTGCCGGGCTCGCCGCCTTCCGCTATCCTTTGCTCATGGCTGGCATACCCATCATGACCGCGTGGGCGGGCGAATTACCTTTCGGAGGCCTTTGGTGGCTCGTTGGGGTGGCGTTTCAACTCTGGATGCTGGTGGATGCGCTGCGCCGGCGCGAATGGGTGTGGGCGGCGCTCATCTTCTTTTTCTCCGTGCTGACGGCGGTGCTTTACTTTTTTCTGGTCTATCGCGCCGCGCCGCCGGCCACGCGCGGATTCGAACTGCCCGGGGCGCACGACCGGCGGCGGATCAAGGAACTTGAGGCGCAAATTCATCACCTGGACAAGGCGCATCACCATTCCGAGCTCGGCGACCTCTATTTTCAGCAAGGCAACCTGACCAAAGCCGAAGCCTGTTACCGCGCCGCCCAAGAGCGCGATCCCCAGGACCAGGACACCCGCGCCCATTTGGGCCAATGCTTGTTGCGCCAGCAGCGCGCGGCGGAGGCGCGACCGTTACTCGCCAGCGTGGCTGCGGAGAATCCGAAACACGATTACGGTCATACCCTGATGGCACTGGCCGAAACCTGCACGGCCTTGGGCGACACCGCCCAGGCCCGCGCGCTCTGGGAACAGGTGACCGCGCAACACTCGTATCCCCGCGCCAAGGTTCAGTTGGCGGAATTATATCTCGCCAGCAATGAACCGGACCGGGCCCGCGAGGAATTGCAGGAAGTGGTGACGGATGACGCCCATGCCCCGGCATTTCAGCGGCGGCGCGATCGGATGTGGGTTGCCCGCGCGCAAGCGTTGCTGCGCCGGATGCCGCGTTGACCCCGCCGCAACGCGGTCTCCGACGCGCTTGCGTCCACGGCCCCGGCAGTCTGGCGGCGGCACTCAGCCGCGGTAAACGATCATGACCGCGTAATCGGTCAGCAGTTTTTGCGAGACAATGTCCAAGTGGGTGTAGGTCAGGCCGGTGATGCTGATCACCTGATCTTCCCCGACCTTCTGCAGAAACTCGGTCACGATTTCGTCAAACCGGTCGCGGCCCACCTCAATGCAGTCGGTGTGCCGGATCGTTTTGATCCGCATCTGTTTGTCCCCCTTGGCCGCCACTTCCAGCGGCGGTTTGGGTTTCTCAATCAGGCTGACGGGCGGCCCCTCATGCACCGGGACCTTCAAATGGATCTCCTGCCGCGCCGCAGCGGAGGCCGCAATGGGGTTGACAATGTGCGGGGCGACCTTGGCCGGGTCGGCGGTGTCGGGGAGCGGGGTTTCCGGCTCCGGGATGGTGATGGTTTCGTGGCAAGCGGGGCATTCAATCGGGCTCCCCGCGCCGGTGCTGTCCACTTCCAGTTCCTGTCCGCAGTTTGGGCAATCGAACACTATATCCATACGCCATATCTCCTGTTCCCTTGGTTGTTGGCCGGAGTTTAGGCGTTCGCATTCCCGCTGGCTAGAAAAAAGTGCAAATAACTTGCAGACAGAAATATAAAAATTCTTGTGGAAAAGCCGGGGCACGAAGGAAACGACGCAATCCCGCCAAGAAAAACCCCATTCCCAACGAAAAGGAATGAACACAAGCGAGCCCTCACCCTCTCACCTCAGCGGTGAGCCAGACTTCTACGACGAGTGGGGCTGGAGAAACGGAAATGCGCTTGCCAGTCTCCGGGGGGTGAAGTTTCTTGAAACCATGAATCGGCTATGGATTGTTCCTCCCGTGGGGTTGCCCGGAGGGGACACGATGGTTCGGCGGCAATTTTTGCCGGCCGAGGATTCGCGCGGCCCCGTTCCGGTTGGCTGCTGAAAATGCCCATGAAAGTCTTCCTTGGATTCGCCGGGATGCGGGGATCATGCCCCAGCTTCATTCCATTCGCGCGTTAGCGACCCGGCGCCATCCGGGAAACAACCGTCTTTAACAACCACGCGTTCCCCAACAACTCATCATTCCCGTGCAAGCTCTCATTGCCAAAGCCGACACGCTGCTTGAAGCGCTGCCGTATATCCAAAAATTCAATGGCGCCACCTTCGTCGTGAAATACGGCGGATCGTTCATGGATTCGCCCGATCCCGCGGTCCGCACCAGTGTGGCGCGCGACATTGTCTTCCTTGAAGCCGTCGAGATTAATCCGGTGGTTGTCCACGGCGGCGGCAAGGCCATCACCCGGGCGATGGAGAAGGCCGGGCTCCAAGCGCACTTCCTGCAAGGCCAGCGTGTCACGGACGAAGCCACCGCGCAAATCGTGGATGAGGTGTTGTCGCGCGAGATCAATCCGGAAGTTGTCGCCACGATCCGGGCGCTGGGGGGGCGGGCGGTTGGGTTTGCGGGCACGGAGATTTTCAAGTGTCGCAAGCTCTGGCTCGATGACCGGGAAAACCCGGGCCGACAAATTGACCTAGGCTACGTCGGTGAAGTGGTGGAGGTCAATACCGGGCCGCTCAAGGAATGCATCTGGAGTGGGTTTACCCCGGTCATCAGCCCCACCGCACGCGACGAGGAGGGGAAGGTTTACAATTGCAACGCGGACGTGGCGGCCGCCCAGACGGCGCTGGCGCTGAAGGCCAAACGGCTCGTGTTCATGAGCGACGTGCCGGGATTGTTGCGGGATCCCCAAAACCCGGCCACGGTCATCTCCCACCTTAAAATCGCCGAAGTCGCCGAACTCAAACGCGCCGGCATTGTGGACAAAGGCATGATTCCCAAAGTGAACAGCGCGGTGGCGGCCATTCGGGCGGGCGTGGAAAAAGTTTCCTTTGTGGATGGCCGCGTGCCCCATGCGGTGTTGCTGGAAATTTTCACCGACGCGGGCGTCGGCACCGAAGTGGTGGAGTAAGACGCACGACGGATTCGACCGCCAAGCTCGACCAACTGGAAGAAAGCCGGCGCCGCCAACTCGCTATTGCGAGCCAACCCATCCCGGCGGGTAAACAGCGATGGCTGTCAGATTGACGGGGACAGCGTTTTCACTGCCCGGTCCTTTCCGTCGCCCCCCATCAAACTGTTACCCAGATCCCATCCACGGTATGCCTGCGGCACGGGGTGATTGACGGGCCCGGGCGTAATCTCTAGCGTCTGGCGCCGTTCGAGTGCATGAACCATCAAACCACAAGAGCGCCTCATTCATTGCTGAAAGCCGCAGTGGCCAATCCCGCGTTGTGGGCGCTGGTGCGCGAACTGCGCCGTTGCCTGGCCGGGTGCGACACCCTGCTGGACATCGGGTGTGGTGAACTTTCACCGCTGCGTTTTGTGCCCGGGGGCCATCGAACCGGCGTGGATGGATACCCGCCGGCCTTGGAACACGCCCGGCAGCGGGGCACCCACGATGCCTACGTGTCCGGGGATGTGAAATGTCTGGATACACTTTTTCCAACGCAACGGTTTGACGCGTGCGTTGCGCTCGATCTCATCGAACATCTCCCCAAGGAAGACGGCTGGCGCTTGCTGGAGACGATGGAACATCTGGCCACCCGGCGCGTCATCATCTTCACGCCGAACGGCTTCATCCCGCAGCACAGCCAGGATGGCAATCTGCAGGAGCATCTCTCCGGCTGGCTCCCCGCAGAACTGCGGTCGCGTGCCTACCAGGTCTGGGGGATGCACGGCCCCAAAGCCTGGCGCGGCGAATACGCCGCTTTGAAGTATCGGCCAAAACTGTTCTGGGGGCTGGCTTCGCTGTTGGCGCACTGCCTTTACACCCGCCGTCGTCCGGAGAAAGCCTTCTCCATCTTCGGGTGCAAATATCTGGATGCGGACACACCTGCGGTATCACGTTCACGCCCCGTCTGACCGCGCCCTTAATCGGCCTCGGAAGACGCGGCGGCCAACTGGACTTCAAACTGGCGGATGGCCTCCGGCCAATCCACTCCGGGGGATTCCAGCGTCGTGATCATGTGCGTGGCGAGGGCCGGTCGCGGCACCCACAGTTGATAGCGGCGCCCAAACAGGATCTGACGCCAAAAGTAATACCACGCCAACAGAATGCTGCCGGCCCAAAACCGGTTGGCGACGGACCAGCGCAGCAGTTTGACGGGGTTGAACACGCACCGTTTGGTCAAGGCCATCCACATGGCGAGGTCAAAGTTGACCCGGCCGTGAAAAGTGAGAAACACCCGTTGCGCCGCCTGCAAGGCGCGGTGCCGGGCCAGGATCGTGTGGGTGTTGCTCAGCCGCGAACTCCACACCCGGCCCGCCACCGTCCGTTGGCGGGAACGAAACCGATGCAGATCGGTGGTGTAATAATCGGGGTGATCGTACGGCGAGACAAAATCCGCGTCGGGATGTTGCCGCAGAAAATCCACCGCCTGCGCAAACTGTCCCGGCAGATAGAAATAATCGTCCTCCGCCCAATACACCAATTCGGCGTCGGTTTGGCCGAGCAGAATCTGCGATTGCTCGTGCAACGTTGTGCCGGGAGGCACGCCCGGATAATACCGGAACACCAGATCCGCAGCGGGCCAGACCTGGCGAAACAACTTTTCGTAGCGCGGGGGGCAATCGTTGAGCAGCACCCAGAGCCGGACCCGCAATCCGCCGAGGGACGCCTTGAAAGAGCGCAGGCAAAGCTCGACGAGTTTGAATTTGTCCTCGGCATAAACCCGCGGCGGATTGGCCGACGGGTGCGGATACACCCGATAAGCCACCGCCACGTCGTATCCCGATGCGCTCATGCACCCTCCTCCGGGGGCCGGCTATCCTCGGCTTCCCGACGGAAAAAATCGCGGTACCACTGGACCGTGCGAGCCAAGCCGGCTTCCCGCGTGAATTGGCTTTGCCAGCCCAGCACCGCCTGTTCCCGTGCGGGTGTGTACGGCGCGTCCACCCGTTCCTCCCGATCTTCGCCCAAAATGCGGGGCTCGAGTTCGGGAACTCCGGCTTCCCGCGCAATGGCGGCGACCATGGCCAAAACGCTGATGGGATTTCCGGTGGCCACGTGGAACAACTGTCCGGCAACTTCGGGATGGGTCAGTCGTTCGCCGATGGCAAGATACGCCGCGACAGCGTCCTCAACGTAAACGTAATCGCGCCGCAATTGGCCGCGGCTGCGGATCACGGGACGTTCCCCGTGCAGGACGGAGCGCACGGTATGCGGTATCAAGCGCGACCAGTTGAAATCGCCGCCACCGTAAAGGTTGTCGGAACGCACCCGCACGACGGGCAGGCCAAACGTGTCGCCGTAAGCGCGCGCGACCAGTTCCGCCGCCGCTTTGGACGTCATATACGGGTGGTGTTTGCGATCGGTGACGGGTTGAAAACAATCTTCCACTTCCCGGCTTGAGGCGATCACCGCCGCCACGGGATGGGTAGCGGCGCGACACGCTTCCAGCACCGTGTAAACGCCTCGGATGTTGGTCTCGAAAACAGCGTAAGGAGAAACCTCGGCGCCCGTGTTGATGTTATTGGCGGCCAGATGATAGACCATATCAATCCGCGCCGCCGTGATTAGCGCGGTCATCGCCGCGAGATCGGTGATGTCCCCGGAGACGAGGGTGATCTTGTCCGGCGGGAAGAGTTCTTGGAGACTCGGGTCCGGAGGTTGTCCCGACCAGATCAGCGCCTGCACCGTCGCCCCCCGCGCTGCCAATGCCGGCACCAGCCAACGCCCCACAAAACCGTCCGCTCCTGTCACCAGCACGCGGCGGTTCGTCCAGTCGGTTCCTGGTGTTGGCTGGCCCAAACCCACGGGACTACAAAGAGTAGGCCAAATCCTCGAACGGCCGTTCGAGGTAACGTTCGTAGTTGGCGGCGTCCACCACATGCAAACGCGGCAGGTGAAACACGAGCTTGGTGCCGCGCTTCAACAAGGCGATTTCATCCCGGATGACTTCCTTGCGGAAATGCCAGATCAGCACGAAAAGATACTCCGGATTCCGCGCGCGCAGTTCTTCATGGGAAATGATCGGAATGCGGGTGCCCGGTGTGACCCGTCCATCCTTTTCCGGGTTGCGATCGCCGATCGCCACGAGCTCCTCCCGGCCCACGCCGCAGTAGTTCAACACAATGTTCCCTTTTGTGGACGCGCCGTAACCATACACCTTTCGTCTGGCGGCCCGCATCAGATCAAAAAAACCGCGCACTTCATCGCGATGCGCCAGCAACCGGTAACGCAACCGCTCGAAGGGGGCGTCGGTGGCCAAGGCCGCTTCGTCGTCGAGGAGGCGTTGGATTTTCGCCGCTTGCGGCGGATAGGGGCCGTCGTCGCGCCCGGCAATGATGTAAAAACTGCCGCCGTTGACGTCGTTGAAGGAGACATCGAGGATTTTCAACCCCGTTTTCTTCATCATCCAATCCATGTGCCGCAAGCCCAGATACGTGACATGCTCATGGCAGATTTGATCGTAGGTGAGTTGTTTGAGCAGCAACGGCAGGTAGGACAACTCCAGCGCCCAGATGCCGTCCGGCGCCAGCAACGCCCGGATGTCGCGCATGAACCCTAGGGGATCATCGAGGTCATAAAACATGGCGATGGAGGTGATGATCTTGCAGGATTGGTTGCCGATCAACGTTCGCGCACCCTGTTCGGAGAAAAAATCGTACACCACCCGGATGTCCGGCTGGTAATGATGGGCGAACTTTTTGGCGGAAGGATCCAACCCAATCCGGATCAAGCCGGCTTGCGGACCGTACGCATTCAACAGCGTTCCATCATTGCAGCCGATGTCCAAGACCACATCGCCCGGCCGGGGTTGGGCGAAGTCCATCAAGCCGCGCACCTTGCCTTCGAGATGGGCGACCATGGTGGGGCTGATGGAGGAATGATAACCGTAGGTGGTGCCGTACATTTCGCTCAACTCCGCCGTGTGCCGGAGCTGCACCAAGCCGCAGGCGTCCGGGCGGCTCTGGCTGTTGCACCGCACCAGTACCAGCGGAGCCAACGAAGGATCGGGGCTCTCCGGGCGGGGGAAAACCCCGCTCAACGGTTGCCGGCCCAAATCCAGAATGGGTTTCAGGTCGGGATTACCGCAGATGCGGCATTGGGTCCAGGTTTTCAAGGGCATGGCAGGCGTTAATTGGAGAATAAAATTTTGAAGTGATGGCGCGTGGCTGATCAACCTGGCGGACGGGACGAAAGATAATCCCGATACCAGGCAATGGTTTCGGTCAAGCCTTGTTCCAGCGTGTATTGCGGACGCCAGTTCAGCGCGCGCGCCGCTTTGTCGGCGTTGAGATATTGTTCTCGAATTTCGCCGGCGGCCTGGTTTCGCACCTCCGGCTGGAGATGATGACAATTCATCAAGGTTTGGAGCGTCGCCACCAACTGCAGCACGGTCAGGGGTCGTTCCAAGCTGAAATTAAACGCCTGCCCCGCCACCGCTGGATCGGGCAGACATTCCGCGGCGCGCAAATAACAGCGGCTCACGTCCTTGACGTAAACATAATCGCGCACGTACTGACCGTCGCTGCGGATGATTGGGCGCTCGCCGTTCAGGAAGCAGCGGATCGTGTACGGCACGATGCGGCTCCAGTTCAAATCGCCGCCGCCATAGACATTCCCGCAACGCAAAATGACCACGGGCAACCCGTAGGTGTGATGATAAGTTTGCGCCAGAAGATCGGCGCAGCTCTTGGACACTTCATAAGGCTGCCGGCCCTGCAAGGGCATGTCTTCGGTGTACGGGAGCGCCGCGTGCGTGCCGTACGCCTTGTCGCTCGAGGCGATCACCACCCGTTTAACTAGCCTGGCATGAATCCGGCAGGCCTCCAGCAGATGATACGTCCCTCGGATGTTGGCCTCGAAGGTCGCCAGCGGCCAGCGTTGCGCCACGCTCACGATCGGCTGTGCGGCCAGGTGAAAAACCGTGTCCACTTCGTATTCGTTGAGGGCGCGTTCCAAAGTGGCCCAATCCTCCAAACGGCCGTGAACCAGCGAGGTCCGTCGGTAATCGCCCGAGCGATAAAAATCGGATTGCGGATCGGGATCGCGCACCAAGGCCGCCACACGCGCGCCCGCTGCGAGCAAACCGCGCACCAGCCAGTGACCGATCATGCCGGTCGCCCCAGTCACAAAGACCCGCCGGTCGCGCCAGAAATCGTTCGGAGTTGGGTTCATGACCAAGTCTTCCACGGGGCGCGGCCGGTTTTCCAGACTTTGTTTAACAACTCAAATTCGTACGGCGTATCCATGTGATGCCAGTAGCCTTCGTGCTTGTAGATCATCAGTTCGCCATCCTCCGCCATGCGTTGCAACGGTTCGCGTTCGAGAATCAAATCCTCGCGGTCGTTCAAATAGCGGTCAAAGATGGACGCGTTGAACACGAAAAAACCGCTGTTCAGATAGTGGCCGCTGAACTCGGGTTTCTCGTTGAACTTGACCACGCGATCACCCGCCAGGGACAGCTCGCCGAACCGGCCGGGCGGCCGCGCGCCAGTCAAGGTGCCCACCTTACCGTGCGCCTGGTGAAAGCGCACCAACGCCCCAACATCCACATTGGCCACGCCGTCGCCGTAGGCCGCGCAAAACATTCCGTCGGCTTCCAAGTATCGGCGCGCCCGCCACAGTCGCGCCCCGGTCATGGCGTCCTCCCCAGTATCCACACACGTCACCCGCCACGGCTCGGATGATTGTCCGTGCAAGGCCACCCGGCCGGCATCGGTGCGGCTCAAGTCAATGGTGATATCGTGGGTGAACGCGGCGAAATTCAGGAAGAAATCGCGGATGGAATTGCCCTTGTAACCGAGCAACAACACAAAATCGTTAAATCCGTGGGCGCTGTAGGTCTTCATGATGTGCCACAAAATCGGCCGGTCGCCGATGGGCGCCATCGGCTTGGGAATCACATCGCTGACCTCGCGGAACCGGGTGCCTTTCCCGCCGCATAGAATCGCCACTTTCATGGCCGCAGCATAAGCCGTCGCAAATCGGGGAAGCAACAACGCATTGCCCGGGCGGGGCCGGCTCGAACTACTCCGGCGAAACCCGCGGAGGACCGAACCGCCACAGGCGGACGACTTCGTCCCAGCGATTGAACCGGCCGCGGAGGAAACGCAGCATCCACAAATCACCGTGTTGACGTTGGGCGCGGATGAAACGCCGCTGTTCGCGGATGTGGGAACGCAGCCGCCAGCAGTCGCGAACTGCTTCCCCGTAGGCCGTCTTGATGAATGATCCGCGCCGCACCAAGGCCAGCACAAAGACCGCCTCCACCGCCAGCAGCAGTAGTTGCATGGGCAACAACAACAACAGCAGATGCTCGGCATTCTTCAGGAGAACCAGCAAATGATTGCGGTTGGCGTAATAACGTTTGCGATCGCTGGTGCGAAATTCAACGGTCTGGCCGCCACCTTGTGGATTGACCTGAGCCGCGCCGCGATGGTGCAGGCGCGCTTCCGGCACCACGCACGCCCGGCCGCCGGACAACCAAACCCGCCAGGAGAGATCGTATTCCTCCGCGTACATGAAGAATTCGGGATCGAATCCTCCCAACGCGGCAAACCGTTTCCGGTCAATCAAATAACCGCACCCCTCCGGCATCAACACCAGACGGCGGCGGACATAATCCCGCCGCGCCGTGGGCAAACCGAACAGGTCAAAACCACCGGCTCCGGCTGATTGAAAGGAATCGTCCGTGTAATTCAATACGCGCGGACAGGCGGCCACCACGTCGGTGGCTTGGACCGCCGCCCCCAGTTTTTCCAAGCAATCCGCTTCCAACCACGTGTCGTTATTGAGGAAGAATAAATATCGTCCCCGCGCCTCGCGCGCCGGACGGTTGTTCCCCTCCGCAAACCCCAGATTACGGTCGTGACGAATCACCCGCGCGTTGGGCCATCCCTCCATCAACCGCGTCGCGAGTTCCGCGGAGCCGTCCGGGGAGGCGTTGTCCGCCACGATGATTTCGAGCTGGGGAAAAATTGTCTGGTGGCGCAAAGAATCGAGACAGCGCGACAACCAAACGGCTCCGTTGTAGTTGAGCACGATCACACTGATCAAAAACTCCGGGGCCGTGCCGGCGCCCGAGTCAACGTCGGGAGCCGCAAGCGCGTTCGCAGGCTGGGGCGCGGGCACTGGATTGGTCATTGCGACGCGCCTTGGTAATCAATCCGGGCACGCGCCGCAATTCCAGAATGCGCCAACCGGCTGGTCCGCCGCGGAGCCCGCTTTACTCGGTCCCGGTTTCCCGCCACACTTTTCCCGTTCGGCGGCATGTCGGACCGGCGCGCGTCACTGCGGAATGCGCGATTGGCCCATGTCCAGAACAACGAATTCTTTATGCCAACGAACGCCCGGGCTGCCACGCTTTCCCGTCGCCGTTTTCTGCAACGGACGATGATCGCCGCCGTCGGCGTCGCGTCGGGGCCGGCCCTCATTCCCCTGTCAGCTTTGGGACGGGGCGGATTGCGCGCGCCCAGTGAACGGATTCAGATGGGCTTCATCGGCCTGGGCGGCCAAGGCACGGGCCACCTGCTTGGCGGATCATGGACTTATGTGCCCGGCGGCTACATCGCGCGTCCCGATGTCCAAGTGCTGGCCGTGTGCGACGTGCGCCGGGAACGCCGCGATCACGCCCGCCAACGCTGCCAGCAAATCTACGCTCAAAAAACTGGTCAGGCCGATTATGCCGGCGTCGAGGCGTATCGCGATTTTCGGGACGTGCTGGCCCGGCCGGAGATTGACGCGGTGTTGCTGGCGCTGCCTTACCACTGGGCGGCGCCGATGGCCATCCGCGCCCTGTGCGCGGGCAAGGATGTGTATTGTGAAAAGCCGGTGGCCATCACCGTGCGGGAAAGCGATCAGCTCGTGCAAACGGCCCAACGCTTCGGCCGCATCTATCAGGCCGGCACCCAGCAACGCTCCGAATACGCCGGCAAGTTTCGCCGGGCGTGTGAATTGATCCGGAATGGGCGCATCGGCCAACTCCGCGAGGTGTATGCCTACCGGCAGCCCGGCGCGTTTTGTCCGCAAGCCTGGACTTGGGACGCCCAGCAACCGGTGCCGCCGGGGTTCGACTGGGATTTGTGGCTCGGTCCGCTACCTTGGAGACCTTTCAACGGCGAGGCCGGCCACGCCCTGCCGGGCGACTTCGTGGGCGACGTGAATTGGTCGCCGCATCACTATGACGTGATCCAATGGGTGGTGAACCCCGATCCCGCCGCGCCGATTGAGGTTGAATACGAGCCGCCGACGGCGGGGCGCGAGGCGATCATCCATTACCACTATGCCAACGGCGTGGTGGTCCATTCCAACGCTTATCCCGGCGAAGCCGTGGGGCGCGAGGGCGGCGGCTGTTTCGTGGGCACCGATGGACGCATCGCCGTCGAACGCGCCAATATCGTCTTCGATCCCGACCGAATCGGACGCGAACCGCTCCGGCCCACCGACCAGCGCGTTTACCGCGCCGACAGTCACTCCGGTAATTTCCTCGATTGCATCCGTACACGGCGGCCCACGATTTGCGACCCAAAAACGGCCGCCGCCACCATGAACACCATTCTGATCGGCGGCATCGCCTTGTTCTTGCGCCGCAATCTCAAGTGGGATCCGGGCCGGGCCGAGTTTGTTGGCGACGCGGAGGCCAACCGTCTCTTGTCTTACTCCCCGCGCCCGCCATGGCATCTCTGAGGCAACCGTGAACCCCTGTTTTCCACCCTTGCGAATCTCATGAAAACCGTTCCCGTTACTTGGACTTTCAATTCCCAGCGCATCCCGGCGGATCATCCAAACTGCCGCCCGCCGACAGTGAATGTTTGCCTCATCGCGGCCCACCCGGGGTGGCTTCGGTGGCCGCTCAGTTTCCTGTTGGTTTGCGGGCTGGGGTTGGGCGCCTTCACCGCCCGCGCGCAAACCGAAGCGGAACTCATCCGGGTCCTGCAATCTGCCGCAACCGCGGTGCAAAAGGCGGACGCGTGCAAGCTGCTGCGGCAACGCGGCACGGCTGCCGCGGTGCCGGCGTTGGCCCCGTTGCTGCGCGATGAACGTGTATCGCAGGCCGCGCGCTTTGCGTTGGAAGGCATCGCAGCGCCCGAAGCCGCCGCCGCTTTGCGCGAGGCTTTGAACCTGACCTCCGGCCTGCTCCAAGCGGGTATTGTGGATTCCCTGGGTTGGAAACGGGACGCCGCCGCCGTCCCCACGCTGCAACCGCTGTTGGCCAGCGCGGAAACCAGCCTCGCCGGCCCCGCCGCGCTCGCGCTCGGACGCATCGGCGGCAGCGAGGCCCGCGCCGCTTTGCGGGCGGCGTGGGATCACGCAACGCCTCCGGTGCGTTCGTTTATGGCGGAGGGATTATTGCAGTGCGCGGAACAATTGCTCGCCCAGCAAAAGAACGCAGAAGCGCAGACCCTTTACACCTTGCTCACGGCGGCCGCCGCGCCGGAATCCGTGCGCGTCGCGGCTCACGCCGGATTGATCCGCAGCGCCGGGGACCGGGCTCTGACGAAAATCGTGGCGGCTTTGCAAGATTCAGATGCCGCCGCTCAACTGGCGGCGCTCCAACTGGCCGGCGAGGTGGCGGACCCGAACGCCACGCGCGTTTTCGCCGGGTTGTTACCCCGGTCATCGCCGGCCCTGCAAATCGGTTTGCTTGCGCTCTTGGCACAGCGCGGAGATCCGGTGGCGTTACCCGCGGTGCAGGCGGCGGCGCAAAGCCCGGAGTCCGCCGTCCGCACCGCGGCATGGGCGGCACTCGGGGAATTGGGCGATGCGCGGATCGTTCCGTTGCTGGCGCAAGCGGCGCTCTCCGCCGATGCCAACGAGCAACAGGCGGCGCGGACGGCGCTCGTCACGTTGCGGCGCGGCGAGGTGGCGGAGGCGTTGGTTCAACACCTCGGCAGGGCCCCGGCGACGATGCAGGTGGAACTGGTCCGCGCCCTCACCGCCCGAGCGGAAACGGCAGCGGTGCCGGCGTTGTTGCAACTCGCCGGCAGTGATCGGCCGGCGACGCAACAGGCCGTATTCCGCGCGCTGGGCCAACTGGCGGATGGCCATCACGCGGGGGCATTGGTCAAGTTGCTGGAAGACGCCCGGGACGACGCGACCCGGACTGGTGTGATGGGAATTTTTGAATCATTGAGCGACCGGCTGCCCACCGGCCAGGGATTGGATACGGCCCCCATCGTGCGGGGGATAACGAAGGGCGACCTCGGGACGCGCCAAGCCCTGCTTCAAGTGTGCGCGTTCTTCGCCAGTGAACCGCTCCGCACGGCTTTGCGCGCGGCTCTTCAGGATGACGCGGCCCCGCTCCGCGCGGCGGCAGCGCGGGCTTTGTGTGACACACAGGATCCGGACCTGCTGCCGGATTTGTTGACGGTGGCCCGCGAAACCGCCGATGCCAATCTGCGATCGTCCGCTATCGAGGGCATTGTCCGCTTGGTTACCGATGACACAACCTCGCTTACGACTGAACAACGCACCGACGCGCTGGTGGCCGCCAATGCACTGGCGACCCGCACCGGAGATAAACGCCGTGTGTTGTCCGGGTTGGGCCGGGTGCCGAACGCAACGACGTTGAAACTCGCGGCGCTGGCAGCGGCGGATGCGTCTGTCCGACCGGAAGCGGAAGCCGCACGCCTGGCGGTTGCCAAACAACTGGGTTTCCGGGGGCCGTTCATTCAAGACTGGCAGGTTTGCGGACCGTTTCATCAGCCGGGCGTAACGGGGGCGTTGGCGATCTTTGGTGTCGCTTTGGGTCCGGAAGTGCCCGACCAGACTGTGGCATGGCAGTCCGTGCCGCGCACGGAACACGTCAACTTGGGGCTGCTTTTCCCCGGTGCGGAAAATTGCGCGGCTTTTTTGCAGACCAGGATGGTTGTGCCACAAGCCACCGATGCCCTGCTCTTGATTGGCAGCGACGACGGCGTGAAAGCTTGGCTCAATGATCAGGTGGTTCACAGCAACAATGTGGACCGGGGCGACGTGGCCGATCAGGACGTGGTTCCGGTTCGCCTGCGCCAGGGCACCAACACGCTGCGGCTCAAAATCACCCAAGGCAGCGGCGGATGGTCGGCCCGGGCGCGATTGGTCGGCACTGACGGCGGCCCGATCGCCGGATTGCAACCCCTGGCGACGGCGCCCGCCCCAGTGGCCGCCGCACCCGCCCCGCCCGCACCGCCTCCTCCCAAACCAGCGACGCTGCCGCCGCGCGACAACTATAAAAAGTTGCGCCTTGCCGATCAGTTTTATGCCGAGGGCGCGTATTACGGCGACTTCAATCGTGACGGCAAACTGGACGTCGTGGCCGGGCCGTTTTGGTTTGAAGGCCCCGACTTTGTCAAACGGCACGAATACCGTCCGGTCCAGACCTTTGATCCGAAAAACTATTCGGACAACTTTCTGACCTACACCGGCGATTTCAACGGCGACGGATGGACGGACATCCTCTGCGTACCCTGGCCGGGCAAGGAGGGCTACTGGCTCGAAAATCCGCGGGGACAAGCTGGCCATTGGCCGCGGCATTTGTTCTACGACATGGTGGGCAATGAATCCCCGGTATGGGGCGATGTAACCGGCGACGGTCGTCCGGAACTCCTCTTCAACAACGAGGGCCGGCTCGGCTACGCCGGACCGGATCCCGCGCATCCCACGCGACCGTGGATTTTCCACGCCGTCTCCGGGCCGGACAAACGCTATCAACGCTACACGCACGGCATCGGGTTCGGCGACCTCAACGGCGATGGCCGCCCGGACATCCTCGAACAGATCGGTTGGTGGGAACAACCGGCGCATCCGCAACCGGACCAGCGGTGGACGTTTCATCCGTTTCATTTCGCCGACGCCGCCGCCCAGATGCTGGTGTATGACGTGAACGGCGACGGGTTCGCGGACGTCATCACCGCCTGGCACTGTCATGAATACGGGTTGCTCTGGTATGAACAAGTGCCCCGCGCGGGCCGGGCGCCGGATTGGAAACGACACGTCATCCTGTCTCCCCAGCCGCAGTTGCAATCCACGGCTTTTCGCGTCAGCCAACTGCACGCGTTCGATCTCGCAGACATGAACGGCGATGGATTGAAAGACATCGTGACCGGCAAACGTTTCTGGGCGCACGGCCCGGATGGGGACGCCGAGCCGAACGCGCCGGCGGTGGTGTTATGGTTCGAACTCCGCCGCGCTTCGGACGGCCAGGTGACATTCGTGCCGCACTTGATTGACGACGACTCCGGCGTGGGCACCCAGGTCACGGCGGTGGACCTTAACGGGGATGGCCGGCCCGATGTCGTGGTGGCCAACAAGAAAGGGATCTTCCTCCACCTCAGCCAGTCGGGCGCCGCGCCGAAACCTTGAACGCCACCCGCAATCGCCACCTGCGGAATCGTCGGCATCAACGCGCCGCCGTGACCGTCATCTCCTGATGAAAGAAACCCACTCCAAGACAGCCGACGCGGCGCGTTCGTCATCGGCTCCGCCAACCGTCCCGGCGCCCGCCAAGCCGGTGGAACGTCTCTTTCCTTTTGTGCTGCGGTCGCGCGGGTTGATTGTTGGCCGGGAGAATCTTTGGCGCCGCCGGAGCAAACTGCATTTCCTCCTGATCACACGCGACCTTTCGGCAACCGGACGGGCGGCGATCCTGAAGGACTTCGCGCCGTATCCGATCATTCAACATTTCACGTCGGCCGATTTGGAACGGCACTTCGCCGCGCCGGGGGCGAAAGTCATCGGCTTCATCAAATCCGGTCTGGCGCAGTCCCTGTATGCGGAACTGAAATCGCACCGGATCAATCCGCCGGCGGTGTCGCCGCCGCCACGCGGCGCCGCTCCAACTCCTCCCAGCGGGCATACAGCGCGGCCAGCCGGTCCTTCGCGGCGGCGAGGTCGTCCTTGAGTTGGTTGGTTTGCGGACCGTGGGTGCGATGAAAATCCGGCGCGACGAATAGCGCTTCAATCCGGGCGATTTCCTCTTCCACGGCGAGGATTTGCGTCTCCATCCCTTCCAGCTCGCGGGCTTCCTTGAAGGAGAGCTTGCGGGGTTTTGTCCGCGGCAAGGGCGCGGGCGGAAGCGCCGGTTGAGTTACGGCCGGCCGGGCCGCCGCCGCCAGCGCGCGCTGCCGTTTCTCCACATAATAATCGTAATCGCCAACGCTGTGATGAATGCGTCCATCGCCCGGAAAAGCGAGGATGTCGGTGCAAACGCGGTTCAGGAAATAGCGGTCGTGACTCACCACGAGCACCACCCCGGGAAACGCGATCAATCCCTCTTCCAACACCCGCAACGTCGGGAGATCCAAATCGTTCGTGGGCTCGTCGAGGATCAGGAAGTTGCCGCCGTTTTTCAGAATGCGCGCGAGCAACAGCCGGCTGCGCTCGCCGCCGCTGAGATATTTGACCGGCGTCACGATCCGATCATCCGTAAACAAAAACCGCTTCAGATAAGCGCGACAGGAAAGCCGGCCCGCGCCAAAGATGACGAACTCCGCGCCGTCGCTGATTTCCTCAAGCGGAGTGCGTTCCTCGTTCAACTGCATCCGGTCCTGGTCCACATAGTTGAACTGGGTGAGCGGGCCGGTCTTCACGGTGCCTTCGCTTGGCGGGATCTGGCCGAGGATGGTCCGTAACAACGTGGTCTTGCCCAGTCCGTTCCGTCCGGCCACGCCGACCCGCTGCCCGTTTTCGAACGAAAAATTAAATCCCCGAAACAAGGTCCGCCCGCCCAACGTCACACCCAGGTTGGTCAATTCGACCACGCGATTGCCCAAGGACGGCGGCGGCGGGATGCAGAGTTCGATCTCCGTCTCCGGCGCGGTCCGCTCTTGCGCGGCCACCTCGGCGTAGCGCGCCAGGCGGTCCTTGGCCTTGGTCCGGCGCGCCTTGGGCCCGCGGCGCACCCATTCCAGCTCCCGACGCAAAAACATCTGGCGTTTGTGTTCGAGCACGGCATCCGCCGCCTGGCGTTCGGCCTTGGCCAGCAAATAATCGGTGTAATTGCCGTCGTGCGAGAAGAACCGGCCCTCGGCCAGTTCAACCATCCGGGTCACCACCCGATCCAGAAAATAACGGTCATGGGTGACCACCAGAAACGCGCCGCGAAAGGCCGCCAAAAACTCCGCCAGCCATTCGATGGATTCCGGGTCCAGATGATTGGTGGGTTCATCGAGCAGGAGGAGGTCCGGCTGGGCGATGATGGCGCGGCACAGGGCCACCCGGCGCCGTTCGCCGCCGGAAAGCGATGCGAGGGAACGGTCGCCCGCGGGACAATTCAGCCGGGACATCGCGGTGGCAATGCGTTGATCCAGCGTCCAGCCATCCAACGCGGCGATGCGCTGCTCCAGTTCCGCGTGCCGGGGCGATACCGCGGGCAGCGCCTCGAATTCCGCGATCAAATCCAACACGGCTTGCGCCCCCGCCTGGATGTTCGCCCGAACGTCCCGCGCGGGATCGAGCGCCCCCTGTTGCGGAAGATAGCTGACCACCAAATCCCGCCGCCGGGTCACTTCCCCGGTGTCGGGCGACTGAAGCCCGGCGAGGATGCGCAGGAAGGTGGTTTTACCGCAACCATTGCGCCCCACCAATCCGAGCCGGTCGCCGTCTTGCAACGTCAACGTCGCTCCATCCAACACCAGACGCTCGTTGTAGCGGACGGTCAGATCGGTGGCATTGATCAGAGTGGACATGGACTCAAATGCGCCACCCGCCGGCGGGCGCCGGGATCAGGCTGGGTTCGGATGGAGACATGCGGTTTTCGGTTCACGCCGCCACCGGCAACGGCAACGCGGTTAACTGGACATGCTTATTCGTCTCACCAAAGTAATTGGCCGACCACTCGTTGGGAAACAACACCACCGCGTTTCCGCTCATGTCATACGCCAGGCGGGCGCCGGTGGGCAGGGAAAGCGCGTCCAACACGTCCTCGCCCAGTCCGGCGGGCAGCCAGCGCACCACGGTCCACGGCGCGTCTTCCAGGCGGGAGGCGGCCCCATATTCGCTTTCGAGCCGGTATTGCACCACCTCAAATTGCAGCGGCCCCACGGCGGCGAGCAACGGCGTTTTGACCGAGGCATTCCGCAGGTAAAGCGCCTGGATGACGCCCTCCTGCATGAGCTGGTCCAGTCCTTGGCGGAATTGTTTGAACTTGGCCGTATTCGGATTGTGCAGGTAGCGGAACGACTCGGGCGCGAAACGCGGAATTTCCCGGTACACAATCGCCGGATCGGTTGTGAGCGTGTCGCCAATCCCGAAGCCGTCGTGCCCCACGATGCCGATCACATCGCCGGGATAGGCTTCATCCACCGTCTCCCGTTCGTTGCCAAAGAGCTTGTGGGAACTGGCCAGCCGCACTTTTTTCCCGGAACGCGAGTGCAGCACCGTCATGTCGCGCTCAAACTTGCCCGAGCAGACGCGCACGAAGGCAATGCGGTCGCGGTGTTTCGGGTCCATGTTCGCCTGGATTTTGAAAATGAATCCCGAGAAGGCCGGATGTTCCGGGGCAATCGGCGTGCCCGCCATGACGCGGGGTTTGGGTGGCGGCGCGTGTTGCAAGAAGCCGTTGAGCAAAAGTTGCACGCCGAAGTTATTGAGCGCGCTGCCAAAATACACCGGTGTGGTCCGCTCCGCCCAATTCGCCGCGGCGTCCCATTCCGCGCCGGCCTGTTCGAGCATTTCCAATTCCTCGCCCACCCGGGCAAACGCGGCGGCGTCCAACTCTTCGCGGACCCGGGGATCATCCCAGCCGCGCACCGCCACCGGCGCACGGTGTAGCCCGCCCACCGTGCGCGTGAAGGTGTGAAACTGCCGGTGGGTCCGGTCATACACCCCGCGGAACTCGGGCCCGGTGCCGAGCGGCCAGTTGACCGGGAACGCGCTGATGCCGAGCACGCGCTCCAGTTCATCCAGCAACTCCAGCGGCGGGCGCATGGGGCGGTCGCACTTGTTCATGAAGGTGAAGATCGGTACGCCGCGCTGCCGGCTTACTTCAAAGAGCTTGCGCGTCTGAGCTTCGATGCCTTTGCCGGCGTCAATCACCATCACCACTGAATCCACCGCCGTGAGCACGCGGTAGGTGTCTTCGGAAAAATCCTTGTGCCCGGGCGTGTCGAGCAGGTTGAGCCGGTAGCCGTCATAATCGAACTGCAGCACCGTGGAGCTGATCGAAATGCCGCGCTTCTTTTCCAGCTCCATCCAATCGGAGGTGGTGGCACGCTGGTGTTTGCGGGCGGTGACCGAGCCGGCGAGCTGCACCGCGCCCCCGTACAGCAGCAATTTTTCCGTCAACGTGGTCTTGCCCGCGTCCGGATGCGAGATGATGGCAAAGGTGCGTCGCCGCTGGATTTCTTTGGCCGTTGTCACAAAGGCGCGCACCTTACCAAAGCGCCGGGCAGGAACAAGACGGGAAAACCGCCGCGTGGGCGTCGGCACTCGGCGTTGTGCGGGTGGAGTCAGCGTTCGTAAGGCACAGTGCCGGTGGCATCAACCTGATAGCCCCACTGCTGGATGTAGGCATTGCCCGGCAGGAACGCGTCGTGCCGTTCCTTGAGCTTGCGGACGAGCACGGCGTCAAGCCGGGCCTGCAACCGGGTGTACTTTGCTTGGTTCACCAGGTTGTTCGTCTGATAGGGATCGGTTTGGTTGTCGTAAAGGAGCCAGGGGCCGTTCAGGTCGCGCACGTAAGTATGGCGCAGAGTGCGGATGCCGCGGTATTCCCGGCCCCCCACCTGACGTCCCCATTCCCCGAACGGCGAGGCGCAGAGGATCACTGTTGCGTTGTCACCCGGGTTCTTCCGGCCGCGGAGGTAGCCGCTGTAATCCAATCCCTCAACCGTTTTCGGAATCGGCACGCCGCACAAGCCGAGCAGGGTGGGCATCAGATCCTCCGAGTTGATCGGCGCGTCCAAGCGGCGCGCTTTGACGCCCAGACCGCCCGGCCAGCGCATGATCAGCGGGACGCGGATCGCCTCATCCCAGGGCTGCTGTTTTTTGAAGGCGCCTTGCGATCCCAGCATATCGCCGTGATCCGAGCCGAAAACCAGCAACGTGGTTTCCTCCAGCCCGGTCTCGCGCAAGGTGCGGCGCAGTTCGCCGAAGCAATCGTCCAGAGCCGTGCAATGCGCATAGTAGCCGGCCAAAATTTTCCGCGCCTGGGCGGCTTCGGCCGCGGGCACATTGGGCCGTAGAGTCAGCTTGGCGGGTTCATACAAGGCCCGGTATTCTTTGGGCGCGGTGAAATACGGACTGTGCGGCGGTCCCCAGGCGAGCACGAGAAAAAAGGGTTTCCGCGCCGGCGCATGGTCGCGCAGGTATTGTTGCGCGTCCCGCGTCTGGGCGATGGCGTCGTAGCCTTCCCAGTAAAGTTTTTCCGGCCCATCGGCGTAGTAGGCCGAGTGGTTGTAGTCGTGCGTGCACTCCAGCGCTTTCCAGTAATCAAACCCTTGCCGCCGCTCACGCGGGATGAAGTTCGAGCGACCATGCGCATTCACATGCCACTTGCCAATATACGCGGTATCGTAGCCCGCCGCGCCCAGCACCTTGGCGATGGTCACCGCCTCCGGGTTGAGCGGCACGTCGTTCAGGAAGACGCCGTGCGTGAGCGGGCGCTGCCCCGTCAAGAATGACGCGCGCATCGGACAGCAAACCGGCATGCCGGACACGGCGTTGGCAAAGTGGATGCCCTCGCGCTGCAACCGGTCCAGGTTGGGTGTCTTAACGTCCGGGTTGCCCGCATAACCAAACGCCTCCGCCCGCCACTGGTCGGCCAACACAAACAGAATATTCGGCGGACGGGTTTGGGGGCGATGCTCCTTTGGCCCCCGCTCGCCGGCGCCGGCCACGCAAGCTAATCCCACCAATCCCACCGTAATCCCGGAAATCAAAGTCCGTCGTCTAACGCCATTCATGTCCTTCGCTGCTTGCTATTCGGAACTTATCGTGCCCCAACTCAACCGCCAACACCAATTGGTCCCTCTTGGGAAAGGCTGAGGGCATCGTCAGCTCCCTGAGCCGGGCGAGCGAATTTTGGTCAAATTGAAAGTGATGAACCAGCGTCGTTGCCAAACACTCCAGCGTATCTCTGACGTGAAGTCCGCATGAATCAAAGCAATGCGCGGGAAAAGCAGCCGCAAAGCCGTGGATCAAAAACCTGCGAGGTGTATCCCCTCCCCGGCTTCTCCGTGAAAATAATCAAGTCCACAGCCTCGGCGCCGGCTCTGCAATACAACATCCCTGTCGCCCTTGGATGAAATGAAATCTTCGCTCCCCGGAGAGGTTCCGCATATCCCTATTAACCATGGCGCTACGGCGGCAAAGATATAAGTCACTTGTGTTCAGAATCTTGCCAACCAAAACCTCCATCCGGAACGGGGCTAAGTGGGGCGGCCTGGTCCGGCGCCACACATTCGCTCAACCTGTCCCGCCATCGCGTCTTCTCTTCCACCGTATCCACCCATAACGGGTCTGATTTCGTGGTTGACTTCGTCCCGGCTCATCTTACTGTGTCGTACAGGAAAAGCACAAACCTAAGCGTCCGGGCATAACTTAAAAAGCTGGCAAATAAAAATCATGCAAAGTGCAAATCCCGCAAAGATGTCTGACCGACAAAACACCACAAACCAACGACCGGCAGCCTCCGACCCGACCGGGGCTTCCCTTGGTTTCACCCTGATCGAATTATTGGTGGTCATTGCCATCATCGCCATCCTGGCGGCGATGCTGCTGCCCGCGTTGGCCGGCGCCAAAAATCGCGCGCAACGGACGGCGGACTTGAACAACAACCGGCAGATCCTTTTGGCCACGCAGTTGTACGCCGGAGACAATGATGACGTCATGCCCAATCCCGGCTGGGGCACGGCGACGGACTGTTGGGCGTACGCGGCGGGGATTCCCGTCGGCGGGACTTCCATCCCCGCTTATGAGCGGGCGCTCACCAACCAATTGAATTATTTCCGGCGCGGGCAACTGTTTCCGTATTTGAAGACGGAAAAGGTGTTGATGTGCCCGGCGGACAACAAGGTGGACATGCTGTTTGTGCAGCGGGGCATCCTGTTCTCGAGTTATGTCTGGAACGGCGCGGTTTCCGGCTACGGCACCCGTCCCCAAGCGTACAAGATCACCGCCTTCAAACCCGACCGGGTGTTGATGTGGGAAACCGACGAGAAAACGCCGTTCTTTTTCAACGACGTGTCCAGTTATCCGGATGAAGGCATTTCCGAGCGCCACGGCAAAGGGGCCACCATCGGCCTGTTTGACGGCAGCACCGAGGCCATTCGGATCAACCGGTTCTACACCCCTGAATTTGCCGGCGCCCGGGACAGCCGGGGCGCCAGCATCCCGGCGATCATGCTGCCCAACCGAATGTGGTGCAACCCCGGGCATCCGCTGGGCCGATTTTGAATGATCAACTTTCTGGATTCCATGAAAACCACCCGACGTATGAAGGACATATCCAGCGGGCTTGCGCTGCTTTTGCTGGGCGGACTATTGGCCGGTTGCGGACGCAAGGAAGAGGCGGCCCCGCCAACCCCCGCCGCAGCGGCCCTGCCGCCGGAAGTCGTGGCGGCGCCCGCGCCCACTCCGGTGCCGACGTATTCAGCGGCGGATACGGCCGCGGCGGTGGCGGAACGGCTGCGCCAGATCGAGGCCGCGCAGAAAGCGCGGGAATACGAAAAAGCGGCCGAGGCAATGCTGCAACTGCGGATGCGGCAGCAGCAGATGAACGAGCAGCAAGCGGCCCTGGTGCAGCAGCGCATGCGGACCTTGCAGGCGGATTTGGCCGCGGGCGTGGCCAGTGGCGACCCCCGCGCCATCGCCGCCGCCAATCGTTTGCGCCAGGCCGCTTCCGTGCGCTGAAACAAAATTTTTGACTGAATTTTCCTTCACCACCTAATCACCAACCAAACACTATGAACACACCTCCCTATCCGTCCTCCTGCCGCGTTCTCCGTTTGCGGCATAAGACCGTCATCGCGGCACTGGCCGCATCGTGCCTCACCTCCCTCGCGTCCGCCGGCATTATTGGCCTGAAACTCGGCGTCAACGCTGATGGCGGGCTCCAATCCGGTTATTTATTGCCGACCGACTACGCGGGCGCGCCCGGGTTCGAGCAAATGAATTGGATGTCACTCGGGCGCTGGGGCGACAACGCCGGTGGACAGTTTTCCGTCGTGGACAGCACCGGCGCGGACACCGGGGTGATCATTAATTGGGACGCCTCGGGCCATTACAGCCAGTCGGGCGCCAAAACGCCTGTGGATGCGTTTTATCCCGACGGGAACTTGATGAATCCCTACTGTGATTCCAACGGGGGCGCCAATGGGGCCTTGGCGCCGACCATCTATGGCAACCCAAATGAGAATAAACCGTTGCTGTTCGCCTCTGGTTTGAGCGCCTGGCTGGCCAGCCAAAATGCGACCTCCTACGCGGTGGTCATTTACGCGGACGGAGACCAGAACCAAGGGCGAACCGGGGAGTATTGGCTCCAAGCCGCCTCGGGCAATCCCACTGAGGGCCTGACCTACGGCGCCGATTTGACCACCCACGCCTTCATCTGCGACCGGGCGAACTTTTTCAACACCGGCCTGTACGCACAGGTGCCCCTGGCTTCCTTGTGCAATTGGATCCCGACCGTGGCCGAACTGGGCGGCGGGAATGCCGGCTGGGGCGCGCTCCTGGGGAATTCCCCCGGTAATTATGTGGTCTTCTCGAACTTGACCGCCGACTCGTTTCTATTGCGAACGGAGGAGTTTCGCGCGGCCGGCGGCACCCTGCGCAGCCCGATCAATGCCGTGCAGATCGTGCCCACGACCGAGGTCTCTCCGGTGACGATTGCCCCGCTGCCGGGGTGCCAGGTCTATGCCGGCGGCACCGCAACTTTCCGCGCCCAAGTGGGCGGACTGGTGTCCACCTATCAATGGCGCAAAAGCGGCGGCGGCAACCTGGTGGATGGCGGCAACATCTCCGGCAGCACCACCCCGATCCTGACGATCCGGAATGTCTCCGCGGCGGATCAAGGCAACTACGAGTTGGTGGTTTCCAACCCGATCGCCGTGGTCACCAGCGATCCGGCGCCGTTGACGCTGGTCACCCCCGCCCCCGGCAGTTACGCGGAGATGGTGGCAACCAATCAACCGTTCGCCTACTGGCGGCTCAACGAAAACGCGGATCCCACCGCCGACCATGCGCCGGCGTACGATTACGTTGGCGGCTTCAACGGCGTTTACGGACTGGCCGCCGCGAACGGGTCCGCCGGCGTGGCCGGGCCGCAACCGTCGGCCTTTCCCGGATTTGAAGCCGGGAACTCCGCCCTCCGATCCGCCGGCAACACCATCCGGTCGTGGGTCGTGGCCCCGCCGCTCCTTATGGAATCGGATACCGTGACCCTGTGTGCGTGGGTGTATCCCACTGCTCCCACTATCCCGTCTTATACCGGCATCCTTTTCAGCCGGACCACGAATAACGATGTTTGTGGCTTGGGCTACGGCCCCAATAACACGTTGGGCTACACATGGAATAACAGTAGCGACACCTATCACTTTGCTTCCGGATTGGTCATTCCCTCCAACCAGTGGTCTTTCGTCGCGTGTGTGATCCGCCCCGACAGTGCCGCGCTTTACGTTTACAACAGCACGGGCCAGCACGCCGCCACCAATGCGATCCCCCACGCCCCCGGCGCTTTCAAGGGGTTGACCTGCATTGGGGATGATCCCAGCTCGGCGAATACGCCGCAAAACCGCGCTTTCACCGGGATGATTGACGAGGTGGCCGTCTTTGCGCGCTCGCTGTCCGATCAGGAGCTTTATCTCTATTACAAAAAAGGCCTTAACGTGGGGTTGTTGCCGGCCTCGGTTGTGCGGTCGCCCGCGTCCCTGGCACTTTACGAAGGCCGTCCCGCGCGCTTCGATGTCCTCGGGGCGGGGGACCTGCCGTTGAGTTATCAATGGCGCGCCCAGGGATTGGATCTCACCGATGGCGGGCGAATCGCCGGCGTCAACACCGACCGCCTCACCCTGGCGGACGTGACCTTTGCCGATGCCGGCAGTTACGATGTGGTCCTCGACAACGTCGTCCAGATTCCGGCGGTCAGTGACGCGGCCACCCTTACCGTGGTGGCGTCCAACGCCAGCCCGCCCGCCTACGAAGCCGCCTTGCGCGCGTTGAATCCGCTGGCTTACTGGCGCTTGAACGAAACCAGCGGCACGGAAGCCTTCAATTACTGGGGCGGCCACATTGCCTCCCATACCAACGAACCGGCGCTGGGCATCCCCGGACCGCAACCCACCGAGTTTGCCGGGTTTGAAAGCGGCAACGTCGGCGTGGCTTATGACGGTTTCGCCAACTACACCGACACCGGCGTCAGTTATCTGAACAACCGGGCCCAGTTTACGATCGTGGGCTGGTTCAATTCCGCCTACACCCAGGCGGATCGTACGGGTTTGTTTGGTCAGAACGACGTGGCCGAGTTTGGATTCAGCGGAGTCACGGCGCCCGCCGTCACTTCAGATCTTGGCATTTGGACTCCCCGGGGCACCGCCCGGTTCACCGGCTTGGGGCAGGACATCATCACGCAGGGACAATGGTACTTCGTGGCTGCGGTGGCGGATGAGACCTCCCTGACGCTGTATCTTTTCGGAGACGAAGGCTTCCGCAAGACCAGCACCAGCCTTTCAACCACGAATTATGGCGCTTCAGCGGATCCCTTCCGGATCGGAGGCGGAGGCATCCAGGACCCGACTGGCAATTACTTCGTCGGCCAGATTGATGAGGTGGCGGTGTTTGACCGCGCCCTCTCGTCCGGGGAAATCTCAACTCTGTATGGCGTGGGGCGCACCGGAGCGCCGCTGCCGCCGACCATCCTTGGGCATCCGGCGTCAAAAACCCTTTACACCACGCGGACGGTCACCCTCAACGTCAGCGCGGTGGGATCGGACCCGCTCACTTATCAATGGCGGAAGAACGGCGCCGCCCTCACCGATACCGACCGCATCTCCGGAAGCACCACCCCGACGTTGAGCCTCACCGACCTCCAAGCGCCCGACGCCGGTGATTACGATGTTGTGGTGACCAATCCATGGGGCGACCAGACGAGTGACGCAGCGACGCTGACGGTGATCACACCGCCGACGGATAGTTACACGGCGGCCGTGCTCGCCGGGAATCCGCTGGCCTACTATCGGTTGAACGAAATGACCGATCCGGCCACCGGAACCGCCGTGGCGTACGATTACTGGGGCGGCTTCAACGGCACGTATGGCAGCGCCTGCCAGAACGGCTTTAACGGCATCTCCGGACCGGTCCCGCCCGGCTGGAGCTTCGAGACCGACAACACGGCCATGCAAGCAACCGCCACCGTGGCCGATTCCTGGGTTAATGTGGCGTTCGGCTCCCTGAGCACCAATACCGTCACCTTCACCATGTGGGTTTACCCGATCGGCGTCCAAGAAAGCCGGGCCGGGCTGCTGATCAGCCGTGGCGGCAGCAACGCGGGCGGCATGGGGTATTACGGGGACATGCTCAGCTATACCTGGAACAATAATAGCTCCTCGACGTATGGCTTCGCCTCCGGCCTCTCCATTCCGACCGAGCAATGGTCCTTTGCGGCAATGGTCATCGAGCCCGACAAAGCCACCCTGTACCTCGGCACGCCGACCGGTCTGGCTTCGGCTGTGAACGCCATCCCACACACCGCCGACGTGTTCGGCACCTGGCAGATTGGTCACGATAATGACCAAGGCAGCGCCACCCGCACCTTCAACGGGCGTATTGATGAAGTGGCCGTGTATCGCCGGGCGCTGGGCGAAGCGGAGATTCAGGCGCTCTTCGCGGCTGGCGGCGGCACGGTGGCCACGCCTCTCGACATCGAAATCGCCGGGGACAAGGTGGTGTTAAGCTGGTCGGGCGGCACCTTGTTGGAGGCCGATGAATTGACCGGACCGTGGAGCACCAATAACGCGGCCTCGCCCTACTCGGTCACGCCCACGGGGGCGAAGAAATTCTATCGGTTGATCCTCAAGTAGGCCGTACCAACCGATACAAAATGTTCAAGCAAAACGACCGGGGGCGGACTGCTCCCGGTCGCTTTTACTTGGCCGGACCAAACATGGCGAAAGGAATCAAGCAGAACGGGCTCTGGCCGGGACACCCCCGCCGGACGATCCCTTTCGCCCGTCTCAAGGGCTGGTGGCGGCGGGGCGCCGGACTGGCCTTGGTCATGGGGCTGCTCCAGGCGACTGGCCAGGGGAACGTGGTGATTAACGAGATTCACTATGATCCCGACATCAAAACCGAGCCGGTCGAGTTCGTTGAGTTGTACAATGCCGGGGCGGAGTTGGTGGACTTGTCCGGCTGGCGCTTCTCCGCCGGCGTGACGTTTGCTTTTCCTCCGAACACAGTATTGCCGGCGGGCGGGTATCTGGTTGTCGCGCAAAATCCAACCGCCCTGCAGGCCAAGTTCGGAATCCACGCGCTGGGCCCGTGGGAAGGCCGGCTGGCCAACGAAGGCGAAACCATCACCCTGCGGAATGGCGCCAACGAGGTGGTGGACCAGGTGACTTACCGGCGCGGTTTTCCCTGGCCCACCGTGGGCGACCCGCCCGGCTATTCGATTGAACTGGTCAACCCCGCTTTTGACAACGATCTTGGCGGCAATTGGCGGGCATCGGTGCGCACGGCCCCGCCCGCCCACGGTCCCACACCCGGCGCCCGCAATTCAGTTTTCGCGACCAATCTGCCCCCCGCCATCCGCCAGGTGAAACATCAACCGTCCCAACCCGTCTCGGGTCAGCCGGTCGTGATTTCGGCCAAGGTGACCGATCCGCAAGGCGTCGTGAGTGTCTCGCTCCTTTACCAGTTTGTAGAGCCCGGCAACTACATCGAATTGACCGACGCGGCGTACACGAACACGTGGACCAGTCTGCCGCTGAACGACGCCGGCGTGAATGGCGACGAACAAGCGGGAGACCATGTTTACTCGGTGGTGCTCCCGGGCACGTGGCAAACGCATCGGCGGCTGGTGCGCTACCGGATTCAGGCCAAGGACGGCACCGGCGCCACCGTGACCGTGCCCTACGCGGATGATCCCCAGCCCAATTTCGCCTACTTTTGTTATGACGGCGTCCCCGCCTGGCGCGGCGCCGTCCAACCGGGCGTGACGCCCATGCTGGACTTTGACACCTCCGTCATGCGCCGTCTCCCGGTGGTGCATCTCCTGTCCAAGAGCAACTCCGTCGTCCGCGCCACCTGGTTCGACCGCTACCGGGGGGATGAGTACCGGTGGCTGGGCACGCTGGTTTATGACGGCAAAGTGTACGACCATATCCGCTACCGGGCCCGCGGCGGAGTGCATCGTTACAAGATGGTCAAGAACATGTGGAAGTTCGCCTTCAATCGCGGCCATGATTTTCAGATGCGGGACGACTACGGCCGCCCTTACTCGACGCCGTGGCGGAAACTCAACCTGGGCGCCTGCATTCAACAGGGGGATTACGGACACCGCGGGGAGCAGGGCATGTTCGAGTCGGTGGGGTTCCGGCTGTTTAATCTCGCGGGCGTGCCGTCGCCCAAGACCACTTTCCTGCAGTTCCGCATCATCAGCACGGATTTCGAGGCCCGGCCCCACACGCAATACGAAGGGGATTTCTGGGGACTCTACCTGGCCGTGGAGCAAATGGACGGACGGTTTCTGGATGAGCATCAGCTCCCCGACGGCAATCTCTACAAAATGGAAGAGGGCACCGGTGAGTTGAACAACCTGGGCCCGCTCGGGCCCACCGACAAATCCGATCTCAACAGCTTTCTCGGCGCGTACCGCAGCACGAGCGCCCCGCCCGACGAAGCGTGGTGGCGCAACCATTTGTTGCTCCCCAACTACTGGAGCTATCAGGCCATCGTGCAAGGCATCCACCATTACGACATTTGTTACGGCAAGAACTATTTTTATTACCGCAATCCGGAAACCGGTCTCTGGTCCATTCACAGCTGGGACCTGGACCTGACCTGGGCGGATAACATGTTCGACTCCGGCTGCGGCGGGAAGGACGATCTGTACCGACCGCTCTTCGGCGAGGACGGCCGTTACCCGTTCAAACCCGCACTGACTGTGGAATACAAAAATCGGGTCCGCGAAATCCGCGATCTGCTCTTCAACTCCGATCAAGCCGGACAGTTGATTGACGAGTATGCCGGACTGTTGCGCGGGCCGACCAATACCCCGACCTTCCTGGACGCGGATCGTTGTCAATGGGACTACAACCCGAAGATGATCAGTTCCGTTTACAGCGACGGCGTTTCCAAGGCCGGCCAGGGACGGTTCTACCAATGGCCGCATGAACCCACGGTCAGCAAGGATTTCAACGGCTGCATTCAGTTGATGAAAAATTACGTGGCGGCGCGCGGGCAATTGTTGGATGGCCTGGCCCTGAGTTCGGTACCGGCCACGCCGGTCGTCACGAACCTGAGTCCGCCGGGATATCCGTTGAACCGCCTGCAGTTTCGGTGTTCCGCGTACAGCGGCGCCCAGCCGTTTGCGGCCATGAAATGGCGGGTGGGCGAGGTTGCGGGCGCCGACGCCCCGCCGTTTGATCCCACCCAGCCGCGGCCTTATGAAATTGACTCCGTGTGGGAAAGCGAGGCGTTCGCGCCTTTTGCGAGTGATGTAACCCTCCCGGCGAACGCCCTCAAGGTGGGGCGCACCTATCGGGTCCGCGCCCGATTGCAGGATGTCACCGGACGGTGGAGCCATTGGTCGGCGCCGGTTCAATTTGTCGCGGGCGAACCCGACCTGGCCACCGCGTTGACGGAAAATCTCCGCATCTCCGAGGTCATGTACGATCCGTTGGGGGGCGGCGCGTTCGAGTTTGTGGAACTGTATAATCGTCATCCGAGCCAGACGCTCGATCTGGGCGGGGCCAAGTTTACCAAAGGAATAGACCTGACCTTCCCCGCCGGCACCCTCTTGCCGCCGGGCGGCTATCTCGTGGTCATCAAAACGACGGAGGCGGATTTTCGTCACCATTACGGGCTGGCGCCGGACGTGCTTTTGGTCGGGCCTTTCTCGGGCAGCCTGGCCAATGAAGGGGAAGAGTTGAAATTAAAAACCGCCGCCGGCGGGACGACGGTCATTTCGTTCACCTACGGAAATGACCGGGGTTGGCCCTTGGCCGCAGCCAAGGCGGGGCATTCATTGGTACCCTTGGACCGCGCGCTGGAGGGACAGGCCACCGGGGCGTTGGATTATCCGGGTAACTGGCGCGCCAGCACGTTTATCGGAGGATCGCCGGGCCGGGCGGATCCAACCCCGCCGCCCCAGACCGTTGTGCTGAATGAAATAGTCGCTCACACGGATTACTCCGATCCCGCCCATCCTGAATACGACTCGAACGATTGGATCGAGCTTTACAATGGCGGGGAAACGAGCGTCAGCCTCGCCGACTGGTATTTGAGCGACAATCCCGCAAAACTCCGCAAATGGGCCATCCCGGCGGTGACCCTCCCGCCCGACGGCCGCATCAGCTTCGACGAAGTCACCGGTTTCCACAACCCGATCACCACCGGTTTCGGTCTCGATAAAGCCGGGGAACAGGTGCTCTTGTCGTATCTGCCCGGCACCGATGAAGACCGGGTGGTGGATGCGATTCGGTTCAAAGGCCAGGAAAACGAGGTGTCGCTGGGCCGTTACCCGGATGCGGGCGAGGATTGGTTCACGCTGCCGCGCACGCGGGACGCCACCAACGCCCCGCCGCTCGCCCACGCCGTCATCAGTGAAATCCATTACCATCCGCCGGCCCCCGAGCCGGACAACACTCCGCAATCCGAGTTTATCGAACTGTTCAACCCGACGTTGGCCGCTGTGCCTTTCGCCAACTCTGATGGCGCGTGGCGTCTGGACGGGGGCATCCATTACACATTTCCCAGCGGGCATTCTTTACCCGCCGGGGGACTGGCACTCGTGGTGCCGTTTGATCCCGCGGATTCAGAAGCCCTCGCCATCTTCCGAGACCAGTATGGGGTGACCAATCCCGCCGTCCCAATTTTTGGGCCTTACACCGGTAAGTTGAGCCATCGGAGCGACCGCGTGGCGCTGGAGCAGCCTCAACGTCCGGACCTGCCCGGTCAGCCTTCTGCCTGGGTGATTGTGGACGAAGTGATTTACGGCAACCAAACGCCGTGGTCGGCGGAAGCGAACGGCGGCGGGTTGTCCCTGCAACGCGTCTTCTGGGCTGGCAACGGCAATAATCCATCGAGTTGGTATGCCACAGCACCCACCGCCGGATTTATCCCCGTCGTGGATCGGGATGGCGACGGCATGCCCGATGATTGGGAATTGGCCCATCAACTGGATCCCGAGGATCCGGCCGACGCCGCCTTGGACGCCGACGGCGATGGTTGCTCGAACCTGGATGAATTCCTGGCCGGCACGGATCCCCGCGATCCGACGAGCGTGTTCAAGTTCACCCACGTTTCAGCCGCGCCGGAGGGAATTCATCTCCAATTTTCGACCGTGGCCAACCGGTCTTATTCCGTGCAAGTGCGCAGCAATGTGAGTGGAACGTGGCAGAAGCTCCAAGACATCCCGCCCAGTTCAACCAACGGCGTGGCGAATGTTTACGACTTCACCACGACGAACGCGGTTCAACGACTGTATCGCGCGGTAACACCAGCATTACCGTGAGGCGGAAACAGATCGCTGTGCCGCCGCCCGGGAACTTTCTCGCTTGGAATCGCTTCCCCGGCGGCAGCCGCAGGAATGTCATCACCGCCCGCCCGAGCCAATCAGGACACACCTGTTCCCTCCCAGGGCGCGAATGCCGGCGCGTTCATGTCAATCCCGCGATACAGCGCCGGATCAATCCCGGTATCAGCAACCGCAGGCACGCCGCCCGGCTGGCACGGAACCACTTGAAAATCATCCACCCCATTGTTGGTCACCAAAACGGTTGCTCCTGATTTCGCCAATGCCACAAAACGGCGGACGTTCTGCTTGAACTTCGCCGTCGGCACGCGGACCACTTCTTTCATGAGCCGAAGATAGAGCCCATCGGGGGCGTTCTCAAAGTCCCCTTTTTCACCGGCACAATGAAAGAGTCCGTTGACCCTTCCGGTTCCGCATGCTCAGGATTTTCCTCGGGAACCAAAAGAATCGTTTACCGGAGCCGGCTCTCTCTCATCAGGTTTCTTCGATTGGAGACGGTTCATAGTTGATCGGCCATCCGATCGAGAAAAGCCCGGGGCGCCAACTCATCTGCTTCCGGAGCATCGGCCATGAGGGGAAACGGAATTTCACGGCGGATAACGAGTTGCTTCAACATCATCCGGGTTACTTCGGAGGGCGTGGTGCCGATCCGCCGACAAATACGCGTCGCTTCGGCCAGCAACTCCCGCTCAATCCGCACGCGAAAAATTTCGGTCATGCGCCCAAAATGCTCCAAGCGGAATGCGGACACAATCCCACGCGCCCCGGCGCGGACCTCTTTCGGAACAACGCAAAACTCCGTAGGCCCTTCCAACCCAGTGTTCATGGGGATTTACCCGGCAACCGGAAAACAAAAACGCGCTACGATCCGATTGGGCCGTCTGCGGGATTTATGGGAGTGGCGCGAGGGGTAGGCAGTGGAGCCAATGGTCGGGGTCGAACCGACGACCTACGGTTTACGAAACCGTTGCTCTACCACTGAGCTACATTGGCATCCAAGGCTTTCAAGACTTGCTCCCTCCCCGGCAGCCCGACAATGCGGAGCCGGGGCATGACCCTTATGACGCGGACAGGAAAGCCCGTTTAATTGGATTCGTCAAGACCAACATTCCGAACCAAACCTGCCGAGAAACAAGGAGCGGCTCACCGGCGCAGGTATTTCGCCACGGCTTCCGTCCGGGTGTGGACTTGCAACTTCTCGTAGATCCGACGGATATACCCACGCACGGTGTGGATGCTTAATCCCATTTTATCCGCGATGATCTTATACGACTCTCCGGCGGCCAGTCGTTCCAGAATTTCACGCTGGCGATCGGACAAGAGCCAGCGGGTGGCGTCGCCGGGTTTGACCGGGCCCGCCGAACGTTGCAACAGCCGGACCACCTTGCGGGCAATGGTCGCGGACATGGGCGAGCCGCCCGCCAGCAGTTCCCGAATGGCTTCCAACAGGCTCTCCGGCGGTTGCCGCTTGAGCAGGTAACCGCTGGCGCCGGCCATGAGGGCGTCAAAAATCAAATCATCATCATCAAAGACGGTGAGCATGATGACGAGGATTTCCGGCATTTTCTCCTTCAACCGGCGCACGCATTCAATCCCGTCCATCCCTTTCATTTTGATGTCCATCAACACCACCGCCGGCGATTCCGTCGGCAAGCGGGCGAGCGCATCCTGCGCGCGGCCATACTGGCCAACGCAGACGAACCCGCCCTGGGCGGTCAGGTAACGGACGATGCTGTCGCGCAGACCGGCATCATCATCCACAATCGAGAAGGTAATCGGTTCAGTCGTCATGGTGCTGGGGCAAAGGCAGAATCAATTTAACGCGGGTGCCCTGGCCGGGGGCGGTGGTGATCCGACATTCCCCGCCGAGTGAACGCAAACGATGGTTCAAGCCGGCGAGGCCCCGGGAGCGATCGGTTTCATTCCGGGCCACGGCCTGATCACGGATTTCCGTTTGGAAACCGCAGCCGTTGTCGGTGATGGTAATCTCGATTTGTCCGGAGTGACAAACCATGCCGGCGCTGACCTGCGTGGCTTGCGCATGTTTCAACACATTCGCCAAGACTTCTTCAAACGCCAGAAAGAGGTTGTGCCGGGTCTCCGCCGAAAGCGAAACCGGCGGCAAGTTCTCCGGAAATGCCAGCTGACATTGAATGGGGGTATTCTGAAAGTATTCCGCGGCGTAGCGGTTCAAGTAGGCCGACAGTTTTTCCAGCGAATCATGGCGGGGATTGACCGCCCACAACATCCGGTCGAGGGATTGCAACAGATCACGCGCCGTTTTGGAGATGGCATCCAAGGCACCGCTCGGCGCCGGGCCGGCGGGCGCTTCGCTTTTGGCCAATTCACTCAAGAAAGAGACGCGCGCCAGCTTGGCGCCGATTTCATCGTGCATATCCCGCGCGATGCGGGTTCGCTCGCGTTCCATGGCGTGCCCGCGCTCCAACCGCTCCATTTCGAGCCGATGCCGATGACGCAACAGCAGCGTCACTCCGAGCGCCAAAAGGCCGCAGATCAGACCGATCAAGAGCGCGCGGAACCACCAGGTTTCCCAGAAGAAGGGCAGAACGAGAAAGGCCACGCTGGCCCCGGTTTCGTTCCAAATGCCATCGCTGTTGGCCGCCCGCACTTGAAAACGATAGCTCCCTGGCAGCAGCGGGCCGTAGCCGATGACCCGTTGGTGCATGCTTTCGCGCCATTGTTTTTCCACGCCCTCCAACCGCCAGCGGCAACGCACTTTGTCCGGGGCGGTGAAATCAATGGCGGTAAACCGGAATTCGAGAAAGGGACGCCCGGGTTCAATCCGCAACGGCGCGGGCATCGTCGCGCCCGTTTCTTCAGCGGCCTGCGCCGGGAATTCCCGCGCCCGGCCGTTCACGCGGATTTCTTCAATAATCACCGGGGGCGGCCGTCGGTTCACCATCAATTCCCGCGGATTGACGACCGCCAATCCCTTGACCGTCGTGAACCACAGCCGTCCATCCTGCGCGCGCCAACACGACGGCTGGAACCAACCCGAATAGGCTTGCGCAGGCAAACCATCAAAACGGCCATGCATGGAGAACGCAATATCGCCCGCAGCCCCCGCCGCAAGTTTTTTCAAGTCGGGTTTGGCCGCCCGAAACAATCCCGCGTAGGTGGCCACCCATAGGTTGTCCGCGTCATCATCCAGGAGCTGGGTGATGCTGTTGTCGGGCAGTCCTTGATCGGTGGTGATTCGGGTGAAAGTCCCCTGCTCAAAGCGCAACAGGCCGCCGCCCAACGTGCCGATCCAGACGCCCTGGGTATCCGGCAACAGGGCGGACACGCGCGCGTTCGGCCATTCCGGCGGCGGATGATAACGTACCAGCGTGGTCCCGGTCGCCCGCCAAAGATCACCCGGTTCGGTGCCCAGCCACAACGTGCCGCGCGGCCCTTCCGCCAGCGCGCGGACGCCGATGTTTTCCTCAAACCCAGCCTCGTGGCCGAGCATGGTCATCCGCCCGTGGTGAAAATAATAGGCCCCGGACCCGTTGCAGAACCAGACCCGGCCCTGGCTGTCCTGCATCATGGCGTTGGCCACGTGGTCCCGCAGACGTTCCAAGGGAAAAGACAGCGCCGCCTCGTGATTGACGCGGTGGACTTCCGCCTGCGAAAAACGAAAGACGTTCCCTTGCAGCGTTCCAATCCAGATGCCGTCCGTGGCATCCGGGCAAACCGTCACACTTTCAATCAAGGGATCCGGCTGGGGAGTCAGCGGCACGGACACAAATTGGTTGCCCTCTTTGCGGGCCAGACCGCCATTCGCCGTGCCCACCCAAATGGTGCCTTGCGCATCTTCACATACGGATTGCGCCACGTCCCCCGGCACCCCCTCCGCGGTGGTAAACTGCTTGAATTGACGGCGGCGCACGCGCGCCAAACCGGATTCCTTGGTGCCCACCCAGATATTGCCTGCATTGTCTTCCCACCAACAGGTGATGAACCGGCTGGGCAACCCTGCCGCCCGCGTAAGCAACACCGCCCCGCCTGTGGCGCTAACATGCCACAGCCCGGCGCCGTACTCGATCACCCATAACCCGCCCTGCGAATCGGCGAAAAATCGCAGGGGTTGATTGCTTTCCGCCGGTTGAAATTGGTCTGCGGAAAGAAGGGGCTGCTCGCGCAAAGTTTTCCACAACTGCCGACCGTTCCAAAGCCACAATCCGCCATCGGACGCGGCCACCATCCGCCGGATGCCGGACATCGCCGGGCCGTTGTCCTGTTCCCGCGGCACGAAGCCAGCCGGGGTTATCGTGCCGAATTCTTTCGCTGTGGCGAGCCAGAGTTCGCCCGCGGAATCCCGCGCCAGGGTTTGGGCCGGCGACGGGATCGGAATGACCCGGGCGCGATGACCTTCCGTCCCCGACAAGGCCAGCCGGGCGACTTGGCGCGCGTCCGTGATGTACCAGAGGGCGTTCTCGCGATCCCGCACGAAAGCGGGGGGCAACGGCGCCAGTGGCGGCGGGTCCAGGTCAATGAGCTCGGCAGCGTTCAGTTCGCCCTGTCGGGGCACGCGGAAAACGGCGGGATGAAACGATGCCAGATACACCCCGTCCGATGCTTCCGCCACGAGATGCAAGGGATGCCAGCGCGGCGCGGCGGTACGGTCGCGGACCAGTTGAAATTTTCCTCCGGCGAGCGTGGTGATGGATTCGTTTCCGGTGGTCAGCCAGAGCGTCCCGCGCGCATCCACGCTCAAGGTTTCCACCTCCACATCCCTTAATTCCGGCGTGGTCTGCGGGTTGAAGACCACGAAACGCGTGCCGTCAAAGCGGGCCAGACCGCCGCTGCGCGTGCCCACCCACAGGTAACCATCCGGCGTTTGCGTCAGGCAATTGACCGAGCTTTGGGGCAGACCGTCCTCGGAACTCCAAACATGGATCAGGTAATCGGCGGCGGTACGCGGTTCGGGCAACGGCGGCGCCGGCGCCCCCGCAGCCGAAAAGACGCCCGCCAGCAAAGCCAGCCGCAACCCACCATGAACGAGGCCCGCAATGTTGGTCATGCCAGGGCCAGACTACGCCAAGGCGGCGCGGGCGGGCGAGCCGAAAGGGCAGCGCGCCAAACGGTGCCGTCCGCTTCCGCCAATGGGGTTCCGCAGCGGAGTACACAACAAAGGCGGGACGCCCGGCGACGTCCCGCCTTTTCGGGGTTGGCTGATGAATCTGTTATTGCTTCAGCCGGTAATAGGTCGGCGTTGCCGAAATCGGCAGGGTTACACTGGCCAGCCCCTCGGCAATGTTGACGGTGCCCGCAACCGGCGTCCACGTGCCGCCCGACAGATCGGTGGTGGATTCCAAGTTGAATCCGGTGGCGTTTGCGGGCCATTTGAGCGTGAGCTGGTTCCCGGCGGCGGCAATCCGCAGCGCCGGTCCGGGAATCACATCCGGACCCGCGGCGTAGAGGTTCGCAACCTGCCCGGGCGTCAGGGCGCCGTTCCAGAAGCGCAGCTCGTCATACGCACCGTTGAACATGGCATCGGGCCATTGATCCCGGGCCAGCCAGTTGTCCTGATCTCCCAAATCGGACCAGAGCCGGTTATTGTGGCCCGAAGCAATCAGTTGACCGTTGAAATACAGCTTGTCCAGTTGCCGGTCTTGATCGTGAGTGACCACCACTTGGCACAACACGTTCTCGGGCATCCCGGGCCCGGTGAGCACGAGGCCTCCCGGGAACCACTCCATCCGCAAGGACCCGTTAATGCCATCCCGGGGGCAGAGCATGATGTAATTGCCTCCGCCCGAGGACACTCCCGGAGTTGCCGCGACGCCGAAATCATAGATTTCCTGCCACACCGCACCGCCGTGGAACACCACCCAACATTCAATGCTGGCTTGATTAGGCAAGCCGGTCACGAGGCCTTGCCACGCCGGGAAAGAAACCCAGCCACTGGCCGGTGTCGGTTGCCCCTCTACGGGCGGAGGGTTGCCGGCGGGAGTGATCATCCGGCTGCCGGTGAGCGTGACCGGACCGTGAATCGTGCCATCAATCGAGCCCACCGAATCATGCAAGGTCGTGCCGGAAGTTTCATTGAACGTATAACGATGCAACAGGTACGGCCAGCCTTCGGGATCTTCCACGCTGACATTCAAGGTGCTCGTCAGTCCGCCGTAGCTGGCGAAGATGACCGCTCCGCCCACCTCGCGCGGCACGAACACCGCGGCCGCGATCGTGCCGACAGAGGGATCGCTGCTGCTGATGGTCGTTTGCGCCAAGGTCGCCACATCCACCCCGGAGATGTTCTCAAAATCAGCCAATACTTGAACCGGAACCCCCGCGCTGTGCACATCCACACTCGTCGAGGGCATCACCACCGTAATGGACTTGAGCGCGCCGGGGTCGGTGAGGAGAGCGTCGGGGCCCGCCGCGGCGTCAATGGCAATTTGCAAATCGGACGGAACGCCCGAATAAATGCGGAGTTCATCCAAAGTGCCGTTGAAGTAGGGATCGCCCAATCCGTACCACTGTGATTGGCCAATGTAATTATGTTCATCCGGCAACTCAAAAAGCCGTCCGGTCATGGGGCCGGATGCCACTTTGCGGCCGTCCATGAAGATCGAGGCCGTCCCGCGCGTGTAGTCATAGGTAATGGTCACAAAGCAATCCTGGTTAAGCGGCAAGGGCGTGGGCGCGTCCAGGGTGGCGGCATTGAAATCCAAACGCAATTTACCCGTCACCGGGTTGTTGGGAATCAGATTGAAGAACCGGTCGCCGACACCGTCATTATTGCGCCCGAAGGTCAACAATTCCGCCCAACTGGAGTAGGCGTCATGGCCATTCACCCAAATTTGGAAGGTGGCATTCGTCAGACTGCCGACCATCCCGGGCGGCAACGCGACATAGGCCGTGCTCAGGTTCCCATCCAGGTTGAGCTGGCCCGTCCCGGTCAGGCCAGCGGTATCCGATTGATTGATCAACGTCCCATTCGCCCCGCCCACCGAATCGGTGATGGTGGTGGATTCAGGAGCGCCGTCGAAGCTGTAACGATGCAACAACACCACCGGCTCGCTGCCGACGGTCAATTCCAGAGTGGTCACCAAGGATTGGTATTCGGCTTGGAGCATGGTCGTGCCTAGGCCCACGGCGTGGATATTGCCATCGGCATCAAACACCGCCACAGCGGGATCCGACGAGGTGTAAACGATGCCCGGGAGGGTGGCGATATTCACCTGATTCGTCAGGCCCGTGTACGTGGCCAGCAGGCTGGGGGGGGTTCGGCTGTTCACAAAAACATTGGGCGCGTTGTTGAATTGAATGGCCGTCAGGTCTCCCGCCGCGCCGGTGAGGGATTCCGGGCCCGCTTCGTAATTCGCCGCCACCTGCACGAGGTCCACAGGATGGTTGTAAATGCGTAATTCATCAATGGCCCCCGCATAGTAGGCGTCGGCGGCGAACTGCGAGCGTCCGATGAAGTTGTTGTAAGTGGGGCCGACCCGTTGGGGGGTCATGGTGAAATTCCGCGCGAAGGCCACCTGCACACCGTTGTCATAGAGCGCCGCCGTCTGGGCGTCGGCGTCCACAGTGAAAACGAGGTGGTGCAATTCGCCCGGCGCCGGTTGTGAACCGGTCACCCATTGATTGGCGCCGTCGCCGTTCAAGTTTCCTTGGTAACCGCCGTTGGCGTTGAGAGTGATAAAGGTCCAAGTCAGGCCATCGCCCCCCGCGCCTTTGCCGCCGGTGCTGGTGCCGAAATCAATCAGGCGGGCCCAAGCGGGATGACTTTCCGGCGTGGTCCAAACCTCGAAAGTGATGGAGGTGTAATCGCTGATCAGATCGTCCGGCAGGTAAACAAATCCCCCCATCCCGTTCAGCCAGACGGTGCCGTCCCCGGGATACGAAGCGCCGGGGTACAAATCCCCGGTTGCCCCGCTCACGGTATCCACCGCGTTGGTACTGTCCGTCGGGTCGTTGAAGCTGTACCGGTGTGTCAAGGCTGCCTGGGCCACCGAGAGGGCGAGCAGGAGCGCGAGGGCGCCAAGGCCCCGCCGCGTTTGCGGGGCGAATCGAGATAATTTTTTTCTCATAGCGTTGAATTTGGTGCTGAATTAGGATAACTTGCGTCCAATCTAAGCGCGGTGCGGCTTGGCGTCAAGGCGCATGAACTGGCCTCACGTCAGCGGCGAGGCCAGTTCATGCGCCATGACAAAGGGACGCGCAGCCGCCTAGAATCAAACCACCGTGGCGGTGTGTGATGGTGTGTGAAGCCGTAATGCCTGAAGCGCTTGTGAAAATAATGACGCATTCAATGTCCGCCTCCTCGCCCGGGCTGCAATCCGCAGGGCCCGGATACGGGGGCGCCCGGAAACCTGTTTCCGGTTTTACCCTGATCGAACTTCTGGTGGTCATTGCGATTATTGCCATCCTGGCGGCGATGCTGCTGCCGGCGTTGACGCGCGCCAAAGCCAAAGCCAAACAGGCATCGTGCATGAGCAACATGCGGCAAATCGGGATCGCCGGTCTCATGTACATCGGCGAGTACCATCAATATCCGGGCTGTTTATCCACCCCAGCCGGCGGTTCCGCCAAATACTATTATGTCTGGCCCACCCGCTTGTACAACTACATGAGCGGCAACCGGAAGGCGTTCTCCTGTCCGGCCGCCCAGCCGTGGACAGCTTGGGACATTGATCTCAACGTGAATAGCACGGGCCAGCGCATGTTGGGCGGGCCGGGGCCGGGCGGCGTGCATGATCCGTGGGCCATTACTGCCACCTCTTATTTTTCGCTCGGCTACAATGATTGGGGGATTCACTTCCAGAATGGCGTGGAAGCCATTACCCGGCCGCAACTGGGCTTGGGCGGCGATATTGACGGCTCCCTGCACCAAGGGCCCATCCGCGACACCATGGTGAAAAAACCCGCCGATATGATCTGGATATGCGACGTGCCCTCCGTGCCGCAAACCATCACGCCGCTCTTCAACGGTAATTGTGAACCGGCGGACGTAAAGACGGTTTCCGGTCATTCCGCCTGCCCGGCCAACCGGCACAATTATCGCACGGACATCTTGTTCTGCGATGGCCACGTAGAAGCCCCCAAGCGCAATGATGTGCGCCACCCCGCGAACCGCACCTGGCGCGCCCGTTGGAACAACGACAACGATCCGCACATGGAGGCGGGGTATTGGCCGGCCAATCCCGCGTGGATTAATACCTTGGACCAATAGGCCGGGCCGGGACGCCCAGGCACGAATGGCTGGCGGATCGGAGCGCGCGGGTTTTTCATCCGCGCACGTCCTCCGCTTGGCGTAGAAGCTGCAGTGTAATTTGCCGGAGGCAACCCGCCGGTGGGTGTTGGGTTGGGCTTGAGTGCCCACGCGCGGAGCATGGGCCGTTCGCGTCGCCGGGACGCAAATTTCCGGTGGTTGTTCTCAGAATTTCAAAAATTGATACGTCAGAAGGGGATTGTCTTGGCGCCGCCCACTGGGGCGATGACAATTTTGTCGGGCCTTCCGATGGAATTGCGTTTGACTTGAAACCAAGGCCGTTGATAATCGGTCGCACGCGGGTCAGTTGCAGCTATGATAAAGCTTGTTATCCTCAGTGAAAGCATGGCGGGGCAGTCGCATGAGCTGAAGGTGGAGAAAACCACCATCGGCCGTGTGGAGGATAATACTTTTCCCATCGCCGAGCCGTCCGTCTCCAGCCATCATTGCGAGGTGTTCCTCCGCGACGCCGGAGTGGTGGTCCGGGATCTCCAATCCACCAACGGCACCTACATCAACGGGGAACGCATCACCGAAGCACCACTGTTGCCGGGCCAGGTGCTGCGGTTGGGGCAGGTCGAACTGCGCCTGGAAACCGACGCCACCCAAGCCGCCGCCAAAAAAACGACCGGGCCGACCGTGGCCATGCAGCGCGGAGTCAGCCTGAACGAATTGGAATCCGGCGTCAAATCCGGCAGCTTCGACATGACCCGCAAAGGGTTCTCCAAAAAGGAGGACAAAACCGGCAAGATTTTCTGGGTCGCGGCGGTGGTGGTGGGAGTGGTTATTCTCCTTTTGCTGGTTTACGTCTTCAGCCAGATCAAATAACGCACTGGGAATTTTCCCCCGGAGTTTCCCAACACTTCCCCTTCCCCTGCGGGCAGGCGTCAGCTCTCCGTTGGCGCGTGGACGGAAAGGTTATTTTTCCCGCAACCATTTGGCTGCGTTCACCGCGTCGTAGGTGATTAAAATGTCCGCCCCGGCCCGCCGCATCGCCAGCAGCGTCTCCAAAACCGCCGCCCGTTCCTCCAGCCAACCCTGCGCGACCGCCGCCTTGATCATCGAATACTCGCCGCTGACCGCATACGCCGCCGTCGGCAGGCCGAAGGTCGTTTTGACGCGGTGGATGATGTCCAGGTAAGCCAACGCCGGTTTAACCATGACCAGGTCCGCGCCCTCCTCAATGTCGAGCGCCACTTCCCGCAAGGCTTCGTTCGCGTTCGCGGCATCCATTTGATAACTGCGCCGGTCGCCAAACCCGGGGGCGGATTCCGCCGCTTCACGAAACGGCCCGTAAAAGGCGGAGGCATACTTGGCCGCGTAAGCCAGAATGGGCGTATCCACAAACCCCTGCTGATCCAGTTTCGCGCGGATTGCGGCGACCCGCCCGTCCATCATGTCGCTGGGCGCCACCAGATCCGCCCCCGCCTCGGCGTGGCTGACCGCCGTCCGGGCCAGCAGTTTGAGCGTGGGATCGTTGAGAATCCGCGGGCCGGATTGGTGCTGCTGCACCACGCCGCAATGCCCGTGGCTCATGTATTCGCACAGGCAGACATCGGTGATGACCAACAGGTCGGGCCATTCTTTTTTCAGCAGGCGCACCGCCTGTTGCACAATGCCGTCGCGGGCATACGCGCCACTGGCTTTGGCGTCTTTCCGCTCCGGGATGCCAAACAACAATACCGCCGGCACTCCAGCGGCCACCGCCACCGCCACTTCGCGCAACAATTCATCCGGAGAAAGTTGAAAAACCCCGGGCATCGCGGCGATGGGATGCCGCAGCTTGCGTCCGCTCCGCACAAAGAGCGGCAAAACCAGTTGGGCGACGTTTAGTTGCGTTTCCCCGACCAGACGGCGCAAGGCGGGAGACTGGCGCAGCCGGCGCGGGCGGCGCACGGGAAAGCTTCCCAAGGCAGGTAGATTCATACGGTGTTCCAGATTGGGGGCGCGGTCCGCAAAACGCAAACCGCAAGGTGCGCAAGCATCATCAAGCGGGCTGTTGTTGGGTCAGGCAATGGAGGGTGCCAAAGCCCAGGACCAGATCCACGGCGTGAATCCCGATGACGGGCCGATCCGGGAACAACTCGCCCAGGCGCCCCAGCGCCACCCGGTCGTTTGGATCATTAAACGTGGGGACCAGCACGCCGGCGTTGCAGATGTAAAAATTGGCGTAACTGGCGGGCAGCCGGTAACCGTCAAAATACAGCGGCGCTGGCATGGGCAAGGGCACCACTTCCGGCCGCGACCCATCTTCGAGGCGAAAATCCTGGACGCGCTCCCAATTTTCCGCCAGCGGACGGTAATTGACCTCGCGGCGATTGGTTTCCTGGACGAGCACCAGCGTGCGCGGATTGACGAACCGGCAGATGTCATCAATGTGCCCGTGGGTGTCGTCTCCCACCAGCCCGTTCAACAGCCAGAGCACGTTCCGCACGCCAAAGTAATTCCGGAACGCGGTTTCATAATCGGCGCGCGTCAGCCCCGGATTCCGCACTTGCACTTGGGGATCCAGATAACACTCCTCCGTTGTCAGGAGGGTGCCGGCGCCGTTCACCTCAATTCCACCGCCTTCCATGACGAAATCCCGTCCCTGGCACTGCGCCTTGAACAAACGCTTCTTGAGCCAGCGCGCGGCGGTCTCGGGCACTTTCCGGTCTTTCGGCCAGTCGTCGTATTTCGCCCAGGCATTGAAATGAAAATGCACAATCGCCGTCTCCGCCTTTGGCCGGGTCCGCCGCACAAAAAGCGGCCCGCTGTCGCGCGTCCAACCGCGGTTGGTCGGATGCACGATGAATTCCACGTTCTTCAAACTGCCGCCGGTCCGCTGCAAATAACGCGCCGCCAATTTTTGTTCGGTCAGGTTGCGGACCAGAAGCCGCACACGTTCCCCGGGCGTAATCTTGCGCACGATCTCACCGTAAACCCAGCGAATGGTATCCAGTTTATCCGGCCAATCGGTGGGATTGTGCGGCCACCCGAGCCACGTGGCCTCGTGTTTTTCCCATTCGGCGGGCATGGAAAATCCCAGGGCGGCCGGGGTTTGTTCTGATGGTTTGGAGCTGCTTGCCATATTGCCGGCCAGCATAACGGGCGGAGAATGCCAAGTCCATCCGGCGCCGCCGGCCTCTCCGTGGCAGAGTTTTTTGCGGCTTTACCCGCCCGATGTGCCGGTCAAATCACGTACACAAAACCGGCCGCCGTTTTTTCGCGTTGTTGGCGGACGCGATTGCACAAGTCGGCCAACGTCACCTGTTCGAGCACCTTGAACAGGGCTTCCTGAGCTTCCTGCATGACGCCTTGAATGGCGGTGACAACATCATCCGGCGCCGGGCTGCCGGAGGCAGCGGCATCTTCCGCCGGGGGCGTGGTAAAACCCTGCAGATGGCGGAGCAACGCGGCCAGGGTGATGTCCCGCGGCGCGCGGGCCAACCGGTATCCCCCCGCCACCCCTCGCCGGCTCTCGAGAAAGCCGCCCATCCGCAAATCGTTCAGGATTTGCTCCAGAAAACGCCGCGGAATGTGTTGTTGATCGGCAATAGCGCGAATGCGGGTGAGGCCCTGTTCGTAGGTTTCGCCCAAAACAATTAAGGCCCGCAGTGCGTATTCATCGCGGACGGATAATTTCATGCCGGGAGCTTACCAATCGTCCGTCCGCAGGCAAAGCCTGATACGACAGACCGCTCCGGCCCCCAATCCGCGTCCAGCCGCACCATCGGGATTGGCGAGACGTAGCCGGCGAGGTTGCCAACCCTTTTGGCAGAACGACCAACGCTGGTTTCATGGGGTAAAACGCGCTTGAGATTTGGGCGCGCGAACGGCAGGGTTCCTGCACGACGCGCGCGTGGCGGAATGGCAGACGCGCCAGACTTAGGATCTGGTTCCGCAAGGAGTGGAGGTTCAAATCCTCTCGCGCGCACCATTTTTATCGGGCTTTGTCACCGGTCGGTATAGTTGTGCAGAATCGCCGGGAGGTTTCCCGAACCGGAAGCTCCAAGTGGAGCGAATATGCCGCATATCGTTGGCGGGGTTGCCGCTCCAAGTCTTGGAGCCTCACCCCGCACAGATTCAGCCGCCCCGGCAAGGATTAAAACAGGCTGTTCACCGCAATACCCAGCACACTCAATGGGCCCTGGTCTTCCAAACCCTCTGTAGCCTTGTCGAGCTTTTGCAAGGTCAGCTTGGCGTTCTTGAAGAGGCTGTCGTCGTTCACCAGCTTGCCCACCGATCCCTCGCCGCGATTAATCTTCTGGAGGATCTCTTTGAGGTTCGTCATGGAAGCGGTGGTTTCGTGGTAAAGGGTTTCATCCTTCACCAGCCGGCCCACGGTGCCCCGGCCGGCGTTGATGTCGTTGACAATCGCGCGCGCATCTGCCACGGCGGCCCGGATCTCGTCACTGGTCTGCGCCAGATTCTGATTCAGATTGGACACCGTGGTGAGGGCCGAGGTGTAGAGGGTGTCCTCCATGATCAAACGGCCCACGGTGCCCTGCCCGGATGAGATTTGCGCGGTGATGTTCGAGACGTTTTGCAGGGAGACACGCACGCTGTCGCGGTTTTCACTGAAGAAGGCGGTAATGCTGCTGGCCAGGTTCTGCACTTCGTCGCCCGCGAAATTCTTGGTGAGATTCTCCACGCCGGACGCCACGTTATCGAGTTTGGCCACCAAGGCGGCGAGATCGGCCTGCTCGGTCGTGGCCAGCACGGTGCCGTTCTCGACAAGGTGCGCACCGGGGGAGCCGAAGGAAACCGCGACGATGTTTTGTCCCATCAACCCGGTGAACCGGATGGTGGCGACGCTGTCGGTTTTAACCTCATGCTGGGCGTTCAATTTCATCGTCACGCGCACCTTGCCTTCCGCCAAGGTGATGGCTTCGACGCGTCCAATGTCCACGCCCGCCATTTTGACGCGGTCGCCGACCTTGAGTTCCTGCGCGCTTTTGAAATCAGCGTGGATGCGCAGGCCGCGGCGGAAGCGGTCCATGCCCCCGGCCATTTCCAAAACCAGCACTCCGGCAATCAGGGCGAGAGCCACAAAGAGGCCCAAACGAGTTTCCAGTGAATCTTTCATGATGCGTCCTTTCGGTCATTGGGTTTTAATCCGGCTTGGAGAAAATGTTGAACCACCGGGTCGGCGTGATTCCGGATGGCCGCCGGCCGGTCCACCGCCAGCAACCGGCCCTCGTGGATCAGCGCAATCCGGTCGGCGATGTTGAAGGCCAGATCGCGATCGTGCGAAACCACCAGTGAGGTAACCTGAATCCGCCGCTGCAGATTCAGCATTTCTTCACCGATGGCCACCGCCGAAAGCGGGTCCAACTCGCTCGTCGGTTCGTCGTACAAAATCAACTGCGGTTCGATAACCAGCGCGCGTGCGATGGCCACACGTTTTTTCATGCCGCCTGACAGGTCGCCCGGCATCTTGTGAGCCGTGTCTTTCAATCCCACCGCTTCAAGTTTCTCCGCAACCACCCGCGCAATTTCCTCCGGCGATTTGAGCCGGTGTTCCGTCAGATACAATCCGACGTTTTCGCCCACCGTCAGCGATTGGAGCAACGCCCCGGACTGGAACACCATGGCCATGCGATGCCGGGCCATGACCTCGGGGGCGCCAATAGGCTCGCCCTCGATGAGGATTTCTCCGGCGTCAGGGGTTTCCAAGCCGATCAAATGCCGGAGCAACACACTCTTGCCGCTGCCGCTCGGTCCCATGATGACAAAGATTTCGCCCGGCTCGACCTCGAAATCTAATCCCTTGAGGACTTCCTGATTGCCGTAACTTTTGCGCAAACCGCGCACTTGGACGCGGACACCGCCGGATGTGGAGGAGGTATTGTGCATCATGAAACCAGCATCCGGGTGAGAAAGTAGTCAAAGATCACGATCAAAACGATCGAGTTGACCACGGCTTTGGTGACCGAACGCCCGATCCCCCGCGGTCCCCCGCGCGTGATCAGGCCTTGGTGACAGGAAACCGTTCCGACGATCAAAGCGAAAATAAAACTCTTGAACACGCCGTGAACGACATCCTCCAGCGACACGATGTCGCGCAAATTATCGAAGAAAGCTTGAAACCCGATGGCGATGTGGGCGTTGTGGGCGGCCACCACCGCCCCGCCAAACCAACCCACCATGATGGAGATGGTCACCAGCATGGGTAGGGCGGTGGCCAGGGCAACCATGCGTGGCAGCACCAGATAATGGATTGGATTGATGTTCATCGTCCGCAGCGCGTCAATCTCCTGGTACACCCGCATGGATCCGATTTCCGCCGCCATGGCCGAACCGTTCCGACCGGCGATGAGAATGGCCATCATGACCGGGGCCAGCTCCTTGGCGATGGTGATACCGACGATGCCGCCGAGAAAATTGCCAATCCCCCGCTCGACCAGCACCGGTCCGCTCTGGAGCGCAATGACAGCACCGATGAAAAACGACAACACGCACACCATGAACAAGCTGGCGTTGCCCACCTCGAAAAACTGGTCAAAGACCTTGCGCCGCTGCCGCCAGATAAACGGCAACGCGCGCAGGGTGCGCCCAAACAGCAGCGCCATTTCACCGATGTCCCGAAACATAGTCTGCGGAGGCCGGACGCCGGCCCAGCGGCAGGTAGAATAGCCGGCAGCGACGCCCGTGCGAGTCGAATTCGTGCTGAACCAAACCAAACAGAAAAGAACGCTTGCGGGTTTCCGGCGTGGTTTCCTGCCGGTAGAGATTCCATAACAACGATTGACTGGCGGCGCCGGTTTTCGCATTGCGCTCCGCGCGCCAGAGGGACCACAGCGGCGACCAGTTGCGTTCGATGCTTTTATTGTTGGGCACCAGCGGTTCGAGCGGCGCCAGCCATTGCACGCGGGTGTTTCCCTCGAAATCCCGCCGATGCGTAAAAAGCGGCCAGAGGTCCGTGCTTTGCCGCCGCGCCTGGGTTTCCGTGTGATGTTCGTTCACCCGCGAGTAAAGAAAGAACAACAGCCGGGTGCGCTCCCGGTCCAGCGGCGCGGATTGGAGCCGGTTGTATTTGTAAACCGGCCAGAGATAAAAATCGCTTTGTAAATGGGCATTGGCGGCGTGGCCAAACAACGGCCAGACGCGCGAGGTGGTTTTCCCGGGGCGGCGGGCAAATACGATGAAGGGCCACGGAGCGCCAACCTCGCGATAGTGCCGCTCGCGATCCTCCGTCAGCGTGAGGCCCAACGGCCAGAGGTAGGTGGTGGAATCCCGTTGCGGCGAACGAGTGTAACTGTAAAACGGCAGTAGAGCCTGATGATGCTCCGGCTGCTCGGTGCCCAACCGCAACCATTGCTCCAGATACAACGGCCAGAGGACAAATCGTTTCTCATGCCCCGGAAGGGTTTCCACATCGTCCCAGGTGTTCGTGCGCACCGTCGTGGTTTTGTATTCGGTGCCGTACAGCGGCCAGCATTGCCATCCGCGCAGGCCCTCGCCTTCGCGCCGATGAAAAAGAGGATAAAGATAATTGTGGGTCACCACCTCCTGCTTGCGCGTCTGACTGTAGGCGGGGAACAGGACAAACCGGATTTCATCGCGGAAAAAACGATTGCGGAGTTGCCCGTAAAGCGGGAACAGCGCGGTGTAATTCTCCTCCGGCTGATCGCCGCGTTGCTGAAAATAGAGGGGGAACAATGTGAACCGTCGGGTAGCGGCGCCGGCCTGGTCTTCGCCGCCCGCCCAACTGAAGAGTTGGAGTATTTGCCAACGGGATTCGCTGCCGATGCGATCATACGTGAGCACCGGATACAACAGATCAAAATCCACCCGGTCCGCCTCCGTGGTGCGTCCCGCGGAACACACCGGCGGGACGGCCCATTGGCGGAACTCGTCCCGCTGCTCGGATTGAAACAGCGGACCGAGGATTTCCGTGCGCGTGCCCTCGGTCAGCGTGAGCGGGAAATGCGCGAACCCGGGACCGGCAGACCATGCCCCGGCCCGGGACGGCGGAAAGAGGATCCCGACGCCGAGCGCAAGCAGGCAGATGACGGTCTTCTGAACCACAAGAATACAATCGTGTTGGCTGGCCGCAGTAAGCCGGTTGGCGCAGCCTTCGTCAAGTCAAGGAGGTGAACCGGCTTGCGTCCGGCGTTGGCATTCGTATCCTGCCGGCGTGACGTCCGCGCCTGATAATTTCCCGAATCCTTTCGAAGCCACTCCACCGCCTCCAGCCCAGGCGCTCCGGTCGGGGCACGTTCCCTTCCGTCTGCCACCGCCGCTGCCCCGCGATGCCAAACCCATCAATTTGTTGGGCGTAAAATATTTGCATCTCAAGACGCGGGATGGGGACGACATGTATCTGACGCGTTTCGGGCAGCCGTTTTGGGAGCACTTGTTGCCGGAAAACTGGTACGCCAAAGACTGGTTTGAAGCCAACCGGGAGCGGCTGGTGGGGACGAGCTTGGTGTATCTCGTTCCCACGCGCCGTATTCGCGGCATGGAACTGGAATTGGTGGTCAAGTGGTCCCGCGTGGGCGAGGAGGTGCCGCTTGACACAATGAGCATCAACCGGTTCGTCAACGCCGAGTTCAACAGTCCTTTTGAGGAGTTTGCGCTGGTGATGGAATTGCGGGCGGGCGGCGCCGGGGCGCCGGAGTTGCGCATCATGACCCAGAAACCGCTGGCCATTTTTGTGCCGTCGGAACGTTTGCAGCTTTGGCAGACCGGCCGGTCGGAAAGCCGCATCGCCGCCAAGCTGGCGCGCCATCCGGACGTGGAACTGGACATCCTCCGGCAATACGTGGTCGTTTACGGCTGGATCAAGGGACTAGACATCACCGAGCTCGCCACCTTGCGCGGGTTGTCGCCCGACCTGCGGCAGGAATTGTATCAACGCACCACCGAGCGGGTGACACACGATCTGGAGCGAAAAGGCTATCGCATGGCGGACATGAAACCCGCGCATATCATCGTGCGCCAACGCGAGGATGGCAGTCTGCTGCGCCAGCCCGATGGGCAGATGGTTTACGCGCTGGTGGATTACGAGTTGCTTGAACGCACGCCGGAACACGAAGCGGCCGTGCGCAGCGTGCATCGGCGGCATTACCTCACGCACATGGCCCGGCGGTTCGACGTCGCCACGGACAACCCCCTGCCCGTCCATCTGCGCGCCACCAATCTGCTCGGCGTGGATTACATCTTCGGACACGCGGAAAGCACGGGCGGCCTGCTCTGGGTCGTGGGCAAAGATCCGGACCTCTTCAACTACTTCCTGCCGGAACGCTGGCGGCGCACGCCCAAGGAATCGTTGTCGCGCACCAACGCCGTGTTCAAAACCCGCACCAAGGACAACATCAACCTGGTCTGGCGCGTCTCGCGCGTCGGCGACACGCCGGGGGCGGATGAGAACGGCCGACGCCGCCCGGAATTGCTGGAGCATGGTTTCAACGCGCCCTTTGAAGAGTTTGCCCATGCGCTGGCGATGAGCCGGGCGGTGCGCACCATTTATCCCCGCGCCATTTACATGACCGGACCGCGCCCCGACCCCGCGCGGGTGGTTGCCGATCGCCGGCGTTACGATCAGTTGAGCCACCTGCTCACCCCTGAGGGCAAACCCGTGCTCACGGAAGGCCGCGAATACATCACGGTCTGGGGATTTTGGAATGGTCCGGACGAATTGCTCGCCTCCCAGGACGGCCCGTATTACCGCGGCATCAATGCCGAAGCGGCCTTGGCGGAGGGATTGATCAATGAAGCGACGCTGGCCGATTTGATGGAGCGCATGGTGCGCCGGTTGCGGCAGGCGGGCTACGAGGATTTGAACCTGAAACCCGATCATCTGCTGATCTCCTTCAATCCCCAACAGCAGATGGTGACCGATACCTGGGGCAAACCCGAATTGCGCCTGTGCAATTTCGAGTTTGTGCGCCAATGCCGGACGCCGGACTGAGCGGAAATTTTGAGGGGATCGCTTTCCTTGGATTCGGATTATTCATCGTCCAGGGAAAAGCCCCCGCAGCCAGACTCAAGCCCGCCGGGCATCACGCCATCGCGCGGGCGATGCTGTTCCACCAAGCGTCGTGCAACTCGGCAAGCGGGACGGCGAATTCACCGGCGGCGGTTTTGACCGTCAATTGATCCCCGCCGACGGTGCCGATCCGCACCGCCGGCACACCCATCAGCTTGGCGCGTTCCACCACTTTCACAGCATCAAGGGCAGGACAACTGATGACCACGCGCGATTGGGTTTCACCAAAGAGCAACGCATCCAAACGGGACGCCGTCCTTCTACCCGATTCCTCTCCCTCCGCGGGCGAATTGGAAGGATTGGTCAGCGACGTCAGATCAATCGTGGCGCCAACCAACCGCGGGGTTTCAGAATCTCCCCCCTGGCTGATACAGCATTCCGCCAGCGCCACCGCCAAACCGCCTTCACTGCAATCGTGTGCGCTCTTCACCAAACCGGATTGAATCAGGCCGAGCAAGGTGGTGTGCAGCGTTTTTGCCGTTTCGAGGTCACAACGCGGCGGCGCGCCGTTTTTGAGGCCGTGCATCACCTGTAAATAGGCGCTGCCCCCGAGGCCTTGCAATGGCGTATCCTCGACAGCGTCGCCCAGTAAAATGATGGCGTCGTCCGCATCCTTGAACCATTGCGTCGTGACGTGTTCGGGTTTTTCGATCAGACCGACGACGGCGATCACAGGGGTCGGATCAATCGGTCCGGCGGGGTTTTGATTGTAAAGCGAGCAATTGCCGCCGGTGACGGGGGCGTTGAACGCCCGGCAGCCATCCGCCAGGCCGCGCACCGATTCCGCGATCTGCCAGAACAGTTCCGGCTCCGTCGGGCTGGGCATATTGAGATTGTCGGTGGCGCCCAACGGAATCGCACCGGCGCAAGCCAAGTTGCGGCACGCCTCGGCCACGGCGATTTTAGCGCCTTCGTAGGGATCGAGATACGCGTAGGCGCCGTTGCAATCCACCGTCAGCGCGATCAGTTTTTCAGGAAAGGATTTGGCTGTCGCGTCCCCCTGCGGAGGCAGTGAATCGGCTTGGATGCGGACCACGGCGGCATCGCTGCCGGGCGTCACCACCACGCCGCCGCTCCGTTGGGAATCAAATTGGCGGTATGCCCAGTTTTTGGAAGCGATGCTGGGCCAGGCCAGCAACCTTTTCAAATCCGCCGCCGGATTTTGCGTGTCGGACACTCCGTCCACCCGGAAGGCGCGGACGGCTGCCAAATATCCGGGCTCGGTCGCGGCGCGCTGATACACGGGCGATTCATCGGTTATTTTTTTGGCGGGGATATCGGCCACACATTTGCCGCCGTGTTTGATCACCATGCGGCCCGTATCTGTCACCACGCCGATTTCAGCCCACGGCACTTCCCATTTATCGAAAATCTGTTTTGCCTCCGCCTCCCGGCCCTGATGGATGACGATGAGCATGCGCTCCTGCGATTCTGACAGCATGATTTCGTAGCTGCTCATGCTCGGGGCGCGTTGCGGGACCCGGTCGAGTTCGATCTCGATCCCCGTGCCTGCGCGTGCGGCGGTTTCGCAGGTGGAACAAGTCAGCCCCGCCGCGCCCATGTCCTGCATCCCGGCCACCGCGCCGGTGGCGAGCAATTCCAGGCAGGCGCCGCACACCCGTTTTTCCATGACCGGATCGCCCGCCGGCACCGCGCCACGCTGGCGTTCCGCGGAGGCTTCCGTCAGATCCTGCGACGCAAACACCGCGCCCGCGAGCCCGTCCCGTCCCGTCGCCGGGCCCAGGTAAAACACCGGATTTCCCACGCCTTGCGCCGCGCCGCGCGTGATCTGTTCATGCCGCAGCACGCCAAGACAAAAGGCGTTCACGAGCGGGTTGCCCGCGTAGGTCGGGTCGAAATAAACCTCTCCCGCCACCGTCGGGAGGCCAAAGTGATTACCGTAATGCGCAAGGCCGCTGATCACCCCGGCAAAGAGCTGCCGATTGTTTTGCACCGCCGCTGTGTCGGGCGCGCTTTCGTCTTCGCTTGTGATCGGACCGAAGCGTAGCGAGTTCATCGCGCAGAGCGGTCGCGCACCCATGGTGAAGATGTCGCGGATGACCCCGCCGACACCTGTGGCGGCGCCATGAAACGGCTCAATCGCGCTCGGATGATTGTGGGACTCGATTTTGAAGGCGATGGCGACGCCGTCTCCAATATCCACCACCCCGGCGTTTTCCTCGCCCGCGCCGACGAGGATCCGGGGCGACTGCGTGGGAAAGGTCTTGAGCAGCGGCTTGGTGTTTTTGTAACTGCAATGCTCGCTCCACATCACCGAAAACACGCCCAACTCGGTATAGGTCGGCTCGCGGCCGAGGATCTGTTTGACGTGGGCGTATTCTTCGGGAGTCAGATTATGCTGGGCAACCAGTTCGGGCGTAATGACGGGTTCGTTCATAACTAAGATGGACAAGGTTAAAATCAGTTCAAGCGGCGATCCTTCCGCGGCGGCGACGGGCAAAATCCCAATCGCTGGGAATCGCCAAGGCGTATTCCCCGGCGCACCCCGCCGGGTTGAACCGGGCTTTTGCGGTTGGGCGAATGGATTCGGTGTTCATGTCAAAACGGGACGCACCCGTTAAAAAATTCGCCGGGCAGCGTGGGGAATTGGCCCGCAGCAGGCGAGCTTTTTTCCCGTCACGCTTTCCCCGGTCCGGAAAGCCTGCTAACTACTGGGGGCATTTGATGAAAGTGTTTCTCCAAATTCGGTGGATGCGCCTGCTGGCGGGCTTGGGGTTGGCGGCCGGCCTGGCGCTGGGAGCCCGGGCGCACGAAGTCGGTTTAAGTACCGCCGTGGCGCAGGTGCGGACCCAGGCCGTGACGGTGGAACTGACCTTCGCCCTCAAGGACGCGGAGGAGCTGGCGGAACTGGATGCGAATCGCGATGGCCAGGTGACGGCGACGGAATTTGCGACGCGGGAAGACGAATACAACGAAATCATTGCCACCACCTGCGGACTGCGGCTGGGCGACGCCTTCATCCCCCCGGCGTCCGTGCGGAGCTTGCTGGACACCAGCAACAATGTGGTCAGCTTGCTGGAGTTTCCGGTGGGGATGTTTGAGCGCCTGGACCTGCATTTTGAGGTGATCCGCGAACTCCCCGCCGGACACCGGACGTTGTTCAGCTTGGTGAACGCAGCGGGCCAAACGATCACCGAACGATTACTCAACCAGAATTCGCCCGTGACCACCATCCGCGGTGATGCGGAAGCGTCCGCGCCGGCTGGTGTCCTGCCGTCGTTCGCCGGATTCTTCTGGCTCGGCGTGGAGCATATCGGCATCGGCTACGACCATCTGATGTTCTTGTTCGGACTGTTGCTGGTCACCCATCGGTTTCGCGACGCGTTCGTGGTCATTAGCTGTTTCACCTTGGCGCATTCGATCACGCTGGCGGTGGCAACGTTTGACCTGTTGAATCTGCCCGGCGAATACACCGAACCCCTGATCGCCGCGACGATCATTTACGTGGGCGCGGAAAACATCCTGCGCCGGGGACATCCCCGCGGTCGCTGGTTGCTCACCTTTCTCTTCGGCTTGATTCACGGTTTCGGATTCGCCTCGGTGCTGCGGGATTTGGGCGTGGGCGCCCGGGGCGGCGGCGTGACGATGCCGTTGTTGGCCTTCAATCTGGGCGTGGAACTGGGGCAGATTGCCATCGCCGCGATGGCGCTGCCGATCATCTGGCGGCTGCACCGGAACCCGGCGTTCGTCCGTTATCTGGTGCCGGGCGGCTCGGCGGTGGTGGTGGTGCTGGGGGTATTTTGGTTGATCCAGCGCGTGTGGTTTTGAATCGGGGGACGGCGGGGGACGACCACCGCCCCGCCGCCGTCCCCCGCGAGATTAACGCGCTTGCCGCACGCGGATGGTGAATCGCTTCGCGCGATCGTTGATCGAGACGAACTTCACCTGTTCTGTGGCGTTCTCGGTGAGGATGACCGGTACGAACGGTGTTTCGTCGCCGGTGCCGATGCCGTTCACGTCTTTGAACACACAATTGGCCTGCACTTCGATGCGACGATTCTCGCGGTTGCGCAACAACACGGTCACTTCAAGCCGACCGTCGGGCAGGGTTTGCGCGAAAGGCTGGCCGGTGACCGTGACCGACCGGCGCACGCCGCGATCAAGCAACACGACCGGCTCGGTGCTTTCGTAAGCGGGAGTTTTCGAGGGTTGCGGCGTGTACGGGCCTTTGTCGTACGTGCGGCAGCCGGCCAGCAGCAGGGTGGCGGCGGCGAGCGTGATGGTGGGCAGAAGGATCAGTTTCATTGTGTTTGTGGTGTGGTTGATGTGTCGCTGACAAAAATAACCTGGTCCGGCCCTCCGGCGGGCACGGTGAATGAGACGGTTTTGGTCAGTTTTTCCACGGGTTTCCCGGCGGCATCGAGAAATTGAATCGTCGCCGTGTGCGCGCCCGGGGGCAGGATCAACTGGGCGAAGCTGAGCCACTGCGGCAGATTATCCCACATGCGCACATCGGCCTCCGGCGAAGCGGCCGAGGAAACAATTTTGCTGACCAACCCCGCCGCCAACAGACCCAGACCGACGCTATTGGCGGTGCTGTGCCGGTTGCCAGTGCCCGCCAGGACGGCGCCGCTTACAATCGCCGCGTCGCCGAAAGAATCCGTGGCTGACTTGAACACCGCTTGGTTGGCGAGAATATGGTCCATCACGCGACCGCCGCGCGTGGTGGCTTGAAAATTCACGTCGTCCACCGGCGCGATGGGAATGTTCAGGTTATTCAGACTCAAGCGCGCCGATTTGACCGACGAGGGGCGCGTGCGAAACCGCAATTGTTCGCCGTAATTGCCGGTGGCGTATTTCACGGGACCGGGACCGAATTCGACAATAAAGAGCGTGTTCACGGCGGGATTGAGGGGCGGCAGACTGGCATTGCGCACGTTCGCCTGCGCACGCTGCAAGGCGTCCGTGCCGTCCCCTCCCAGCTTGGCCGTGGCCAGGGCCTCCAAGTAATCCGGCAGTACCCAGTCGCCGGCGTAGGTCTTGTCCGCAGTGTCGCTGTCCTCAAACTGCGCGCTGCGGAAACAGGCGCGCGCGTTGTCCAGTTCGCCGTCGCGCCAATACAGCACGCCGCGATAAAAATAAGCCATGCTCCGCTCGTACGGTTCGCCGATGAACGTCTTGCGCGATTCGCGTTGAAACAGACCGCGCGACTTTCGGGCTTCCGCGTCCGGGCCGTAAATCCCCTGCAGCGTCAGCAAAGCGTCATCGAGCAAGGGCCGGGCCTCGGCAAATTTGCCCTGGCGCATGGCGGCGGCGGCGGTGCGGTATTGCCAGAGCACCCGATCCCGCGCCGGCCCTTCGGCGGCCATCCGGGGCCCGTCCACCAGAATGTCACCCGTCAAGGCGGTGGACGGAGTGGAAGTGGTGGCGCAACCGACGAAGACAAGCACCACGGCAAGAGCGGTCGCTTTTACCGTCAAGGCACAGCGGCGCCAAAGCGCGAGGCCGGCAAAGGCGGCGGCCCCGGGCGTCTTGGCGTCTTGGCGTCCTGGCGTTAGTGCTTTCATCAACAAAGGGTGTTCAACCCAATCAACGGATTGGCCCCGATTTCAACGGCATGCCTCGGGCTTATCGGATGGCTCCTGCTGTGGAATTTCGTCGGCAGTTCTCACTTTAACCCAACGCATCGCCCGCACAGCTATCGCGACGAGGGGATGCGGTCTTTCGGGTAATGCACACGCATCGCTCTGCTCCCGCGTGTATTGGTCGCCGCTGGAGGGCTACCGATACGCCGCGTCCTCCAGCCCCTGCTTTTTCATCTCCGCCATGTCTTCCCAGACGATGGCGCTGGTGCGGGCGTCAATCAGTTGAAACGCGTACAAGATGTAATCGCTCGTGCCCGCCTTGGTGCGCGTGGACATGCCCTCCAGCGAACCGGTCAGGAAATAATCCGCGCCCTTGAATTCCTGCATCCCGGGATCGGTGGTGGCGGTGACAGCGCCCTCCCGCTTGAGGTTGCGCTCCTTTTCCAATGCCGCCATCCGGTCGCGCGCCAGGAACGTCACCTTGCCGAAGGTCTTTGAGTTGAGCTGCGCCCGGATGCGCGTGAGGAAGATGTCCTTGTTGATCGGGAAACGTGTTTTGTTCTCGACGGGATCGAGCACCACGATCGGCGGCGTGGGGGCGTTCGCGATCTGCGGAATGGCCAGGATGCTGCGCGCCATTTGGTCCGCAACCGCCACGAGATCTTGCGATTCGATACCCGTGCCGGCCACAAAGCCTTGTTCGTCGGCGTTCAGGCGGGTGACGCCCGTGCCGGAAGGATTCTTGACGCCGCTGGAGGCACAACCCGTGACCAGTGCCAACGTGGCGGCGGAGATAAGGATGAAGGTGGTTTTGCTCAGTTTTTTCATGTGTGTGGAATCGTTAAATTGTCAAAAAGTCGGCGCATCCGGCACCGCGGGCGCATCCGCGATTTGCGGGCGCGGCGTCCAGTAGTAAGTCGAGTTCGGGGCGGGCCGGGAGGTGGCCGGGTTCTGGACTACCGGCGGGGGAGCAGTCGGAGGCGCTGGGGGTTGCTGCGTTGCCGGCGGCGACGAAACAGGCGTCGCGTTTCGTTGTTCCTGTCGGCGGGCGGCGTGTTCGGCAACCCCGCCGAGCACCAATCCCGCACCCGCGCCAATGGCCGCACCGGCGCCGGCGTCACCGGTCCCCGCACCGATCAACGCCCCTGATGCCGCGCCCAGCAACGCGCCGCCCAGGGTGTAATTGGGACGCGCAGGCCGATAATACCATCCCGGCGCGCAGTAGGCGTTGGGGGCATAATAGACATAGCCGGCATGTCCGCCCTCGGTGTAGCCATAGCCAATGTTCGCTGTCGCGGCCGGCACATAAACCGATCCCGCCGCATAATAATCATCCCGTCGCCGCGCCTCGCCCATCAACGCGCCAGCCAACCAGCCGATGCCCGCGCCAATGGCGGCGCCCTCGCCGGAAAAGCGGCGATGATAGTGGCCCCGGTGCCGATACGTATGCCCGCCGGTCACGCCGCCAATGACCCCGCCCAAGGCGGCGCCCGTGAAGGCTTCCGGACCAAACCACTGGGCTTGCGCCGGCCACAGGATGCCGGCGGTCAGCATGAGAAGCAGCGGTTTTTTCATGTTCATCCGTTCGACGTTGAAATCCCGGTTTTATTCGTGAGGAGAATTTACCACGAACACGGCTTGGAGCAATCCGGGGCTGACCGCAAACTCCGGTTTTCCCCCAAAAACAGCGCCCGCCAGCGCGCGGCTGACGGGCGGGACGTGAAAGCCAAACTCAATTCGTGGTCGCGGGCGCGGCCGGTGCGGGCAGCGCTGCGGGCGGTGCGGCTTCCACCGGCGGTTGCACCAAACCGGCGGGAGGCTGGCGGTTCTGGTTTTCCAGTTCCCGCTCAAAACTGCTGCCCGAGCGGCTGCCGAAGACGCTTTGCAAAATGCCCAGGCCGAGCGAAAGCACGAAGAACAAGATAGCCGCGTATTTGGTGATTTTGGTGAGCATGTTGCCCGAGCCGGCGCCAAACAGGGCGTCGGTGGCGGCGCCGCCGAAGGCCAGGCCCGCGCCCGCCTCCTTCTTGGGCAGTTGAATGAGCACCAAGAGGATCAGCGCCAAACAGTTGAGCACCAGGATGAAGGTCAAAAGACCGATGATAAATGCCATAACAATCTACTAGATGGAGTTTTTGATGATGTCCGTAAAACTGCGCGCTTCCAAGGCCGCGCCGCCCACGAGCGCACCGTCCACATCGGGCAGGCTCATGAGCTCCCGGGCGTTGGCCGGTTTCACGCTGCCTCCGTATTGGATGCGCACCTTACGGGCCACCGTTTCGTCAAACATGCCGGCGAGCACCCGGCGGATGAAGGCGTGCGCTTCCTGCGCCTGCGCCGGGCTGGCGGTCTTGCCGGTGCCAATGGCCCAGACGGGTTCGTAAGCCACAACGGTTTCCACCATTTGCTCCTTGTCCAATTCCGCGAGACTGCCGCGCACTTGGGTGGACAACACTTGTTCCGTCTGTCCCGCTTCGCGTTCGGCGAGCGTTTCCCCAATACATACAATAGGTTTCAACGCGGCCCTGTGGACGGCCAGTGCTTTCCGGGCAATCAAGGCATCCGATTCCTGCTGGTACTGCCGCCGCTCCGAGTGGCCGAGGATGACATAGCGCACCGAGAATTCCTTGAGCATCACCGCGGCGATCTCCCCCGTATAGGCGCCGACGTTATGTTCACTCATGTTCTGCGCGCCGAGCCGGATGTTCGAGTCGAGGATGGCCTTGGACACTTCGCTCAACGCGGTGTACGGCGGGCAGACGACGATGTCCACCTCCTTCACGTTGGCGAGTTCGAGTTTGAGGCCGGCGGCGAGGTCGAGCGCCTCCGCCACGGTCTTGTTCATCTTCCAGTTGCCGGCAATGATCAGTTTGCGTTCTTTGTTCATTTGCAATCTCTCCGCATTTTGCGAGCCTGTCCGGGCCGCGTCAACGTCTAGCCACAACAACAGGCTGGTTTGTCGGTCAACGCCGCCACCCCCGGCAGGATTTTGCCTTCGAGGAATTCGAGGCTTGCCCCGCCGCCAGTGCTCATGAAGGTCACTTGATCCCCCAGCCCGGCCCGGTTCAGCGCCTTGACGCTGTCGCCGCCGCCAATGATGCTTTTGGCGCCGTTCCGCTGGGTAGCCTCGGCCACGGCCCGCGCCACGGCGTTGGTGCCTGCCGCAAACGACGCGTTCTCAAACAGCCCCATGGGTCCGTTCCAAAGAATCGTCCGGGCGGTGGCGATGACGGCGGCATACGCCTGCACCGTCGCCGGACCAATATCCAAACCCGCCGCGTCCGCCGGGCAATCCAGTTCCGGGTTGGTTCGGGGGTTTTGAAAATCAATCACCGGTTTGCCCTTCTTATCGAGCCGGTCGGTCTTGACCGGTGTGGCGACGACATCATCCACCGGCAACAGGAACTGCACGTTCCGGGCTTGGGCTTTGGCCAAAGCGGATTGCGCGATCTCCCGGGCGTCGGGCTCCACCAACGATTGGCCGGTCTGATGCCCTTGGGCGAGGCGGAACGTGTAGGCCATCGCGCCGCCAATGAGGAGCGTGTCCGCCTTTTCAAGCAGACGATCAATCACCTTGATTTTATCCGAGACTTTGGCGCCGCCCAGAATGACGACAAACGGACGGGCCGGATTTTCCAATTCGTCGCCCAGAAACTTTAGCTCGCGCTCCATCAACAGCCCCGCCGCGCATTGTCCTCCGCGTTGGGCGACCAAGCGTGCCACCCCTTCCGTGGAGGCATGCGCCCGGTGCGCGGCGCCGAAGGCATCGTTCACATAGACTTCCGCCACCCGGGCCAGTTTTTCTGCAAAGTCGGGATCATTCTTTTCCTCCTCCGCGTAATATCGGACGTTTTCGAGTAGCAACACGTCCCCATCCTTCAGCAACGCCGCCGTCTGTTCCACCTTGTCGCCGATGCAATCGTCCACGAACGCCACCGGTTGTCCCAGCAGATCGGCCAGCCGCGCGGCCACCGGCCGCAGCGACATGGTCGGTTCGCGCTGGCCTTTGGGGCGGCCCAGGTGCGCGGCCAGAATCAGCCGTCCGCCTTGCGCGAGGAGCAGCCGCAGCGTCGGCAACGTGGCCTGAATGCGGGTTTCATCGGTGATGACCATCTGGCCCTCCCGCTCTTCCAACGGGACGTTGTAATCTACGCGCAGGAAAACGCGCTTCCCGCGCACGTGCAAATCTCGAACGGTCAGTTTCGCCATATTGGTAAACGTCTTAAATCCAGAGTGGGGAGCATACCCCACCCGCGCGGCGAGTCAAAGCGGAATCAGCGGTGGAAACCGCGGGCTGAAAGATCATGCCCGCTTTCCTTGGGCTGTAGGAAGACGGGCGGGACCGCCGATCGAAAAGATAGGGGCGTTCTCTGGTGCAGGATTCAGAATTTCAGCTCTTTATATCAGCGACCCCAAGGAATTCAGGGCACAAAAAACCCCCTTCCGGTTTTCCCGGAAGGGGTATCAAGGGTTCTAAGCGAAATTAGAACTTGTAGATGACGTTGCCAGCGAGCAGGACGGCGTCTTTCTTCGAGCCGTACTTACCGAAGCCTCGATCCCTATCGTGATCCCAGCGCACTTCAACGCGGCTGATCACGTTCTGCCACAGATCGTACTGAACCGTGCCGGTGAGCGCCCATACCTTTTCGTCATCGTCCCAATCCTCTTCCCAGCGCAAGTGTTCACCACGAACGTGGAAGCTCAACTTGTCCGTAGCCTGATAGGAGGCGTACAGCGCAACCGCCCACGCATCATAGTCTCCATGGTGGGGGTCCATGTAGTCAAACGCGGCTCCGAATTTCAATCCCTCCACCGGCGTGGCCAGCGTGGCGCCGGCATACCAGGATGTGACATTTTCCCACGCATCGCTGCTGAAACCATTTACCACGCCGCCATACAGCGTTGACCCGGCCAGGAAACCCCAATCTTCCGGAGCACTCAAGGCAATCGAGCCCATGTAGGTTTTGTAGGACTCCGACTTGGCAGGAAAGGCTCGTTCGTTGATCCACGGTCCAAACGTGTTAGCCACCCCGACCGCCGCCGAAACGTAGTCGCTGAAGCGATACGTCGCGAGCACCCCGGTATGGGTCTGCGGCTCAATAGAATGGCCGTAGGAACGGGTGTAGTTCGGGTTGTTGCCCGATTCCAGCGATTCATAACCAATGATCGTGTCAAACGCACCGATCTTGAAGTCAATGCCGTTGCCGACCGGAGCGCGCAGCGCCACATAGGCTTGGCGAATGGCAAAATCAGAGCCGGAGTAGTAGCCACCGTCGCCGTCCCAGTCCCACCAATCTGACGTTGTCCTGAGAATTTTGGCATCCGGGCCCATCCACAGGTCCACCTTGTAACCAGCGGCCCACTCGCTCTCATCCAGCGGTTTGGCGATGGACAGTTGGACTACGTTCAGGTTGAATCCGTCCGATTTGTTCGGACCGTTGAATTTATAATAGGGCAGACCATGGTAGCTCTTCGATCCCAAATTCCAGTGGGCCGAGACGTCTACATATCCGCTGATGGTGGTGGATGACAAAGCGGTCATCAGCGGCACCGCGCTCTCTTCGGCGCGCGCTGCCGAAGCGAGACTGATGACGCCGACCGCCGCCAACCCTATCGTCCATTGATTAAACTTCATTTAGTTCCTCCGTAGCTAGTTGGTTTTGTTCTGCATGTACATACATACCGACTGATGGAGCAAAAACAGTTTGCTCCCACACCCATTTTTGGTGCATTTGCCATATCTTTAGTAAAACCGGCCCGGCTTGACAACTTTTTTTTAGTTTTTTTCGAAGGCGTAAATGCAGGCAGGCTCGCTGCAAATTTTACTGCGGCGCAAAGATGCGCACGGAGCCCGCCGCCGCCCGCATCCAAGCGGCTAAATCTGCCACCCTTCTACCAACTAACCAGCCGTGAGACTCCGGGTGGCATCGCCCATGGGAAGGCTGTCACTTCAGCGCCGACGGCGCCGATTCCAAGGAACTGCCGCAGTCAACCGGTGAGGCGATTTGCTGCTCCGAGCGCCACAAGATCCAAGCGATCGGGTTGCGTGATGGCGGGCGAGGTGGGGCGGCATTGGCCAAGACCGTTTGCGTTTGGCGGGAACGCGGCCAACCCGTCCGGATTATCGCAAGGTCCAATCAGGAATTCTGCCAAAAGGAAATGTCAGACCAGCCGCCAAGGCCTGTTGTCCGAAAACGGGACAATCCTAAAATTAGACACACCCGCGTGAAGCCCTCTTTGACATGGCCATTGCAAAACACCAAAAACGCGGAAATCGGGTATTTTCTGGAGAAATCAGGCTTAATCCACATGTGAAACCCTGCCCTTTCACCGGCACCGGTTTGATGTCTCACACCGGCACATCACTTGCTGTGTTCTGATCATCCGGACGGCGGGACGGTCCCGGGGTCCAGATGGAAATTGAAAGTGTGTGACAGTTATGCATTGCGCCAACATTCTCACGGGTGAAATCAGCACCACCTTTTCCCAAGGCGGCAGACTGACCTGCCGCCCCCGGCCAGCCGCCTCGCCGGACGCATGGTCGCGCCTCGGTTGGCGGCGGGTGGTGCATGTGGAAGAGCCGTCCCCAGGTTTCCGCGCCGAGCGTTATGAGCCGGAAGAAATTGACGGCGGCACCTGCTGGTTGCGCGTGGTCAACCAAGTCAGCGCCAGCGCGGAAGCCGCTGCCGTGGCCGCAGCGGATGCCTTGGCCGCCCAGCGATTGCTTGAGTTTGGCGCCGGCGATTGGAGAAGCGCGCTCCGTTCCGTGGCGGTCTGGCTGTACGAGGGAATCAATCCCTTTGCCAGGCGATCGGCCGCCCCCGCCCTGTTGTCCCGCAGTTGATCACAGCCCGGGCCCGCGACCGAAGGGTCAAGTCATCCGGCGAAATTTTGAGGTCTTTCAAGGCGCACCCTTGGGTGCGCCTTTTGTCCGTCGCCTCCTCCCGCACGAGTGCAACGCGCGTTAGTTTATCCCATCGCTATTCCGCGATGGCGGGCGTGGCGCGTTAACTCGCAGAGTGAGATTGGATGTTTACAGCGGGTTTGAGGTGCGGTCCCGCAGCCATTCCCAGTCCCGCAATCCGCCGCGCGGATAAGCGCCCCCGAGTCTCCAATTGATGCTCTCGGGATCCTTGAACTTGTAGATTTCGGCGTGGCCGTCGTTGAAGTTAATGCCGTAGGCATTACCATGCACACGCGCCGGCAAATCCAGGAACCGCGCGGTCCCGCCCACATCCATGAGGAACATGCCGTCATTGATGCTCTCATGGTCTTCATCCACCATCAGCCAGGTTTTGGACGGTTTGGTGATTTCCGCTTCTTTCCGATACACCGGCCAGCGGGGGTCTTGGGGGCCGTTCGGATTGGTGACAACCCAAGTAGGCGAAGTCCCGTAGCCTTGGGCGTTCATGAAAGAATTCATGGAGATGCTGCGCAGAATTGGCTGGTTCCGGAATTGGGCCGGGACACCCGGATCATCGGCCAGCCGTTTGTCGGCGGGGCATTTGTACACCCCTAGCATCCGGGAATACGGCCACAACAAGCCCATCTGAATGCCCCGGGGATCCGCGCCGCTGTAAACGTAAGCCCCCGGCAAACCTCCGGTCGCCGCATTACCGCCGCACCAAGTCCCGGTAAATCCCGCATAGGTGGGATACGCTGAAACCAGCCGGCCATCGTGATCGCCGGAATACATGTGACAGGCCACGGCGATTTGCCGCAGGTTGTTGATACATTGGATCCGTTGCGCCTTGAGCTTGGCCTTGCTCAGCGCCGGCAGCAGCATGGCAGCCAGAATCGCGATAATGGCAATGACAACAAGCAATTCGATGAGGGTGAAGCCGGAGGACGATCCATGCCGGCGCCGTTTGCCAATCGGGCGAAGGTTTTTGAGCTTCATAATTAATCCGATATTCAACTTCGCTTGAATATGACCGACGGTTGGGCTTCCGGTCAAGCCTCGCTTTTGGGGAAAAGACGTTTTTTGGGGGGAAAGCAGCGTGCCCCCCGCGCCTGGCCACGGCTGATTTCCAGCTTTATCCGGGGACGGGATGGATTACGATGCCGGCGCGATGACGGACCGGCAAACGCCCCATCCCGGCAGAGGATCAGTGCGCCACCAACCCGGTGGCGATCGCCAGTGGTCCGTGCCGGCAACCCAAGGTGCTTTCCATTTGGGGACCGGCCTTTCAAGCCGCACGGTGAAGTTTCGCGGCCATCGTTTTCACGGACTTGACGAGCGGCTGCCCACCACCGTCGGCCGCAGCGCGAACTGGCCCCGCCCAACATGAAAGCCACCACGACACTTTGGAAACGGCTCTGGGAATTTGATCCCAACGGCCTGCTGGTGCTCGACGAGCAAATGAAGATCATCCTCGTCAATCCAGCCCTCTGCCGCATGTTCAAGACCGACGCCGATCCGCTGTTGGGCCGGAGCGCCGCCGATCTCCTGGGCGGCGTGGAGGAGTTCCGCCAGGCGTTGACCGAGCGGCGGGAGATCGTCGGCGTGGAACGGGCGTATCCGCGTTATGATCTTTACGTGCGCAAAGTCATTTTCCCGATTCCCGACGAGCGGATCGTCGCGGGCATCTTCGTGGACCTGACGACCGAGTGGCGGCACGAACAGGAGTTGCACCGGCTCAAGCAGGAAGCCATTGCGGAGGTGCGCCAGGTGGTGGATCAACAGATGCGCGTGGCCCAGGAAATCGCCGGGTTGCTGGGTGAAACCACCGCGGAAACCAAGGTCAGCCTGCTCCGCCTGTTGGACATGCTCGGCCGCAAGAATCCCCCGTCGTGATCTACTTCGACACCCACGAACGCAGCCTCAACCATCAAGGGGAGGAATTGTGCGGCGATCAGACCAAAATCGTCCGCACGGAGGGAAAAACACTGGTGGTGCTCTCCGATGGGCTGGGCAGCGGCGTCAAAGCGAACATCCTGGCACGGCTCACCACGGAAATCCTCGTTACCATGTTCCGGGAACGGGTGGCGCTGAAGGATGTGTTGGAAACCGTCGTCGGCACGCTGCCCACCTGCAAGGTGCGGCAGATTGCGTACGCAGCGTTTGTGGTGGTGGAAATCGAAGACGCCACCGGCGCGTTTCGTGTGATCAATTTCGATTGTCCACCGCCGTTCCTGGTGCGGGCGGGACGGTTGTTGCGCCTCGAACCGCGCGTCGAAACGATCCTCGGGCGCGACCTCAAACTCTCGGCGGGCGTGCTGCAGCACGGGGATTTGCTGATGGTAATCAGCGACGGCGTCCTGTATGCCGGCCCGGGGGTGAACATGAACTTCAATTGGGGCTGGGAACAGGTTGGGACGTTTTTGGAACAGGTGGCCCGCAGTCATCCGGCGACCGCCGAGGCGGCGGTCCGACAGTTGCTGGACAAGACCAACGCGCTTTACGACGGCCAGCCCGGCGACGACGCCACCGGGGTGGGCATCCTCGCGCGCAGTCCGCACCGGCTCATGGTCTTCACCGGGCCGCCGGTGGACCCCGCCCGCGACGTCGAGTGTGTGGAGCGGTTGCTGGGGTTCGCCGGACGCAAGGTCGTGTGCGGCGGCACGACGGGAAACTTGGTGGCGGAATATCTGGGCCAGGGGGTGGACCTGGATCTGACGACGCAACGCGAAGACGTACCCCCCATCGGGTCGCTGCCGGAGATTGACCTGATGACCGAGGGCGTGCTGACACTGGCCAAAACGCTCCGGTTATTGAAGGAAAGCCAGGGGCAGGCCGCGCGGGTCAGCCCGGACCGCAATGGCGCGACGCTGCTCACGCGCGAGTTGCTGCGCGCCGACTCGATTTTCTTTCTGGCCGGCGAACAGATGAACCCTTTTTACCACAACCCACTGCTGCCGCGGAACATCTCGATCCGGCACAATCTCCTCGAGCAAATCATCGAAATCCTGCGCGGCTACCACAAAAGCGTGGAGGTCGAATGGGTATGAGCGACGTCCTCTTTCCCTCCGGTCCGTGGACCGGTTTCTACAATTACCAGCCAGGCGCGCGGCATGGCATGGATTTGCAGCTCTCGTTCGTGAACAGCCGGATGTCCGGGGCCGGCACCGACGATATCGGGCGGTTCACCATCCGGGGCCGTTATGACGCGGCTTCCCGGGAATGTTGGTGGACCAAGACCTATCCCGGCAGTCACGACGTGGCGTATCGCGGGTTTCGCGAGGGCAAGGGGATTTGGGGCACGTGGGAAATCAACCTCTTCACGCACGGCGGCTTCCACATCTGGCCCTGCGGTTCAGAGGCTGGCGATTCCGCATCCGAGTGCGCGGCGGCTACTCGTTTGGATCAACCGGCGGCCGAAACCCAAACCGTTTCGCCAGTCCCAACGCGTGGTTGAGCGATTTGACCCCGGCGGTGCAGGTTTCATGGGAGAGCGAGGCGGCGGCCAGACAGACGCCGGCCAGCAGGAAACGCTGCACTTCCCATCCCTCGTGCAATCCCCAGAGCACCCCCGCACAAAAGGCGTCCCCAGCGCCGGCGGTCCCGGCGATGTAATTGGCCGGCAACTTGAGCGCGGGTTGCCAGACGTCATCCCCCCGGCGGGTGCGGGCAAACGCGCCCTCCGGATAATGGACCACCACCAGGTCGCGCACGCCGCGTTGCAACAGCGCCCCGGCGGCGTGCCGCAGCGCCACTGCGTCAATCTGCCCGTTCGCCTGCCGGATTTGGAACCCGGTCGTCTTGCCGGCTTCAATTTCATTGAGAATGCAATAGTCCACGTGCTTCAAGGCCGGGGTGACGAGGCGCACAAACCGGTCGCTGTCCTCGCTCACGACATCCACGCTGGTCTTAAGCCCGGCGGCCTGGGCCGCCGCCAGGAGACGGGCGGCTTTGGTGCCGAATTTGGCGTCTGGCTGATCCAACGCATCCAACAACAACAGGTAAGCCAGGTGAAACATCCGGGCCTTGATTTTGGGGAAGTCGAGGTCCCCGCCGTTCCAGAGCGCGTTCGCGCCGCGGGCGTGGAAGAACGTCCGCCGACCCCCGTTCGCTTCGGTCATCACATCCGTGTAGGAGGTGGGCGCCTGGGGGGTCGTACGCAGGTATCGGGTGTTGATTTTGTGCGCCTTGCAATCCGCGAGAATCTGCGTGCCCAAGGTGTCCCGCCCCACCATCCCGGCGGCCAGCAGCGGAAACGGCGCACCGGCGCGGGCGAGATCCATCAACACGTTATACGGGCCGCCGCCCGTGCCTTGCGACTGGCTGCGGATGTTGGCCAGTTGCTCGGGTTGCGGATACACGTCAATGATTTTGACTTGGTCAATGATCCAATTGCCGCCGGCCAGCAAACCCCGGCGGGCGGAGGCAGATGTTGCTTTCATCGCGGGATTTGAATTGTTGCCGTTAGTGAACCGGATTCATGCCCCGTCTGGCAAGCCGATTCCCCCCAAAGAAAGGATTTTTTCCGCGCGCGCCCTCGGGAGGCACGGGCGCGCCGGTTGGATCGTCCCTCATTTTTTTCAAAAAATTTTTGCGTCCATAGACGGATGGCGCAAAATTAGGCCGAACACCAAATCCAAAGCCAGGCTGTCAGCGGGTTAGCGGCACGGTTGCCGTTTGCGTTGGGAGGTTGTGCCGCGGAACAATCGAAAGAAACCCAATCATCGAACGGAGAAAGCATCCATGAAAAAATACCTCACTGCGAAACAACTCCTTCCGGCCAGCCTGGCTCTCGCCTTGGGCTGGATCTTTCTGTCTCCCGCCGCCCGGGCGGATCTTTACTGGGACGCCAACGGCACCGCCCCGGGCGCGGCCACGGGGTTGGACGCCCAAGCCGCGGGCACCTGGGGCGTGGACGCGTTCTGGAGCACTGACCCCGACGGCAACGCCACGCCGGGCGCCTGGATCCCCGGGGAACTGGCCATCTTTTCCGCTGGATACGACGCCACCGGCATCTTCACGATCAACGTAGTCGGCGACCAGAAGGTCAACAACCTCTGGTTCGAGGAAGGCTATATCACCCTGGAAGGCGGCAGTATTACGTTGCTCTATAACACGCCCACTTTGGTTGCCGACGGGTTGACTGTGGAAATTAATTCTGTTTTAGACGGCGACAGTTTCGTCTATGACGGTCCGGGTAACCTGCGCTTGGGCGGCGTCAACACCTACGCCGGGCTGACCCGGATCAACAGCGGCACCGTCATCCTCAAGCAAACGGGCGCCCTGCCGGAGACCACCGATCTGACCATCGGCAGCGCCGGCGTCCTGGACATGAGCACCGCCAGCGGGCGGGTCGCTTCGCTGGCCGGCGAACTGGGAGGTCTGTTGATCGTCGGCAGCGATCAGACCTTGGCCTTCGGCACTCCGCCCCCCGGGATCGATCCGGCTAGCACGGAATTTTACACGCAAAAATCCGGGGGCGGCCTGATGATCAAGGAAGGCAGTGGGACACTCACCATGCGGAACGGCGGGATCATCAACGACGACCTCGTCATCCGCGAGGGCCGCATCATGTTCAATCAACCGGTCCAATTCGGCGGCGAGGGCAATCCGCCCAGCCTGATCGTCGTTAGCAACGGCGCCACCCTTCGCCTCAACAACTCCACCTTCGGCAGCGAATTTCTTTTCCAGAATCGCTCCCTGGTGATCGGCTACGGCGAGGCGTTCATCAAGGTGAACGAAAAGGATTCCATGACGCGCGTTCACGATGCGACCGTCATTTCCGGACCGGGGCTGCTGGCCGTGCAGGGGCCGGGGGAATTCCGCACCGACAGCGTCGAACATTCCTTCGCCAAACTCCGATTGCAGAACAGCGCCTTTTACACCGCCGGCCATGAATCATTCCCGGGCTACGACACCAGCTTCGGCGCCGTGCCCGAGGTGGAAACCCCCGATGCCATCTATATCAACAATGGCAGCACCCTCCGCAAAGCCGGCGGCGCGAACATCGCCCTGCATCCCCATCGCGGCATTTACCTGAATGGCACCAATCGCAAGGCGATCCGGTCCGCAAGCGGCGCCGAGGGGGCCGACACCTTGGAAATCTACGGGCCCATCACCGGCAGCGGTCCGCTCGCCATCCCTGGTGTGGGGGACGGTGCGGAGACGGGTAAAGTTGTGCTCCGCGGCAACAACACCTACGCGAAGGGCACCCTCGTGGAAGCGGGTGAGTTGTATGTGATCAACGATTTCACTTTCTCCTGCACCGGCCCGGCCGGAATCACCGTGACCAACACGGCCTTGCTGGGCGGCGAAGGTGCCATCACCGGCCCGGTGATGGCCTACGGCATCGTGGCGCCGGGATACGCCTACCATACCGGCGAAGCGCCGGGCACCTTGGTGGCGAAGCCGGTGGCCAAACTCGCGATGGGGGGCTTGAATCTCTCCCTAACCCGAATATTTCATCAGAGCGGGGCAAGGCGGATTTGAGAGGCAAAGCGGAAAAG